>Ga0268277_1000014_pt1 | contig 195927 bp, 179 predicted proteins | sample saktaG_5_FD_190132 | JGI IMG/M metagenome (GOLD analysis project Ga0268277, IMG submission 190132) | Saline water microbial communities from Sakinaw Lake, British Columbia, Canada - sak_2010_1_5_50m | ecosystem: Environmental > Aquatic > Non-marine Saline and Alkaline > Saline ... | reverse complement strand
GGTCTAAAACAAAGCAAACTAAAAAAAGAAAACGAAAAAACAAGACTAAGTGATTTAATTACTTATAAAGTCGATCTGTACTCAACAATCCAAAGATCAAACGAATAAGTTTTCTGGCAGTGAGGGCGAGTGCACGTTTGTGTTGATGGGTTTTAACCTCATCAAATTTCTTTTGATAATATTCATTAAAAACAGGATTATGGATGCGAGCCATATTGGCAGCTTCAGTGATAAAATAACGCAAATAAACATTACCAGTTTTCGTCATTCTCGTGTCTTCAGCATCAAAGTTACCAGACTGAGATTTACGCCAAGTGATACCAGCATATTTAGCTAATGCATCATCACTATCGAACTGATCGATTTGACCGATTTCAGCAAGAATTCCAGAAGCATAAACAGGACCGATACCGGGAATGGAAATCAAAGAAAGATAATGATTTTGATTCAGTCCTTTGACTTGTTTTAAGATGGCCGCATCAATGGATTTGAGTTCAGTTTGGTAAGTAGAAATACAATTAAAACTAGCGGCTAAAGAAAGATTAATGGGTTCATAAGCCATTTTGTCCAAGCGATAAGAGTTTCTGGCCGCAGCCTTCAGTGTGAGCGCAATTTGGTTTGAATCAGCAAAACGATTTTTGGAAGAAGTCATAACAAAATCAACTAAATCTTCTAAAGGAACATCAATAATTTCATCTACAGATTTATAATTGAGCAAGAGTTCGACGGCCGTTTTAGAGAAATCATTTGATAAAATTCCTTTAAACTCAGAAAACTTTAAAAACACGTTGTTTAGGGCATAAACCTTCTCTTTGGCAAGCAGTTCAGCGATGTGATGGCGATGCCTTGTAAGACGTTGAAGCGCAATTTTTTGAGGACCTTTAAAGGGAGTCAGTTGATTACAACGACCCACTCTGGCAAGGTCAGAAAGAATATAAGCATCTTTAGGATCCGTTTTATCCATATCGGAAAAACTATGGCGATAGTTTCTAGATATTTTGGGATTCAAAACGTATACCTTCACATCAAAAGGAAAGAGAAACTTAGAAGCAGATAAATAGGTTGCGATATGAGCGGAATAGATACCGGTTGATTCCATCGCAATGATGATTTTAGATAGATGATGTCTATCTAAAATATCAAGCAATTTTTCTTCTAAAAAACTCGCACCAGACTGATGATTGGGCGTAGAAAAAGAAGCTAGTTTTTCTTGGGAAAAGTTCATAGCATAGACTTGATTGTTTTCCTTAGAAACATCAATACCAACAAATAAATACTGTAACAAATCATTCATGAAATCACCACTTTCAAGAAAATAAGATATAAGAGAAGCCCTAGTCTTGAAAGACAACCGCAACCTCGCCACATAAGAACATTTGGACATGTTTGGATCTACGTTGAGTACATGTCCATTGAACAACAACCGGTGAGCGGATAAGCCAAACAAGCAGGTTTGCAAGCTTTCATAGCGGACAAGCCGCAAGGAGACATAGCACATTCCTCTGGTTATACCTTGGCTTAATTATAACACTAGGACTTCAACTTATAAAATAAATATGTAGTGAGCTTCGAAAGTTCAAATCTACACTACATATTATACGAGGTTTGCAAGCTTTCATAGCGGACAAGCCGCAAGGAGACATAGCACATTCCTCTGGTTATACCTTGGCTTAATTATAACACTAGGACTTCAACTTATAAAATAAATATGTAGTGAGCTTCGAAAGTTCAAATCTACACTACATATTATACGAGGAGATATTAATTATGAGATTGAACAGGCTACCAAGAATGTTTGGCGCATTTGTACTATTAGCGATTACAGGATTTTTATCATCTTGTACAAATTCACAGATGCAGTATGTAATGGATAATTATGGATATGAAAACGCATATATCCCAGTAGGAGATTCGTATTTGACTCTAAAAAATTGCTCTGCCTATTACTACACAGGCAATATATCAGGAGATTATCTTACTTCTGCACAATGGTCAATTGTTAAAGCAAATAGTTCGAGCAGTAATCTGAATATCGGCACTTCATCAGTAGATACTTCAAATTTCAGATTTTATATGTATAATACTAATGATGGATACCCAGCACAGAATAGTTATGCTTATAGCAATTATCAAATCTATGCCTCATTTATTAATTATAATCAGTATTATATGACCAGCTACTCACTCGATCAAAAGAAGCATGTAGCCATTCACGAAATGGGTCACACTTTAGGCTTGGATGATATTAATGCAGATGATGTGCTTAATTATACCGTAATGTGGCATCAATACGGGACAGGTTTTAAGACATTTACTGATTATCAAGACTTCGACCTAGAAAATATTCATTGGCAATATGGAGAATAAAAAGAAAGTAGTAAAATATATGCTATTACTTAAGAACATAACAAAGAAATATACGATTAATCAAAAGGCTGGTATCAGCGTAACAGCGCTGGATGATATCAGCCTTGTTTTCCATGATTTGGGGATAACAACTATCTATGGAAAGAGTGGGAGTGGAAAAACCACACTTTTGAATTTGATCGGAGGAATTGATGCGCCGACATCCGGAAGCATTTTTTTCATGGGAGAAGATATCTGTGAATTTTCAGCAAATGATTCGGATAATTATCGAAATCAATTTGTGAGTTTTGTGTTTCAAGATTATAATCTGCTTAATGAATATTCTGTTATCAATAACATCAAATTAGCAATCAGATTACAAGAGACAGATGAAGCAATAATTCTTGCCAAAGCAACAGAGGCCTTAAGAAGTGTCGGTTTATCAGGAATGGAAAATCGAAAAATCAACACACTTAGCGGAGGGCAACAGCAACGTGTGGTGATAGCAAGAGCCCTTGCTAAAGAATCACGAATTCTGCTCTGTGATGAACCAACAGGTAATCTTGATAGCCAAACAGCTGAAGAAATAATTGAATTAATTAAGGAAATATCGAAAAAAAGACTAGTGATTCTTGTAACGCACGATATTGATATCGCCGATAGATATTCCGATCGGAAGATTTACCTAAAAGACGGAAAAGTAACAAGTGATGAAGTCATAAATGATAATAGGAATGGAAAGCAGAAAAATCTGCCTACAAAGAGTTATCGGGGATTTACTGTTAAAGATTCCTTAATTATGATTAAAGACAATATCTTTCATTCAATCCTGCTTACTGGTATTATGTTCCTACTATTGTTATCAACGTTTTCTTTATCAAATGTTTTCGGGTCTTTAGTTGAATATGATTCACTAAAGGCATATGCATATACTCTACAGGAAAATAATCAAAATGTAATTCAGATTACTAAATACATCGATCAACCTCTTATCTACATGATAGATGGGGAAGAAGAAGTAGTCAACGGACCGCAACTCTTTTATGAGAAAGTTGAAAAAGATGATATACAAGCGCTTAGCGCACTAGTTGATCAGAAAGCCGAATTCTATCCTTCATATTTTTTCAATAAGAACTTTCAAGATTTTACAGATACAACCATATTCGATAACAGCAGTAGGTTTCTTTATAAAGCCATAAGTTTCCGAGAAGCGATAGAAGTCGATAATTTCAATCAATTTCATATGGAATTACTCTACGGATCATTACCCGAAGAAACAAACGATGTTCTTTTATATGATTATATGGTTTTCTCTTTGATACAAAGAGGAGTTTTATCTGGTAGTATTGAAGACAGCATAGATACTGTCCTAGTCGATCAGCAAACAAATCTTCAAATGAAAATCGCTGGAATCTTGAAAAGCGATTATGAACTATACGCCTATATTGAAAATGAGAATAGTAATCATGATTTTGAAGAGACATATCTTGCAAGTTTACAATCCATATTTTGCAAGCCAGAATTTATTCAGGAATTATATAATGAAGGGAATTATCTCTCAGTATTTAATACTACACTTGCACACGATATAAATGGCGTGCTAGAACTACAAGATATGGATATAAAAAAACTGAGATACACCACTAGTACAAGTTACGATTTTATCGCTACGACAGATTCATATGAGTCAAAATCGGGAATCATTTTGACCAAGAGTCAGGTGTCTTCGATATTGAATATCAATCCTAACGATCTCTCGGATGCGATAATGGAAGAATTCTTGGAATCACACTATATTACTTGTAACAAGTCTCTATATGATTGGAGTATAGAAAGAACTTATATCTATAACAACAGTATGTCTATTATAGGAATCATTGAAGACATCGCTATTCTCAGTTCTACATATTTGTATTATGAGCCAAATGTTGAGAATGTAATTTTGATGAATTCTGATTTTCGGCAAATATATCTGTCTTTAGGTACAAACTGGACTGTTAATCTTGGAGTTCTAGAACAATTTAACTATGTTCCAAAAACAGATGAGTTCTATGATGAAAATCCCGAATACTATGAAGTAGGATATGTAGACTATAACGCCTTTGGTTTGTTGGTCGACAATTCAAGTTCTTACCTGGAAGATGTAAAGGATTTTGCAGTGAATATCTTAATACCTCTAGTAATAACGACTTTTATTGTATTGACATTTTTTGCGCTTTTTAGTATAAAGAAATTCAATTACAAGATTGGCATATTAAAGGCACTTGGGGCTAGAAACAAAGATATTGCACTGATTTTTGGATTGCAGATAGTAATAATAGCTTCGCTTTCATATGCAATATCCATTCCAGCGAGTTATGCGCTTATGCATCAGATTAATTATGATTTTGTAAAAGATATTCATTCAGGACTAGTCTTTTTCAAGATTGATTTTGGGATGCTGATGGTTGGAGCGATAGCATCATTTATTCTGCTTGTAGTTTCTATTAGCATACCAATGGTCATATTCATGAAGAGCACTCCCATTAATATTATTCGGAAAACAAAATGATATTTAACTTAGAAAATGCTTTCAAGTTGAATTGGTATGAAATATAAACAGTAATCATGATACAATATGCATAGAATTGAAGGAGTAAGATAGGTAAAAATCTTGCTCTTTTTCTTGTTTAAAAGCAACTGCGTATGAAACAAAGTAAAACTCCATATTGACTAACTATTCTCTTAGTGAAAAATATGACAATCGGGGTAAGAACTAAACGTTGTTACTTAGAACTTGTCAATGAAATTTTTTGGATATATTACCATTGTGCTTAAAGCTGTAAACTTCTAGTGCAAAAACAGTAAACTTGGTATAACTCCAGAGTGAAACACGCTATATTTTTAATGAATATCAAGACAAACTCCTTATGAAACAGAGTAAAACTCCTCGTATATACAATGTTTATGAGGATATAAATTAAAAAGAAGTGAATAGCATGACGGGGGTGCGTAAATTTTAACAGGGGTGCGCAAATATCAGTAAGGGTGCGTAAATTTTGATAGGGTGCGTAATTGTATCAAAATAGGTAGTCTTACACATGATTCAATCATGCGCTCTTCGGAGCGTTTTTAATTTTTATCTGTTTATAAAGCACCTAATCTACTTATGTATAGCACATGGCACCACTCGACACATGTGGAAAGCATGTCATTATTGACGCTACAAGTTTAAATAAGTTTGTTCCAATAAATGAAAAAGCATAATCATTCAAATTAAGAGTGATTATGCTTGTTTTTTTGTCAACTTATTGAAGAACATTTCAAAAATACAAAATGAAATTAGATCAAACTTATTCTTCCTTATCACAAAAATTTATTGTTTTATGCTTTTATTGCCCATCTAAGTTTTGCCGAGCGGGAACGAGGGTTAGAATTTTATTCTTCTTGTGTTGGGCGAATTGGGTCTTTTGCTACTTCTTGATAAATGCTCTCTCTAAAAAAATGCTGGAAGGACTTTTTAACTAGTCTATCTTCTCCCGAATGAAATGACAGAATGGCGACTTGTCCACCCTTGGATAATATTTTTGGTATTTTTTCTAAAAATTCAAACAATACCTCTAGTTCATGATTAACATCGATTCTTAGTGCTTGAAATGACCTTTGACATGATTTCTTAATTTCCTCGTCGCGCTCATTTTGAGGGATAAATTTCAAGGAATCCTGGATAACATTATGAAGTTGTGTTGTGGTAGATATAGTTTTTCCCTTTCGGTCTTCCCATATTTTATCCCTCCTTTGTGGATAACTATCTTAAATCACTAATTCTAAATAATTCCAATACAGACAGGATTGAATGCCTTTCAATACAAAATCTAAAACATTACATAAAGAAAAAGATGATAATAAACATTTTTACGTGTCTACTAACATCTTATCACTTCATTTCTACTATTCCAGTTTTTTATATGAATAAATCAGGCAATTAATTTTAAGTGAAAAACATGTTAACCTATTCTATTTATCTAAAAAAAACTATATAATATAAAAAGCAACTTGGGTATGTAGAGACAATAATCAACACAGTCATCTAGAATATGGAAACATGAGTAGAGTAGTAATTGAAAACCGGGAGGTGTTATTGTGATAAATGCGGTTGAATCATATTCAATTTCGTTTTTCATTTTGCTCATCATATTAATTAGTATACGACGTCAAAGTGATAAATCCCGCTTTGATAACCTTTTGTTTACAGGTATTATTTTAATTAACATGGCTTTGCTTTTTTTCGACCTTATCCAAAGCTTCGTAGACAAACAACCAGGAACCATCATGTATTTTCTCAATAATTGTTCGAGTTTTATGTTTTACTGGATTGCTCCATTTCTATCCTTGCTTTGGCTTGACTATGTCGACTTTTTTATTCATAAAGACAGAATGCGAATAAAAAAAATCCATCGATTAGTTTTAATTCCCATGATTCTATTTACTGCAACATCAATAATGAGCATGTTTGTAAATGGGTTCTTTTTCATAGATTCTTCGAACACGTACTTTAGAGGAAATCTCTATTGGCCATATATGATTTATACCTATTCCTTTGTTCTTATTGCTACTTTTCTTATAATTAAGTATCGAAAAGGAATTCGCAAATCATCATTTTATCCAATGTTATTATTCATAATACCTCCAGCTGTTGGTGGAATCATACAAGCATTTTTCTATGGATTATTACTCGTTTGGCCGATGACAATGATTTCGGTGTTCATGGTCTTTGTTTTCGTCCAATCTAAACGAGCAAATACTGATTATTTAACCAATTTATTCAATAAACGCGAATTTGACAATTATATAAATGTGATTGAAAAAATAAAAAGACGAAATTACTATTTGGCAGGAATCATCGCTGATCTTGACCATTTCAAGATGATCAACGACCAATATGGCCATTATATGGGAGATTTGGTTTTAAAGGAAACCTCCTTGCTTTTATTAAAAAGCTTTGATCCAAATGATTTCATTGCCCGTATTGGAGGAGATGAGTTTGGTGTAATCTTCAAACTTGACAACCCTGAGTCACTGAAAACAACGCTAAAAAAACTAAATGACAATTTCGATGATTTCAATAAGATTAATAAGTTTCCTTTTGAAGTGAAGTTAAGTTTTGGTGCACAAGTATTTGACAAATCAATCCATGGAAGTGTTCACGAATTTGTGAAAATACTGGATGAACTGATGTACACAAATAAAAATCATTCTGAATAATATTATAAAATAGCAGATAATTACTGGCACGGTAATTATCTGTTTTAGGGTAAAGACAAAATGCCTTTTCGAAGGAGCATAATTTAGATGTTCTCTTATATTGGATAAAAGTGGATTCAAACTGCAATTGAACAGAGGGCAACAAAGTCATATGCATACGAATTGCTTCCAGAAAAGCAACTTGAGTATGACAGGACAGTTTTCCATTTTAAACAACGCCATTACTGTGACCTTATTATTTTATGACAGGAGATGACTATAAAGTGTCTTATTCGGATTTCTTCTTGGTTTCGTGTGACATGTATATGCTTCATAATTATTTGATTCCATCAGGTGATTCTCTTCAGTATGGTTCATATTCACAAGAATTAATAGACGGAAATAAATGTGAAGATACATATTATGACATAATGCTTGAGGTTTATGATGAAAAAGATATCTAAGTTGACTAAATTCGGGCCCATTGTCACGGTAATAATGGCAATTATGCGTATTTTCAAAAAAACCCCTGTCATTATCGGAAATACAAATCTGCCAGAAAAAGCCATCTATATATCCAACCACAGTGCTGCGGTGGGGCCAATAACGCTTTCTTTGTATTTCCCCAGTCTTTTTATTCCTTGGGGAGTACACCAGATGACCGAGAATTTTCGCGCAAGATGGAATTATCTTTTCCATGTGTTCTATAGAAAACAACGCGAATACGGAAAAACCGCAGCTTTCATTCTTTCAACCCTTTTCGCCCCCTTTTCCAAGCTTGTTTTTGTAGCTATGCATGTAATTCCCACCTATCGGGATTTGCGTCTGCATCACACGATAGATATTAGCATCAAGCATCTTGATTCCGGCAATTCTATATTGATTTTTCCTGAAGATTCGGATGATGGTTACAAAGAAATCCTAGATAATTATCAAGCTGGATTTGTGTTATTGGCAAAAGGATACCTGCAAAAAAGAAACATTGATTTGCCTATTATTCCAATTTACTTCAGCAAAAAAGAAAACATCATTATTATCGGCGAAGTCGTGTATTGCAAAAAGATGTTCGAACAAGGATTGAATCGAAACAAAATAGCCGAATTCTTTTTGCATCAGACAAATCTCCTCTACGCGAATTATCTGGATTCTAAGAGTTAGTTTTTGACAGCCTTGATAATTTAATTCCGTTGCACCGCTACGAAAATTGTATGCACATTTACACCCTTATGTAGTCGATCCCGACTTTTGCAGTAAGTGAAATTAAATCCTGACATAACGGCTAGAATTTGCCTGCCTGTCGGTTTTGAAATTATTGTGTATCATTTTTGGAAATCATCACTAATTATTTTCGAAGAGTATCGAAATGGAGATATTCGTAGACAAGTTTCCTCAAAAACGCTTATTTAATTTCTTTGAAAATTTCCGTAGTGTCCTGTAATTGATTAGCACCTGTTTCCAATTTGATGGCGGTTGTCTGCTTTGATGTCTCTTTCAACTGATGGAACAGGTACGTCTTTTCTTGTTTCAGTTGGAGATGACGACACACGTTGAAACTATCATTTTGCTTGAAATGAAGTAATAATAAATTAGAATGGGAGGGCTAGTAATGAACAGAAAATACGTAAGAAAACTGTTTCGAATAAAAAAACCTTACGAACTAGAGCAATCTGATCAGTTATTTGTTCAAGCAATGAAAGAAAATGCTATCTATCATTATACTCATTGTGAAGATTATAAACGTATTTTAGATGAAGCTCATTTTGATCCAGCAACGATATCTTCCATGGATGATGTTATACGGTTACCTTTTTTACCTACATTATATTTTAAACATCACAAACTCTATTCTAAACCTTTATGTAGAATGCCGATTAAGGCAACTTCCTCAGGGACATCTTCTGGTGTATCAAGTAAAATTGCATTGAGTTTTGGTGACTTGTGGCATGGATTTTTGATGATTAAAAAAATATTTTCATATCATAAATTATGGTCTTTAAGACCCGTAACCTATTTAATCTTTGGTTTTGAACCTACAAAACACAGCGATGCAGGAATAATGAAAACGGCATTCGGATTTACTTTTGTCGCACCTGCTAAAAAACGAATTTACGCGATAAGATGGACAAAAGATGGATATAAAGTTGATTTAGATTATATGAAACAACAATTTATACTTGCTTCTATGAAAAAAACTCCGATACGTACGATAGGATTTCCTGCATATACCTACTTTTTACTAAAGGAAATGAATGATGAAGGTATCAAACTGCAAATGCCAAAAGGATCAATTGTAACTATCGGTGGTGGCTGGAAGCAATTCTATGCTGAAAAAGTAGATAAGAAAGAATTTTACAAAATGGTATATGATGTTCTTGGAATAGATGATGCACATATCTTTGAATTCTTTGGCGCTGTAGAACATCCAATTTTGTATACGGATTGTAGGAGTCATCATTTTCATGTTCCTGCATATTCACGAGTGATTATCCGAGACCCAGATACATTTGAACCAATACCAAATGGCAAATTAGGATTAATCAATTTATTGACACCAATGACGGAAGGAACACCTTTATTATCTGTCATGACAGATGACTTAGGTATTTTACATGATGAAGGTTGTGAATGTGGTGAATATTCTCCTTTTCTAGAAATCATTGGGCGTGTCGGTATAAAAGATGTCGTAACTTGTGCTCAGGGAGCAGAAGAATTACTTTTGAGTAAGGAGGAATAAGATGATTCTTTATAAAGGACAAATATTAGAAAATATAGAACAGAAGAAAATCATTGAATCTTTAAGAGAAGATTGTTATCACACACTATCATCTGTAGAACCATTGCAAAGTAAAGATGTGATTAAAGCGTGTGATGTATTAGCACAAAAAGTGAAAAATAAAGATTTTGATGACTTGATTATTCCTTTGTTACAAGAATTCGATATTCCATATGACTATTTCTTACAACATATTCCGATGTTTGAAGAACAAGCTTTACTTGAAAAAATCAAATTAGAATTAGGTACAGTAAATTCTCAATTGGAACCACTAAATGAAAAAAATATACGTTCGATTGAACCACTTGGTATTTTGTTTCATATTGCTGCTGGAAATGTAGATGCATTACCCGCATATTCAGTCATGGAAGGATTACTAGCAGGTAACATAAATATCTTAAAACTTCCTTCAGGTGATAGAGGTGTATCAGTAGCTTTATTGTCTGAATTGATTCAAATTGAACCGAAACTAAAAGAATATATTTATGTTTTTGATGTTCCTTCTACAGAAACTGCAACATTGCAAGATTTAGCAAACATTGCTGATGCAATCATTGTATGGGGGGGAGATGCAGCTGTTAAGGCAGTTAGAAGTATGGCGCCAATCAATGCAAAAATCATCGAATGGGGACACAAATTATCATTCGCATATGCATCAGTAGATGCATCAAACGAAGACTTGACAGGTTTAGCGCATCATATTGCTATGACAGATCAAATGCTTTGTTCTTCAGCACAAGGCATATTTGTTGATACAACATCAAGAGAAGAACTTGATCAGTTCGCTTCGAGATTTTTTGATTTATTTGTCGAAGCAAATAAAACACATAAACCAGTACCGTATGGAATTAGAAGCAAAAATGCTATTGAATTATATAATGAGAAATTAGAACAATCACGAACAAACAAAAAAATATGGAAAACAGATGGTATCAGTGTGATTACTTCAGATGACAGTGAATTAACACTATCGATGCTATACCGTAATGTTTGGATCAAAATGTGTCCAAACACACATATCATTCAAACTGTTAAACCACATAAAAATCATATTCAGACAGCTAGTATATTAACAACGGAAAGTAAATATGATATCTATGCTTATATGTTCAAAAAAGCAGGTGTTGTACGTATTACAAAACCATCTGAGATGTCACGCATGGTGGCAGGTGAAGCACATGATGGGCAATACCCTCTTCGTTTGTATACCAGAATTGTTGAACAATATAAATCATAAAAGAAGACTTTATCACTTCTAAACTATTATTTTAACTAAAAGAGTATGAACTATTGACAGATTTATAAATCTATACTTAAATACGATGCTTTAGTATTTTCACTTTTACATAGGTCTTGTGAGCGGAAATATATTGATTGTGAATTGCCTGATTAAATAGGAAATAATCATTATTGAAACATTAAAAACTGGAATTTTCATCATTCCAGTTTTTTATTAGTGGGCTTGAGGGAAGGAAATTATAAAAAAATAAGATAAACATCTATTATTTATGAACCAAATACAATATAATATAGACGCCATGAATATATCAAGATAAATTCATCAATAAAAACAGAAAGAGGGATTTCAGTGGATAAAAACGATAAAAAGCATAATGACAAGAGCAACAAGAAGAAAAAAGCCGACAAAAACAACCCGAAGATTAAATCTCCTCAGATAGCCGGTGGCACAACAGTCAGTTCAGTCAAAACCAAAAAAACTTATCAGTAATCTGCATTTTCAAATGACATCAGGCGTGCTTTTTTCTTCGTAGAGAGGCGCCTTTTGTTTTCATGCGTTAAAAGCCTTCGGTGTCGAATCGGTACACCTATAACGACGTTTTCTGTTCGAAGGTCGGCAATAAACAAGATCATGATTTTGAATATGAATGGAAGAGCCAGTTACGATGGCGGGATCATCGGTCAAATCGATGCCGCAACAGCTACATTATCTGACATTGATATCCAAGCTGTAATCACATCAGCTGGCGAACGTGTCGGTGGTGTGTTCGGAGAAGTCAAGAAATCGTCTAGCGCCATAGTTGAACGGGACTTTGCTATTAACCGCGCTGTTTTGCGTGTTAATCTAAACGGAACACGTTATGTTGGTGGCATTGAATGGAAACGAAAAGACAATTTCCAATCTCTCGATCAGTGCAGGCGACAGAAATGGAGTCTTTTCCCAAATCAAGGGATCCACGATTTATAATTTGACTCTCGACAATGTTAACATTGTATCGACAGGCAGGGCAGGGATTCTTGCCGGAGAAATTGACGGCACGGGCAATTCTCTTAGCAATATCACAATCAAGAATTCTTCCGTATCAGGAAATAGTTCAAACGGAGTTGGAGTATTCATTGGATATAGCACACCTGGATTTGCATCCACTATCAACAATATCACGATTCTCAACTCGACAGCCCTTAATGCAAATCAAGCTGCTGGAGTCATCTTCGGATTGATAGTAGTGTTATTACTGCTTCCGACATATACGTAAATACCGTGGAAGTAAAATCTAATGATTCTGACGGACGTGTTGCCGACGTTGCAGGAGAAGTAAAGAATGATGCATCCATTAATATCGCCAGAGTTGTTAGGCTATCAGTCATCATTGATGCAAACAACGTTGTTAGTGGCTTATCGGAAAACAAGGGTTGGTATTTGTATCAAGAACCGGCATCAGCGTCGAAAACTATTACTTCAATGGAACCTTGAAAACTACTGCGGATGCAGGTCATGTTACAGGAACCAACGACCTGACTTCTATCAGCAATGTCTATATGGTTGATGTTGTGCTCCAAGGCGTCGCTTCATACACGAAGCAGACGGTCGCAGCTGACTTTGTCATTGATACTATGGTTACCACGATAAGTCAAACTTAGTGGACTACCAATCTTGGTGCGGTCACCAGAAGTTCATTATGGACATATGATGGCACGTTGATGGTTTACAAACTAGTAAGATAGAAATACTATAGAATTAATACAAAGCAAGCATATCATAAATGCTTGCTTTTTTCTATCGAAAATCTTCAGGAAAAGTGTTGCTATTAAGTAATAAATAACATAAAATATAAATGAAATTCGTACACTGTTTATTATGGCAGACAAAGGAGAATGACAATGATTGAAAAATATTTACGCCAGACAATTGATGAATTCAACCCATATCATGAATTCAAAGGAATGTCTTATGAGGACGGAGTTTTGTTGATTGCCGCGATGAAGTTTTATCAACTTACAAATGACTCCTATTATTTTGATTTCCTGAAAAGATACCTTGAAGCACATATCGATGAATCAGGCGTAATTGTCAATTATCATTTCGAAGAATACAACATCGACAATATCTTAGCAGGTAACGTATTGTTTTTCATGTATGACTTAACCAAGGACAAGCGGTACAAGTTAGCAATTGAATCTATGCGATCCCAATTAAAAACACATCCTCGCACCGATTCCAAAAGCTTTTGGCATAAACTCCGTTACCCAAATCAAATCTGGCTTGACGGACTCTATATGGGCCAAATATTTTATCTTCGCTATGGTTATGAAAAAGAAGATGAATACATTGCCGATGATGTGATGAATCAGATTGAAAATGTCAGAAAGTTTCTATTTGATGAGAAAAAAAGACTATATTTTCATGCTTATGATGAAAAGAAAATCATGCAGTGGGCAAACAAAGAAACGGGCAGATCACCCAACGTCTGGAGCCGTTCTGTCGGATGGTTTGCGATGGCGCTTGTCGAAATCTACGACATATTCCTGTTTAAAGACAATGCCAAAGCAAAAAGGGTGGGGGCACTACTTTCAGAGCTATTGGAAGGAATGCTTCCATATCGTGACAAAACGTATTCCATGTGGTACCAACTTGTAGAATTTCCCGATTTGGCCGGTAATTATCTTGAAACAAGCGGAACGGCAATGCTTGCCTATTCGATGTTGAAAGGCGCCAGGCTGAAAATGCTTGACATAAAATATCAAAAAATCGGGATTGAAACGGTGAAAGGAATTGAAAACAAGTATCTACGCGAAGAATCTGGCAAAATTATATTAGGCGGAACGTGCCAGGTTGCCGGTCTTGACAACGAAAGACGGGATGGGAGTACAGGCTACTATCTTTCCGAAAAAGTCGTTGAAAACGAAATAAAGGGCCTTGCGCCTTATTTCTATTGCTACTCCGAACTTCTTCGAATCAAAAAATAGTTTTTTATAAAAGAGCACGTTCTGTGCTCTTTTCTTAAAAAGAAAGCGAATATTACTATGACCTCTATCATATTATCCCCCAAAGAGGAAAAAAGAAGAAATAGTATTCTTTCCGGAAATCTTTGGAAAGTGGTTCCGTTAATAACTGCACCTTTGGCGGTCTATGCTTTGTTCAATTACTTGTACGGATTTTTTGATTTGATCGTTGTTTCATTTATTGGACACAATGAAGTTGCTTCCATTGTTTTTATTGATCAAATAAAGACCGCAATAACTGCTTTCGGTGCTGGAATCGCATCAGGAGGGACTGTTCTGGTTGCCAGACATTACGGCGCAGGAAATATAGCTGAGGCGAGGAAAAATGCAGCCTCTTCATTTGCCCTTGCCGTGTTGGTTGCTTCAGCCGTTGTACTTATCGTTCTCTCTTTCGGGGATGTGATTCTTCGGGCACTCAATGCTCCAGAAGAAGTTATTGCTGTCGGTCTGGGGTATTTCAATATTCAGATGGTCACAACCGGAATAATTGCTATTAACAGCGTGTTTATCGGCCTTGAAAGGGCAAAGGGAAACACGACTTTGATCTTGTGGCTCAATATTATTGCGATGGTGATTAAACTTGTCTTGACTCTAGTGTTTGTATTTGAATTAGGAAAAGGAACTGAATACGTCGCCCTTGCGACCTTGATTGCACAAGCTATTTTGATGATAGTTGCGCTTGGAGTAATGTTCAATAAGAACAACTCTCTAAGGATCACATTTAAGGAAATGCGGTTTAAAAAAACATACCTTATTCCAATTTTGGCAATCTCAATTCCGGTTTTCACTGGGAAATTCCTGTTTAGCATGGGAAAGGTTTTCATAAACAGTATGGCCGCAATCTATGGACCGTTGGCGGTAGCTGCTTTTGGCATAGTGATGAAACTTAGCGGCGGTGCAGGAGTTCTTTCGCAAGTCTTTGAGGATTCAGAGACGAGCATCATCAGCCAAAACCTTGGCAATGATAATTTAAAACGCGCCTTTACTACCTATAAAATCGCACATATCTATTCCTTTTTCATCGCGCTTGCAGGGATGTTGCTTGTAGTTTTGAATCTTGACAGGCTGATTCCTCTTTTCACAAACGTAGAGGATACACTATATAAAGCCATGCTCTATGATATTTTCAAATGGGAGAAGTATTCGATCATCACTTCCTCCGCCATAGCTTTGATTACAGGCATGTTCATAGGGTTTAAAATGACAAAAATCGCCTTTTTCTTAAATGTGATCAGATTGTTTGTCTTCAGGTTACCAGTGCTTAGGCTAATGCAACGATTTGATGTCGGATACGTTGCCTTGGGTTACACGATGTTCATCAGCAATTTAGCAACGATGGTATTCGCATTTATCTTCATGATTGTGTTCTATAATAAAACAAAAACGTACGGATATATGAACCTATACTTAAATTAATAGTCGAGTGACTGCTAATCAATTTACACATACGATAATATATAATATATAAAAATATTTTCGATATATAAAAGGGTATTGACAACGCTTTCAAACCATGATAATATTTATTTTATAATAAACAGCGTCTAAAAATGCGTACGAGTAGATTATTTTTGTTTTGTTTATGAAATACCATGAATGTATGAAGTCAAGGAATGCGCTACGGTGATTAGACCATTCTTCTGAAAATATCGATTTCCGGAAGAATGTAGCCAATCAAAAAATTATATTATTATGCATTTTTTGAATACATATTCTAAAACTCGTCAATAGACTTTTGAAATCATTATTCAATAAACTCACGTTTTGATTTGAATCTTTTTCTATGCCTAGGGTGTGTTTTCCTTTTTCAGGTAATTATTGACATAGAATATTAAATTTTGCGAATTGCATCACTTTTTAGCGGATAGGAGATAGTATGAGCACATTCATTCATGACGACATATTGTTACACAACGATGTAGCAAAAAAACTTTTTCACGAGCATGCAAGCAAAATGCCGATTATTGATTTCCATTGTCATTTGGATCCAAAAGAAATCTACGAAGACAAACAGTTTCGCAACATTGTTGATGTATGGCTTTCAGCCGATCATTACAAATGGCGTTTGATGCGAGCTAATGGAGTATCTGAAGAATATATCTCCGGAGACAAACCGGATTTCGATAAGTTTTTGAAATGGGCAGAAGTGGTTGAAATATTACTTGGCAATCCTTTATATCATTGGACTCACTTCGAGTTGAAAAGATTTTTTGGGATTGACAAACTTCTTGGCCCGAAAACAGCAAAAGAAATATATGACAAAGTCAACCTGAAACTAGAAAAACTCACCGCAAGAAAATTAGTCGAATTAAGCAACGTCGAGACGATTTGCACTACTGATGATCCAACCGACAGTTTATATTGGCATGAATTACTAAAACAAGATCCGACGATGAAAACCAAGATATTGCCGGCATTCAGACCCGACAAAGGGATTAATATCGAAAATGGAACTTTCGTAAGTTGGGTAAATAAATTGTTTTGGAAAATGTTATTGATTTTATTGAAAAATAAATAAAATGATATATAATAACAGGTAATTTATGGAGGAAGTCCAATGACAAAACAAGCAATCATCGATCGCATCATCAAGCTGGGAATCGTGGCAGTTGTGCGTGCTGAAAATAGCGAAACAGCACATAAAATCGCCGAAAGTTGCATCAAAGGCGGCATCCCTGCCATTGAAATCACTTTCACGGTTCCAAACGCCTTATCTGTCATTGCAGATTTGGCTGCTTCGTACAAAGAATCAGAACTATTGATCGGTGCCGGAACCGTCCTTGACAGTGTTACCGCAAAAGCTGCCATATTTGCTGGTGCCAAATATATTGTGTCACCAGGCTTTGATTTAGAAACAGCTAAGCTATGTGATAAGTTGGATGTTCCATATCTTCCAGGGTGCCTTACACTGACAGAAATGATTACAGCTCTCAAAGCTGGAGCGGAAATCATCAAACTCTTTCCGGGCAGCGCCTTTGGCCCAGGATATGTCAAAGCAGTCAAAGGCCCGCTTCCACAAATTAAAATTATGCCGACTGGCGGAGTTAGTTTGGAAAATGTCAAAGAATGGTTCAAAAACGGCGTTGTCGCCGTCGGCGTCGGGGGCGAATTAACAGCTCCTGCCAAACAGGGTGATTATGCTCAGGTTAAAGAGCGCGCTATGGCTTTTGTTAAAGCGATTCATGAAGCCAGAAAATAATACGCATTTTTAGGAGATAGAATATGGATAAAATAGTAACCTTAGGAGAAATAATGTTGCGTTTGTCGACTCCCGGAAATTCCCGATTTGTTCAGACAAACTATTTTGACATAGTATATGGTGGCGGCGAAGCAAATGTAGCCGTCAGTTTGGCAAATTACGGACATGATGCCTATTTTGTCAGCAAACTGCCTTTACACGAGATTGGTGATGCCGCAATCATGCAACTAAATAAAAATGGAGTAAATACCGAATACGTACTTCGCGGTGGCGACAGGATCGGAATCTATTTTCTTGAAACAGGCACAAGCATCCGACCTTCAAAAGTAATCTATGACAGATCTGGTAGCGCCATAGCTACTGCGCTTCCTTCGGAATTTGATTTTGATAAAATCTTTGCCGGGGCTACGTGGTTTCACTGGTCTGGAATTACTGCGGCAATCAGTCCACAGGCTGCAGAACTGACAAAGAAAGCCTGCATTGCTGCCAAAAAACATGGGTTGACTGTTTCGGTTGACCTAAATTATCGCAAAAAATTATGGACACCAATTGAAGCGCAAGTTGTGATGAAAGACCTTATGCAATATGTTGATGTATGCATCGGAAATGAAGAGGATGCTGAATTAACGTTAGGATTCAAACCTGCCAATACTGATGTTTCATCAGGGAAACTGACGCTTGATGGTTATAAATCAATTTTTAAAGAAATGCATTCCGCCTTTGGATTCAAAATGATCGCAATGACACTTCGGGAATCATTTTCAGCATCCAAAAACGGATGGAGCGCCTTGTTATACGATGGCTTTTCCTTTTATGAGTCAAAACACTATATTATAGAACCGATAGTCGATCGTGTTGGTGGAGGCGATGCTTTTAGCGGTGGTCTGATCCACGGATTGCTGACAAAAGACAAACAACAAGCGATTGAATTTGCGGTAGCCGCCAGTGCTTTGAAACACACTATTCCGGGAGATTTTAATCTTGTAAGCGAAAAAGAAGTCGAGTTACTTGTAAAAGGCGATCAATCAGGGAGGGTTCAAAGATGAAAGAAAATCGTTCAGTAAATCGGATTTTGGCGATCCTGGAATTGATTGCCAAGCATGATGAAGGTTTAACGCTAGGACAAATCTATCGAATTCTAGATATCCCAAAAGCAACAGCTTATGATTTTTTGCAGACGCTTTACAAAGCTGATGCAATTTACTACAAAGATCCCAGATTAAAAAATTATGTGATCGGTTCGAAAATGTTTGCGATTGGTTCCGTTTATACGAAAAATTCCAATTTGATTGAATCATCGCAGTATGAATTGAAGGATTTTGCCAACAGACACGGGAGAACCGTGTTTATAACTAAACGCATCAACGACAAAATCGTATATGTCTACAAATATCAGCCAAACAATAGTAAAATTGTCACCAGAGAAGAAATCGGGACCGCCATTCACGATTTCCAGTCGGACCCAATCGGGCAATGTTATTCTGTGTTCGATGCCAAAGTGCAAAATCAAAATTTGCCTAACTTTGATAAAATCAAAGTGGATAAGCACGTTTTTTCAAGTTTGGAAAACGGAAACCATATTTGCACACTTGCTGTCCCCGTCTGGAATTTTGAAAATCGTGTATGCGGTGTTTTAGTTGCCTCAGCGTTGGCTGAAGAGAGTACTAATCGGGGAATACTTGCTAAGGAATTTATCGAGATCTCTGAGAGAATCAGTCGAAAACTTGGATATCTGGGGGATTTCAATGCTTGAAATAGGCATTCGAGCCCATGATCTTGGAAAAATGGACGCCGCCGCGCTTGCCAAACTTTCAACTTCCTTAGGTTTTGACGGTATACAGCTTGTTTTTCTCAAAGCACTTACATCAGCTGTTGATTTTTCCTATCTCGATGAAATAAAGAAAGCTTTTTCAGGTCTGAAGATCATGATGCTTGGAGCATATTTTAACCCTGTTCACCCAGATCAAAAAAAAGTTGTAGCCGGAGTTTCATATTTTAAAGAGCATTTGAAAATCGCCAATCAGTTGAATGCTGATTTCGTTGGGTCGGAAACCGGATCATTAATGGGTGATACTTGGGGTTATGTTCCCGAGAACCATGAAGAAGCCACGCTTGAAAGTGTAATTGATATTTTTCGGGATTTAACTGCTTGTGCTGAAAAATACGACAGTTTCGTCGCAATTGAAGGTGCATACAAACATGTTGCTTACGCACCAGAGATTGTAAAAAGAATTTTGGACAGAATCGCTTCACCGAATCTGAAAGTAACAATCGATTTGTATAACTTCCTTCATATAGGAAACTACGAACAACGTATGGAGATATTCAATCAATGCTTCATATATTTAAAAGATGATATTGTCATCTATCACCTAAAGGATTTTGTTGTTGATTCAGACGCTTTAAAACAGGTAGGGCTCGGAAAAGGCCTGATGGATTTTCCAGCCATAATTCGCCGTATCAAGCGCGAGACTCCAAATGCATATTTGGTATTTGAAGGGGTCACGGGCGAAGACATCAAAACTAGTTTTGATTACATACACCAATTGATTAGAGAGGAGTAATATTATGAAATTGGACATTCGATATAACAACCATCCAGAAGATTCAAAAAAATATGACACGGCCAAACTTAGAGAACGTTATCTTATATCTCAGGTGTTTGCTCCAAACGATATTTTAATGACGTATTCACATCATGACCGGATTATTGCCGGTGGTGTAATGCCGATTGAAAAAGTTATTCAACTACCTGTCACTAAAGATTTGGGGACGGATTATTTCCTTGAAAGAAGGGAACTTGGAATCATCAATATCGGTGGTCCGGGGTGGATTGAACTTGATGGAGAACACTATGAAATGGCGGCTAAAGATGGCTTTTATGTTGGAAGTGGCGTGAAAATCGTTAAATTTGCCTCCACAAACCAACTGAATCCTGCTAAGTACTACCTGAATAGTGCTCCGGCACATAAACATTATCCTTCTACCCACATTCCGTTTTCTAAAGCGAATCCAAATAAAACTGGGTCAGCAAAAACATTGAATGAGAGAACTATATTTCAATATGTCCATCCCGCTGTCTGTGAATCATGTCAGTTGGTAATGGGGATGACGATTTTGGCTTCGGGCAGTGTATGGAATACAATGATCGCTCATACTCACGAACGAAGAATGGAAGTGTATTTTTATTTCAATATGGACAAGGATACAAGAGTATTTCATTTCATGGGACAGCCTGATGAAACCAGACATCTTGTGATTGAAAATGAACAAGCTGTCATTTCGCCTTCCTGGTCGATTCATTCAGGAGTCGGAACATCTGATTATACATTCATTTGGGGAATGTGCGGAGAAAATAAGACATTCAACGACATGGATTTCGTTAATATGGAAAAATTGAAATAGAAAAGGAGAATAAATTATGTCAATCATTGATTCTTTCCGTCTGGACGGAAAAGTTGTTATTGTCACAGGCGCATCCACCGGATTGGGACAGGGAATGGCGTTGGGTTTGGCCGAAGCCGGAGCTGATATTTGTGGTATCGACTATGTCGACATGGATGAAACAGAAGTGTTAGTTAATAAACTTGGAAAAAAATTCTTTTCCCTGAAAGCAAATTTGATTTCAATCAAGGCAGAAGGGCTGAAAGCTATTGTCGACGAGGTCGTCGCCGAGTATGGTCACGTAGACATTTTGATCAATAACGCCGGGATCATCCGTAGAGAAGATGCCATTGATTTTTCGGAAAAGAACTGGGATGATGTAATGGCAATCAATGTAAAAACGGTATTTTTCTTTTCACAAGCTGTCGCAAGACAGTTTCTGAAGCAAAAAACTGCAGGTAAAATTGTCAATATTGCCTCGATGCTTTCCTACCAGGGAGGAATTCGAGTTCCTTCCTATACTGCAGCAAAATCAGGCGTTAAGGGAATTACAATGGCGCTTGCGAATGAATGGGCTAAATTCAATATCAATGTCAATGCCATCGCGCCGGGTTATATGGCGACAAACAACACCGCTCAATTACGTGATGATGAAAAACGTGCAGGTGAAATTCTAGAGAGGATTCCAGCAGGACGCTGGGGTTTGCCTAAAGATGTGGCTGGAGTAGCAGTCTTTCTGGCAAGCGACAATGCATCATATATCAACGGTTTTACACTTGCCGTTGATGGAGGATGGCTCGCAAGATAAATATATTTTCCATAGAATGGCCAGTAAATGGCCGTTTTCTTTATGTTAATTCATAAGAGATTCGAATGAATGAAATTGTAATATTAATATAATTGATTACATATTCACTCGTTGTCACATTTGTAATAATGTAATATAATACATTATGGGTGAATACTATGTTAAAAAACCTTTATTATTTGAAGTTGAATGCTATTTTTCAAAGCGTATATGTTTTTATATCATTTCCCATATACTTGTATGTCATGGTTAAGTTGCCAGATTTCCATGTGCTTGCGACCCTGTATCTAGTACTTTTAGTGATTCATGAAGTTGTATTTATGATTGCGCTGGTATTTCTTTGGCTTGGATACTTAAAAAAATCAAGACATCTGATCATAGTTTCGAGTGGATTAATGGTTATTGGAGGAGCTTTTGTATATATTTCATACATAGTCATTATTCCTTTTTTAGCAGTCAATATACTTTATATAAAAAAATCTAAAAAAACCTAAAAACCATTTTGTTCTTAAAATAAGAAGATGGATTTTGATTATGTGTTTACTTTAGAACGAAGGTCGACTATAATGAAAAATGCAATGCAAAAGTGTGTACAGCGGGGAGTATTATTTTGAAGAAAAGATATATTATCATGTTTGCAGTTATAGCAGCAATAATCATAATAAGTTATACTGCATATAGTCGAATCAATTCCAATCTTGAGGCTTTGCTGGATATTCAAATAACTGAAATTGACCCATCATCTCTTGAAGACGGTATCTATGAGGGAGCATATTCTTCATTTCCGGTTTCAGTAGAAGTCGAGGTCACTGTCAGTTTAGGAGTGATTACTTCGATTGTAATCACCAAACATGACAACGGACAAGGCGAACCTGCAGAGGTGATAATAGAAACTGTAATTGATCTGCAATCTGTTCAGGTGGACGCTATTGCCGGAGCGACATACAGTTCGCAAGTCATCTTGCTTGCGATTTCAGACGCTTTGAATTTAGAATAAGAAAACAAAAAAAAGATCGTTTGAGGTGATTACATGCAAACGCTTGAAAGAACCATTGCTTACGTAGATTTGGGTATCGTAGATCAAAATTGCAAATTACTGAATGATTGGGTTGGTCCAAAGACGAAAGTCATGGCTGTAGTTAAAGCTAACGCCTACGGGCATGGGTCTATAGAAGTTGCTAAGAAATTAGAAGAAAGCGGTACCGAATATTTTGGTGTTGCATCGCTAATGGAAGCAATCGAACTAAGACAATCCGGCATAAAAGCCGAGATACTGATTTTCGGAAATACAGACAGTTCATTTGCCGAATATTTAGAACAGTATAATTTGATCCAGACTGTTTCATCGCTTGACCAAGCAAAAATGTATAACGATAAAGGCAAAAAAATCCGCATTCACATCAATGTTGACACGGGAATGTCACGGTTTGGGATCTATTGCCACAACCAGCTTCAAATCGTTTCAGCAACAAGTGAAATCGAAATGATCAATATGCTGGAAAATTGCGAAATCGAGGGAATTTACACTCACTTTTCAATTGCAGAAAAGAATGATGATAAATATACACTTACTCAATTCGATACTTTCAAATCATTACTGGATTCGCTTGAAAAAATAAAGATTTCGATTCCTTTCAAGCACTGCTGCAATTCTTCCGCCACTCTGCTATATCCGTTCATGCATTTGGACATGGTGCGATGCGGAATTGCATTATATGGATTGCCGCACGTCAAAACGAATTTGCCTTTAGTACCTGCTTTGACATTGAAGTCCAAAGTTGTCGCTTTAAGAAAACTTGACAAAGGCGAATCTGTGAGTTACGGAAGGACGTTCTTTGCATCAGATAATATAGAAGTTGCCACTCTTGCCATCGGATATGCGGAAGGATATTTCCGGATTTTGTCAAATTTGGATTATGTGCTGTTTAATGGCCGAAAACTTGATGTGATTGGCGTTGTCTGCATGGATGCAATGATGGTTGATGCCACTGGCTCAAATTTGCAGGTTGGTGATTTTGTCGAGGTGTTCGGACAAACTAAAACCGCAAGCGATGTTGCAAAACTTGCCAATACGATAGATTATGAAATATTGACCAATCTTAGTATGCGGGTTGAAAGAGTCTATTTTGATTCAGTCCATGACCGATGAATAAGACATGTAAGATATGCGGATCGTCTACTAGGGAATTTATTCATAACAGGACCAAAACGTTATACTATCATTGTCCAATATGCGATCTCATTCAGCGAGATGAAGAATGTTTTCCTTCCAAAGAAAAAGAACTCTCGATATATAAATTGCACGAGAATTCAATTGATAGAGAGGACTATGTCGCTTATTTGAAGAAATTTGTTGACCAAGCGTTGATTCCATTTATAAAAGAAGGGGCTGACGGACTTGATTATGGAAGCGGACCTGTTCCCGTTCTTTCGCAGGTTTTGAAACGCGACTACGCTTTGAAGACGGATATCTACGATTACTATTTTGCTCCAGAAACAATATACCATGGTAAAAACTACGATTTCATTGTTTCGACCGAAGTTATCGAACACCTTCAGGATCCGTTGAAATCTTTTCATCTCTTCAAAGAGATACTAGTCCAAGGCGGGATTTTATCGCTGATGACTCTGTTTCATCCTCAGAGCGACGGTTTATTTCAGGAATGGTGGTATACGAGAGATGAAAGTCACATCAGTTTTTACACACCAAAGACTATCAAGTATTTGGCAAGAACTTTTTCATTTGAAATCATTTTCACTGACAATATCCGCTGTATAACCTTAAGAAAAAAATATTGACCCCCTCTAGTAGAGACGGTCATTTTTTTATTTGCACATTTCGATGAATAATCGATGGAACTTATCGTTATCGGTCAATTCAGGATGGAAAGCCGTTCCGAGTTGCGAATCTTGCCTACAGGCGACAATTTTCCCGTCAACTGATGCGAGCACATCTACAGAATCACCGACTGATTCTATGTAGGGTGCGCGGATAAACACCATGGGAAATGTGCCGATTCCTTTTACTTCAGCTTCGGCGAAAAAACTGCCAAGTTGCCTTCCGTATGCGTTTCTTTTTACGACGATTTCCATCGTTCCGATATTCGCGGATCCATTGTTTGATGTTTGTCTCGCTAATAGAATTAACCCGGCACAAGTGCCAAAAGCGGGTAAACCGTTCTCTATTTTTTCTTTTAATACTGAGAGCATATCCAACTCAACAAGCATTTTATAAATAGCTGTGCTTTCGCCTCCGGGTAAAATGATACCGTCCATATGTAATCCCAAATCAGCTTTGTTTCTGATCTCATGATGAGTTACTTGCAGCTTATCTAGCATTTTTGCGTGTTCGATAAAAGCTCCCTGCAAGGCAAGAATGCCGATATGCATAAGCTATTCTCCTCTTTTTGCCATCAACAGGTCAATTTCCTCTTCATTGATGCCAATCATCGCCTCACCAAGATTTTCTGAGATCTTAGCTAAAATATTTGGATTGTTGAAGTTTGAAACCGCTTTGACGATTGCTTCAGCGCGTTTTGCAGGATCGCCTGATTTAAAGATTCCCGATCCGACAAAAACTCCTTCGGCACCAAGTTGCATCATAAGTGCGGCATCAGCTGGTGTAGCAATACCTCCGGCAGCGAAATTGACTACAGGCAGTTTGCCATTTTCGTGAACAAATCGAAGCAAATCGATTGGGACTTGAAGTTGTTTTGCGGTTTCAAAAAGTTCGTCTTCTCTCATAGAAGCTACTCTAAGGATTTCGCTTTGGATCAAACGCATGTGTCTGACGGCTTGGATGATATCACCCGTACCGGGTTCCCCTTTTGTTCTGATCATAGCTGCACCTTCCGCGATTCTTCTCAGCGCTTCACCGAGATTTTTCGCTCCGCAGACAAACGGGACCTTAAATTTTGTCTTGTCAATATGATAAATATCGTCGGCTGGGGACAAAACTTCCGACTCATCAACATAGTCAATTTCCAAAGCTTCGAGAATTTGCGCTTCGACAAAATGCCCAATTCTAACTTTGGCCATGACAGGAATTGAGACCGCTTCCTGAATTTCTTTGACCAGACGCGGATCGCTCATTCTCGAGACGCCTCCAGCCTGACGGATGTCGGCGGGAATTCTTTCTAGCGCCATCACAGCACATGCTCCAGCAGCTTGAGCAATTATAGCTTGTTCCTTGGTAGTAACATCCATGATTACTCCACCTTTTAACATCTGCGCGAGTTCTTTGTTTAATTCATAACGACTTTTACCCATAATATTTCCTCCTGGTTGACAGATTGTGGTTGTTCATGTATATTATATATGAAACTGACATTATATAAAGCGCCAGAAACAATATATTTTACAATGTCAGATGAGGTGAAAAATGTTAACAATATATTTTGATAAGCAAAGCAAAACACCAATGTATGATCAACTATATTCTTATATAAAAACCCTGATTTTGAACGATGAACTCATCGCAAACACTAAAATGCCTTCAAAAAGGAAACTATCCGGACACCTTAAAATTAGTGTCCAAACTGTAGAGACAGCATACTCTCAACTTGTCGCAGAAGGATATTTGTATTCTGTCCCGAAAAGTGGCTATTTTGTCGAAAAAATAGTGAAACTTAACTTATCCAAACCAATCACTGTCAAAGACACTTCATTCTCTATGCAGGATGAGAAATCCTTCAAGTATGATTTTCAGACAAATGTTGTCGACCAGAAAAATTTTCCATATCTGACTTGGTCGAAAATTGAAAAAATGGCAACGGAAGAAGACATAAAAGGCTCACTGAACAAAGTTGATCTGATGGGCTACTATCCCCTTCGAAAAGAAATTTCAGCATATTTGTATCAATATAGAGGGATGACTTCAAATCCAGAAAACATCTTGATTGGATCTGGTACTGACTATTTCATCATGATCATTGCTCTTCTTGTCAAAGCAAATTCTCAAGTCGGTCTTGAAGATCCCGGATATCCCAAACTGGAAAAGTTGTATAAAGCTTATAAAGTTAAAACTATTCCAGTCCTACTTGATAAGAGCGGATTTGATATTCAAAATATCTTCAAAGAACCTGTCGATATTGTCCACGTGACGCCGTCACATCAGTTTCCCAGCGGAAAGGTAATGCCGGTAGCCAGAAGGATGGAGCTTTTAGAATGGGCCAATAAAAAAGCGAGTAGATTCATTGTAGAAGATGACTATGACAGTGAATTTCGGTTTTTAGGAAATCCGATTCCCGCTGTAAAAAGTATGGATTATTCAGGAAAAGTGATCTATATGAATTCTTTTACAAAAAGCATAGCTCCTAGCTTAAGAATCAGTTTCATGGTTTTACCCGATGCACTTTTGGAAAACCTCAAAACCAATTACGGATTTCTAACCTGCCCGGTTTCGTTGTTCAATCAGGCATCTTTGCAAAGATTTATGAATTCAGGGTTGTTCGAACGGCACTTGAACCGGATGAAAAATATCTATAAGGCCAAGCGTGATGTTTTAATCGGCTTGATAAAAAACAGCAAAATCGGAGATTATTTTCAAATCATCGGCTCCGAAGCCGGTCTCCATTTTTTGCTTGAAGCCAATAACAATATATCAGAAAATGAGTTGGTATTGCTGGCAAAGAAAAATGGCGTCAGGGTCAGGGGCTTGGAAGAATACTATCTTTCCCCAGTGACTGGCGCCAAGGCTACGATTGTGTTAGGGTACTCCTCCATTTCAACAGATGCTATGGCAGAAGCGATAAAACGACTTGAAAAGGCATGGGATATCTATTTGCATTAAGTGTTGTTTATTTACAGACGACAACTAGCATATCCAGGTTATCCAGGATAATCTCTTCGATTTTATCCATGTTGCCACTGAAAATTCGAAGCTTATTGTCTTTGATATATCCAATTGGCATAAATTCATGCTCTGAATTATCATATATGGAATGAATCAATTCAGTCTGGGAGCTGAAACTAATTGGAAACTTGTCCAGGATAAACTCTTTCACGGGGAAAGTATAGATCTCGTAGGAAGTGTTGTCCGAATCGTAAGTAAGCAATTCTACATATAACGGATAGAGACTGCGATTTTTGCTGAGTTGAGTGATAATTCTACTGATATATTGGTTGCTGATAATCGTATTGTCGATATTATATGATTTGGCGATGTCATAATGTCTAGGATTTAATAGTTCAAGAACGATCTTGGCATTATGGGCTTTTGCAATTTCCTGGATCATGAGCAAAGTGATCAATACATCGGAATCATAATCCTTGGGTTCAAGAAAGTCATCTGATAAAACCAGAATCGTATCAATTTTTGATATGCCGTCCAAATGTTCTTTGATTGTTAACGGATCATTGCCCGGAACAAGAGTCACGTTGACTTTTGTATTCGCATCTGCCTCAAACCATTTCAACGAGTCAAGGATGAATTTCAATTTATTGTTGTTGCCAAAGATAACAATTGTCGTTTCAGGATATTTTAACGCTTTGTTTATGCTGATGTTTCTTGGCATCGCAAGTTTTGTATCTCGATGCATCCGTGTATCTTTTTCACTTCCAGCCAGCAGATACAAGTAACCGTTTCGATTGAATATTGGAATCGCATAGGGATTAGATTGATAAACATCGTCAAACTTTTTTTCTTGACTACTGTAAAATTCCATTCCCTGAAAAGAAAACAATTCTTGGAAGACATTATTCAAAGCGGGGTATAAGATGGTTTGTGCGATAAGCCTTCCCAACATTTCATCGGGGAGAATCGGAATGATCTGTTCAACATGACCAAGGTCTCTTGCAATTTTATCAGTGATAAGCGGTACTGTAGCTTCGTTTCTGATTTCAACGATAATTGTCTGATGTGGCTTCAATTTGGAATTTGCGATCAGCATCAGCGATTTGATTGACAAAATATCGGGATTTTGAAGTTTATCGTCTTTGCTTTGACTTTCGCTTGAAAGAATAATGATTGTTTTTGCCTGTTCAAGACATACTTTGTCCAAATCGTGTTTGGAGTAGACATCTCCCTCTTTGACAATGATATTCATATGCTTGATAGTCGATCGTTGATTGAGGTCGTAAAGTTTGCCTTTGATTTGTGTTTCGATCAAGCCTTTATCAAGGTTTGAGAGAACGACGATATCTGTGACCAAGTCATCATATCGGTAGTCTGCAATCAGTTCGAGTGCTTTAGAGTTCCAGTTGAGAATCAAAATATGATCGTAAATGAACAACTCATTTCGACCTTGTCTTGCATGTTCGATGATTGAAGAAAACAGATTTGCCACGTAGGCGATAATCCCACCGCTGAAGGTAATCATGGAGGTTATTATCACTATAATCGAGATGATCCGGATTGGAACACCAACAGTCGGATCATAAAACCCGGGCTCAAGCATCCAGGTGATTCCCGAATTCCAAAGCGAACCCACGATGCTTCCATATAACGAAGGATCGATAATATAGGTCACAAGCGAGGACACGAACCAAAGCATGATATTAAATCCAATAATCGAAAGTAGCAGTATCATTCTTGCATTCTGGCTTTTTTTGATGCTGATCCATTTCTTCAGACGGTCAAACATTTGTATTCCTCCAAAATTCATCATAAAGGAATTGTAGCATATTAACCAATACCTGACAAGTTGGCTGGCTAAAATTTTTGAGAGGTAAAAAATTGAACTTGCAATACATTTATTGTTTGATATGTGATAAAATACAAATTGAAATAAAGAATACGAGGTGCTGACATGTCAATTATATTAGTTGAAAATCTCAGAAAATATTATGGCGTAAACCGTGGGTTGGAAGAAGCTAGTTTTGGCGTCGATGAGGGTGAAATTTTTGGTTTCATCGGACCAAACGGCGCAGGCAAGACCACTCTTATCAGACTTTTGCTCGGTCTGATACAGCCAACCTCTGGAATTGCCTCGATCATGGATATGGAAGTTAGGCAGAGTTTCCATATTTTGAACAAGGATATCGGCTATCTTCCCGGAGAAACTTTCTTCTTTCCGGAAATGAAAGGTATCGATGTATTGCGTTTTTATCAAAAAATGCACAACGTTGAAGAATTTCGTTTTCTAGAACTTGTGCAGATACTACAGCTGGATGTGAGTAAAAGAGTAAATGAATATTCATTTGGCAACAGGAAGAAACTGGGAATCATCGTGGCTATGCTTCACCGGCCGAAAATATTGATTCTTGACGAACCGACTTCAGGCCTTGATCCCTTGATGCAACAGATTTTTTTGAATCTCTTGTTGGAAGAGAAGAGACGTGGGGTTACGATTTTTCTGTCCAGCCATGTTTTGCATGAAGTCGAAAAAGTTTGCGACCGAATTGCGCTTGTCAAAAACGGAACTGTTAGCCAGGTGTATACCATGGCTGACATCCACAATGACAATCTGAAGAAAGTCATTTTAGTGCCTCCGGCAATAAATTTCGAACAAATTGGGCTCAAACTATCTAAACTTGAGAACAATGAAGCCCATTATGATTTTGATGGAGACGTAAACGTTTTGATTGAGTTTCTCGCAAAACATCAATTTCAGAATGTCAAGATCCGCGACGCTTCTTTGGAAGAGCTCTTTATTGATTATTACAAGGAGGATATCCAACAGTGAAAATTTTCAGCTCGCATTTGTTCAAACTTGAATTCAAACGCAGCTTCAAGGGATTGATGGTCTGGTCCCTAAGCTTAGGACTTACGATGTATTTGGTGGTGGTTCTTTATCCATTCGTCATTGACATGTATGCCGCCATTCCCGCTGAATTCTATGACATTATGAATAGCTTTGGAGGAATTCCCGATACCATTATGGAGTATTTTGCGACTGAAGGAGCCATGATGCTACAAATCTTTGGAGCGATTTTTGCGGTTATGGAAGGGTTCCAGGCGATAAACCGAGATGAAAGAGAAAAAATCGTCGAAGGACTTTACGTGTTACCATATAAAAGGGAAGTCATCTTTTTTACCAAATTTGTCAGAATAACTGTCAATGTGCTGATTTTTTCACTAATCAACAGTCTGTTGTCTTTAATCGGATTCTGGACTGTCTCCGAATCCGTCGAGGGAAGTCTCTATTTGTTGTTTTGCGTGTTGAATACTGCTATGTACCTTGTCATCGCTTATCTGGGATTCGCTTTGGCCTGTTTGTTAAAACCGAATCAAAAAAGCATGATTTCCATGATGATACCATTTCCGCTATATATAATATCCGTAGTATCGCTTTTGACGAACAACTCCATTTTGCAAAAAATGAAGTATCTGACGCCTTTCACTTTCGCAAACTCGGTAGAGATACTTAAAACTGATTTCACTTTTGAATGGGAGAATTTAATTTTGTTCATGATTCTTACGGCTCTATTACTTGTTTTGAGTCTCTTCAGGTTCAAAAAAAGAGAATTCATGGTTTAAGATAATATGCTATATTGAAATCAAATAGGACTCTGGTCCTATTTATTTTTTGAAAATTGGGTCTTTCTTATGAAAGCGTTTTATGTTATCATATTAGGAGTGAAAGTGGTGGGACGATGAGAGTAAAAAGGCATCCTATTATTGAGGCCAAAGAACAATCAGAAATACGGTTTTTCTATAACGAAGAAGAAGTCATAGGGTATCAAGGCGATACCATTGCCTCTGCACTTCACGCCTTAGGTTTCAAAGTGCTTTCCAGAAGTATTCAAGAGCATCGAGCTAGGGGATTCTATTGTGCGATTGGAAACTGTGGCTCTTGTCACATGATCGTCAACAATGTGCCAAATGTAAAGACTTGTATCACCAAACTGGAGCCAGGAATGGTAGTTATGACACAGAAAGATTTGGGAAAGATCATATGATCGAAAAAGACCTGATTATCATCGGCGGAGGACCCGCCGGTCTCAAAGCCTCTAAATCAGCTTTAGAAGCAGGCGCCAAAGTTCTAATCATCGAACGCAACCCCGAACTTGGAGGTCAGCTCATCAAGCAAACTCACAAGTTTTTCGGTTCCGAGAAACAATATGCGAAAACAAGAGGATTCAACATTGCCTATATCCTGATTTCAGAACTCGCCCCTTTTAAAGAACGGTTGGAAATCGAATTGGACACAACAGTTGTCGGTTTGTATAAGGATTACGTAGTCACAACGCTCAAGAATGAAATTTATCAGAAATATCATGCGAAAGCTATAATTGTTGCAACCGGCGCCTCGGAAAAGGTGCTGGCTTTTGAAAATAATGACTTGCCTGGCATCTATGGGGCAGGCGCTGTTCAAACATTGATGAATCTATACGGCGTTTTGCCGGGAAAAGAAGTCGTCATGATTGGCAGCGGAAACATTGGTCTGATTGTCAGTTATCAACTCATGCAGGCAGGAGTTAAAGTCAAAGCCATCATCGAAGCTGCTCCAACAATCGGTGGTTACAAGGTTCATGCCTCAAAAATAAGCAGACTCGGAGTTCCAATCCTCACTTCGACTACGATCAAGAAGGCTTACGGCACAGACCAACTCGAAAAAGTCGAGATTATATCTCTAGATGATAACTGGCAGGAAATAGCTGGGTCCAATAAAATAATAGATGCTGACACACTTTGTGTTTCAGTCGGACTCAGTCCGATGCACCAGCTTTTGTCGATGGCAGAAATCAAGATGGTCTGCATCAATGAACTTGGCGGGATGGTACCATCGATTTCTGCTATTCATGAAACTAGTATGAAAAATGTCTTTGTTTGTGGAGATGTGGTTGGCATCGAAGAAGCTTCAAGTGCGATGGTAGAAGGCGCTTTGACAGGACTAATCGCTGCAGAGAGAATCGGTTATACCCACCCTGAATTTAATGAATTGAAAAATGATTATTCTATCCAATTGGATGCACTACGAAGCGGTCCGTTTGGCAAAAAGAGCCGAATCGGACTCGACAGACTGAAGGTATCAGAGCATGCTTAATATAACAGGTATTCCCTCCAAAGAAATGATTCATGCTAAATTTCCTAGTCAGGCAAGTCTTCAAAAACCTAAAGCGATAATTGAATGTTATGAGGACATACCATGCAATCCTTGCGAGACCAGTTGTCTTTTCAAAGCTATTTCGATTGGTAACGATATAAATTCTCAACCGACTTTGAATAGCGATTTGTGCACCGGTTGCGGGATTTGCGTCTACAATTGTCCGGGACTTGCAATAATCGTTGCTCAAATCATGCCTGAATCGGCAAGATTCAAAATTCCATATGAGTTTGTTCCAGTTCCTGTAGAAGGTGAAATCTGGCATGGACTTGATCGATCAGGTAAAAATATTTGTGAAGCCAAGATCGTCAAAGTCCAACAGACAATTAAGCAAGACAAAACGATCTTAGTTACAGTTGATGTTGACAAAAAACAAATTTACGATTTCATAACCATCAGGTGCCCTTATGAGTGAAAAAGACATCATCCTTTGCAGGTGCGAGGATGTTTCAAAGCAAGATATCATTGACTGTATGAATCTCGGATTCATAACTTTTGAAGACTTGAAAAGGCAGTTGCGAGTTGGAATGGGGCCATGTCAAGGACAGACTTGCTCAGAACTGATCAAGAAAGAGCTGGCTACGTATTTACATGAAAATCCTGAAAATATCCAAACCCACAAGCAAAGACCACTAATTACCGGTGTGAAACTAAAATCGATTGCCGAGGCTTATAAAGATGAAAGCTGAAGTAGTGATCATCGGTGCTGGAATCAGTGGTGTAAGCATTGCTTATAATCTTGCAATAAAAGGTGTTAAGGATATCGTTGTCTTCGAGAAAGATTACCTGACTTCAGGTTCAACAGGACGTTGTGGCGCTGGAGTTAGGCAACAGTGGGGAACCAAAGCCAATTGCATCCTTGCCAAACATTCGATAGAATTTTTCGCAAAAGCGAAAGAAATTCTCGAATATGATGGCGACATCGAGTTTAAACAAGAAGGATACTTAATATTGGCAACCACAAAGGAAGAGGACGACCTATTCCGAAAGAATGTCAAGTTACAGAACAGCTTGCATATTCCTTCGGTAATTTGTAGCATTGAAGAAGCTCAAGCAATTGTCCCTCATTTGAATCCCAACGCTTTTACTAGTGCGGCTTTTTGTCCTACCGATGGACATCTAAATCCGTTTAAAATGACCGATGCTTATTTTCAAAAAGCAAAGAAACTTGGGGTCAAGTTTTATTTCCAAGAAGAAGTTCAAGAAATTCTCTTGGAAAATAATCAGATTAAAGGAATCGTTACCAACAAAAGAAAAGTAGATACTTGCAAAGTAGTAAATGCTGCTGGTGGTTACGCCAGAGAAATAGGCTTGCTTGCCGGGATAGAAATCCCGGTGTATTCGGAAAATCACGAAATCTTGGTTACCGAACCCGTTGAGAAAATGCAAGGTCCGATGGTGATGTCATTTTCAAAAAACATCTATTGCCAGCAAGTGCCTCATGGTAGTTTCCTGATGGGAAGAAGCGACCCGTTTGCCAAAAAAAATCATGATATTGGATCATCATGGAAATTTCTTGACGAAATGGCTAAAACTGTCTGTGAAATTATGCCAAAAATCGGTGAACTCAGAGTATTACGGCAATGGGGTGGATCATACAACATGTCGCCCGACAGACAACCGATAATCTGCGAAGTTCCAGAACTGCCTGGATTTTATATTGCATGTGGTTTTAGTGGTCATGGATTCATGTTTGCGCCTATGATAGGATTGCTTCTGACAGAAATCATTCTTGGTCAACCAACGACACTTTCTGTTGGCGAATACAGTTTGCATCGATTCAGTAATAATACCATTGCGGATTTTGAAAAGTCCGTAGTGTAAAGAAAGGATGATATTATGGCTATTTACGAATACCAGACAGAACCACTTACTGATTTTGCGAAACCAGAGAATCGCGAACGCTATCAAAATGCTCTCCAAAAGGTTGAACAGCAAATTGGCGAGACTTATCCCCTGCTTATCGGAGGAAGAAGTGTTTTCACGAAAGAAACAGTGACTTCCTATAATCCGGCAAACCACCAACAAGTTATTGGCATAATATCCCAAGCAGGAATCAAAGAGGCTGATGAAGCAATGGAATCGGCACTCATAGCCTTTGAAAGCTGGAAAAAAACAAATCCGTTACATCGTGCCGAGATTTTATTCAAAGCCGCAGCAATCATGAAACGCGAACGCTTTGATTTCAATGCTTTGATGACACTTGAAGCAGGCAAACCTTGGATTGAAGCAGATGCCGATACTGCCGAGGCAATCGATTTTCTTGAATATTATGGACGCCAGATGCTTTCGCTTCAGCGTATCGATGATGTCGTGCTGTCAAGAAGAGATATCGAGAAAAACGAATACAAGTATATTCCACTTGGCGTTGGTGCAATCATCGCGCCATGGAATTTCCCGCTTGCCATCTTGACAGGGATGACTTCAGCAGCTTTGGTTACCGGAAACACCGTCTTATTGAAACCCGCCTCGACTACGCAGGTGATTGCATATCGTTTTGTCGATCTTATGCGTCGTGCAGGAATTCCCGAAGGAGTATTGAATTTTATTCCCGGCAGAGGTTCGGAGATCGGCGATTATATTGTCAAACATCCAAAAACAAGATTTATTTCTTTCACCGGTTCAAAAGAAGTTGGAATCTCGATTTATGAAAATGCAGCCAAAGTCAACAAAGGTCAAATTTGGTTGAAAAGAGTTATCGCTGAAATGGGCGGAAAAGACGCTATTTTAGTAGACTCTGAAGTAGATACAGAATATGCAGCCACCGCGATTGTCGGTTCAGCATTCGGCTTCTCTGGGCAAAAATGCAGCGCTTGTTCCAGGGCGATTATTCATCAAGACGTATATGACGAAGTCGTAAGAATGATTGTAGAAAAAACAAAAAAACTCAAAGTTGGCGATCCAAGAAACGATTTCACTAATATGGGTCCAGTCAATGACGGGAGAGCTTTTTCCTCGATTACAAATTATATTGAGATTGGTATAAAAGAAGGCAAACTTGCTTGTGGAGGAACATCTAGTAAAGAAACCGGTTGGTTCATTGATCCTACTGTGATTATCGATTTAGAACCTGATGCAAGAATCATGCAGGAAGAGATTTTCGGTCCAGTACTGGCTGTCTGCAAAGTTCCTAGTTTCGAAGTCGGAATGGATGTTGTCAACAACACCGAGTTCGGTTTGACTGGCGCAATCCTTTCGAATAACCGCAAACATTTAGAAATTGCCAAGGAAGATTTCCATGTCGGCAATCTCTATCTGAATCGCAAATGCACAGGTGCCATCGTCGGTTACCAACCGTTTGGAGGTTTCAACATGAGCGGTACTGATTCCAAAGCCGGCGGACCAGATTATCTTGTTCTGCATATGCAGGGAAAATCAATTTCTGAAGCACTTTGAGACGAGGTGGATGAACATGCGACTTGATCTATTGAAGGATTTATATGATCGAAACAATCTGAAAAACGAAGATTACCAGTATGCAGAGTCTTTACTTTTAGGTTTAGAAAAAAGACATCTATTTGATGCCGCAAACTTGTCATTTGATGAAATCAGCGAGGCAAGGCTTGATTCGCTGATTGAGACGATGATAGATCATAAAGAAAATACTGTCATGGCGTTTATCGTCTTGTTAAGATACTTTCATGTGATTTCCAGGAAAGATATTTATATTCACCTGACCAAATATATTGGCGGCCTCGATGTGATTGAAAACATTATTGACCGGATGGAAAAAATGGTTGGAAAAGACAAATTAGATGTAATACTTGGAGACCTTTCCCTTCCTTACTTGGGAACTCCGCCTAAAGCCATGCCCATATTCACGGAGAAATTCATGAACAGATTGGGAAAACACCTTTCAGAATCAGAACTTAAGAAGGTGCTCACCGGAAATAATCACGGCGTATCAGAAAAAGCAATCATACCGGACAAACTTGATTATGAAAACGCTGAAAGCCTCAAGTCTTTCCTGAAGGATCTGCACAAAAAGAAAATCAGTGTTTTACAAGAATATGCGGATAAAAACAAAGTATGGTTTGAACAAAACATCACAAAAGAAGTTATTGAATATGTTCAAGTCAACCAGGAAATACTTTCTGCCACTTTGAAAGATGGCAAACTTTACATGACGAAGATTCCCTATGATACAGAAAAATATGTCCATGAAACTGACGTGAAAATGAAGCGGTATTATGCCTGCCACTGTCCTTTTGCACGAGAGGCAATACTTGATGAAAAAGTACTTATCTCTCCGCTTTGGTGCCATTGCAGCGCTGGATTTGAAAAGTTTCCTTTCGAAGTGATCTTTGGTAAAAAACTGAAAATTAAGATTTTAGAGTCAGCACTTCAGGGCGATTTGAAATGCAGATTTGAAGTTTCCCTAGCAAATGTAGACTACAAATAACGCGTCACAGACAGGCTCTATGTCACATTTACTTCGCTTTGCATAAAATTTCATTGCATGTTAGAATGAATATGTATGAGGAGGTTAACTATGAAAAAAGATTTGTTGAATAAATTGGATTCTTTTTACTTCGGTGAAGAAGCCCCAGTGAATTCGGACGGGAATTTGATCATATATGTTATCGACAGCCTGTTCAAAATAGGAATTGAACCGACGTTCCCCTATTTATGTGTTGCTGCAAACAAGATATTTCCGGAAGTATTTTCGCTTGACGAGGAATTCTTGGAAGTACCAGATGCAAGGATAGTTCAGTCAGCACTTGACAGCTTGAATGGCGAATTGACACCAACAGGATCAAAGAGTTTTCGGCTCAGCCCTGCAGGAAAAGATATTGCCAGAAATATTTCCGCAATGTTGATCAAAAAAAGAACGAGTCGAACTGAAATGACTCATAAACAGATTGGAAAGGGAGAAGTGTCGCTAAACTATTCTTCAATTCAACTTTCAAAACCTTACAGCATGTATCTGTTGGAAAAAAAGATAAGCCTTGATCTAATCTGGAAATACTTTAAAATCATGCCTAATTCGCAAATCAAGGAACTTAAGCAGTATTTCACTGATGTAAATGCCTATGCGAACACGATCGGGGACAAGACAATGATTTTATTCACTAAGGAGGTCAGTTCACAACTTCATGAAAACATTTGACATTAAGTCACACTTGCCAACTCAGGCTGAGGCAAAGGCAGAATTGCTTCAGATTCTCAATCGCTACAGGAATGAAAGAATCATCAAGATTATTCACGGCTATGGGTCTCACGGAGTTGGCGGGTCAATTAAAACCATGGTCCAAAAGACGTTGAAAATGGCACTTGCTTCTAACCAAATTGCCGATTTTATACCTGGTGAAGCAACCGTCAGTCTGATGGGATATGATGAAATTATCAGAAAATATAAACAACTTCTTCAATCTGATTCAGATTTTAAAAAAGGAAATGACGGCATCACATACGTCATTTTTTCTGCCTAATATTTATTGACCACAGCACATTTTTTGTGGCCAGATTTTTTTTGAAATCAACGATTATTTTTCTTTGAATTTCATTCAAATAGTGTTATAATATCCATGAAAGCGTTTTCCAATTTTTTTTTGGAAAATTAATATAAATTTAGGAGGAGTACTATGAACAAATTTGATTACATGGAGAAACATGGCTATGAACAACTTGTCTACTTTTATGACAGAACTACAGGTCTCAAAGGCGTCACCTGCATTCACAACACCACCTTGGGCCCAGCTTTGGGAGGCACAAGACTATGGAACTACGAATGCGAAGAAGATGCTGTACTTGACTGCTTAAGACTTGCAAGAGGGATGTCATACAAAGCAGCAGCTGCTGGATTGAACCTCGGTGGCGGAAAAACAGTCTTGATCGGAGATGCATCAAAAGTTAAGTCAGAAGCGTATTTTCGCGCTCTTGGACGCTACGTTCAAAGTTTGAATGGAAGATACATCACTGCAGAAGACGTCAATACTTCAACAAAGGATATGGATTACGTACACATGGAAACCGATCACGTTGTCGGTTTGGAAGGCAAGTCGGGAAATCCGTCTCCATTGACTGCACTAGGTGTTTTCCATGGAATTAGAGCTTCGCTGCAATATTTATATGGCAATGACGATTTTACAAAATACACATTTTCCGTTCAGGGTTCTGGTCAGACCGGTTACTATCTGATTAAAATGCTTTTGGAAGCAAAAGCCAAAAAAATCTACTTTACCGAAATCAACCAGAAACATATTGAAAGAATGAAGAAGGAATGCCCGGAAGTAGAATACGTTGCTCCGGAAAAAATATATGGACTTGATGTAGATGTATTTGCACCTTGTGCTTTGGGAGCCATACTTAATGATGACACCATTCCACAAATTAAAGCAAAAATAATTGCTGGATCTGCCAACAACGCTTTACAGGATGAAGAAAAACATGGAATGATGATCAAAGAAAGAGAAATACTCTATGCGCCAGATTTTGTTATCAACGCCGGTGGACTGATTAACGTGTACCATGAACTTTTGACATACAACAAGGAAAGAGCTGTCCGTGATATCGAAAAAATCTACGATCGTCTTTTAGAAATATTCGCGATTGCGGAATCCGAAAACATTTCCACCCACGAAGCTGCAAAAGTATTCGCTAAGAAAAGAATTGAAACCATCAATAATGTCCATTCCAATTATATTCCCAGGTAATCTATGAAAAGGATTACCTTTCTTACGGGCTATTACGGCTCTGGCAAAACAGAAATAGCACTTAATCTGGCGATTAAGAATCATGTTGATTATTTAGTTGACCTCGATATTATCAATCCCTATTTCCGATCTCGCGAGGCAGAAGATTTTCTTAAGGGATTTGGCATCGAGATCATTTCTTCGGATTTGAAAAATGGAATGCATGCTGACATGCCTTATTTATCCAAAAAAATCTATTTGCCGTTTCATCAGCTGGAAAAGACATCAATCTACGATTTGGGCGGCAACGACCTTGGTGCGAAAGTAATGCGCCAATTTGACCGAGAGGACAAGCGAGATGTCGATCTTTTCCTTGTTTTGAACGTATACCGTGAAGAAACCAGAGATGAAGCCTCGATGATTGGATTAATTAAAAAACTTGAAAACTCAAGTGGCTTTAAGGTCACAGGACTAATCAATAATTCAAATTTGTTGCGGGAAACAACATACGATGATATTATGACTGGAGAAGCTAAAATTTCATCAGTGGCTAAAAAAACTGGTATTCCGATTGTATATACAAGCATTTATGAAGAATTATATGATGAAAAAATAGCTTCTCAGGGAGAAACGCTTATCCTGAAACTGTATTTTCGTAAAACATGGTACTAAGGAGGAAAACATGCCAAAAGGAAAGACTATATTTGATTATGAGAAATGCAAAGGATGTCTTTTATGTGTGGAATTTTGCCCACAAAAGATTCTTTACCAAGATAAAACGTCACTAAACAAGGCGGGGTATAACATTATTCTGGTGTCAAATCCGGACAAATGCACCGGTTGCGGGTTCTGTGCAATCATGTGTCCTGATTCCGTCATTACAGTCGAGGTGGATAAATAATGTCAAGAATTCTAATGAAAGGCAATGAAGCGATTGCTGTTGCCGCTATCAAAGGTGGAATCGACGCATTTTTTGGTTATCCGATTACGCCTCAAAACGAAATTCCCGAGTATTTATCAAAACATATGCTGTTAAATAACAAAGTGTTTGTTCAAGCAGAATCAGAAGTTGCTGCCATCAACATGGTTTATGGGGCAGCAGGCGCCGGAGCCAGAGTCATGACATCATCTTCTTCGCCAGGAATCGCACTGAAACAAGAAGGAATCTCCTATATGTGCGGTGCCCAACTTCCCTGTGTAATCGTGTCTGTTATGAGAGGCGGGCCCGGACTTGGAGGCATTCAGCCTTCACAAGCTGATTATTACCAAGCGACAAGAGGCGGAGGCAACGGTGACTATCAGTTGATAGTCTATGCTCCAGAAACAATTCAGGAAACGATTGATATCATGAAAGAATCATTCGATACTGCTGATTTCTATCGCAATCCTGTATTAGTATTAGTTGATGGTCTGATCGGCCAAATGATGGAATCAGTTGACATTGACAAACCAATTAAGAAGCGCTCTGTTCCAAAAAAGGATTATGCAACTACGGGAACAAAAAACCATACTGGCAGAAACACCATCAACTCTTTATTTCTTGACCCTCAGGAACTTGAGAATCACAATTTGTTGCTAAACAAGAAATATCAAACAATCAAACAAAATGAAACCAAATATGAAATGATCAACGTAGAAGATGCTGACTATGTCATTGTTGCTTATGGAACTATGTCAAGAATCTGCCGCTCGGCGATTGAAAACTTGCAAAAAACAGGATTGAAAGTTGGCATGATTCGGCCGATTTCTTTGTGGCCTTTCCCCAAAGCAGCATTTGATGCCATTCCCAAATCATGTAAAGGTATCTTATGTGCAGAAATGAGCATGGGTCAGATGCTTGATGATGTCCTGATTTCCAACAATGGCAGACATCAAGTTGGTTTCTTTGGCAGAACCGGTGGAATGGTTCCTGAGCCTGAAGAAATTGTTGATGCAATTATGAATTTTCCGGACAAGGTGGTGAAATAATGGAAGTCAAATATAAAAAGTCACTAGGTTTGACTGACACTCCGCTTACATATTGTCCCGGGTGCACACATGGTATCATTCATAAACTTGTAGCAGAATCTTTGGAAGAATTAGGTCTCCTGGGTGACGCTGTTGGCGTGGCCAGTGTAGGTTGTTCGGTCTTTTCATATTTATTTTTTAATTGTGACATGCAGCAAGCACCACATGGAAGAGCTTGTGCAGAAGCAACCGGCATCAAACGTATTTTGCCTGACAACATCGTTTTCACATATCAAGGTGACGGCGATTTGGCATCAATTGGTATCGCTGAGACGATTCATGCGGCGAACCGCGGTGAGAATATCACGGTCATATTTGTTAACAATGCAATCTACGGCATGACCGGAGGACAAATGGCTCCGACAACACTAATCGGTCAAAAGACAACGACCTCACAGGACGGCAGAACAACAGCAAATCATGGCAATCCAATCAAGATTTCTGAGATTTTCTCACAAATCGAAGGCGTTGCATATCTTGAAAGAGTGGCAGCTTATGATCCGAAACGCGTATTACGCGCCAAAGCCGCGATCAAAAAAGCATTTACATATCAAAAAGAAAAACGCGGATTCACTTTGATTGAAGTCTTGTCTACTTGCCCAGTCAACTGGGGAAAAAATCCGGTTGATGCCCTTAAATGGGTAAAAACGGATATGGCTGAAGTTTTCCCACTGGGAATATTCAAGGATAAAGGTGAAAACAATGAATGATGCAAAAAACATAAAAGTTGCAGGTTTCGGAGGCCAGGGAGTTATGATGTTTGGCCAAATGCTGGCATACAGCGCAACCCATGACGAACTGAACGGTCTTTGGTTTCCATCATACGGTCCTGAGACCAGAGGCGGAACCGCCAATTGTTCGGTTATCGTTTCTCGTAAACAGATTAATTCTCCTGTTTTCAAGAACGCTGACCATCTGATTGCCTTCAACCTTCCTTCTTTGGAAAAATTCAAGGAAAGAGTTGCCGATGGCGGATTGATTATGTATAATTCCACACTTATTAAAGGCGAAGTATCGTCTAATAATGGTTTGGCAATCGGTGTCCCGATTAACGACATTGCAACAGAACTTGGCTCGGTGCAAGTCGCCAACATGGTTATGCTTGGAGCCTATATGCAACTTACAAAATTATTTTCTGATGAGACTATTAAAAAAGTTTTGGTCAAATTTCTTGGTGAAAGAAAGGCACATATGCTTGATATCAATTTAGAGGCAATCAAGGCTGGCAAGAATTTTATTGTCGACTCCGGGGTGACCTATGCTTAAAAAAGTTCAGGAATTGAGACAAATCGTTAAAAAAGTCAAGCCCAAGATAATGGCTGTTGTTTTCGCTCATGATGAATTTGTAATCAAAGCGGTTTTCGATGCCGTAAAACTCGGTGTGGTAAAACCTGTTTTGATTGGCATAGCGGAGGAGATCAAATCGATCATCAACAAACAAGGCGTTGTTGGCGACTATAAGATTATTGACGAACCTGATCCAGAACTTGCAACAAAAATCGCCATGGACATGGTAAATAACGGACAAGCAGACATTGTAATGAAAGGCTTGATTGACACAAAAGTATTATTAAAAGGCGTTGTTAATAAAGAATATGGCATTAGAAAAGCCAAGCTTCTTAGTCATGTCGGTATCGTTTCATTTCCTGACTTCGACCGTGTTCTATTCGCCACTGACGGTGCTATGAATATTTTACCTACAGTCGAGGAAAAAATCCTTATTGTGGAAAACGCTGTTGCTTTAGCCCACTCAATCGGATACGAAAATCCTTTGGTCGGCATTGTGTCTTCAGTCGAGAAAGTAAACCCCAAAATACCATCGACAGTTGACGCCGAGGCCATCACAAAATATTACACAGAAAACAAACCTCAAGGTTTCACAATTGACGGTCCTTTTGCGATTGATAATCTGGTCAGTATGGATTCTGTCAAACATAAAGGTCTGTCAAGCCCTATCGCTGGGAAGGCGGATATCTTGATATTCCCGGACCTTGACGCAGGAAACATATTTTATAAAACATCAGTATTTTTAGCCCAAGGAATATCGGCAGGATTGGTCATTGGCGCAAAGGTTCCAATTGTATTGACCAGTCGGGCAGATTCAGCCGAAGCAAAACTATATTCGATTCTATTGGCGGTGGTGAACCAAAATGGATTACTTGCAACTAGTAATTAATCCCGGATCCACATCAACCAAAGTCGCGATTTTCATCAACGACAAACTAATTCAGGAACAAGTCCTGAAACATGATGTGGAGGAATTGAAAAAATTCCCAACGATAATTGCTCAAACTGATTTTCGCAAACAGATAATCATTGATTTTCTATCAGAACACCGCTATACAGTCGATAACATAGATATTTTTGTCGGCCGGGGCGGTGTATTAAAACCACTTAAACAAGGTGGAACCTATTTGGTTACAGAGAAAATGGTTGACGATTTGAGAACATGTAAATACGGTTCTCACGCATCTAATCTTGGTGCGATTTTGGCATATGAACTTGCCAAACCGCTCAACCGGTCTGCATATATTGTTGACCCGGTATGTGTTGATGAATTCTATGAACTCTCTAGAGTATCTGGGCTGAAAGGCATCGAAAGAAGCAGTGTATTCCACGTTCTAAATCAAAAGGCAATTGCCAGAAGATATGCAAAATCAATCGGGAAAACCTATGGCAGTTTGAATCTTATTGTCTGCCATCTTGGAGGAGGTATCAGTGTCGGTTACCATGAAAAAGGAATAGTAGTTGATGTAAACAATGCTCTTGGTGGTACCGGACCTTTTTCGCCAGAACGCACTGGCACTCTCCCTTCCTTTCCGCTAGTAGAATTGTGTTTCTCAGGTAAATATACCAAGGAACAAGTGAAAAAAATGCTGGTTGGACACGGCGGACTTGTTTCATATATAGGAACATCGAATGGACTCGAGATTGACAGACGCATCAAAGACAACGACAAGGAAGCTGAATTCTATTTCCATGCCATGGCTTATAATGTAGTCAAAGAGATCGGTGGGTTATATTTTGCCGCAAAAGGTAAAATCGACGCTATATTGATAACGGGTGGACTTGCTAATAATGATATTTTCATAAACCATCTCAAGGATTACATCAATCCGATAGCTCCGATTCATGTCTACCCAGGCGAAGATGAAATGCGGGCTTTAGCGGAAGGTGCATTGCGCGTTTTATCACAAGAAGAAAAACTACAAGCTTACGAATAATGACCTAGCCTCCTTAGATGGAGGCCTTTTTTTTGCTTGAGCAAACAATTGGTAGATCGCCAGGTGACAGTCATTAGTGGCACAGGCAACAATAATAAAGTAAACCAAGTGTTTCTTGACCTGACATGTATTAACATGAAAAGACACGGATTTCCGTGTCTTTTTCTTGCTTATGTAAGTAGATGTTGCTATACTATTCAAAACGGGAGGAAAGCGATGATAAACACGATTCTTTTTGATTTAGACGGAACCCTGTTGCCAATGGATGAAAAAAAATTTACTGCATTATATTTTGAAGCCCTTACGACTAAATTCCAACCATATGGCTTGAATCCGGAGTTGCTAGTCAAATCTGTTTGGTTAGGCACTAAAGCCATGATTGATAATGACGGTGCTAAGTCTAATGAATCCCGATTCTGGGATACTTTTTCTGCATTCAATCTGGGGAAAAGAGAAACATTGGAGCCACTTTTCACCGATTTTTATGAACATCAGTTCGAAGTTGTCAAAAACTCGACTTGGACTAATCCACTTGCGAAGCAGATCATTGATTTACTTCATGATAAAGGATATATGACTGTCTTAGCGACAAATCCCCTATTTCCCCGGGTCGCAACCCATAAAAGAATCGTCTGGGCGGGATTGAAAATAAAAGACTTCGCCCTGATCACAACTTATGAAAATTCAAATTTTACGAAACCCAACGCCGAATACTACAAAATGGTATTACATACTATCAACAGAGTTCCTGAAGAATGTCTGATGATTGGAAACGACATTGAAGATGATATGGCTGCAGCTGTGATTGGCATTGAAACCTATCTTTTGACGGACTGCCTAATGAGCCATTGCAATGAGAATATAGATTCTTTCAACCATGGATCCTTCAGTGAACTTGAAGCCTTTCTTTCAGATTTGCCACACCTCGAAAAATAATCGTTTTTATTTGTCGTCATCCTTTGACAAACGTTTTTTATTTAAGTATAATGAAAACATAAAAATTACTAAGGAGGACCAAATGAGAATCGGAATTATTGGCCCAATTGGCAGTGGAAAATCAACTCTATCAAAAAAATTAGCTACTTATTACAATGCCACAATGGTGGAGGAACCTGTCGAAAAAAACGAGTTTCTTCCCTTGTTCTATCAAGATAAGGAGACATTCGCGCTTCTATCCCAGAATGCTTTTTACAGTTCTTTGTTTCTTCTGATGTGGAGAACAAAAGATTTGCAAGATGTAATCTGTGATTCTACACTTTTTTCCAACCTTGTTTTTACCGAACTGTTAAGGCTCGAAGGGATCATGTCCGCGATGGAAGTCGCCCTAACATATGCGATCGCCGACGAACACCTTAAACGATTGCCTGATGTCGATATTCATCTTGTGATTGTTCGAGATAAGGACCAGCTTTACGAGAATGTGAGAAAACGGGGACGAGAGATCGAAAAAGGTCAACAGGAATATCTGGCTTTCCATTATGCAAACTACTATGATGTACTCCGAAGGATATTCAAAGCATATAAAGTTCCTGAAGAAAAAATCTTATGGTTGCCAATCAACGATATGGAGCAACCAGATGAGTTTCAAGAAATTATCAGGACAATTGAAAAGAAATTTGAATCCCTAAATAAATAACAAGGCAAGCTTTGAAATGGCCTCCCAAAAAGTAAACACAAAAAAAGGGGCCATTTTTTTTAACCTGATTCTGGATTGTTTGGAAATAAAACAGTTGTTACTACGAGCATAGCATGAATACGCATACAATGATAAAAACTATTTTTTCCAATACGTGACAAGACATCAAAGTATAAAGACGATTTCTATAAGAGATTGTCTTTATTTATCTAATTTTATTTTTCCATGATCTTTGTAAAAAAATTGTTGAATTTTAGAAAAAATATTGTCAATAAGTACTATGCGTGATATAGTAATATCAATAATTAAAGATGAAGATGAGGAACGAAAATGAAAATAGAAGCGTTTAATAAATTTGTTTTCGGAGACAAAGTAGCGAGACTACCGATTGTCCAGGGTGGAATGGGGATTGGAATTTCAATGGCAAAACTTGCCTCCGCTGTTGCGAATGAAGGAGGCATCGGGGTGCTTTCCGCCGCAGGAGTCGGATTGTTTGATATTCATCCTGGAGGCGAGGAGAAATATGCGATTGCACTGAAAGAAGAGATCAGAAAGGCCAGGGAGATGACAAGAGGAATCCTAGGGGTCAATATTTTGGTTGCGCAGAGCAATTTCCATGAATTGGCAATAGCTGCAATCGAAGAGCAAATAGATGTTATATTCGCAGGTGCAGGGCTTCCCTTGGACTTGCCGAGTCTATTGTCTGAAGATTCAACCACTGAACTGGTTCCAATCATTTCTTCTGGAAGGGCAGCGAGATTGATTATTCAGAGATGGGTTTCAAAATACGAATATCTTCCGGATGGAATTGTTCTTGAAGGGCCCAAAGCCGGAGGACATCTCGGATTCAAAAAGGATCAGTTAAGCGATTCAAACTACACGCTTGAAAAATTGTTGCCGGAAGTCCTAGATGCTATCAAACCCTATGAAGAGAAATATCATCATAAAATTCCTCTGATTGTTGGAGGAGGAATCTATACGGGTGAAGATATCTTTTACTTTTTGAGTCATGGTGCCTCCGCTGTTCAGATGGCAACCAGGTTTGTGACGACTGTCGAATGTGATGCTTCAAATGAGTTTAAACAATCCTATATCAACGCAAAAGAAGAAGACATCATAATCATTGACAGTCCCGTTGGAATGCCCGGAAGGGCTATAAAAAATCAGTTTCTTGAAGAGGTAAATGAAGGAAAGCGTCATCCATTTTCCTGTCCTTTCAATTGCATCTCAACATGCAAGAAAGAATTATCTCCTTATTGTATTTCACTGGCACTCTACAATGCTAAAAAAGGGAAGATGCGTAACGGTTTTGCATTTGCGGGAACGAATGCTTATCTTGCAAAAGCAATAATCACTGTCAAGGAATTGATTTCCACCTTAAAAAGAGAGTACGAGGAAGCGTTTAAAAAGCAAATAGCATGCATGGTTTAAATTTACGATATCATGAATTCTTGGTCAAGATGAAAAATCTTGACTTTTTTTTGAAAATGAAGGCATAAAAGAAACAGTGTATCTATTTCGCCATAATGATATAATTAAGACGGCATGTTACTGACTGATAAAGAAAAGTATCTGTCTTGTGATACATTTCTTCTTTCAGATGATTTTGGTTTAGCGAGGAGAAAAAATGGAATTAAAAGAACGGTATTGGTATGAAAATTAATCTGACCCTATATATGCATTGAAAATGAGAGAGCGACTTATGAATAGTTTGCTCTCTCTTATGTACTACGAAAGTTAATTATAGAAAAGTAGCAATCCGAATATTCCAATGACTTTCTTTCAAAATTACATTGTACAACACAATAAATCTCAAAATATGTTTCTTCGGAACAATTAACCACAAAAAAGTCTCGTGTGTGTAAACATAAATAGGGCTAAAACTATGTTTCTTCGGAGAAGTCGAGGCACTTTTCCATAGTACTTGGCACCACTCGACACAGTTCGTGTGAGAGAACATACACAAAGAAAAAGCAACTTGATAATGTCATATAGAGCAACTTGCGTGGATTGCCTTGTTTTCATGATAAACTTGCGACTGACAAGACAGTCTAATTTGTTGATAAGAAAAAAGGACCAAAACGATGGTATGAAGAAGTTAATCTTCACTCTGTCTCAGTCCCTAAAATCTATCTATTAATTGTTAGATACATGATACTTATTCAACTTTTAAAACTTTTTTCCCAAAGAACTCAAGAAACAATCCAGCAACTAATAAAACTAATTGTAGATATACTCCAAGCCCTAAAGTCATATGAAATGCGCCAGCATTGATTGCGCCTTCTAGAGCAGGATCTAAGTTAATAAAAATTAAGTAATATACATATCCGATAACTGCTAATCCGACGACAAGAGTTGCTAAAAATGCATAACGGCTTAAATTTTCTTTATAGAACAAAGATAAACCAGCTAATGCAGCAACAATTATGAATACGACAACTAAAATTACGGGGCTGGATGCAGTTTTACCTAGACGGACTGCAAAATCCTGAATATTCCATAACGAGTCAGAAAAATCGCCAAGTTGCACATGATTTCCGGTTACAAATGGTAAAAAGAAGCAAATAACAAATAGTACCAAAACCAGAATCTTTAACACTTTTAGTAATAGTGATTTTTTCACGCTAATTTCCTCCTTTCCCTAAGTCTAAATTTCAATCACAAAGAGATATAAAACACGAATGTTATAAACTTTATAGGTTTTCCACGTGCACATCGTGAATGTTCTATTTTCGCGATTGTTACAATTATAGCACATTTACTTTTAAGTTCAAAGCATTTTTTTGATAATATTTTTCTGGAAATGAAAAATTATATATTAAAGAAGCTTTTTACTATAACATAATTATGTTTGATTGTTTAATGGGTGAATTTACAAGTCAAATTTCCGAGCACAATTAGTCTGAGAGAACATATTTCAGCCAAAATATGTTACTTCGGAACAATTAACCACAAAAAATTCTCGTGTGTGTAAACATAAATAGGGCTAAAACTATGTTCCTTCTGAGAAGTCGAGGCACTTTTCCATAGTACTTGGCACCACTCGACACACGTGGAGTCGGTCTCATTGCTTTCTCTAAAATGACCTTACTTTCCTGTTGACGACCACTTGACGACCTATTATTTTTACAATAATTGAATGAGTTAGGCCACTTGATGTTAGAAATAACGATCAAGTGGCCTTTTTTGTTACTCTTTTATTAATTTGTTGTTGCAGAAACATATTTAGCAGAATACATAAATAAATATTTTTTTTGGCATTGAATATTTCAATAGTTTTTTCAATTTTATGACGGTACTGAAAAAAATGTATTCTTTTTAAGTGAAATAACAACGAATAAGGAATATCCTAATAAATGAAAAACACAATATCAATAACGCTGAAGATTTGCAAAAATATAAAATAACTTAATATATAAACTATTGACAAATAATTTTATAAGCGTTATAATTTAATTGTGAATTCACTAATAAAAATGCTTTATTGAATTTTAATGGATATAGTTTCATTTTGTACAGTATAATATCGGTTTGAAAATCAAATTTGATGACCTATAATTTAAATATTGTCTAGCTCTTTTTTGAAAAGAAAGTAACAACATAGACATAGATAGTAGAAATAATAAAGGATTAATATAGTTTGTTATCTAAACAAAATAGTGGTAATTTTAAATATCGCATTATTCTTATATCCAGAAAAACGGTTAAAAAAGTCGTTGTTATTTTTTTTATGCAAATTAATTGTATATTTTTCCATAAAACTACTGTAACTATCAAAGTTTTGTAGATTTATAACAATTTCTACTACTTGGTATTTGAAATTACATTACGTTTTAATATATTAATTAATAGAAAAATGAAATTAAGAAAGGAGGTGAATAAATTGAAAATAAGTACAGTAAACAAAATTGTACTAGGGCTTTTTATTCTTTTTTGTAGTGTATTTGCTATTGATAGAACATTAGAATCAAGTAATTATAGGTTATTGGAGTCTAATGTATCTTCTGAAGGCGGAACTGACTACATGTTTAGATCATTATCAAGTTTAGAAGACTATTATGAAGACAAATACACATCAACTAGCTATAAATATATCGATTCTTCTGAAGTTTCTGATTCGAGAGAATCAATTTACGTTGCTGATGTATCACAGTCATCTATGAATAGTTATTATTTGGCGGAAGAGAGTATTCAAGTAACTAATACATGTGCTATTGTGGCTATTTCATCGCTTATTAACTATTATGAAGATCAGAATTTACTTGATAGTTACAACAACGGAAACTCTGTTGGAGAATGGTTTGTAAGAACAATGAATATAGCATTAGCAAACAATCTTACAACTGCAACCTCAGGAACTACACTTTCCAAGGTAGATAATATTATAACTTTTGTATTGAATTCCCTACAACTTAACACGACACTTAGTGGAGATAACGAATATGCGAACATATATTCTAAAATACAATCAAATATAGGAGAAGACGTTCCTGCTCTGTTCCATATTCCTCTTCATTCGACGTTGGCGCGAGGGTATCTTCAATATGAAGTAACTGTTAGCGAAAAATATTGGAGTTGGTTTACTTATAAGTGGAGAGAAGTTGATATCATCGAAAAAGTGCTAATTATTAATGAAGGTTGGTATAATTCTGGGTATTCATACTATCCAGTAGAATTGATAAGTGATGGTTTTCTTAATACAGGGCCGTATTGTATGACTGAAATTATTTGACTTTATAAAGAGCAAATGTGATACTATATTTTTATAAGAAAGAGAGAAATACCTAAAGAAAAATTATGAAAAAAATATGGATATTGATAATTGCATCAGTTATGATCTTAGGAATATTATCCTTTTTTATCTTTCAAAATAAGGAATCAGAAATATATACATATAGTTATGATGAACAAGATACCTTTTTATTGGGATCGTTTTTCGTTGTCGATTTAAGCGTTAATGTAGGTGACCATTACAGCGATCCATTAACAACATTTTATTTTTCGGATGTTGACAAAGAAAATGAATTCATGTCTTCAATATTGGCTTCTGAATTCTATCAAGGAGTAACTTCTTTTTTATATCCCAACAATTATAATTACACATTTTATTTGCTTGAAAATGAGGGGTATCAATACATACTATATAAGGATAGACTGGATAGATATGTTTTTCAACCTCTTTATTCGAAATACGAATTTATAAGTGAAGAAGAAGGATATAGTTTTAGATTTCCTTGTCCATTGTTCATGTATTTCAATAACAACACTAATGTAAGTAATGACCATGATTTGTCTTTGAACGAATTCATTGGTTTTTATGAATACTTTAATCTTGATTTGGTTGATATAAACTATGAAAATTATTCAGTAAGAATTAAAGGGTATAGTATATATGAAAACAAAATAAGCGAAGCGTATGTGATTGAACTAACTTATTCCGACGAAAGTATAACGGCTACTTATATAGGTGATTCTAATGAATAAATCCATATCGGTTAAATCTTTATTTAAAAGTTATAAAGAACTGAAGGTTTTAGAAAATGTCAATATGGAGATTACCAAAGGTAAAATAATCGGGTTGGTCGGTAGAAATGGTAGTGGTAAATCTACACTTATAAAAAACATTATGAAATTCATATCTTATGACAAAGGAAACATCCTTGTCGATGATATAGATATTAATGAAAAAGACATTCTTGATATTGGGTATTATATTAGTGAAGCTAGTTTTTATCCTAATTTTACTGGGTACCAAAATTTAGCATATTTCTTGAATATGAAAGAAGACAGTTTAAGGAAATATGATGAAATCTATCAAGCTTTTGAGATGAACGAAGCGTTGAATAGAAAGTATCGAACTTATTCTTTAGGTATGAAACAAAGGTTTGGGCTAATATTCCTTTTGACTCAGGAAAAGGGATATTTTTTGTTGGATGAACCTTTGAGTAGCCTTGATTATCAAGGAAAACTAGAGTTTAAGAAGTTAATCAAGAAAAATGTTGAAAATAAAGCATATGGGGTTTTAATTGTCAGTCATCAGTTAGAAAATCTTGAAGGATTCTGTGATGAAATCTGGTATATACAAAACAAGAAGATAAAATTACTGGATGTAATTAAGAAAGATATCGAATATAAATTAGTATTCGCTGACGAAGAATCATGTACTCAGACAATCAATCAATTACCTTATCTTACAAAAAAAATTGACAATCTATCTTTCAAAGTGAAAATTGACTCAGAAAATGAAATAGAAAACATTATCAAGAAAGCTTCTGAAAGGAGTTTGCGGGAAGTGGTTAAGGTGGTAAACTCTATAATATCTAAATATGAAAATGCTATAATTGGTGAACATGATGAGAAATGAGTTTTATCGAATCAGTAATTCGCATATTTTTTATTTTCTTATTTTATTATCAGTAATAGCGGTTATGCTATTGTCTAACTTTTATGTCAATAACACATATAATGATGATAGTTATTTTAATATGGAGATCAATGAGTACTCCAGCATAAATGATCTAAATACTTTGATTGATGAAGTTGAAATTGAGATAGCTAATTTGGATGTAAACTCAGAATATTACGAGAATGACCTTGATCAGCTCAATAAAGAAAAAGAGGTATATGAGTATTTAATATCCAACTATATTCCTTTTGTGGATCTATATGAATATAGTGCTATTAGGGATTTCAGAAATGATAGGATGGCATTTACGCTTTGGTCTAATGGCATGGTTTCTTTTGTATGTTTACTGGTTTCTTTCATTATTGTACTGTTTCTTGTGAATTTAGATTATTTATACAAAACAAACATTAATTTATATAATACAAGTAGGAGCAAAACAGATATACTCATTAAAAAGTACTTTAGTTATATTGTGATATCGGTATTTTTCTACATTTTAATGACTTTACTGACGAAAGTATTTGGCAGTGTATTGTCGATAGATAAAAATTATATATTATTGGTAGGAGAAAATATCAATATTATAAGTATCAACGAGTTAATGATTTATGATACTATCTCTAATTGTATTAATCTTTTATTTTTTGGATCATTGTTTTTCTTCGTAGCTGCTTTAGTAAGAGATTTTTTTATCTCATTAATAGCGAATTTGGGATTAATAGCCGTATTTGGATTCTTCATACCTTATCAGTATCCAGATAATCATTTATTGCAATTAATGCAATCAAGCTTTGACTCTTACTGTGAAATGGTTGAAGGAACGATAATTTTATGGACTATCATAATAAAAACTACAATCATATTACTAATCGGCTTTTTCAGTATTTACTCCTTCAAAAGACAAAGAGTTAAGTTTTAGTTGATTATAACCATATATTTTTTGATCTAGCATGGAAAATGAACAGAGGGACAATAGCTCATATACATACGAATTGCTTCCAAAAAAACAATTTGGGCGATTTCTATGTTTCCTCTTTCCAGGATAAGGCCTTTAACCTAGAGTTAGGGAACATATTTTTGACCTTTTTATATGTTACTGTGGTATATTCAACAGATTTTTCGAAAGCAACGTGATAGTTTCCACGCACGTGGAGTCGGTCTCATTGCTTTTCTTAAAATGACGAAAATAGCCGTTTTTAGCCTTAAATATCATGTTTTTATACCCATATTTTGAATAGTATCAAATGGGTTAGGCCACTTGAGGTTAGAAATAACATTCAGGTGGCCTTTTTTGATATTCTTTTGTTAAATTGTTAATGCGAAAATATACGATGTTTCATTTAACCTTGTATGGGTAAACATAAAGTCTTGTGTGTGAGAACATAATTGCTTGTATTGGTAAACATATAGAAAAGTTAGATCTTCACTTATTAAAATCTTGTTTATTCGTTTTGATAATTGAAATAATACGACATATCCGCGCTGTTTTAATGCGATAATTGGGCATAAAATATAAGTATAATCAAATAGCATACCTGCACAATTCGCTTGGAAAGATCTGAAAATCTTTTAGGGAGGATATGTCAATGGTAAAACATGACACTAAAAAGGGATTTATATTTCCTATTTTTTGGTGTCTTTTTCTGTTGACAAAAAAAGGAGAAATGAAAAGAATAACTGGTAGAAGCATTAGCGACGAATTCGTGTTTGCAATAGCAGAAATCAACAAAAGAATCAGGAAAGTATTGGCTATCAAACTCCAATTGAGTATCGATTAAATGTGTCTATATAAAAACTGATCAGAAAAGTGTTGCCAAACAAAAGTAACTGTTATTGAGTAAAATATTATTGTCTTTATGGATTAAATATAGGAATTGAACAGAGGTCTGTGATTTCATATGTATAGAAAATAAGAGCTATATATTTGTCTCTCACATAAAGATATTTATAAATGACTGCTCAATGTTCGCTTATTTGCTTAATTCACACGAAATGAAAGGACAGAACATATGAAAGATATGATCGATCAAAATCTATTAGCCGCGCAAAAACGACTGGCCTATTTCAAAAAGAAAAAAAGACTTCATATCGCCGAATTGCTGGTTGCCAATTCCCGCCTTGTTTCTTTGAATGATGAAATCGAAAAAATGGCATCTGAATTGTTGATTGCCAAGAGCAAGATAAAGAGTAAAGCCCAAGAAAAAGACAAACAGGTAAAGGGGTTCCTCACCGCAAAAAAAAGACTTGCCACTTTAATCAAGGACAAGGAAAAACGCGCCTTCGAGTTGTCGGAAGTGAATAAAAAACTCATTGTCACGTTAGATGAGATTGAAAAAATTGCGACCGAGTTGTTGTTCGCCAATAAAGAGCTCGTTTTTCAAAATGAAGAGAAATCCAAGCGGGCTACAAAGTTGCTCATCACCAAAAAAGAACTCACTTTTCAGAACGAAGAGAAAGCCAAACGAGCAGCGGAATTAGTCATTGCGAACAAGGAACTTGCTTTTCAAAATGAAGAGAAAACCAACCGAGCCTCGGAGTTAGTCATTGTGAACAAGGAATTGAAGTATGAACGTATTGTTGCACAGATGTACCTGGATGTCGCAGGTATTATGTTTTTAGTCCTTGATATAAATGGGGATATAACACTCATTAATAAAAGGGGCTGTGAAATTCTTGAACTTGAAGAAAAAGATATTATAGGAAAAAACTGGTTTGATAATTTCTTACCAAAAGATATTGCAAAAACAGTGAAAAAATTCTTTGAGAGTGTTTTTAACAAAGAAACTGAAATGGGAACCAATTACGAAAATGCAGTAATAGCCGCTAGCGGAAAAGAAAAAATCATGAATTGGTATAATACAGTAATATATGATATTGACAACAATGCTGTAGGTGTTTTATCTTCAGGGGAAGATGTTACAGAAAAAAGGCAGACTGAATCTGCCTTGCGCGAAAGCAATGAAAAATACATTGCAATTTTCGACCAATCGCCGATTGCCATTGAGTTTTATGACGCTAACGGTATATTGCTTCATGCCAACGAAGCCTGCATACAATTATTTGGCGTCATAAATCGAATTGAAATATTTGGGTTCAAATTGTTTGACAACCCAAACCTGAGTTTTGAAGTCAAAACCAAAATAGCGAATCACGAGAAGGTTTTTGTGGAGTCAGAATTCAGTTTTGAGGAAGTTAAGCGTCTTCATCTATACCAAACCAGTTGCTCAGGAACGAAAATTTTTAGTTTGTCTATCAGTCCATTGATGAATGAAAACACATTGAATGGATATGTTGTGCAAACTGAAGATATTACTTTTAGAAAACAAAAACAAAACGAAATTCAATATTTAAATAATCACGATTACCTAACTGATTTATTTAATAGACGCTATTTCTTTGAACAATTAAATCAGTTTGATCATGCTGATTGCTATCCTTTAGGGATTATGATGATTGATGTTAATGGGCTTAAAATTTTCAATGATGCTTATGGACATTCAATGGGCGACATTGTATTAAAAACAGTTGGCAACTTGTTGAAAAACATCTTTGAAAAAAAGGATGTAGTGGCTAGAATAGGCGGAGATGAATTCGCTGTCCTTATACCTAATACAACAATGGGAAAAATGCAAGAAGAAAAAGACAAACTAAGATTAGAAGTAGAAAAGTATCCTATAAAAAATGCTATACTATCATTAGCAATTGGATATGACGAAAAAAAGAATCTAAAAACATCTCTTGATGAAGTGTTAAAATTAGCTGAAAATCACATGTATAAACATAAAATATCTGAAGGCTCTAGTTCTAGGAGTCGTACTATTTCTGCAATATTAGCAACTTTAACCGATAAATTTGATGCTGAAAAAACTCATTCTGAAAGAGTTAGTCAATATTGTAAGGAAATTGGAAAAGAACTCAAGCTTAGAAAAGAAGAAATTACAGCATTAGAAATGGCTGGAATGTTCCATGATATAGGTAAAATATCCATCCCAGATGAAATCTTGAATAAACCGGGGAAACTTACCAATGAAGAATATGAGATCATAAAAACTCATCCTTTAGTTGGGTATCAAATATTAAGAGCCGCAGATGAGTACTCTGATTTGGCAATCCACGCATTGCATCATCATGAAAGATGGGATGGGAAAGGTTATCCAAAAGGATTAAGAGGAAAAGACATTCCATTATTTTCTAGAATCATCGGAGTAGTGGATGCATATGAAGTGATGACTGCAGATAGACCATATCGCAATAAAATGAGTGAAGAATATGCGATATCAGAAATCATTAGATGCTCAGGAACACAGTTTGATCCAAAGATTGCTAAACTATTTGTAGAAAAAGTTTTACAGACAAACTAGAAGTAACGTATGTAATAATCAAAAAAGAAGCAAGCTTCCAATTATCATATATCATAGTATTTTTCCATTTAATTTTTTGTTGTAGTTGCTTTACTTTAACTTTAAAAAACATGAAATCTACCAGAAATATGTTACTTCGGAGAAGTCGAGGCACTTTACCATAGCACTTCGCACAACTTGACGCAATTAGAATAAGAAAACATATTGGAGATTTTTATGTTCCCACTTTCCAGGATAAGGCCTTTAACCTGGAGTTAGGGAACATATTTTTGACCTTTTTATATGTTACTGTGGTATATTCAACAGAATTTTCGAAAGCAACATGATAGTTTCCACGCACGTGGAGTCGGTCTCATTGCTTTCGCTAAAATGACATAAATAGCCGTTTTTAGTCTTTAATATCACGTTTTTATGCCATTATTTTAAATATTATGAAATGAGCTAGGCCAGTTGAAGTTAGAAATAACTTTCAGGTGGCCTTTTTTGGTATTTCCTTGTGTCATCTTGATTGTGGAAACATACGTTTTTTCATTTAACCTTGTATGGGTAAACATAAATGCTTGTGTGTTAGAACATATTTGCTTGTATTGGTAAACAAATGTAAGCGTCAAACCAAACATATCTAGAAATAGAATAAATAAAACAGTATAATGAACTAGTCAAGAGTTAGCAGACACTTTAAAGCTTATATAAACCCTAATTCAGTTCTAAATTGAATTGGGGTTTTGTATTTTAATGAAGGAACTTTATTGAGGGTTTTGAAAGCACTTGATACGCTTGTTTAACTTGAATCAAATACAAAATATATATCTTGCTACTGAACAACAGATCTAACAAGTTGACTCAGAATAGATCTTCATATATTTGTAATATGTACTTTTTGACATATTGAGGATTCTTCTTGCTTCTACGCTTGATATTTCATCATTTATATGTTTTATTGAAATTTGCTCAAAATTTTCCGGAATTTGATAAATTGGTCTCCCAAACTTCACCCCTCTTGCTTTTGCTAGTTTGATGCCTTCAGCTTGCCTAGTTCGAATATTTATTCTCTCGTTTTCTGCTACAAATGATAGAATTTGCAATACAATATCACTAATAAATTGTCCAACAAGGTTTTCTGCGCGATTTCTTGTATCTAGAAGAGGCATATCTAAAACTTTAATATCAACGCCTTTTACTTTATTTATCTGATACCACTCATCCATTATCATCCTATAATTTCTTCCTAATCGATCAATGCTTTTGATAATTATTAAATCATTTTTTTTGATATCTTTCATCAGCATCTGATAATTATCGCGTTCAAAATTCTTTCCACTTTGACAATCTATGTAAATATTTTCTTCCTTGATTCCAATGCTATTCATTTCACTCATTTGTCTGTCTATATTTTGTGTTGTTGATGACACTCTCACATAGCCATATATCATATTCGTCCTCCTAAAAATAAGTACTCTATATATAGTATAGCAAAAATGACCAATCAAAAAAAAAAAAAGACACTTTTCTGCTGAGTGATTGTTCTAGTTAGATAGTGTTTGTATAAGTACACTTTTGCAAACAAAAAACATTCTACATCTATTGCTATATTACCATTGTTAATACACTATAATCAATACTTTCTTTAAGGTTTCAAAAAAAACAGTGATTAACTTTCATTTTTCAGTAAAGAATATCTGATTTTCTTAAGAAAAAACTGTTTCTATAAAAGTGTACCTTTAGGGACCTTGGGTCCATAGTGGTTTGGCAATGCAAAGGAGGAGAGTGTAAAATATTTTGTGTAAATAGAATTTAAGCAATGAATCGATTCAAGAACTATTCAGACAAGAACTTGAAAAAGCAATCAATGACCTATTGAGATTGGAAATGACCGGATTTCTAAAGTATGAAAAATATGATCGAATTGGATTCAACTCAGGCAATTCCAGAAACGGAACATACGAACGCAAACTAAATACAACTCATGGCGAACTGAATCTGGTTATCCCAAGGGACCGAAACTCAGAATTTGAATCACCAGTCGTACCTAAATATGAACGAAGAGATACAAGAACCGAAGAAATCATTGTTAAGCTATTTCAAACAGGACTAACCAACGAAGAGATAACGATTATCGTAGAATCGTTATACTCGAAAAAATACAGTACGACAACGATTTCAAATATTACCGAACAAGTGAGCGCAAACGTTGAAAGTTTTCGAATGAAGCCACTTCAAGAAGAGTACGCAGTGATTTACCTGGATGCGACATATTTGCCCATCCGTCGAGATAGTGTATCCAAGGAAGCGATTCACATCGCTTTAGGGATTCGAATGGATGGGACAAAGGAGATTCTTGGCTATATTGTCGCACAGTTATTCAGTTGCTTATGGGAAAAGCAACTTATGAATGTCATATAGATAAACTTGCGAATGTCATATAGAGCAACTTGAATGGATTGCCCCATTTTGATGATAAACTTGTGACTGACAAGACAAATTGAAGACATATATTCGAAAAACGAATTAATTATACTGAAAAGAGTGATGAAATGAAACCGAAGGAAGTAGTGAATCTATTTAGGCTGATAGGATTTCCTGTTTTATTTTTCGCAGTATTTATGGTTATTTCAGGTGGAATCTTGTATACTTTTTTAGTGAATAGATACCAGAGTGAATTGATCGCAGATGAATCATCATTAGCTGAATCATTTTCTAAACAAATCTCACTAAACTACGAAATGAGAGATAATATTTTGAAAGACGTAGATGACACAAACCTTTCTGTTGCACGATTGATTATGTTGCAACGAGATTTATTAAGTAATGAATATTTAGCTGAATTGACAGAAATCCTGGATGTAGATGATATATGGTGGTATAACTCTTCGGGAGAGATACTATACGATGCGAATTTGGAGTTCATTGGATGGACACCCACGGTTGGAGATCCAATATACAACTTTATGCATAGTGGACTTGATGTATTTATTGAGGATATACGGGTTGGGACAGAAGATGACAGACAATATAAAAATGTGTATGTTCGAGCTGAAGACGGTAGTTTTGTACAAGTTGCTACCCGTCTTGAAACAATTCAAGAAAGAATAATTTCATTTCAAAATCAACTCATAATAGAGAAATTGATTCTAAAACATAATCAACTGCATTACATTTTGATTGTTAATACGGATTTCGTTGCGATAGCGGATACAGATATCGAAGATATCGGTATAGATTACAGTGGCGATGAGCAATATACGCTAGCTCTAAGCGGCACTACAAATGGCATCGAGTGGTATTATGATCAAATAGGTGAAACTGTTTTTGAGGTTGCTACACCAATTTATTATAACGATCAGATTATAGGACTCATCGGAATTGGAATTTCACTTTCTGTATTGAATTCCTATAAGACTGCCACATTGCTCACTATTATAACCATTATCATCGTACTAACAACTACATTTGTTTCATTTCAACTTTATTTTATTCGCAGACCCCTTTCGCATTTAGGACGATCCTTAATCAATGTTGATTATGAAATTGGTATTACCAAGACAAAAGGCAATATATTTGAAGGGTTATACGTCACTGTTAATCAGTTTGTTAAAACAATCAATGACAATAACAAGACGATTCAATCGGAACTTAACAAAAGTGAGTTCAATGCTAATCACGATTTCTTAACAAACTTATTAAACAGAAGAGGTTTTATCTCTGAACTAAATGAATGGGTGAAATTAGGGATTGAGTTTATGGTTTGCTATATAGATCTTGATAATTTCAAGCACTACAACGATTTAAAAGGTCACGACTCCGGTGATCGAATCTTGTTTGATCTCTCAAACGCGTTAAAGAATCTTGAAAGCGATTTAATTAGAGTATCTAGACTTGGCGGAGACGAATTCGCTATTGGATACCAAATAGAAAATCCGGATGGGATAACCAATTTAGTAAATTCAATTACAGATATAATTGGGAAAGATATAACTATTGATTTATTTAAGTGCTATTTGACCGCTAGCATGGGCATTTCAGTTTTTCCACAGGACGGACAAACTATTGTAGAGATTATTGAGAATTCAGAAAAAGCAATGAATGAAGCAAAAAAAAATCCAAGTACTAAAATTATATATTATAACCAGAATTTCAAGAAGGAAACCCAATATATTACAGAAATAGTGGAACGATTAAAAGACTGCATCGCAGAAGATGGATTTGAGATAGTTTATCAACCGCAAGTTAATAGTGAAAATGAGACTATCCTTGCACTTGAGGCGCTACTTCGAATGAAGGATTCCAAACTGTTACCGGGTATTTTTATTCCAATTGCAGAAAAAAACGGATTAATGAACCGAATTGGAAGAATTGTCATCGCCAAGGTTATCGAACAAATTGCATCATGGTCTAAGAGAGGTTTTCAAGTTCTGCCTGTTTATATCAATTTTTCATCTACCCAATTGCATGATCAAACAATTACAACATATCTAGAAAATCTACTAATACAATACAAAGTAAATCCAAGTTTACTGGGAGTAGAGATTACAGAAGATGTATTTATTGAAAAAAAAAGCTTAGTCGTCAACACTCTAAAGGGCTTTAAAAAATTAGGGTTGCATACTGCAATTGATGATTTTGGCGCTGGACAAGCAGGAGTCAATTACTTGACCAACTTTGAAGTTGATTTAGTGAAGATAGACAAAGCGGTTGCGGACAAGTTTCTAAATGAAGAAAAATCGATTGTTTACAGTACTGTTGTTAAACTGTGCACCTCACTTGGTTTTCAAGTTTTAGCTGAAGGAATTGAGACAAAAGAGCAAATAAATTATCTCAATGAAATGGGTGTTACATTAATTCAAGGATTCTACTATTATAAACCGCTTAATGTGAAAGATATTGAATCAAAATTGAATAAAATTCAGAAAATAAACTAATTGAATTTTCGAATCTTTCCAACATTTCGAACACATATTTAGATGTCCTGGAGATACTATTAAATTTGGAGTGTGCTTCCTGTAAAAACGGCTTTCTTTATCCAAAAATATACTATAATATGTTACTTCGGGAAAGTCGAGGCACTTTTGTATAGCACTGCGCACCACTCGACACAATTAGTTTGAGATAACATATTTCAGCCAAAATATGTTTCTTCCGAACAATTAAGCACACAAATGTCTCGTGTGTGTAAACATAAATAGGGCTAAAAATATGTTACTTCGGAGAAGTCGAGGCACTTTTGTATAGCACTTCGCACAACTCGACACACGTGGAGTCGGTCTCATTGCTTTCTTTAAAATGAAGAAAGTATCTGTTTTTAGCCTTAAATATAGCGTTTTAATATCATTATTATGAATATTCTCAAATGAGATAGGCCACTTGAAGTTAGAAAAAACTTTCAGTGGCCTATTTTGATATTCTCTAGTGTGATTTTGATTGTGGAAACATACGTTTTTTCATTTAACCTTGTATGGGTAAACATAAAGTCTTGAGTGTGAGAACATATTTGCTTGTATTGGTAAACATATTGAAGGAGAAAAAATTAGATGTCAACCACATAATATTTCATTTCTGTTAAGTATTTTGCTTCTAAATATACACTATCATTAAGCTGATTATGTATGTTTTATGCAGTAAAAAAGGAATAAATGCAAATCTGCCTGAAGTTTAAGAAATTTGAATCTATGATAAAAAGTATTAGAATTCTTGCTATTTTTGGTAAGTAAATAGATTATAAAGAGTGTATCATGGCGGGGATTTTAGCTCTTAATTAGTTCTCTTGGATTTTAAAATTAGAAACAGATACTAAAAGCAAGTTTATTTTTGAATGAGATGATGTTATAATTATATCAACTATATTCATAGATTAGTTTGAGGGTTTCACAGTTGGGTGATTTGTTATATTATGTACAAATTAGATATCCTGAAAACGAAAAAAAGTGATGATAAACACAATGTATGATTGATTAAATTCAATAATAAAAGGAGGGGAGTTATACTCGGATAATAAATGAATACTGTTCTGAGTATACAAGTAAATATGAAAAAGTTATACAATTTTCTTGTTCTTCTACTATTATGTTTTATTTTAATCGGATGCAATACAACAACTCAAACTACAATAACTGAAGAATCAACATTCAGCAACTTTAACTATGTCACCGAAAGCATATTAGTTCAGACCGGCGATTATTCGATGCCAGGCATCTTAACTATGCCTTTGGGTACAGGACCTGTTCCAGCTGTAATTTTTATTCATGGCTCTGGTCCAGCTGATATGGATGAATCAGTAGGTGCTTTGAAGATGTTTCAAGATTTAGCGATTCATTTGGCAGAAGAAGGAATTGCATCGATTCGGTATAACAAACGGACCTATGAATATGCTAATGAATTGGCCGATGATTACGATTTTACCATATATGATGAAAGCATTAATGATGTTTTGTCTGCATATCAAATACTGATGTCCGACTCCAGAATTGATAATGATCAAATCTATCTTATCGGTCATTCTCAAGGTGGAACGATCGCTCCAATCGTAATGAACATTGAGCCTAATATAGCTGGCGCCATCATTATGGCTGGAAGTACCGAGAACATCCTAGATATTCTTGCGGATCAATATTTGCGGTATTATGGTCAAGAGTACTTGAACGAATACCTTCCATATATTGAAACCGCAAAATCATTGACTGAAGTGAACCCTGGAGAAGAAGCATACTCTTATTTTGGAGCCTATGAAGCCTACTGGGTCAACTACAACAGCATCAATTTCACCCAAGAATTATTAGATGCTTCGGTTGACCATCCATTGTTGATAATGCAAGGTGGTACCGACATACAAATAACCTTAAGTAATTTCGAGACATATCAGACATTGTTAGGCACTAATGAATTATGTGTATTCAAATACTATGAGGAACTTAATCACTGCTTTGTAAACGGTGTGGGAGAAACGTTGGCAACTGCATATACCGTAAGCAAGGAAATTCCCGATGAAGTTTTGGAGGATATCTGTGCATTTATTCTTGGCAAATAATTCGGCCTAGATGACTTTTTTATTGATAAACTTGCTACAAAAAAGAAAGCCACAAATGAAAGGTTTGATTTCATCTTCACTGTTATGTTTATTTACAGGCAAATATCACAGCAACTTGGGTATGTAAACCTACAGCAACTTGGGTATCTGATAACGAAAACTAGCAGCAACTTGTGGATTGGTATGGTTTTTGAACAGAGGGTAATTTCATCATATGCATAGGAATTGGTATCGAAAGAAACAACGAGGTTATCTAGAGTCTGTACGGACAAAGCGATATGAAGTTAAAAAAAATTGATTTTGTGACGAAATATGTTACTTCCGAACAATTAAGCCTACAAAAGTCTCGTGTGAGTAAACATAAATAGGGCTAAAAATATGTTACTTCGGGAAAGTCGAGGCACTTTTGTATAGCACTTGGCACCACTCGACACACCTTGTCTGTGAGAACATGTTTGATGGTGGCGATCAAAACAATATATAATGAAAAAGATGTTAATAAACACTTTTTTTGTACCTACTAACATCGTATCGTTTCAATATACTACACTTTTATTATTATGTCCCTAATATAGGGTTCACTTCATATACATTTTTTTGTTGGGGGTTCTGGATAAACCAGGATATGGTGTTTTTTACAGTAACTTCAAAAGGAGTAAGATTCTCAAGTAAATCCTGTCTCATTCTGCGGTTGTCATAATGATAGTTATCCAGTACAGCGTCGACCATGACTTTAGAAAAGCGAGGAATCAGAAATACGAATGCTTTGGCAAAGAATGCCGGTAAAGGCATAAAGATTGCCTTATGGTTTTGGACACTGCAAATCTCTTTGTAGAATTCTTTCAAAGTGCAATTGTATCCCGAGAGAATATAGTTTCCGGTGACCGACTTCTCAATACAGGCGTATATCGCTTTGGCACAGTCAGTGACATCGATAAAATTATATCCGCCTTGAATATAAAAGAAGATCCTACGTTTCAGTGATTTTTGCATTTCTATTCCGGCAGCCGAAGGCTTGTAATCATGGACCCCGATCACAGCTGATGGATAGAGGATGACAGCGTTCATGGCTTCGTGTTTGATTTTGTCCAAAAGATAGGCGGTGGCCTTAGCTTTACTCGAGGCATAGTTAGAAGTAAAAGCTTCCGGAATGATTTTATCGGGTTCAGCGATCAGTTTTTGGTTTTTTTCACGCAAAATGCAATCAACGCTACTTGTATAAATCAATTTGACCTTGTTATTTTGACAGAAATCGATGATTGTTTTTGTGCCAAGATTGTTTATCTGATCAGATTCTACAGGCATGGTATTTTGCAAATCGATTAAAGCGGCGACGTGAACAAAAATATCACCTTGTTTCACTTCCCGAGCTAAAAAAGCCGGATCAAAGACATCGCCTAATACTATATCGACTTTTAGATCATTCAAAGCTTTTCCTGATTGTCTTTGCAGGAGTTTGAATTCTACCTTTTTATCGATTAGCAATCTAACAAGATTGTTTCCAACATGTCCCGTGGCTCCAGTTATAAATATCATGGTGTACATCCTTTTGAACGACTTACCCATTATTATACCAAATCTTTTTTGGATATGATATAATATCCCTATATTTTTCCAGGAGGATAAAGGTGTGCAGATTCAAACAACGGTGGAAAGACAAAGGAGTTTTTATCTTACGGGTAAAACAAAACCGCTTTCCTATAGATTTTCTGCTTTAATGACATTGAAAGCAGGTATCATTGAATTACAATCCGAAATCGAGAAAGCATTGTCAGAGGATTTGGCAAAAACCTCATTCGAGTCATATTTGACCGAGATTGGAATTGTGCTTTCAGAAATAGATTATACTATTAAAAATTTTAAAAAATGGGCTAAGCCACAACGAGTGAAAACACCATTGGCGCTTTTTCATGCGACTAGTCGGATTATGCCAGAACCATTTGGAGTTGTGTTGATCATGAGTCCGTGGAACTATCCATTCAGTTTGACAATTGATCCTTTGATCGGAGCGATAGCTGCCGGAAACACAGCAGTAATTAAACCCGCATCATATGCAAAATCAACATCAAATATCATCAAAAAGCTTATTGATCGTTGTTTTTCCGAGGAATATGTCAGTGTAGTACTTGGAGGAAGAGATGAAAATAAGCAACTGCTTGATTTGCGCTTTGACTATATCTTTTTTACCGGAAGCATAGAAGTCGGACGATACGTCATGGAAAAAGCCAGCAAGCACCTTACACCAGTTTCACTGGAACTTGGTGGGAAAAGTCCTTGTATTGTATGTGATTCAGCCAATATAGAGCTTTCGGCAAAAAGAATCGCGTTTGGCAAATTCATCAATGCCGGGCAAACTTGCATTGCTCCCGATTATGTTTTGATCGCAAAAAACAAAAAACAAGCGTTCATTGACAGTTTAAAAAGTTCAATAATAGATTTTTTTGGCATGAAGCCTCTTGATTCGGTAGAACTTCCGAAAATCATCAATGATGAACATGTTGAACGCTTGATGAGTCTGATGGAATCGGGCGAGGCTGTAATAGGGGGAGAAACAGATGGTATTAAAATCGCTCCTACTGTTTTGGATAATGTAGCTTGGGATTCACCCATTATGCAAACGGAAATCTTTGGTCCGATTCTACCTGTCTTGACGTTTGATACCCTTGATGAAGTATATGAAAAAGTGTTATCCAAACCAAAGCCGCTCGCATTATATCTATTTGTAAATGACAAACGTGTTGAAGAAGAAGTATTCTCACATCTCAGTTTCGGAGGTGCAACCATCAATGACACTATCGTTCATTTTGCGTCCAACCAGATGGGCTTTGGTGGCGTAGGGGCCAGCGGGATGGGAAAATACCATGGTAAATACAGCTTTACAACTTTTTCAAATATGCGATCTGTTCTTAAAAGAAGTAACTGGATTGATTTGGATATCCGATATCATCCATATAGCGCAAAGAAACTCAGGATGTTAAAAAAATACTTGAAATAGTATGCTTAATTCAGTTATAATCATAGTATATGGTGAAAAGAGGTGCTGAAATGAAGGCATTGATAGTGTATGATTCATTCTTCGGGAACACTTTGAAAGTAGCGGAAATGTTTCAAAAAGAATTGGAACATAAAAAAGCACAAGTCGAATTAGCACATGTTACTAAAGTTGATTTTGACGCATTATCAAAGAACGATATCTTGATATTTGGCTCACCAACCAGAGGCTTCAGGGCGACACAACCAATGGTGCTTTTGTTAAAAAACAAAAATATCAATTATGAAAACAAACAAACATTTGTTTTTGACACAAGGATTGATCTTGAAGATATCAAGTCAAAACTTCTCAGGAAGATGATTAATTCTCTTGGATATGCGACCCAGAACATGGAAAAGATATTGAAGAAACGTAAAGCATTACCGATTATTGATTGTGAAGGATACGGGGTCGTTTCCTCGGAAGGACCATTAAAACCAGACGTTTCCTATCGGGTGGAAGCCGCTGTAACGCGCTTGCTTGATGCCCTGAAAAAATAATGCAATTTCTTTCTTAATAATCAAAAGGCAGTCATCTCCGGATGACTGCCTTAATATTTGAACTATTTTTAGAATAATGAAAATGTCAGGAAAATAATGCTCAGAAGGCTGGCTACCAAGCTGACAACAGTGATTTGTGTATTGATGGAAGGACCTGCAGTATCCTTGAACGGGTCTCCAACTGTGTCGCCAACAACAGCCGCCATATGGGCCGGGCTACCTTTTCCGCCATGGTTTCCTGCTTCAATATATTTTTTGCCATTATCCCATAAACCACCGCTATTAGACATGAACAAAGCCAACAGAAGTCCGCTGACAATGTTTCCGGCAAGGAAACCGCCAATTGCATATACGCCGCCTACGATACCGACAAGGATTGTAATCACAATGACGAACAAGCCAGCAGGAATCAATTCCTTCAAAGCTCCTTCAGTGGCAATTGCGACACACTTGTCAGATTCTGGCATTACACCTTCAACGCCTTCTTTAAGTCCTGGAATCTCTTCAAATTGCCGATGGATTTCGGCAACCATGCGCTCAGCATTCCTTGTAACACCAAGCATCAGCAATGCACTGAAGACTGCAGGTACGCTGGCGCCGACAAGAAGTCCAAAAAATACAGCAGGATCCATGATGTCAAAGCCTTGAATCAATGCATAGCCTCGCTCTAAAGCTGCGGTGTTGACCTCGCTTATGAAAGCCCCAAGCAACGAGATGACAGTCAATCCAGCAGCTCCAATTGCGAATCCTTTAGTTACAGCTTTGACAGTATTTCCGGCAGAATCAAGACTATCGGTGATTTTGATTACTTCTTCACCCAAACCACCCATTTCAGCTAAGCCTCTCGCGTTGTCTACGATTGGACCATAGGCATCGTTCGAAATAATCATTCCGACAATGGAAAGCATTCCAACTGCGGCCATGGAAATACCAAACAAAGGATATATTGTATCCATGGAAGTACCAACGCCTAAAGGAGCAACTAATTTATACGCTGCAAACGCAGATACAGCAATACCGATCATCGCGGGAAGAACAGAGAGAAATCCGTAACTGACTCCGGAAATGATGGTCAGAGCAGGTCCGCTTTCGCTGGCTTCGGCAACGTTTCTTACAGGAGCTTTTTCATCATTCGTAAAGTAATCAGAGGCAATTCCAATAATCACACCGACAAAAAGACCGACAATGGCAGCCCCATAGATTTCCCACTTGTAATTAAATACCCAGGTCGCCAGTGCTGTCAAAACTGCAAAAATGCCTGTAGTGATGTATGTGCTAAGATTTAGAGCTCGGGTTGGATTTCCTTTTTTACCCATTTTAGCAAAAAACACACCTAGAATAGAAGCTAATAATCCAATGCCGGCATATGTGAACACCATCGAAATTGTATTTGAACCTGGGATGGCTTTGTCGATAGCAGAAGCCATGACGAGTGCAGCGGCGATAGAGGCAACATGAGAGTCAAACAAATCAGCTCCCATTCCAGCCACATCTCCAACATTATCGCCGACATTGTCCGCGATAACAGCAGGGTTTCTCGGATCATCCTCAGGAATTCCCAATTCTATTTTCCCGACAAGATCAGCACTTATGTCAGCGGTTTTGGTAAAAATACCTCCTCCAGCTTTGGCGAATAAAGCCAGAGAAGAAGCACCAAAGCTAAATCCAAGCAACATCGTTGCGGAATCGGTGATCCAAAATACCAACGCAATTCCCAACAAACTAGAACCAACGACTGCCATACCCATGACTGCGCCGCCCCTAAATCCGCTCAGGAAACTATCCTTAATTCCTTTTTGAGCTGCTTCAGCCGTTTTCATATTGGCGATTGTCGCAACAAATATACCGATTTTTCCAGCTAAAGCGCTGAAAACTGTACCAAAAATGTAGGCGAATGCCATCGTGAAGTTTTTGTCAATTACATGAGCAAAACTATCAGCTTTCCAGATTGGCTCAGGCAGGAAAACAAAAATCAATATTGCAAGCACTCCGGCAAACTTCGCCAGAATGGTATATTCTTTCTTCAAGAACATGTTTGCGCCACTCTTAATCAGTTCACCTATCTTCTGAATTTTCTCGTTACTATTCTTTTGTTTCTTGACCCAGTAGTAAAGCCAAGAAGCAAGTCCAAATGCAAAAAGCGATACTACAATACAAAAAATGATTGCTACTAATTTTGTCATGTTCCCAGTCTCCGTTTCTATATTCTTTTATGAACATTCTATCATTTATATTTTGTTTCTTCAATATCAAATCTAGGATTATTATCAAAAAAAATATCGATTCTTTCCAATAGTATAATGCCTTGAAAGCTACGCTGTGAACATTCAAATCGCTAAAAGAAAAAACCGACTTGATGCGGGTTATAGGTAAAAAAAACATTAGCCAAGATTTCTGTAGGGTTATTGACATTCAATTTCTACTATGATACATTTAACATTATTAATAGAAAAGAATAAATGGAGGATAAATTTATGAAAAAATGGGTGTGCGAAGTATGTGGGTACATCTATGATCCTGAATTCGGAGATCCCGATGGAGGCGTAGAACCCGGAACTTCTTTCGAAGATATTCCGGAAGATTGGGTTTGCCCTGATTGCGGAGTCACAAAAGAGAATTTCAGTCCTTTGGATTAAGATTGCAATATGGGTTGCTCGTAGCAACCTTTTTTTGTTGTTTGACGTTTTATGAAAAAGATTTTTCCTTATGACAGATCGCATCGATTTCAATTAGGGACTCTTTGGGAAGTCGACTGACTTCTATTGTCACCCTAGCTGGTTTCTGATCCCCGAAAAAAAGCTGGTATGCCAAATTCATTGATTGAAAATTGTCAAGATTTAGCATATATACAGTGCATTTGACGATGTCACGCTTGGTGAATCCGGCTGCGATGATGATGTTTTCGATGTTTGCCAAACATTGTTTTGTCTGATCTTCAATCTCATTCGAGATAAAAACTCCCGATTTTGGATTGATAGGCAATTGACCGGATACATACAAAAAATTTCCGGCTCTTATTGCTTGGGAATACGGGCCGATGGCTTTGGGGGCATTATCGGTCGAGATTGCTTTTAGCATGAGGAAGTCTCCTTTTTTATTTGAGTTCAAAATGTCAATTGAAATAACACTAAAATAAGCGTATCATAAATATAGAAAGAAAGAAATAGGGAGGTTAAAATTGAAAAAATTTTTTAAGGAATTCGGTGCTTTTATTTCCAAAGGCAATGCTCTTGATCTTGCTATAGGCATAGTAATCGGGACTGCCTTCAATGCTATAATTAAAAGTTTGGTGAATGATATCATCATGCCGCTTTTGGGTTTTTTGATCAAGGGAGATATGCGTAATCTTTACGTAGTCCTGCGAGGAAGCGCGGTTTATGACTCCACCTTGGGGCAACTTGTGTTATCGGAAAACGCCGTACTCTTGACATATGGTAATTTTTTTCAAGCATTAATTGACTTTTTGATTATCGCCTTAGCAGTATTTTTTGCTCTAAAGGTGATTATGAGTTTTCGGGGGAAACTAGATGCAATCAAGGATAAATTTGTTGAACCAGAACCGGAAGCCAAACATTCATGACAGAATAGGATCCAATCGATTACAGTTTTTTGTCTATGAGAATGAATGAGGCAATCGGCTAGAATAAAAGACATTATTTTGATATAATAAGTTTAAAGATAAAGGAGGAGCCAATATGAATGTTATGAAAGAATATGTTTTAAGGAATGGCGTAAAGATACCGTCATTGGGATTTGGTACTTGGCAAATTCCTGAGGGAGAAGTTGCCATTAATTCTACCAAGTTAGCACTAGATGCCGGTTATCGTCATATTGATACTGCCGCGGCATATCAAAATGAGGAATCTATCGGAAAAGCTATTCGGGACTCGGGAATAAAGCGCGAAGAAATATTTCTTACTTCTAAACTTCGATCCAGTTTAAAAGGGTATGAAGTTGCGCTTGCTGAGTTTGAAGGCACGATTCAACGCTTGGGAGTAGAGTATCTGGATTTATATTTAATTCACGCACCTAAGCCTTGGGGAGCCGATGGCGACGGAAGTGAGTATATGACTTTAAATATCGATACATGGAAGGCATTTATCAAACTGTACGAAGAGGGCAAAATCCGCGCAATTGGTGTATCTAACTTCATGCCGATGCATATCCAACCTTTGATAGAAGCAACTGGATTTGCACCTCATGTTGACCAAATCTATTTATGTCCCGGATATTTACAAGAAGCAACAGTTGAATTCGCATCAAAACATGGAATTCTAATTGAGGCATATTCGCCTTTCGCTACCGGCAGACTGTTTGCTTGCGAAGGTATTCATGAATTAGCATCAAAGTACGGCAAAACAGCAGCACAAATTGCTTTGCGTTGGAGCTTGCAAAGAGGATTTTTGCCTCTGCCGAAGTCTGCAACTGCCTCAAGAATTGCTGAAAATCTCAAAGTATTTGACTTTGATATCTTAGAAGAAGATCTGTTGAAGATCGATGTTCTTTCTGTCCCTCCTAAAAAGAACTTATAGGCTCATTATATGAATAAAATAGACATTGAAAATTGGCATCGAGCCAAACATTTTAATTTTTACAAAGGTTTCGACCATCCACATTTCAGTTTGACTGCAAATGTGGACATTACAAATCTTTACTTGTTGGTAAAAAGAGAAAAATTGTCATTTTTTGGCGTAATGCTCTATTATGTCATGAAAACGGCAAATCAAATTTCCGAGTTGAAGTATCGTATCAGGTCGAACGAAGTGGTGGAGCATTATTTAATTCATCCATCCTACACTGTTTTGGCCGAAGACGATTTATTTTGTTTTGTAACAACATCTTTTCAAGACGATAGAGATTTGTTTTTGAATAATGTTGACAATGACATTGATCATGCGAAAATCCATAGTTATCTTGAAGATGTTCCAGGAAAAGATGATTTAATCTATATATCTTCCATCCCATGGATTTCCTTCACAAGCCTTACCCATCCTTTTGATACAAAGAATCCGGATTCCATTCCCCGGATTTCCTGGGGGAAATTCTTTGAATTGGATTCCAAAATGTATATTCCCCTTTCGCTTTCTGCGCATCATGCGCTTTGTGATGGGATTCACGTTGGAAAATTTTATAAATTACTTGAGAACAATATCAATGGTATTAAATAATCCGCAGAAATGCGGATTTTTTATTTGATTTATAACATTATGTATGTTACAATATACTCCTACGGAGGTATATGTATATGAAAGAAAAATATCAAGTCTCAGGTATGTCATGTTCTGCATGCCAATCAAAAATAGAAAAGGATTTATCTAAACTTGATGGAATTGATTCCGTGCAAGTTTCTTTACTTAACAACAATATGATAATTGACTATGACGATACCCGAATAAATAGTGACCAAATCATGAAAACTGTCAAAAAAAGTGGCTATTCTGCAAAATTGGCTGAAGCAACAAAAAAAACCAAAGATGATAATCATCTTCAGGATGAAGTAGCAGCAATGAAAAAACGACTCTTTATATCTTTGTTTTTTCTGATACCGTTGCTTTATGTATCGATGGGTTCAATGTTGAACTTTCCCTTACCGCTTTTTCTAAAGGATATTAACTACACGCTACATTTTGGACTTGTTCAACTAATGCTAGTTATACCAATTATGTTTATGAACAGGAAGTTTTTTATCAACGGGATCAGCGCATTGCTAAAACGGGCTCCAAATATGGATACGCTGATTGCAATTGGTTCCGGAGCAGCTTTTCTATATGGAATCTATATGATATTTCAAATCGCTACCGGTTTCTCCTTAGGTGATCAACAACTAATTATGTCCGGAAGGGAAAGTCTATATTTCGAGGCTGCAGGAGCGATTTTGACTTTTGTTACAATTGGTAAATATTTGGAAGAGAAAAGCAAGAAACGAACGACAAACGCATTGCGAAAATTGATGAATCTGACTCCGAAAACATCGTTTGTCGAGCGGGATGGGAAAACTGTTGAGATTCCCTCAGACCAAATTATCTTAGGTGATATCGTTGTCGCAAGACCTGGATCAGTAATACCTGTTGATGGCGTAGTCATTGCAGGAACATCCGATATCGATGAATCGCTGATAACCGGGGAAGCCCTTCCTGTATTTAAGCAACAAGGAGATTCAGTGATTTCTGCGACTATCAATAAGACGGGGTCTTTGCGATTTCGCGCTACGAATGTAGGTTCGGAAACGACGATCGCAAAAATAATCAAGGTTGTCGAAGAAACAACCTCAAAAAAAATCCCGATTCAAAAACTTGCGGATCAGATCAGCGGAGTATTTGTTCCAATCGTAATCGGAATCAGTTTGATTTCGTTTGTGATCTGGTTGATAATTGGTTCATCTTTTGCCTTTGCCTTATCAATTGCAATTTCTGTGCTTGTAATCTCTTGTCCTTGCGCTTTGGGACTCGCAACTCCTGTAGCCATCATGGTGTCAACTGGAAAAGGTGCTGAAGAAGGCATCCTTCTCAAATCTCCGGAAACTCTCGAAGTTGCACACAAGATAACAACGATCGTGTTTGACAAAACGGGAACTCTTACTTACGGAACCCCTGAAGTGACCGATACGATTATTTTAAGTGAAATCGAAACCGAGAAATTTATCGGCATTGCAGCGACGTTGGAGCAATATTCGGAACATCCGCTTGCAAAAGCAATCGTTGACTATGCCAGAGAATTAAAAATCCCTTTGGAAAATAACACTGAATTTATGGCAATACCCGGGCAAGGAGTCAAAGCGAAACTAGATAATTCGTTTTACTTTGCAGGGAATTTGAACTTTATCAGTCAATATGTCATGGTACCAGAAAAAACGATAAGCATTCAAGATGAATTAGCATCTCAAGGCAAAACGCCTATATTTATTGCCAGTGAAACAATGCTACATGGTATAGTTGCTTTTCGAGACAAGCTTAAGCCTGACAGTTTACAAGCTATCCAATTATTGAAAAAAAGTCACTTGGAAGTGATTATGCTTACAGGCGATCATTATTTAAATGCTTTGGCAATGCAAAAAGAATTGATGATTGACAAGGTAATAGCTGAAGTCAAACCATCAGAAAAAGGAGAAGCTATTGCCAAACTGCAAGCAGAAGGCAAAACGGTAGCTATGGTCGGAGACGGAATCAACGATGCCATCGCTTTAATGCAGGCCGATGTCGGAATAGCAATCGGAGCCGGAACCGACATTGCGATCGAATCTGCAGACATCGTGTTGATGCACAATTCATTACTTGATGTCGTAAAAGCCATTGCCCTCAGCAAAAAGACTATGAGGATCATTAAATTGAATCTATTCTGGGCGTTTATATATAACATTGTTGGCATACCCCTTGCCGCAGGTGTATTTTATATTTCACTGGGGTTAAAATTATCGCCGATATTTGCATCCCTTGCTATGAGTCTTAGCAGCGTATCGGTCGTTCTGAATGCATTGAGATTAAAATTAATTAAAATAGACGGAGGAAAAAAATTATGAAAAAAACAATTGTTATCGAAGGAATGCATTGCAACCGTTGCGCGGAAAGACTTCAGTTGGAACTAAACGAGATTGAAGATTTGAAAAGCGCAAAAGTAAGTTTCAAGAACAAGAAAGCTGTAATAAATTATAAGGGCGAATTTCCTAAAGCCATAATTGAAGACGTTGTGGAAAAGACCGGATACATTGCGATAATAGAAGCTGAAAAAAATGAAAGCTAATCACGAAAGCGTAAAGAAGCGGTTAAGTCTTGCCAAAGGCCAGCTTGAAGGGATAGTCAAAATGGTTGATGACGACCGATATTGCATTGATATCTCGAATCAGTTATTGGCGACCATCGCTTTACTGAAAAATGCCAACCGTCTTGTCTTGAAGGCACATCTAGATTCCTGTGTCAGAGATACACTCAATGAAGATGCTACAGAAAAAATCCAGGAAATCATCGACATTATTGAAAAACTCACCAAATAAATATTCGTAGGAAATAATAGTTTATGTTATAATGTATTCAGTATGAATAAGGTGCATAACAGGGAACTCAAGTGAGAAGCTTGGACTGTGCCAGCAACCGTAAGGCTTAAAAAATCACATGACCATTGCATTGGCGAGAAGGGTGATTTTGTTAAGGGCCGAGTCGGGAGACCTACCTGTTCATATAAATCCTTCACAATTACATAATGAGGTAAGAAAATGAAAAGAAAAGTACTGGGTATCATGCTGATCTTTGGTCTCCTGCCTGCGATTTTTGCATGCAGCCCCAAAAACACATCAACAGAAACAAGCATTTCTCTTGATCCAGGACAAATCGCCTTTGAGCTCTATGACGGAGATGATTTGCTTGTCTCGAGAAAAATTGTTGATTACGATGAATCTGACACACTCTTGGGATTGCTCCAAGAAAATTATACAGTCTATTGTCAGGGAGAAAATGGAAGTCCGGATGATACTTGTTCCTTTGAGGGTCCATATGGTTATTATATTATGGGAATCGATTCTGTTACGGCTTTTCAAGGAAACGTCTTTATTTCGTTTTGCATCAACGGCGAATTTGCAGTAACCGGCATTGGTGCAACTGATATAACAGACGGATATATCTACCAATTCTTTCTTGATAGTTACTAAATTGCCAAAAAGAAATCTTCGCAACATTGTTTTTACAGCAATGTTGCTTACTGTTTTGGTTGTGCAAGAACAATTGCTTGTCCTTCTCCCAAACATTCAATTAACCACTGTTTTATTAATGGTATATGCAGCGATTTTACCTAGCTCTTTGCTAGGTGTTTTAGTTGTTTCATATGTATTTTTAGACAACTTATTGATGGGTTCATTCAACCTACTATATACACTTCCGATGCTGCTTGCTTGGCTGTTTTTTGTTTATGTCGCAAGACTAATCAGGAATAAATCAATGTTTGCCATCTTGCTTTTTGCATTTGCTTTCGGTTTTATCTATGGCTGGTTTTTCATTCCGTCGACGATGATTGAAAGAGGAATCTCTATTTTTTGGCCTTATTTTTTAAGCGATCTACCTTTTGAAATCGTATTGGCAGTAAATAATTATTTTACAGTGTTGTTGCTATATCCGATTTTAACCGGTTTGTTAAAACCTTTAATTTCTCAATCAGATCTTCACGGAATATCCTAAAACATTGATTTGTTTTTTTTCGTATTTTGATATTTTAATAAGTTATTAAATATGCAGTTGCTATAATCAATATTTCTTGATATAATTGCAAAATACTTACATATATAATTTAGGAAAAAGTGTTAATGCATTACGAGGTGTCTATGATAAATTCGATATTTAGTCAAATTTCCGATTTGTTGCTAATATTCATGTTCTTTCTTCTTTTTGCAGTTATTATACTGGCCTTTTTTGTTATTGTTTTGGTAAAAAAGTTTATAGGAGCAAGGAAAGGAATTATCGATTCGCAGAAATTCAAATCTAATTATATAAGTTTGATAGATAATTTTCCTGGTATGGCTTATAGATGTCTTTGGGATCAATTTTGGACGATGAAGTTTGTCAGTCCTAAATCTTTCGAGCTGCTTGGATATTCAGGATCTGAACTGATCGATAACAAATTGATCTCCTTTGAAGAGATAATTCACCCAAAGTATCGCTTGGAACTTCGCAAACAATGGGATGTCGTCTTACTTAACAAAGAAGATTTTGTAGGAGATTATCAAATAATTACAAAATCTGGCGATTTGAAATGGGTCCACGAAATCGGAAAAGGAGTTTTCGATAAAAACGGGGATGTTATGTATTTAGAGGGATTTATTTATGACATCACTGAAGAAAAACAATTACTTGTTGCCCAACGAAAAAGCGAGGCTAAATATCGGAATTTGATTGAGAATTCTCCAGACCCGATCTATTTTGTTGTTAACAGTGAAATTGTCTACGCGAATCCAGCTTGTTATCGCTTTTTTCGTGCAGACTCAGTTGACTCACTGGTTGGAAGACATGTCGAAGATTTGATAACTGAGGAATACGTTCAGTTCTATCGTGACAGGGTCGAAAGGCTTGAAGCTACTCACATGCCTAATCCTTTGGCTGAGTACGCTTTTAAAAGATGTGATGGGAGTTTCGCGTACGCTGAAGTGTCGGCTTCTGCCGACTATGATAGCAATTCCATGACGGTTCTTGTCTTTATTCGCGATTTGTCAGAGATCAAACGCAGTTCGGAACAATTACGACGGATTCAAAACCGAAATCGGGATCTGATTACGCAGATGACTGAAGGAATTGGTGTTTTTTCCAAAGGCGAAGATACTAAAGACTATAAATTGGTTTTTGATAATAAAAGTTTTTCTAAAATTCTATTTGGTTCATACAAACGGGTCATGGGAGTATCACTTCAAACATTGTTTGGAGATGTTCTCGACACAATGTGCGAGGCTATTTCTAATGCGGTTGATTCAAAACAGACTTATCTTGTAGAAATTCCTTTCCGCGAAAATCAGACAATAGAACTTCGGTTTACCGGAAATGAAGATCATGAATTGGTTTTGATGATAAGAGACATTTCAAAATTCAAGGATTTTGAAGCTTCATTGACGACGGAAAGAAACAGACTGAGCACAATTATCAAAGGCACAAATACCGGCACTTGGGAGTGGAACCTGAAAACTAACGTGATCATGGTGAATTCACGTTGGGCGGAGATCATTGGCTATACACACGAAGAATTAGAACCATATTCTCCAGAGACTTTCTATGCTCATTTGTGTCCTGGCGATAGTGAAATTTCCGATCGCGAACTACAAAAGCATTTACATGGCGAGACTGACTATTACCAGTCCGAGTTCAGAATGATTCATAAAGATGGACATCTTGTGTGGATTCTAGATCGCGGATGCATAACCCAATACGATGAATTTGGAAAGCCATTGATGATTTGTGGAACTCATCAGGATATCACAGAAAGAAAAGAAAAAGAATTGGAAGTATATAAACTAAGTTATTATGATTATCTAACTGGACTATGCAACCGCAGAAAGTTCGATGAAAAAAAGTCCGAATTCAATACTGAATCGGCTTTACCTCTCTCCTTACTTATGGCTGATGTCGATGCATTGAAAATTACAAATGATGCCTTTGGCCACCATAACGGTGACAAGTTACTTTGCCATGTGGCGGATAGACTTAAAGCCATATCCATAGATAAAACAAATGTCTTTCGTGTTGGCGGCGACGAATTCGTGATTATTTTACCCAATTGCACAAGCGATAAAGCCGAAAAAATAGCAAAGAAACTTGTAAAAGAATTTGAAAGCGACATTGTCAATGGCCTGCCAATTTCCGTTTCGTTTGGTGTGGCTACAAGAAACTCGATGGATGAAGCAATCGATGATATTTTCATCAACTCCGAAATGACAATGTACAGTAAAAAGATTGTCCATTCAGGCAATTTCCGAATGGAAGTAATCGATGTTGTCAAACAGAGCTTTTTTAACGATTCGCCTCAGGAAAAAAAACATGCCGAATTAGTTCGAAGTTATATGCGAGATCTAGGCGAAAAGTTAAAGATGGATCAAACAGATATCAGCTACATGGAAGTTTTAGCAGAAGTACATGATATTGGCAAGATTTCTGTTGAACCGACTCTGCTCGATAAATCGGAACCGCTTGATGCAACCGAGCTAATCAAAATCAGACAACATCCGGAAACAGGCTACAGAATCCTCTATTCCTCCGATAAATATGATAAAGTCGCAATTGATGTCTTGTATCATCATGAAAGATGGGACGGAACGGGATATCCAAAACAACTGGACACTGATAAAATTCCTTTTAAAGCAAGATGTCTAGCTATTTGTGAAGCGTACGCTGCGATGACTCAGGACTATTCCTATCGGAAAGCAATGGGAAAAGCAGAAGCAACTAAAGAAATCATCAGAAATTCGGGAAAACAATTTGATCCTAAAATTGCCGAAATTTTTGTGACGCAGGTATTGAAATTGCCTTTTGAAGTCTAGAAAATCATATATAAGCATACGATTTGGCGTATGCTTTTTTTTGTGTTATAATATGCATGTAATTTTAAATTTTAGGAGGAAATAAAAATGTTAAAAGAAAATTTGACAAAACTGCTGAATGATCAGATTAACAAAGAACTGTTCTCAGCTTACTTGTATTTGGATATCGCAAATTATTACACCAACAATGGCTATGACGGTTTTGCACATTGGTTCAATGCTCAAGCAAAAGAAGAAATGGAGCATGCTTTCAAATTCATCGCGTATTTGCAGGACAATAATTTCAAAGTTGTACTTGATGGGATTGCAAATCCGACAATGACATACAAAGACTTGCGACAACCCTTGGAAGAATCACTGAAACACGAAGAGTACATTACAACTTCAATCAACAAGATCTATTCCGAGGCACAAGTTGCAAACGATTTCCGCACTCAGGAATTTTTGCTTTGGTTCATAAAAGAACAAGGCGAAGAAGAAAAAAATGCCAGTGACCTATTGGTCAAGTTTGATCTTTCAGGCAAAAATCTCATGATGATGGATCACTATCTGGGTAAAAGGCAATAAATTAATACATATTAATAAAACAGGCGACTTCAATTGAAAAGTCGCCTGTTGTTTTTTATAATTTAGTAATCTGGAAATCATTAACGTATTCTAGAACATATTTATCCCCGGGAATTATAATTCCTGAAACGATTTCTTTGGCAATTATTGTTTCCAAGTTCCGCTGGATATACCTCTTTAGTGGCCGTGCGCCATATTCGGGATCGTATGCCTGCTTGATCACGGCCTCGTTGACGCTTGGCAAAAAATCAACAAGAATATTTTGCATACTAAGTCTAGATTTTAGATTGTTTAGCATCTTAGCGACAATTTTCACTTGCGTATCGTAATTCAGAGAGTTGAATATGATAATTTCGTCGATTCGGTTGATGAATTCTGGTTTGAATGAATGTTTGACAAGATTCATGACTTTTTCCTTTCCGGATTCGTCATTGTCTTTCAAAAATTCACTGCCTAAATTTGAAGTCATGATGATAATTGTGTTTTTGAAATCAACTGTTCGGCCTTGATTGTCAGTGAGTCTGCCGTCATCAAGGATCTGCAATAGAATGTTGAAAACTTCCGAATGGGCTTTCTCAATTTCATCGAACAAAACGATTGAATAGGGTTTTCTCCTGATGGCCTCGGTTAATTGTCCGCCTTCGTCATAACCGACATATCCAGGAGGCGCTCCGATCAAACGGGTGACAGAAAATGATTCCATATATTCGCTCATATCAATTCTGACGATTTGGTTTTCACTGGCAAAAAGTTGTTCGGCTAACGACCTTGCCACTTCGGTTTTCCCGACTCCAGTTGGCCCAAGAAACATGAAAGAGCCAATAGGACGGGATTCATTCTTGATCCCTGCTCTTTGTCTGATGATCGCATCCGCGATTAGGCTGATGGCATTATCCTGTCCAATCACCCTTTTTTTCAGCGCTTCGTCAAGATGTAAAAGTTTTTCCCTGTCGCCTTGCAATAGTTTTTGAATCGGAATTTTCGTCCAGTTTGCGACGATTTCGGCAATGTTTTCCTCTGTCACCACTTCGCTGATCAGTTTATGACTATCCGGTGTCGATGCAGCAGTTATCTTTTTTTCCAATTCCGGTATTTTACTGTATTGTAATTCGGCTGCACGCGAGTAATCACTTTGATTTAAGGCGTTTTGAAGATCATTCCTGAACGATTCAAGTTTGGCTTTCAATTCTTTGACTTTCTCTAATTCAGATTTTTCCTTTTCCCATTCTTTTGTGATCTCGGCTTCGATGTTTTTGTTTGAGGACAACTCCTCGACAATTCGCTTGACTCTGTCTTTGCTTAAAGGATCACTTTCTTTCTCAAGTGCTCTTTTTTCGATTTCTAATTGCATGATTTTTCTTTTGAGTAAATCCAGTTCTTGTGGCATGGAATCGATTTCCATACGGATCGATGCACATGCTTCATCGATCAAATCAATCGCTTTGTCTGGAAGAAATCTGTCGGTAATGTAACGGTTAGATAGAGTGGAAGCAGCAATGATTGCATTATCACTAATATGCACACCATGATGAGCTTCAAACCGATCTTTAAGGCCGCGAATAATACTGATAGTGTCTTCGATTGTCGGTTCCTGGATCAGCACTTTTTGAAATCTTCTTTCCAAAGCATTATCTTTTTCAATATATTTGCGGTATTCGTTCAAAGTGGTGGCCCCGATGCAGTGGAGTTCGCCGCGGGCGAGCATCGGTTTCAACATGTTGCCAGCATCCATTGCTCCTTCAGTTCTGCCGGCACCGACAATCATGTGGATTTCGTCAATAAAAAGGATGATTTCACCTTGTGAATCCTTGATTTTCTTCAATACCGCTTTCAGTCTTTCTTCAAACTCGCCTCTGTATTTCGCTCCAGCAAGCAAACTGGCAAGGTCTAATTCATAGATCGTTTTGTTTTGCAGACCTAAAGGAACGTCCTTGTCGACGATTCTTCTTGCCAAGCCTTCGACAATCGCTGTCTTGCCGACGCCGGGTTCACCAATCAAAACGGGATTGTTCTTAGTTTTTCGACTCAAGATCTTTATAATACGCCGAATCTCCTCTTCTCTGCCGATCACAGGATCAATTTTCCCGTTTTTGACTTCCTTGATGATATTTCTTCCGTATTTGTCCAATATTTGTGGGTCATCTTGATAATTTTCCATTTCCTGATAGCTCATTTTTACCATCTCCTATCTTCAATTATAATTATATACCCATCAATTAGCACTGTCAAGTGTAGAGTGCTAATTGATGCTTAAAAAAAGATTAAATATATTCAAGGTAAATTTCATTGAACTTAACACAAGGTAATATCATTAAATAGACAAAAAAATTTCAGTTAGATTAACTTTCAATTGCTCACGAACAATTGCCCTTTTTAATTGTAAATGCTATAATAAACAAGGAATATACAAATTATCGATCTTTTGACAATCATAAATTAGGAGGACCACATGGACAATGAAACAATTAATACTGACCTTTTGATAATTGGCGCTGGACCCGGCGGTTATGTCGCTGCAATCTATGCGGCTAAAAAAGGCTTGGACGTCACGTTAGTAGATAAGACGTATGTGGGAGGAACATGTTTGAATGTCGGTTGCATACCGACGAAGGCATTGGTCAAGTCCGCAGAAGTATATACTGAAGCAAAAAACGCAGCTATGTATGGAGTGAATGTGGAAAATGCTTCCATTGATATGTTAAAAGTAATTGAGAGAAAAGCAAGCATCACCAAGACGCTTGTCGATGGAATCGACTTTTTGCTGGCTAAAAACAATGTCAAAGTAATTAAAGGTACAGCCACATTTAAAAACAATCAAGTCGTGAGTGTGTCAACTGAGTCAGGTTCAACACTTTTTGAACCTAAAAACGTTATTATTGCGACAGGATCGAAGACGAAGCATCTCCCGATTCCCGGGATCAAGAATGATTTTGTGATCGATTCGGAACAATTGCTTGACAATACAAAACTTCCTGCAAAAATGACGGTGATTGGTGGCGGAATCATCGGTATGGAATTCGCATTTATCTATGGACATTTTGGTGTTAAGGTCGATGTGCTTGAATTCTTGCCTTCGATTTTACCGACTATCGACAAGGATTTGAGTCAAAGATTGATACGTTTTGCCAAGCAAAACAATGTCACGATCACGACAAATGCCCAAGTTACAAAAATTGATAAAACTGAAGAGGGGATTGCGAAAGTTACCTACATCCATAAAGATGAAACCAAGACTATCGAGGCAAATCTTGTTCTCGAAGCTGTCGGAAGGATTCCTTGCACGGATGGTTTGGGATTAGAAAACACCGCTATTGAATCGGGTAAAACCGGAAACATTTTAGTTGATAAATCAATGAGAACCTCTCTCAAAAATATTTATGCAATCGGTGATGTGACAAATATTATGCAGCTTGCACATGTTGCCAGTCATCAGGCGTTTGTTGCAGTTGACAACATTCTTAATAACAAATCCGAAATGGATTATGATTTTGTTCCAAGTGTAATCTTTACTGTTCCGCAAATCGCTACAGTAGGAAAAAGCGAGATTGAGCTTACCAAATCTGGCATGGAATATACTGTTAGCAAAGTGCCATTTTCTGCCAATGGGAAAGCTATGATTATGGACTACCAACAAGGTTTCATTAAATTGATCCAGAACGCTGTGACAAAAGAATTGATAGGTGCAGCTGTGTTTGGAGGCGATGCTGAACATTTGATTGCACCGCTTACCTTGGCAATGAAAAACAAACTATCTTATAAGGATATTAAGGAAACCATCTTTGCTCATCCGACTATCTCGGAACTTGTCCATGAGGCTTTTTTGGGATTAAATAAAGAAGCGATCCATTATTTAGATTGAATTAGTTATTTATAGAAAACAGTTTGATTCTACTGGAGGAAAATGAATGAATGCTATTGTCAGGGTGGAAAATATCTCCAAAACATTTCATCTTTCGCGAAAACAACAGAAAATTGAGCAGACAAATAATCCGAAAAAAATAGCTGTCGACCATCTTTCGTTTGAAGCTTATCAAGGCGAAATTTATGGGCTTCTAGGGCCAAATGGTGCTGGAAAAACAACAACTTTACGCTGTATTTCCACGTTGATGCGTCCGGACGAAGGAAATATCTTCATCAACGAAAACAGCGTAATGGAATCAGAAAATGAAGTTAGAAAAACCATTGCTTTTCTGACGAGCGACCTGAAACTGGAGAATTTTTTTACGCCAAATTACCTTTTTGACTACTTTGCCAAACTTTATGGAATGAATGATATTGATACCAGACAACGGAAAGCCTTGCTCTTTTCAAAATTTGGAATTGATAAGTTTGCAGAAGTTAAAGTTGGCGACCTATCATCTGGAATGCGGCAAAAAGTCCAGATTGCAATTTCGCTTGTCCATGATCCCAAAGTCATAATTTTCGATGAGCCAACCAATGGGCTGGACGTGTTGACCGCAAAAATCGTTACTGACTATCTATTAGAACTAAAAATGCAAGGAAAAACGATAATCATCTCCACGCATATCTTTAGTCTTGTGGAGAAGATATGTGACCGTGTTGGCATCATTATCAATGGAAAGTTAGTGAAAACAGGAACGCTTGACAGCATAATCGATAAAGACATCGATCTTGAGACTGTATTTTTTAATTTGTTTTTGCTTGAAAGCGGTGCAGGCTCATGAAAAACATACTGACTATTTTCAAAAAGGAATGGGATAGGGTCATTCGGGACAAAAGACTTGTCTTCGGTATCATGCTGTTGCCTGGATTGATGATTTTTTTAGTATATTCATTTATTGGCAATACCATCGAAAGCAGCCAAAACAACGCAGAGTATCAAGTAGCGATCGTGAACCCTACTGATTCGTTTCAAAGCATCTACGAATTAATACAATCTTCAGCTACAGTAACTGTTGAATCCATCCAAACAAGCGAAATAGACGCCTATCAACAAATGATTGACGATGGCGACTGGCAACTATTGATTATTTTTGACGAGGCGATTGAGACATATACTGGCGGAGTCGACAAACCAAGTGTGGAAGTATACTTCAACCAAAATAAATCGGATTCCAGTGGGGCATTTTCATTGTTTTCCAACGCTTTGATGCAATATGAAACACTTTTAAGCTATGATATTTATGGCGATACTAGTTCATTTTCGACAATTTTCGAAGGCACCCCTTTGAATGAATCAGAACTTACCGGCAACTTACTTGCTTCTTTGTTGCCAATGCTTGTTGTCATGTTTCTTTTTGTCGGCTCGATGGCGGTTGGACCGGAATCGATTGCCGGAGAAAAAGAAAGAGGAACGATTGCAACTTTGCTTATCACACCGACAAAAAGAAGCGAGATTGCCTTAGGCAAGATTCTCAGCCTTTCGGTATTGAGCTTGCTCTCGGCAATATCCTCATTTATTGGGATAATATTATCGCTCCCCAAATTAATGATGGCTCAAAGCATGGATATCGGGATATATGGCTTCACTGATTACATCATGTTATTGTCGCTGATGTTTTCCACGGTTTTAGTCATTGTCGGAATGATATCAATTATTTCTGCTTATGCCAAGACGCTCAAAGAAGCAACCACCTTGATCATGCCGCTCTATATCGTCACAATCCTGATTGGCTTATCTTCGATTATGGGCAATGGGGCAAACTCCAATTTTTTTCTGTATTTGGTTCCGATATACAACACTGTTCAAACGATGACTGCGATTTTGACTTTCAACCCAAACACATTTATCTATTTAATCATAACAATTTCTTCAAATCTGGTTTTGCTCTTGATCCTCGTATTTGTACTCAATAGAATGTTTAACAGCGAGAAAATAATGTTTTCAAAATAAATAGCTTTGTTCATAAGCATACTTATGAAAATTCTGTGGTATATTTGTTATGTTGTTTCATCTTTGTAACAGACCTATTTAATGATAATTCAAGTACATAAATACAGAGGAGGATAAGATGATATACCTTGATTATTCAGCTACCACACCGGTAGATCCCCGAGTATTGGAAGTGTTTGTCGAAACTTCAAAGAACTATTACGCCAATCCGAATTCAACTCACGATTTCGGTGTTTTTGTTAAAAACGAAATTGAAAGAACATCTAAGCAAATAACAAAACTGTTTAACACTGATGTTCATGAAATCATTTATACTAGCGGGGCTACAGAAGCAAACAATTTGGCCATCAAAGGCGTTGCCTATAATAATCAGGCAGTTGGAAAACACTTGATCACGTCCGCTTCAGAACACGCTTCGGTCTCAACTTGTTTCAGTTATCTCCAAAATAACGGATTTGATGTTGATATCGTCGAAACAGATGTAAATGGTCAAGTCGATCTTGAAATGTTAAAAGAAATAATCCGCCCCGATACGATTTTGGTCTCGATCGGATATGTGAACAGCGAGACCGGAATTAGACAGGAAATATCAAAAATCGCAGAACTTATAAAACAATATCCCAAGGTTGTCTTTCATACAGATATTACCCAGGCGGTGGGAAAAATCGATGTTTCTTTAGAAAATATTGATTTGGCTTCGCTTTCAGGGCATAAAATTTATGGTATCAAAGGCGTTGGCGCGCTACTAAAAAAGAACAGTGTCTCTCTTTCGCCTCTCATACACGGAGGACACAGCACGACTTCTTTACGGGGTGGAACGCCTTCGACAGCTTTGGTTCTATCATTTGGAAAAGCTTTGGAATGTGTTTTTTCAGAAGCGGACCAGAGAACTTCTAAAGTTAAGAAAATTCATGATTACTTTTTGGACAGGCTGAAAGAAATTCCCAATTTTATTCTTAACAGCAATCGCTATTCAATCGATCATATCGTCAATTTTAGCACGATGGGTGTAGAAGCTAAAACCATGCAGAAGGCGCTGTCAAAAAAGAGCATATATATATCGACTCAGATGGCATGTAGTTCGGAAAAGGCATACTCCGCATTCATCTATCGTCTGACAAATGACGAACTAAGAGCCAAAACCAGTTTGAGGGTTTCTTTGTCGCATTTCACGACGATTCAAGAGATCGATACACTTATTCAAAGCTTGAAAGAAGAGAATCACTCATGAAAATCATCTTCATTGGCGCCATCTGGTGCTCAAGTTGCCTGGTAATGAAATCGCGACTCAATGTTTTATTGAAAGTGCATCCCGAAATCAATTTCATAAATTATGATTTTGATGATGAATCGGAGAAAATAGAGCCATATAAAATTGGCTCAATATTGCCAGTTATTATCTTTGAAAATAACAATACTGAAGTGTTAAGAATCGTCGGAGAAAAGAACAAGCGCGATCTTATGGCAATATTTAAGGATTTGAATATATGAAGATTTGGAAGACTATGCTTTTGCTCATGCTTGTAGGGTGGATCCTTTGTCCGCCTTTTCAAAATGCGGTGAGTGCGGAGAACCAGGTTGACTTGTACTTCTTTTATGATGATGTTTGCACGCACTGTGTTGAAGAAAACAGCTATCTTGATGAACTTGAAATCCGTTTTGAAAATATTGTAATCTCTCGTTATGACATTACAGAGAGCGAGCAAAACGGAAATCTTTTTCAGGAAGTTCGTGAAGTTTTTGATAAAAGAACTGTTTTTACTCCATTTTTGGTCATTGGAGGAGTTGCGCTTATCGGATTTTCAGAACAGACGAAAGTTGACATCGACAACCTCATCATCAGAAATTCAACCGAAGATCATGTAGATGTTGTAGGTAAAATTCTTGGAGGCCAGGAAGTGCTGCCTTCGGATATTGAATTTCTCCGGTTTGCTACTGGTGATTATGTAAATATCCCGCTAATCGGAGCTGTTGCTATCGATTCTTTATCCTTGTTTTTAGCAGCGCTGGTAATTGGTTTTGTCGATGGATTCAATCCTTGCGCCATGTGGATCTTATTGTTTTTGATCACGATGCTTTTGAATATGAAAAGTGTTGCGAGGCGGTGGCTTTTGGGACTTGCATTCCTTATGACATCCGCACTTGTGTATTTTCTCATCATGGTTGCTTGGTTGAATATCGGGATTTCGATTGCAGCAATCGTTTGGGTGCGGATGCTAATTGCAATGTTTGCGATTGTGTTTGGGATTTTCAATCTTAGAAATTTCCTTAAATCAACTAAAACACAAGCTGTGGGATGCGATATTTCCGATGAATCCTCCAGAACTAAAATCCGAAACCGAATTAAAAACATAATCAATGAAAAAAATCTTGTGTTTGCCCTTTTGGGAATAATGGTTTTGGCCGCTTCAGTGAACCTTTTGGAACTTGCCTGTTCTGCAGGTCTCCCGCTTTTATATACGCAGATTTTGGCATACAACCATCTTCCTGGAGTTATTTATTATCTTTACATTTTAGTCTACATATTCTTTTTCCTGCTAGATGACATCATCATTTTTTCCGTGGCAATGATCACTCTTCAAGTGACGGGGATTTCCAATAAATATGCAAAAATATCCCATCTGGCCGGCGGCATTATTATGATTGCCATCGGGATTCTCCTGATGTTCTTTCCTCAGATCATAATGTTTTCTTAGGCCGGCAAACGCCGGTTTTTTTGCATCTTGAAACGAAGAATACACTCGTCGTGTTATAATATAGTCATAAGAGGTGTTCACTATGAAACTAACAAATGTAACCAACCTGATATTAACGGACTATCATAAAAATCCGGCTATAAAAGATCATTGCGCCTGCCGGTTACCTTCTAACAAGGGAATCAAAAAAATCATTGGATTGACCAGAGATGTTATTTTCCCGGGGTATTTCAACAAGGATACTAAAACATTGTTCAGCGAAAAAATGATGACTTCAAACCTGCTTCATAAATTACATTCGGAATTAAAAACACAGATTTCATATGCTCTGCTTTACTTGGCGGATGAAAACAAAAGCAAATTTCTTAAAAAGAAATCTTGTCAACTTTGCCACATGTTTTTGGATCGGATCCCTGCAATCAGAGAAATGTTGCATACAGATCTCGAAGCGCATTTCAACGGTGATCCTTCAGCGTTTAATCGCGATCAAATCGTGGTTTCGTATCCTGGGTTCTATGCGATCATGATTTATCGAATCGCACACGAGCTTTTGTTGTTGGGAGTTCCAGTCATGCCAAGAATGATGACAGAATTCGCCCATCGGGAAACAGGAATCGATATCAATCCGGGAGCGACAATCGGTAAATCGTTTTTTATCGATCATGGAACAGGCGTCGTAATCGGCGAAACAGCAATTATCGGAGACTACGTGAAAATATACCAGGGAGTGACACTGGGAGCGATGTCTACCAAAGGTGGTCAAAATTTAAAAGGTGTCAAAAGACATCCGACAATAGGCAATAATGTTACCATCTATTCCGGAGCATCTATTTTAGGAAAAGATACAATCATCGGTGACGATTCAACAATCGGCAGCAATGTCTTTATCACAGGTTCTGTGCCTGCAAGGACAAAAGTATCAATCAAGATCCCTGAATTGGTTGTAAAGACCGACGAACTTATTAAAGGAGTTCCAAATCATGAAAGTATATGAATCGATTTTACAGACTGTCGGAAAAACGCCGCTCGTCAGACTTAATAACATAGAAAAAGAACTGCACATCAATGCCTGTTTATATGCAAAACTCGAGGCGTTCAATCCCGGAGGTTCTGTTAAGGATCGAATCGCATTGAATATGATTGAAAAAGCAGAACTTTCAGGTGAGCTCTTGCCTGATTCAACAATTATCGAACCGACAAGCGGGAACACAGGAATCGGATTGGCGATGGTAGGAGCAGCAAAGGGATACAAAGTGGTTTTGGTCATGCCGGACTCTGCTTCAGTGGAACGGAGAAAAATCATGAAAGCATACAATGCTAAACTGATTTTAACAGAAGGTTCCAAAGGTATTCCGGAAGCGATTCGTGTAGCCCAAAACTTGGTAAAGGATACCCCAGGAGCCTATATGCCTTTTCAGTTCAAAAATCCTGCGAATCCAGAAATTCATTATAAAACAACCGCAAAGGAAATTTATGAAGATTTGGACGGATTCGTCGACTGTTTCGTCGCTGGAATCGGGACAGGCGGAACCATCTCGGGCGTCGGAAAATATCTTAAGGAAAAGAATAACTCTGTCTACATAACAGGACTTGAACCAAAAGATTCACCCGTTATTTCCAAAGGTCAGAAAGGATCGCATAAAATTCAAGGAATCGGGGCTGGTTTCATACCTGACACGCTTGATAAAACCAGCTATGATGAGATTATAACCATCAGCAACCACCAAGCATTTGAATATGCAAAAATGTTGTCCACAAAAGAAGGTATTCTAGCAGGAATATCTTCTGGAGCCGCTCTTGCCGGTGCGATTGAACTTGCGAAAAGAACACAATTTCAAGGTAAGAACATCGTTTTCATTCTTCCAGATACCGGAGAAAGATACCTTTCAACAGAGTTGTATGATGAATAGGCCACCTGTGGTGGCTTTTTATTGTTTCAGCAATGAAAACGGTTACATTTACAAATTGTTGGCACTCATTGCTTGACAGTGCTAATGGATATGTTATAATATAATTGGCACTTAAGCTATGAGAGTGCTAAATATTAAGATATGGAGGTATATATATGAACAATATTACAAAGCGAAGCACCGGGTTAACAATTTTGGACGACTTATTCGATGATTTCTTTTCAAGACCAGCATTCAGAGAAGGAACTCAATGCATGAGAACTGACATCAAAGAAGTCGAGCATGGCTACGAATTAGACATTGATGTTCCGGGATATGGAAAAGAAGATATCAAAATCAGCCTTGATAAAGGCTATTTGACTGTCGAAGCCAAGCATGAAGAAGATAAAGAGGAGAAGCAGGGTCATTTCATTCGCAGGGAACGCTTCCTGGGAAGCTCTGCCAGAAGCTTTTATGTTGGCGATGAAATTGCCGAAAAAGACATAAAAGCCGAATATGACAAGGGGATTTTGAAACTCTTCATTCCAAAAGAGGGCACAAACGTAAAAGAAAAGAAATACATAAATATCGAATAAAGATGACGGCTTTCCTAATCGAAGGCCGTTTTCTTTTTTTCTTATGGCAATATCGTGATACTTACTTGATAAACGACCATAAATATGGTAACTTCATCTTGTTAGGCAAAATCTATTTCAAGGCGGAGAATATGGACAAATTACTATTTTTAAAACAATTGAAGGCTTTGAGTGATCCGACCAAGCATATAATTTGCGAATTGTTGAAAGAAAAGAGTCTTTGCGCCTGTGAACTGCTACAGGATTTGCATGTGACCCAGCCGACTTTGTCACATCACATGAAATTGTTGGAGGATTTATCACTGGTCACTGTCCGCAAACAAGGGACATGGAATCACTATAATCTGAATAAAGACGCCTTTGCAATGATTTCGGATTATTGGAAGAAATTTGCTGAGACCAAACCTGTACAAGACCCATCCGGCTGCGAAAACAAGCGCTAAATTATAATCCAATATTTCTCTATTATTAGATAATTTTTTCTATTTATACAAGTTATACAAGCAACACTTGTTTGCTATCTATTTTACTGAACAAGGAGGATATATATTTGGGTGATTATCTGGCTAAACTGAAAGAACTCGACCGCACAACGCTTGTTCTTGCAAGCACTTCTGATCAGCGCATTATTTTGGAAGCATATGCAAACAGCGGTCTTTTTTTTGGTTTCAAACTAAAACACTTTCGATTCCTCGATCCACATACAAGTGGGGACTATTTATATTATCTGAAGATGAAATACAATATAGATCCGAGTGTAGCTGATAGTCTTGTTGAAATCTATTCGCAGATAGATGTGGCTCTGTCTTCAGAGTTTTCAAAGATCAATCTCTTAACAGAAATAAAAAACGATTTAGTTGTTTCAGGGAAACTGTCGTTCGTTGACTTAAGCCAGCATGAATGCAAAAAAATCATTTTGATCAATCGAAATTTTGTTTCCAATTTGCCATCCAATTTGCCTGTTGAAACTCTCTATCTTGCTGATCCTGTCAATAATCCGGTCTTCAAAGTTGAATCAACAAATAAAGAAGAGGAGTATGGGCATATCTTAAAACATGTTATTCAACTGATAGAAAGTTCTGTCGGGTTGAATCAAATCAGAATTCTCAATACCACTTGTATTGATGAATACCAACTGAATAAGTGCTTCAAAGCTGCCGGCATTCCTTTGGCGATCAAAAAGTCACAGATTCTGTCAAAGCACCCGATCGCCATTGAATTTATGCGTTTGGCGGAAACTGACAGCCTCGAAACAACAATAGATTGGTTGCTGGGAATGGACTATACAGGTGCTAGACAAAATGAAGCCGTAGCTAAAAAAATCATTCAAATCATCAACGACTATTCCGTTGACGAATTGACTGACAATCTCGATTTGCTTCAATACGAACTTGACAAAGCGACTTATCTGCCCCCACTTTATTCATGTGCAGTTACAATTTCCGATATTCTTGATCTAGATTTTGACACTAATAATCACTACTTGGTATTAAATGCCAATGATGAAGCTCTGCCTGTCAAAGCAATCGATAATGATTACCTTTCGGACCATGAAAAAATCAAAATCGGAATACCTTCTTCGATTGAATCCAATATTCTCAAAACCAAAGAACTTGAAGCTTTATTTTCGAGAGTCAACAATCTGACTTTCTTTTTTGCGAAGACTGAATCAGAAATCGAGAGAAGATTCGCCGAACTTGAGCTCTCAAGGCAAATCCTGGACGCCTACAACTTTTATTCCCCTTCTATGGTTACTTACCACCCAAAACTTGATATTCTCGCATATGCCAAAATGCGCTACAAGCTTGAGACATACGGCGTTGAAACAGAAGGCTATGCCCGATTTGATGCAACGTTCAAAGACGCTTTTTCTTACTATGATCCTCAATTCCAAGGATTGACAAAATCGACAATAGAAAAATTGATTGCCAACAGAATCCATATCTCCGCTAGCAGCCTTAAATTGTTCAATGAATGCCCGTTTCATTTCTTGTTGGATCAGCTTCTGAAAATTAATCCGGGAGAAAACACATTGCCGATATTTTTTGGGAATCTGACCCACAAGATCCTTGATATGTTAGCTACAAATCCAGATGTGGATATTGATCAGTTAATCATGGATGAAGCGAACCATTTTCCTGAAGAAATAGCGTATAAAAAAGATGTTTTCATAAACATCTATACCAGACAAATCAAGATTGTCGTCGATTATCTATCAGACTTTGAACAAAATACAAGATTTAAAGTTCTTGGGAATGAATGGAACTATTCCTATCCTTATGAATTGGACAGCCGCTTCGTCATAACCGGGAAAATCGATAAGATTTTAACTTTGGAAAAAGAAGAGATTTCTAAAACAGTCGTGATCGATTACAAGACGGGAAACAATTCATTCAGTCAAGATGAATTTGAAGCTGGAGGTTCCGTACAGCTGCCATTTTATTTGCATCTGTTGCGGAAAAATCCGGAAACCGCACACCTTGATCCACTCGGTTTCTTTTATCAAAAAGTGCAATTAGGCAGATACAAATATGATAAGCAGATGGATCCAATTCTTAAAATATTGAGATTGAACGGACTTATTATTGAAGATAAAACTGCCATTTATGATTTGGCTGATGAAAAATGGCTTCAAGGAATCAAGTTCAAACAAGACGGAACCCTGGCAAGAAGCAATCGATTGATCACTAAATCGGATATGGAGAATATCATGTTTTTGACAAATAGTTTTATTAATAATGCCGTTATGAAGATCAAAGCCGGAGACTTTACTATCAAACCTTTACCTCCCAAAAAAAATATGCGCATTTCCAAGAGTTGTGAGTACTGCATGAACAGTTCGATTTGCCATCTCCAATCGATTAGGGTAGAAGTCGAACAGAGCGAGGAGGAGGATAATGATGATTGATTTTTCTAGTCTGACTTTGAATCAAACCATGGCAGTGAAGCAAGAAGGCACAAATATCCTAGTAAGTGCTGGTGCAGGTTCTGGTAAAACAAGAGTCTTGTCACTTCGAGTCCTGCGAAAACTAGAAGATGGAATTCCGCTCGACAAACTAGTGATTTTAACTTTTACGAATTTAGCCGCAAATGAAATGCGAAAGAGAATCAAAGACAATATCAAATTGAATCCAGACCTTAAAAACCAAATGCAACTTCTTGACAATGCGATGATTTCGACATTCGACGCCTTCGCACTTAGGATTGTCAAAGAATATCATTACCTTGTGCATTTGCCAAAAATGATTTCGATCGCTGATAATGTCATTCTCGAAAAATTGAGAAAATCAGCGCTTGAAGATAGTATGAAAGAATTCTATCAGAGAAAGGACAAGTGTTTTGCCGATGCGATAGAAAGGCTTTTTGATCGCGATGATGATAGCTTCAGCAGTGTAGTGGATATAGTGGCAAGAAGCTTGGAAACACTTCCAGACAGGACTGATTATATTCATGAATATCAGAATCGGTTTTTCTCTGAAACGAAAATCAACGACCAAGTTCAAGAATTCAGCGACTTGATTATGAAGCAGATTCAAACCATCAAACTAATATATGATAAGTTTTCATTAAGTTACCTTACTGATTCAAACGCTAAAATCAAAGAATACTTTATTAAAATGAATGCATTTTATCATGATATGTTTGCGGCAACTTCACTTGATGCCATTATTGGATTTTTCTTATTAGAAAAACACCCGATGACTATCTCCAAATCCAAGGATGTCGACGAAGAGATCATTGCAGCGATTAAATCAACCCATTCCCAGCTTCGCAAAAAAATTAAGGCAATTACAGATATCTTCAGCAAACTGGCGATTGATAACACAGCAGATATTGTATATGACATCAAGGAAACAGAAGCAACAGTCCAAATCGTCATGGAAGTAGCCAAATGTTTCCTTGAGAGGTATGAGGACCTAAAGAGAAAGCACCATCTGTTTCATTTCTCTGATATCATGAAATATGCAATCAGGCTTTTTTCAGAGCATAATGACATCCGCGAAACATTTCACAATGAGATTAATGAAATCATGGTTGATGAATACCAGGACACAAACGACTTGCAGGAATACCTGTTAACTCTAATAGGCAATAACAACTTGTTTATGGTCGGGGATATCAAACAATCAATCTATGGATTTAGAAACGCTAACCCAAAGAATTTTTTGCGTAAATATCATGAATACAGCCACTCTCGAGGTGGAATCGTCATCGACTTGCTGGAAAACTTCCGTTCGCGGCAAGAAGTCCTCGATTTTGTCAATTTTGTTTTCGAATCCATGATGGATGAATCAATCGGCGGAATTAACTATCAAGACAACCAGGCTTTAAGATTAGGTTTGAAGGCATACGTTAAACTCTCAAGTCCAGATCTGGATAATAGTCCGGATATTCTTCAATATGATTTCGATTCGATCCCTGATAAATTCCTGAATTTATCCAAAGCAGAAGTCGAAGCAATTGCAATCAGAAATGATATTTTACAGAAAATAGAACAAAAAGTCATGATTGTCGATTCTGAAACGCATCAGCTTCGTCCTGTCGAATACAAGGACTTTGCCATTCTTTCCGATCGCAGAACAAGTTTTGACATAATTCAAAAAATGCTTGTTTCTGCTTCGATTCCCGTCGAAATATACACCGATGAAATGTTTTCCATGAGCGAAGAAATCCAGTTTGTCTGGCAATTTGTCCGTTTGGTCAATTGCTTGAAAAACCCTGAAACAATCTCTGAAAATTTTCCGGCTTGTTTTCTTGGAGTCTGCCGCTCATTTGTCTACCAGATAAGCGACGATTCGCTTGTTGATTTGTTTATTACCCGCAAATTTAAAACCCTTGCAGATGTTGATAGTTTACAGTCCTTTCCAGCATTTAAAAACGTTATCGAAGCTGCGGAAAAATTAAATAAGCTACTGCTGGAAGTTCCGCTACATGATGCCATCGAGAAAATATATGAAATAACCGATATTTTTTATCATTTGGCAAAGCTTGACAATCCAGCCGCAAGAGAAGCCAAACTGGATTTTCTCTATCAAAAGACAGTCGAATTTTCCGGACTTGACTTCGAAAGTTTCGTGGATTATCTTACTACTGTTTATCTGACCAGTAATATTGACATCGAGTACCAGAATTCTCAACGCGATCTCGAGAACACGGTCAAGGTTTTAACCATGCACAAAGCAAAAGGATTAGAATTTCCCATTTGTTATTATTATGGTCTTGACAAAAAATTCAACTACAGTGAAAACAAGAATATGTTTATTTTCGACCAGGTGTATGGTCTCGTGACAAAAACATTCAAGAATGGATTCAAAAACACGATCCTGCATTCACTTTTGGAAAGAAGAAACTATCAGGAATATGTTTCCGAGAGAATCAGACTTTTCTATGTCGCCCTGACGAGAGCTAGAGAAAAACAGATTTTGTTACTTGATCGATCAAACAGTATTGAAGAGGAAATCATTTTAGATGATTCGGGATATTTGGATCTTGACATTCGTCGCAGATTTAGACAATACACCGACATATTTAAGCACTTACGCATTAAGAGACAATGGGTTCACGCTGTTGATTTAAATGACAGAAAGCCTATGATTAGTGATTCTGGATTAAAGGATGCATCCGATGTTTTCGAGATTAAGCAATTTGATTTTGAATATTCAAAAGTAGTGCAATCGACCTATCACAAGTCGGAACTGAAAATTCTTTCCGAGAAGGAAAAGGCATCGCTTGTTTTCGGAAGCAAACTCCATGAGACCATGGAGTTATTCGATTTCAAAAATTTGAATAAGTCGCTTGAAAAAGTTGACAGACAATTAGCACGTAAAATCAGATCGCTAGTGGCGACAAAGCCTTTTCAAGACTTGGAAAGATCCCATATATATCAAGAATACCCTTTCGTGTACAAAGATGGTCTGATTGACAAAACCGGGATTATTGATTTGTTGATAGTTTCGAAAAATGCTGTTTTTATCATTGATTATAAATTAAAAGATATCACCTCAAAAGCCTATGTAAATCAACTCATTGGCTACAAACGTTACATCGAAAGTCTGACTGACAAACCTGTCGAGACGTATCTGTACTCATTTGGTGATGAATCATTGGTTATGATAGGAGATTGAAAAATGACAATCATTCCCGCCATCAAGCATAGCGTCATCAATAACGAATTTTACATACAACCGCCAATCATAGCGGTATATATTCCTGAACAACTATCCTTAATCAAGGAAATTCTTGATATGGTTTTTCCGTGGAAAGAATCACAACTCGAAGCAGCCGACCTGATATTCGTGATAGATAAATCAGTTCCCGAAGAAGGTTACATTCTTGAAGTCGGGATGAAGAATATCATAATCCATTTCCGGAAGTATGCAGGCTCTGTTCACGCTTTGATGACGTTAAAACAATTCGTAGATAATCACAAAATACCCGTAGGTTCCATCACCGACTATCCTGATTTGAAAATAAGAGGGTATATGCTTGACATAAGCAGAGACAAGATACCGACTATGAAAACTTTGAAGCAGATTGTTGACTTGATGATGCTTGTCAAAATGAATCATCTTGAATTATATGTCGAAGGTTTCCCAATCTATCTGCCATCTTTTCCAGATCTGCCTTATGAGACACCAATGAAGAGAGCTGAATTGAAAGAACTTGAAGCATACTGCTTTTCAAGAGCCATCGAACTTGTGCCCAATGTTAATACATTCGGACACATGACTAAGTGGCTTCAGCTTGAAAAATATCGCCATCTTGCCGAGTGCGAGGATGGTTATATAAACCAAGGCTACCCGTTTCCTGCTTCGACTCTCAACCCGCTTGAAGCGGAAAGTTTGGAACTCGTCCATACGATCATTACTGACATGGCTTTCTCTTCATCAGCTAGATTTTTCAACCTGAACGGCGATGAACCTTTCGAACTTTCACTTGGAAAAAGCAAAAGCGTGACCGATAAGTTAGGTACCGGACGCGTCTATCTAGATTATATGGAAAAGCATTGTCAAACCGTTCGCAATCTTGGAAAAACACCGATGATTTGGGGCGATGTATTGGTGAACCATGAGGAATTATTGCCTGATTTTGCTAAAGATGTTGTAGTTATCGATTGGGGTTATGACTCCTTCCATGACTTTGACACGCCTGCAAAGGCGTATCATGAAAATAATATTCCTTTTCTGCTCGCTCCTGGAACATCCTCCTGGAACAGTTTCGCTTCCAGAATTTCCGACATGATTCAAACGACCGACAATTCCGTGCAGGCAGCTAAAGCGTATCAAGGTCTTGGCATCCTTATGACTGATTGGGGCGACTTTGGACATCCTCAATCTATCATTTTCTCGTACCCGGGAATCATCTATTCTGCCAGTGAGGCATGGACAAAAACAAAAGATTTCACAAGCGTGGTTTCGTGGATGGAAAAACATATATTTTTCAAAGATGAATCAGGTTTCGCAAAACGAATTGTCGATTTGGCTGAATACTCCAAACTTGAGGACTTTCATGTGCCAAATCAAACGATGATATTTGCCAGTTGGATGTTTTGCGACCCAGATCCGAATCATCTGTTATCATTTAAATTTCAAATTTGGAAAAATGCTCTGAGCCAATTTTCAATCAGCCTTGAATCTGCGGACAAGATTTACGCGTTGCTTGAGAATACAAGGAAAGGCCTTGAAAATAGATCCTTGCTCGAGACAAGAGAAATCCATCAAACAGTTGCCCTAATCGATTTATGCCTATCAATGAATTTGATGATTAACCAGCATCACTGCCAACTTGAGAGACTTATTAATCTTGCGGAAAGCATAAAAGCGGGATATGAGAATATCTGGCTTGAAAGAAACAAATCCGAGGGTTTGCAAAGTAGCATGACCAGACTGGAAGTTTTGTTGGCATTCCTACACAATTGGGAAAAGCTATGATATAATATCCTTATGCGGAGGATTTTCCATGAATCTTGAAATTATCCTTAAATCAGCCATCAAGGAATACGAGGTAAGACATTTCCAGGAGGCATTGCCGCTTTTCAAAAAATGTGTTGCTAAAGACAGTAAAGAAGCAATGTATTATCTGGGAATGTTATATTTCTTCGGCAATGGTACGAAGAAAAACGAGGAGCTAGCTTTCTCGCTTTTTTCCAAGGCCGCAATCGAACTGTATCCACAAGCCATCTACATGGTCGGCAAATGTTACGAAGAAGGCAAGGGGACAGCTCTAGATTTTAAACAAGCGTATGAGTATTATGTTGCCTCGTCGCACCAAGGAAGTCAGGAAGGAATGCTTATGCAGGCAAGATTCAATGAGCAAGGAATCGTCGTATCCAAAGATCTGGCCAAGGCCTTAGAATTATATGTTGAATTGGCAAAAAGAGATAATCCATATGCAATGTATAAAATCGGGATGGCGTATTTCCGAGGCGAGGGCATCAAGAAAAGCTTGGAGTCCGCTTATTCTTGGTTAAACAAAGCGCTTGCCAGAGGTTCAGTCGATGCCATGAATCATTTTCGGTTGCTGGGGACAAAAAGCGGAACCGATATCCGCACGACAGCTTCGCTACTTACTGCAGGAAAAGATTATTTCCAATCGGAAAATCCCGAAGATGGAATTATATATTTGGAAATTGCCGCTCAGGAAGGTGCCATCGAAGCCTATCATTTTCTAGCGGAAGCCTATGAGAACGGCAAAGGCGTTTTAAAATCTCAAGAAAAATCTTTTGATTATATCCAAAAGGCAGCAAATCTGAATGATGTGTCGGCGATGTTTTTGTTAGGACAAAAATATGAACAAGGAAGCGGAGTTACCTCGTCATTTACAAAAGCCGCCTCATGGTATGAAAAAGCGTATTTGTCAGGCATGGAAGAAGCTAAAACTGAGCTTCTGGGGTTGAGGGGGTATATAAATGAGTGAAAACCTGAGCCCAAAAGCTTTAAATGATCTTGGCGACAAGTTTTTTTACGGCAAAGAAACCGCGAAAAACATTGAGCTCGCCTATACATATTATAAACAAGCCGCCGATAGTGGTAACCCCATCGGCCTTTTCAATGTTGGTAAATATTTTCTCGTCAAGGATGAATTCAAAAAAGCAGTGGAATATTTGCAGAAAGCACTTTTGTCCGGATACTCAAAAGCATATTTGCTGCTGGCAAACATGTCGCTTGAAGGCAAAGGCATGCGTAAAAGCAAGAAGAAAGCTTTCAAGTACACGCAAGACGGGACAAAACTTCAAGATACAGACGCCTTCAATCAGCTGGCATATTTCTACCAAAAAGGTATTGGCTGTGCTAAAGACGAGCGAAAGACATGGGAGTATTATCAGATGTCTGCTGACAAGAATAACGCTGTTGGAATGTATCAGCTTGGATTGTTACATCTTTTAAGCCCCAAAGGCAAGAGTAATCCCGAGACGGCATTGCACTGGTTGGACAAAGCCTCGCAATCCGGGATGATTGAAGCTATCAACAAGGTAATAACAATCTATTCTGATCCACATCCGTATTTTAAAAAACGCTCCCAAACTTTTTTGGATGAAATGATTTTTTACTATCAAGAACTTAAAGCAAAACAGAATGATCTTCCAGCCCTGGAAAAAGTTGCCATTGACTATCTCGAAGGTAGTACTGTAACGAAAAAAAACTATGAGAAAGCCGCTGAATATTTTCAAGTCTTAGTAAAAATAGACAACACAATAGGTTATTATGGTTCAGGAGTATGTAATCTATTTGGTTATGGAATGAAAGTTAACCCTGAAATTGCACTTCAGGAACTTACAACTGCAGCTAACAGGGGCTATGAAAAAGCAATGACAAAATTAGGCGAGATGTATAAATTGGGAATTCAGACAAAAGCTGATCCTGAGCAAGCCAAAAAATGGTATTACGAAGCGGCCAAGCAAAATGCTCCGGAGGCACTTGTTAACCTCGGACTATTGCATTACAAGAATGAAATTCTGAACGCCAGCAATGAGCTTGCCTTTCAATATATGGAAAACGCTTTGAAAAAAGGAAGCGTTCAAGCTTCATATTGGATGGGAATCTTCAGGGAAAAAGGAATTGGCTGTGATAAAAATCTTTCTATGGCGGAAAAACACTATCAGAAAGCAATTGCTCAAGGATTGATTGCATCAACATATAAATATGGTGTCATGCTTTATGAAAGCGGATTGGCACAAAAGAGTAAAGGGAAAGCCGCCAAACAGTTTCAAAAAGCAAGAAATTTATTTCTTGATTATGTTAATTTCAGTCAAAAAGCAATTGGAAACGCAGCCTACAGTTGCTATTTCCTTGGCTTAATCTATGAAAAAGGACTTGGAGTTATACAATCACTCCGGATAAGTCGCTACTGGTATGAAACCTCTTCGGAGTTGGGCTATGGTAAAGCCATGACAAAAATGTTCCACATTCTCAAAAACAGCGAATTCAACCAAGCTATGAAATGGTTGGAAAAAGCCAGTCTCGAAGTTAAGGATCCGGAAGCATATTATGAACTCGGACTCCTTTATCTAAACAATGAATTTAATATTCCTGAAAACAAAAACAAAGCTAAAACCTATCTTGAAATTGCCGCTAATCTAAACTTCAAACCAGCAATTGACAGATTGATGATGCTTTAGGAGGCGAGAAAATGAAATTACTTTTACACATTTGTTGCGCTCCCTGCAGCGTCATGGCTATCGACACTCTTAGAAAAGATGCGATTGATGTGACAGGTTTCTGGTATAATCCAAATATCCACCCGTTCACAGAATATAAGTACAGACTTGACGCTTTGAAAGGATATGCAGAATCAATTAATCTCCCGTTGATTATCGAGGACTTTTACGGGCTTAAAATGTTTACTGAAAATGTTATTTCCGATCTGGAAAACAAATGTGACTTCTGTTATGAGGAAAGGCTACGAAAGACCGCTATCAAAGCACGTGAAGATGGTTTTGACGCCTTTGGATCCACTCTTTTCATCAGTCCATACCAGAAACACGAGAAACTCATCTTGACCGCTAAACGGATCAGCAAGGAAGAAGAGATCGATTTTCATTATGTTGATTTTCGTCCATATTTTCGCGAAGGTCAAAAAAAGGCAAGAGAACTTCCCCTTTATATGCAGAAATACTGCGGATGTATTTTCAGCGAAGAAGACAGATATCTGAAAAAAAACGTTAAAAAAGGCTAGAACTAAAATTCCGGCTTTTTTTCTTGCCATATTGTCAAGACTTGTTAGATTCTGTAAAATGAGATAGTCATGTGTTTGAATATTTCGTTGAAGATTGATACTTTTGTTGAAACGATTGGATTTTATTGAAGTTTGGTTACTGATTATCAAGGATAATGATCGGTTATAATTAATATAGAAATTTTAAATAGGAGGAAATAAAATGATTTTTCCACGCGAAGATTTTGAGAAATCATCATGCAAGGAAGCAAATATCGACAAAAACAGTCTCATTTCTATGTTTGATCACATCGATGAACATAAACTGAATATTCATCAAATGCTTCTCGTTCATGATGGTAGCAAAGTGTTTGAAGCTTATCAAGAAGGTTATGGACCAGGATCAATGGAGAATATCTATTCGGTTTCCAAATCATTTACAAGTATTGCAATCGGAATCTGCCAAGACCAAGGATTGCTAAAAGTATCAGATTTTGTCTATCCATATTTTTCAGATTCCGTCCTTGACCCCTTGCCAGGATACGAACAGCTTACGATCGAGAATCTCCTAACGATGAGTCATGGTCAGGAAAGAGATGCATTCAAGGAACTACGTCCGGATGACGATGTTTTTAAGGTGTTCTTTCATGTTCCGCTTTCGAGAAAACCCGGAACATTTTTCGATTACAGCAATTTTTCGGCTTTCATGCTTTCTGCAATTGTTTCGAAAGTGACCGGCAAAACACTTAACGATTTTCTTGACCAAAACCTCTATTCTCATTTAAATATCAAAAAACCAGATTGGCCAGAATTATCCGGCTGTTCTATCGGAGCTTCTGCGTTAAGACTTGATGCATTGAGTCTGGCTAAAATTGGGCTTTTGCTCCTAAATAAAGGCAAGTGGCGCGAGCAACAGATTGTTTCTGAAGCATATGTCGAAAAAGCCACCACTAAACAAATCGACACCAGCCATATGGAGTATTACCCTGATAGTCATGGGTATGGGTATCTGTTTAGAATGAATGATTTTGGAGATTATCGCATGGCTGGAATTTACAATCAAATTGTCGTCGTAAACACTCAATATTCATTTGTGTTTGTCGTCCAGGGCTATGAGACAAGAACATTGACTGATTTGGTGAAAAACTATGTGATTCCCGGTTTTGAAAAAGGCTGGAGTTATGAAACGAGATCACTTCGTGACTATGTCAGAAGATTCAGATTCAATTTGGCATTGCTTGCTGAAACTGAAAAAAGGGCGAGAAACAAATAAACTTATGCATGGACCAATGTCCATGCTTTTTCTTGAATGCCAAAGTAGACATTCACAACGGGATTTGGTATAATGTATTCAGTCAACAATCAAGACATGAAGAAGGGAACATTTAATCAGATGCTATTTGCCTCAAGTGTTAATATCGGCCATTTTGGTCGCATAATAAATAGCGTATTTGCATATTTGAATCGCTTTGGAATTATGTTGAGGGAAATTCACTTCACATTTTTGTTGATACTTATACCCTTGGGGAAAGATAAAGAGGCAAATAATGGATATAGGAAGATTTAATCTGCTTACCGTTATGCGGGAAACAGACATAAGTTATATTTTGACAGATGGAAAAGAAGAAATATTCTTGCATAAAAAAGAAGCTTTGAAAGCTTATGAAACCGGTGATACTTTACAAGTTTTTCTTTATGTAGACAATCGCGGAAGAACAACCGCTTCAACAAAAATTCCTTTTATCGCTATGGACGAGGCGGCATTTTTACAAGTCGTGAGTGTAAATTTCGAATTTGGAATTTTTCTTAACAACAACCTAGTAAAAGATTTATTGTTGTCAAAAGATGATTTGCCGTTCAATCTTGATCAGTGGCCCAAACCACAAGACATGCTTTTCGTGCAACTGAGAGAGAAGAAGGGAACGCTGTTTGCCAAATTTATCGGCAGAAAGCAAATCGGTTCATATTTTGCAGAAAAAGTTTTGCTGGAAAGTGGAAAACAATATCAGGCTTATGTACAATATCTTTTGGATGACGGACTTATCTGTTTTACGCCAAATGGCGATGAGATTTTTATTCATGTCAACAATACAAGAAGAAAGTATCGGCTTGGTGAAGAAGTCCATCCAAGGATTCTCAAACAAAATGAATCATCGGAATATGTTGGCTCGCTGATTGAACAAAAGGAAACGATGATCAAATCTGATGCAGACATCATCCTAGATTATTTAGACAATCATGAAGGCGTAATGCGCTTTACAGACAAAAGTGATCCTGTTGAAATCCAGGCGGCCTTCAAAATGAGCAAATCAGCGTTCAAAAGAGCTCTTGGATCGTTATACAAATCAGGTCATGTAGAATTAAATCCTGAAAACACAAGAAAAATCAAATCATAATTGGTGGTGAAATTATGGGTAGAGCCCATGAAGTTAGAAAAGCAGCAATGGAAAAAACAAGCAGGCTGAAGAGCAAGTTGTACTCGAAATTCGGCAAAGAGATATACATGGCCGCTAAAACCGGCGGTTCAGATCCAGATAGTAATCTTTCTTTAAAAAGATGCATCGAAAGGGCAAAGCAAAATCAAGTTCCCGGAGATGTAATCAAACGCAACATCGAAAAATCTAAAGGCGGAACCGGAGAAGATTATTCGCCGATCAGATACGAAGGCTTCGGCCCAGGTGGCTCGACATTGATTGTCGAGTGTCTGACAGACAATGTCAACCGCACTTTCGGTGAAGTCAGAAGTTGCTTTACCAAGACCGGAAGTAAGCTAGGAGTTGCTGGAAGCGTTAATTATTTATACCAGTATTCAGCACTGATTAGCGTTGAAGGCATAAATGAAGAAGAAGCCTTGGAAGTAATGATGGATGCGGGAGTAGACATCCATGACATCGAGGAAGACGATGGTATTGTCATAATCACCGGCAGTCCTAACGACCTCGACAACATGAAAGATGCGCTCGTAGCAACTGGGAAAGAACTCAATTTTCTAGAAGACAAAGTGACCTACATACCTAACGAAATGATCACATTATCTGATGAAGATTGGCACAAACTTGAACGTTTTATCGCTATGACAGATGAACTTGACGATGTTCAGGAAGTGTTTCACAACGTGATTGTTCCCCAAGAAGAATAACAAGCGTATGAAAGCAATCATCTGATTGCTTTTTTTCATTCAGAAACAAGGTTTTTCCTTTTCTGATAGGCAGAAGTATGTTATAATATATTAGAAATAATATTTCATTGAATAAGAGGTGTAGTATGAATTTTCCCAACAAACTTACCATAGTCAGAATGATTCTGATTCCAGTTATGATTGTCCTATATTTGTTGATCAATTCCCTAGGACAGGCTACCTACTGGATAATGGGCATTGTGTTTCTTATAGCCTCTTTAACTGATTACTTTGATGGCAAGATTGCAAGAAAGAGAAACATCGTTACGACCTTTGGAAAATTCATGGATCCTCTCGCTGACAAGCTACTTGTCATGAGTGCTCTTCTGATACTAGCTGACAATTTTCTTCACGCGCCAAACATGTGGATGCCGTTTTGGTTTCCGATTATTATTTTGGCAAGAGAACTGATTGTTACCTCGATCAGACTTGTCGCCGTTGGCGAAGGCAAAATCATCGCTGCGTCAAATCTTGGCAAATACAAAACAGCATCAACTATGGCTGCCATCCTTTGGTATTTATTTTTAATGCCGCTTGACCTAGCTTGGATCAATTATGTTGGTTGGGCACTGATGGGATTGTCACTTGCACTCACTATCATTTCTGGAATCGATTATTTTTTCAAAAACAAGCAAATCATCTGTAAATCAATTTAAAGCAAAACGAGGGTATAAGCGTAATATAATATTTGACTTTGCTCGATAAACATAGGAGGCCCATATGGCAGACGAAAAAAGAAGAAAAAGTTTGGACATCGCTTTAAAAGAAATCGAGAAGGAATACGGTAAAGGCGCCGTAATGATTCTTGGTGAATCTACCTTCAATATGAATGTGGAATCTATCTCTTCCGGATCATTAGCACTTGACGCCTGTCTTGGAGTTGGCGGCTATCCTAGAGGAAGAATCATTGAAATATACGGACCAGAATCGACCGGGAAAACCACTTTTGCCTTACACGCTATCGCTGAGGTGCAAAAGCGGGGTGGCTATGCAGCTTTCATTGATGCCGAGCATGCACTTGACGCTACCTATGCGAAAGCGTTAGGAGTCGATATCGATTCGCTGATACTGTCTCAACCCGATACCGGTGAACAGGGTTTAGAAATCACTGAAGCTTTGATTAGAAGCGGAGCCGTTGACATTGTCGTCATCGACTCGGTCGCAGCACTTGTTCCCGAAGCTGAAATAAGGGGAGAAATGGGCGATTCCCACATTGGTTTACAGGCGCGTTTGATGAGTCAGGCCATGCGTAAATTATCAGGGGTGCTATCTAAATCACAATGCATAGCTATCTTCATCAACCAGATCAGAGAAAAAGTCGGAGTGATCTTTGGCAATCCTGAGACAACACCTGGTGGTAGAGCTCTGAAATTCTATGCATCGATTCGTCTGGAAATACGCAGAGGCGAACAGATTAAGGAAGGCACCGATTTCATTGGTAACCAAGCCAAAGTGAAGGTTGTCAAGAACAAAGTAGCTGCTCCGTTTAGAACCTGCGTCATCGATATCATGTTTGGTAAAGGCATATCCAAGCTCGGGGAAGTAGTAGATTTGGCAGTTGAAAACGAAATTATTAAAAAAAGCGGTTCGTGGTTTGCCTATAAAGACCAAAAAATCGGTCAAGGCAGGGAAAATGCGAAACAATATCTTGAGAACAATCCAGATATTTACAAGGAAATCACTGATCTTGTTCGAAGCAAACTCAATATAAAATAGGAAAACTCATCGAGTTTTCTTTTTTTTGAAAATTCTAGAATATGTAAAGCCTGATTTTAGTAAATATTTTTTGACTATCGGACGAATTTATTATATAATGGATTAGTAATAATTATATATATTCGGTGTATGCATCAAGGCTACCACCTTGGTCCGTACTCTTATATAACACAACTTAAGAACATGGAGGTAATAATATGTGGCTTGAAATTATTATTTCCAGTTTGCTAGGCTTAGGTATCGGTGGTATAGTTGGTTTCCTTATTCGAGTATCGGTCGTAGAAAAGGGATTCCAAACAGCAAGAAACAAAACTCAAAACATCATTGATGAAGCAAATTCTCAAGCGGAAAAAATTAAGAAAGAAAAACTCTTAGAAGCAAAACAGGAAATTTACAATCTGAATTTAGAGAACGATAAAATAATTAAAGAAAAGAAAACGATGGTATCCGACCTGGAAAACAAGGTCAACCAACGTGAAGAATTGATCGAACGTCGTTCGGCCAATTTGGACAAGCGTGAACTTAATTTAGATCGTAAAGAAGAAGTACTTGATGAAAAGAAAAACGCTCTTGAGGATAAAAACAGCAAATTGGAAAGCATTATCCAAGAACAAAACACAAAATTGCTTGAAATAGCTAGTTTTACAGAACAACAAGCAAAAGACGTGATCATGACCCGTGTAGAAAGCGACATGGCAGTCGAAATCGGCCGCTATCTTCACGAAGAAGAAGAAAGAGCCAAACTTGATGCGCAAAAATTCGCCAAAGAGATTATCTCCCAGGCAATCCAAAAATACGCACAAGACGTTACTGTTGAATCGACAGTGTCAGTCGTCACTTTGCCAAATGATGAAATGAAAGGCAGAATTATCGGACGTGAAGGAAGAAATATCCGCACGATCGAAGCCCTTACCGGCGTTGACTTGATTATTGACGACACGCCTGAAGCAGTAGTGCTTTCGGGATTTGATCCCATTAGAAGAGAAATAGCAAAAAAAGCTGTTGAAACATTAATTCTCGATGGAAGAATCCATCCTGCAAGAATCGAAGAAATCGTTGAAAAAACCAGAGTAGAAGTTGATCAATTTATCCGAGACATTGGAGATAAAGCCGTATTTGAGACCGGAGTCGGCCGTGTTCATCCAGATTTGGTAAAACTGATTGGCAGACTGCATTTTAGAACATCTTATGGACAAAACGCATTACAACATTCGATCGAAACCGCATTTCTAGCCGGTAAAATGGCTGTTGAACTCGGTGAGAACGAGGTTGTTGCCAAACGTGCCGGACTGTTACATGACATCGGTAAAGCCGTGGATCATGAAATGGAAGGGTCCCATGTCGATATCGGCATCATGTTGGCTAACAAATACCATGAAAACAAAGCTGTCATCGATGCCATCTCCAGTCATCACGGAGATAAGGAATCGACAACGATCATCGGCGTGCTGGTAGCCGCCGCAGATGCGCTTTCCGCAGCCAGACCTGGCGCAAGAAGCGAATCTCTAGAAAACTATATCAACCGTTTGACTCAACTTGAAGAAATATCACTTTCAGTTCAAGGCGTCGAACAAGCATATGCAATCCAAGCCGGACGTGAGATCCGTGTAATCGTCAAACCAAATGAAATTGACGATGCAAAAGCATTTGTTGTCGCAAGAGAAATCAGACAACAAATCGAAGCGAAGCTCAGTTATCCAGGAACGATCAAAATAACCGTAATCAGGGAAACTAGAGCTCAAGATATTGCCAAATAAAAATGATAGCCTTCCCAGCCAGGAAGGCTATCCTATTAAGGAAAAAATATTATGAGAGTATTGTTTGTCGGAGATATTTACATGGAGCGGGGAAGAGAGGCGTTTGATAGCTTTTTTCAGGCTGTCAAACAAGAATATAAACCGCAATTCATTATTGTGAACGGTGAGAATGTTGCCAACGGGAACGGCCTTACTGAAGCAATTTACAAAGACTATATGGCCAGAGGCGTCAATGTGTTTACGCTTGGAAATCATGCTTTTTCTCGCAAGGATGCATTAGAAGTCCTTGACCTTGATTATGTCATCAGACCTGCCAATTACGGACCTGGAACCTTGGGAAAAGGATATGTCACTTACAAGTTTAACGACATAACTATTACTGTGATCAATTTGCTTGGCAGAGTCTTCATGCATGATGTTATCGATAGTCCATTTACTAAAATTGACGAGATTTTGGCAACAGTCAAATCTGATTACTATATTGTCGATTTCCATGCCGAAGCCACGAGCGAGAAATACGCGATGGCCAATTATCTGGATGGCAGGGTCGACGCCTTGATTGGCACGCATACCCATGTCACGACCGCGGATGAAGCGGTATTCCCCAAAGGAATGCTTTATATCTCCGATGTTGGCATGACAGGTGTCAGATTTAGCATCATCGGTGGAGAAATCAAACAAGGAATCCGCAAATTTGTCACAGGTGTTTCCGAAAGAACCTATCCCGAAAAGGAAGGTCCACTGCAATTCAACGCCGTGTTCCTTGATCTTGATCAGAAAAAAATCGAACGGATTAATCTCAAATAGCATTACCGAGGAACGTCATGAAAAATAACATGAGCAAGCCTACAATCCAAGCTGCTAGAAAACGTTCACCAAGAGAAGTTGTCATTGAATACTTCCAGATTGATGAACGTTTTTTTGGTTTGGGAAATCAACTAAAATATCTCATTCAAACCCATGGTTGTCAGGCTAATGAAGCTGACTCCGAAAAAATAAGGGGCCTTTTGGAGAAGGTCGGGTTTTCGCTTGCAGAAGCGATTGAGGAAGCAGACCTGATTGTCGTGAATACTTGTGCCGTGAGAGAAAGTGCAGAAAACAAAGTTTATGGTGAAATCGGCAGACTTAAGAAATTCAAGAAAATCAAACCCGAACTGATTATCGCGGTTGGTGGCTGCATGTCTCAAGAGGAAGCAACTGTGGATAAGATCCTTAAAACATATCCTCAAGTCGATATTGTCTTTGGAACGCATAACCTTCACCAATTATTGGAATACCTTCACAAAGCTATTGTTGAAAAACAACGTGTAATCGAAGTGTTTTCCGAAGAAGGTAAAATCGTCGAAAATGTTCCAAGTGTTCGAATGAACCGATTTAAAGCCTGGGTGAACATCATGTATGGTTGTGACGAATTTTGCACATATTGCATTGTTCCCTATACTAGAGGAAAAGAACGTTCAAGACAACCCGAGCAGATAGCCAAAGAAATACAGGAACTTATAGACAAGGGATATCAAGAAGTCACCTTGCTTGGCCAAAATGTCAATTCCTATGGTCTAGATCTTCCGGATTCAAACACCACATTTCCTAATTTGCTGGAAAAACTGAGTCACATGGATATCAAGCGCATCAGGTTTACAACCAGTCATCCTAAGGATTTTTCCCAGGAACTTGTTGATATCCTGGCTAAAGGCAAAAACCTCATGCCATATATCCACTTGCCAGTCCAATCAGGTTCTGACAAAATCTTGAAGTCAATGAACAGAAAATACACCAAGGATGACTACTTGAGTCTTGTCAATTCAATCTATGCCGCAATTCCTCATGTTTCAATTACAACAGATATCATTGTCGGCTTTCCCGGAGAAACAGAAGCTGATTTCGAAGCAACAATGGAATTGGTCCGTCAAGCAAAATTCGAAGGAGCATATACTTTTATCTATTCGAAACGGGAAGGTACTCCGGCCGCAAAATATCAGGATGATGTTATAAACAGTGATAAAAAAGCAAGATTATATCAATTGAACTCGCTTGTGAACGAAGGATATCTGCGTGGCAATCTACGCTTTTTACACAAGATTGTCGATGTGCTCGTGGAGGGAAAATCTAAAACAAAAGCAGACGTTCTTTCAGGATATACACCAAATAACAAACTCGTAAACTTCAAAGGTAGCGATGATATGATTGGAAAAATCTTGCCTGTAAAAATCACAAAGGCCAAAACATGGTCATTGTTTGGAGAAATCATCAATGAATAAACCAGATGAATTTATTGACAACCTTCAGAATTCCGCTTTGGTGAAGCGGCTTCAGACTTTGAAAACTATTTTTGAAAGTGATCCGCGCTATCAGAATTTCTATGCTGATTTTCTTAAATTTCAGAAGAAATTAGTCCGGATTTCGACTAACCTTCAGTCTTTAGAACCAAATGAATACGGCAAGATTTGGCGCGATAAACTCGAGCTGATGCAAAGTGATCCATTGATCTTGGAATATCTTGAACTAATACAAACATTGAACGATCTGATTCAAAAAGTGCAAAACATCATCAATGACTCATTGAACATCAACATTTAGCCGTGGGAAACACTACGGCTTTTCAATTACAAAAAAAACAAGGAAATCGCCAAATTTATTGATTTAGTGCTTGAATAACAAGACGACTTATAGTAATATGATATTATATTAAAAGAAAAGGGTGAGACCATGAGTAGATTCAAAACTAACGAGGACTATTTTGCCTACGCTAAAACATTGTCCGTGATACCCACCGAAGATTTGCTTACCTTGTTGAACCATTTCAAAATCAGGATACCTTCCTATATCCATCGCTTTGTGTTGAGAGAGACAATTTACCCAAAGGTTTTTCAGACAAAGCTCTATCAATCATATACCGATGAGTTGAAATACCGGTTACGAGGGTACAACGATTATTCGATTTATTTGCTCGAAAAACTAGTCAGCGACTATAATCTTGACTTTGATGCTGCTTCATATAAAGAAATCTTTTTTAACATGCTCTTTTTAAACCGCGATCTGTATGGTTTGAAGAACAGTTTCTTTGATGATTTAGAGAAATTGAAATACAAATACGCTGTCGATTTTGAAAAGATCAACTATCATGATTTCATCCATCAATTTGATCTTATCATCACTGAACCCAAGGGGTACCTTGATGGCGTGAGCCTTAAAAAACTAAAGGACGTGTTGGTTCATTCCTGTACCCTTGGCGACTTGCGCGGATTGGGAGAAAAGTATGGAGTCAAAGTTCCCAGAAGAATCAATAAAGGCAGACTTATCGACATTCTCGCAGCTAGGTTCAGACTGACTGAAGATGAAGCTAAGCTATTGGATGACAAATCAGTTTTAGAACTCGAAATCTATGCCAAAGAGAAAGGCTTTAATATCTCCATTGATCTCAAAAAGAGCGATATGGTCGAGTACATGATTTACGATCTCAAGATGTACCATCAGGAAATCCAAAAAGACGGACATGACTATCAGATACCCAAAGTCACCGATGTTGACTCGATCATGATTGACGCCATCGAATTTCAGTCTAACGATCAGGAAATTCCGGTTATTGAAGAAACGCCTGAGAAAAAAGATGAAGTGGAAACCGTTTCTTTAGTCGAAGAAGAGGTCGAAACAATTGTTCCGGCAAAGCCTGAAGTCGTACCCGAACCAATTCCACTAGCTAAAGAAAAACCTCTTCCAAAAGAGGAATCAGTTCCGGTAGTTGAAGAACCAGAACCTGTAGTTGAAGAAGAACCCAAACCCGTTGAGGAAGAAGCGCCGAAACCTGTTGTCAAGGAGGAACCAAAGCCAGAACCAGTAGTTGCTCCGGTTTCCGAAAAAGTTAAAATCATTGAAGCTCCTAAACCAGAAGAACTGGCTTTCTCGAATGAAGAGAAGGAGTTGCTTGATGAGAAAATCAATCTGATCATCAAAAAATACCACAAGCGTCGCCGTAGAAGAAGATTTTGGACGATTTTCCTGATTTCGCTTGCGGTTGTTATCCTTGGCTTTATCGGTTATTGTTATTTATATTACACTACCATAAATCCGAATAGTTTGCCCTTTGGCATACCCGTATTCTGGAATTAATCTCACTAGAAACTTAGGTGATGGATTTGAAAATGCTAGAAATTACCAGCTACACGCCAATGATGCAACAATATTTGCAAATCAAAAAAGACTATACCGATTTTATAGTCTTTTTTCGACTTGGAGACTTTTATGAAATGTTTTTTACAGATGCATTAGTCGCTTCCAAGGAACTTGAGATTGTCCTGACCGGGAGAGATGCCGGTGTCGAGGAAAGAGTGCCAATGTGTGGTGTTCCTCATCACGCTGTCAGTATTTACGTGGAAAAACTTATCGAAAAAGGCTTCAAAGTTGCAATTGTCGAACAATTGGAAGATCCGTCCCAGGCAAAAGGGATTGTCAAGCGTGATGTAATCAGACTCATCACTCCCGGTACGATTATCGAAGCCGGGGCAATTGATGAAAAATCCAATAATTTCATCGCCTCGATTTCAGAAACAAAGGAAGAGTATTTGCTTGCATATTCTGATTTGACTACTGGCGAGAATCATATTGTCACCATGCCAAAAGATATTGATCTCTTGATGAACGAAGCGTTGAATTTGAATGTCAGAGAACTTGTAATATCCTCATCATTTAATCAAAGATTGCTCAAGGAATACGTTGATGCGTATCCTTTGACGATTTCTATTTCCGATGATACCGAACTCCCTGCTTATTGTAGAAACCTAGTTCAGGATATCTATGAAAAAAGCCTGATCATGGCCTTTGCTAGACTAATTAATTACTTGTTAAAAACCCAAAGACGCGAATTGATGCATTTACAAAAAGTCCAGGTGTTTGAGTCAACAAAGTATTTGCGGATTGATAATAACTCCAAAAAAAATCTAGAGTTGACTGAAACCTATCGTACCCAAAACAAAAAAGGCACACTATTTTGGTTATTGGATCATTGCGAGACTGCAATGGGGTCGAGAATGCTCAAACAAAACATTTTGAGACCCATGATTGATAAGTCTCGCATCGAGGCCAGATTTTCACTTGTTGAAACTTTCAATAACAATTTTATTGTTCGTGAAGAAATACAAACACTCTTGAAAAAGGTCTATGATCTCGAAAGAATCATCGGAAGAGTCTCTTTTGGCAATGCCAACGGCAAAGATTTGGTCAATTTGGCAAGGTCATTGTCTGTCATGCCGAGTATTAAGGAATTATTGGGATCAATTCAAAATGAATTTGGCGCAAAACTGGTTCGCAATATCGATGATTTTAAGGATCTTGAAGATCTAATCATTGCGGCAATCGTTGAAAATCCGCCCCTGTCAATCAAAGAAGGCGGAATCATCAATCCCGGCTATTCCCAACAACTGGATGAAATCAAGTATAATGCCACGCATGGAAAAAATTGGCTGAAAGAATTCGAGGAATCGGAACGCGAAAAAACCGGGATCAAAAAACTCAAGATCGGGTATAATCGGGTCTTCGGTTATTATATTGAGGTTACCAAGAGTCAAACAGACTTGGTAAAGCCTGAATTCGGCTATGACAGAAAACAAACCCTTTCCAATTCAGAGCGGTATATTACCCAGGAACTCAAAGAGAAGGAAATAATGATCTTGGGGTCGGTCGAGTCGGCAATTGAATTGGAGTACAAATTGTTCGTTGTTGTTCGTGATGAAGCGAAAGTTAGAACCGAAGCCTTGCAAAAACTTGCTAGAACCGTTTCTGAGATCGATATGCTGATTGCTTTTTCGGTCGTATCCATGAATAATCGTTATGTCAGACCTGAGATTACTGAAGCGAAAAGCATTGAAGTCATCGATGGTAGGCATCCGGTAGTCGAAAAAATCCTCGAGTCCGGAAGCTTTGTTGAAAACGATATCCATCTTGATGAATCGACCCAAATATTACTGATAACAGGCCCAAATATGTCGGGAAAATCAACATATATGCGCCAATTGGCACTAATAGTCATTATGATGCAGATGGGTTGTTTCATTCCAGCCAAATCTGCCAAGCTGCCACTGTTTGACCAAATATTTACCAGAATCGGCGCTAGCGACGACTTATCCAGCGGTAAGTCAACTTTCATGGTGGAAATGCTTGAAGTCAATTATGCCCTGCAAAACGCTACTAAAGACAGTCTGATTCTTTTTGACGAAATTGGCAGAGGCACTGCCACATATGACGGCATGGCTTTAGCCCAGGCCATTATCGAATACTCACATCACAAAATCGATTGCAAAATTCTTTTTTCCACCCATTACCACGAGCTAACGTATCTGGAGGATGACCTTAAAGCGTTGCACAATGTCCATGTCATGGCCAAAGAAGAAAAAGGCAATATCGTTTTTTTACACAAAGTTGCAGACGGTCCAACCGACAGATCATATGGAATCCATGTAGCAAAGCTGGCGAAACTTCCGATGCTGCTCATCAAAAGATCGAAAGCGATTCTTGAAGAACTGGAAAAGAACCATGGCTACAATGTCATCAAACCTCAGACTATTGACTTATTCAATTACGAAGGGGCATCGATCATCGAACAAAATGAGCAGAGCCAATATCATTCAATCATCGAACAAATAAAAGAAATCGACATCAACGATGTTACGCCTTTAAAAGCGATGAACATCCTCGCATCGATAATTGAAGAAATAAAGAAGATATCCTAAAAGAAAATTCGTTTTTTTGTCCAAGGAGGTGAAAAGACGTGGGAAAGATCATCCAACTAGAACTGAAACTGCAAAACATGATCGCAGCTGGAGAAGTAGTCGAAAGAATCAGCAATGTGGTCAAGGAGCTAGTTGAAAACTCACTTGATGCCGGAGCCGATAAAATCGATGTGATTTTAGAAGAATCTGGAATGAAAAAAATCAGTGTCATTGACAACGGGTCCGGAATGGACAAAGATGACGCCTTGCTTGCATTCATGCGCCATGCAACTTCCAAGATCAAGACTGAATACGACCTGTTCCATATCAATTCACTTGGATTTCGTGGTGAAGCTTTGCCATCAATCGCAGCTGTTTCGAGAGTCGAACTGGCAACAGCAACCAAAGATGGCCAGGGTTTTCAGGTGATTTATCAGGATGGTGATTTACTGGAAACAAACACGGTTCCACCAATAAAAGGAACATCGGTGAAAGTCACAAGGCTTTTTTACCATACCCCCGCAAGATTCAAATATCTCAAATCACCGCAAGCTGAACTGGCAAATATCCAAGATTTGGCTAATAAATTCGCATTGAGTTATCCATCGGTAGCTTTCCTGTTGGAAAACAATGGAAGGACCTTGTTCCAAACTTCAGGAAATGACAGTTTGCTAGACGTATTCGCAAAGATATATGGATTAGAAGTCGCCAAGTCGATGCGATATTTTTCAGGAAAAAATCGCGATTATCGGATTCAAGGCTATTTTGCCAATCCGATCCATAACCGAAGTTCAAAGAATTACCTTACTGTCATTGTAAATAAAAGACCTATCAAGGATCAACATATCCTTGGCACTATCTCTGACAGTTTTGACCAACTTGTCCCCATCCACCGTTTTCCGATCGTTTATCTTGAAATTGATGTCGATCCACAATTGATCGACGTTAATGTCCATCCAACGAAACTGGAAATCAAATTCTCCGAAGTTGAGTCTCTGGCGAAATTGATTTTTATTACTTTACAGAAAGCATTGGAACTGGCTCCTGTAATTCAGGATGCAAATTTTTCAAAAGAAAACACACTTTCTCAGACTAAAATGGATTTCATCCAAGTTTCAAAAGAAGAATGCGATTCAATTCCGAATTTGAACACGCTTTTCGAGACTTCAGGCGAAACGTATCAGGCACCATTTCCAGTCTTTCCTGATTTTGATTATATCGGTCAATACTTAGGGACATATTTATTGTTTCAAAATGAAGAGGGCCTTTATCTGCTTGACCAACATGCGGCCGCCGAGCGAATCAGATACGAGTCATATGTGGAAAGAATGAGCAGACCAACAGCCGATGTCTACGAATTGCTCGTTCCGATGCATTTGGATCTGAGCAACGAACAAGCTCTGCTTGTCGATGAAGCAATTGTCCAAAAACTCATGGGCTTCGGGATCAAACTTTCTCAGAAAAGCGCAACTGGTTTTTTAATCAATTCTGTTCCGTCTTGGTTTCCCAAAGGTTATGAAGTCAGCTACACAGAAACCATTGTTTCCAAGTTTTCTGCTGGTCAAGACATCGATAAAAAAATGGTTCGTGACGAACTCGCAAAACTGCTAAGTTGTAAACATTCTCTCAAAGCCAATAAATACGTTAACCATGCTGAAGCGGAATCGCTTGTACATAATCTTAGAGATTGCAAGAATCCCTACACCTGTCTTCATGGTCGTCCGATCCTGGTTTTGATTGCAATCGGAGATATTGAAAAATGGTTCAAACGGATAATGTCATGAATAAAGTAATCGCCATTGTCGGACCAACCGCAACCGGAAAAAGTCGGCTTGGAATCCGACTTGCAAAATTGCTTGACACAGAAGTGATTTCTTGCGATGCGATGCAACTGTATATTGGCATGGACATCGGCACGGCAAAACTTACCTTGCAGGAAAGAGATGGAGTTAAACATCATCTTCTGGATATTCTAGAACCGCAAGTCAGCTTTTCTGTCGCCGATTATCAAAAATTAGTCAGAGAAAAGATCGCTTGTTTGCATGCATTAGGAAAAACGCCGATTCTTGTCGGCGGTTCAGGACTATATTTACAGGCAGTGCTTTATGACTATCAGTTTGTTGGTGACAAAAGAAAACAAAACAGTCAAGTCGCATATACTGATCTTTCGAACGACGAATTGTTTTCTTTGCTTGAGGAAGCGGACCCGGATCTTGCCAAAACAATCCATCCTAACAACAGACGCAGACTTATCAGAAGTATTGAGATTGCTGGCCTTGGAGCAATCGACAGCCGGAATCCCGGCAAGAATTTATATTATCAAAATACAGTCATCATCGCATTGAATTTAGATAGACTTGCGCTTTATTCACGCATTGAAAGTCGCGTCGATCAGATGATCAGCAAGGGCTTGGTTGAAGAAGCAAGGAAACTTTTCGAACAGGAAATTTGCTCCCAAAGTACTATGGCAATCGGATACAAGGAATTATTTCCATATTTTCGAGGTGAGATTACTCTTGACGATGCCATCAAATTGATCAAACAGAATTCAAGGCGTTACGCTAAGCGGCAATTTACTTGGTTTAAAAACAAGATGGAAGCAACCTGGTTCGAAGTGGATCAGACGGATTTTGAAAACACCATCAGACAAGTCACTGAATATATCAAAAAAACAAGTGTGGACAAATGATATGTCCACACTTTGTTTATTCTTCTTTCAGATTGAAAGGCCAAGTATCAAGCCCGCCCTTTAACAGGTATACCGGACGAAAGCCCTTCTTGATGAATTTCTTTGCTACGGTTTTCGCTAAATACGAATTTGATTCGTCATAGAGAAAAATCGCCTGATCTTTGCGAAACTTATGCAAACTCTGAAACGCTGAGCGTTTGGGAAAATTGCGGCTGCCGTTGATTTTTTTGGTTTTATACAATTCTTCCGTGCGAATATCAAGCAGTTGCCCTTTGCGCATGTTGAGTCTAAACTCTTCGGGAGCCAATTCGATTATCTTGGAAAAATCATATTTCTTCCTTGTAGAGATTAAAACACCCACAAGCAGTCCGATGCCGATTGGTAGTATCCACTCCAAAACTGATGCTAAAAACATTTACTTCACCTCGATTGTGATGTCATGAACATTATAGTAGAGTTGAATTCTGTTGTCAATAACGCATTTTTATATTATAATAGTATCTGTGTTTGTGAACAACTTAGCTTTCAGGAGGAACATATGGTAAGCACCAATGATTTTAAAACAGGAATGACGATCGAATATGAAGGCAACATTTATTCGGTTATCGAGTTTCAACATGTCAAGCCAGGCAAGGGCGGAGCCTTTGTCCGCACAAAACTCAGAAATTTGCGCACGGGTTCCGTGATTGATAAAACTTTCAATGCCGGCATAAATATGAGTCAGGCTCAAATCGACAAATCGCAAATGCAATACTTGTATGCAAGCGACGAAACCCATGTCTTTATGAATAACGATACTTATGAACAAATCGAGATCCACAAGTCAATGATTGAAAACGAACTTTTATATTTGACCGAGGGTATCAACATAAATATCATCAGCTACGAACATGAGATACTCGGCTTGGAATTGCCGGACAAAGTGGTTTTGGAAGTAATTGAGACTGCCGGTGGCGCAAAAGGAAATACAGCTTCGAACGCAACGAAAGAAGCTATCACCAACACTGGGCTCAAATTATTAGTCCCATTGTTTATCCAAACAGGCGAAAAAATCGTCGTATCAACCACCACTGGCAAGTACGATACCAGGGCAAAGTAGTTTTTTAACATTTAGGGAGTGATGATTTTTTGGAATCAAGTCATACGTGGCTTATCTCACAAAGCATAATATTTAACCCGGGATTATTGGTTGTAATGCTGATACTTTTGATTTTGTCTGCATTTTTCTCGATGTCCGAAATGGCGTATTCCGCCGTGGGAAGAGTCCGTTTAAAAACATTGATCGATCAAAACGTCAAAGGTTCGAAAAAGGCATATTGGATCATTGAAAATTTTCCTAAGACACTGACGACTTTGCTTGTCGGTAACAATCTGGCAAATATTGCTCTTACAACAGTGAGTGTGTTATTTTTTACCGGATTTTTTGGCAGTCTTCCCAATGCCGACACAATCGTCACCATTATGAACACGGTCGTGATTACGATTGTCGTGTTAATTTTCGGCGAGATATTGCCAAAAAGCTTAGCCAAGACTCATCCGGAAAAAATCTGCCTAATTTTCAGTGGATTCATCTATTTTCTGATTAAATTCATGACGCCATTAACCTATCCATTTCGATTGCTCAACCAACGGGTTGTTTCGAAAATCGAAGGTGAAGGCAAACTTACTGTGACGGAATCGGAACTTGAAACAATCATCGATACCATGGAAGAAGAAGGTTCGATTGACGAGGAAGAAGCCGATATGTTGCAAAAGGTTCTTGATCTGAGCGATATCACAGTTGAAGAAATCATGACGCCGAGAGTCGACATGATTGCATTTGACGTCTCCGAAGATGTCGATACAATCAGAGACTTGTTCTTTAAAAACAAATTCTCTCGTATCCCGGTTTACGATGGTCTGTCCGACAACATCGTCGGCGTGCTGTCAGAACGTGATTTTTATACTAAGCTAATCAAAGGCCACAACATCAATATCAAGAAATTGCTCAGAAAACCGATATTCATCCCCGCTACAACAAAAGTGGATGCACTTATCGAACTTTTACAGATGGAAAATTCTCATCTGGCAATAGTTGTCGATGAATACGGTGGTGTCGATGGACTCGTGACCATGGAAGACGCTTTGGAAGAATTGGTCGGTGAAATTTACGACGAGCATGATGATGTCTCAGAAAACATCATTAAAAAAACTGATAACCAATACCTGATCAACGCTGACTGTGATCTCAAGGATTTATTCGAAGATCTAAGTCTAGGCAAATCACCAGTTTCTGATTCAACATCTGTCGGTGGCTGGTTGTTCGAAAAATTCCAGGATATTCCTGAAGTCGGCGAGAGAATCGAATACGAACTATCTGTTAACCAAATTTACGACGAATTGAGCGAACTTGCCAGTGAAGACCGAGAAATTTTGACTTTCGAGATTTTGAAAGTCTCGAAACGGAGAATTAAATCCGTCTTGCTAACAGTAGAACTTATGACACACGACTCGATGTCGGAAGATAACTAATATTTTCGAATGAGGATAGCTTGACATATCCTCATTTTTAAAGGAAAAAGAAGGGAGGAAGAAGATGGAAAGACTGCAAAAGATCCTGCAAAAAGCCGGGATCGCATCCAGAAGAAAAGCCGAAGAGATGATTCTTGAAAAAAGAGTAAGCGTCAACGGAGAAATAATCACTGAACTTGGAACCAAAGTCGATGAGAACGATAAAATTCTTGTTGACGGTGAAAAACTTGTTATGGAAAACAAAGTATACTATGCCCTCTACAAGCCGACAGGCTATGTTTCCACTACTTCCGACAACTTCCACAGAAGAACAATACTGGATTTAATACCGGTTAAGGAAAGAATCTTTCCAATCGGCAGACTTGATTATGACACTTCGGGAATCTTGCTTCTAACCAATGATGGAGACTTCATGAACAGCCTGATCCACCCAAAATTCAAGGTGGAAAAAGAATACCATGTGAAAGTTAAGGGATTACTTCGCAAGGAAAGTTCCACAAAACTTGCCAAAGGTATCGATCTTGGGGATTTTATTTCGCAACCAGCCAAGATATTTGACGTGACTTATGATGACAAAAAAGAAAATACGTTTGTTAAAGTATCGATTACCGAAGGCAAATATCACCAAGTGAGACGAATGTTTGAAGCCCTCGGACATCCAGTTTTGAAACTGAAAAGGCACAGATTCGGAAACATCACTACAGACGGTATAAATCAGGGCGAGTACAGACCCTTGAAACTGCATGAAATCAAACAGTTATGGAATCTTTCAAGCCATGGAAAATAACACGGATCAAGGAAGTTTCTACTGGTAATATAAAAAAATTATGATATAATGTAATGAGTTGAGAGGCGATATGATGAAGTATAATGCTTTGGCAATCGACGGCCCTGCTGGCGCTGGTAAATCCACTGTCGCAAAACTTGTGGCGAAACGTTTGGGCTACACCTATATCGATACCGGTGCTATGTACCGTGCGACGACCCTTAAAGCCCTTAATCTGAAGATCGATTTGAACGACCCTGAACAATTCGTGTTTTTAGACGACACGACAATGAAATTTCACGATGGAACGTTAATGATGGATAACCAAGACGTTATGAATCAAATCAGATCGAACCCAGTATCGAGTAACGTAAGCGTTGTTTCAAGTCATGTTCCGGTCAGAAACAAACTCGTCAGCCTCCAGCAAGAAATAGCAAAAACTACCAATGTTGTCATGGATGGCAGAGATATCGGTACAATTGTTCTTCCTGATGCCGATCTGAAAATCTATATGACAGCCTCGGTTGAGGAAAGAGCAAAAAGAAGACATGAAGAAAATATTACCTTGGGCATACCAAGTGACTATAATCGACTAATCAAAGATATCGAACGACGTGACAAATTTGACTCTTCAAGAAGTTACAACCCCTTGAAACAGGCAGAAGACGCAATATATCTCGATACATCAGACAACGATATCAATGCTGTTGCAAACAAGATTTACGAAATGTTCATAAAAGTAATATCTACAAAGAGGAGCAGGAAAAATGGAAAACATAATTGAAAAAGAGGAAATGGTCAACATTCCAAAGGTAGGCCAAATATTGACAGGAACTGTCGTCAGGGTAACCGACGAGGAAGTCTTGGTCGATATCGGATATATGTTTGAAGGAACCATTTATAAAGATCATCTGTCAAACGCCAAAGTTCTAAGCGCCAAAGATTTGGTTAAGATTGGCGACACAATCACTGCAAAAGTCACCAAAATCAGTCATGGCGATCAGAACAACATCCTGTTACTTTCATGTAAAGATATCGAAAAACAAGCTAAAAAAGATAAATTCCGTGAAGATTTGGCTATTGACAAAGACGTGACCTGCAAAGTCAAAAAAGCTGTCAAGGGCGGATTGTTGCTTGATTATAATACGATTGAACTCTTCTTACCGGATTCGCTGATCATGTTAGAAGATGTGACTGAAGATGGCAAAATTGCTCTTGTCGGTCAAGAAATCGTTGTCAGGATCATCGATATTCGCTCTGAAAGAGACAAAGAAAAATTCATAGCCAATCGCAAACAGATTCTGTATGAAAGTATCAAAAAACAAGAAAAAGCAGAAATCAGCGCCTTGGAAGTCGATTCGGTAATCAAGGGAGTCGTCACAAAAATCCTTGATTTCGGCGCCTTCGTGAAATTATCCGATCATGTGGAAGGTCTGATTCACATCAGCGAACTTTCCCATTTTCATACAAAAAAAGTTTCTGATGTTTTAGAAACAGGCCAAGAAGTTGAAGTAAAAATCACAAAAATTTCTGGAAAAAGAATCAGTTTATCAATGAAAGCTCTCCAAGAAAAACCTTGGGATGTGTTTATGAATAAGTATAAAGTCGGCGACAAAGTCACTGGCAAAGTTGTTAAGAAAATGCAATACGGGATTTTGCTTGAGATCGAAAAAGAGACTACCGGATTGTTAAACAGGATGGATTATTCCTGGGATCCCCAGGACAATCTTGCCGGTAGAGTACAGGTTGGAGATCAAGTCGAAGTCGAGATCACAAGCATTAATGAAGACAAACAACAATTCACTTTGTCAAAAAAACATTTAGAATATAACCCCTGGGCCGATCTTAAACTCAGAATAGGTGAATTGGTTTCCGCAACCGTCAAGACAATCCTTGAAAAAGGTGCAGTTCTTGAAGTGTCCGGAGTCGAAGCGTTTTTGCCGATCCGCGAGATCAGCGATGAACACATCAATCGAGTTGAAGACGTCTTGAAGGTTGGCGATATCATCACTGTTGAAGTCACTTCATTTTACCCGAGGGAATGGAAAATGAGCGTTTCTTTGAATAGAGTCGTGGAAAAGAAACAAAGAAAAGAATACGAGTCGCATCTGAAAGACAACGTTTCTGCCAATCAGTCGTTAGCCGATCTTTTCGAGAAATATAAGAAGTGAACAAAAAAGGATGATGTAAATGGTACCAGTTGTAGCAATCGTTGGCAGACCTAATGTAGGCAAGTCGACAATCTTCAACCGGATCGTCGGCGAAAGGAAAGCTATCACCGATGATCGCCCTGGCGCAACTAGGGATCGGATCTATGGAAAAGCCATGTGGCTCAACCACGCTTTCAACGTGATTGATACTGGGGGCATCGAGCTAAGCGATGCACCTTTTTTGTCTCAAATAAAGGCTCAGGCGGAAATCGCTATCCAGGAAAGCGATGTTATCGTGTTTGTCGTTGATGGCAAGACCGGGTTGTTGCCTGATGATAGAATGGTCATGCAAATGCTATTTCAGGCTAAAAAACCAGTGATAGTCGCAGTAAACAAGACAGACAATTATTCCGCCAGAGAACAATACTATGATTTCTACGAACTCGGTGCATCAGTTGTCCTACCGATTTCAGGAGCCCATGGTTTGGGCATCGGCGACTTGCTTGACAAAATCATTGAAGTGTTGCCAGTTAAAGCTTTGGAAGAATATTCTGAGGAAGTACTCAGATTTTCTATCATCGGTAGACCAAATGTCGGCAAGTCCCAACTGACAAACGCCATTTTGGGTTATGAACGCGTCATCGTAAGCGATACTTTGGGCACAACAACCGACTCCATTGACACCGTTTTCGAAAAAGATGGTCAAAAGTTCGTCGTTATCGATACAGCGGGACTCAGAAAAAGAGGGAAAATCTTCGAATCTGTGGAAAAATACAGCGCTTTGCGAGCCATGCAAGCCATCGAAAGAAGCGATGTCTGTTTAATTGTGATCGACGCCGATACAGGTATTCAGGAACAGGATAAGCATATCGCAGGCTATGCAATAGACAACGGTAAAGCGATGATTTTGGTTGTCAATAAATATGATCTGGTTGTCAAGGATGATTCAACTATGTCCGAATGGATAAAGAAAATCAGACAAGAATTTCAGTTTTTGACATACATCCCGGTCGTCTTCTTGTCCGCCAAAACAAAATCAAGATTAAATACCTTGTTTCCAGAATTGGAAAAAGTCTTTGGAAACTACCAAAGAAGAGTTCCAACATCGACTTTGAACGAGGTTATTTCGGAAGCGATGTTGCTTAATCCACCCAAGGAACATAATCACAAAGTGTTGAAAGTATATTACGCTACACAAGTGAAAACAAAATGTCCGACCTTTGTCTTGTTTGTCAATCAGACCGATGCAATTCACTTCAGTTACTATCGATATTTGGAAAACCGTCTACGTGAGCGTTTCGATTTTGAAGGTACTCCAATCAAGATGATTATGCGAAATCGCGAATAACCGCCATTTTATCGAAAAAAAAGCAATTTTTTTTTGGCAAAACCCTTGCTTTTTGTAAATTTACTCCTTATAATAAAGATAACACAATATAGGAGGAAATGAATATGAACAAATCTGAATTGGTCGCAAGAATTGCCGAATTATCCGATTTAACGAAAAAAGACGCAGAAGTTGCTTTGAATTCTACAGTAGTTGCTGTTCAGGAAGCTTTGGTTAAAGGCGAAAAAGTCGTTTTGACCGGATTTGGAACATTTGAAGTTAAAGTTCGCAAAGCTCGTTCAGGACACGACCCAAGGACTGGTGCACTTATTTCCATTCCTGCATTAAAAGCTCCAACTTTTAAAGCTGGCAAAGTACTTAAAGATTCAGTTCGTTAGTATCTCTAAATAAAAAATGTCGCATTGATTTGCGATATTTTTTTATATAGTTTGACTATCATACAAGTCCAAGTGCCAAAACAAAATATATGATATAAGATAGCAGGTTGTTGATGAAGTGCACGCCAATGGTAATATAGATATTCTTTTTTCCGATATAGTAGATATATCCGAAAACAGAACCCATCAGAACATATGGTATCGCTTGAATAAAATCTCCATACGAAACGACATGCATCAAACCAAAGATGATTCCGCTTGAGGCAATAGCGGCAATTACACCTAATTTTTTTTCAAAAAAGTTATAGATGACTTTTCGAAATACGAGTTCCTCGACAATCGGAGTAAATACACAAAGCAACAAGAACAGAAGAACTAGATTCAGCGGGTTTTCGGAAAACATCGAACCGATCATGTTTTCATTTTCCGATGAGGTTCCGACTCCGAAAACGTATTGTAGAAGTAGCTGTGATAAGATCATAGCCACATAGACCATCACAAATCCACCGACAATCAAACCAATTGATTGTCCCGGTGTAACAACTGTGCGTTTCCAATCTTTTTTAAAATTTGATTTATCGACATAAAGGCAGATAAAAGCTACGATTGATACCTGGACAAGATTTAGCACGATATAGAAAAGTGAACTTTCGTCGAATCCATAGGTATACTCGAAATCTGACAATTCAGTATCAGAGAACACCGATTCAGAATAAGTGAAAACCCCGTTTGTCCCGATATTTTTCTCGTCATAATACTGTGAGATAACCAAATTTCCATCCAGATCATACATCTCGTACTGAACCCACATCCTTGGCAACGAAAACTCGTTATCATTTCTCAGAGTTCCATAAAGAATATATTCAAATTCATATTCCGGGTTAGTGCTGTCCTGGATATATGCATCAGGTTCTGAAACCATTGTGATCAAAGCGCTCACTGCTTCAAGATCAGGATATTTCATGGAAGTGTAAATGATTGAAACAAGGCTTATGAGTAGCATTACCACCACATAGGTAAATAAGATAATGCGGTTGATCCGTTGCTCATGGTGAATTTCATTGAAAGCCAAGTTGGGATCGGGAATGTCTTTCTTTTTTGGGAAAAAAATATCATCGTTGTCATTGTCCTTGAACAAATCGTCATACTGACTCATAATCTCACCTCGTTCTCGTATATTATAGCGTATATTTTCTGAATATCAAACAAAAAACTCGATATCTTGGTCTATTATTTTCTCCTTATACTTGAAAGCTTTCTTCTTGAATTGACAAACAATTGATTTAGAGTATAATATAGCTATAGTTTTTTTACAGAAAGGAGACGGTCTAATGAATAAAAAAACATTTGCCGTTATTGGTGTAGGCAGGTTCGGGCTTGCCTTGATTGAAGAACTTGTAACTCTCGAAGCTGACGTCTTAGTCATTGATAAAAACTATGATAAAATCGAAAAAGTTGCAAAAACAGTTACAAATGCTATTTGTCTTGATTCGACAGATATTGATGCACTTCGAGAAATTGGCATCACAAATTATGATACTGTGATAGTCGCTACCGGTGTTAATGTCGATAATTCGATTCTTACCACTTTGATTCTTAAGGATTTGGGTGTAAATGATGTCTATGTCAAAGTCCAAAGTGAATATCACGCAAAAGTAGTCGAAAAACTTGGTGTCGGTGAAGACCATTTAGTTTGGCCAGAACAGGCCATGGGAAAACGCTTGGCAAAGATCCTGGTTTCGGGCAGTTTTCTTGAATTTTTGGAACTTGATAAAGAATATAGTTTCGTAACCTTTCAAGCAACCAAGAAAATTATCGGCAAGCATTTACTGGAGTTAGAAATCCGCTCACGATTTGGTGTGAATATCGTCGCAATCCGAAGAAACGATAAAATTGCTATCCCAAGTTCTACGACTCCCTTTGAGCCAAACGACCAGATTCTGCTTGTAGGGCACAATAACAATATTCAGAAATTTTCTCTTTGGCTAAAAAAATAACATTACAATACTTATTGAAGTTGGGATAGCTTATATTCCCAACTTTTTTTTTGGTTTAAAGCTATGAAAAAAGCAGAATATGATATACTTTTATTGGTGAAACAATGAAAAAAATCATGATAGCATCGAGAAATATTGGAAAAATCAATGAATACTCCGAAATGCTAGTTCCCTATGGGTACCAGGTTTTGTCGTTGCTTGATTTCGATGATTTGAATGAAGTGGAAGAATCAGGCGAAACCTTTCTTGAAAACGCCATGATTAAGGCTAGGTATGTGGCCACAAAATATAATTTACCGACTATCGCTGATGACTCGGGATTATCAGTAGATTACCTCGGGGGAGCCCCGGGAGTTAAATCAAAAAGGTACTCAGAAAAGGGAACTGATGCTGAGAACAACAAGCTGTTGCTTGAGGTTATGAGCGGTGTATTTGACCGCAAGGCCAGATTTATTTGCCAGATAGTATATTATGATCCGTTTGACGAATACAAGCACTATGAAGGCATTTTAGATGGTGAAATCGGACATGAAATAATCATGGGAAATGGTTTTGGATATGACCCTGTTTTCTGGATACCCGCTCTGAATAAGACGATGTCGCAGTGTACTATGGTTGAGAAAAATAGTATCAGTCACAGAGGAATCGCTCTTGGGAAGCTGCTGGAAGATTTGCGAAATCATGATTAAACTTTTGATCTTCAGCGATAATCATCGCGACCGAGAAGTAGTATATAAAATGCTGTCTGCAAACAAAGATGTCGATCACATTATCTCTTTAGGCGACTCCGAGATGTCGGAATCTGAATTATCGAATTTAAACATTATTGGTGTGAAAGGAAATTATCCATTTGAGCCTAAATTTCCTTATGATTTGGAATTAACATTCGGCAATTTTCGGATTTTATTTACACATGGTCACCATTTTAACGTCAAGAGCGGGGATATTCAGATATATCATTTTGCAAAAGATCACGATTGTCAGATCGCCTGTTTCGGGCATACTCACATGTATTCAATTACAGATTATGAAGACATTGTCCTTGTTAATCCTGGATCGCTTACCTATCCCAAAATGCATCCAAATAAAACTTATGGATTGATTTCGTTATTAAAGAATCAGTTTCAAATCGACATTATTGATGTTGATACATTAGAGACAGTAAAAACATATACGAAATATTTATAGGCCGGGTGATAGCATGGCTTTAGATGAATTATATTTGGAATATGCCAATGAACCTTTGACAGAAGAGCTTTTCAACAAACTTTGTGTCATGCAAAAGCAAGCGTTAATTGAAAAGAACATGAGTGTTTATACAAACACGATTTTGTTGCAGGCAAAATATCATGAATCTGTTCAAGACTATGATCAGGCTGTCGAGATATTGAAAAACTCGCTCAAAGAAGAAAATCTGGAAGATTATGCTCTGATTGTATCGATTATCGATGCGCTTGTCGGGTTGCTTCTCAAAACCGAAGATTTTCCTGAATTGGAACAAGTGCTTCAGTACCGGGAAAGATTTCTTGAGCATAAAAAATCATACCAACTGATGCAAAAATTTTATCTTGCCGTCTGTTACGAGGGGTTGAAGCAGAACCGAAAAGCAATTCAATGCTTGCTTGATGTCGAGGATACGATTTCCAACAACAATCTTGTCAGCAAATATCTGAAACTTTCGCTGCTATATATTTTGGAAAAAAGATATTCCGACGCGAAAGCGATGTATGAGCATGCAAAGATATTCGATCCTGAAGCAAGAAACTCAATGTTTCATTTGGTTCATTCCGACCTGTGTTTCTACCAAGGGGATTATGAGGGAGCGCTTGAAGCTTACCAAAACTACTTCATTTCCACAAAAAACAAGTTCCGCTATCTGGACAGATTTATCTATATCTCGATAAAACTTGAAAATTTTCAGGAAGCGCTTGATTTTTATCATGAATACCTCGCTCTAATGGAGAAGCAGATCTCGAAACATGCGCAGAAAATGTTTTATGAAGCCGGTATTGAACTGTTTACGGCTTTGAAAGATATCGGATCAGCAGCTCTTCTCAAGGAAAAAATCGCCAATTTATATATCAAAGACATCTTTCATATTGATTCTTTCTCTGACCTCTATAACTTGTTTGACAAAACAAAATCCAGCATTTTGATTTCAAACCCAAGAGATGTGATTTTGGATGTCTTTCGCCAAATATCTGAATTGTATAAATATTCACGTCTAGTTTTCCTATATCTTGTCGATGATGGATTTGTAACGCTTACCTTTACCAAAGGCCTTTTGATGGAAAAACAATACGTTTATGAGGCAATCAAATCGACTTTGATCGACAAGATTATGTCCGAAAACGAGTCCTATCAGTTGTATTCACAAGCGGAACTTTGTCAGATTCCTGATTATCAGGATAACGAAACAATGCTTCAAGCGATGTTTTGCATCGCTAAAAAAACAAATCAACCAGTCTATCCCAAAGGAACTTTGCTGGCATTATTGGACGATGCCTCAAGTTATGACCGGGCCAACAAGCTGTTTCTGTTTGCAAATGCTCTGCTAGAGGATAAACTGGGAAATGTTAGTTACCAGGCTCAACTTGCAAAGACTTCGATTCCTTTCAAAGAAAGCCTGATTGCACTGGGGGAAGGACTTGTCTCGATTGAGAAAGGATTGGTCTATTTTCTAAACGATCTGGCAAAATCATTATTTGAGAGCAGTGCCGAATTTTGGCGTTTTGATGAATTACAGAAACTGATCAATTCCAAAAACAAGATTTTTCTTGATGATTTCTTGCATCATGAGATCCTGGAAATTTCCTTTGCTTTTCCTTCAGGCAAAACGAGATTGTACGAGTTCATAATCTGGCATCATGAATTGGTGATCTATGCACTTGTGCAAGATGTAACGAATTTGAAAGCGCTCGAAGCAACCAGAGACAGAGAACGAAGAGGACATAATTTTTATGGTTTCAAGAATCTGATCCAATTAGAAAATGACTGTCAGAACTCCAATTCTGCAAAAGCTTTTTTGGTAATAAGGCTTGAGAATTTAAAATTCATCGCGAAAAATTATGATCAAGACGTTATGCAAGAAATTGCCTTAATTTTGGAAAAAGGGGCAAAAGCTTCTGCGAGAGGATATTATCAAGAGCTATATGCCATTTCTCAAGCTGTTTTTATCATGGCCTTGAAAACGACCGATAAGCGAGTCATTGACCGGATCGGCAAAGATATCAGCGAAATCAATTATTTCAGACTTGTATCATTGCCATTGTTGACAGGAATTGGGTGCCTTTCGTTGCCAAAGCCCATGCCTCCTGCTACGGTCATCCTGATGCTACTCAAACTATCAAATATAGAGCTTAATTCTAATGGATCAGTTATCTATATAAACAAGCAAAAATCGGCACAGGAAGAATTGTTGTCAAGTCTGATTTTGTCAATAAATAATGCGCTTGATAACCAGTTGATCACTTTGGAATACCTCCCTATCGGCGCATGGGAAAAACGGGAGATTAATTTTCTCGAAGCAACGATCAGTTCGCGTCTGTTATTTGGTAAAAACGCTGATTTGCGCGCTTCGCTTATCAAAGGTAATTTACTAAGCAAATATGAAAGCGCATTTTCAAAAGCGCTTGTCAAAGATATAAAAACCTACAATCAAAATACAAACAAAGCGCTTGGTTTTATCTATCGACTTGATCCTTTAATCATCAATAATCCATCACTATTTGATGCAATCATCAAGGATTTAGCGAAAACAAAATCAATTCAAAAACAAATATTCATCAGTCTTGATTATTTTGAAATGGGTCATGTTGAATGCATCAAAACAGCTGAAAATTTATTGGCAATGGGTTTTAAACTGGCAATTAGCAACTGGTTTGTCAAATTTCCTGGAGCAGAATTGGATAAATTATCCATTTTTGATCTAGCATATGTCGATGAAAGCGATTATGCCTTTGGCTCTGACATTTGGGTTTCAAGTATCATGGATCGCTTTTCAGCCGGAATGGTATACGACCATAAAAACGCATCTTTGCGACGTTCATTCTTGCAGGAAAAGAAATTGAATTTGATTAAGGGCGCATTCTATGCGACAATTCCATCGATAGAAGAATTGTTGTCTCAATCCGAAAACAACATTCTTTCAAGGAAGGACCGCGGTTAATATAATGAGGAAAAAATGGTGGAAAAATGCGAACATCTATCAAATCTATGTCCGTAGTTTTTTTGATACAAATCATGACGGAATTGGTGACATCCGCGGAATCACAGAGAAACTTGATTATATTAAAAGACTTGGTATCGAAGTCATCTGGATTTCACCCCACTACGACTCTCCTATGGATGATAATGGCTATGACGTGCGAGACTTTTACCGTGTGAGCTCTGACTACGGAAGTCTTGAGGATTTTAAGCGTTTGATTGAAAAAGCCCATGACATGCGAATTAGAGTCATCACAGACCTTGTCCTAAACCATACTTCAGATGAACATGCGTGGTTTGTGGCAGCTTGCAATCCCCTTCATCCTGAACATGCCATATATCATGACTATTACATTTGGCAGAAACCAAAATTTGACCAAGAAGGAAACCGCATGGCTCCGACAAGATGGATGTCCTGGTTTGGCAGCTCCGCGTGGGAATACAATAAATCGACCGATGAATATTATTTGCATATCTTTTCCAAGAAAATGCCCGATCTCAACTGGCGCAACCTCCAGATGAGGGCCGACATGAAACAAATGATTCTCTGGTGGCTGGCTTTGGGAATCGACGGGTTCAGAGTCGACGCTTCAAACCATTTAGAGAAGAATTGGGATTTTCCTGATGATTTTCCCGGTTATCGACATTTTTCCTCTTTGCCAAAGCACCATGAATATTTGAAAGAACTGGGTAAGGAAATCTTTGTGCCCAATGATATTCTGACTATCGGAGAATCCGGAGGCGCAACTGACAAACAAGCTTTGATGTATGTAGGTTACAACTCCAACGAGTTCAACATGTTAATCCATTTCGGCCATTGTTGGGCGGATATTGATAATGACAATCCAAAACTGACTGGTAAATGGGCTCAGGGAAAACTTCAAGTACACAAAATTAAACAAAGTTTTGCCAGATGGCACAATATGTTGAAAGGGAAAGGCTGGAATATAATTTACTGGCATAATCACGATCACCCCCGTATATTAAGTCACTATGGCAATGATTCGCTTGAATATCATGACAAATCGGCCAAAATGCTTGCTATCGCCTTGTATTTTATGCCTGGAACCGCCATTTGTTATCAAGGTGAAGAAATCGGCATGACAAATGTGCATTATAAAGACATCTCGGAGTTCCGTGACGTCGAGGTTTACACGGAATTCAACAATATCATCGCAAAAGGATTAAGCCCCGTCGAGACACTGAAAATCATTAATGCGCGTTCGCGAGACAATGCCAGGACGCCAATGCAGTGGGATGATACCGCGAATGGAGGTTTTTCAGATCATCTTCCATGGATGTCTACAAACGATAATTATGACAAAATCAATGTCAAAATACAGGATGCAGATCCAGATTCCGTATTGAATCTATACAGGAAAATCCTGACTTTAAGGGTTGCTGATGAAAATATCACTCATGGAGACCTTGTTTTCCTAGATATCGATAGTGATGAAAACTATCTGTATCTTAACAAAGGAGAAGACTTGGAACATCTAGTATTATGCAATTTCACTGACAAGAATATTTCGATTAAACTGCCTAACCTAATTTGGGACAAATACCAGTTTATTCTTGGCAATAATCTTAAAATAATCAAACTAGGCAATGATCTTACTTTGGAGCCATACGACGCTTTTGTTTTTAAAAAAAATACTAAATTAACAAGCCTTATCACGATGAAGAATAAGTCAAGTGCTGCGGGTTAAATTATTTTTCTTATGTAATGATTTTTACTCTTGACAATTCTCTGTTATTTAATATAATATACATGCGTTTGTTTATTTTGATTGAACACTCAGTTTAGTATAGGTAAACTTGAGTAGCAATTGAGATGAATTTACGCATTTATTTTTATTCAGATTAAACGTGACAAATAAAATGAAAAGGCAGGTTGCATAAATGTCAAAAAAACTAATTGAACTGAAAAATATTACCAAGCGTTTTGGCGACCTGACTGTGCTTGATAATTTCAACTTTTATATCAACGAAAACGAATTCATCACGCTTCTCGGACCGTCAGGATGTGGCAAGACAACTTGTTTGAGACTGATCGGAGGATTCGAAACTCCAGATTCGGGAGAGATCATTTTTGACGGAAAAGTAATCAATGACCTCGAACCCCATCAAAGACAAATTAACACTTGTTTTCAAAAATATGCTTTATTTCCACATTTGAATGTCTATGACAATATTGCCTTTGGACTTAAGCTGAAAAAACTTCCCAAGTCAGAAATCGAGCAACGTGTTACTTCCACTTTGAAACTTGTGAAATTGGCAGGTTTTGATAAGCGTTCGATCTCGACTTTATCTGGTGGACAACAACAAAGAGTTGCGATCGCTAGAGCGATTGTCAACCAACCTAAAGTATTATTGCTCGATGAACCGCTTGGCGCGCTTGATCTGAAATTGCGCCAGGAGATGCAATATGAATTAAAAGAGATGCAAGTCAAACTAGGTATTACTTTTGTCTATGTCACTCATGATCAGGAAGAAGCATTGACGATGTCTGATACAATCGTGATTATGAACGAGGGCAAGATATTGCAAATCGGGACTCCGGAAGATATCTACAATGAACCAAAAAGTAGGTTTGTAGCCAATTTTATCGGTGATTCGAATATCTTCAAAGGCATCATGAGAGAAGATTATCTTGTTGAATTTTTTGAGCGAGAATTCAAATGCATCGACAAAGGTTTCGAAACAAATGAACCAGTCGATGTCGTTATCCGCCCCGAGGACTTTGATTTTATTCCACCTTCAAAAGCCAAGATTGTAGGTATTGTCGACTCTTTGATATTTAAAGGTGTCCACTACGAGATCAATGTCATTGTGGCAGGACATGAATATACGATTCATACGACCAAATATCGTGATATCGGTTCGAAGGTTGGCCTGATGGTCGAACCACAGAACATCCATATCATGCACAAGGAAAGACCATGAACAGACTCAGGGTATTCTCCGTACCCTATTGGATATGGACAATCTTGTTAATCGCTTTGCCAACAGTATTTTTGGTAGTCCTAGCCTTTTCTGATTATTCACTTTATAATCCTGGCAATTTCACCATCACGTTAAAAAACTTCCAGATTTTTTCCCAGCCTTATGTTTTCACAGCACTAAAAAACTCATTGGTTTTATCACTCATAACTTCTTTCATTTGTTTTATTATTGGCTATCCAGTCGCATATTATCTCTCTACTTTTGGCGATAAAACCAGAAAGATCATGCTCTCTCTTCTGATAGTTCCTTTATGGGCAAATATGCTTTTGAGAATCTTCGCCTGGGAAAAGATATTTACACCTAACACTATCTTTTATGACATATTCCAATTCAATATCGATTTGCTAGGAACCAAGTCCGCCGTCGTGATCGGCATGGTCGGTATGTATCTCCCCTTCATGATTTTTCCAATCTTTTCGGTTTTAGAAAAAATGGACAAAAATCTGATTGAAGCCGCTAAGGATCTGGGTGCTACGGATTTCAAGGTATTTTTGAAAGTTGTGTTTCCCCTATCTGTCGGAGGTGTGGTATCCGGAGTAATCATGACGATGCTGCCATCGATGACTTCGTTTGTTCTCCCTGCTAGAATCGGTCTTGGCAGAATCAATCTTATCGGCAATATCATCGAATCAAAATTCATGAAAGAAGTCATGGGTTCAGCCGGTTTGAGTATCAATGTCGGCAGTCTGGTATCGCTTCTTATCATGTTGGTATCTGTCGCTGCCTTTGTCATGATCACCAAAGTTGACAAGGAAGGAGAGACGCTGATATGAAAACCAGAGTTAGGAAGGTCATGTTTGCCAAGGGTGCTGGCATGATCTTGACAATAATGACATTCTTGCTTTTGTATATCCCGATTATCATCATTCTTATTCTCTCAGTAAACGATTCGACCAGAGGCTATTCTTGGGAAGGTTTCACATTTAAATGGTACGTCATGTTGTTTGTTGACGATACGATGAAATCACCGATTGTCAACACGCTCTCAATCGCATTGTTGTCAACATTCATCGCAACTGTCCTCGGCACGATGTTTGCCATCGGAATCCATGCTTTACAAAAAAAACACCGGGTTCGCATGATGATCATGAATAACGTTCCGATTGTGAATCCTGATATCGTCACCGGTATTTCCCTCATGATTATCTTCAATCTGGTTGCTTTCACGCTTGGCTTCCAGACTGTATTAATCGCCCATATATTTTTTTCCATTCCCTATGTGGTATTAAATGTCATTCCCAAGTTGAAACGTCTTGACCCCAACCTCTATGAAGCTTCGCTTGATCTCGGCTGCACAAAATTAGGTGGTGTCTGGAGGGTAATCCTTCCCAATATATCGACGGGAATATTATCAGGTGCACTAATGGCATTTACAATGAGCATCGATGATTTTATTATCACGTATTTTACTTCAGGAAACGATTATATGAACGTTTCCACTTGGTTATATGCTGCACTTGCAAGGCAGGGAAGAAATTCACTTGCGCCGATGGCATATGCCTATAATGCAATAATCTTCTTGGTCACGATCGGAATCATTTTGTATATTAATCTAAAAAAAGAGAGGAAACTAAAAACAACATGAAAAAAATAATTTTAATTTTTTTGGCTATCTTTACACTTTCTGCCACCTATGGGTGCACTCAGAAAGAAAAACTGTTTGTTATGAATTGGTCTGATTATCTTGATCCCGACTTGATAGACGACTTTGAGAAAGAGTTTAACGTCAAAGTATCTTATAAACAAGTAGGTTCTAATGAAGAAATGGCTTCTCTGCTTCAGGCAGGAAATGCCGTATATGACTTAGCTTTTCCTTCGGAATACATGGTTGACAAGTTGATCCAGGAAGAATTAATCCAGACAATTAATTATGATTTGATTCCGAATTTGGAACTGTTGAGTGTAATTCCCAAATTGGACGATCTTTATTCGGAGACAGACATTTCTGGATATATCGTTCCTTATGCATGGGGAACAATCGGTATCCTTTACAGAACTGATGTCGAAGGCCTTGAAGAATTGTTGCTTTCAGAAGACTGGGACGCACTGTTCAAACATGGCGAGACTTATAGAACCGGTATCCTTGATTCTCCGAGAGACGCAATCGGCGCAGCTTTGATGGCTTTGGGATACAATGTCAACTCCGATGATTCTGGTGAATTGGCAGAAGCAGAAGCGCTGCTTATTAATGCAAATGTCTACGCTTGGGGCGAAGATACACTGAAATCCAGAGTAATCGATGGTACTGTCGATATGGCACTGGTATATTCTGGAGATTATTTTTCTGAATATTACAGTGCAATCTATGACGAGCGCGAAGTCAATTTCTCATTTTATGTTCCAGAAACGACTAACGTTTGGATGGATTCGATTGTAATTCCCACGATTTCTGCAAATTACGAACTGGCACACACTTTCATCAATTTCCTTTTAAGGGAGGAAGTGGCGCTTCAAAACTACGAATATATCGGCTATGCACCACCTTATCAGACGTTCTATGACCAGATTTTCACTCAGATTCAAACCGATTTCGGGCCTTTGGCTGCTGCTTTCGATCCATTTCCTGATGGTTCAAGTCGGGAGATGTATCAATATGGATCCAGCGCACGCTCGCAAAGCTTGATCGATATCTTACAAAGAGCGAAAGCAGGAAATTGACAAATAACGCCTCCGGGCGTTATTTTTATCTTATCTGACAAGTGATATATTGCTTTCTATTTTGCATTGATTGTGCTAAAATAGTTACGTTGATAATCTGATTTCAGGAGTGAATTATGGGAAGAACTGAAGTACGCGAAGCAGTTGTCAAACTCTTGTATCTGCAAAGCATGGACGGAGCTTTTGCCAAAGAAGAATATGCGGAAAGCATCTTAGATATTTTGGAAGATGTATTTTTGCATATTGATGAAATCGACCAGATTATATCCGATAACCTGCAAAACTGGACAATAGATAGATTGAATTATGTCGATAAGGCAATTATCCGCTATGCAGTATATGAAATGAAATACGATAATCTTCCTTTTGAAATCGCCATCAACGAGGCGTTGGAACTTACCAAAAAATACTCAAATCTTGACGATGATCTTGCCAAAAACTTCAACAACAAACTGCTTGATAACATAAAAAACAGTCTCTTCAAATGATTCCGGGTGATAGAATGGAAAGACAATATCTGACAGTCACCGCGCTCAACAGGTATCTCAAATTTAAATTTGACAACGACACAAATCTACAAAACGTGCTCTTGAAGGCGGAAATTTCCAACTTCAAACGCCATAGTCGCGGCCATCTGTATTTTACTTTGAAAGACGACCAGTCACAGATTTCTGCAGTGATGTTTTTTGGAAATGCTTCCAAACTGGTTTTCCAACCCAAAGAGGGTTCCAAGGTAATTATCGAAGGTTATGTTTCAACCTACGAAACTGCAGGTACCTACCAGGTATACGTGACTAAAATGTCCGAAGCAGGGATCGGAGACTTGTATCAGGCATATGAAATGCTCAAGACAAAGCTGGAAAAAGCCGGCTTGTTTCAAGAAGAACACAAAAAAACGCTTCCCAAGTTTCCCAAGGCAATCGGTGTCATCACTTCGCCGACTGGTGCTGCAGTAAGGGATATCATCCATATCATCAACCGCAGATACCCGCTTGCTAGCATCATTATTTATCCGGCGCTAGTCCAGGGTGTTGATGCCAAACAATCAATCTCCGACCAAATCAAAAAAGCCAACAACGATAAACTTGTTGATGTATTGATCGTTGGCAGGGGCGGAGGCTCGATTGAGGATCTTTGGGCATTCAATGAAGAGATCGTCTGCCAGGCTATTTTTGATTCTCGCATCCCGATTGTATCCGGAGTTGGACATGAGACTGATTTCACCATCGCAGACTTTGTCTCGGATAAAAGAGCGCCGACACCAAGTGGCGCGGCAGAAATCGTAGTGCCTGATCAAAAAGATTTGCTACAGGCTATCGACCAGTCACGGAATAGAGTTATCTCGCTTTCAGAAAGATTGTTTCAAAGAAAACTCGATTTACTTAATAAACTGGAATCATCAACTGTCTTCGTCAGACCAAAGCGATTGCTGGAAAGTTATGAATTGCGATTCAGCGCAATGTATGAACGTCTCCAACAACAAAAGCCCGACCGAATGCTTTTAGCTTTAAACGACAAAGTGACAGCGTTTGAAAAAACACTGAGAATTCAAACGGATACCATTTATAAAACCCATCTGTATCGATTGGTCGGATTGATCGAAAAACTCGAGCTTGTCAGTCCGCTTTCAATTATGAGAAAAGGGTACGCAATTGTGAAAAAAGACGACAAACTCGTCAAATCTACGGATGATGTATCAATCGATGATTTGCTTAAGCTGATCGTCGTTAACGGCAGTATAGACTGCAAAGTCCTCAAAATCGGAAAGGATGAATCATAATGGAAAACAAACTTTCATTTGAAGCTGCACTGGAAAAACTCGAAGGGATCGTCAAGGCACTTGAATCAGGTGATCTGGCTTTAGAAGCTGCGATTGCAAAATATCAGGAAGGCATGGAACTTGTCAAGTTTTGTCATGAAGAGATCAAGAAAGCTGAGAACGTGATCGTCAAGATGATGAAAAACAATACTTTGGAAGATTTTAGCGAAATGGATGAATGACGATTGGTGATAAAATGATTGATCTAAAAAAAATCGAAGGCCCGGAATTTCTCAAAAATATGAATACTAATGAACTCTACGAACTCGCGGACGAAATTCGTAATTTTATTATTGAAAACATTTCGGTGACAGGCGGACATCTTTCTTCAAATTTAGGCGTAGTCGAATTGACGATTGCAATTCACAAGGTGTTCGACTCTCCTTATGATAAAATCATTTTTGACGTCGGTCATCAGGCTTACACGCACAAGATTTTGACCGGCAGAGGAAAATATTTTGACCGGTTGAGAAAACTAGACGGAATCTCCGGCTATCTGAAAAGAGAAGAATCAATCCACGATTGCTGGGAAGCAGGACATTCATCGACAGCAATCGCTGCTTTGGCCGGATTCGAGATTGCCAAACTTATGAATAAAGAATCGTATAAAGTTGTCGCGCTCGTCGGTGACGGATCTTTAAACAGTGGCCTATCTTTTGAGGCATTGAATTTTATTGGTCACAAACCTGGGCTTGCTCCGATCATCATCCTTAACGACAATGAAATGAGCATCTCTAAAAATGTCGGCACGCTTTCGAAACTACTGAATTCGATGCGTACCAATAAAACCTATTTGAGAGCCAGAAGAATCCGATGGTTCCCCAAATTTTTCCACGACTTGAAGATCAGGGTGGGAAATATGTTAAGAGGATTCGCGAAAAACATGACGATTTTCGATGAATTCGGTCTTGAATATTACGGACCCATCGATGGTCACAATTTTAAAGTTTTGGAAAAATATCTTAAATTGGTAAAAGCATCTCGAATACCATGTGTTTTGCATGTCATCACCAAAAAAGGCAAAGGTTATCTTCCAGCCGAAAACGACCAGTTAGGTCTTTGGCATGGAGTCGAACCGTTTGACATTGAATCTGGGCTCCCCAAAACAAAAAAAGAGAAAAACTTTGTTTCCTGGAGTAACATTATATCTGACTATCTGTATCTATATGCAAAAGACCATGAAGATTTCAAAGTTATCATTCCTGCGATGATCAACGGGTCGGGTCTAAGAAAATTCCAAGAGGATTTTCCCGACAAAATCATCGATGTTGGCATTTGTGAGTCGTTTGCCGTCTGCATGGCGGGTGCTCTCGCCATAAATATGAAAAAAGTCTTTGTGCCAATCTATTCATCGTTTCTGCAAAGAGCCTACGATCAGGTATCGCATGATGTTGCCAGACAAAACCTGCATGTGATTTTCGGCATCGACCGTTCCGGAGTCGTTGGTGACGACGGCGAAACTCATCAGGGCCTTTATGACATTGCCTATTTGCGTCATATCCCCAACATGCAGATTATTCAACCAATGGATGCGGAGGAAGCTTTCAAACTCCTTGACTACGCCTTTAATGAAACTCTGAATCCGATAGCAATTCGCTACTCGAGAAGCAAACTGCATTATGAACCGGATAAATTCAAGCTTGAAGACAAAATCACCACTCCGACATGGACAAAAGTCATTGACGGGAAGAAAATCAATCTCATCTGCTACGGCGACAATGTCAACAGAATGAAAAACATGATTGAATCCACTAGTCTGGATGTGGCATTGTTCAATGCCAGATTCATCAAGCCTCTTGACAAAATCATGTTTGATCAGATCCTGCTTTCAAACAAGCAAATCGTCGTTTTAGAAGATGTTTCCGTAATTGGTGGTCTTGGTAGCGCCTTGTTGGAATATGCGCAAGCCACCGGACATCAAGCTTCCCTGATACATATCCTGGGTCTTCCTGATGGTTTTATCCAACAAGGGACAATTCAGGAAATCTACAAGTTATATCACTTAGATGAAACTGAAATCAAAAATTACCTGCTATCGCTGATGGAATAGCCACTTGAGAAAGGGAAAAATTCATGCTGAAACATTTACTTGTTGAAAATTTTGCAATCATCGACCGAATCGAATTGGATTTCTATTCCGGAATGACCGTATTGACCGGCGAGACCGGTGCCGGGAAAAGCATCCTGATTGATGCTATCTCTCTTTTGCTTGGTGACAGGGCGAACCAGGACATGATTAGAACCGGAAAACAAAGTGCAGTGGTGTCTGGACGTTTCTTGATTGATAACAATGACCTTAAATCAGTTATTACCCGGATGGGAATTGACTTGGATAAGGATGAAATCGAGATTTATCGCGAGATTACTTCCTTGAATAAGAATTCGATTAAAGTCAACGGCCAGGCTGTTACCTTACAACAATTGAAAGAGATCACCCAACAGTTGGCCGATATCCACTCTCAATTTGATACTCAGCGTTTGATCAATCCACAAAGCTATCTGGATTTGCTCGACGGTTTCAAAAAGAATCTGATTTCCGAATATCAGAATACCTATCTGGAAAAACTATCTGCCTTCAAGACTAAACTTCAAGAGCATAAAGCGATTCTTGAGCGTAAACGTCAGTTCGAGACCTCTAAAGAGATTTTTGAGTTTCAATACCATGAATTAGAAAAATTCGCTCTTGAACCGGATGAGATGGCAAGATTGCAAAGTGAAGTAAACATTCTTAAAAATTACGACAAAGTCTATGAGTCATTGATGGAAATAAAAACCCAGTTTGATGATAACTCTATTTTGGATTCACTTTATAATGTCATGGCTGCATTTGACAAACTACAAAGGTACTCTGACGGATACCAAGAACTGTATGAAAGATGTACCGATTTCTACTATGAATTGAAAGAAGTGGCCAGAGAAACCAGCGTTTTGACTGAAAATTTGAATTTTGATCCCGACAATCTAAACCGCTTGCAAGAGCGGTTATACGAACTAGAAAAACTCAGAGAAAAATATAAGAAAGATATACCCGAACTTTGTCAATATCGAGATGAACTGAAAAGCCTGATAAACGAGTCCGAAGATTTCGAATCAATTATTCAAAATTTGCTTCTTGATTTGAACAAGCTTTTCAAGGCAACGTTGGTCGAGGCCAAAAATCTAAGTCAAGCAAGAAAAGAAATCGCTTTGAAAATCACAAAAGAACTCGAGTCTGTCTTCAAAGACCTATCTCTGGCAAACACCAGATTTGAAGTAAAATTTATGAGTCAGGAACCAACTGACTACCTTGAATCGGACTTGTTCAAGGTTCATGGGATCGATCAAATCGATTTCTATTTGTCCACAAATCTCGGCGAGCCACTCAAGCCTCTTTCGAGGACCGCTTCCGGCGGTGAAATGAGTCGGATCATGCTGGCCTTCAAAACGATTTTTATCCGCCAGCAGCATCTATCTACAATGATCTTTGACGAGATTGACACCGGGATCAGCGGAAAAATCGCCAAACAGATTGCCAAAAAGATCAAAGAAATATCCAAAAGTTGCCAAGTATTGTCAATCACTCACATTCCCCAGGTCGTGGCTGCGGGAAATCATCATCTGATGGTCGAAAAAAAAGACTTTGACAACCGTACTAACGCTTTAGCTCACTATTTGGACTTTGAAGGACGCGTCACAGATATCGCAATGATGATTTCAGGAGACAAAATTAGTCCTTCCAGCATCCAAAGTGCGAAGGAATTGTTGCTAGAAAATTAAAAAAGGGTTGTCCACGTGGACAACCCTTTAATAATTTTGGTTTACTGTAATACTTGGATCATACCGATAATCGCTGCGACTATTGTCGCAATGAACATGCCAGCAGCTAAAACAATGATGATAATTTTGCCGACTTTGCTTTTGGTAGGATTATATGTCTTGATTTCTTTTTCAGTTGCCATCGGCTTCGGAATGTTTTTGTTATATGCCATTTATCTCACCTCGGTATATCATTAACTTTTCTTATTATATACGAAATCTGTCAAAAAGAAAAGAATTTTTTGCGATAATGTTTGAGATTAATCAATTATTTGAGAAAGGATTAAGAAAGGTAGCCGGTAAGGTATTGAATCACGTCCTTAGTAATGTGGGTTGGAGTAGAAGCGCCGCTTGTAACGCTCACAATTTTGATGTTTTTCAAATCTTCCGGGTCGATGTCGTTTACTGACTCAATCAGAATCGTTTTGGTGTTCGTTGCCTCAATGCTTGTCTTCACGAGGTTTCTGGTATTGTTACTGCGAAAGTCGCCGACCACATAGCAAAGATCAACATTCTGATTACCGGCGATGAGCGCTTCTTGACGGACGCGGGTCGAATTGCAGATTTCGTCTTCAGCGATCAGTAAGGGGTATTTGATTCGCAATTGATCAATGATGACTTCGATATCACGGATACTAAACGTCGTTTGATTGGCTACGAATACAGGTTGGTCTAAACTTGGCAACATTTGCACATCAGCCAAAGTCTCGACAAGTAAGATGCTTTTGTCAAGCGCAAGGATCGCTTCAGTCTCAGGATGCTTGTTTTTTCCGATGAAGATTACCTTGTAGCCATGCAATAGATGTTCTTTGATGGAAGCGTGGGTTTTATATACATCCTGGCACGTCGCATCGACCATATTGAATCCCAATTCCTTGATTTTGTCAAATACTTCCTTACTGGCCCCATGAGCTGTGACGATAATGGTTCCTGACGAAATCCCTTCAAGCAGTTCCAAACGGGATAGTTTGGGATTATCGAGTGTGATGACGCCTTTGGCCTGCAAATCACTAACGACAAATTTATTGTGGACAATCATTCCCAGCACATAAATCGGACGGGAATACCTATCTTCTTTTAGAACCTTTTCAACGATTTTAATCGCCCGGACAACTCCCGGACAAAAACCTCTGGGAGTTATGGGTATTACTTTCATATGACCACGCCCTTAATGTTTTACTTTATACATAAAATATTATATAATAAATAGTAGAAATATAAAAGAAAGAAGGTTGAGATTATGCGTTTTTCTAAGAATTATCTAGAGCAGGCGCTAGTTAAGTTGGACTTCAAGGATCTCACTGAAGTTCAAAAAAAAGTCATACCCTTGGTGTTAGAGGGAAAAGACCTAGTTGTCGAAGCGAAAACCGGCTCGGGGAAAACACACGCTTACCTTTTGCCGATCTTTGAAAAACTAGATGAAACCAACAAATCTGTTCAGGTTTTAATATGTGCGCCAACAAGAGAATTGGCACAACAGATTTTCAATTTTACTAAATTTATCGCTGATTTGTCAGAAAAACCAATCGATGTCCGAATGTATGTCGGAAGCACAGACCGGAACATGGAAATAAGCAGACTAAAAATATCGCAGCCGCAGATTGCAATCGGCACTCCGGGGAAATTACTCGACCTGATCAGACAAGAAAATTGTCTGAAAAGCCATACTTCCAAGACGTTTATCGTCGATGAGGCTGATATGACCTTGGACGAAGGCTTCTTACAGGACGTGGACCAAATCGCATCCACTTTACCAAAAGATTTGCAAATGTTGGTTTTCTCCGCGACTATTCCGGTAAAAATCCAACCGTTTTTGAAAAAGTATCTTCACAATCCTATAATGCTAAATCTGAACCAAATCGCCGACCATAACCTTTCCATTAAGCATTTTTTCATCAAAACCAGAGAACAAGAACGCACCTTGCGTTTCAAGGAAGTCCTGACAACAATCAACCCGTATCTGGCCATTATTTTTTGCAACACCAAAACAAGTTCGTTAGATGTTTTCAATCTGATGAAAGAACTAAAATATAGCGTTACATTGATTAACGGTGATGTTCCCTACAGAAAGCGCAAACAACTGATAGACAGAATCCACAACCTGGATTTCCAATACGTCGTTGCAACCGATATCCTAAGCCGTGGCATCGATATCGATTCAATTAGTCATATCGTCAACTATGAGCTTCCCGAGGATTTTACTTTCTATATTCATCGTAGCGGAAGAACAGGTAGAATGGGGAAAGATGGCGTGACGATCTCGCTTTATGAATTCTCTGACAATGAATATATCGACAAACTCGAATCAGTAGGAATTAAATGCCATTATAAAGATGTTGTGGGCGCTGAACTAGTTGATGGAAAAATCCGCAAGGAAAGAGACAAGCGCAAACAAGCGCCTTCATCAACTGATGCTAAAGCAAACAAACTCGTAAACAAGCCTAAAAAAGTTAAACCAGGATATAAAACAAAATACAATAAAGAAGTGCTAAAAAAGAAAAAAGAACTATTCAAAAAATTTTGGAAGAAACATTGATGATTATCGGCTCACATGTATCGCTTGCTGGAGCTGACCAATTTCTTGCCAGCATCAAAGAAACGATAAAATATGGCGGAAATGCGCTAATGGTCTATACCGGAGCCCCGCAAAACACAATCAGAAAACCACTTGAGTCGATGAAAATTGCCGAGGCTCACAGCCTGATGAATCAACAAGGACTATGCAAAAACAATATCATTGTCCATGCTCCATACATTGTCAATCTGGCAAATCCCGATCAAACAAAACGTGACTTTGCAGTTGATTTTCTGTCTCAGGAACTTATTCGCTCTCAAGCTTTGGGAGCGAATATTCTTGTCTTGCATCCCGGTTCGCACATGAGACAAGGAATTGAGAAAGGGATCGAACTGATTATCTCCGGAATAAATCAAATTCTCGAAAAAACGAGCGGATATAAAGTGAAGATTGCACTTGAAGGCATGTCTGGAAAAGGCACTGAGGTCGGATCTTTTTTTATCGAACTCAAAACAATAATCGATGGAATCATCGATAAAAACCGGGTAGGTGTTTGTTTGGATACATGTCACTGTCACGATGCAGGGTTCAATGTAAAAAGCGATTTTGACAATGTTATGCACGAATTTGACAATCTGATCGGACTTGATAAATTGTTTGTAGTTCATCTTAATGACAGTAAAAATCCGATTGGTTCACACAAGGACAGACATGAGAACATCGGTTTTGGAGAAATTGGTTTTGCAGCAATCCATTATATCGCCAGTCACCCATTGCTTGCTGAAATTCCTAAAATTCTAGAAACTCCTTATATCAAATCTTCATCTTATTCAGGCAGATCATATCCTCCTTACAAACAGGAGATTGAAATGATACTAACCAATACTTTCAACCAAAATTTGTCAGACCATGTTATTAACGAATATGAAGGAGAATCATCATGACGAATTTACATATTGTTCTTTATAATCCGGAAATTCCCCAAAACACAGGCAACATCATGCGAACTTGCGCAGGAACCGGAACAAAACTCCATTTGATTGAACCGCTGGGATTCAAACTTGACCAGAAACATTTGAGAAGAAGTGGAGTGAATTATCTCGAACATGTCGAATATGCTGTATATACCAACTGGGATAAATTTATAACTAGTAATCCTGGAAAATATCTCTATTTGACCAGGTATGGAAAGAAAAGTCCGGACCAATACGATTTTACCAATACTGACGAAAACACTTATCTCATTTTTGGCAAGGAATCGACAGGAATACCCAAACAAATCTTGTCTGAACATCTAGATGATTGTTACAGGGTGCCAATCAATGACAAAATCAGAAGTCTAAATCTCGCAAACACAGTTAGCATAGTCCTTTATGAAGCGTTGCGACAACTTGGGTATCCGGAGTTGTTCCGTGAGGAACCAGAGACTCTCAAGGGCGCAGATTGGCTTGAGCAAGACTGATTTAATACAAGCTTGCCAACGTTGTGAAAACGTTGGCTTTCAAATTTATTGAAGAATATTTTTTAAACAATTCAAAACATCCGGCTTTTCTGCTATAATTAGTTCAAGAATGTGCGAGGAATGATACACATATGGCATTATCAGTCGGATCAAAAATTATGCTGCAAAGCTACAAGCACGACCACTCTTTGCATCGAATTTGGGAAGAAGTAACCATTCTGGAAGAAACAGAAGAATACATAGTTGTCGCCAACAAAAGGACCAGAGTCATCGAGGCAAATGGTCGTTTTTGGTTTACCAAAGAGCCATCTGTCTCATATTTTTTCAAAAACCATTGGTATAACGTCATCGGCATCATCAAACCCACAGGGGTGTCATTCTACTGTAACCTAAGTTCACCGATTCTTTACGACGATGAAGCACTCAAGTATATCGATTATGATCTCGACATCAAAGTCCTTCCTGATTTTTCTTATTCAGTGTTGGACCGCAACGAGTTTCGCAGACATCAAAGACAGATGAAATATCCGGAAAATATCTGTCAGATTCTCGAAGCTGAACTTCAGGATCTAAAACAAAAAATAGAAAATAGAGCGTTGCCGTTTCGACACGATCTAATCGGCCTGCATTACGAAGACTACAAAAAGATGGGAGAATCATAAAAAATGCTGAAAGACATACGTTTGAAAAAACTAGCAACAACACTGATCGAGTATTCAGTCCACATGAACCCGGGAGAAAACGTGCTGATAACTGCTCCCGCAAAAGCGAAACCGCTCATTATCGAAATCATCAAAATTATCAGACGTAACTCAGGCAACCCTATCGTTGAACTATCTGATGCGGAAATTGACAGAGAAATCACTTTGAGCGTAACTGACAAGTCGCTTGACAGAAGCTACAGGTGGCTTGATTCGAAACTTGATGATATCGACTGCATCGTCAGTATTCGAGCCTTTGAGTCCGATTACACTTCCGCTGATGTTCCGATGGATCTGAAAATGAAGATTGCCAGAAAAATGAGTCCGTTGACGCAAAAAAGACTTGGTAAAAAATGGGTGCTCCTCAATTTTCCTACTGAAGGCGGTTCTCATAAGGCTAAAATGAGTTATGAGGCTTATTTTGATTTCATCATCGACGTGTCGGCAGTTGATTACTCCAAAATGGACAAGGCTTTCATACCTCTTAAAAATCTGATGGAGAAGACCGATGCAGTCAGAATCGTTGCCAAAGGCACCGATCTGAGTTTTTCGATCAAAGGCATGGATGCAATTCCTTGTGCTGGAAACTTTAACATACCAGATGGTGAGATCTTCACGGCGCCGGTAAGAGATTCCGTCAATGGATATATCACATATAACGCTCCATCTCCACAAAGAGGCAATGTATTTACGAACGTGAGACTGGATTTTGAGCATGGTAAAATCATGAATCAGACTGCCGATCAGGATTTGGATTTATTAAAACAAATCTTCGACACCGATGAAGGTGCGAGATACGTCGGTGAATTTGCGATTGGTGTTAATCCGCTCATCACAAAACCGATGGGAGACACCTTGTTTGATGAAAAAATCGCCGGAAGCATCCATTTCACTCCCGGCAGGTGTTACGAGGAAGCTCCAAATGGCAACGATTCCGCAATTCATTGGGATTTGGTCCAAATTCAAACACCCGAATATGGGGGCGGAGAAATCTATTTCGATGGCAGACTGATCCGGAAAGAAGGACGATTCGTTATTCCTGAACTTGAGGGACTCAATCCTGAAAATCTCAAGTAGAAGTATTTCATTAAAAGAAAGACTAATCTTTGCGATTAATCTTTTTTTGTGCTATACTATATAGCGAGGATGTGATTGTTATGGATCTGCTATACCGAGCTAAAAAACCAGAAACTATCAAACGTTTCATGTTTGAAAATAACGTTCCCTTGAAACTGGTCGAGATTGAAAACAACAAGATGATGCTTTATGTGAACAATGACCAAAAAACAAAGGAAGACACTATAAAAAAGGGAGATACTCTGAAAATAAGGATACCCGACGAAAAACTCGACACATCCGTTGAAAAAGAAGACATTCCTTTGGATATACGCTACGAAGACGAGTATTTTTTAATCGTCAATAAGCCTGCGGATATGCAGGTGATGATTTCAAAGGCCCATCCCAAAGGGACACTCGCAAATTCGCTCAATTTCTACTATGAAGCAAATGAAATTAACTCGCAAATCCATTTTATTAACAGACTTGACAAAGAAACTTCAGGATTAGTACTTATAGCGAAAAACCGTTTTTTGAAATTTCTTTTCAGCGACAAGACGGAAAACAATATCGTAAAAGAATATTATGCGATTATGGACGGCATCCTCGATAACAAGAAATTCTGCATTGACTTACCTATCAACCGTGTTGAAGGTTCAGTCCTTCGCGAGGTTACGATGCATGGTGATGATTGTCGCACAGTCTATCAAGTCGAAAAAGAATTCAAGAAGTACTCTTTGGTAAAAATCCTGTCAGAAACAGGCAAAACACACCAGATTAGAGTCCATTTTTCATATTTCAATTTTCCAATCGTGGGTGATGAAATCTATAACAAGAACCGCTATCCCGTCAAAAGACTTTTATTATATTGTCACAAAATCGCCTTCATGCATCCTTTGAAAGATCAAATGGTGGAAGTCACTCTTCCCTATCCGCAGGAATTTGTGGATTTCATGAAGAGACAAGGCGCATAAACATAAACGACAATAATCAATCAATTGATTAATCACAAAAAAAAATGCAAGCCGCCGGCTTGCATAATTTTTTTAAAGAATGAATGTTGTGACGACGTTAATAATTTGGTCACGAACTGAAGGGAAAAAGCTGAAGATGACGACAAAAGCCAAAACGATGAAGTAAATGATAGCGAATAGTTTTTTCCCGGCGACGAATTCCAAACCTGCAAGTCCACACACAACAAAGATCGCATATGTCTTAACGGTTTCGAGAATGCCGATAATCTGAGAATCGATACCAAAATCAAATACTGTGTTCGCAAACAAGAAAGCAAAAAGCAAAATGGTCAGAAACCCGAATAACTGACCGAGAACATTGTAAACTTTTTTCATGATTTCCTCCTATGATTATTATTAATTTTATTATATGAAAAAACAAAATGTTTTACAAGTCAATGTTAAAGTTTATTTTACTTTGATATAAGAAAGCAGTAACAGCAATGTGTTTTCCAATGCTTTGACATGCGTTCTTTCCATTCCATGTGATGCATGAACCCCCGGGTCGATGAGTCTACCCCTAATATCATATCGGCCAGACCTCACAAATACGATATTTTCTTTTAATTATGGTTTTTTTATGATAAAATAAATGTAGATGAGAATGTTTGGGAGATGAGTGTGTGATTGTCATTTTCGGAGGCGCGTTCAATCCGCCAACTATGGCGCATTTGGAAATCTATCATCATGTCAATAAAAATCTAAATTGCGACAAATTCGTGTTTTTACCAGTGAGTTCACTCTATACCAAACGCTCCTTGGCAAGTAATCATCATCGTTTTAAAATGCTGTCTTTATTGGTTTCTGGTCTCAAAAATATTGAAGTTTCGGCATTGGAATTCGAAGACTCTGATTATCAGGGAACCTATCAAAGCATGCTGAGATTACAGGAAAAATACCCGACAGAAGAATTGCTCTTTCTGATTGGTGCCGACAATCTTCTAAAACTTTACAAATGGATCAACGCGAAAAGCCTGCTCTCAGAATTCAAGTTTATTGTTGTTAACCGCAATAAAAACAATATCATGCATTTGATTGAAACTGATGAATTCTTATCTGAGTTTGTTGCACAGTTCATCATTTTGCCTGAATTTGATATTGATATGTCTTCCACGAAATTTCGTGATACATTCGATGAAAAATTACTTACAAAAGAAGTATATGAATACATCAAAGCCCATGATTTGTATGAGGATAAACTATGATAAAAAATGGATTCATCAAAGTAAGTTTGATTTCGCCAAAACTAGAAGTAGGAAACCCTCACTTCAATGTCGAGGAAATGCTAAAGTCTTTGGCGCAAAACCCCAGTTCTCTTGCAGTATTTCCTGAACTCGGCATCTCTGGATATACATGCAATGACTTGTTTTTTCACAAGTCGCTTTTTGATGATGTCAATCAAGCCCTGACATATTTTCTGGAAAACAACAAATTTCCTGGTATCATAGTCTGTGGATTACCGATGATTGTCGAAGAGATGGTGTTGAATGTAGCCTTGGTCGTGCAAAAAAACAAAATTTTGGGTGCAGTTCCGAAGTTTTACCTTCCAAGCACCAAGGAATACTATGAACGCAGGTGGTTCAAGTCTGGATTTGACATTACCGACCACATCAAGGAAATCGAGATTTTTAAACAGAAAGTACCTTTTGGCAATCTGATATTCTCCTATGGAGATCTTCGCTTTGGCATCGAGATTTGTGAGGACATGTGGGCAACAATCACCCCTGGTAATCTGATGAGTGTGAACGGAGCGAATCTGATTATCAATATCTCTGCTTCAAATGAGACTTTGGGAAAAGCAGAGATCCGCAGAAGCGCTGTCAAGGAACATTCCCGGAAGAATTGCGGTATCTATCTTTATTGTTCAGCCGGAGCTTCCGAATCATCGAGTGAAATGGTATTTTCCGGACATAATATCGTTGCTTCAAATGGTCATGTTGTCACTGAAACAGAAGAATTTTCTTTGGAAACTGTTATTCTTTACGCCGATTTGGATGTCCTTAGAATCCATCATGACCGAAGAAACAATTCATCATTTCGCGATTCAATCTTAAAATATCGCTATCTTTATCAGAACATTGCACTTGACTTGGTCGAGTCAGATGATTTTACTTTTTCCAAAACAATTAATAAATTGCCTTTTGTACCCCAAAAACACGTTGCAGAAGATTTTTGGAAGATTGCTTCGATCCAACAATATTCCTTATGCAAGCGAATGGACCATCTGAAGATTGACAAGGTTTTGATCGGTGTTTCCGGCGGGTTGGATTCGGCATTGGCATTGCTGGTCGCCTGTAAGGCATTCGACACTTTGAAACTGAACAGAAAAGGCATAATTGCCTTGACGCTTCCGGGTTTGCACACAAGTGAAAGAACTAATAAGAACGCTTTGAGATTGATGAAAGAACTTGGGGTTTCATCCCAAGAAATCGATTTAAAGGAACACATATTAGATCACTTGGAATTGATTGGACACGATGGCAAAACCGAAGACATTACTTATGAAAATGCCCAAGCACGTGCCAGAACCATGGTGCTTATGGATATTGCCAACAAGGTCAGCGGCATCGTTCTTGGCACTGGAGACCTTTCCGAGATTGCACTAGGTTGGTCGACATATAACGGCGATCAGATGAGCATGTACAACGTCAATGCGGGAATTCCCAAAACAGTGGTCCGTTTTATGATTCAAAACTATGCAGATCTTGTCTTTGATGAACCCATTCGCGAATGTCTTTATGATATTCTCTCGACACCTATCAGTCCTGAACTCAAAAGTTCCCAGACAACGGAATCAGTCATCGGCAAATACGAAATCAACGATTTTATCCTTTATCGTTTTCTTGCTTGCGGAGACAATGAGGAAAGAATCAGGTTTTTGCTTTCCAAGACTTTTACCCTAAAAACAGAAGAGATCAATTCATATACTTCTCATTTTTTTAATCGCTTCTATTCGCAACAATTCAAACGGCAAGCCAGTCCTGATTCTCCGAAAATCCTTGATGTATCGCTCTCTCCGAGAAGCGATTTCCGCATGGCTTCGGATGTGAAAAGATAGGTGGGTAAGGTAACATGAAAATAATTGTCGGTCTCAGTGGTGGCGTGGATTCTAGCGTTGCCGCTTTGCTTTTACTTAGACAAGGATATGAAGTTGAAGCCCTCTTCATGAGAAACTGGGATTCGGCAATCAATAACGATTTTTTGGGAAACCCGGATTTGACCGGTGGCGTCTGTCCCCAGGAACAAGACTTTATTGATGCCCAAGACGTTGCCGACAAACTGGGAATCGTCCTTCACAGACATGATTTCGTTAAAGAATACTGGGACGATGTCTTTAAGTTTTTTCTGGATGAACTGAAAAAGGGCAGAACCCCGAATCCTGACATACTGTGTAACAAATACATCAAATTCGCAGCGTTTATGGATGTTGCAAAAACGCTTGGAGCAGATAAAATCGCCATGGGTCATTATGCAAGGATAGGGTTTGATGGTGAATTTAAATTACTTAGAGGCGTTGATCAAAATAAGGATCAATCCTATTTTCTGTCACAGTTGAATCAAGATCAGCTGGCATACACTTTGTTTCCGATTGGAGATATAGTGAAATCTGAAGTCAGAAAAATAGCCATCGAGGCCGATTTCAATGTCGCCAGGAAAAAGGATTCAACCGGAATCTGTTTTATTGGTGAACGGCGCTTTTCGCAATTTCTAGCAAACTATTTACCCGCAAAACCCGGCGATATCGTAAATGAAAAGAAAGAAATCATTGGCCATCACGAAGGTTTGATGAACTATACCATCGGTCAAAGGAAAGGTTTGAAGATCGGGGGCTTGAAAGATTACTCATCCAATCCCTGGTTCGTATCCGGAAAAAATCTGATTAAGAATGAATTGCATGTCGTCCAAGGATTTGATAATATCAAACTATTCTCCGATAAATGCATTGTCAACGGAGTAAACTGGATCTCAAACAATTGCTTCACAGGTGAAATCAATGTGACAGCTAAATTCAGATACCGCCAGCAAGATATCCCTGTTTCCATTTCCTGGGTGGGCAAAGATTCTATCCAAGTTTTGTATCCGGGGCTCGCAAGAGCTGTGACTCCCGGTCAGGAATGTGTATTTTACGACCATGAGACTTGTTTGGGTGGTGGCACTATCGATAAGGTGTATTATCAAAACGTCATACGGGTGGAGGAATCCTGAAATGAATAAGGTTGGTTTATGCTTTTCGGGCGGAGGTGCCAGGGGCGCATATCAGATTGGCGCAGTTAAAGCGCTTGTGGAATTAGGAATATTTTCACACATTCAGGTTTTTTCCGGAACATCGATTGGCGCTGTCAACGCCTGTATGGTAGCTACAAAGAACATTGACCAGATTTACGAAGTCTGGAAAACCATCGCCCCTGATATGTTGCACTCGACAGAAAGTTTTTTTAAGCGGCTACTGAAAGAAAGAATGGAACTGGTCGATCATGGACTCTTAAGAATCAATGAGCTGAGAATCCTCTTGCAGAAAAACCTTGATTTGGATAAACTTCGACAAAAGGAAGTGTATGTTGCCATTTCCGAAGGTGGTAGCTCCGATACAGGCTTTTTTGGACTCTTGAAAGCTTCTTACCAGCATTACATCAAAAAAGACTCGAAAGCTGTATATATCCCGATTGCAGACCAAACCGATACAGATATTTATAATTTCATCCTCGCCTCATGCTCGATTCCAATTGTTTTTCCCGGAATTCAGATTAATGATCATAAATATTATGACGGAGCGGTCTATGACAATGTCCCGGTAAAGCCGCTTGTCGAAGCCGGATGTGACACGATCATCGTCGTTCATCTTCATAAAATTAATTTTTTTGACAAGGGGAAATATCCCGGAATCAATTTCTATGAGATCAAGCACAAGCATTCGTTGGGAGGAATCCTAAATTTTGATCCCGAGCAGGCGAAAACTACTTATCAGTTTGGTTACGAAGATACGCATGCCATTTTCCAGGCTAATCCTTTCGATTTATAAAATAAAGATTGTATCCTTCCCTGACGTATTATCTCTATGTCAAGGGAGGTTTTTTTATGAAAAAAACATTTATAGTGGTGATTCTAACATTTATGCTTTTACTGTTTGGAGTAATCGAAGTCGAAGCGGAAGAATATCTTACCTACCAGGAAATTGTCTTTGACAACGATGCTGCGATGTTGTTGAAAGATTTTTCAAGCGGTGATTATGCCACCTATTACAATTTAATAACAAAGAAGAAATTTATGGGCTGGAAAGTAGAGATTGTCTACAAAAACGAACCGGTGGTGTTTGTCTCGGAAACAAAATTGAAAATATACAACAATGGCTACTCAACGATCAAACATGAAATCAGTCTTCAAACAAAAGAAGAAACAAAATACCAGATCAGCGCCTCGGGATCAATTTCGACAAGCATCAAGGGCGATGTTAAGAAATTTAAAGGTACGTTGGATGCCGACATCAAGGCTTCGATATCTTATACCAAGACTTCGACAAATACCGAAACCTATGAGTTTGTCATCATCGTCGATCCGAAAACGTATGTCACAATCGTAACCAGAGGTGAAGGTGAATTGTCAAACGGTGTGGCAAAAAACTATTTTTTCTGGATCGAAACAAAAAAAGGCGGCTGGGAGACCTTTTTTGTCAAGACCGAGTATTATGAGATAATCAAGGAACGAATCGGATGAAAAAGTGGTTGCTTATCATTATTGGATTCTATCTTGTGACTGGTGCTTTGCTCATATTGTTTGCAAAGGATCCTCAGTCTGAATTCGAAGTGCTCTCGATTAAAAAAACCCAGTCAAGATTGATGGTTCCAGAAGAAATGCTTACTTTCGATTTTTATGTAAGTGATTCAGAATGTTTTTTTATCGATTCTGAGAATGTCATCGATGCAAGCTTATCAGACGAGGATGTCGAGATCACGATTGAGTTGGCATCTATATCTGTCGAAAACACGCCTACAGCATATCTTGATAAATTATATTATCCTTGCACTTTCAGTTTCTCATTCACAGAAATTGTATTATCGGGAGGGAAGTTAGATATCAAGGACGGAATTTGCCGACTGACATACATCAATGAGGCAGAGTTTGAATTGCCAATTGGTGACCTGTGTCTGTATTTTTCCGACGTGAGTCAGATTCTCCATTTGGATTTCACCAGGCTCTATGCTGTGGTTGGCGAATATGAAAACAAAGAATACATGTCTGGAATCGTGATTGGTTTGGAAGGATTTACAATTGGTGATATTCCCATAACCAGAATCGACACGGGAATAAGCATTGTTTATCTAGATGTTTCCAAAGCAAAACCGCTGGAACAGGCTATTTCCTATACTAAGGACATTAAAGAACTCCTTGGTGTTGACACCTATTGTCCCATCCAAGAGTACTTGCCAGACAATCAATCTGCTTTTGAATTAAATGGTTCAGAACTAGTCTTTTTCCCAATGAAATATACTGAAAGAATCATCGATTTGCGACGGTTTTATCTAGAAATCGAGTATGAATATTTAGGCCAATCTTATAGTTTTGTCATTGACGATTTTGTGTATTATCAAAAAAATCCTTTTCAAGAGGTAGATGCAGATGAAGTCTCAAGGCATATCTATAAATATTGACAATGTGACAAAACATTACCAAAAAAATAAAGGTATTGCGAATGTCACCACAAGATTTGAAGGAGGATATCTCAATCTTCTTACCGGAGAAAACGGTTCAGGAAAGACGACTCTGTTAAAATGCATCATGGGACTCGTCAAATACAACGGTTCAATTAAACGAAACTATTCCAAGATCGGCTACGCACCGGAACAATTCGTGATGCCATCTTTCATGACCGTTTCAGATTTTCTCAAATGTATCGGTAGAGTGAAATGCGGGACAACCCAATTGACTTCTTCATATTTAAATGAGAATATGGCGTTTTTTGAACTCAAAGAAGCCTTTCACATGCCGATTGGAGCACTATCAAACGGCATGAAACAAAAAGTGAATTTACTGCAATCAATGATACACCAGCCAAAGATATTACTACTTGATGAGCCTTTAGCTTCGCTTGACAAAGATTCCCAAACAAAAGTCATCGAAACAATCTTGGCGATGAGCAAAGAAAATCTGGTCATAGTATCAACACATCATCCAGAACGCTTCAAAAACCGAAACAGAAGAGTGTATCATATCGAAAACGGGAATTTGGTGAGAAACGGCTGTGATTAGGCTGCAACTATATTTTATCCTCAGCAGACGCTCGGTTTTTTTGATCATGATTTTTTCCTTAGCGGTGGCATCAATCATTTTATACAACAGTGATTTTATGTCCGGCTATACCTTTCTTGATGCTGCAAGAGCAGAGAACGCGAAAAGTTATCTGGACAACTCGATACAAGTAATTAAGCTTCTGAGCGTGTTTATCGCTTTATTTACGTTTATCCAGGCATTTTCTAAAGAGGCAAGACAATATGCTTCTTATCTGGTAACAAGTCCAAAAACTAAGTTATTATTCTTCAATACAAAAATACTGGCAATCTTCATAATTGTTTTTTTGTTTGTAATACAACAAATATGGGTATTTTATATCGTTAGCAAAATATTGACACCATATTATTTTAATTTAGTTGAATTGATTGCTATTTTTGGTAAAATATTTATCCAGGCCATCTTTTTCGGAATGCTTCAAAGCCTACTCGTCCAAATATTGAAACACAACTTCACTCTGATATTTCCCTTGGTAATGTACTGGTTCATGGAAACATACCCGACCAGAAACGCAGTCGAAACATCCGAAATCATGAAAAAAATCAATATTGTTTTTCCTAACTTGCTTGTGAATGGCTTCTCATGGGATTTTTATCTTCCGGTTGAAAAATATGTCTTTGCGTTAATAGCGTTCTATCTCATTTGCGGTATCATCCATTTATATCAGGATATTTAGCGAAGCAGTAGCAAAATCTTAGATAATATTATTTATATATACTGTAGTTCTGTTTATTAATCGATAGAAAATATTTGAATTTTAGTAATTAAGTGGTATAATTCAAATATATCAAAAACCATAGAGGAGAATATTCATGTGCGGAATTGTTGGCTATCTAGGAAAACTCAAAGCAACTGATGTGATCCTTTCGGGTCTGGAAAAACTTGAATACCGCGGATACGACTCCTGTGGTATCTTTTTTCACGATTCGGTGAATGATAGCTTTGTCACTTATAAGGATAAAGGCCGGGTTCAGCATTTGCTCCAGGATTTTGATTATGACTTCGAAAATCATCTCGGGATTGGTCACACACGGTGGGCTACACATGGAAAACCCAATCGGGAAAACTCCCATCCACATTTTTCATATACTGAACGTTTCGTTATTGTTCATAACGGAGTCATCGAAAATTATAAGGAATTGACCGCAAAATATTTGTCTGGAATCTCATTTTCAAGTGAAACAGACACCGAGGTCATAGTTAATCTGATTGAACATTTTGTGATTGATCTTTCAGTGGAAGCATCAATACGAAAGACTTTGTCATTGATTGAAGGATCATATGCCTTGTTGATTGTCGACAAAAACGATCCTAAGATCATGTATGCCGCAAAGAACAAATCACCTTTGTTGATTGGCGTAGGAAAAGATGGGATTACGCTTGCTTCGGACGTTATGGCTCTTGTAGGCTATGCTCACTCCTATATTCCGATCGAGGATAAAACCTTTACCATCGTCAAGCAGGATGGCTCAAAGTATAACTATTCGATGGTAGACATAATCGGAACACCTGTATCGGCTAAAATTTATGAAATGAATATGGTTTTGGATGAAATCGGCAAAGCCGGATATCAGCATTACATGTTGAAAGAGATTTGTGAACAACCTTCTGTTGTCCGGAAAATCATGTCGAAGTATCTTGAAGACGGGATTTCAAATGTATCTGAAGACATTATCAGATTATTTCAAGAAACTGAACGAATCTATATCATAGCAGCAGGTACTAGCATGCATGCTGGTTATGTTGGGAAGTATTACTTTGAACACATTTCATTGATTCCAACAGAGGTTTTCATCGCCAGCGAATTCGCATACAATCAACCATTGCTGGTAAAAAATCCTTTATTTGTTTTTATTTCCCAATCAGGTGAGACCGCTGATTTACGAGCATGTCTTCTGAAAGTCAAAGAACGGGGATATAGGACACTTACCATCACCAACGTACCAACTTCGACGCTGGCCAGGGAATCTGACCATTTTCTAGAGATATTTGCAGGTCCCGAAATTGCGGTCGCTTCGACAAAAGCCTACGTTGGACAAGTTTCCATTTTGGCTATCCTTTCATTCCTCGTTGCCAAAAGAAAGCCTTTTGATTTGCATTTGGAACTATCGCGGGTTGCAATTGCGATGGATGCAATCATCGATAACCGGGAATACATCCAAAAACTTGTTTCCGACAAACTCACAAAACGTAATTGTTTTTATATCGGGCGGGGCCTTGATTACTACTCATGTCTTGAAGCCGCACTTAAACTTAAGGAAATTTCATATATACAAACCGAAGGTTTCGCTGCCGGAGAACTGAAACATGGAACGATTGCCCTGATCGAAGATGGCGTTCCTGTCATTGCCATCATTTCGCAAAAAAGCATCCAAAACAATACGCGCGCCAACATCAGGGAAGTATTATCAAGAGGTGCAGAAGTCATAGTGATTTCTTTGAATGGTGTTTCCGACATGACAGATGAAATCGTTCTGATGGATGTGAACGAAATGCTCACTCCACTACTAACGGTCATCCCGACCCAACTTATAGCATATTATTCCGCACTGAATCTCGGCAGAGACATTGACAAGCCCAGAAACTTGGCAAAATCTGTCACTGTTGAATAGGGGTTGATGTTATGGGTAGCTATTTTGGAACAGATGGAATTCGAGGCAAAGCCTACGAATTTCTTTCTTTTGATTTAGCGACAAGAGTCGGAAATGCTTTACAAGTACTACAAAATCTGACATTGGTTATCGCCAGAGATACCCGTGAATCAGGCGAGATGCTCGTTGATGCCATCAAAAAAGGTGCGATGTCTTCAGGAATAAATGTAATGGATTTTGGTGTCTTGCCGACACCTTTGCTTTCACATTTGAGCAAAACACAAGCAGCAATCGGCGTGATGGTAACTGCAAGTCACAATCCTTATTATGACAACGGGATCAAGGTTTTTATACTTGGATGTAAGCTTAATCAAGAGGATGAAGCTAAACTAGAATCCTTAATCGATAATCCCCATCAATCATATGGAGGATCAGAAAAAGGAATTGAATTAGAAGCTTATGATCCTTTACCCATATATCTGGATCTTTATACTTCACATTTTATAAAAACAGATTTGCTGATCGGTTTGGATTTGGCAAATGGTGCGACTTGTGCGACTGCCAAACACATTTTTAGCCGTTTTTCCGATAAAATATCATATATAGGCGACACACCTGACGGCAAAAATATCAATAATATGGTCGGTTCCACTCATCCTGAAGCATTAATCAATATGGTCATAAAACATAAACTTAACCTTGGTTTTGCTTTCGATGGAGATGGTGACCGGCTGATGATGGTTGATTGTGATGGTACGGTTTACGATGGCGATTTCATGATTTATATCATCGCCCTCTATCTTCGCAAAAAAGGTTTACTGAAACATGACACGGTCGTCTTGACAAAGATGAGCAATCTTGGTATTATCAAATCGCTAAATGACAATTCAGTCAAAGTGATCCAAGCTGACATCGGTGACAAATATGTGCTCGAGGAAATGGAATCTGGAGATTATGTTCTTGGTGGCGAAAACTCCGGTCATATCATCAACCGCATTTTTCTAGACACTGGTGATGGAGTTTTGAATGCAGCCTATTTGGTGAAACTGATTGTTGAATCTGAAAAATCACTCCAAGAGATGGTAAAAGGGATTAAACTCTATCCAGACAAACTGCTCAATTTGAGAAATTATGACAAGCAGCTTGTCAATCATCCTGAGGTTATCAATAAAGTCAAGGAGATCAAAGAACGTCTCGGTGAAAACGGAAAAATTCTGGTTCGTTCAAGTGGAACCGAACCGCTGATCAGGATTTCAGTATCTGCACCGACGATGGAGATTGTCGACCAATCAATTCATGATGTAGTCTCAATCATTGAAAAACTCCACACAAAATAATATATAAATACATATTCAGGAGGACCAATATGAAAAAATATGCTGTAATTCTGGCTGCAGGCAAGGGCACAAGAATGAAAACCGAGTTACCAAAGTGCGCATATCCGTTGCTGAGAAAACCGATGATCGCATATATTGTCGAAAATATCCGAAACAGCAAATCCGTTGACGAGATAATTGTCGTAGTCGGTCATAAAAGGCAGATCATCCAGGATATCTTAGGTGACACAGTTACCTATGCAGTTCAAGAGGAACAATTGGGAACCGGGCATGCCGTAATAGTCACAAAACCATATATCCAAGACATGCAAGGTGACACTGTCATCCTTCCTGGAGATATGCCTTTAATCGATGATTGCATCATCGAAAAAGCGATTTTGGAGCACAACGACAGAAGACATGATTTGACAATCGTTACGACCAAGGTCGAAGACCCAGAAGGGTACGGAAGGATTGTGCGAAACGAATCTGGATACCTTGAAGCAATCGTCGAACATCATGAAGCCAGTTATTCACAAAGAACCATCAATGAAATTAATACCGGAATCTATGTTGTCAAAAATACCGTTTTGTTCGAAGCTTTGGCCAAGCTTGACAACAACAACCTTAAAAATGAATACTACCTTACCGATATCGTGAAGATTCTCAAAAAATCAAACTATGTAATTGGAACCTACTACCTCAAGGATTCATACAAAGCGATGGGAGTCAATGATCTTGTTGCATTAAGCATTGCCGAGGCAAAACTTCGTTTGAAGATCAATCAAAATCTTATGCTTAACGGTGTTGCCATGATCAATCCCGAAACCATAACAATCGGTCATAACGTCATGATTGAAGAAAATGTCACCATTCATCCAAATACCTACATTACCGGAAACTCGGTAATCAAAAAAGGCGCTCAAATCGGTCCGAATACCGAAATTTACGAAAGCATCATCGGCGAAAGAGTAATTTGCAGACATTCATTGGTATATAATTCTGTCATTAATGAAGATTCAACTGTCGGCCCGTTCGCTCATCTGCGCGATGGCGCCTACATCGGAGCGAAAAACAGGATTGGCAACTTTGTCGAAGTAAAAAAATCCTCGACAGGAACAAATACCAAAGCCTCACATCTCGCTTATATCGGTGATGCGACGATCGGAAGCAATGTCAACTTCGGTTGCGGAGCTATCACAGTCAATTATGATGGCAAACACAAATATCAGACTCATATCGGAGATGACGTCTTTATCGGGTGCAACGCAAACCTGATCGCACCGATCCGAATCGAAGACAGTTCCATGATTGCTGCCGGTTCGACGCTAAATAAAAATGTTCCCAAAGGGTCGCTTGCCATTGCAAGAGCATACCAAGTGAACAAGATAAATTATCTGAACCTGAAAAAAGAGAAAATCGATTCTGAAGAGTAATCTTTTTTCTTGACATAATCTCTTTATTGTTATATACTATGTTAGATTTAAAAAGTAGAAAGAAGAAGGCCCACTTCTCACCTGATTGACCAATCAATAGGTTGCTTGCTACAAAAGACTATAGTCTGGATTGTGACGTGGGTGCCTTATTTGGCATCCACTTTTTATTTTCACAGGAGGTGTTACATATTATTTACAACATTAACCAAAGACCGGTGAGGAAAGATGATACTCAGATTAATGAAGAAATTCGCCTCAGGGAGGTCTTGCTGATTGGTGCTGACGGAACTCAGTATGGTTTGATAACCACCAGAGAAGCGTTACAAATCGCTTCTAGGGAAGGCTTAGATCTCGTGCTTGTGGCTCCAACTGCCAAACCACCGGTATGCAAACTGATGGACTACAGAAAATTCCGTTACGAGCAACAAAGAAAAGCCAGAGAAGCCAAGAAAAACCAACGAATCGTTGAATTGAAAGAAATCCGTCTTACCGCGGTGATCGACACTCACGATTTTGAAACCAAACTCAGAAATGGAATCAAATTCCTTGATAAGGGAGACAAATTGAAAGTGGCTGTATGGTTGCCTTACCGCGCCGGTGAAATGCTGATTCAACAGGGAAAAGAAGTTCTAAAACGTTTCATGGCAGGTTGCGAAGAAGTCGGTGTTCTGGAAAAAGACATCGCCCGAGAGGGACGATACTTAACTATGGCTTTGACACCAAAGAAAAAATAACTTAAGGAGAGAATATTATGCCAAAAATGAAATCCCATTCGGGAACAAAGAAAAGATTAAAAAGAACCGGAACCGGAAAACTGCAAAGAAGCAGCACGTTCCACGGTCATTTGATGAGCCATAAAACACCAAAACAAAACCGTCAAGGTAGAAGAAGCGAGACAGTCGCAAGTTCTGATCTCAAACGGATCAAGCATCAAGTTCCGTACTTGTAGGATGTAGGAGGAAAAATCATGCCTAGAGTAAAAGGTGGCCCTGCCACAAGAAAAAGACGTAAAAAAATATTGAAATTAGCCAAAGGCTATTACGGCGCGAAGCATTTATTATACAAGACAGCTAAAGAACAAGTGATGAACTCGCTTGCCTATGCCTATCGTGACCGCCGCAGAAAAAAACGCGACTTCCGCAAATTATGGATCACCAGAATCAACGCAGCAGCAAGATTGAACGAACTTTCCTATTCAAGATTAATCAATGGTCTTAACATGGCAAATGTCGAAGTGAACCGCAAAATGTTGTCCGATATCGCAATCAATGACCCATCAGGATTCAAATCGATCTGCGAACAAGCAAAAAAAGCTTTGGAAAAAGCCGCAAAATAAAGTAATAAAGTCTAGCAATAGACTTTTTCTTTTGTCATTATGTCTTGAGATGTCAATAAGCATTGTAAAAAACAAATTTATTTGTTAATATATTAATAACAAGATTGTGTCCAGGTTTAGAATGGCTAGGTGATATTTTTGAAGCAGGCGAAAATCATCCATATTTTCGGAGCATCAGGATCGGGATCAACAACTTTGGCGAAAGCCATCAGCAGTAAGCACGGTTATCACTTCATCGACACCGACGATGCAATCTGGGAAAAGACGGATCTTCCGTTTTCAACAAAGAAATCTGAACAAGACTCGCAAAAATACATTAGAAACGAAATGGCGAAACATGCCAAATGTGTTATCTCCGGAGCTTTTGTCGGATGGGGAGACATTTTCAAAGACAAGATTGACCTGTTTGTCTATTTGCATTTACCTTTACCTGTTAGGCTTGAAAGAATTCAAAAACGTGAACTCAACCGCTTTGGAAAGCGTATCATGCCTGGGGGCGATCTTTATTTTCAACACACGGATTTTTTGAACTGGGTCAGCCAGTATGAGACGGCCTCCGTCCACGTCAGAGGACAGAAGCAACACGAAAGTTGGCTTGAAAAAGTTGCTGTTCCCGTAATCAAAATCGAACAAGAAAAATCTATCGATGACTTAATGAAGATTATGGAACCATATACCAAATAACTTGTATCATGAACCTTATATCTCAAGGAGAATATTCATGGAACTATATTTCAATCTATTTTTGAAAGGTGTGACCTCGGTCATCATCCTATATATAGCTTTCAACACCATTTTTCGCTATCATCCATCGATCCGTCTAACTGATTTGATCGCTATTGTTATTTTCACTATCGTCAGTTATTTTTTCATAGGATCATTCAAAATTGTTGCTTATGCAATCGTTATTGGCGTAGCGCTTTTGATATACCTTGTTACAAAGCTGGTATTGAGAAAAAAACATATCGATTTTGTCTTTCTCCATTCTATCGCAAAATCTGACAGGGAAATGTTTCAAAGTGCCATCAGTGAAACAGAGTCTAAACTAAATCTCCCGAAACAAGAGATTTCAAACATTAGAAACCTGGCTTTTTTAATCAAAATCAATGACAACTGTAAAAAAAGAGTGAAAACATTTTTAAAAGAACTTGATCAACTTTTGGCAAAGAAACCAAAGCGATTTGGTTATTATCAATATTTTCATATTATCTTCGCTCTGATTCTCATGGCCGCAATCTGGCGGTTTTAGGAGGAGTAAATGTCCGGTATTAAATACAAGCGAATTCTTTCGCCAAGCAAAAGCCCACAACGCTATTTCGGAGTTGATTTTTTTGCTTGTCTGTTTCATGGTTCCTATCCCGGACGTCAGTATCTTGCTTCGATAGTCGATGTAGACCAAACTTATAGAAATGAGCCTATGCTACCTAAAACAGACATCATTTTTCTTTTCAAGCAAGAACTATCCTTAAAAGTGGAAGGATCTATTATCGGTTTTTACCAAAACCCAGATGTTTATGATAAATTGCAAGAAAATGAAGGTTTCATGCGCACAATTTTGGAAATCATTCTAGAAAAAAACATGGGATTGTATCTGGAAACTTCGTCTGATAAAGTGCTTCACGATCTAGATATTTTAAAAAAGATTAACGAAAAAGCCCCTGTCATAATCACTGTTCCCATCGCCTTTGCCAATGACCTTGTCCAGGAAAAAATGGATTTTTTTGAACCTGATTTCACGCACAAGTTGAGGCTTATCCATAAACTCAGCCATGAAACTATTCCTGTCGGTGTGATTATGAAGCCGATAATTCCTTTTGTGAACGACAGTGAAGAAAACGTCCGTGAAATACTTCTAAAGACCAAGGAAGCAGGCGCATTATTTGTTTATCCTACCTTTGGCATCATGCTCTTCGAGGAACAACGATCAAGCTTTCTCGATCTTATCGACAAAGAATATCCCGGATTAAAGAATATTTTTATGGATACATATGGCAACAAAAAATCACTTGCCTCGATGAATTCCGGCAAGTTAAAGAAAGCTTTTGTATTCGAAGCAAAAAAACTGAAAATTCCTTTTGGCATGAGAGATATTGTCAAATCAATCAAACCTCAAAGCGAAACACAACTCAAATTGTTTTAGTCTGAAAGAAGGCGTGTGCCTATCATTGAATTCATCAAAGAAAACTGGCTTTATCTAGCAATCGTCGTCGGCGTGATTTTTGTCATGACGATGATCTATGTGATTTATAATCTCGCCAACAAAAGCCATATGAAAAAATATGATGCGCAACATTCCGACAACAGCGATTCTACCCAAGATGTGAAAACTATTTCCCTTCAAGATTTGATTGACCAAGAAATCATTTCCAGTTATGAATCCAAAAACAACAAAAACGCTGTTGATAAAACCAACACCGAAACAGTGAGCAAGGAAAAGAAACCTGTCCCTGAAAAAAGTGTACCATTGGTCGAAAATCAAATCTTGAACAAAATATTCTCTCCACTTTCAGATGATGATACTGAACTGGAGAGACACACAGAAGTGGAATTAGTTGAGGAGGAATTGCCAAAGAAACCAGAGAAAGAAAAAACGATTTCTGTTAAAGAGACAAAAACCGAAACCAAAAAGGTGCCAGTAAAATCTGCAGCCAAACCCAAAGATCAAAAAAAGGAACTTGGTCGCTATCATGTTTTATTCCGTAAAGAAGATCGTAAGTGGTTTGTAAAACGAGAAGGCTCAGACAAGATCCTGCGCATACTTGAGACTCAGAGAGAGGCCATCGCTTTTGCCACAATTAAGGCAATCACGCAAAACACTAGTTTTGTCATCCACAAACAAGACGGCAAAATCCGGAAACAAAGCTGACATTACGCGAAATCCAAAAGATTTCGTTTTTTTTTTACAACAAAATCACTTGCGAGATTGTTTATATTGTTGAAAATAGCAAAAGAAAGTATTATCCCTCAAAAAAAATGTTAAAATAGTCTCATGAACGGAGTGAGACTATGAAGGATAATCTCAATCATCTCGTACGGCTTCTCAAACAAGGTGATACTAGTGTCTTTGATGAGTTGTACCACAATACTTTCAGACAGGTTTTTTTTGTCATTCTTCCAATATTAAATGACCGTTCGCTTGCGGAAGATATCATGCAGGACACCTATATCAAGCTCTTGAAAAACCTACAGAATTACACAGAAAACAATTTTCTTGCGTATTTATTGACAATTGCAAAAAATCTGGCACTAAATGAATATAAGAAACGCAAACGGATGACTCTTGTTGATGAAGTTGAGTATGATTACTCAAATTACGCGTTTCAAAACCATATTGAAATATCGATCGAAAAAGAAGAATTAATCCGTGATATGTTAGCAATTCTTGATGAAACAGAAAAAAACGTCGTATTGCTATATAATGTCGAAAACCTGACACACAGGGAAATTGCATTGATTCTTGACAAACCGCTGGGAACGATTACTTGGATTTATTCCAAGGCGGTAAAAAAATTGCAAAAGAAATTTAGGGAGGGAGACAAATGACCTACAGGGATTTTCAAAAAACCTTAAGAGACCACGTTTCGTTCAACCTGGTTGAAAAGACGGATTTTTTAAACAGTGTTCAAATGTATCACCAACCTGAAATCTCCAAATCCCAGTTCCGGAATCCTTGGAGAAAATTCGCAATTGGTCTTACTGGACTTGTAATAGTCGCTTTGCTTTCACTTGGATTGGTGTTTCAATTCGATACGATTGCTGCCGTATCACTTGATGTGAATCCTTCGCTTGAGATCAATATCAACCGCTTCAATCGTGTGTTATCTGTCGAAGCCTTGAATCCTGATGGCGAAACGGTCGTAGAAAATCTGCGATATGATTCTGGTTCGCTTACAAGAGTTCTGGAAGAAATCAAATATCAAAATATCATTTTAGGTTACGCATCTGCAAATAATGTCACAATGCTGTTTGGTGTAAGTGCCGATGACTATAAAACCGAAAATAGATTAAAAACCGCAATTCTCGGTTACTGCACAACAGACGATATTACTGTCCTCGTGCTCAACAAACATTCTCAAGCCTCGACAAATATTTATTCTGGCTATGCTTATGTTATTGCGGAAACAGAACAATCTGGATACATATCTACAACAGCAGCCACGATGCCGGCGATGACTACTGTCGACTATTATGATTCGACAACAAATGATGTCAGCATCTTTACAACTGAAAATTTTAAAATGCGGTTCTCTACTGCAGGAGTGTTGAGCGAAGAAGAATATGTCAATCTTGCCCAAACACTTGGCATTACCGATGCAAAGTTACAAATAGTACTTCAAGTGTTTTTATACTATTCGCAATTTGTTCAGGAATCAGATCTTGAACTTTTGGCGGAAATGAATTTGTCTGACTTGGTCAATTTATACAACAACACGATCAATCCTTAATCAATTCTTGATAACAAATAAATCATAGCACCTGGATTATTTTCCAGGTGTTTTTTATATTTTGTCCGATAATCCGAACAATTACACACAGATAATAAATGGTATTGATATATTCATCCAAAAGTTCCGGATTACAGATGCCAAATGGATTTAATTGGGGAACGCAAGGCTCTGCAACTGTTGCCATCAAATTTGCTGCAGTGAATTTTATGGCAAAAGACATTACTTTCGCCAATGGATTTGATTACAATTTGTCGACCATAAGTGACAAACAAGCAGTCAGTCTTGTAACAGAAGCAGACCAAGTCATTTTCTTCAATGTCAACTGTCTTGGATATCAGTATACTCTCTATGCCAAATACGGAAGGCAGTACTATATCAATGTCTATATTGAAGGTGTTGTCGACTTTATTTTTGGTAACGGTGGTCGAGCATATTTTGAAAATTCCGTCATCTAGTCACTAGCCCGTTCCACTGGTTGCTTATCGACAAACAAGGGTTATACTACCTCGAACACGCAAATGCTTGATTACGGATATGTTTTCTACGGCAATGAATTTATTTTTGAAGACGGAGTTCCTTCTGGTAGCGTTGATTTGGGAAGACCTTGGGCTCCCGATGCGGCGATTGCTTATATCAACAATACATTTGGGGTGCATATATCTGCAAGAGGCTGGACGGAAATGTCTAGAAACCTTCCTGAAAATGCAAGATTCTATGAATACCATAACAAAAATACGCTTGATGAAATTTTACCAACAACCACTTTCGGAAAAACCTTGACAGAGCTTGAAGCTTTGAGTTATGTCGATAAGGATGTCGTATTCAACCAAATCAATGGACAGGTCGATTTCGGATCTGGATGGGATTACGCTTCAGACCTTTCATCTTTGCAGGATAAAGTATTCTATTATGTAATCGAATAACCACGAAAAAAACGATGACCAGAAATGGCCATCGCTTTTCGTATATCTGAATTATGCATTATTGTTGAAGATAAGTTTTCTCTCGCCATTTGTTGTATTTCCCGGAAATCCAATAAACCAACATGAAAGCGAGCAATACCAAAGTATACAAAAAAACCGTGTGAACTCCGTTTGGCAGGATATTTAATAATGGAATCGGGCCGCCAAGAAACGGATTTCTCATCAAGTATATGTTATTGGCATCAGGATTGACAAAGATATTGCCATACATTCCCCAAATACTGATGATCAATGCTCCGATAAATGTATTCTTCCAGTTTTTCTTTTCCAATTTGAACTCTCCGGAAACAATCAGAAAACAAGGCAAAAATACGAGTAGGAAATGAACTACCAATGATCTAATCATCGGAAAAGTAACGATTAAAGGATTCCCATACAACACGCCAACAGGATAAATTATCGCTGCGATTCCGCCAATGATTGAAGAAGTGTAAATAAAATCTTTCATCCCTTTGATGTTGAAACAAACGACAAGCGGAAGCAAGACATTATTTATGCCACATACCTGAAAGGAGATCAAAGTGCGCCAGTCCCAGAAAGGATGCGAAAAACTTGAAATTTGGTCCCCGTATAACTGCCATTCTGTCACAAACAAAATCTCTCCACCATACTTTAGCCCCAAGAGAATAATCCCCGTGATGATAATGATGATTTTCCTTGTCTTTTCGCTTTTATGGGCAAAAAGCCTCATCAATAAAATAAAGCATAAAATTGATAATGCTATATAGAGCAAATGTTGCCATTTAAACAGGTATGCGATGGGATTTTCATCCATTCCCGCACTTGTGAAAAAATCTGCAAGTAACATTCTGAACCCCCGTTAACTGATTATCTATTGAACATTATATAATATCTACGTTGCATATTTCCAGCCAATTTCAGGTATTTTGAAAAATAGTTGCAAAATCAAGAAAAAGTAGTAGAATATTTATACAAGCGTTTTCATGGAGGTAGACAAATGTTCACTATCAAAATTAAAAATGACATCCATCAGTTTCAGGACAAAATCCGACTTGAAACTTTAGCAGACCGGTACAAAGGTGCATTTTACGCCGGAAAAGTCAACAACCGCCTCAGAGAACTGTCATATGAAGTTGATTACGATGCCGAAGTCGAGTTTTTAGACTACACATACCAGGACTCAGCGAGAATTTACGCCACAAGCATGCGTTACCTTATCTGCATGGCTTTTTGGCGCGTGTATCCAAAACTCCAGATAAAATTCTCCAACAGTATCTCGATGGGAATTTACGGACGTGCCATCAATGGAATTCTTACCCAGGACATGGTACAGAAAGTAATCGAAGAGATGAATGTCATCATAAAGATGAATTATCCGATTGTCAGAAAAAAAGAATCCATTGCAAATGCAAAAAAATATTATCGCAGCCAAGGATACTTTGACAAGGTCGAGACTTTGAAATACCGCAAGGAAATTGTCAATATCTATGAATGCGACTCCTACAAAAACTATATGTATGGCTACATGATACCTTCAACAGGCTATCTTGCTGAATTTGAACTTTTCTATTATAGCCCAGGTTTTCTTGTCAGATATCCTCGCATCGAAGAAAAGGGACAAATTCCAGAGTTTTCCGATTCACCCAGTTTTTTACGGGTTTTGAATCGTGCAGAACAGTGGGCTATCAATTGCGACGCGGAAATGATATACAAAATGAACAAGAAAATCGAAAATCATCAGGAAGTAGAATTCGTCAATATGTGCGAGACAAAACACAATAATCAACTATGCGAACTCGGTGAAATCATTTCTCGAGATATCGACAATATCAGGTTGATTGCAATCGCAGGACCATCTTCCTCCGGCAAGACGACTTTTTCCAGAAGACTGGAAATTGAATTGTTGACTAGAGGCGTCAAACCTTTGATGATTTCGATCGATAACTACTATCTTCCAGTAGAAAGAGCTCCGATCGACGAATTTGGCGAACCAGACCTCGAACATGTCCTTGCTCTGGACCTTGACCTTTTCAACAAGAATATTACCGGTCTGATCAACGGAGAAAATGTATCCCTACCGGTATTCGACTTTAAAAAAAGGGCAAGAGTATTTTTGCCCGAGACCCATATCGGCTCACATAATCCGATTATCATCGAAGGAATCCATGCGCTAAACGATCTTATGACGGAATTCATTCCTGCTAGCCAAAAATTCAAGATTTATATTTCGCCTTTTTCCCAAATCAACATTGATTATAACAATCCGATCAATTTGACTGATTTGCGTCTATTGCGAAGAATCGTGCGCGATTTGCAATTTCGCAATACTTCACCCGAAAAAACCCTCAGCATGTGGCCTTCGGTAAGAAGAGGGGAATACAAATGGATCTATCCTTACATTGAAAGTGCTAACTATATCTACAATTCAGAGCTCACATATGAACTTTGTGTTCTCAAAAAATATGCGCTAAACGCCTTGCTACAAATTCCCAACGAATCCGAATACTTTGTCCATGCGAACAGACTTATTAAGTTTTTGAAGTATTTCCGCGAAATCAACCAGTATTTGGTACCATGCAATTCACTCCTTCGCGAGTTTATCGGAAAAAGCGTTTTTGAACACTGAAAAAGTGTTCTTTTTTCTTGGTCAACTATTGATTGTAATAAACATCAGAATTTGCTATAATGAATTGAAGCTAGGACGTGTTAGAAATGAAGAATACCGATCAAAAATTGATTGGCTTGACAATTGAGGAAGTTAACGAACGTTATTTGGCGGGCAAATACAATTTGCGCCCCAAATCAAATCTTAAATCGGTTGGAAAGATTATCCGGGATAATCTTTTTTCTTATTTCAACCTGATTTTAGCACTTCTGGCAATCTTGTTAATCTCAATCAAAAGTTATGAGAATATGTTCTTTGTCATTATCGCGGTCATGAACACCACAATCGGTATCATCCAAGAACTAAAGGCCAGAGAAACGATCAAAAAACTGTCACTTTTGTCGCAACCGATTGCGACAGTGTTGCGCCAAGGATTTGAGATTGAGATCGACATCGAAAAAATCGTGATAAACGATATCTATGTGCTTTCTTCAGGGAAAGAAATAGTTACCGATGGCAAAATAATCGAAGGTATTTTGACAGTCAATGAAGCAAACCTCACGGGCGAAGCGGAACCAGTCGTAAAAAGGATTGGCGACACCGTCCTTTCGGGAAGTTTCGTCGTCTCAGGGAACGCATATATTGAAGTAACTGAAATCGGAAAAGATAATTATATCGAAACGCTATCAAGCAAAGTGAAGACACTTGGAAAACCTAGGTCGGTGATTTTGCTATCGCTCAGAAAACTGTTGAAACTGATCGGAATCATTATTATTCCTTTGGGGTTGTTGACATTTTACAATGTCTTTCTCAACTCAGGAATGGATTACTTCATAGATTTCTTACATACTCCAGAATTGTATCAGAACGCTTTGAAAAAAATGGCTGGAGCCATGGTGGCCATGGTGCCGTCTGGTCTGTTTCTCTTGACGACCATTACATTCGCATCTAGCGTCATCAAACTCGCCAAAAGAAATACTCTTGTGCAAGAATTGTATTCGATCGAAACCTTGGCAAGAATCGACATCGTTTGTCTGGACAAAACCGGAACTTTGACAGACGGGACAATGCAGGTATCTTTAGTCGAGAATGTTGAGACCGAATCTGATTCTTTTAATAATAATAATATATTGAATCTTGATATAAAGCAGATTATTTCTTCCATGAACTATGCCTTGAAAGAGAAAAACCCCACCGGCATTGCTTTGAATGATTATTTTGGATCAAAACGCAAATTAAGGTCAAAAGGTTTGCTTGCATTCAGTTCACAAAACAAATACAGTGCCGTATCGTTCGATACAGGCACATATGCTATCGGTGCTCCAGAAATGATTTTCAAGGGCAAATATATGAAAATCAAAAAACAGGTTGAACGGCACGCAAGAATGGGAAAAAGAGTATTGCTGTTCGCATCTGCCGAAGGCATCAGTGAAGATAAACTGACTGGTAAAATCAGGCCAATCGCTCTGATCATGCTTGATGACCATATAAGAGACAATGCTTTGGCGACTCTAAATGAGTTTTCCGAGGCAGGAGTAGTTATTAAAATCATCAGCGGTGATAACCATTTGACTGTCGCAGATGTCGCTATGAGAGCGGGCGTTCCAAATGCAAAAAAAGCTATTTCTCTTGCCAATATGAGTGATGAGAAGTTACTTGAGGCCGCCTTACTCTACACGGTTTTTGGACGAGTCAGTCCCGATCAGAAAAAAAAGTTGATCGAATATTTCCAAAAATCAAATCACAAAGTAGCTATGATCGGTGATGGAGTGAATGACATACTAGCCTTGAAACAAGCAGATTGTTCCGTAGCTATGGCAAATGGTTCGGAAGCCGCAAGAAACATCTCACATCTTGTACTGCTTGACAATGATTTCGCTTCCATGCCAAAAATCGTCAAAGAAGGAAGACAGATCGTCAATAACATGGAAAGAGCATCTGTTCTGTATCTGGTGAAGACTTTATATACCGTTTTATTGACAATTGCCTTGTTGATGACATCAAAAATATATCCTTTTGAGCCAGTTCAGATGTTTGTGATTGAAACCTTCATCATCGGAATTCCCTCATTCTTTATCGCTATGGAACCAAACACAAAAATGTTCAAAGGTAAATTCCTGAGAAATGTTTCTCGAAATGTGATTCCAGGAGCAATACTTGTCGTTTTGAATCTCATGGCAGTTTATGTTTTTGCCCGTTTCTGGCCTACGATTACCATCGGAGAAATCTCGACTGTGGGAATCATTGCCGCAACCTTCGCTTATCTTTTAGTCTTAGTGAATATCTCGATGCCACTAAACAGGCGTCGTTCAATTATCGTCGTGTCCGCCGCCCTAGCCTCTGCCTTCTGTTTTATTGTGTTGGGTCAGACACTCTTCAAACTGGAGTCGCTTTCGATTCCCAGTCTATTGTTGCTGATTCTATTGATGGAGACAACATATGTTATCATGTCTATTTCCAAACGGGAACTAGTCAAGTTTTGGGCGTGATTTCACTCATGGTATTTTATCCTTAGTCGACACATGATATAATGTTTGTTAAAGAGAAACATCATATAGGAGGTAAAGTATGAACGTATTGCATATTAGTGCCGAATGCTATCCCTTCGCAAAAGTGGGCGGACTCGCCGATGTAGTAGGCTCCTTGCCAGGCGAACTCAAGCGCTTGCGCAATGTGGATGCCAGAGTAATACTGCCAAAATACAAATCAATCTCAGATAAATATAAAAGTAAAATGGTTTCATTGCTTGAATTTACAATTAATCTTGGCGACAAAAAAAATATTTATGTCGGGATTGAGACTTTGACTTTGGAAAATGTGATTTTTTATTTTGTCGATAATCTGTTTTATTTCGGTTCCCGTGATCAAATCTATAATTACGGTGATGAATCGGAGCGATTCGCTTATTTTCAGGTTGCTGCGCTAGAAGCCGTCAGCAAACTCGATTTTATCCCCGATATCATCCATGTTCATGACTGGCATACAGCCATGATTCCCTTGTTGATAAAGACAACATATAAGAAATCAATTCCGGCGAGGACGGTCTTGACGATCCATAATCTCGCATATCAAGGAATATTTCCGCTTCAGGATTACAAGATGCTACCACTAAAATATGACTATCGCTTTGAATTTGAAGGCTTTCTTAATTTTCTGAAAGCGGGCATTGTGAGCGCTGATCTGATCACAACCGTTTCCGAAACATATGCCAACGAGATTTTGACCGACTACTACGGATACGGCATGCAAAGGTTGTTAAGAGCCAGGCGAAGTTCCTTGCTAGGAATATTGAATGGAATAAGTTACAAGGATTTTAACCCTGAAACTGACAAACTCATCAAATCTAACTATGATTTCCTGCATTACAGAGAGGGAAAACTTCATAACAAATCAGAACTCTCGCGCATTTTGGATCTTGATTTTCCTGAAGACAAGCCCTTGATCGGTATCATCTCGCGTCTTGTCAGCCAAAAAGGAATTGATTTGTTGCGTAGGGTCTTAGACGAAATGCTCAAAATCGATGATTTCTACTTGGTAGTGCTTGGCGATGGAGAACCAGAATATGTAGACTATTTTCAAGAATTAGAGACGAAATTCAATCAACGAGTACGAGTATATATTGGTTATGACAACAATCTTGCTCATCTCATCTATAGTGCTGCGGATATGTTCTTGATGCCTTCAAAGTTTGAACCGTGCGGTTTGGGACAACTGATTGCCTTGCGCTACGGAACCATCCCGATTGTCAGAGAGACCGGAGGTCTGGCTGATACAGTTGTGCCATTCAATGAATATGTTCCTTTGGGCAATGGATTCAGTTTTAAACATTTCAATGCCCATGATATGATGCATGTCATCCGTTATGCCATTGATATGTACCGATTACCGGAAGCTTGGGATTTCTTGGTCGGTGAAGCGATGACCTCAGATTTCAGCTGGACACGATCTGCAAAAATATATAAGAAAGCTTACAGAAAGGTTTTAAACCCTAAGGAGGAAGAATAAATGGATGTATTGGCATTAATCCTAGCCGGAGGGCGGGGATCACGTTTGGATATTCTCTCGGAGAACCGGGTCAAACCAAGTGTTCCTTTTGCGGGAAAATATCGAATCATCGATTTCACGCTGTCGAATTGTTCCAATTCCGGCATTTTCAATATCGCCATTTTGACCCAGTATATTCCTTTTTCATTAAACGATCATATTGGTTCAGGAAAACCATGGGATTTGGACAGACGCGATTCCAAGGTTACTTTGTTGCAACCGCACAGCGACTGGTACAATGGCACCGCAGATGCGGTAAGGAAAAACATTCATTTTATCGAACAGAGTCAATCCAAATATGTGTTGATTCTTTCAGGAGACCATATCTATAAAATGGATTATAGAAAAATGATTGCCCAACACATTGAAACCAAAGCAGAACTTACAGTAGGCTGCAAAGTGATTGACCCTGCAGAATCTTATCGGTTTGGAATGCTTGAAGCCAACAATGAAAATAAAATATTCAAATTTCAGGAGAAGCCTAAAAAAACCACTTCCGATCTGGCTTCGATGGGAATATACGTATTCAACACCGACGTTTTGTTGGATCAGTTGAGAAACAACAGTGTACCTGATCTTGATTTTGGCAAGCATATCATTCCGTCGATGATCGATAGCCATCCCGTTTACGCATACAGATTTTCCGACTACTGGAAAGATGTCGGCACCTATGAATCGTATCTTAATGCCAATCTGGAGTTGATCGAAACTGTTGACAAGATTCCGCTTGACATGTACGATTCGAAATGGAAGATCTATACAAAATCAGAAGAACTTCCCGCCGTAAAGGTCGGTTCAAAAGCTACGATCCACCAAGCATTGCTTTCAAATGGAGCAATTGTTGCCGGGCACGTGGAAAGAAGCGTCCTTAGTCCTGGTGTAATCATTCACCCACTGGCAAAAGTCACAAATTCAGTGCTTTTAAATAATGTGGAAGTCAAGCCGGGAGCAATCGTAGACAATTGCATAATCGATAAAAATACTGTCATTGAAGCCAATGCCTTGGTCGGATTCGGAACCGATTACACTCCCAACATCGAGAATCCCGATCTATTGTCAACTGGAATCACGGTACTAGGAAAGCGGATTAAAGTTCCCAAGAACATGGTTATTGGACGAAATTGCAGAATATTCAAAACCGCGGATTTGAACAATCTCGAAGAAAATATCATCCGTTCAGGATCAACCTTGAGATAAAGCAACATCACCGCGGACTTCCGCGGTGATGTTTTTTTTAGGGCATAAGTTATTGCCCATAATCAAAACAAAAAAACACCGTTACCGGTGTTGGCCTTCCATGGTGCTCCTACCAAGAATCGAACTTGAATTTCAGCATTACCATTGCTGTGTTTTGCCATTAAACTATAGGAGCGGTTGCTTTTCTTATTATAATCAAGTTTCGGCGAAAAATCAAGATTTTTGTTATTGAATTGGCAACAAGTACAATTAGGGGTGGAATATCAATATATTATTTTATATTATTTTAGATTATTTTAGATTATTGACAATATTATATATCTAATATATAATGTATATAGGGGGCGATTTTATGTTAGAAATAAAGGGTTTATCTAAAAGTTACGACGGAAAGAAACAGGCATGCGATCACATCGATCTGCAAATTGAAAAAGGCGATATCTATGGATTTATCGGCCACAACGGGGCCGGAAAAACAACTCTATTGAAGTCAATTTCAGGTATCATCGACTTCGATGAAGGTGAGGTTTTGATTGATGGCTTTTCCATTAAGGCTCAACCGCTCGAAGCAAAAAAGATTATTGCCTACATTCCTGACAATCCAAATATCTACGAATCATTGACAGGCGTACAATATCTTGATTTTATCGCTGATGTTTTCTTAGTGAATCTTGAGAAAAGACAGCGTTTGATTGAAAAGTATGCGACAATGTTCGAAATATCAGATGCACTTAACAATCCGATTTCATCATATTCTCATGGCATGAAGCAGAAGATTGTCATCATGGGCGCTCTGATCCATGACCCTAAAATTATGTTGCTAGATGAGCCATTCGTTGGTCTTGATCCTAAGGCTAGCTATCTTCTAAAAGAAGTGTTCAAAGAATTATGCGAAAAAGGCGCCTTGATCTTTTTCTCGACCCACGTTTTGGAAGTAGTTGAAAAGCTTTGCAACAAAGTTGCCATTATCAAACAGGGCAAAATTGTCGCCAACGGCAACACCCAAGATATTATCAAGGACCAATCCCTTGAGCATATCTTTTTGGAGTTGATCAAGGAATCATGATTTATTTTCGCTTGCTGAAAGTATTTTTAAAAGAGAATTTTTCCCTGCGGCGGTTGATTGGGACCGATCTTCGCAAATCAAAAAAGAAGGCCATTCTGCTGGGAGCCGTGATTTTATATGGTTTGGGCACATTTTTCTTCACGTTTGGCTATTTGTTTTTCGATTTAGGCAAAATTCTAGCTCAAATGGGCTTTTTAGAGTTGCTTTTAATGTATGTTTTTCTATATTCTATTGGTGTCAGCATGATGCTGGTCCTTTTTCGAGCAAACGGATACCTCTTCCACTACAAGGACTATGAGATACTTGCACCATTGCCCATAAAACCAAAAACGGTTCTTTTTGCAAAAGCGACAATTATGTTGCTGACGATTTATTTTGGTCTTGTCATTTTCATTTCTCCGATCGCTTTCGCCTATTTCTATTACACCGGTTTTTCAATTTTCAGTTTTTTGATTTTTCTGTTAAGTTTTCCCTTCATCCCGTTAATTCCTGTTATCATTTTTTCTTTCTTGTCGATGTTGATCGCCAGAGCAACTTCACGCTTCAGAAAAAGCAATATTTTGAATATTATCCTGATGCTTTTAGTCTTTATGGGAATCATGGCGTTTTCCATGTCATTCAGTTTCTCTGGAGGTTCAAATCCGCTTCTTAACCAACAAGACCTTATCACCGGAATGAAGGACATCTATTTGCCGATGGGCTGGTTCACTGATGCCGTCCACAACCGAAATATCCTTTCGTTTTTCCTGTTAATTGTGTCAAATGCCGTTCCTTTTTATCTCTTTATGATTTTGATTCAGAAAATGGCAGTCAAAACTAATCAAAAAGGTATGACAGTTGTCACTAGAAAAAACAACAAACCGGTAAGATATCAGGCAAGATCGTTGTTTTACACTTTGATAATCAAAGAGGTCAGGAAGTTTTTTAACGTCCCGATTTACGCCGTGAACGCTGGGATTGGACCGCTTTTTCTGGGGATCGCAGGAATAGTAAGCCTGATACTTAAAGAGAAGATCCTGGCCGTCATCCCGGAATTAAATGCTTTAGGGGTGGGTGTTGAACTGATTATTTTGATCTTCATCTGTTTTTGCCTCTCAACTATATATACTTCAGCAATAAATCTTTCCTTAGAAGGCAAGAACTTCTGGATTATAAAAAGCTTGCCGATTAAACCGAGCCTTGTCATGAGTGCTAAGATGGCATTTAATATCTTGCTTGGTTTGCCGATTGCTTTGATTTGTCTTGTCTTATTTTCCATCAGTTTATCAATCACGCTCGTGAATTTCTTGGTATTGGTTCTGGTCGTGTCATCATTTTCCTTGATGACATCTGCCCTCGGATCATTTGTCAATCTACATTTCCCGAAATTTGAATATATGAATGACACCGAAGTCGTAAAACAAAGTGTTGGCGCCATGATCGGCGTTTTGGGAGGAATGGGGTTCATCGTTATCAATGGCTTCGGTTACTATTTTCTTGACAAGATTATCAGTTGGCAGTTGGCACTCATTCTAATTTCAGTGCTGAATTTTGGAATATTCGCTTTCTTCTTCACGCTCGTTGAAAGCCAATCAAACAAATTATTTGCCAAAATGTCTGGATGAGTCAAAATAACAAATTCATGCCGCTTTTTGTTTGTAAATCATGAAATAAAATGGTATAATTCATTCGATATATAAATTTTATTAAGGAAGGTACGATATATGACAAAATACGTTTATTTATTCAAAGAGGGAAACGCCTCGATGAAAAACCTTCTTGGCGGAAAAGGTGCTAATCTTTGCGAGATGACCAATCTCGGAATGCCAGTTCCCCAAGGATTCACCGTGTCCACGGATGCTTGCACGCAATATTACAAAGATGGAAAGATTATCAATAACGAAGTCCTTTCACAAATTGACAAAGCTTTAGCGGAAACTGAAATTGTCGCCGGAAAGAAATTTGGCGATGTTCACAACCCATTCTTGGTTTCGGTCAGATCCGGTGCCAGAGTGTCGATGCCGGGAATGATGGATACAATCCTAAATCTAGGCTTGAATGACCTCTCTGTCGAAGGTTTGGCTAAACTTACCAACAATCCACGTTTTGCCTATGATTCCTACAGACGATTCATTCAGATGTTTTCCGATGTTGTCATGGATATTTCCAAAAGCAATTTTGAAGCCATTCTTGATCATAAGAAAGATGAAAAACATGTCGAACTGGATACTGATCTAGATGCTTCTGATCTGAAAGATGTCGTTGCTTTGTACAAAGTCAAGTACAAGGAATTGAAAGGCGAAGAATTTCCGCAAAATCCCAGAACTCAACTTATCGAAGCTGTCAAAGCTGTTTTCCGTTCTTGGGACAATCCTCGCGCAAACACATATCGCCGTTTGAACAATATTCCTTACGAATGGGGAACAGCTGTCAATGTTCAATCGATGGTATTCGGAAACATGGGCGATGACTCCGGAACTGGTGTCGCTTTTACCAGAGACCCGTCGACAGGCGAAAAGAAACTATACGGAGAATATCTTTTCAACGCACAAGGAGAAGATGTCGTTGCCGGAATCAGGACGCCAAAACCAATTTCCGAACTAGAAAAAGACAATAAGGAATTATACAGACAATTCCAAGACATATCCAATAAATTAGAAGCACATTATCGCGATATGCAAGATATGGAATTCACGATCGAAAAAGGCAAACTTTACATGCTTCAGACACGAAACGGCAAAAGAACAGCTCAAGCTGCTTTGAAAATCGCCATTTCCTTGGTTGAAGAAGGCCTTTTGACAGAAAAAGAAGCTGTACTGAAAGTTGAACCTAAGCAACTTGATTCGTTACTTCATCCGCAATTTGATCCTGCTTCGCTGAAAAAAGCAACAGTAATCGCAACCGGACTTAATGCGTCTCCTGGAGCTGCCACTGGCAAGGCTGTATTTACGGCTGAAAGAGCTCAGGAACTGGTTAAGGCTGGCAATCCTGTAATCCTTGTCCGTCAAGAAACTTCCCCTGAAGATATCGAAGGCATGGCTGTAGCCAAAGGCGTTCTTACAAGCCGAGGCGGAATGACCTCGCATGCGGCAGTTGTCGCAAGAGGCATGGGCACATGCTGCGTTGCCGGAGCCGGAAGCGTAAAAGTTTACGAACATAAGAAATATTTTGAAGTCGATGGCAAAAAATACTACGAAGGCGATTTTATCTCACTTGATGGTTCCACAGGTAGAATTTACGGCGAACAAGTCAAAACTGTCGATGCCACTGTATCCGGTGATTTCGGAAAACTGATGTCTTGGGCTGACAAGTTCCGTTCTCTAAAAGTTAGAACCAATGCCGACAATCCCAGAGATGCCAAAGTGGCATACGGGTATGGTGCTGAAGGCATCGGTCTATGCCGTACGGAACATATGTTCTTCGAAGCTGACAGAATCCCAGCTATGAGAGAAATGATTGTTTCCAAAACACTTGAGGAAAGAAAAGCTGCTCTAGCCAAATTATTACCAATGCAAAAACAAGATTTTATTGGTCTTTACCAAGAGATGCATGGTTATCCTGTTACAATAAGATACTTGGATCCACCACTACATGAATTCTTGCCAACGGAAAAAGACGATATCGAAGCCCTGGCAAAAGAAATGAAACTTTCATATGAAGAGTTAAAGGCAACTGTAGATAGTTTGCATGAAACTAATCCTATGTTGGGTCATCGTGGTGTCCGTTTGTCAATCACATATCCAGAAATCGCCGTCATGCAGACGACAGCTGTCATTGAAGCAGCTATTGAAGTAAACAAAAAAGGCGGAAAAGTCGTTCCTGAAATCATGATTCCGCTTGTTGGCGAAGTCAAAGAATTAAAGTATGTCAAAGACATCGTCATCAAAACTGCCGATGACATCATCAAAGCTTCCGGTGTGGAACTTAAATACCTTGTCGGCACGATGATCGAGATACCTCGCGCTTGTCTTATTTCTGATGAAATCGCTGCAGAGGCCGAATTCTTCAGTTTCGGCACCAACGATTTGACCCAGATGACCTTTGGATTCAGTCGTGATGATGCTGGAAAATTTTTGTCTGACTATTACACCAAGAAAATCTTCGAAAGCGATCCTTTTGCACATGTCGACGTCAAAGGCGTTGGCAAATTGATGCAAATGTCCGTCGAACTTGGCAAAAAAGTCCGCCCCGATCTCAAACTTGGAATTTGTGGCGAACATGGTGGCGATCCGGCTTCGGTCGAGTTCTGCCACAAAATTGGCCTGAGCTATGTTTCTTGTTCTCCCTTCCGTGTTCCGATTGCTAGACTGGCAGCAGCTCACGCGAACATCAAGAATCCGAGATAATAAAATAAATTTGGACAGGTTAAAATAACCTGTCTTTTTTTATGGGTTGTGTTGACAATAGTAATTTCATTATATATAATGAAATTGTACTTGAATAGTTGGAAATCACTCACCCGCGACCTACAATGTTTAAATAGGGAGTCAAGGTCTTTCCTGTGTTGAACGCCTACTCGTTAGGAATCCTAATGGAAATACAAGAGACACCCACTTATAGGGTAGATGTTTGTCTGCTCGAGTGATTTCCAACTGTTCAGGTGCTTTTTTATGAAAAAAATTCAGGAGGGAACACATGAGCAAACTGCTAAAAGAACTTACCATGCTAAATGGAATACCTGCTAACGAGAAACAAGTCCGCAAGTTTATGGAAAAATATGCTAAGGACAAAGCTGAAATCGACCATGACAATCTCGGATCTGTAATTTTGAAAAAACCGGGAACTGTTAACTCCCCCAGAATAATGGTTTCTGGGCATATGGATGAAATTGGTTTCATCGTCACCGAAATCACTCAGGATGGCTATGTAAAATTCATTCCTGCCGGAGGTTGGTGGGGACATGTCGTTTTGAGTCAGCAATTTGTCATTACGACCAAGAAAAACGATGAAATCCGTTGTGTTGTCGGTTCAAAACCGCCACATATCCTTGAGGAAGAAGAAAAAAAGAAAGTTGTCGACCTGAAAGATATGTATTTGGATCTTGGCATTCAATCCAAAGAAGAAGCTCTTGCTTTGGGTATCAATATTGGTGACATGATTACTCCGTATATTGAATTTGTCAAAATGGCAAATCCTAAATATTTATTGTCAAAGGCATTTGACAACCGCATTGGAGTTGCATTGGCACTTGAAGTTCTCGATAATCTGCAAAACATTGAACATCCTAATGTGTACTATGGCGTTGGGTCTGTTCAGGAAGAAGTCGGTTTGCGCGGAGCAGGTACTGCCGCTTACAAAATCGAACCTGATATTGGAATCGCTTTGGATGTTACAATCGCGAATGACTATCCTGGTGGATCAAAAGAAACCGAACTTGGTAAAGGTCCATGTCTGATGGTATATGACAGTTCCATGGTCGGTCATGTCGGATTGCGCGAATTTGTCCAAAAAACCGCAGAAGAATTGAAAATTCCGTATCAGTTATCTTACTTAAAAAGAGGCGGCACGGACGCCGGCAAAATGCATCTCACCAAGAATGGGTGTCCTTCAATCGCCATTTGTCTTGCCTGCAGATATATTCATTCGCATACTTCGATTATTCATGAAGATGATTATGAAAATGCTGTAAAACTAGTAACCGCTCTAATTAAAAGGCTTAATCTGCAAGCTGTCAATGAAATTACTTTCAACTAAAAAGGTCGCGAGACCTTTTTTATTCATTTGCTTTCTTGCTTTCTGCCTTGCCAAGTGTTAGAATTGAATGGGTGATTATGTGTGTTGAGAGTGATATCCGGAAAGTATCGGGGAATGAAACTTGACGAGGTAGATCGTAGCAATACGAGACCCACGACCGACAGAAACAAGGAAACGCTTTTTAACATCCTTGGTCAATATTTTTCTGGCGGAGAGGCATTGGATTTGTTTGCCGGAAGCGGAGCCCTGGGAATCGAAGCTTTGAGCCGAGGAATGGATAGATGTACTTTTGTAGATAACGGAACAGTTGCCGTTAAGACGATTAAATATAATACTGACAAACTCAATTTGCATACTCAGGTTTCTATAATCAAAGAAGATGTGTTCCAATATCTTGGGCAAGGGAAGGACCTTCCTTATCAACTGATCTTGGTTGACCCACCTTACATATTTTCCGAATACGATTCACTAGTTGACCAAATCGACAAAACGAATCTCCTCGCGAAAACAGGTACGCTCGTTATTGAAACAGAAAAATCGACTAATTTGTTGCAAACGTATGGAAGAATCGAAAGAATCAAAGAGAGAATCTCTGGAATCACGAAATTCAGCTTCTATCAGTTCAAGGAGGACGAATGATGAAAATAGGTTTTTACCCCGGTAGCTTCGATCCAATCACCAACGGGCATCTCGATATTGTCCAGCGAGGAGCCAAGCTGTTTGACAAATTATATGTAGCTGTCTCTTTCAATCCTAATAAGAAAACGCTGTTTACCGCCCAGGAGCGGATGAAACTCGTGAAGGAAGTAGTTAAGGAGTTTTTGAATGTCGAAGTCATCATCTCCAACAAACTGACAGTCGAACACTGCAAAGAACTAGGAGCCAGCCACATTTTACGCGGCCTCAGAGCAGTCACAGACTATGACTACGAGTTCCAACTGACTAACTTCAATCGCAAGATCAGCATCGATATCGACACTGTGTTTCTGATGACAGATGGAGAATTTTCCTATCTCTCTTCCTCATCGGTCCGGGAATTGGCTGAATTTGGTGGAGACGTGACTCCCTTCGTTCCAAAATCAATCAAACTTGCCATCGATAATAAAGTAAAGGAAATGCAAGGCAAAACCGTCAAAATCTGACGGGTTTTTTGTCTTTAAGCAGTTATTTCCTTTTTCTTGGCACTTTTAGAAAATATCTTGTATAATTTAATTAAGCAGGTGAAATCATGTCGAATAAAATAAAATTGGCTCCTTGCATCGCCAGACAAATAACAAAAACCACATTCCAGATCATTTCTGAAACAACATGGCCGGAACTTTCTTGCATGTATTTTTCCATTCATGAAGCAGAAATTGTTTTGATCGGTTTACAGCCGTTTTTTTTCTGGCCAAATATTTTTGCTCTTATAAAAGAACACGGAAACGAGAAGAAGCTTTCAACAATCATCGTTCCAGAAATTTTCCTGGAGACGATCGACATGCTTGCTGCCCTAAATGAATATAATATGCAAATCAAGGTAATTTGGAATCAGGCAAAATATCCTTTCAGTTTGGATACGTTTACCAATCTGTTATTCACCAATATCAATGATAACGCATATCATTACACATTGCATAACAACAATGTATATCAGTTTTTTCCTTCGCCTTTTATTTCCAGAAAGGATTCCTTTTTGACGATGGATATGGCCGCTGGAATTTTGTTTTCCAATTTTCTTTTTGACAAGGGAATCAATTTGTCAAATCCATTTGGAGATAAAACCGAAATTATCAATTATCATATCCAAAATATTCCTTCAAGCAATTTTCTGCAACCGGTATTGAATCAAATAAAAAAATTAAATCTTGAGATCGCCTTGACAAGAACCGGACAAATTTATAATTCTTTAGAAATTCATGAAATGCTGAACTACTTGTCAAAACTTGAATTCTATAATAACTTTAAGGCAGACATTACCATTGACAATTCGTCCCAGAACAGCATCTATCTTAATTTAATTAATCAAATCATCACCAAACTTCTATCAATCTTTGGTAACAAGGAAGTATTTGAAGTTTTTGAAAATACTACTTTGCCTTTTAACAAGACCTTGCTAGTTATGGAATCTGAAAATGAAAACAATTATCGCCTTTGGCATAGCATTTTTGACTTGATATACTTGAAAAAGGGCGAAGAATGGCTGACAGTGCTTGAACCTGTTGTTAACAAGATTGAAGCAATGCATAAAGTCAAAAAACCGAATATCTACCAGTCGCTTGTAGCTAGCTCTCAACAAGAGATTGAGGCGCTTGACAAAGAAAATAAGCAGCTTGAAAGCGAGTTGGCATCTTTAAAGGATAATCTTGATAAAACTACCGAAAAACTTTTGAAAGACCGACTTACCGGAAACTACAACGAAATGTTTCTCAAACAATTTCTGCTTGGAGAAATGAAGAAGTTCGGTCCCGACCGTGTTAACATCAAAGAGATTAGTCTTATTTACCTTAGCGTTGACAATATTTTAGGAATAAATGCAAAATACTCAAAGGAAATCGGCGATGAAACCTTGATCAATATCGCCTATTTGCTAAATCAGATCAAACATGAAAACGATCTTATTTTTAAGAGAAATGGCCCTGGTTTCATCGTCTATATCGGTGGTGGGCGGAATCAAAATATTTATGATATTGCCTCAAAGATCCAGTCTACAGTTGCCAAAGCTGATATTTTTATCGAATCGGTCACTGTATCGTTGGCTTTGGTACAGATTTCCGAATTTCTTGGTTTGGGAAACAATGAGGAAATTGTCGACAATTTGCTTTCTGCAGGGCAGAATAGGATCAAATTAGTCCATTTGAAAGGAGCGAATTCTCTTGTCGACGCTTCGGTTAAGACGGACGTCCTTTTGAAAGCAAATGTCTTGATCGTTGATGACGAGGACATCCAACTCAAATTGCTTGCGACCTTTTTTAACAAGGCCAATTTCGATGTTCACCTAGCAAAAGACGGGAATGAGGCGTTGGAAATCTCCAAAAGCAAAACCATGGATGCGATTATCGTAGCTAAGAACATTCCCAAAATCGATGGCCTCTCTTTGAAAAGCTATCTCAACGAATCCACATTCACAATGAATACGCTATATATTTTGACAACTTACAACAAAACTCCTGAAACAATCGCCCGTGCCAATCGTCTGGGAATTGACTTTGTCATGCAAAAACCGCTTATTTTCGAGGAACTTTTAGGTATCATCAAACGAAACAAGAAAAGGCGGAATGGTTAGGATGAGTATCTCTACGATTCTTGGCTTCATGGTTATCCTTGGTGTTCTCTCTATTTTTCTTGCCCTGATGATTTACCTCAATAGTCAAATACTTCTCGAAAAGGAAACAATGAGGAAAAAAACCGAAGACTTCCTGATTGGCAAATACTGCAATAACCAAACACTTAAAAAAAAGTTTTCAGACAAACAGCTTCTTAAAGCCTATCTCTCAATTTCTGAACAGATGCTGCTTTCTGAAGAAATGCGCTTGAAAATTTACATGGATTTTCAAAATACTGGTCTGATTGATCGGTATGTGGGTCACCTTAAATCAAAAAGTACTTATAGACGCAAAGAAGCTATTTTTTATCTTAGTCCTTTTGATTCGGCGGAAATAAAAAAATGCCTGCTTGAAATGCTTAAAACGGAAAAATATGAGCATGTCAAAATATATATACTGAATGCATTGAAAAATAAAATCGATCAGTTTGTACTCCATTCGATAATCGATAGTATCGTCGGTAGCAGGCGATTCTACCAACAACGAGTAATCGGCATCCTTCAGCAACACTTGCTACAAGTCGAGGCGCATCTGCAAAATATTTTTCGACGTGAGGAAATGGAGATCAAAGAGACTTTTGTCGACTTGACAAACATCTACTACCGCAAAGAGTTCAAGCAGGTTTTAATCGATGAATTGCATGACATCGAAGAATTTCTTTCGGGAGAGTTTCACCCTACCTTTTCCCAGCTCAAAAAACAACGCGTATTGAAGCTCTATTATCAAATCCTTCATGCTCTCGCAAGCGTCTATGACACCCCTTTGGATTATGAAAAATACCTGAGTCATGAGGATATCGAGGTCGTCAAGATCGCAACCGAATCTTTTGCCAACCAGACAGAGTTTTCCGCAGTCGTTAGCTTGATTAAATACGCCGATGGTTCTGAAGCAGATGAAATCAGAGCCCACACGATCATTCACATCTTGGAAAATAATCTTAATTTATTCATTGACACTTTAGAACTGGTGAAAACGACAACAGACCAGGACCAAAAGGCTTTGCTTGCCCATGTGCTCTCGCATAAAATCGAATATCTGATGTTGAAATTGCTTTATAAGGATCTTGATTTTTTGACCAAGCTGTTAGAGTTGATGGTCGAAAAGGGATTAACTGCTGATTTAATCGATTTCATGAACCGTAACCAACAAGAAGAAGTCGAAACCAATATATATAATATCTTGGCCCCAATGCTGGAAATATATCCTGCTTTTCATCATGATATGTCAGAATATTTACGTCCAGAACTACTGAAATTATACAAACTCAAAAAAGCTAAGTCTATAGTTGCAAAAAAAGAACCGATTCCCGAAATCAGAAAAACCAAATGGCTTGTGACTTGGCTTATCATCAGTATTATTTCCATTCCGGCAATCTACTTTCTGGTTAACTCTGGCAAGATTCCTCAATTGACTTCAAGAGAAATATTTACAGGTTACATCATTTCCTTAAACAAAGGGTTCATTCTCTATTATTTAGTTGTAAATGTTATATATTTCTTGATTGCAATATTATCTTATTTTGGTGCGAAACGTAAAAGAAAACTTTGGTCGATCAAAAATAACAACCTTCTTTTTGAACAAGCCATGTTGCCATCAATTTCGATCATAGCTCCTGCGTATAATGAAGAACTATCAATCGTCGAAAGTGTCCACTCCCTTCTAAATCTCAATTACCCTCATGTCGAAGTAATCGTTGTAAATGACGGTTCCAAGGACGACACCTTAAACAAGTTGATTGATCATTTTCATCTGGAAAGAAAAAACCAAATTCAGACAGACCTTATTTCAACCAAACCTGTCCGCGCAATTTATAAAAGCAGCTATATCAACTCACTGACGGTAATCGACAAGGAAAATGGTGGCAAGGCCGATGCTCTTAATGTTGGCATCAACTACTCCCAATCCGAGTATATCTGTGGCATTGACGCTGATTCGATTCTCGAGAAGGATTCGCTTCTCAAGTTGATGTCTTCAATGCTCGATCATGACGAAATCACACTTGCCTTGGGAGGATCAATCGTTCCCGTGAACGGACATGTTGTCGACCACGGTCAGATTGAATCCAGACACTTGTCAAAATCTCATCTCGCAAGATTTCAGACGATTGAATATTTACGTGCTTTTAATATCAGCCGGGCTGGATTTGCCTCACTGAAATCGCTTTTGATTGTATCTGGCGCCTTCGGCTTGTTCGAGAAAAGGATTCTCATTGAAGTAGGCGGATATCTTACCGCAAGTTCTCTGAAAAAAGATACGGTTGGCGAAGATATGGAATTAGTTGTGCGAATCACCAGAAGAGCCTACGAGTTCGGTTTGAATTTTAGAGTCGACTATTTGTCCCAAGCAAAATGCTACACGGAAGTGCCAGAAGAAAGAAAATCTTTTTTCCGGCAACGAAACCGTTGGCAAAGAGGTTTGGTCGACATTTTATCATATCATCGCTCCATGATTTTCCATCCAAAATATCGAGGTGTAGGTTTTTTGGGAATGCCATACTTTTTCATTTTTGAGATGCTTGGACCCTTATTTGAAATCCAAGCTTATCTGGCCATCTTTTTGGGACTTGTTTTTGGAATTCTCAATGTCGAAATCGTCCTCTTGCTTTTGCTGGTCTCAGTCGTGATGGGAATCTTCCTATCAATGCTCTCTTTGTTTATCAATGAGCAGGATGGAAACTCTTTCAAAGCCAAGGATATGGCGATTTTGATCTTCTATGCCATCATCGAGAATTTCGGTTGGCGACAGCTTATCAGCATATACCGAGTCAAGGGGTATTTATCCTCGCTGAGGGAAACTGGGGCCTGGGGTCAAATGAACCGTGTCGGCTATAAAAAATAAGATAAATTCAGCCAGTTTTTACTGGCCGTTTTTTCGCATAAACGGGGAAATATTTCTTTACAAAAATGACCCTAGGTATTATAATTATAAATGCGCTATGACTCGGTAGCTCAGCTGGACAGAGCAACGGCCTTCTAAGCCGTCGGTCAGGCGTTCGAATCGCCTCCGAGTCGCCATCATGAAACATGTGCCAGATAACTCTGGCATTTTCTATTTAGAGTAAGGCCGATGCCAGATAGTCAAATCGTGTTTACCAAAAGTATCTTCGGTTCAAAACTGATAAATATTTGCTTTAGTTTTACAAAAAAAATGATATAATGTTACTTGGACCCGGTAGCTCAGCAGGACAGAGCAGCGGCTTCCTAAGCCGTCGGTCGGGGGTTCGAATCCCTTCCGGGTCGCCACCTTTTTGTTTTGTTCCCACGCTTTTTTGGGAAAATATCATTTACATTTTCCGGCCCGATAGCTCAGCTGGATAGAGCAACGGCTTCCGGAGCCGTCGGTCGGGGGTTCGAATCCCTTTCGGGTCGCCAGTTGTATTTTAACCATTCTTAAGAATGGTTTCTTTTTTTTATTGAAAGTAATCTAATGAAAGATAAAGTGATATAATGAATATAAATAGACAATATCTTGATGTTGGAGGTCCTTATGAAAGTACAAGAGTTACTCAAAAAAATGACTTTGGAAGAGAAATGCGCGATGCTTGTCGGTCAAGACTCTTGGCACATCACACCTGTCGAAAGACTTGGTATTCCAAGAATAATGATGGCAGATGGTCCGCACGGGCTTCGAAAAGAATTAGAAACCTCAAGCAATCTTAATTATCAGGCATATCAAGCCATCTGTTATCCGCCAGCTGTAACCATCGCTTGTTCGTTTGACCCTGAACTCGCTTTAGAAATGGGCAATGCAATCGGGAAAGAGTGCCTGGCACAAAATGTCCATTTGTTACTGGGACCAGGAATCAATATCAAACGCAATCCACTCTGTGGAAGAAATTTTGAATATTATTCTGAAGATCCATATCTAACTTCTGAAATGGCCAAAGGTTTCGTAAATGGTCTCAAGAAAAACAATGTCGGCGCCTGTTTGAAACATTTTGCTCTAAATTCTCAGGAAACTTATCGGATGGTTTCTTCGTCAATCGCTGACGAACGGGCAAAACAGGAAATCTATTACAAAGCTTTCCATGACACTTTGCAGGCTGACCCTGACATGGTCATGTGCTCATACAATCGTGTTGATGACATCTATGCATCCCAAAACAAAATATTATTAACTGATAATCTCCGTACAAAATTCGGGTTTTCAAAAGTCATTGTCTCTGACTGGGGAGCAGTAAAAAATCGTTCTGAAGCTTTGAAAGCATCATTGGATCTGGAAATGCCAGGATATCCCGGAAGCGTGAAATTGTTGCTTGATGAATATCATAACGGAAACATCAGTTTGGAAACTATCGACCAATCAGTTGAAAGACTGCTTAACCTTATCGCATCCAAGCAAGAAAGCGAAACAATTCCAGTTTCTTTGGCCGAAAATCACAAACTCGCAGCAAAAGTCGCTTCCGAATCAATTGTGCTATTAAAAAACGAAAAGAAAATTCTGCCTTTGAAAAAATCTGAATCAATTGCCATAATTGGCGAACTAGCCAGACATGTAAGATACCAGGGTGGAGGTTCAAGCCATATCAATCCATTCCAAGTTGACAGCATGCTAGATTTTATTCCCAATCAGGTGGTTCATGAATTTGCGTCCGGCTACATTTTGCAAGGGGACGGATTTGATGAATCACTGCTTGAAGAAGCAAAAACACTGGCTGCCAAAATGGATAAGGTCGTGCTTGTGATTGGACTGACAGACGAATATGAATCGGAAGGCTATGATAGACAACATCTGAACATTCCCCTAGGTCATAGAAAACTAGTTGATGAAATCGCAAGTGTAAACAGCAATCTGATTGTCATATTGCAAATCGGATCTCCGATCATCATGCCATGGCTTGACAAATGCCAAGCAGTGGTAAATGCCTATCTCGGCGGGGAAGCTGCAGCACCAGCCATCATCGATGTGCTCTATGGAATAATCAATCCCAGTGGCAGGTTGGCAGAAACTTTCGCGTTAAAACTTGATGACATTCCCAGCAGCAAATTTTATGCAAAAGGTAATAATCAAATATATTATCAGGAAAGTATATATGTTGGCTACAGATATTTCGAATCAGCAAATAAACCGGTGTTATTTCCATTCGGATATGGTCTCACTTACACTACATTTGGCTATAGCGACCTTTTGCTGTCAAGTGAGAGCCTCAAGTTGCCTGGATCCGTAAAGGCCTCAGTGAAGGTAAAAAACACCGGCAAAAAAGCAGGAAAAGAAGTCGTCATGCTATTTATCAGAAATCCCCAGGACAAGGTCTTTCGTCCGCTCCGCGAATTGAGAAAATTCCAGAAAGTGCTATTGAACCCTGGAGAAGAGAGAACCGTTGAGTTTGAACTAGATAAATCAGCTTTTTACCACTACGATAACACCACAGAAGTTTTTGTTGTCAACAGCGGTCAATACACGGTCGAAATCAGAAAAAACGCTCAGGAAGGTATTCTTGAGGCTACGCTTGATGTATTATCTGACCTGGATGTTGTAACTGCTTTAGACTACATGGATGCTTCAAGTTATTACCCGCAAAATGGGCTTGGCTTCCTGGATGAGGATTTCACAAAGCTTGTGCATCTGATTCCAAACAAAAGTCATCAAGTAAGAAATAAGCCCTTCAACCTTGAAGACAGCGTCGATGACATCGCTAGGACCTGGTTTGGAAAAATCATCCGCAGAAGAGTCGTCAAGATGGCAAAATCGTCACTCACCGATGCCAACGAATTCGATATTTCCCAAATCGAAAGAATGGTCAGGCAAACAACTCTACGAAGTCTTGTCATCTTCAGCAACGACGCTATCAGCATGCAAACAATGACTGCACTAATCGAAATATGTAACGGTCATTACATAAAAGCGATTAAATTATTGCGAAAGAAGGATAAATAATGAAAGTAGCATGGTATCGCGAAGGTGTCGTATATCAAATCTATCCGCGAAGCTTCCAGGATTCCAACAATGACGGGATCGGCGATATTCCTGGAATAATCTCTCGGATTCCCTATCTCAAGGAATTAGGAATATCGATTGTCTGGTTATCCCCTGTCTATAAATCTCCCAACGACGACAATGGCTACGACATATCCGATTATCGGGACATCTTAACTGAGTTTGGTACATTCGATCAAATGGTTCAACTAATCCACGAACTGCACAAGGCAAACATCAAAATCATCATGGATCTTGTCGTCAACCACACGTCCGATGAGCATCCATGGTTTGTCAAATCCGCAGCCAATGATCCCAAATACAAGGATTATTACTTCTGGAAGCCTGAAAAAGGCAACTGGACGTCTTTTTTTGGTGGCGATGCCTGGACTTACAATCCGGAGAGAAAAGAGTATTACCTCCATCTCTTTTCCAAAAAGCAACCTGATCTCAACTGGGATAATCCCGCTGTCAGGGAAGATGTCAAGGAAATCATCAAATTCTGGCTCGATCTTGGAGTGGATGGATTCAGGTGCGATGTCATCAATATAATTGCAAAAACAGAAGGTTTGCCAAACGGAAAGTGGAGCATCGCCTTGGTTGGCAGGGAACACTACATCAACAATCCCAAACTCCATACATATCTCCAAGAACTAAATCGCGATGTTTTATCCAAGTATGACTGCTTCACGGTCGGGGAAACAGTGCTAATTACGCCTCAGGATGCACTTGATATGATCGGTGAATCAAGACACGAACTGGATATGGTATTTCAATTTGACCATATGGCAGCCGATAATTATTTTGTCAAATGGTTCATGAGAAAATTCAAACCGATCAATCTGAAAAAGCCTTTGTCAAAATGGCAACTTGCTTTGCAAGGGAAAGGTTGGAATACACTATATTTAGAAAATCATGACCAGCCCAGAAGCATTTCACGTTTTGGCAACGAACACTACTATCTCGAATCCGCAAAGCTGCTGGCGACAGTCTTATATTTTCAACAGGGCACACCATTCATTTACCAGGGTCAGGAAATCGGCATGAAAAACATTTCTTTTGAGAATCTTGATGATTACAAGGACATTGAAACCAAAAACATTTATCAACTAGGAAGAAAAATGTTAATGTCTCATAAACGGATGATGAAAAAAATAAAAATGATGTCCAGGGATAACGGCAGAACACCGATGCAGTGGGACAACACTCAATATGCCGGTTTTTCCAAACATGAACCTTGGCTAAAAGTAAATCCTAATCACAAAGAAATCAATGTGAAACTGAATCAATCCCGAAAAGATTCGATTCTAAACTATTATAAAAAGATCATTCAACTGAGAAAAAAATACCCCGTGATCGTTTCTGGCAATTACGAGGACATTGATTTTAAAAACAAAAAACTGTATGCTTATAAACGAGAATATCTTGATGAGACGCTTTTTGTATTCTGCAATTTCACCGGAAAACCGCTTCGCTATGAACCGCTCAAGCAAATGGAACAACTGGCGTTGATCTTGGGAAATTATCACGCAAGAGACCACATTGAACTATTGGCTCCGTATGAGGCAAGAGTTTATTATCAGATGAAATCAAGCCTTTGATAATCTCTTTCTTGTTTTGCGAAATATATTTATCTGTCCCGAATTAAAAAGAATCAATATAAGCAAAAAAAACTTCCATACATTTTACTGTATAGAAGTTTTTTTGTTAAAGTGATTGGTTTTGAGTTTACTTCATTTGCTTATGAACCATTTTCTTAATATCGAAAAATTTATTGATAATTTCAAACAGCCTTTTCTCGACACCTTTTTTATCCACTACATAAGATTGAGTGTGGAGCGCCTCATCGACGGAATACAATTCTTTGAATGGAGCCTTAGACGCTTCAATTAATTCGATACCCATCGAAAAAGGAACCATTTCATCATTTTTTCCGTGCAGAATAACTAAGGGTATCTTGTTTTTTCGGATTGCCCTTATAGGCGAAATTTGGTATAAGAAAAATCTGTGAAAATAATAGGTTATCGCGCTTACTCCTGGGAAGAATATCAGGAGCAATTTCGGTTTGGTAAATTTGGCAAAAAGCCTGATGAAAGTAGTAAATCCGGAATCGGCGACAATCAGCTTGACGTTTTCCGAAAGATTTTCCACTGAACCTAGCATTGCAGTAACTGCACCCATCGAAGCTCCGTGAATAAGGATTTTGTCATTTGATCCATATGTCCTCAAGGCGTAAAGTACCCATTTCTTCAGATCCATCTTCTCATAATGACCAAAACTGGTAAATTCGCCTTTGCTAGATCCATGTCCACGCATATCAACAAGCAACACCTTGAACCCCATGTCGTTGTACATTTTCCCGATCACGATCATATCGGTTGCCCTTGATTTGTATCCATGCATCACGATTGCCGTCTGCGTAGATTTTTCATCGTAACTCGGAAGATAAATGGCATGAAGCACTGTACCGTCATAGGCATGGATTTTAACGTCTTCCTTCGGGGCTTTTTCATACCAGTCGTGACTTGGTTTGAAAAATTCCGATTCATGGTCGACAAATTTAATTTCCTTGAATGTCTTGACAATAAAGATTTTCCTGTAGATCGCATATGATATTGACATATACACGATTATGCAGGCGATTGTTATCAACAATACGATTAACCATGGATCCATGATATCATGTATAATCAAATCGTCTATTTGTAGATGATTTGATTATATCTCCTTTCTTGCTTTTTCTTTTGGATATTTCATTGTCTTTTTTGACAGTGATATAATATAAATGCACTGTGGATTTGTTC
>Ga0268277_1000013_pt1 | contig 201921 bp, 193 predicted proteins | sample saktaG_5_FD_190132 | JGI IMG/M metagenome (GOLD analysis project Ga0268277, IMG submission 190132) | Saline water microbial communities from Sakinaw Lake, British Columbia, Canada - sak_2010_1_5_50m | ecosystem: Environmental > Aquatic > Non-marine Saline and Alkaline > Saline ... | reverse complement strand
AATAGTTGAAGATGATATCCAAACACTTATTGGTATTTACAGCGAACGATTGCGTATACCAATTTTATGCATCTGTCAGGCGGTTTAATCGCTATAGATGGGGAAAACGATATTGTAGATTCAAGGTAAGACAATAATTGAGAGCGTAATCCGGATTGAAGAGCGGCGGAGGGATTCCACCGCCGCATTATCACTTCTTTCCCATGATGTTATAGTTGAATGGGTGACGGTAGCCCTCATCTATGCCAATGAAGATCCACTTCATGGCCAGGGCAGCGGCCTCGCCGATGATATTCCGGCAATGTTGTTTACGCTCGTCGCTGTAATAATCATAGGGACAGGTAAGTTCCGCGCAGCTTGCGGAACCGATTGCCTTTTTCACATCAAAGACAAAATTATTGTAGAGTCGGTAGAGACCCTCGTCACCGGCGAGCTGATTAATCCGCGCCTCGGGGGTAGGGAGCAGGAAGGGGTCCTTTCTTCCATGGATGATGCCTATCCCCATGCAACCGCCGATAATAGCGCAGCAAGTATTCCCAGAGCTTCCGATGCCGCCGCCGAGCCCCGCGGCAAGGGTAACCGTCTCCAGTGGCATATCGGTAAGATTCGCCTCTCGCAACGTCTCCAGTAGTGCTCTGAAGACGCTCTCTCCGCAATTGCAACCTTCGAGATGATTTCTCCGCGCCCGTTCACGCACTGTTTCTATCATCGCTTTTCTGTTCATGCATTATTCTCCCTATTTAAGATGTTTAGTAACCATTGACTCCAAAATCAGGTTTTCCCCAATCACTTTTGATTAAATTAGCAAGTGTCATTCGGACTGAACTATTCCGGCACCCCGTTCTTTCATGAAAAACTAACCCGTGTACCGGAAAGGAATTTTGTTAAGCATCTCAACGCAATGGGATTTAACCTCTGGGCTTAGAAAGCCAAGTAGTAGAGCACTATGGCGACGGCCTCTATCGCCATGGACGGAGGCAGAATGTACTTATATATTTTAGCCAGACTGGCCTTGAAATACTCCGCGGAAAGGATAAGGCAGAGGTGAAGAGGGGTCAGAAGCAATCCTATTATGCCACTGGTGTAAGCCAGCAGCAGAGCATAGCTGTTGATTCCCGTGGGTAACATTATGGACGGTACCAGCAGCGGAAAGGTAATGCCGACAAATGCCATGCTGTTCCCCGTGATAAATGCGATGAGAAAGGGTAATATTACCAGAATAACTACAATCGGAAGACCTATAATCTGCATATCCGAGAAAACGGCACCGGCAATATTAGCGCTTTCTATTGTTGTTTTGTAAAGCATTACCGCATATAGAAAAAACATAATTTTAGGGTCAAGTCCATATTTCAGCGCCTTGACCAATTCCTGCTGTCTGGCGCGCTGTTGCAAGGCTAAAAGAATAAATACGAGCGGAAATGCTATCATGGCATCCAGTCCCAGAAGGATTGACAGGACAAGCAGCAGGATTGGCCAACAAGCTTTCAGAAGATTGTAAACTATGTTTTGAGGAGGCCTCCCTTTGGTTCCAGGAATCTTTTTAAGGATTGAGTAACTAATAGCGCCCCCGGTGATGATAGCCAGGAAAGTACCGGGAAGAAGAGTCATTACCACGGAAGATAAAGGAACCGCCAGGATTACACTCGAGGCTATAATGGCCGGATATACGGGCAGACAGAACTCCCACAGATGGCGGAACCAATAATTGATGAAAGTGCTCTGCTCCGGAGTAATGCCCAGTCTCTTGAGCGAATCGCGTGAAGCGGTCGCCGAAACCAGAGCCCCGGCAGGCATGGGCACGAATCCAATTACTGCCGGAATGAGATGGACGGCAAGCTTAGGTGCGATCTTTTCCAGGGTTGTCGCTAACTGTGCAAGCAACCCCTTCTGTTCCATCAGACCGCTCAAAGTCAGGGCGCTGGCTATAATAAGAAGCAGCCTCAGGGTCTGGTAATTCAACAGGCTCTGGATCAGAAGGGAAGGAGTCTCGTTCAGCGGTAAGATCAGAAGGGAAATGATGAGACTTCCGGCAAAAATGGCAATACCGGGATGAAGCTTCAGTCTCAAAAGGAGTAACATTCCGGCAATAGATGCCATTAAAGATGCGGACGGGATCGACATTTTATATTTTCCAGTTTAGGGTCAAGTAGCGTATAATAAATAACAGAACCATTAAAACCAAAAGGAGTAAAGCGATGACAAGTTCGTGGCTCTAATATACACATATACAACCCTCTGAATGTTGTCAACAGCATTTCAAAATATCCGCCGCACTACGGACTTCTTCCGTTACCATTTTATCACTTATCGTTAATTAAGGAGGAATGCATCGAAAAATGGTCTTGACAAATCCGTTCACAAAAGAGTACCGATAAAGATAGCAATTCCGGGCAGGGGGAGAAGGCCGTCCCATGAAATGGCCTGCTACACGAATGTGAGCAATATACCGGAGTAATCAAAATGAGCCTGCGAAGAAAAACATCGCTGATTATGTCTGTTGTCATAGTAGTGGTTTTAGGTACTACCGGGACTTTTTATCTTTACTTTCTTGAGAATTCCCTAAGAAATTCCATTTATTATGGCCTGGAAAGTATTGCCGACACCTCATCTCAGGTTATTTCAAGATTCCTTGATGATACACAGAGAGAAGCAGAAGCTGTTGCTCTGGCATTGGACAAAAAGGCCCTTGAAGAGAGAGATATCCCTAAGATTGAAGAAAAATTGAGAGAAATGTTAGAGATATTTCCAAAATTTCAAAATGGCATGTTTCTTCTCGATAAAGACGCGAAACTCTGGGTTGATTATCCGCAGTATCAGAAGACAAGGGGAGTGGATTTGTCTTTTCGTGAGTATTTCAAGAGAACTATGAAAGAACAAAAAGGTATTATAGGTGTGCCGTACAGGTCGGTGAGGACGGGCAATCCGGTTCTCACCTTTACCGCTCTGTTGAGGGGTACCTCTGATCAGGTGCTGGGGCTTATCGGTTGCTCTGTTCAGCTCAACTCTCCTCTGGCCCTGGAGGGTATCAGACAAACGAAAATCAGCGAGTCAGGATACATTTATGTATTTGATACCACACGATTGATAATTCTTCATCCCAGAAACGAGAGAATTTTAAAGAGGGATGTCAAACCGGGAGCCAACAGGTTGTTCGATGCTGCCATAGAAGGATTTGAGGGGGTTGGCGAGACTGTCAATTCCGCTGGGATTCCCATGCTCATTTCGTTTAAACATGTGCCGGAAACAAACTGGATTATCGGGGCGCAGCAACAACAGAGCGAGGCCTTCGCCCCCATCAGGGCTGCCCGTGAGCAGATAATTTACGGCATTATTACTGCTCTTTTTATGACCGTCCTTGTTGTATCCATAGTTATTCGAGGGATTACCGGACCTATACTGAAGCTCCGCAGGGCTGCCAGGCTATTTAATCCCGAGAAAGCCGGTTCAGGAGACGGTGAGTACAGAAAGGAACTGGAAAGCATACGGCGGGGAGATGAAATAGGTGATCTTGCCGTTGCCTTCACGGATGTATGTGACAGGCTTGACAAGACAATGTTATCCCTTAAAGCGTCTGCTATCGACTGGGAGCGAACATTTAATTCGGTATCGGACGCCATTTTTATACTGGACAGGGAAAATAAAATCACCCGTCTTAATCGTTCAGCCGTAAGCCTGATAAATATGGAGCCCGAAGATGCAGTTGGCCAATCGTTTTATAAATTAATACACGGAGTTGATCAGCCCGATTATTACCCTGGCATGGATAATTTGCTTATCGGAAACCCGCATAGGATCGAATTTAAAGGACTCCTCGACCATACTTTTAAACTAACCTTAATTCCACTTGTGAATGAGTCGGGTGACATTGTTGGAACTGTATCCACAGTCAAGGATATAACCGCTCAAAAGCATGCGGTGGTGGCTTTAAGGCAAAGGGAACAGGAGTTAGAGACTAAATCCAAGAAACTTGAGGAAGCCAATATCGCCTTGAAGGTTTTATTGAAACACAAAGACGACCATGAGATAGAACTTGAAGAAAGAGTTGTGCATAATATCAAAAAACTTGCTCTGCCCTACATTGAAAATTTAAAGAAAGGCAAGCTTGACTTTAAGCAGGCAACTTATCTGGATATCATTGAAAAGAATTTAAATGAAATTATTTCTCCAGCTTCAAAGAGGTTGTCTTCAAAGTATTTTAATCTCACCGCGAGAGAGATTCAGGTAGCCAATCTTATTAAGGATAGCAAGACCAACAAAGATATAGCCGGATTGCTGAATATTTCCCTGAGGACAATTGAATACTACAGGGAAAACATTAGAAGGAAAATTGGTTTGACAAACAAAAGAATCAATTTGAAAACCTATTTACTGAACTTAAAATCGTAGATAGGTGCTATACCCCACCCATCCTTGACCATACTTTATACAGGACAATTAACCTGCCATAAAAAAATGCTCACCTTAAGTAGTGCAGTATTGTGCCGTCGTTTCTCTTCTTAGCTGTTGCCATGCTCTCCTGAAGGAGAGCAAAAACTCCCAGTTTTAGGTGGTAATTATACGGTATTTATTTGGTGTTGACTGATTGCGATGAATTTGTAATGTGGTAAATTACTTTGATAGAGGTTTGTTATGTTTTAATTTCTAAAAAGAATTGGAAGAGGATAAAAATAAAAAATAAAGGGGGTGAAGAAATGGACTTTTTGACGGGATTCGCCTATTGGGGAATAATTCTCTTGGCGATAATCAACGCGATAATTGTTTTAATGATGAAAGTTGATATCGGTGACAAGTAAATTTGATAAATAGGTTGAGTGTAGCCGTTTAGCGCTTAGTGTAAGGAGGAAACCACATGGAATACTTAGCCAAAAATGGAGTAATATTAGGTTGGATTGTTGTTTATATAGCGATTTGTTTGTATGTGGGTTATTTTTTCATAAAAAAGGCTAAAGCTGGTGTAAACGAATATTACATAGCTAAAAGAGAAATACCGGGGTGGGTAATTTCCCTTGCTTTTTTCTCTACGTTTATCAGTACGAATACTTATATTGGACAGGCAGGAAAGGCTTTTCAAGCCGGTCTTTGCTGGGCATGGGTTGGACTTTTCTGGACAGTATTTTGTATGATCTCATGGCTTTTGTTAGGTCCAAGAATGAGGAAACAAACGGCCAATTTAGACTCAGTAACTATTCCCGATTATTTTGATTATCGGTATAAGAGTACGCTATCAAAAGCGATAAGGACGCTCGCCGCTATTGTGATTATATTTGCTACACTATGGTATATGGCTGGAATTGCCAAAGGTTGTGCCCACTTGCTGCAATCAGTCCTTCAGATTCCATACATATGGGGGGCTTTTCTTGTTATTTTTATAACATGTGCCTACACCATATGGGGCGGAATGTACAGTGTTCTATGGACCGACGCACTTCAGGGTTTGATGATGTTCTTTGTGGCAATCATCCTGGTAATGCTTCCGGCGATATATGTTGGTGGCTGGGGTGATTTGATGCATAACATTTCGTATGTTACCCACGTGACTAAGAAAGGGGCACCAATGGGGAATGGTCTCGTGACTTTCTGCTCCCTTGTATCGTTCATGTATATCCTGGGTATAGGTCTGTCAGTGGGCATGAAGCAGATCGCTGAGCCTCGTTGCTTAATAAGGTTTTATTCCGTGGACAACGCGAAAAGTATGAAGTTTGCAATGATTACAACACCGATTCTCCTGGGAATATCTCTTGTATGTGTAATGGGGTTGGGTGCCCTTGTTCACGGTATGACTACAGAGACCGAGGCAGCATATTTAGTCAAGCATACCGATCAGGTGATCGGGTTTATGCTTGCAAAATTTAATAATCCATGGCTGAGCGGTATTTGTTTGGCCGGATTATTTGCCGCCGGTATGTCTTCCCTTGCCTCGGTCATGCTGATAGTTGGAACTGCTGTTATCGGGGATATCTGGAACCTGTACAAACCGATGACCAGGGATAAGATAGTACCGAAAACTAAATGGACGATTTTTATCTACTGCATTATAGTGTTCCTTATAACTGCTAAACCGCCTACCGGGATAGTTGAATTGACGGCCTTTTCGGGAGCGGTTTTTGCTGCCAGCTTCTTCCCGGCGATTTTTGGCGGGCTCTATCTGCGTTGGGGTACAGGTCATGCAGCGTTCTTCTCGATGCTGACCGGTATTGTATCTTGTATAATCTGGAGAGAGGTTTTCAGGTTTAATATAGCGGGCCTGAAGGATATCCATGAGATTATACCTTCATTCATTTTGTCTCTCTGCGTCTATATGATAGTTGCCAAGATGACACAGGATAAAGTTCCTGATAAAGAACATCTGGATATGGTATTTGGAGGGTAAGAAACTTAACTTAAGTCGTTGAGCTGTCAAGATGCCCCGCTCTTTAACTTGGTGTGGGGCATCTTTAACCCGGTTTTTGCAGTATTTACCACGGCTTGAAAGTTCTATCGGTCAAAAAGCAGAATATAAATAGGAGGAAATGACTATGGCTAGGGCCTTGGAGGGTATAAGAGTTATTGACTTGAGTCATGTCCTGGCGGCGCCTATATGTACGATGTTTTTGGCAGATCTTGGCGCCGAGGTTATTCATGTCGAGCCGCCTCAGGGAGATGATGCGAGGGAATTTGGGCCTTTTGTTGGCGAGCCGGACAAGAATCGGAGCGGTTATTTTATAAGCCTTAACCGTAACAAGAAAAGCATGGTCCTGAATTTGAAACATGAGAAAGGGAAAAAGATACTTCACGAGCTAATTGAAGTTTCCGACATTGTTGTGGAAAATTTCAGGCCAACGACGATGAAAAAGCTCGGTTTTGATTGGGAGAATATTCAAAAAATAAATCCAAGAGTAATTTATGCTTCTATATGCGGTTTCGGCCATGACACCCTTCCCGGATATGACACGCGTCCGGCCTATGACATGGTGGCTCAGGGTTATAGCGGTATTATGAGTGTTACGGGACCGGAAGGAGGGCCTCCATGCAGGGTAGGGACGTCCGTTGGGGATATCTTCGCCGGTCATCAGGCTGTAATTGGGATTCTTGCCGCATTAATGCATCGTGAAAATACGGGGAAGGGACAGCATTATGACGGTGCAATGGTGGACGGTCTGTTTGCCGTGCTGGAAAATGCCGTTGCCAGATACACAATTAGTGGAACTATTCCGGGGCCGTTGGGAAGCGCGCATCCTTCCATAACGCCTTTTCAGGGGTTTAAGACAAAAGATTCATGGATCATAACGCCTATCGGAAACGATTATCTGTGGGCTACATTTTGTAAGGTGATTGAAAGGGGAGATTTGATCAATGACCCGAGATTTGAGACGAATCCCCTTAGAAATGAGAATAAAAGTCAACTTATTCCAATACTTGCTGTTGAACTGGAAAAAAGAACTACCAGGGAGTGGGTTGATATTTTCGATACGGCAGGCTTACCTTATTCTCCGATAAATAACTTGAAGGAAATCTGTGAGGATCCGCACATCGCATATCGAAAAATGCTTGTAGAAATAGACCAGCCGGGGGTGGGCAGGATGAAAATTTCCGGTTCACCGATTTGCCTGTCTGAAACACCGGGCGAAGTATATGCCCCTGCTCCTCTTCTGGGACAGCACTCAGAAGAAGTTTTGAGGGAAATCCTTAAATATTCGGACGAAGATATTAATCAACTGAAAAAAGAAGGAGTGATTAATAAAGAGACTCTGTAAAAGCACTCAAACGATTATCCCCTTGCGGATATTAAAAAATCGATAATTATTAAATCCAACCTCAAAACAGGGAGGAATGAAAATGACCAAGAAAGAAGACCGGAAATGGAATTCTCTATCTGATAACACTTCATCCCGGCTCAAAAGAGTCAGAGAGATACTGAACCCTTCCGGAAAGATTATTCAAGAGAAGGATGCTGTCAGACTTCTTGAGGCCGTCATTGAACCTTACGACAGGGTTTGTATTGAAGGCGACAATCAGAAACAGGCCTCTTTTCTCGCCAAGGCCCTATCCCAGGTCGATCCTAAAAAGATACACGATCTCCATATGGTTCAGTCCGTGGTCGCCCTGCCCGAACACCTGGACGTATTCAGAAGGAAAATCGCCACAAAAATAGATTTTTCCTATTCAGGTCCTCAGAGCAAAGAGCTTGCTGACATGGTTATCAAAAAGGAACTGGAACTCGGGTCGATCCACACCTATATTGAATTATTTGGAAGATGCTTCCTTGACCTGATCCCCAGGGTTGTCCTTGTTGCGGCTAATTCCGCAGATAAGCATGGAAACCTTTATACCGGACCCAATACTGAAGAAACACCGACCCTCGTAGAAGCAACGAAATTCAAGAAAGGTATTATTATAGCCCAGGTAAATTCCATTGAAGAACAGATACCGCGAGTTGATATACCGGGTGACTGGGTAGATTACGTCATACCTACTGAGGCCCCCTATTATATCGAACCCCTTTTCACAAGGGATCCCGCAAAGATTTCTGATGTCAGTGTCCTGATGGCAATGATGGCCATAAAGGGTATTTATGCACCTTATGGTGTCACCTCTCTGAACCATGGGATCGGGTACGACACCGCAGCGATCGAATTACTGCTGCCCACTTATGCCAAAGAGCTCGGGTTAAAGGGTAAGATCTGCACCCACTGGGCACTGAATCCTCACCCCACGATGATACCCGCCATTGAATCGGGGTTTGTGGAGTCTATCTACCCCTTCGGTTCGGAGATCGGCATGGAAGAGTATATTGAGAAGCGCTCCGATATATTTCCTGTAGGCCCTGACGGAACCATGAGATCAAACAGGACCTTTTCACAGGTGGCAGGCCACTATGCCGTCGATATGTTTATCGGGTCCACCCTGCAGATAGATCCGTACGGTAACAGCTCAACAGCAACCATCCAGAGGATATCCGGTTTCGGTGGCGCCCCCAATATGGGATGCAACGCCGCTGGCAGACGCCATTTCAGCGCCGCATGGGGTAAGGTTGGAGAGAATTATGCCATTAACAGTCTCCTGAACGGTCCTGTTCCTACAGGCAAAAAGCTGGTTGTCCAGATCGTTCAATCCTGCAAGAAACCGGAAAGCCCCACCTTCGTGGAAAAACTCGATGCCTGGGAACTGGCCGAAAGGGCCAATTTTCCCATTCCCCCCGTAATGATCTATGGCCGGGATTTGACCCACATTGTGACCGATGTTGGGGTTGCCTATCTCTACAGGTGCAAGGATCTTGAGGAGAGGAAGGCGGCGATATGTTCGGTTGCCGGTAAAGCCCCTCTGGGGAGCCTGGTTGATGAAAACACGGTAGCAAAGATGAGAGACAAGAAACTGGTTCAGTATCCTGAGGACCTGGACATCAATGTCAAGGACGCTACCCGCGATCTACTTGCGGCCAAGTCTATGGATGACCTCGTGGAATGGTCGGGAGGACTCTATAAGCCTCCAGCCAGATTTATGGAGAAGTAGAATCTTTAAACCGGATCCATCGTCTTTAATACGGGGCAAAATATTGTTTACAAATGATTGCAAAATGAGATAATATTTATCGGGATGTTAACCGGGAGCGCCCCCCGTATGCCCCGTTTCTTAGACGAAGTAAAGGGCAGATATAAGTTAAAATATTTCAGGGAGGGTTTTTTCTGAAAGAGTTACCGAAAAATACTCTGGGGAAAGTCTTGAAAGATAAGATAAAGAACTTTTTTAAGACTGAAAAATCAAAAAAAAATATCCCCCAGAAGGAGAATATAAAGCAAAAATCTCCTCCGGATATCAAGACCTGTGAAAAGTGTGGATGGGGACTCTGAGAACAAGTCGGATTTTTTTGTTAACGATTGGAAACCACCCTCCGGGCAGGAGTTTCCGATCCGTATAATACGTTTCGTATTGTGGACTCTTTCGGGATGCGCCCCAGCCGCGCTTACAAGCACCTTTACCGCTAAACATGGCTTCATCCATCTATCTCAATCTCACATGAAAGAAAAGAGAGGACTCTTTCATCTCCTGTTCATAAATGACTTCTCGCATGATTCTGAACCATCTCTGAATCGTTTTTTGATCCAAAGGTACTTGGAACCTGAGACGATATGCTGGAGCATCTCAACAAAGGAATTCTGCAAGTCTGACTTTCCGGTAAGGTAAAATCCTGGTTAATTGCCGAAGCGTTTGCCCAATACTCGACCGGATAACGCTGAGCTTGTAGTTTAATAAAATTCTAAATTAAAAGATTATTTTTGAAACATACCAACGGGGGTGAAATATGAACAGTCAAACTCTAAAAGATTGTTTTATGGAGAGTTGCTTGATGCGGGGGGAAAAGATTGTGATAAGCTTTCTTCGTGAAGGTGCGATAGAAACAGAGATTACCTTCCGGGAATTGGATCAGGATGCCAATCGAATGGCGAATACCTTCCTGGATTTGGGGGTTGAAAAAGGGGACAGGGTAATTCTCTTCTTCCAGAAATCTGTGGGTTTCGTAGTCGCGCATCTTGCGCTTCAAAAAATAGGAGTTATTGCGGTTCCTTTGAATCCTGAATTTAAAAAGGCAGAGGTCGAATATTTGCTTGAGGATGCAAAGGCAAAATTGGTGTTGTCAGGAACAGAACAGGAGGCAACCATAAAAGCAATAGATCCGGAGCTCACCAATATTGTGGTTCAAACCGAAAGGCCTTATGAGAATATCGATTTTTTTCGATCCGCACCGGATAGTGTACCTCCAGTAGATGTCGGGCCGGAAGATTCGGGTCTTATCATTTACACGTCAGGAACTACAGGAAAACCTAAAGGGGCTGTTCTTGCCCAGGAGAATCTTGTTCATGACGCAAAAAATATCATGAAGATATGGGAGATAACGGAATCTGATGTACTCTGTCACTCGCTTCCCCTTTTTCATGTTCATGGACTTAACTATGCCCTTCATACCGCCTTAATGGCAGGGGCTCATGTGGTTATGCTTGACAAATTTTCACCGGAGAAAGTAATGGAGGTATTGTCAAGAAGAGCCGGAGAATATATTTGTAACGTGTTTATGGCGGTTCCCTCTATGTATGGTAAGATGATAAATTATCTGGGGGAAGAGAAACTGAACTTTGAGCACATGCGATTATGGACATCAGGTTCGGCGCCGCTCTCGGTTAAGGATTTTGAGAAAATAAAGAAGATCTTTGGCAAGGAACCCGTGGAGCGGGAGGGCATGTCGGAAACCGGGATGAATTTTTCAAACCAGATCAGGGGTATGAGAAAACCCGGATCTATCGGAGTGCCCCTGCCGGATCTCGAGGTGAGAATAGTAGACCCTATAACATTGGTGGATGTGGTTCCCGGTGAAACCGGTGAAATCTGGCTCAAAGGTCCCTCCATTACTTCAGGCTACTGGCGGAAGCCTGAAGTGACAGCCGACTCGTTTGAAAAAGGATGGTTTAAAACCGGTGATTTGGGAAGAGTCGATGATGACGGATACTATTACCTGACCGATCGCCTCAAACATATTATTATATCAGGTGGGGAAAATATCTCTCCGAAAGAGGTGGAGGAGGTTATTAACAAGCTTGAAGATGTAGTTGATTCTTCTGTGGTAGGTATCGAGGACGAAAAGTGGGGAGAAAAGGTTGTTGCGGCTGTTATTACAAGGCCTGGCTCCAAGGTGGAAGCGCAAGATATTCAAGAGTTCTGCAGGGAGCATATTCATAAATGGAAATGTCCCAAGGAGATTGTTTTCATTAAAGAGTTACCAAAAAATACCATGGGGAAAGTGTTAAAAAGTGAGATAAAAAAGCTTTTTTTATCTTGAGTGGCCTGCCCGCGGTATTTTCAAATCTTTCTCATGGGATTATTTTTTCAGATAAAGCCTTCCGATATTCCTTTATCAGGAATTCTCTGCTGACCCCGTGGTCGATAAAATCCCAGGGGAGGATTTCATCAATATCCTTCTGCCGATAGACGTAGAAATCGGGATTTATATTGATCTCTTTGAAGGCCTGCGACCAGTTGCCGTTGTTTTTATGAACGGAAAGAAGCACCTGTCCCGCCGATCTGTCGCCCAGAGACAGAAAGGCCTGGATATAATTCCATTTTGGGATGTCGTGGATTACTTTTACGGATGACTCCTTCCTTAAAGAGGACTCGATCTTTCTGATTCTTCTTCTTACCACATTTGTGTCCGCAAGACCCTGCCATTGGAAAGGTGTGGCCGGTTTGGGGATAAATTGATTTATACTGAGGGTGATCCTTCGAAACGCTCTTTTCCCCGCTGAATATTTTATCGCATGGTATTTGATTCTTTTGGCAAGATCGATTATTGCCTCTATGTCCTCGGGAACTTCGGTGGGAAGACCCACCATGAAATAGAGCCTTATGTTAAGGATACCTTTTTCTATTAATAATTCCACACTGTCGAAGATGTGAGATTCTGTAATTTTCTTATTGATCAGGTCTCTCAATCTCTGAGAGCCCGCCTCCGGAGCGAGGGATACCATTTTCACGTCGGCTTTCCGGAGCAACGAGACCATTTCTTTGTTCAATCTGTCAAGTCTGAGAGAGCCGATCGATAGTTTCCCGTTCTTTTTCAGTATTGACTGGCAAAGCGAAACAAGATCGGGGTGATCGGATACCGCAGTGCCGAGCAGTCCCATTTTTTTTTGCTGTTCAAGTCCCCTGGTGATAGACTCTTCGAGAATTTCCGGTTTTCTGAATCTCGCAGGTCTGTATACAAAACCGGCGGCACAGAAACGGCACCCCCGCCCGCAGCCCCTGCTCACCTCTGACAGAAACATGTCCCCGAATTCCGTATCCGGTGCAATAATGGATTGGTCGGTGTTAAATGCATTTATATCACCGACCGTCCGTTTACTGATTCCTTGAGGAAATGAGGAGTGCGATGGCGTAAATTCTTTTATGAGACCATCTTCGTTGTACGAAACAGAATAAAATCTCGGAACGTAGGCGCCCTCGACCTCTTTTTGCACCCGGGAGAGCGTCTCATGGCGGGAGAGTCCGAGATTGTGGGATTCTTCAAAGATATCAAGAAACTCGGGTATCGCCTCTTCTCCTTCTCCTAAAATAAAAAGATCGAAAAAGTCGGCCAGGGGCTCAGGGTTAAGAGTAACCGAAATGCCGCCCCCGATGATAAGAGGTTCTTCGCTTCTCCTTTGATGGGCGAGAAGATCGATTCTCGACATAGCAAGAATTTTTAAGATATTAGGATAATCGTTTTCGAAAGAGATGGAAAAAGCAATGATATCGAAATCCGCAAGGGGTTTCTGAGACTCCAGACTGAAAAGGGGGGTCAATTTCGAGATGAATGTGGCTTCATCGTCGGGATCGGGAAGAAAGACCCTTTCACATAAGAATGAAGGGTGACTGTTGAAAAGGGCATATAGCGTTTGAAATCCGAGGTTTGACATTCCTGTCCGATAATAATGAGGATAGGCAAGACAAACAGTTATTCTGTTTCCCCATAGATTTTTTTGATAACCTTTCTCCTTAGACAGAATATTTCTGTATCTTTTTTTGAGCTTCCAGGACATGTTATGTTCAGTAAGCAGTAGGCAGTAGGGAGTAAACAGTAGTGGATAAAGGAGGAAATATCCAATAACTGCCTACTGATTTCTGCATACTCCTTACTCCTTGCTATTTCAGTCTGCCTGTTTTCTCAGGAATGTCGGGATTTCAAAATCGCCTTCCGCGCTGTCATCTATCAGTCCCATCCTGACCACATTAGGAGTATCTGCAGTTCTCTCCTTCCTGATAAAGGTAGGCTGGGACAGGTCCTCTTTCTTGTGGCCGTCGAGCTGTAACATGTCTGGTATATCGTGTTTCTTTTTCCCGGATTCTTTAAAGCCGGTAGCGATAACCGTGATACGTATTTCATCTCCCATAGAGTCGTCGACAACGGTTCCGAAGATAATGTTAGCATCCTCATGGGTCTCCGCTTGGATCAGAGATGATGCTTCGTTGACCTCATCGAGAGTCATGTCTGATCCTCCCGTTATATTGAGGAGGACCCCGCGTGCACCTTGAATCGTGTTGTCTTCCAGCAGAGGAGAAGATATCGCTTTTTGAGCCGCCTCTACAGCCCTGCTTTCACCGCTCGCGATGCCGGTACCCATGAGGGCCAATCCCATCTCCGACATGATATTCCTCACGTCGGCAAAATCAAGATTGATCAATCCCGGTACCATGATCAGGTCGGAAATTCCCTTAACGGCATGGAAGAGTATTTCATCTGCCTTCTTGAAGGCATCGAGAAGCGGCATTGTTCTTCCCCCTATACTGAGGAGTCTCTGATTGGGGATTACTATGAGAGAATCCACGGTGCTTCGGAGTTCCAAAATCCCCTCCTCTGCCTGTTTTTGCCTCTTCTTACCTTCAAACTGAAAAGGCTTTGTAACGACGGCAACGGTTAAGGCCCCTAGTTCTTTTGCAATCTCAGTCACAATAGGTGCGCCCCCCGTTCCTGTCCCCCCGCCCAGACCAGCGGTAACGAAAACCATATCCGCCCCTGCGAGAGCGCTCTTTATGGCATCTGTTGATTCGACAGCTGCCCTTTTTCCGACATCAGGATCTGAACCGGCACCGAGCCCTTTTGTAATTTCCGCACCAAGCTGAATCTTTGTGGGTGAAAGCGATGCTCCCAAGGCCTGAGAATCGGTATTCGCCGCGATAAAATCCACGCCTTTAAGTTCGTAGGATATCATAGTGTTCACGGCGTTACCTCCCCCTCCACCAATCCCGACAACCTTGATCTTTGCAGAATTTAATGTAGATTCTATTAATTCAAACATAAGTCTTTCCTCCTAAAAGAATTCTGTGAACCATCTTTTCATCCTTCTGTTTACTCTGTTAAATATATTTCCATCACTCCTTTTAAAAACGTTCCTGTAATAATCCTTGCTTCCATAGATTATTAATCCCACGCCGGTTGCATACATGGGACTGTTGACTATATCGGTAAGTCCGCCTATGCCTATCGGATATCCTCTTCTCACCGGCATGTTGAATATCTGTTCGGCTAACTCTGTTATTCCTTCCAGAATAGCGGTTCCTCCTGTTAAAACGACACCGGCAGCCAGGAGATCATCGTAGCCGGATTTGACTATTTCTCTGTGCACCAGATTGAGGATCTCCTCCATGCGTGGCTCTATAATTTCCCCGAGTATCTGACGAGAGACTTTTCTCGGGTCCCTTCCACCAACACTGGGAACTTCTATAATTTCATCTTTCGGAATCAGAGGTGTATAAGCACATCCATAGTTTATCTTTATTTTTTCCGCCTCAACGGTTGGTGTTCTGAGACCGACGGCAATATCTCCTGTCAGATAGTTTCCGCCAAGGGACAAAACGGCAGTGTGTTTAATGCTTCCTTCGTAAAATACGGCTATATCAGTTGTACCTCCGCCAATATCCACTATCGCTACCCCCAGGTCCTTTTCATCGGAACTGAGAACCGCCTCACTCGATGCTAATTGTTCCAGGACGATATCATTTACGTCGAGTCCTACACGGTTTACAGATTTGATAATGTTTTGCGCAGACGTGATAGCACCTGTGATGATATGAACTTTGGCCTCGAGCCGGACACCGGACATTCCTACCGGAGTCTTCACCCCATCCTGGTTGTCTACAATGTAGTGCTGGGGCAATACATGAAGGACTTCTCTGTCGAGTGGAATAGCTATAGCTTTTGCTGCTTCAATTGATCTCTTCACATCGTTCTCGTCGATCTCACGACCCTTTACTGCCACGATACCATGACTGTTGAGACCACTGATATGTCCCCCTGCAATTCCTGTGAAGACGGAGGAAATCTCGTGGCCGGACATAAGTTCAGCCTCCTCCACGGCCCCTTTTATGGAATTTACGGTACTTTCGATATTGACCACAACCCCTTTTCTCAATCCTGCAGAAGGGTGGGAACCTATCCCGATAATATCGATACCGGTATCCGTTATTCCGCCGACAATGGCGCAGACCTTAGTGGTTCCTATGTCCAGCCCGACAATTACATTTTCGTTTTTTCCCATGGTCTTTCTGCCTTTGCTATGTCTTGTAACCTTCTTTTAGAGTAGTTTTCCTTTTAACAACAACCCTGCTCGGATTGCTCACATCGATACATATACATTCTTTATCCAAATTCTTTCTTCTAAGGTCGGTTATGACAGATTTTAACCTTTTTAGTTTTTTTTCGTAGTTCTCGAAGCCGAGCTGTATACACAGACCGCTGTCGGTAAAAATGGAGAACCCGAAAATTTCATCTCCATGAATTTCCGAGACATTCCTTATCTCAGGGGAACCGCTATTGGCTGAGAGACAGGCGATGAGCTCGATCGATTTTTTTAAGAGAGCCGTATTCTTATCAAATCCGGTAAGAATAGGGAGATCTGTCTTCTCTCCGTTTTTTAGTTTTTCGAATATGTTTCCGCTGCTATCCATAAAATAGATGCCTCTCTTCTCCTTAACAAGGGCAGAAGCCTTCCTTTCTCTAACCTCTATTACCAGCCTGTTGGGGAGCCCCCTTTCTATTGAGACATCTTTTACCCAGGGATTTGAATTGATCCTTCGTGCTATCTCACCCGGATTTATCGCCAGGATATTTTGAAATGGTTTTATGCCGGCAAGAGTTAAAACTTCCTTTTCCGTGATCCTTTCACATCCCTTGATAGTCGTATTTTCAACTTGAAAATAAGGTGCGCTGATCATATAATTGTATGCAAGTATCATCAGGGAAGCTGAAGCGATGACGGTTACGATCAGCGCTAACCCCTTCAAAATTTCGATAAAAATCTTCACCGAGCGTCTTTTTAACCTGTTTTTTTTCGTTGCGATTGTTGTTTTAATCGATTTCTTCATAAGTCGACGCCTATTATCTTCACTTCTGTTTCGAGATGAATACCTCTTTCTTCCAGAACCCTTTTTTGTGTCATATCTATTAGTGAAATTACATCCCTTGCTTTTGCTCCCCCGGAATTGACAATGAAATTTCCATGTATTTCAGATATCTTTGCACCACCGGCCTTTTTCCCCTTGAGCCCAAGATCATCTATGATCTTGCCGGCGGAGATATCCGGTGGATTCTTGAATATGGAACCGGCGTTGCGATATTCAAGAGGGTGTTTTTTCTTTCTCATACTGATAATCTTTGAAATCCTTTCCTCAATCTCTTCCCCAGACCCATTTGTGAATAAAAACTTTGCACCGAGGATAATAGTTCCTTCCGGAAGATTGAGATTCCTGTATTCAAATTCAAGTTCGTTTCTTCGCGCAATCTTTATCTCTCCTACACCATTGATCAGTGATACCGTTTTAACGATGTCTTTCAGTTCACTGCCGTAGGCACCGGCATTCATTTTTACACCGCCACCTACCGATCCGGGGATGCCGGCACAAAATTCTATACCGGCAAGAGATTCTTTTATCGACAGGTTGACGATTTCGGAAAGAGGGACTCCGGCTTCCGCGTAAATTGATACTGGTAGTGGCTGATAGTCAATAGTCCTGAGTTTTTTTAAGGAAACCAGGACACCCCTGTACCCGCCGTCCCTTACTATAAGATTTGTGCAGTTGCCCACCGGGATAAACGGCACATTACAATCGCTCAGATACGAAATAAGCCGGCTGAGCTCCTCAATGCTTCCGGGAAATATCAGTACATCGGCCATTCCGCCAACCCCGATAGAAGTATGTCTGTCCATCGGTTCTCTGAAGAAAACCTTGCCGGAGACGATACTCTCTAATTTTTCCTGAAATGCCTTTTTTCTGATCATTCGGCTTCCTCGGCCTGAAATTCTACAAAGGCCTTCCTCAAAAATTCCTCACCAACCTTCCAGACATCACCTGCTCCCAGCGTGATGATCACATCCGTGGGTTCGGCTATTGCCAGCAAGTGGTCAACGATCCGGTCAAAACCTGATATATGGATTACGTCTTTTTGCCCGTGATTCTTGATACCCTTACACAGACCCGATGAATGAACGCCCTCTATCTTTTTTTCACTGGCGGCATATATATCGGTCAGGATCAGGATATCCGCATCGGGAAAGGCCGTCAGGAAATCATCGAAGAGCGCTCTGGTGCGGGTGTATCGGTGAGGTTGAAAAACGACAATAATCCGCTTATTCCACGCCTGTTTTGCAGCTGCTAAAGTTGCTCTGATTTCGGTCGGATGGTGGCCGTAGTCATCAATAACGGTTATACCGATCACCTCGCCCTTGATTTCTAATCTCCGATGAACACCGACGTAAGATTTAATACCCTCTTTGATTTTAGGGAAATCCATACCGAGTTCACGGGCAACGGCAATCGCTGCCATAGAATTATAGACATTAAAAAGTCCCGGGACATTCAGTGAGATATCTCCAAGTAAATCACCCCTGTAGTATAAGTCGAAGGTTGATGATGATCCTTCAAAGGATATATTCCTTGCCTGATAGTCAGACTGGTCTGAAAGGCCGTATGTAATGACCCTTCTTTTTATGTCGGGAAGTATGTCGACTACATTATCGTCATCGAGACAGAGTATCGTGGAGCCGTAAAAGGGAACAATATTGGCAAACTGCAAAAAGGCCTCCTTGATTTCTTCAATGTCCCGGTAGTAATCAAGATGTTCACGATCAATGTTTGTAATAACTGAAATAGATGGACTCAATCTGAGGAACGAGCCATCACTTTCATCGGCCTCAGCCACGATATATTCTCCGTCACCAAGCCTTGCATTGCTTCCTATACTTGCCAGCTTTCCACCTATCACCATGGTGGGATCGAGACCGCCATGGGCAAGTATAGTAGCAACCATGGAGGTTGTTGTTGTTTTTCCGTGAGACCCGGATACCGCTATGGAGAACTTCATCTTGAGAAGTTCTGCCAGCATCTCCGCACGCGGGATAACAGGAATATGTCTTTGATGTGCGGCGAGTACCTCAGGATTATCTTTTTCAACGGCGGTCGATGTGACAACGACATCAGCCTCTTTAAGATTGGATGCACGATGGCCGTAGGAAATTTTAGCACCCAGTGAGGCCAGACGCTTTGTAATCTCCGTTTCATTAAGATCAGATCCGCTGATGGTATAGCCCATATTTAGCAGCACCTCTGCTATACCGCTCATGCCGATACCACCTATACCGACGAAGTGTATGTTTTTTACCTTTCTGTACATAAAACTCCTTGTTATCTGACAGCAAATTTATAAGTTCATTGCTGTCTGCCGGACTTCCCGGTTTTAACGGGCTGTTGCCCAAAATCCTTTTTGCTTTGCCAGGGAGGTTTTTTGATAAATCTAAAGCTCGCTCATGCGATTTTAAGACTCACCCTTAGGGCTTAAATACCGGAAATCGCTTATCTTTCACGTAGCCAAGATTTATTCGCAAAAAACGTTTTCACTACAGCTCAAAAGATTGTTTGTTTGAGCAACAGCCCACCACCTTTCATTGGCCCCTGATTTCTGTAAATTGGCACAACTTCCTTTTTCCAGATCGCGTGCTATGCACTTTGTGCTTTGCGCAGCGCCAGACATTCATCGACAATGTCTGATGCGGCCCTCATATTTCTAAATCCGGAGGATTTTTCCTCCATTTTCCTTACCGCTTCAGGATTGCGGTAAAGTCGCAGAATAACTTCCGCGAAGAGTTTGCCGCTGAGTTCTCTTTCCTGGATCATCTCGGCAGCCCCTGCATCTGTTAAAACCCTTGCGTTTTCTGTCTGATGATTACCTGCTGCAAAGGGAAATGGCACAAAGATGGCAGCTTTCCCGCTCGCTGTTATTTCAGCTATGGATGTTGCTCCTGCCCTGCACACCAGTAAATCCGCCGCTCCAAAAGCCTGCGCCATATTACCTATAAATGGAAAGACGTCGGCATCAATCCCATAATCCGTATAAACATCTGCGATCCATTTAGAATCACTTTCTCCCGTCTGGTGAATAATTTTCAATCTGCCCTTTATCTCTTTCAGATATTCGAGAGAATCACAGACAGCCCTGTTTATCGTATGAGCGCCCTGACTTCCGCCGAATATAAGTAGCGTAAATCTGCCGTCTGTCTTGTCTGAAATCTTTTTCTCTTCCAGGAATTCTTCCCGGACAGGATTTCCTGTAACCACCGCCTTCTCTTCGGAAAAAAATCTCTTTGTTTCGGGAAAGGCAAGGAATATCTTGTTGACAAACCTGCCGAGTATTCTGTTTGTTACCCCGGGTATGGCGTTCTGTTCGGCGATTGCGGTCTTGATACCCATAAAATGAGCCGTTATCACTGTCGGCCCGGATGCATACCCCCCGACGCCAAGAACCATATCCGGGGAAAATTCACGGACAATCATAAGCGACTGAAATATACTCCAGGGAATCTTTAATGAGGCACGGATTGATTTTACAATGCCTTTTCCCTTAACGCCCTCTACATCAATGGTTTTCAGTTGAAAACCCATGTCCGGTAATATCCTTGCTTCCAATCCTTTTCCGGTTCCGATGAAAAGGATTCTATTTTTTTTGTCCCTTTTCAGGAATTCCTTTGCAACAGCCACTCCCGGAAAGAGGTGTCCGCCTGTTCCTCCACCTGCTATTATTATCTTCACATCAAGGTCCCTTGTTCAAATACAAGTAAACTTTGAACTTTTCACCCATTGCCCTTCATTCCCGGTGGGATGATATGTTCAAAAGCACCCCCACCGTTGCCAGAGTCATAATTAAAGATGTCCCCCCATAGCTGAGAAACGGAAGAACCAACCCCTTGGTCGGGATTAATCCCATAACTGCAGCCATATTTATAAATGCCCCCAGGGCGATAAGTATCGTCAGACCCGAAGCGAGGAGTGTTCCAAATAAGTCAGGAGTCCTGTATGAAATCATAAATCCCCGGAGTACGAAGATGACGAACAGCAGAATAATAATCGTAATCCCGATAAAACCACTCTCCTCACCTATAACAGAAAGGATAAAATCCGTATGCGGTTCGGGAAGATAAAAGAGTTTCTGCATGCTGTTTCCGAGCCCGACACCGGCCACTCCACCGGATCCGAAGGAGAGGAAAGACTGAATGATCTGAAAGCCTGAATTTGTGGGGTCCTTCCAGGGATCGAGAAAACTTAGAAATCTGTCTAAACGGTAACCCTTGTGCATCACCAGCATAAAACCCGCCGGAACAAGAAGAGCTGCTAAACCGGCCAGGTGTAAGATCCTGCTTCCGGCCAGATAGAGTACAAATATTAGTAGCATTGCCATGATCATCGCCGTGCCAAAATCGGGCTGCAGTAATATGAGGACGATAATAATGGTCGTTATTATCAGGGGCGGCAAAAAACCCTTGTTAAACTCCTTTATATGTTCCTCTTTCTTGGTCAGGAAGTGAGCCAGGAAGAGGACGAAGGAGACCTTGACAAGTTCCGTTACCTGGAATGAAAATACTCCGAGGTCAAGCCACCTTGTGGCGCCGCCCACTCTGGTTCCCAGACCCCTGATCAGAAGCAGTGAGAGGAGCGCAACAGAAAATAAAATACTGAAATAGGCCACTTTTCTTAAATAGTAGTAAGGTATCCTGGAGAGTACGATCATTACCCCAAGTCCCAGGACGACAAACATGACCTGTTTCTTGATAAAGAAGTATCCGTCTCCGAATCTTGCTGCGGCGATGGCTGAGCTTGAGCTGTATATCATCACAGTGCCCGAAGTGACGAGGATAAGGGTAACAAGCAGAAGAATGATGTCAGGCCCGCCTGCCATAGTCAGGCAGGAGCGGGCAGGATTCTTTTTGTCCATATCAGAGGTTCCTTACAAGTTTTTTAAAATATCTTCCGCGTTCCTTGTAGTTTGCAAATTCGTCAAAACTTGCACATCCCGGAGAGAGCAGAACGACATCGCCGGAAGAGGAGCAAGCACAGGCAAAGCGAACCGCATCCTTGAGGGAGAGTACACGCCTGGTTGGAACTGTTCCGCCGATAATGGAGTTTATCTCCTCTCCTGCCTCACCAAACAGGACAAGCTGCTTAACCTTTTCCCTGATTGGTCCGGCTAATACCATGAAATCTCCACCCTTGTTTCTCCCTCCGAGAAGGAGAATAACCGGCCCGGTAAAGGTCTCCAGCGCCCTTACAACTGCATCGACATTAGTTGCCTTGGAATCGTCATAAAACTCAGCCCCGTCTTTTTGACCGACAAATTCTATCCTGTGCGGTATTCCTTTAAATTCCTCTACCGCTGAGATGATAGCAGAAGGGTGGCATCCACATCTTCTTGCCGCAACCAGAGCGGCCATAACATTTTCTATATTATGAACACCTGGAAGTTTGATCATCTCACGCGGGTAAATTTCATCGCCGAATCTCAAACCCTGACCATTGAGGAAAATACCTTCGGTCAGCTTTTTGGAAGAGCTGAAACAGGTAATCTCCGCCCGAATTCTGTTTGAAAGTGATGGTGATAGCGGATCATCCGCATTGAGTATGGCGAGGTCATCACCGTTTTGATTCTTAAAAATCCTCTCTTTGATTGAGTAATATTCTTCAAATGTTCCATGGTAATCCAGGTGGTCGTAGGTTGTATTCAGAAGTATGGATATAAGGGGTTTAAAAAGCTCAACCCACTGCAGCTGAAAACTGCTAACCTCAACAACCACATAATCGTCTTCCTGTTTTCCGTTTACATAGTCTATTAAGGGGTTTCCGATGTTACCTCCGACGAACACTTTTTTCCCCGCCTTTTTGAGCATTTCTCCTAATAATGTAGTCGTCGTTGTCTTTCCGTTGGTCCCGGTAATAGCTATCATCGGTCTTTTTAGAAATCTCCAGGCGAGTTCTATCTCGCTTAAAATGGGGATTCCCCTCTTTGCCGCTTCTAAGAGCATTACGTTAAATGGCGGGACACCGGGTGATGGTACGACCATATCCGTTTGAGACATGACGTCGAGCCTGTGTTCGCCGAGCTGCATGTTCACATTCAAATCCCCAAGTGCAGAGGTTGCATCCACAAGTTCTGATGCCGGCTTTTCATCACTTGCAAAAACCACTGCACCTTTTTCTGTCAGGAACCTGACAGTTGCAACACCTGTCTTACCCAAGCCGACAACCAGTACCCTTTTCCCATTCAGATCCATAAACCGTCACTCCAACCTATCCATAACTTATAGCAATCACTTAAATTGTTCTTTAATAATCTGTGAGAATCTGCGTATCATCTCAGCTTCAGAGTACTTATGGCGATGAGAGCCAGGATTATTGAGATAATCCAGAATCGTACGATGACTTTCGGTTCCGCCCATCCATTCAGTTCAAAATGGTGGTGGATCGGAGCCATCCTGAAGATACGCTTACCGTCCGACATCTTGAACCAGCCGACCTGGAATATGACTGAAATAGTTTCCAACACAAATATCCCGCCTACAATGGCAAGGAGCATCTCCTGTTTTGTTACTATAGCCATGGTTCCAAGAGCGCCACCAAGAGAAAGAGACCCCACATCACCCATAAAAATCTGGGCAGGGTAGGTGTTGAACCAGAGAAAACCGAGGCATGCACCCGTCATGGCCCCGCAAAAGATGGTGAGTTCCCCTGCTCCCGACACATAAGGTATCTGCAGGTATCCTGATATTTTTACGTTACCTGCGAAGTATGCAAACATAAGATAGGTTGCAAAACATATTAGAGCCGGGCCTGTTGCAAGTCCATCAAGCCCGTCTGTAAGATTTACCGCATTTGCGGCCCCCACAATTACAAATGTTGAAAAAATCACATAACCCCATCCCAGATCGGGAAGCAATGTCTTGAAAAAGGGTATGGTTATAGATGAATTGAATCCCGGTTTCATATACAGAATAACGCTGATAAACAGGGCTATAAATGTTTCTGCTAATAACCTTACATAACCGGGCACACCTTCGCTGCTTTTGCTGATATGTTTCCACAGGTCGTCGATAAAGCCTATCAGGCCGAACCCGACCGTTACCACGAGCACTAACCATATGTAGTCGGTAGTAAGATTAGCCCAGAGAAGAGTCGATACAACTACAGCTAAAAGAATAAGAATACCCCCCATTGTCGGGGTTCCTTCCTTCGACAGGTGAGAACCGGGGCCGTTTCCCCTTATCGGCTGGCCGATTTGCAATGTTTTAAGTTTTCGTATCAACCAGGGTCCCAGGACAAAACAGATAATCAGGGCGGTTATCGTCGCGTAGATTGTCCTGAAGGTAATGTATCGGAACACATTAAAGTAAAAGAATGTTTTATGTAGTGGATATAATAGGTGGTACAGCACTGTTAAGTCCCCTTACCCTTCAGTTTCTTCAAGCCCAAACACGCCGGTTAATTCCTGGATAATTTCTTCCATTTTCATATTCCTTGATCCCTTCACCAACACCCAGTCCCCCTTTTTTAAATGCTGTCGGAGATGTGTCGCTATCTCCTCTGTAGTTTCGGGGAAATATATCTGGTTGCTTTTAAGACCTCTCCTGACTGCCCCTTCTGCGACCGAGCGGGAGAACTTCCCTCTGAGGAAGATTGTGTCAACACCGGTATCCGCGATAAGTCTTCCGATATCTTGATGCATTTCCTCCGCCCATACGCCCAGCTCAAGCATATCTCCCAGGATGACCGTACTTTCGCCTCTTTCCTTTAAATCTTTCAGTGTCTTCAGGGCAACGCTGACCGATGTGGGATTGGCATTGTATGTATCGTTAATTAAAAATGCCCCGTTTTTCAATTTCAGTATCTCCATGCGTCCGGAGATAGGTTTGAATGACTGTAACCCCTCACATATCAAATTGTGTTCGGTGCCCACGGCACAGGAAGACGCGGCGGCGGCAAGGGCATTGTAGATATTGTGCTCTCCTGAGGTTGACATTGTTAGTTCTCGGGATATTCCACCGATAGTGAGGGTAAATTTTGTCCCCATTCTTTCGTGTTTTGAGATACGTTCCGCACGGACATCGGCATCATTTTTAATGCCGAAGGTCACGGCCTCTCCTTCCCACCGGCCGGCCAGTTCACGCAGTGAATCATCATCGTTATTGATAATGGCAGTCCCTCTGTTTCCCATATTGTTGAACAGATCCCACTTTTCTTCTCTCACCACATCCATCGATTTAAGCCCTTCGAGGTGAGCCGGACCGATATTGGTAATTAGTCCCACGTCCGGCATAGCAATTCTTGTGAGTCTCCCAATTTCTCCACTGCTGTTTGTTCCCATTTCTACGATTGCCGCTTCATGATTTGCATTGATCTCAAGGAGTGTCAGTGGAAGACCAACAAGATTATTGAAATTCCCCCGGCTTTTTAATGTCCTTTTAGTCGTTCCAACCACCCCCGCAATCATTTCCTTTGTTGTTGTTTTTCCGGAGCTTCCTGTTACGGCTATAATGGGAAGCTCAAATTTTTTCCGCCAGAAGTGAGCAATATCTCCCAGGGCCTTCAAAGTATCGTTAACAGAGATCAGAGTGACGTTCCCGGAGACAGCCTTGGTTTTTTCTTCCAGACCACTTTGAACCAGTGATCCCAAGGCCCCGTCCTTAATAGCGGCTGCTATAAAATTGTGCCCATCAAACCTTTCTCCTACAATAGGCAGAAAGAGTGCTCCCTTTGAGATGTGCCTTGAATCGGTGGACAGCCCCTTGAATGTCACGCCGGAGCTTTTTTTTATTATTTTTCCGCCCGTTGCCTCAATAATTTCGTCTACGGTAAATACACAGTTCATATTTCAAAATTTAGACACTTTTTTAAGCGCCTCCGCGCTTACTATTCTGTCGTCGAAGGGAGTCCTCCGATTTCCTGTAATCTGGTAATTCTCATGCCCCTTTCCAGCGATGAGAACGGTATCGAAAACGTTTGCTATGGCGATTGCAAGCTCAATTGCAGCCTTTCGATCGGGCACAATTGTGTATCCTCTGTTATTAAAATTTTTATTCAGCTCTTCCGGAGAATACTTTTTCACGGTGGTGCCTGTTAACCCGATGATCCCTTTTTCTATTTCTTTTATGATCGTAAGCGGGTCTTCGGTTCTCGGGTTATCGGAGGTGACGATGGTGATATCGCTCAGAGTTGTGGCGGCATTTCCCATCAGCGGTCTTTTTCCGCGGTCCCTGTCACCGCCGCATCCGAAGACGGTAATAATCTTCCCCTTATTAAGTTCGGATAAATTCTTGAGTACCCTTCTGAGGGCATCTTCCGTATGGGCATAGTCTACAAAGACCGCGGGTTGTCCCGGTTCACTCACCTTTTCCAGGCGCCCGGGTATGTTCTTCAGATTTTCTATACCGGCCTGAATGTGCTCTTCCGGAATCCGGAGCGACAGGGCTGCTGTCGTTGCAGCCAGAATATTGTACAGATTGAATTTTCCGATCATTGAAGAATGTATGGTAAACTTGCCGTGAGGTGTCTTTATCTCTCCCTTGATGCCGTCCGGTGAAATGGTAAAATTTTCAGCTGAAACATCAGATTCGCTTTTGATACCGAAGGTCTTTGCTTTTTTATTTATTTCTTCAAGGAGCTTCTGCCCCCAGATGTCATCACTGTTTATGATCATCTTTTTACCGACATTAAGTATCTCCTCGAAAAATATCTTTTTAGCCAGGAAGTATCGTTCCATGGTATGGTGATAGTCGAGATGATCCCGGGAAAGATTTGTAAATATTCCCAGATTAAACTCGCAGCTATTCACCCTTTGCAGGTCGAGCGAATGAGAAGATACTTCTAAAATTACATGGGTTATCCCGGAATCTACCATTTCCCTGAGTATCTTCTGCAGGTCAAGGGACTCTGGTGTTGTAATTGGGGCGGGGAATGCCTTTCCCTTGAATCTATAATTTACAGTTCCAATTACTCCAACCTGAAGTCCCGCGGAGGCGAGAATTGATTCCAGGATGTAGCTTACCGTAGTCTTTCCGTTTGTTCCCGTGATGCCTATTAAGCAGAGTTTGGAAGAAGGGTTCTGAAAGAAATTTTTCCCCAGTACGCCGAGAGCCCGCCGGCTGTCTGCAACTTTTATATAAGTTATCTCCGGTTTTGTGTTGATATCCTTTTCATGCACAATGTATCGTGCACCTCCGTTGACCGCCTCAGAGATATAATCGTGGCCGTCAGATTTATGGCCGGAGACAGCAACAAATAGAGACCCCTTCTCACACCTTCCCGAATCATAGCAGATGGAGGAGACATCACCCGAGTTATCTCCGGATATCTCAAGAATATCGAGTCCTTTTATTAAATGAGACAGTTGCAAATCAATTCCTCTTAATATAGTTCTGAGTTCAGAGTTCAAAGTTAGTGTCGAGTTCTGAATCTTTTGACTCTGAACTTTGAACTCAGAACTATGTCATTAATATCCGGTACTAAAGGAAACGGTACACGATTTGTTGCTTTCCGTGGGGACTCCGGGTAATGGGTCCTGTTTTAACGCCCATCCGCTTCCCACGATCTTCAAATCTATTCCCCTTTCCTGTGACAGCTTTAATGCATTTCTTATCGACATACCCCTGAAGTCCGGCATGGTCGATTCATCCGATGAGGTCAGGTTTACATATTTAACACTGTAATCCGCCATGTCCGAAGTGTTGACATCAGAGGTGGATGCCGGCAGATTTGTAGGACCTGAATCATGCCTGCCGGTCTTTGTTGCACAGGTTGTCAGAGAAGAGGGCTCTACCCAATACAATATACTCTCAGCAATATTTTTGAAGACGGGTGCTGCTGCCACCCCGCCCCATCTGTGGTTTGCAGGTTCATCCAGCACCACAAGAATAACTGCGCACGGGTCCTCGGCCGGAAAAAATCCCATAAAAGAGACGCTGACCTTGTCGTGCGAATAGCTGCCTTCAGCAAAATCAAATTTTTGAGATGTTCCTGACTTTCCTGCTATTGTAACGTTGGCAATTTGAGCGCTCCTTCCGGTACCGCCTTCACCCTCCACGACATCTATAAGAACAGATGTGAGCTTTTCAGCGGTAGCCGGGGAGATTACCTTTCTGATAACTGTAGGTGTAAATTCCTTGACTACCCGGTTGTTCTGGTCAATCAGTCCGCGGACGACATATGGTTTCATCAAAACACCATGGTTTGCTATGGCAGAGAAGGCGGAAATCAGTTGTATTGCCGTTACCGAAATACCCTGACCAAAAGATATGGTTGCCGTGTCAACCTTTGTCCAGTCTTCAGCTTGTCTCAGGATTCCGGAAGATTCTCCGGGGAGGTCTATTCCTGTTTTTGAGCCGAACCCGAATTTCTGGATATATTGATAAAATTTCTCCTTGCCCAGTACCTCCGAGATCTTGACAGCGCCGATATTGCTTGAATATTTGATAATTTCCCGAAAGGAGAGGTCTTCATATTTTTTTACATCGCGTATTACTCTATCTCCCACTGCATAAGAGCCATTCTCACAGTAGAACCTGTTGTTCTCATCGATTACGTTTTCCTCCAGCGATGCTGCCAACAGAAATGGTTTAAATGTTGAGCCGGGATCAAAGCAATCCGTGATTACTTTGTTTTTCCATGATTCGGGAGAATATCTGAAGAAGGTGTTGGGATTGAAACCGGGCATATTTGCCATCGCGAGTATTTCACCTGTTTTTGGGTTCATAACAACGGCAACCCCTCCCTTTGCGCCCGTTTTTTTGATGGCGTCATTGAGCTGTGATTCAACTAGATACTGAATTCTGCTATCTATGGTAAGGATCAGATTGTAGTTTTTACTTTTCTTCCCGGCAGTTGGGTTATCCCCTGAATAGATTTTCCCCCCTTTTGCATCTTTCCCCAGAAAGATTTTATTCGGGGATCCCTTTAAGTAACTGTCATATTTTAGTTCTAATCCTTCAAGCCCTCTTGAATCTAAACCTGCGAACCCGAGAAGTTGACCTGCCAGTTCCCTGTTAGGATAAAATCGTTTAGGTTCCTTTATTGAAAAAATTCCCTCGATAGCAATGTCCTTTACACTTTCGGCCTGAGAGGGAGAAATTTTTCTTGCTACCCAGCAAAAATTTCTTGATTTTGAAAGCTTTTTCAAAAGGGATCTTCTCTTTATCCCGAGAACAGACGAAAGTTTTGAAGAAACCTCCTCAAGATTATCTATTTTCGATGGATTCGCGCAGACTGAATCTACCATTATGCTTGCAGCAAGTTTCTCGCCATTCCGGTCAAGTATAAGACTCCTTTCAGGCTGAAACTGCAGGGTGCTCGTATGCTGCTTATCCGCTTGTACCTTGAGAGTCTTTCCTGAAAGAACCTGTAGCTGATACGCCCTTGATATCAGAGCGATAAACAACACCAGGAAAAACACAAGCAGAGTTGTTGTCCTGAACCGCAGCCACTTTTTTGCTCTTCCCTTCATTTTATAAAAATAACCTGTTCCCTTTCAGGATAATGCATGCCTAATTTGTCTCTGGCGATCGCCTCGATGCGCTGGGGCGATCTCAGGGTAGCGTATTCAATTTTCAGCCTTTTGTTTTCTTCAATAAGGTTGTCCCTGATGCTTATTTCCTCTGCTATAAGATAATTCACCTTTGTAGAATGTAGATGCGACCAGACATAGATGAGAGCAGTTGCCATAAGAACGAGGCTGACAATAATCACAGTGGAAAATTTAATTTCCAAACGCTCTTTTTTGCTATGCTTTGCAGACATTTTTAAACCCTCATAGTTGTTCTCAGTCTGGCGCTTCTGGCTCTCGGATTGGAATCTATCTCCGCATTGCTCGGCATAACCGGTTTTCTGGTCAGCACCTTCAGCTTCGGTTTTCGCTTACAGGCACAAACCGGGAAATCGGGGGGACAGATGCATCCCTTTTCCCAAGAGCGAAATAAGTTCTTAACAATTCTGTCCTCAAGAGAATGAAACGAAATTATGGAAAACCTGCCTCCTTTTTTAAGTACGTCAATGCCGTCATTTATTGCCCTGTAAAGATTTGAGAGCTCATCATTGACAGCTATTCTTAAGGCCTGGAAGGTTTTAGTTGCTGGGTGCGTTCTTTTCCTTTTCAACTGGGGGGGTAGTGCTTTAACTATAATCGCGGCGAGCTCTTTGGTCGTTTTTATCGGGGCTATTGCCCTTTTTCCCGAAATAGCTCTGACAACCCTCCCGGCCATTACTTCTTCGCCATATTTTTTTATTATCCTTTCTAACTTTTTGTCTGAAAGTGTATTTATAAGATCATAGGCGCTGAGCTTCTGCCTCCGATCCATCCGCATGTCAAGGGGCGCGTCTAAAGAGAAGCTGAAACCACGTTCTGCCGTTTCAAGCTGGTGTGAAGAAACACCAAGATCAAACAGTATCCCGTCAACTTCTTTTATATTCAGGTCGTCTAATATCTCCCCGATATCTGCAAAATTGCCCTTAACAAGAATCTTTCTATTGCCAAACTGGTCCAGCCTGCGCTGCGATTCCGTTAACGCATCATCGTCTGCGTCAATTCCGATAAGGATTCCATCAGGGGCTGTTTTCGTAAGTATATGATAGGCGTGCCCCCCGCCTCCTATCGTCCCGTCCAGGTAGATACCTCCCGGGTTACAATCAAGAGAATCAATTGTCTCCTTTAACATTACCGGTGTGTGAAAGGAGTAATCCATACCGTTTATATGCCCAGGTTGGCCATATATTCGCTAAAGCCGGCTATATGGGTGGAAGCTTTATCTATCTCATCTCCCCAGTGTTCTTTGCTCCATATCTCGATAACTCTAATCATTCCCGCAAGAACGACATCTTTTTCAAGTTTTGCAAATTCCCTAAGTGCTGGTGGTATGAGAATTCTTCCCTGACTGTCAAAGGTACAATCAACTGCACCGGACATGAAAAAACGCTGAAACTCTCTCACTTCTTTTTTCAATATCGACTGGTGGCTGACTTTCTCTTCTAATATCCTCCACTCGTCATAGGGGAAAGCCATAAGATAACCGTCCCAGTTCGTGATCACCATTCTGTTGTCATATTTCTCGGCGAAGACTTCACGAAGCTTGGTAGGAAAGATTATTCTTCCCTTACTGTCTATGGTGTGATAGTATCTCCCCCTGAACACAGACATCTATATAGTCCCCCCACAATCATCCACTTTCCCCCACTATAAGGACGGATATATTGTTTGTCAAGAAAAAATTTACCATTTTTTCTTTTTAATTAGGTGGTTTAAAACTGCTTTATTGGGGGAGGCGAGGTTGGATGAGAATTGGTTTGAACCATTATTTTTGGATACAAAATCTTTATTTGATGAGAGTTAATTTTACTGCGGGATATTTTGGGGTGGTGATGTGCGGTTTCAGCGGGGGAGCTGAATAAAAATGAGCAGCTGCCCCCCATGCCGCTTGTCACGTCATTCCTTCTTTTTCCCCTTGCCCTCTTGGGGGGTTTCCTTTAACTTCTTGCCTTTACCGCCTTCTTGATCTTTCGGGGGGGCGGCCGCCTTTTCCGCCTTCATCTTCGCCAGTTCTTCCGTCCTCTTTTCGTATGAGGCGATTGTCTTCAGTCTTGCATTTACCTCCTTGATACGTGCCCGCAATTTTTTGACGACAGGATCTTTTTTGATCCCGGGAGGTTCGATTCCCTTTTCAGACAGGAAAGAGAAGCGGACTTCCAGCTTCCGTTCGAAATTGGCCTTCTGTTCCGTTTGCGTCTGTTTCTGCTTTGATCCCATATTTTTTTCTTCCTCTTCGTTTGACGTATTTTTCCCGCAGGTTGTAAACTGTTCAGAGCGCTTTTCCTCCTGCCGGGAGATCAATACTGCCGGTATGTTTATCAGGGATTGCGTCGAAAATCCACCATATTCGTCCCCTGTCCGAAATTATTTGAAGAGCATGACACCTATGATAGCCATTATGATCCAGCGGAACAGATCGATTACAGGGTTGAGCGCGCCGACGAAAAGCAGGGCGATTATGATGAGAAAACCGTAAGGTTCAAGCCGTGAGAGCTGATATTCAAGGCGTGGAGGTAGAAAGCCCATAAGAATTTTAGAGCCGTCAAGGGGCGGGATCGGGATCAGGTTGAACGCTGCCAGTATGATATTGATCTGTGCCATATAGTAGAGCATCGTAGCGGCGATACCGTTTGACGGGAATGCCTGAGATCTAAGGATGAAAAGAGCGGCAAAGGCGAGCATCATGTTGACGATAATTCCTGCCGAAGAAACAAGAATTATTCCTACCCGGCTTCCATGGAGATTGTTAAGGTTGACTGGAACCGGCTTTGCCCATCCGAAGCCGAAGACAAACAGCATAAGCGTCCCCATCGGGTCGAGATGCTTCAGCGGATTGAGGCTCAATCTTCCCATGAGCTTGGCAGTCGGGTCTCCCATCCTGTTGGCAACCCAGCCGTGGGCCAGTTCATGGAATATTACTGAATATAAGAGCGGTATGGCTATCAAAAAAAAGGCCACCGGGTTTTTAATTAAAAGAGTGAGCAGTCCCATCTGTTCGTACCATCCATTTCGTCTGCAAGTATCGAGACGAAACACAGTATAAGAATATCGGAATAAAAGCAAATAATATAAGAAATGAACTGCCCGGATTTTTGATTTGTCGGAGGTGAAGAAGCCTCTGAAAAAAGCGAACGGGATAAAACAGAATGAATGGTTGACAGGAATTGATGGATAGACAGACTATGTTTGAGAACTGCAAACTATGAAAGCTTTGAAAAAATGGTTTTTCAATGCTCAGAACATTTTTTCGACCATTCTATGTCTCGCTTCGCTGCAGATCCAAAACTCGCGCTTCGCGCTCAGACATTGGATTTGCGGGCGCTACGCTTCGATCAAGACCGGGGGCGCATCCCGCAAGGGGGCGCAATAATGAAAGACATTTTCCTTGCCGGGAAGTGCCGCCACGGGCGGGCACTTCCATGGTTAACGAAAAAATCTTGATTCGCCCTCAAAACCGTATTTTTCAGCTTTTCAAAGGTCTAACTATTAATTCTTGAGAAATAAATATGCTGTCCCCAGATTACCCGCACTCTTTTCTGAGAAACGGGGTCTGGTCTTCAATCACTCCGCGACTCCCTCCTCTGACCGTGATGGGATGAAACGTTACATTTTTTAAAGAGTTGCAAAATCTCCTTCAACTGATTGAAAAAATACACCCTTCAAGAGGATTGTCAAGGAGAAACATTTGAAATCCTGATATTGAGAATCTCCTCTTTTTTGCTGTCCACTATTCATCAGCCATCTTCCGCTTATCAGGAAGATTGTAAACTTACGGCAAGAGGGAAAGCCACTGATATGCCGGAGCAACCAGAATAGAGTAGTTGCCATTCGATAGCATTCTGTATCCGTCGCCTTCATTATTGAGTTGTACCGCCGGTATGCCGAGGGCGCGCTGGAATTTTTTCAGCGTAGTTGATGGTTGTGTATCGGTAAGCTTGGCCTCTATGAGAAGAATCGGATCTCCCTCGTTTGCAATCAGAAAATCCACTTCCTTCTTCTCTTTGTTTTTTATGAAGTGGAGCGAAAATCGACCGTATCCCATGTCATTCCAGGATGAAATCGCACGCCATAACTCTAGGGCTACCATGTTTTCAAACCGGGCTGCAGCCTCCTTTATAAGGGGAGCGTCCATGATATAGACCTTCTGTTCTTTCTGGATGGCACGCGAGATTTTTCGGGTCCACGGGGAGATGGCGAAGATGAGGAAGAATCGTTCAAATACCGTTAACCAGCTTCGGACCGAATTATAGGATACGTGCAAATCCCCGGCAAGGGAAGGAATGGATATGGGACTGCCCACCTTTGATGGTAACAGAAGGTAGAGTGTTTCAAGATACCCGATAGATTTGACGCCGGTCAGATCACGAATGTCCTCACGGATTAACTGACGTGAATACGTATTCGACCATCGGCGATACGTTGCCATACGGCCCGACAGAAATGGTTCCGGAAACCCGCTCAGCGTAAAGAGTTGTTGCCATATTTCCCTGAGTTCGCCGGTCCGCTCCATACTGATATTAAGGGGATTATTCAGAAACTCATTCAGTGTAAGGTTTCTCTCTCCCCGTTCGGCAATAGTAAACGGCCAAAGGTGAAAAAGAAAATAACGGCCTGCCAGCGAGTCTCCACCTTTCTGATAGATATCGAGACGACCGCTTCCTGAAACAAGGAATTGATAGTTTTCGTGAAATTGATCATAAACGCCTTTGAGGTAGTTTTTCCAGTTTTTGTACTTATGTATCTCGTCTAACACAATTAAGGGATTTGATGAATCTTTACGCTCGACGGCTTCGAAAAAAAACGGGTCTTCGATGAGTTGTTTTTGGCATGTTGGAATGTCCCAATCGAAGTAAAGATTATTCGGATAGGAGCGCGCAATTATATGCGCAAGAGTCGTTTTCCCCGACTGGCGAGGTCCTGCGAGAAAAATCATGTTCTTGTCCGCGGCAAGCTCTTCCCACATTTTTACATAGAGTGTTCTACTTTCCATGACGACTATTATTCACAATAATGAAATATAGTCAAGACTATTTTTCATTATCATGAAATATAGTTGTTTTTTGTTTGCCCTTAGGAATGGGGGAAGAGGGGGGCTGACCTTCTGCTGTTCGGGCGTTGCCGGGAAAACGCTACCGTCTTCTTCTTTTTATCTGATATTTTTGGACGGCATTGTTGTGGGAAGTGAGGTCGGATGAAAAATAGTGTGAGCCGTTGTTTTTCGACACAAAATAGAGATAGTCAACGGAAGCGGGATAGAGGACGGCAAGCAAAGATTCCATGCCGGGATTTGAAATCGGGCCGGGCGGCAATCCGTCTATCTTGTATGTGTTGTACGGTGTCTTCTCCCTCAGATCCTTCCTTTTTATGTTTCCGTCAAAATCTTTGATTCCGTAGATGACCGTCGGATCGCTCTGCAGTTTTATCCCCCTTTTTAATCTGTTGCGGAAGACGGCGGCTATCAATTCCCTCTCTTCCTTTGGCCCGCCTTCTTTTTCGACAATGGATGCCAGTGTGACAAATCCTCCGGTGGTAAATCCGAGCTCTTTTGCTCGTTTAATCATATACGGTGTAACCTTCTGCCTGAACCGGCTCACCATATGCTTAATGATTTTTTTGGCGCCCATCGACTTGGTAAATTTGTAAGTATCCGGAAACAGGTATCCTTCAACACTGCTTCCCTTAATCCCCAGCGATGAGACAAACTCGGGGTCTGAAGCCGTTTCGATAAAAGTTTCCTCATTGACGAGCTCGATCGAGGCGAGACGGGCGGCTATCTCGTGGATATTGAACCCCTCGGGAATAGGCACCTGATACCCCTTGATTTCACCCTTTATCAATTTATTGATGATATCTGACGGGGACATGGAACTGCTCAGCTCGTATTCGCCCGCCCTGATATTTGTCGGGGCGTCTTTTAGACGTGCCAGCAGATAAAACGATGTTTTGCATTTTATTAAATCTTTTTTCTCAAGAATATCGATGATATTAGAAAAGTTGGCCCCCTTTGGAATCTCTATCGTCACGGTTGTGTTGAGGCTGTCGATGGGGGTTCCCGCGTAATGTAAAAAGATAGCATAGAAAATAAAGGCGACAACGATACAGATGATTGCTATAGGAATTTTATTTTTACTTATAAACCGCATATATCTTCCCAATAAACGAGTCTGCTCAAAGTTGTCCGTAACGGGTATATTCCACCGGAGAGAAAGAGGATTTTACATCTCAGGCCCCATTTTTTGATCTTAGATGATCGAGATATCTCTCAAGAATAAAACAGGCGGCGAGCTTGTCGACAACTTTTTTTCTCTTTTTCCTGCTCATATTCGCTTCGATCAGTATCTCTTCCGCATCCTTTGTTGAAAGGGTTTCGTCCCACTTAATTACAGGAAGCGAAAATTTTGATTCAAGGATTTTGGCGAATTTGGAGACCTTTTCACACTCAATTCCCTCTGTCCCGTCTAACCTTTTAGGGAATCCAATGACTATTTTTTCAACGTTATATTCGCTTATAAAACTTGATATCTCCTCAAGGTCGCTTTTGAGGGATTTTCTTTCAATCGTAGCGAGGCCCTGAGCGGTTAATCCCAGCTCATCGCATATTGCAACGCCTATCCTTTTAGTGCCATGATCAAGACAGAGTATTCTCATAACCACGTGGTATTAGCATGGCGGCGGACTATTGGCAATATCTTTCTCCAGCCGGTTTTTCCTGTTGTGTATGTGTGGGGATTTTGTTATCGTCCGATAAGTTAAGAAATCGGGGATATTGAGTGGGGTTGTTCGCGTATGAAACATATAATTCTGGGTACCGCCGGACATATCGATCACGGGAAAACGGCGCTTATTAAGGCCATTACAGGTGTAAATACGGACCGGCTGAAGGAAGAGCAGGAGAGGGGAATCACGATCGAACTCGGCTTTGCCTCACATACGCTGGAAAACGGGCAGAGGATAGGAATCGTAGACGTTCCGGGCCATGAAAAGTTTGTGAAAAACATGGTTGCCGGAGCCGGCGGAATAGATCTGGTTGTCCTCGTCATAGCGGCGGATGAGGGGGTAATGCCCCAGACAAGAGAGCACCTCGATATATGCACGCTTCTCGGAATAAAAATAGGCATCGTTGCCCTCACCAAGATTGACCTTGTTGAGGGGGAATGGATCGATCTCGTCACGGATGATGTCCGGGAGTTCCTGGAAGGAACGTTTATGGAGGAGTCCCCTATTGTGCCCCTTTCGGCTGTCACCGGTGAAGGCCTTCCGGAATTTCTTTCCGTATTGGAGGAGATGGCCTCTGAAATCCCCGCACGCGCCGATGCAGATCTTTTCAGACTCCCGGTTGACAGGGTGTTTACCATGAAGGGATTCGGGACGGTCGTGACCGGTACTCTGGTGTCGGGGCGGGTGAATGTGGGAGAGGCGGTTGAGATACTGCCCCGGCGGGCGACGGCAAAGATCAGGGGAATTCAGGTTCATAATGACGCCGTAACGGTGGCCGAAGCCGGACAGAGAACGGCGATAAATCTCCAGGGTGTCGAAAAATCGCAGGTACTGAGGGGGAATATCCTTGCTCATCCGGGCACCTATGTGCCGTCAAACCGGTTTGATATCCTCTTCACATATCTATCCGGTACTGACAAAAAATTGAAGAACAGGACGCTTGTCAGGTTTCACTCGGGGACCAGTGAAATAATCTCGAGAATCATTCTTATTGGGAAGGATGAAATGGAGCCGGGAGAGACCGGTTATGCCCAGGTTATCCTTGCCGCTCCGACGGTGACGATGGCAGGGGACAGGTTTGTCATGAGGAGCTATTCCCCTGTAAGGACGATTGGGGGCGGTGAAATCCTTGATCCTCTTCCTCAAAAACACAAACGATTTTCTGACAGTATAATGAATGATTTTGACGTACTGTGTGACGGGACCGATCCGGAAAGAGTCAGTATCATTCTGAATCGCGCCGGCCTTGCCGGCATCTCCTCTCAGGAGATTATATTGAGGACCGGCATCAAGTTGAAGGCCTTAAACAAAATTCTTGAAGAGATGTTTTCAAAGAGGGAGGCGGTTCTCCTGAACAGGGGTGAACAGAGGGTGGTCTCCTCTTCCGTTTACGGAACGCTCCGGGAAAAAATTCTTTCAGAAATAGAAAAATACCACGATAAATTCCCCCTTAAAGAAGGATTGTCAAAGGAAGAGCTTCGGACAACGCTTGGCCCTCTCGTCGATCCGGGATTTTTCAATATGGTCATCAAGAATCTGGCAAAGGACGAGAATATCGTTATAGACAGAGAAAATGTCAGGATTTCCGGGCATGCGGTTAACCTGAAAGGCGACCTGGAGGAACTTAGAAAAGAGATCGAGAAGCTCTATCTCGAGTTAAAACTCACACCGCCGTCTACTAAAGAAACAGTAGAGAAGTTTGCCGACAGAAGAGACCAGGCCAGAAATATCCTGAAAGTCATGTTAAACGAAGGAGTGCTTGTAAAGGTGAGTGAGGAGATGTATTTTCATAAAGATGTGCTCGGCAATCTCAGGGAAGATTATAGGACATTTCTTTTGAAGGAGGGAGAGTCTACGCCTGCGAGTTTCAGAGATATGACAGGCCTGTCTCGAAAATTCATCATACCGCTTATGGAATATTTTGATGCAACGAAGCTCACCATAAGGGTGGCTGACCACCGGGTGCTGAGAGAACGGAAGGAAAAATGACAATCGAGCAGTTCGATATTCGAATGTATGATGGGGAAAAACTCTCAAGCGAGGTTTCCGACATCATAAGGGAGATTCCCGTTGAAATCATTCTCAATGATAAGAGAATTGTCACTATAGCCTGTACGGGGATTCATTTGAAAGAGCTGGCGGTGGGATTTCTCAGATCGGAAGGGATGATTGAATCACTGGAGGATATAGAAGAAATAGCCGTTTCCGATGAAAAGGGAAGGGTACGTATCTCTACGAAAAAAGTAGACGAACCTTCTATTTCAATGAAAACAATTGCTTCCAGCGGCTCCCGGGGAAGTAGAATAGATGAAATTTCAATGAGGGCGCTGGAGTCAGATATTACCCTTTCAACGGATCATGTCTTGAAATTGATGAAAGGTCTTCTTGAATCGTCAAAAATCCACAGCGCAACTCATGGAACCCACTGTTCCGCACTGGCTGATGGAGACGGTATTCTCGTTTCAAGGGAAGACATAGGGAGGCACAACACCGTCGATATGCTCGGAGGATATTTGCTTCTTGCGGGTATCGATAGTTCCGATAAGATCATCGTAACGACAGGCCGTGTCTCCTCGGAGATTGTAGCCAAGGTATGGAAAATGGGCATACCGGTAATAATATCTCATTCGGCCCCTACCTCAAGGGCGATTACCTTATCAGAAGATGCGGGAATCACCGTCATAGGATATGTGAAAGGCAGGAAGATGAGAGTCTATTCGCATGGGGGAAGGGTGATAGTTAAATAGGGAGGATATCTTTGTGAAGAATATCTACATGAAGGATATAGATGTCGGGGATAAGGTAAACGACACCTTCCTCGTCGTGGAGAAGAATATGGCTATTTCCCAGAAAGGGTCGCCCTATCTTAACCTTTCTCTCAGAGACAAAACAGGCGAGATAGAGGGGAGGATATGGGATAACGCTGTTGCATTGAACAAGCTATTCGGCAGGGGAGACGTTGTTGATGTCAAATCCCGGGCGGTAAGTTATAGAAACTCGATTCAGCTTTCTATTTCAGATCTGAAGAAAGTCGACAGTGACGAAGTGGATCTAAGCAACTTTTTGCCCGCCTCCGAACTGGATGTTGACAGGATGTTTGAAGACCTGATGGAATTTGTCGAAAAGGTTGACACCCCGTCTCTGAAAGAGTTGCTGTATGCATTTTTCAAAGATGAAGATATAGCAGATCGATTTAAAAAGGCCCCGGCAGCCAAGGGGCTCCACCACTGTTATATCAGCGGTCTTCTGGAACACACCCTTTCGGTAACACGCTTGATCGATAAGGTCGCAGACCACTATGAAGGCGTTAACAGAGATCTTCTCATTGCCGGCGGTATCCTTCATGATATCGGCAAAATCCGCGAACTATCCTTTGACAGCTTAATAGACTATACCGATGACGGGAGACTCATAGGGCATATAGTGATAGGCATAGAAATGCTGGATACAAAAATGGCCAACATTGAAGATTTTCCGGAACAGCTTGCCATGGAGCTGAAACACACAATGCTGAGTCATCACGGGATACTTGAATACGGGTCTCCAAAGCGTCCCAAAACTCTGGAGGCGCTGATCATACACTATATGGATGACCTCGATGCCAAAATGAACGCCTTTCAGAAATTTATAGAGAACTCCGATGATGATTCGGATTGGACCCCATTTCACAGATTGTTTGAAAGGTTTATCTATAAGGGGAAGTGATTAAAAGACCCTGGCTGCGGTCATCAATACTGTCTCTCTCCAAAGATGAGCGTTCCTATCCTTACTATGGTAGCTCCTTCTTCTACCGCTACCTGATAGTCGCCTGACATGCCCATGGAAAGCTCACACATCTCGACATTGGGTATCTTTTCCTCGGCAATTCTGTCCCGGAGTTTCCTCAGATTCACAAAATAGGGTCTGGCATCTTCGGGATTATCAAACCAGGGGGGCATGGTCATAAGCCCCTGAATGGAGAGATTCTCAAGGGCGGAAATATCCTTTACAAGATTTAAGGCGTCCTCTTTTTTGACTCCGCTTTTGGTCTCTTCACCACTTATATTTACCTCTATGAGAATTTTGGTTATGCATTCCGCCATCTTTGCTCTTTTATCCAGTTCTCCGGCCAGTTTAATTCTGTCGATTGAGTGGATCATGTCGAAGAGGCGCACCGCATATTTGGACTTTTTGGACTGGAGGTGTCCTATCATGTGCCACTCTACGTGCTTTCCCATCTTTTCTATCTTTCTCCCCGCCTCCTGGACATAATTTTCACCGATTATGTCAACCCCGGCCTCAATGGCCTCCATGATCCTCTCATCTGCGACGGTCTTTGTCACTGCCATGAGCCTTATATCGGATGCCTTTCGTCCGGATTTCATGGCGGCTCGGGCAATATTATCCCTTGTCTTTTTTATGTTATCTTTTACCGTGGGCATAATTTTATCCTTTAGAAAATCGTATCGCTCCGATCTCTTTGAGCGTTTCCATAACCTCGCATAGGGGAAGGCCAATAACGTTTGTGTATGATCCGTGAATCTCCTTTATGAAAAAAGCGCCAATACCCTGTACTGCATATCCTCCCGCCTTGTCATACGGCTCTTTTTTTCTCACATACCAATCAATCTCATCTTCAGAGATTTCCTTGAAAACGACGGAGGACCCAACCGTATTTTTGACAATGATACCTGTATTTTTTCTTATCAGGCAAAAACCGGTAATAACTTTGTGCTTTCTGCCGCTGAGCTTGCGGAGCATTTCCTTTGCCTCATCAGCAACTGCAGGTTTGCCGAGCACCTCGCCGTTTATGATAACGATAGTATCGGCCCCCAGCACCCAGGCATCCGGATTGTGGATGGAGACAGACACCGCCTTTTGTTCTGAAAGTCTTAAAACGTGCTCTTCCGGAGTTTCGCCGTTCAAAAATATCTCCGTCGTATTGCTCGGCTTTATTTCAAAATCCAACCCGACGAGTCTCAGCAGCTCTTTTCGGCGGGGAGAAGCAGATGCTAATATCAGTTTTGATGACGATAATTCGTAATTGTTCCCGGTCTCAGGCATAATATATTATATCCAATAAAGATTCTGAAATAAATTCAGAATGACAAAGAAAAGGAATGTCATCCTGAACTTGTTTCAGGATCAGTTTCAAGATCGACCTGCGGTTTACATCTTTGAAGCCACCACCTTGCAGGCGGTGAAGCCTTCCCTAATTTATGTATTACTCGTTTTTCGTTCAAAAACAGAGATGATCTCTGCGGTAAAAAGTATCATGGAAGCAAGATAGAATACCCAGAGGACAATATATATAAGCGCGTTAAGGGGTCCGTACACAAAGTTTGCCGGATTGCCGCCGGATGAGAGATAGAGGCCGAACAGGTGCTTCGCAATTTCAAGGAGGACTGAACAGATTATCCCACCCATAAGCGCATGTGAAAAGTAAATCTTCCTGTTGGGAATAAATTTGAATATTAGTGTGAAGAAAACAATAACAACAGAGATGGGGATGATATACCGGATCAGCGTGGTATTTACTATAAGATTACTGATGTTAATTCCAAATATAACCATTCCGGTCTTTTCTATAATCACTGCTGCTATATTTATCAAAATGGAAGAAAGAATGACAATAACTCCGACGGGTATAACAGCCATAGCTATCAGTATTGATTTGAAAAAGAAGCGGCCTTTTTTATCTACACGGAAGATGATGGTAAAGGCGACATCCAGAGAAGAGAATATCATCGTGGAAATCCATAAGAGAAACGCAAATCCGACCCAACCCAAAACTCCGCCGGTTTCTGACAGATTTTTTATTCCCAAAAGCAGCCTGTCTTCCATGTAGGGATGAATCTGTCTTACAAATTCCACAACGGTGGTATATGCACTTTCGGAAGAGCCGAGAATAAGTCCGCTGGCAAAAAGAATGAAAAAAATAATTGGGATGACTGACAGAATAGAATAAAACGCTATGGCAGCCGACAAGTTAAGGCAATTATCGCTAAAAAATGCTCGAAACGCTTCAAATAGAACATCTCGTGAGAGCTTGCCGTAATATTTTAGAGAATTTCCGACATTTCCTGATATTTCTTGTCCCACTCAGACCCCTTGTTTGGAAGACGCTGTTCAGTACTCACTCTCCCTTGCCGGATATTCATTGTCTCTTGTCTCGCCGTTTGCGATTTTCTCACTGATGACTTCCCTGTAAACGTCAAAAAGGTCAGGAAAGAATGAACCTTTCATACCTTCCATTATCGTAAGCGCCTCGGCATAAGGCATTGCATTTCTGTAGACTCTTTTGGTTGTAAGCGCACTGTACACATCTGCTATTGTCATAATTCTTGAAAAGAAAGGGATTTCCTCTCCTTTTAATCCATCGGGATACCCTGTTCCATCGTACTTTTCATGGTGGGATCTTACAATTTTTGCAAGAGATTTCATCCCCGGGATTTCAATAAAATAAGCCTCGCTCCAGGTCGGGTGTTTTTTTATAAATTCATATTCTTCGGGGGTGAGGGCCCTGGGGGCATTCAATATCTCATGAGGCACATGAATTTTTCCGACATCATGGAGTTCGCATCCGAGTTTTAACATTTTATGCTCCCCGCGTGACAAGTTCAACTTTTTAGCAATCTCCAACGCCATGTCTCTCGCATGAAAACTGTGACGCAGTGTATAATAATCTTTTTTGTCAAGGGATATATTTATATGCATTATTGTACGGATCTGACGCTCAACACTGATTAAGGAAAATTTGTGAACAATTGTTTCTAAGGTTTTAACAACTCTCGTATTATATCTGGTGCCCGACCCTCTTTTTATGATTTCCATCGCCTCTTCAGGAGGAATATTCCTGTAATCAGGATGGATGAGTTCCTCATAATCATTTGCAACTTTTAAAATCTGCGCCTCAATTGGCATATCCCGGAAATTTTTACGCCCGAGAAACTCAATAAAGGACACCCTTTCTGCAAGTTCTTTATTGGGATGGAGAATTTCTACTGCATACTTATAAATTTTAGAAAACTCTTCTTTCTCTTCAGGTGAAAGCATCTCACCCCTTCGCTCTTTTTCAAGCAAATTTTTACTTAATGAAACCTTTCCAATCTCATGCAAAAGGCCTGCATATGCGAGTTCATCAGCTATTTGAGGACACAGAACTTTGCACATCTCTTTTGCAAGGATTGCAGTTTCCTTGCAGTGTTCAACCTGCTCTCTGCCCATTGATGCATTTAGCTTGTTCAGATTATCGAGTTCTGGAAAATCAAGATAAAAAGGCTCATGAGACTTTAATTTTTCTTTAAAATCGTTTGTTATAAACTGCTCATCTTCAAAGAATGAAACACGGGAATCAAGTAAATTTTTCATATCAAGTAGAAGATCAGGGGTTTCTTTTACAAGATGCAGGAAATCATCCCGTATAAGCTGAAGTGTTTCAACTGAATCGACTGCTTTAATGGTAGCAGCTCTCGGTTCGTCAATTAAGAGGGCCATTTCTCCGAATCCCTCGGGGGGGGCAAGTTCTGCCAGTATAATTTCCCCTTCAGGACTCTCTTTTATAACTCTTACATGACCTTCTTTTAAAATATAGAAACTGTCTCCCGGTTCGCCTTCTTTGATAATGATATCGTGTGGATTAAAAAGGAGGACTTTAAATTTAGATGCGATCTCTTTTATATGATCAGGTTGCAGTGAGAAAAAAAGCGGATTCGATGATATTAATTCCGCAATATCGGTCTCTTTAGTTGTCATTGTCAGTACCCTCCCTCGAACCTACAGCGCTACTTATATGGAATATGTTTTTCCTTTTCCCGGTTACAAGGCTTTTCTTCCGGAGTTCTTAAGTTATAGCCTGTGCATCTCTTCTCTGTATTCCTGTGTTATCCAGTCTTTTATTACCATAAATTCTCTGTGTTTACCGATATCGTATAATGTATAGTCGTAATTATTGTGCAAATACTAATAAATTCTAATTAAGTCTACGGAATGTGTCAATGAAAATAAGACACCTTGATCGATAAATCGGGTAATATATTGTCACCTGGGACCTCAAAAATAACCGTAGTTGGCGATATTACCGGCATCTATTGCTGCAGTAAGAGTTTTTTATTGAATGTTTGCTGTTTTTTTGTTTTAGTTCTTTTATGTAAGGCTTTCAAAATACAAAGAACATTCCGGGCGGTGGATATAGGGGGTGAGATTGAAGAAAAAAATTGGCGTGATAGTTTTTGCTGCCCTTATTCTGGGTGTCGGTTTTCTGGTTTACTCGGGTCAGCGTAAGGCGAAACTTGACGAATTATACTATTCCGGAACGATGGAGGCGACGAATTCTGAACTTGCTTTTCAAGTTGGTGGAAGAGTTGTAAATATATCTGTCAGGGAAGGGGAGTCTGTAGAAAATGAACAGATTCTTGCGGAACTGGATCAATCTGAATACCGGGCCCGCCATGAACAGGCCAGTGCGAATCTGGACAGATCTGAAAAAAAGCTGCGACAGCTGGAGATGGTTTTAGAAATATACAAGAAAACGCTTCCCGCTGAAGTTGCAAGGGCGAGGGCCGTTGTTTCAAGCTCCAGGGACACAATGGAGGAGGCTCGGAAACATAAGAAAAGATATGATACGTTATTTGAAAAAAATGTTGTTTCGGAAAATGAGTGGGAGACTGTAAAGCTCAGGTATCAGACTGCGGATGCAAGGCTGTCTGAAGCAGAGGCTGTTCTGGAACAGGCGCAGAGCAATTTAAAAAAGATTGAAGCTACGGGAAAGGAAGTTGAGGCAACGAAGGCCGATGTTCGGGCGGTGAGAGCGGCCCTTAAAATCACGGAAATTCAGCTCAAGTATACAAAGTTAAAGGCGCCTTTCAATGGAATAATAGTCAGCCGAAATGTTGAGCTCGGAGAGGTGGTAATACCTGGCCGTGAGGTACTGACTCTTTCGGATCTTTCCACTATGGATCTGAAAATATTTGTTGGCGAGACAGAAATAGGGAGAGTAAAACCGGGGCAGCGTGTTGAGGTGAAGTCGGATACTTTTCCTGATAAGGTCTATAAAGGGGAAGTTTCATTCATATCTCCTGAAGGGGAGTTTACGCCAAAGATAATCCAGACCCATAAGGAGAGGGTCAAGCTCGTATATCTTGTCAAGGTTTCTATTCCCAATCCGGACCTTGAATTGAAACCGGGAATGCCGGCCGATGCCTGGTTGCGGTAAGCAAGGGGCAGTGATCAGTGATCAGGGGGCAGTGGTCAGGGATTGATGCCATGATGATATGTTTTATGAATGCATCATGCTTTTACTAGCAGAAAAAATTTCTGCGATGCCTTGAAAACCCCATATAAAGTTATTTTACGATGGTCTAATAGGAGAAAAATGTCTGACAACCGACCCCTCCCCCCCGAAAACTGCTTTATTCAGGTTGAAAATGTCTCCAGAAGTTTTGGGGACGTGAAGGCCGTCTGCGATGTGTCTTTTCAGGTAGAAAGGGGGACCATATTCGGACTTGTGGGGTCTGACGGGGCGGGCAAATCAACTCTGCTTCGGATGATAGCAACCATGATAGAGCCGTCTTCCGGACGGATTCAGGTCGGGGGGATGGATGTTGTCTCTCATAAAACAAGCATCAAAACCATAATGGGATATATGCCGCAGCGTTTCGGCCTCTACCAGGATCTCACGGTTGATGAAAACATCAGTTTTTTTATGGATATCTTTGGAATTTCCGGTCAGGAGAGGAAGAAGCGGAGGGAACGGTATCTCGAGTTCTCTAATCTCCTTCCATTCGTTGATCGTCTGACGGGTAATCTCTCCGGAGGTATGAAACAGAAATTGGGACTTGCCTGTGTTCTCGTACATCAACCTACGGTTCTCATCCTCGATGAGCCGACCAATGGTGTGGATCCCGTATCACGGCAGGAATTCTGGGAGATCCTTTCTGAGATGAAGCGGGAAGGTATGACCGTTCTCGTTTCAACGGCCTATCTGGATGAAGGAGAAAAGTGTGATCGCCTCGCCATCATGCACAAATCGAGGATTCTTGATACAGCAACTCCCGAAAAGATGAGATCCAACTTTCCGGATCTTGAGGAAGCCATGATCCATCGAATAAAAGAAGTTGACGAGGAACTTGTACACGATAAATTCAAGATGTGAAATGACGACACAGGATGCTATTTTTGTAAAGGATTTAGAAAAGAGATTCGGTCAGTTTGTTGCCGTGGACAGAATCTCTTTTTCTGTTAAAAAAGGGGAGATCTTCGGCCTGTTAGGCCCTAACGGTTCCGGGAAATCGACTACTATCCGAATGCTGTGCGGGATCATAACTCCGACGTCCGGTTCCGGTGTGGTTGCCGGACATGATATCTGCACCGAACCGGAAGAAATTAAACACTCAATAGGGTATATGTCGCAAAAATTTTCCCTTTATGAAGATATGACCCCATTTGAAAACATTCGTTTCTACCTGGGAGTCTACGAGGTGCCTCCGGACCGTTGGGATAAAAGGATTGAACAGATCCTGGATCTTGCCCATCTGCAGGATGTCCGCCACCGGCTTACCAGGGAATTGCCGCCGGGATGGCGACAACGCCTGGCCCTCGGATGCGCCCTGCTTCACCAGCCTGACATCCTCTTTCTTGATGAACCAACGTCAGGCGTTGATCCGATCACACGCCGCCACTTCTGGGAATTTATTGGAAAGCTGGCAGAAGATGGTGTGACAATTTTTGTTACCACACACTATATGGACGAGGCGCATAATTGCCAGCGGATTGCAGTCCTTGATGAGGGGAAGATAGTAACGGCGGGCAGGCCTTCTCAGATCATTAAAGAAATCTTCCCCGATCGCCCTGAGGCGGGCTTAAATGATGTTTTTATTGAATTGATGGCCAGGAGGAGAAACAATTGAACACGGTAAAGATTCAAGCCATTGTTCGAAAAGAATTCTACCACCTGATCAGAGATTTCAGAAGTCTATATCTTGCCTTTATTATCCCGCTTCTTCTGATTTTTCTCTTCGGTTATGCCCTCAGCCTCGATGTGAATAACATTAAGACCGTTGTGGTGGATCATGACAAAACCTACTTAAGTCGTGATTTCATCCGCAAGCTTGACGCATCTTCTTATTTCAACATCGCCAACCAGCTTCCGGATACCAGAACTGTTATAGAGTACCTGGACAATGGCTGGACAACAATGGCAGTGATTATTCCTCCTGACTGGACCGAGAATATCAGGTCAAACCGTGAAGCCCCGATTCAAATCCTCTTTGATGGCAGCGACCCGAATAGTGCCGGTATCTCACGGGGATACGTTATGGCATTTGTTGAGAAATATAACAGTCAGTTACTCCTTGATTTTCTCAATTGCAGGGGAATGGAGAAGATAAAGCCGCCCGTTGAGGGACGTATACGAGTCTGGTTTAATGAAGATCTTGAGAGCCGTAATTTTATCGTTCCCGGCATCATTGCAATCATTATCATGATAGTAGGAGCCATGCTGACCTCGCTGGTCATTGCCCGCGAGTATGAAAATGGGACGATGGAAACCATACGTTCCCTGCCTCTCAGAGGGGCTGAATTTTTAACAGGAAAAGCCATCCCCTATTTTTTTATAGGACTGATAGATGTACTTGTCGCTGTCTTTATGGGACAAGTGCTGTTCGGTGTCGTTATGAAATCCAGCTTCTGGCTGATGGTACTTGCCTCCTCCGTTTATCTGTTTGTCGCACTTAGCCTTGGTCTCCTTATTTCTGTTATTACAAAATCACAGCTGGTTGCCAATCAATTAGCCGTACTGATTACCTATCTGCCATCTCTTCTCCTTTCCAATTTTGTCTTTCCGGTGGAAAACATGCCGAAAGTCCTCCAGCTTGTGACTTATATTGTCCCCGCAACATATTATATAGATATCCTCAATGGGTTATATTTGCGAAATTTGGGGCTGATGCACTTGTGGCCAAGCTACATGGTACTGGCGGCTATGTTTGTCATCCTCACCGTTATGAATCTTCTTGTGCTGAAGAAAGAGGGGATGTGATATGAACTGGATCAGGATTCGTGAACTGGTACGCAAAGAGTTTATTCAGCTTTTTAGAGATAAAAAGAGCAGATCAATCTTGATAATAGCTCCCCTCGTCCAATTGCTCATTTTTGGATATGTCGTAACGACTGATGTACGGGACATCAGAGTAGGATTTTTCGACCAATCCCGGACACGGGAAAGCCGGATGTTGGCCGATGAATTTAGCGGCAATAAAACTTTTCGTATAACTCACTTTACCAGCAATCCTAAGGACTTGGAGGAAGCTTTACTTCGAGAAAAGATCGATCTTGCCGTCAAGGTACCCCCCGATTTTAGCGAACTTATCAGGAAAAGGAAAACCTCAAACATTCAGGTACTTGTTAATGGAAGCATGAGCAATATGGCCTCTGTCAGGATAGCCTATACTACAATGGCTCTTGACAGATTAAACCGGAAATTGATTAAAGAACTTTATCCCGAACATATTGATTACGGCAAAATAGATGCCCGGATAAGGACATGGTATAATCCCAATCTTGATAGCCAGAATTTCTATGTGCCTGGGATCGTAGCCTTTTTAATCATGATTATTGTTATGGTTCTTACCTCTATGGCGATAATAAAAGAAAAAGAATCCGGTACGATGGAACAGTTGATTGTAACACCGATACGACCCTTCGAACTGATTTTGGGTAAGAGCATTCCCTATATAATCGTCTCTCTCGCACAGATGGTTATGGTCACCGTCGTGGCTGTCTTCTGGTTTAGTATTCCGATAAGGGGCAGTTTATTACTCCTCTTTTTCGGTGCCTTTCTTTTCTTGTTAAGCATATTGGGATTGGGTTTATTTATATCAACCGTTTCAGCTACCCGCCAGCAGGCGATGATGACCTCCTTCTTTTTCATCCTTCCATTCATAATGCTAAGCGGATTTGTATTTCCAATCGCCAATATGCCGCAGGTTGTACAGTGGTTGACCTATTTGAACCCTTTAATGTATTTTTTAATAATTATAAGGGGAATTTTTTTGAAAGGGGTAGGACTAACAGTGCTCTGGCCCCAATTTATTGGGTTATTATTTCTCGGTTTAATTGTCTTTGCCGGATCTGTCGGGCGTTTCAGGAAGAGACTGGATTAGCGTAAAAACCGATTTCCTCAAGTATATTCAAAGTATTTTGGCTGACCGATAACTTCCTGAGTTCCTCAGGTGATATCCAGCGGGCCTCAAGTGCATCATCGGCGGCATTCGGTGTTCCACTTACATAATCGGCGATAACGTCGACAATTGCAAAATGGAACCGGATACGCCCCGCATTGTCTCTTTCGATGAAATCGAAGGTATAAATCGGTTTTCCGGCACGGATGACGAGGCCGGTTTCCTCCATAATCTCCCGTTCGGCTGCCTCCTGCAGTGTTTCACCAAGCTCTACGGAGCCGCCCGGAATTGCCCACAGACTCTTGCTCGGCTCAATACCGCGTTTGACGAGAAGAACTCTGCCGTCTTTGATCACTATTGCCCCTACACCGACCCGTGGACTATCGGGATAGTCACGTTTTGACATGTCATTTCCTCCTGAGTCACCCAGCGTTATAACCTGTCAGTTCAATTGCTTTCTTTACTTTTTCAGTATTGCCCTTTTCCTCCATCTCAAATTCTACCATTTCTTTAGAGAGAGGGTAGAATGATTTTTGAACCGTGGGCAATGGCAAGAGAAAAAAGGCTTCCAAAAAATAATGCAGCCGAGACCGGACAAAAAGAAAGGGCGAAAACGATCCCGAGAAATCCGGCACCCCACATCCCCAAAATACTCTCTGAGCAAGTAAAACTGACCGGGGGCGCATCCCACAAGGGGGCGCAATATAAAAAAATATATTCCTTACCGGGAAGCCCCGCCATGTGGGCGGGGAGCTTCACTTTTTACGAATACGGCTGTTATTTTCACAAAAAAGGGGATAACTATATATCCTTTTCTGGTAACGTACGATGTAGTCGTGTGTGGGTTCAACTGATATCTCTGTCAGCCGCCGCACCCGTCGCACCCGCCACCGCAACACCCACCGCCCGACACATTTGAATTGATGGAAAACCCTGAGCCTCTTGGCGTGGTAACGAAATCTATGTTGATAGGTTTTGCCAGTTCAAACAACTGTTCATTTATCACGTATGTGATACCGCCTTTCTCAAAGACCTTATCCTCTTCCTTAGCCTCATCTAGAGACATTCCCAGAGAGGGACCTGCACACCCGCCCTCGGAATACGCCAGCCGTATCGGTAACGTCTCCTGCATCGATTCGAGCATTTGTTTAATCACATCCTGTGCCTTTTCTGAAACTTCAAACATTTAACCTTCTCCTCTTTGTCCTTTATTTGTCTTGAACGGATCTTCCAATTAATTTTTTATACTACCACGCATTTCTATTTGTTGACAACACACAAACATATCATCCGCCATCGTCTGTGGCCTTTGGATGGCAGATGAGGGGTTCCTGATCCTTATTTTAAGGTACAAAACATCCTATAGTTTGGTACCCCCGGCGCGATTCGAACGCGCGACTCCCGGATTAGGAATCCGGTGCTCTATCCTACTGAGCTACGGGGGCACGTGTTAACAAAAGAGAAGGTGCTGTAACATTATTTAAGATAGGTGTCAATACTTTCAGCAAAAGTGTGTTTCTATGATTCTTTTGGAAGAAAACCCGGATAATTTGAGATAATCGGCCGTCACGTCTTCAAATGCCGCTCCGGGGATCAGTCCTATCAACTCGGATTCAAGTATAGTGACACCATAATCGAAGGCCTCCTCTTTTACGGTATCGAAGACCTTACGGATCGACGTTTCCCTGTAATTTGTGAGATTCATTGATACCTGAACAATTTTTCTACTGTGTAGCGGAACACCTATCGCCTTGACACCTTTGAGGCCGCCGCTTGAGTATCGAATCGATCTTGCAATATTTTGTGCGACATCAAGATTTTCGGTAGCAAGATTGATATTAAAAGCAATCAGCGGGTCCCGTGCTCCGACAACCGCTGCACCTCCGCGGGAGTTGAAGACTGCCGGTCCCGCATCCGGAACCCATAATGGGTCGTTTATCTTTTCACGTAATCCCCTGTACCCCCCTCTCCTTATATCGGATAATTCTCTCCTTTTTAAATCCAGCGCTGCTTCGCCGTAGAAGTAGACCGGGACATTGTTTTTCTTCCCGAAGGCACGACCAAATCTATGGGCTATTTCCACTGTTTCTTTCATGCTGATGTTTTTTATGGGGGTGAAGGGGACCACATCCACGGCACCGATGCACGGATGAACACCGGAATGCTTTTTCATGTCGATTAACTCGAGTGCCCTGTCGCAGGCGGCAGCCGTCCCCCTTACGACACCGTCCGGGGTGCCGGCAATGGTCAGAACGCTCCTGTTGTGGTCGACGTCCATACTGAAGTCAAGCACCTTAGCGCTGTCTACTTCAGACGCCGCTTCCACTATACTCCTTACTTTGTCTTTATCTTTTCCTTCACTGAAATTTGGAACACATTCAATAATTTTCATAATACCTTACAAAATCGTAAAAAGTTAAAATTGAGACGGCAAAGTAAAAAGCTCCAGATGCAAGGCGCGCAAATCCTGAGGAATGAGGCGTACATAGTCGTACGTCGTAATGACGAAGGATGCAGAGCAACGCCGCAGGTGGACTTTTTACAAAGCCGTCAGGCCTGATATATCCTGACTTCCGGTAACTCGACACATGTGAGTTTACCCCCATAGACAGCCCCTGTATCAATCCCTATTTTATTAGAATCTATGAGGGGTTGTGGGAGCGGGGTGTGTCCGAAGACCACGGTTTTCCCAAAATCATAGGAAGAGTTTATAAACTCGTGCCGTATCCATATTAAATCTTCTATATCCTGTTTTTCCAGGGGAATAGCGGGTCTCAACCCGGCGTGTACGAAGATGTAATCTTCAGTTTCGTAATAAGGAAGCAGTGATGTGAAAAACTCCATGTGGTTTTCAGGAACATTTACTCTGATCTTGTCGGTCGTTTCGACAACTCCATAGGATGAAATGGTATGATCTCCTCCGTTTATAAGGAACATTTCTTTATAGACGTTTTTGTCATGAAGATAGTCCAGAAACATTAGTTCATGATTTCCCAGAAGGCATATTACATGCTCAATGTTTTCCCTGAGCTCCAGGACAAAATCGACCACACCTTTAGAATCCGGTCCCCGGTCTATATAATCACCGATAAAAACAAGGGCATCATTTTGAGCATCAATGTCTATCGTGTCCATAATGCTCTTCAGGTTTGAAATGCACCCATGGATATCACCGATGGCAAATATTCTTCCCATATTACAATCCCGGCTTGGCTATTTTCAAAGCTGGAAACTGGCGGCTGATAGGAAAACGCTTGCTAAAAGAGGGCCTTAACGAATTCTTTACTTTTGAATCTTCTCAGGTCATCGATCCCCTCACCGAAACCGATATAGCGGATAGGGATATTCAGTTCCTGGGCAATCCTGATGATGATCCCGCCCTTTGCTGTTCCGTCTAACTTTGTTAAGGCAATTCCTGTCACGCCGACTTCTTCATTAAACATCTTTACCTGTGAAACGGCATTTTGTCCGGTGGTGGCATCAAGAACAAGGAGTGTTTCATGGGGAGAACCTGGCAGTTCCCTCTCCATGATACGTTTCGTCTTTTTCAACTCATCCATAAGATTAACCTTGGTATGGAGCCTGCCGGCAGTATCGATAATCATTACTTCTGTTTCGCGTGACTTCGCAGAATGGATGGCATCGAAAACAACAGCGGAAGGATCCGCCCCCGACTTCTGTTTAATAAGGGGGACATCGATTCTTTGACTCCATATTTCCAGCTGTTCGATTGCCGCTGCCCTGAAGGTGTCCGCCGCAACGAGCATAACAGACAGCCCGCCTTTTTTAAAACGGTGGGCCATTTTGCCGATGGTCGTAGTTTTTCCCGTTCCGTTAACCCCCAAGACCATGATGGTAAAAAGCTTATTTCTCGGGATACGCAATGGAGCTTCCCTCTCTTTGAGAATATCCATCATACTCTTCTCCATTACTTTTCTGAGCACCTCAGGGCTGTCAAGGTCTTTCCTTTTTACGATTGATTTCATGTTGTCGATCAGATCGTAAGTGAAAGCAGGACCTACATCAGCCATAATAAGAACTTCTTCCAGTTCTTCAAAGAGGTCATCGTCTATGATCCTCTCGCCAAGGATCATTTCATCGACACTCTTAACAAAAGACCCTCTCGTTTTGGAGAGCCCTGTCTTTAATTTTTCAAAAAAACTGTCATCTTCATTTTTATTATTAAACATTTTAGAATCTCTAATCTACTGAGAGTCGCCACACTCGAGCACTGTCTCAGTGACCCAGAAGTTAAAAGCTGCCGGCTTATAGTTGAATGTTTACATCAATTGAAGCTTACGGAAACTGTGGTTGAAATGCCCTCTTTCTCCATTGTAACCCCGAAGAGGTTGTCTGCGACCTCCATGGTTCTCTTGTTGTGGGTTACCAGAATGATCTGGGAGTTTGCTGAAATATCTTTTATTAATTGATTGAACAGCGTTATGTTTGCATCATCCAGTGCCGCATCAACTTCATCAAGCACCAAAAATGGAGTCGGACGATATAAGAGAATGGAAAAAATCAGGGCAACAGCGGCAAGGGACTTTTCCCCGCCTGACAAAAGTGTAATGTTCTGAGGTTTCTTGCCGGGTAGTTGTATGTCCACATCCACACCTGCATTCAACATGTCTGTCTCATCGGTGAGGCGGAGTTCTCCTCTACCCCCCTGAAAGAGCCTGGAAAATACCTCTTTAAACCGCTGGTTAACGACGGTAAAGGTTTCCGAGAACCTTTTTCTAGAGATTCTGTTGATCCTTGATATAGTTCTCTGGAGCGTATCCAGCGATGAATTCAAATCCGCAACCTGTGAGATCAGAAAATCGTACCTTTCTTTGAGCTTTTCATGCTCGCTCAGAGCCAGCAGGTTGACCTCTCCGAAATTTTCGACAGATTTCCTGTTTCTATCGAGTCTGTTTTTCAGTTCCTCACTTACTGATTCACCAAGCCTTTTAAACCCCGCTTTTAAGTCATTCAGGTCAACATAGTATTTCTTATACATGCCCTCCTTCAAGGTCTCGGCATGGAAGGATACCTCGCGGGATTCCATTTCCAGTTCATTTATCTCTTTTGTCAAACTATCGAGGGCTTTTTTTATCTTACCGGCATCCAATTCTCTGTCTTTTAACCGCCAGTTTTTCTCTTCCCTGAAGTCCTTCTTCTTGTCGAGTTCGACTTCGGTGGTATCGTAATCTGAATAGAGGTGTCCGAGGCAGTCTTGCTCCACGGCAATATTTTCCGTGATAACTTCTATATCTTTTTCGTAAGCTTTTGACTCACTGATCTTTGAGTCGATATTGTTTGATATATCAGTTATCGCATGATTCAATCGTTCCAGGGTATTGAGGTTTGCGGTCTTCTTCTCTTCAAGAGATGCTAAAAGAATCTTCTCCTCGGTCAACCCCCTTTCCACCTCCTCCAACTTTCTCCGTGATTGTTCCCATTGTTCCTGCATCGAAGCAATACGGCCACCAGCCACTTTTTCGGTCTCATCAAGGGAAGCGACATCATTATCAATGGAGGCTATCTTTTCCATCCCCTGAACTTCTTCCTCTTTCAGGTTTTCCATGTTGAAGGCGAGGACGTTTATCCTTTGCTCGACCCACTTCCGCTCCCCCTCAAATCGTTCAATATCCTTCCGGTTGCTGTTTATGCTCAACTCTGATCTGTGCAGACCAGATTTCAATTCAGCCAGTTCTTCTTCCCACTGGGAGATAAGGGCGGCTGTTTTGCTTATGCGGTCCTCCTCTTCTTTAAGAAGACCTGTCATGGTGTCGATTTCCTTTTCGAGCTGAGCTATCTCTCTTTTGTTCCGAAGGAGGCTGCTGTCGCCATTTTTTCTGCTTCCACCGGTTAAGACACCATGGGGAGTTATAATATCACCGTCCGGTGTGACGAAAGTCCCCTCAAAGCCGTTTCTGCGCCAAAGAGATACACCGACATTCAGATCCGGAATCAACAGAACATCTCCAAGAAGATAATCGGCGATACTTTCAAAACCTTTCCTGATCCTGACAACATCGGTCAATCTGACCGCTTCTCTTACGTCCTGGTGGAAATGCCCTGAATTTGAAGAAGTATTCCTTACCTGGAGAGGAACAAAACTTCCCCTGCCCAGTGAACGGTTCTTCAGATAATCGATCGCCTTTATACCATCTTCCTGGGTTTTTACGATGATATACTGAAGCTTCTCTCCTAGGACAGCCTCTACAGCGACTTCGTGTTCCTTCGGGACCTCTATATAATCAGCCACCAGCCCGCAGAAACTCTCCGGAGATGATCCGCAATCCATGGCCAAGACTTCACCGGAGTGGTTTTTTTTCGCCTTCATGAAAGAGCGTGTTCCTTCACCGCACCACTCGTAACCCTCCTGCAATTCCATCAGTGAGGAGAGCCGAGACGATTTTATTCCTATTTCTTCCTTGAGTTTTCTGGTTCTTTGATCAATTATATGTAAATCGTCTTTTGCCTTCTGAAGCTTATCTGTAAGAACCACTTCATTTTTTCTGAAGTCGTCAGACTTATCCATATCAGACTTGAGGGCGGATTTTAATTGAGCAAGAGAATTGCTTGCTAGGTCGAGTTTCCTCGTACTTTCTTCCATTTCCACGGTGTAGCTTTCTGATCTTCGTTTGAGATCGTCAATCCTCTTTACAAGTTCGGCCTCCATATTTTTGAGTCTTACCTTTTCCGTAAGAATATCAACATGCTCAACCTTGCTCTCCTCCAGTTTGCTGTGAAGCGCCGCCTCTATCTCCTTCAGTTCCTCTGTCCCCGCTTGACTTTTAGCGACGGAGTCCTTGATATCGGCGATTCTCTCGTCCGACCCGGCCATTTTCAACTGGAGAGTGTTCAGTTCTTCTGTCGTATTTTCCTTATTGCGTTTCAGTGACTCAATCTCAGTTATGTTTTTCTGTTTCCTCATCGATATGTCGACGATCTTTCCCTTTGAAAACTCAATTTCATGTTCCTTGACGTTTACTTCGGTCTTTATTTCATAGAGTCTTTCCTGAAACCTTGAAGCCGACTCTTCATTTTCGAGGATCTCTGCCTTTATGGTTTCTATCGACGCCTCAAGCTTTCTCAGTGTCGTTTCGGCCTCGGTTTTCTTGTGAACAATCGCATCATGCGCACCTTCTAACGATTTCTGTTTTTCGGCCAAATCTAAAAATGTTTGCAGTGCGAGAGAGAGTTCCGCCTCTTTTATATCTTTTTTTAGTCTTTTGTATCTTTCTGCCTTTTTTGCCTGTCTCGATATCGAATTGAGCTGTGATCTTACCTCGCTGATTATATCGGCCAGGCGAACGATATTTTGCCGTGTGGATTCCATCTTTCGGGAGGCGGCTTCTTTTCTGCCCTTATATTTTGAGATACCTGCCGCTTCTTCGATGAATTGCCGTCTGTCTTCGGGTTTGGCCTCAATGAGATGTGCGATGTGGTTCTGTTCTACCAGAGAGTACGTCCTCGCACCAATTCCTATATCCATGAGAAATTCCCTGATATCGAGCAATCTGCAGGGTACTTTATTGATGGAATATTCACTTTCGCCATCACGGAAGGTTATCCTTGAAATCATGACTTCGCTGCAACTGTCATAGTCGCCCGGAAATTTCTGTCCATCGGCTGCAAGGATCATTGACACTTCAGTCATACCGACGGGAAAAGCATTGTTACTTCCGTTAAATATGACATCGTTCATTTTCTTTGCGCGGAGCACCGTATACCGCTGTTCACCCATAACCCATCGGATAGCATCAACTATATTGCTCTTTCCGCATCCGTTGGGGCCGACAATAGCACTGATTCCGTCTGAGAAATCAAGGGTGCTCTTATCCCTGAAAGACTTGAATCCTATTATTTCTAATTTCTTTAGTTTCATTTAAGGACACCTATGCTAAAGCTTTGCAATAATAGTGTAGGGCGAAAAACTCCGTAATTTCTCGAAATTCTAACAGAGAAAAATTCCTTTGTAAAGAAAAAATACAACAAATTGTATTCTGCATATATTAGACCACAACATGTTGTATGATCGATGGAAAGATCCCGCGGGGAGCTTCACAATTTAATATATCCGCTCGCTAACCGCACATTTAAAACGATACTGGATGTAATTGAGGACGAGACAAGCGAATGCAAAAGGATTGTCAGGTCGTAGCGGATGCCTGCGCTAAACTTCGGGTTTAAATTCTCCTTGACATGAGGGGAGGATTATCGAATAAAAACAAGGATTCAGTAAAAGACTATCGGCGAGAGAAGGAGAAGAGGTTTTTTCAGAGGGTTGAGCATCGGAGAACTGTATTTTTCAATACTTTCGGTTTGCCGTTGCCAACATTAACGAGCGGTACCTGGTGGATCATGAAAGAAGAGGATTGGAGAGTTGTGCATATAGCATCGGGAATGACAAATGCCAATATCATAGTTGGAAGATTGGAGACAGAAGGAATCCCGACCAGATTGAAGTACGAAGCGGCGGGTACAATTTACGCTGTTACTATTGACGGTCTGGGTGAAGTAAGGGTAATGGTTCCTTCAAGCTGCCTGGAAAAGGCCCGGAAGGTACTTTCAGTATCCTACACCGATGAAGACATTGACTGGGAGGAGAAATAAGAATCGAGAGTGAAAAATGGAAAAGAAGTGAGGAGTTACTCTTGATTGTTTACAGTATTCCATCCAGGGGTGTGTTACATTCGGGACAGCGGGATTCCCGCAAAGTAATCCTGTTTATAAAAAACCCATACCTGTCAATGAGGAGCGCTCCGCAGTTATAACACAGGGTTTTCTCGCCAACATCTCCAGGAACGTTGCCGCTGTATACGTACTTAAGTCCCGTTTCTTTGCCTATTTCTGCTGCCCTGTGTATCGTCTCTACCGGGGTTAATGGTAGATTTGCCATCTTATACTGGGGATGAAAGCGGCTGATATGCCAGGGAGTTTCAGATCCAAGTGAAAGAATGAATTCGGCAATCTGCCTCAATTCTTCTTCGGTATCATTTAAGGTGGGTATAACGAGGGTCGTTATTTCCACCCAGATGTTCAGTTCTTTCATCTTCCTTATGGTATCGAGAACCGGCTGAAGTCTTGCACCACACCACGTTTTGTAAAAATCGTCACTGAAAGATTTCAGATCCACATTGGCTGCATCAAGGTAGGGTGATATTTTCTCAAGAGCATCTGCAGTCATAAAACCGTTGGTGATAAAGACATTTTTAATCTTCCTCGTGTGGGCGATACGACAGATGTCGTAGGCGTACTCGAAAAATACGGTCGGTTCAGTGTATGTATAGGCGATGGTCATCGATTTTGTTCGGACAGCTTTTTCGACAATTTCCTCTGGAGTAACCTTTCTGCCTATTATTTCTCCCGTTTCCCGCGGTGCCTGAGAAATGTCGTTATTTTGACAGAAAGTGCATGAAAAGTTACACCCGACGGTAGCGATAGAAAGGGATTTCGATCCGGGGTAGACATGAAAGAGAGGTTTTTTCTCGATAGGGTCAACATTTTCAGCTATGACCATTCCATAGACCAGTGTGTAGAGAACACCCTCTCTGTTTTCGCGTACCCCGCATATGCCCCGTCCTGTCGGAGGAATCTTACACCTGTGTCCGCAGAGAAAACACCTTACAGCGCCACCCTCCAGCTTCTTATAGAGCATAGCTTTCCTTGTCATCTTTTGATCTCCCTGACAGCTCCTTGGACTTTACGTTTTCCCTCTGTTCCTCCGACCTTAATATGACTTTTTACTATATCCTGTATAGTCCTGTGGGTAAATACCACGGGAAATGACAGACCGATAAAAGCACCGAAAGGATTGTTCATAACTGGAATAATCTCCTCAAGACCGGTTGCAAATGAATACCAGCCGAAGGGGAGGAAAATGACACTTCCCCACCGGATATTGACACCGGGAAGTGCAGTTTTGACTATTTGGGTCAACTCCCCTATACCGAAAAAACGGGCACTGTTGAATATGGATTGTCTGAAAATCCCCCTTATCCTACGCTGCATACCGATTATGGCGTATTTATTCAAAACTCCGATAAAAACCCTGTCCCTGCATACCCTGATTGCTTCGGCTATAGCCGTCTGAGGATCATCCATAAATTCGACAGAGGTGATCATAGTAACAATATCAAATTCATTATCGGAAAAGGGAAGGTCTTCTGCTTTGCCCACATGAAAATCCGCTCTCTGTCCCAGCTTTTTTCTGGCAATGTCCAGCATGGAGGGAGATGATTCGAGACCGGTTACATTACACCCTTTTCTTCTGAAAAAGCGAAGATGATTTCCCGTTCCGCATCCTATATCGAGGAGCCTCTCGCCCTCCTCTGGCGCTATGAGATGTAAGATGAGACCCTTTTCTCTTCTGTCTATGTAACGTCCAACAGGTGTCAGAAGCCAGTCATCGTATGATCGGGCTGTTTCTTCATCAAAGATCATCAAATTTCCTCGAACAGCTATAAAAGATGTTTTACCAAGCGAGTGTAATCCCCAGTGAGCCTAATAGGAACGTTAGCCTCCTATTGAACGCATGTCTCTTACACATTTTTTGAAATGTACATTATCGGAGATGGCAATATTGTGTCTCATTGGTTTTTTGGCAATAATCGTTTTTATCAAATCTTCCAGTTCTAAATCGCTGCACCCGGCGCGCAACGGCCCCTTTAGATCGATTTCTTCATCGGAGAGCAGGCATGCACGAAGATAGCCGTCAGCGGTAAGGCGGAGTCTGTTGCATGATTCACAAAAATGGTGACTAACAGCACTTATAAAGCCGATTTCTCCCCTCCCGCCTTTTATACTGTAAATTCGGGCGGGGCCGTCCGTTTTATTGACCGGGCCGGATACTGATTCAAGTATATGATATTTCTCTATTTTTTCCATCACGAAATCGTTAGACACATATTTGTCATTATTATCAGCACCCGCCTCACCGACGGGCATCAATTCAATAAATCTCACCTGATAAGGTTTTTCTATTGCAAATTTTGCAAAATCCAGAACTTCGTTTTCGTTCACGCCCTTTATCACCACGACGTTGATCTTGATTGGTGAGAATCCAGTCTTTTCCGCCTTGTCAATACCCCCGAGGACTGCTTTCAGGTTTCCTCCTCTGGTAATGCTCGCATATTTTTCCGGATTAAGGGAATCGAGGCTGATATTTATTCGCCGTATACCCGCATTGAAAAGCCCCTCAGCAAAGTTCTCAAGCAGTATGCCATTCGTTGTCAAGGTGATATCTTTTAGTCCGTCTATTTGTTTAAGGGATGCAAGGAAATCTACAACTCCCTTCCTTACCAGCGGTTCTCCACCGGTCACCCTGACCTTTTCAATTCCTGTCTGCACGGCAATGTTAATCACTCTGAATATCTCTTCATATTTGAGTATATCATTGTGACCTATCACAGAAACCCCTTCCTTGGGCATGCAGTAGACACAGCGAAGATTACATCTGTCGGTAATTGAAATCCTTAAATAGTTGATATTTCTATTATTCTTGTCGATCATAAGCTTCCCCTTAGAAAGGTAAAGTACCTTTTAACACATTTAAGGACGCATCGCAAGGATAGCATACATTCAGTGATCAAATATGCTGTTAATATGTGGGGTCTCAATACCTGAGATTTTTAAAAGGTGTCAAGGCATTAATCTTTCCTCAAGTGAGCGCTTCATTCTCGACGGCCGGGCTTGAACCCAGTCTTTATAATAATTCTAAAAAGTTCCTATCGCTGCTTGTTGAGATTTTGTAAAGAGGAATTAATTGATCAGTACACTGATGATTAAATCAAGAGCTATTTCCCAAGCGATTTTCTCATTCTGAATGGATGCACACCAAGGTGGAAGTAAACATATGACGATCTTCGTTTCATCGTAGTGCTGTAAAGGGGTCAACGAGGTTTTAAACTTTTTTTGATAGTGGGTTGAAGTTGCAGATTGGTTCGGTAATGATTTTCCCCGGTTCCAATGCACAGTTACGAAAAATATGACGTAGCGAGCGTATTTTACGAGGCAGGCTTTCGGGGGATTCATCTTACAACTTGCAATTTCTTTAAAATGTGTTAAATATTACAAATTAAAATTCGTGGAGGTAATTTAGGTTATGAGTAAAGATGTAATTAAAAGAAGTTTAGTTTTCCTTTTCGCTGTGGTTTTGTTCTTTTCTCTTTCTGCTTTATCCTTTGCCGATATGACCGCGAAGGATTTTGTGAATGAGGCAAAGAAGACTGTAAAAGAGATTTCAGTTGCTGAAGCCAAGGCTGCAATAGATTCCGGTAAAGCGATAATTCTTGATTGCAGGACAGACAAGGAGTTCAAAAGTGGACATCTTCCAAAGGCAATCAATATACCAAGAGGACTTTTGGAATTCACAGTTGCCAAAGAAATTCCCAATAAGGCAACCTATATTATTTGTTATTGCAAGTCAGGGGGACGATCATGTCTTAGTACCTGTTCATTAGGTAAAATGGGATATAAAAATGCGGTCAGTATGGCTGGAGGTTGGAAGGCCTGGTTAAAGGCTGGTTATCCTGTGGAGTAAATTAATAACCGTCATAGCTTAACTAAAATGGGGAATAGTTTTCAGCTATTCCCCATTTTTCAGGCCATTTTCTTTTAGTCATCAGTTGTTAATGCTCTTCTTTTTCCGCATACCCGGTAATCATGGAAATAAAATCAGCAAAAACAGTATGACCGGTGGTGGCTAAATAAAGGTGGGCAACCAGGAAAGCGGCAAAAATGATTGCCATAATGAAGTGAATAACTGCCAACACTTTTAAGCCGCCGATAACAATGATGAAAGACGCAAATAACGAAGGAAATAAATAGACGATGCCGCTGATTAATAAGATAGGCATCATAAGGAACATAAACTTGAAATACGCCATCTTCTGCAGCGGATTGAACTTGTTATCTTCAGATGCGCTGTAAGGATGCGGCTCGTTCTTGAATATCCCGTAAGCGTAAAATCTCGCCTGCTTAGGAATACCCGGATAGATATCCTTTTTTCTCGGTATGTAATGGGAAACCCGTTTTGAGATCAAATTGTAAAATAGCCAGAGCAAGAAATCGAGAACCACAAATATTCCGGACCACTCATGAACAGTTATCGCATTAGAAAAACTCCCAAAAAGGTTTAATGCATCAGGCCAGTGTATCTGCATTCCTGATAATATGAGCAATATGATCAGAATGGCATGTATCCAGTGCCATATTCGCTCAGTTAATGGATGTAAATACATTTTTTCAGACATCTTCCTATTTTCTCCTTCTGGTGATAAAGCGCAGTGCCCCATGTGTAAGACATCCCGCAAAAGTGAGAACTACTATCAGGATTCCGATAATATCGATAGCCGGGATCCTGTTGCTGCCCACAACATAGGCACCCTTTTCCATAAGTTTCTTGTTTGTGAAATTCCAGCTCATCGCAGGTTCTTTCGGAGCACCTTCTTCTTTTGTTAAAAGGATACTCTTATCTGAATGGCATTGTTTACAATCTTTGATAGGCGCTTCCAGTGACGGTTTATGGCAGGTCAGACAACCTACCTTTGTTAGGTGGAGCTCTGCCTGTGATAACCAGTCATGTCGGTCAAAAAGGGAAGATTTATCAGGAACAATGACATTCTTATTGGCTGAGATTTCCTGAGACCTCACATCTTGCTTCCTCAGGAAAAGTTTAGCGTTATTGTGACATGAGATACAACTCTCATTTTGTGGAGTTGAGAGCTGAATATTGTGCGGAGTAGCAAGTTTCCAGGTCGGTGCATTATCGAAATTTGTCAATCCACCCTTGACATAAAAATCAAACAACTCTTTATTCACCGGGATATGTCGTACGGTTACGTATTTTTCAGGTCTTTCCTCTGTCGTTTTTGTGTTCAGACCAATTTTAAAAGCCATAACTGATGGATCGCTTTCAAAATAGGGATTACCTGTCTTATCCTTGGCAACATGGCAGTTAAAACAGTTTTTATAGGAAACAGAATGGCAGACTTGGCAACTTACCTTATCTTTATGAATCACATGGCCCGGGTTATCGTCGCCTTCTCCGGTGTGGCAGTTTACGCATTTGGCTCGATTTGCAACTTCATATCTGTCAAAGTGAGCTTCGCCGCTTCCATGCATCTCTTCCCCGGAATGGCAATCCTTGCACCCCAACCCATGCTCGCCGTGGTGAACATCTGCAGATATGCCTTCATTTTCACCAAAGAATTCTTTTCCGATCCTGCTTCCATGGCAAGAAGTACAGTTGGTTTTAACAGGTGGAGTCTTCTTAAAGAAATGTCCTTCAATAAATCCTTTCCCTACAGATGACGGTCGACTGACATGGCACTGGCCGCAGCTACTGTGGCAGCCCATGCAGTGGTTTCCCATGGCGTTATCGATTTTTTCACGTACATCTTTATCCGAATTTGCTCTGAGATATATCTTGTTGTTGAAAGGGGCTAATGTAATATGGAGGCTGGTCTTATTTTTTTCTACGATCTCTTCATGACATTCGCCGCAACTTTCAGAGGTATTAAGATATGACGGATCTTTTATCAAGTCTTTGTGGGCGGTTTCCCAGTTGTTATCTTCCGGGTTGCCACCGTGACAGGTATTACAGGAAATCTCGCCATGACAATCTTTCTCGAGGAAGTCGCTGTCTACGAGCAGCTTTTCATATGACTCCAACGGAGCCACAGATCCTCCTCACCCCTCCCCCTTGGGTTCAATTGGTTCACATGCTGCCTCTGGTTTTGATGCCTCAATGGCTCTGGTTATTTCAATAAGCTTTTTTGCACTGGTATGACAGGATACACAGCTACTTTCTTCGGCATTTAGTGCTGTAGGAAAATACCAGAAAAAAACCATAAAAGACGCAATTAAAAATAAAAGGAATACCGGTTTATGTCTGCTGCTCTTTGCAATTCGAAAGTAACTCACTTCATTTCCCCCCATGTAATTGGGGTTCGCTATAGTATATTTAGACGGAAAAAGCAAGTAAAAAGATAATTATGTTGTTTTTCTGCCGGGCAGGGTGAATCTTCTTGACACTTGCCCAGACTGGTTTATATGATGGCATAACAATTTTTCATAGAGGAGATTTTATGGATAAGGTTCCGATTAGCAGAACGGGTTTTGAAAGATTAAAAAAGGAATTAGGACATTTAAAAAAAGTTGTCGTACCTGAGAATATAAAAGAGATTGAAGAAGCCAGAGCCCATGGTGATATATCAGAAAATGCCGAGTATGAAGCAGCCAAAGAGAGGCAGGCATTCATTCAGGGAAAGATACAGGAAATAACAAATAATCTTGCCACATCAATCATTATTGATCCTAAAGATCTCACCGCGGAGAGGGTCGTTTTTGGAACAACTGTCACCATCGAAGACGTCAATACAGAAGAGGTTGTTCAATATCACCTTGTTGGCCCTTTTGAATCCGATGCAAATAAGAACAAAATTTCAGTTACTTCTCCTATCGGAAAGGGGCTCATCGGGAAAGAAATAGGTGACGTAGTCAGTGTCAATACACCGGGAGGTGTAAGGGAGTTTGAAGTCATTGATATTTCCATAAGTGATATAGAGGGTAAGAGTTAAAATTACAGCTATAAAAGTAAAGCTCCCCGCCCTGTGGGCTGGGAGCTTTACTTTAAGGAGCGCTTATACTGTTCCTTAGATTAACGACAATCTAATATCCGATAAAACCTTCATTATATTAGAAAAAAATAAAAGTTACCAAGATAAAGATTGGGATAAGAATAGGAATTGAGTATTTAAACATATATCCGAAGAAGCTCGGCATGTTTATACCGGCTTCTTCCGCTATCGATTTCACCATGAAGTTCGGTGCATTGCCAATATAGGTATTTGCGCCCATAAAAACAGCACCGGCCGAAATTCCCTTCAAGTAACTGACAAATACGGGATTTAACGTGATGGTATTTGCAGCCAGCGCGCCCGGCACCATAGCTTCCGTTAACCCGAGTTTCCCCAGCGCAAGATTGAAGAATGTAAGGTAAGTCGGAGCATTGTCCAGGAATGAAGAGAGAGCGCCCGCTACCCAGAAATAGTGAATAGGATCTTTTACTATTGCAACAAGACCTGCCATGGCACCTTCGTTTCCTGCCTTCAGAATCGCCAGGGCTGGAATAATTGTCATGAAGATACCGGCAAAAAGCTTTGCCACTTCCTGAATCGGAAACCAGCTGAATTCATTGGCTTCACGAAGTCTGGTTGGCGTAAGGAAGAGGGAGAGCATCCCCATTATGATAATCATTACATCTCTTGCAATATTCTGGAAATGCCATTTGACGCCAAGTATGCTGACATAATCTGCTTTCCAGTAACCGCTCATGAGAACCGAACCGATGACACCTGCGAGAAAAAGAAGGTTGTATATACCCTCAATTTTTATGGGAGTTTTCTCTTCAGTATCTTGAGAGTGTTGAGTTTGTTTCTTCTCTTTTCTGTAATAGAAGCTGTCGACGATAAAGAAGAGGGCTAAAAGAATTGCAGAAGCGGTAACCATATGGGGGAATATTCCTGTTGTGACCCAGAAGAATGGAACATTATGGAGGAAACCCAGAAATAGCGGCGGATCTCCGAGAGGAGTCAGGGAACCTCCTATGTTGGCCACAAGAAATATGAAGAAACAGATAACATGTACTTTGTGCGTTCGATCAGCGTTTGCTTTTAAAACAGGGCGTATCATAACCATGGCGGCCCCTGTCGTTCCAACCCATGAGGCCAGTATCGTTCCCAACAGAAGCATTATTGTGTTGACGATGGGAGTTCCCTTGAAAGAACCTCTGACGACGATGCCGCCTGCAATGGTGAAGAGCCCCCAGAGAAGGATTATAAAGGGGATATAGTCAATAATGTATATATGAAGAATTTCGTATATCGCTATGCCATGATAAATAAAGAGAAAGGGAACTGCAAAGCCCAGCGCCCAGAAGGCAGATATCTTGCCAAAGTGAGCGTGCCAGAAATGGGGCGCTAGAAGTGGCAATACTGCGATGGAAAGTAATATCCCGACGAAGGGGATAATTGACCAGATAGGCAGAACTTTTCCGATGTCAGTTCCGTGATGGGCTGCCGCTTCATGCGCGCTGCTTGCCATACAGGGATTTGAGAGAATAAGTGTAAACAGAATACAGAGAAACGTGAACATTAATGTAGTTATCAATAATCTTTTTTCTTGCACCATAAAACAACTCCTGTATAGATTATATAACAACATAAAAAACAAAAAAACAAACCAAGGATGCCACGCACTTCCTTGGTTTGTTTTTTTGTTTCCCTGCGAGGCAGTGAATTTGTAGCAATTTAATCGCCTGAATGCAACAAATAATTTGCCTCAAAATTTCTTCCCGCCTAAATGTGAAACCCCGCCCTATGGGCTGGGCTTCACGGTAAGGAATATGTTTTATATTGCGCTCCTTACCCCGCCTACAAGGCGGGGCTTGCGGGGGTGCGCTCCCGGTCAATTATCTAAGTGTTTTCTGCTATCTTAAGCCTTTTTTCCGCTCTTTCTAACGCAATTTTTATTTTTTCATGATCTGGGTCATCTTTGGACATCTTGGATATCTTTTGCTCTGCGATCTCCTTCGCTTTTTTTGCCCGTTCTTTATCGATCATATCTGACCGTTCAGCAGATTCCACAAGGACCGTTACTTTGTGTGAAGTCACTTCGGCATAACCCGTATTGACGGCATAACGTGTCTTTTTGTTGTCTTTCGTATATTGGAGTTCACCAAAATTAACTGCACTCAAAAGCGCTGCATGTCCTACAAATACGCCAAATTCGCCCTCACTGCCGGGTATCGTTACGTCAGAAACCTCACTGCTAAACGCCATCTGCTCCGGTGTAACAATCTCGAGCATCAGTTCATCAGCCATCTATAAAACCTCCAACTAAGTTATGCTGCAATCTCCGCTGCTTTTGCGATCGCCTCTTCAATGCCACCAACCATATAGAAGGCCTGCTCAGGAAGGTCATCATGCTTTCCTTCGAGGATTTCTTTAAAACCTCTTACTGTGTCGGGAACAGAGACGAATTTACCATCCGTACCGGTAAACTGAGCGGCGACGAAAAATGGTTGTGAAAGGAATCTTTGGATCTTCCTTGCCCTTGACACGGTCACTTTGTCCTCATCGGAAAGCTCATCCATACCGAGGATTGCTATAATATCCTGGAGATCTTTATATTTCTGCAGGGTCATTTGTACTTCTCTTGCCACCATGTAATGTTCTTCACCGAGCACATTCGGATCGAGTATGCGGGAAGTTGAATCAAGCGGGTCGACTGCGGGATAGATTCCCAGCTCGGCAAGCGGTCTTGAGAGAACAACGGTACCGTCCAGATGGGCAAAGGTGGTTGCGGGTGCCGGGTCGGTCAAGTCGTCAGCGGGAACGTACACGCACTGGACTGCTGTAATTGAACCCTTATCGGTTGATGTAATTCTCTCCTGAAGTTCTCCGAGGTCTGTGGCGAGGGTTGGCTGATATCCGACCGCTGAAGGCATCCTGCCGAGAAGTGCCGATACCTCAGAACCTGCCTGGGTAAATCTGAATATGTTATCGATAAAGAGGAGCACATCCTGCCCTTCCACATCCCTGAAATATTCAGCGGCTGCCAGCGCCGTAAGCGCGACACGTGCCCTCGCTCCAGGGGGTTCTGTCATCTGGCCATAGACCAACGCTGCCTTTTCGAGAACCCCGGATTCCTTCATCTCCAGATAGAGGTCGTTACCTTCTCTCGTCCGTTCGCCCACACCGCCGAATACTGAGATACCTCCGTGATGCATGGCGATATTATGAATCATTTCCATCATGACAACGGTCTTACCAACGCCTGCACCTCCGAACATCCCCATCTTTCCTCCCCTGGGAAAAGGTACGAGCAGATCGATAACCTTAACCCCTGTTTCCAGGACATGCACTGATGTATCCTGTTCCAAAAACGTGGGGGCTTCCCTATGTATGGGCATATATATTTTTGACTCTACAGGACCTAAACCATCGACAGGCCTGCCGACAACATTGAGTATCCTCCCGAGACATGCTTGCCCCACAGGTACCATGATCGGACTGCCTGAATCCCTTGCTGGCATACCCCTTACCAGGCCATCTGTTATATCCATCGCAATACATCTTACCACGTTGTCACCAAGATGCTGTGCTACCTCTACGACCAGATTGTCCTCCTCGTCATTGATTGCCGGATTGGATATCATAATGGCGTTCCTGATACTTGGCAGATTCCCCTCTTCAAATAGTACATCAATAACCGGGCCGATTACCTGTGCGATAGTTCCTACATTCATAATATTTTTCTCCTCAAATAAGGTTAAAAACTAAAGTGACAATTTTTACGGTGCCGGGGCAAGACTTAAGTCCTGGCTTTTATCCGGCTGCCAACGCCTCCGTACCCCCTACAATATCCATCAACTCAGCGGTAATAGCCGACTGCCTTGCCTTATTGTATTTCAGCGTAAGAGTGTCGATCATTTCATCACAGTTATTGGTAGCATTGTCCATAGCTGCCATCCGTGCGCCGTTCTCTCCGGCTGACGTTTCTAAAAGCGCCCTGTAAATAAGAACTCTAAGATACATTGGAAGAAGCCGTTCTAACAAAACTTCTTCGGACGGTTCATAGATATAATCAACCTTTTTTTCGGGTTCTACTTCCATCTCTTTACCGACAGATGGTAGGGGAAGCAACCTCACGACCATCGGTCTCTGGATAGTTACATTAAAAAATTCGTTGAAGATCAGATATAATTCATCATATTCTTCGGCGATAAAAGAGGGTATGACATCTTCTCCGATTTTGGCGGAGAGACTCATGTCAATTTTTCCGAACACATCCGTGTATCCGGCTACAACATTTAACTTTTTCCTGAGGGAATCTCTCCCCTTTTTACCGACGGCGATTAACGAAACTTCTTTGCCCTCATCCACTTTTTCTTTGACAAATCTCCCTGTGGCCCTGATTGTATTTGTATTAAACCCCCCACAGAGGCCTCTGTCCGATGTCATGCAGATTATTTTGATTCTTTTAGGCTCTCGTACTGCCAGAAGCGGATGGGAGGAAGAATCTACCCGGAGAGCAAGACTGTTGAGTGCCTCCATAAACTTGCTTGCATAGGGTCTGAAATTTTCCATTTTCTGCTGAGCAAACTTAAATTTTGAGGCAGCTACGGCATTCATGGCCTTTGTTATCTGTCTGGTTTTGTCAACCGCCACAATCTTTCTTTTAATATCGCTTAATGCGGCCATTAATATTTACTCCTTACTGGATAATATCTACTCGGTAATGAATACGGAATCGAACTCGGTCAAGGCATCGGTCATCTTTTTGTCCAGTTCCGGGCTTATTATCTTTTTATCATCTATCTCAGTCATAATTTCAGGGTGCTTACTCTTCATAAAACTTGAAAGTTGAATTTCGTATTCCTTTAACTGTTCAACTTCATATTTGTCCAGGAAGCCTCTGGCCCCCGCATAGAGAATAATCACCTGTTCCGACAGAAGCAATGGGTGGTACTGAGGTTGTTTTAATATCTCAACCAATCTGGCTCCCCTTGCCAGCTGAGCCTGTGTTGCCTTGTCGAGATCACTTCCAAACTGGGTGAAAGCCGCCAGCTCTCTGTATTGGGCAAGGTCAAGTTTCAGGGTTCCTGCAACCTGTTTCATGGCCTTTACCTGGGCGGCACCCCCCACTCTCGAGACCGACAGTCCCACATTGATCGCAGGCCGTACACCGGAGAAGAAGAGATTCGGTTCAAGGTAGACCTGACCGTCTGTAATGGAAATGACGTTGGTGGGGATATAGGCGGAAACGTCTCCTGCCTGGGTCTCAATAATCGGTAGAGCAGTCAGGGAACCACTCCCTAACTCTTCACTCACCCTTGCAGAACGTTCCAGAAGTCTTGAGTGATTATAGAAAATATCTCCCGGGAATGCCTCACGACCCGGAGGTCTTCTCAGGAGAAGAGATATCTGCCTGTAGGCAACCGCCTGTTTTGAGAGATCATCATAGATAATGAGGGCATCCTGTTTCTTATCCCGGAAATATTCGCCCATGCTGCATCCGGAGTATGCGGCGATATACTGTAGTGTAGCCGGATCGCTGGCACAAGCCGAAACTACACAGGTATAATCCATCGCATCATTTTTTCTCAAAGCCTCCACAACCTGAGCCACCGTTGATTTTTTTTGGCCGATGGCAACGTAGATACACTTAACACCAGTATCCTTTTGCCTTATTATGGCATCGATACAGACGGCGGTCTTTCCTATCTGTCTGTCACCGATGATGAGCTCCCTCTGTCCTCGTCCGATAGGGGTCATGGCATCAATAGCCTTTATCCCCGTATACATAGGTTCATTAACCGGCTGACGCTGGATAACACCGGGAGCGATCATTTCTATTCTTCTAAATTCAGTCGTTTCAATGGGTCCCTTTCCGTCTATCGGTGCACCGGTTCCATCAACAACTCGGCCCAATACGCCTTCCCCGACAGGAACCTGGGCAATCTTGCCTGTCCTTTTGACGATGTCTCCTTCTTTGATGTGCGTATCCTGTCCGAGGATGGCAACACCGACATTATCGGTTTCCAGGTTCAAAACCATTCCTAATAACCCGCCGGGAAATTCGAGTAGTTCCATTGCCATTGCGTTCTCCACTCCATAGATTCGCGCAATGCCGTCCCCGACGGACAGAACAGTCCCGGTTTCGCTTACATCAAGTTTTTTCTCATAATCCTTTATCTGCCTGGAAATTATTTCGCTTATTTCTTCTGCCCTGATTCTTCCCATCTATATATCCTCCCCCAAGAGATTCCTTATGTTGTTCAATTGAGTCTTTATGCTTCCATCGTAGACAGTATCACCAATCCTTACAACAACACCACCCAGAAGAGTTGAATCATCCTCAATAGTCACATCGACCGCCTTACCGGTAAGCTCTTCTAATTTGTTCTTAATACTTTCGGATAATTCCGTGGATAAAGGAAAAGCTGTTTTAATGTCAGCCCTTACCTTCTTGAGGGTGCTGTCAATAAATTCCCGATAACAACTTTCAATGTCGGGAAGAATATCAATCCTCCGCTTATCTACCAGCAGCTTAAGAAAATTAGCGGTCATATCTGAAATGTCAAAACTTTTTAACACTTCTTCGATGATAGCCTTTTTGTCGCTCTGGTCAAAAATGGGATTAGCTAAAAATTCCTTCAGGTTTTCGTTTTCCTCAAGTACAGACGAAAAACTTTTCAATTCACTGTAGTACTTTTCGTAGTTGTCTCCTTCTCTGGCTATATTAAAGAAGGCCTTTGCATAACGCTTTGCAATACCACTACCAATCAATTTTTTCACCACCCTATCATAAGAAAGTTTACACGCGTTTAAGTGTCCGTCTGTCCTGAACGAGTTTGAGAAGAAATACTCTTCAGATAATCTTCAACTATATTTTTGTGATCTTTTTTGCTAACGTTCTTTTTTAGAATTTCTTCAGCCATTTGAATGGAAAGTTCAACCGCTTCAGCCCTTAATTGACTTTTAGCCTTCTTGGTCTCCTGTTCAATTCTGGACTGGGCATCATCTTTCATTCTCTCAGCAGCTATTTTGGCATTTTCAATAATTTTTTCCTTTTCTGCCAATCCCTGTGCCCGTATCATCTCAGAGATTTCATTAATCTCCTCTGTAGCCTTGTCCAGTTTAGCGGAGTACTCTTTAAATTTCTTTTCAGCTTCCTCCTTTGCGGCCATTGCTTCTTCCAGAGAAAGTTTGATGTCTGCCCGCCTTCCGGAGAAAAATTCCTTTATCCTGTCTTTAAACAGCCAGTAAGCAAGTCCGACAAATATAATAAAGTTTATAACCCTCCATCCAAAGTCGAGCAATTGTCCTCCATGATCGGAGCCTTCACCAGACCCTCCTGAAGCGTAAACCATTGAGGAAGTTACAATCAGAATCATCAAAGCGGGTAGCAGGGAACGTACGAAAGGTCGTTTGTATAGATTTGTTGAAAACAATTCTTTCATTGAATGCTCCTTCCCAACACTTTTTCAGCAATCTCAATCGACGTATTCAGGGACTGTTTTCTCAAGAAATCTCTCGCCTCGTCCATTTCCTTTTCTATCTTTCCATGGAGTTCTTGAATCATCTGTGAGATTTTACTTTTTGCTTCCTCGATTATTTTCCCGCCTACCTCAGATCCCGCCTGCTCTATTTCATTCTTCTGACCAATTGCTTCGAGCCTTGCTTGGCGAACCTTTTCCTCGTATTCAGCCATTTTTTGTTCAATGGTCTGATTGAGCTTCTTTACTTCTTCATCAGAATCTTGAAGCTGCTGATTTCTCTTGCCGATTATTTTCAGGATTGATTTATAGAGGAAGATATTCAATAAGAAAATCAGGAAGAGGAAATTAAACATTTGAATGAAGATCGTATAATCAAGGTTTACCATTGCCAATTACCTCATTAGGAAGATCCTTAAATTAAAAACTGAAAAACCGAGCAAATAAAGATTGACCCGGTTAAACTAAACTAATGCCAACTTAAAATAACGGCTTGCAAATATCTGTAAAATATATTTTGATATCTCAATTCTCTGTGTGATCGCACTAAGAAAGTCCTTCATAACCCCTGAGTTAAAACAGCGGTTTCTTAATCACAACTCTCGATAATTGTCAAGTTTTTTTTGTTTTAACCGGGGGGAACAAAAGCGAGAAGTCCGTTGTGAACCGAACGGTAACGCTTTCTTTCCAAGGGGAAACAAAAGCGGTTTGCTAAAATAGCAGTGAGCCTAACTTGATGACATTATGGTGAACAGGAATAACTTCGCAATAAAAGTGTTGACTAAATTTTTTGACATGGATATGGTTGAGCAGACAGAATAGATACCTTCTTTGGAGACTGTGAAATGAGAAAACCCTGTATGGTTGCAAACTGGAAAATGCATAAAACGGTCGAGGAATCTGTCGATTTTGCACATCAGCTGATTGGCAAAATTTCCGAATCTGCTAACAGCGATATCGTAATTGCACCGCCATTTACATCACTTTATCCTGTAGCGGAAGTGTTGAGGGAATCTGCCATTCATCTTTCTGCCCAGAATCTTCACTGGGACGAAAAAGGGGCGTATACAGGTGAAGTATCCGCCGTGATGTTGGTTGATGTTGGCTGTAAGTATGTTATAATAGGCCACTCTGAACGCCGGGCCCTTTTTAATGAGAGCGATGGCGACATAAATCGGAAGATAAAAATTGCCCTGAAGTTCAACCTGAGGCCAATATTCTGCATAGGGGAAACGTTGGATGAGAGGGAATCGGGAAAGACGTTTGCCGTTATTCAAAAACAGCTGAAAGATGGATTGATTGATCTTGCGTCTGATGATATAAGGCAGATAATTATCGCTTATGAACCGGTTTGGGCTATTGGTACGGGTAGGACGGCTACACCTAATCAGGCTGGGGAAGTACATAGTTTTATTCGAAACATGATAACAGAGATTCATGGGACAGATGTTTCCGGGAAGACGATGATCCTTTACGGGGGAAGCGTCAATCCGGATAATATAGCTGACCTTATGAGTCAGCCGGATATAGATGGTGCCCTTGTTGGAGGGGCGAGTCTGGATGTTGAAAAATTTATTAAGGTCGTAAAATTCTAATCTAAAGATAAAGAGGTATTCCTAAATTGTATGTATTTTTAGCTGTTGTGCATGTTGTTGCATGCATAATGTTGATTCTCATTGTTCTCCTTCAGAGAGGAAGAGGGGCGGACATGGGAGCTGTATTCGGTGGTGGATCAAGTCAGACTATTTTCGGAAGCAGTGGGCCGGGAACATTTCTTGGAAAAGTGACAGCCGTCATTGCCGCGGTCTTTATGATAACGTCTCTATGGCTTGCTTACTCCTATACTCACAAGGGTTCAGTTATGGAGGGGTCTGCCAGGCCGGCAGTTGAACAAACGGTTCCCAACGATCAAGGCGGAACTGGAAATACCCCTCAGAACACAAAGCAATAGTAGCTCGGGGGTCCGCTCCCGATACTCCGTATCGTGCCGAAGTGGTGGAATATGGTAGACACGCTATCTTGAGGGGGTAGTGGGTTACGCCCGTCCCGGTTCAAGTCCGGGCTTCGGCACCATAAGAAAAATTAAGGGGTTAACCTGAAGAGGGTTAGCCCTTTTATTTTGACCGGGAGAGCACCCGCAAACCCCGCCTTTTTTGATACTGTGCCAAGTGTCGAATAATGCCGGGATAAAACCCATCACTCAAAAAATTTGAGGCATTTGTCATACACTGTCACTATTCGGTCACCCATACAACTTGCATAAAGTAATACCTTGAACTGAACAGTGAGCACATTCCCCGCAACTTGTTGCGGGGAGTCTCAAATTTTTACCTGGTTTTTCCTTGCGTCTATGGTTTTTATTGACTACAATTCTTGTTAGTTTACACAAATCACAACTTGCTCGAAGGGGGAAGATCGTATGAAAAAGATGACACATTGTTATGTATTTTTCATTACTACCATGATCACCGCCTTTCTCTTTTGTTCATGTGCAGCCATGCAGACTTCAAAGGAATCCGAAAAAATCGAACAGCTTTATATTGAAGCGACAGTGCAGAATGTCTTGGACGATGAAATTGTCTTAACGCTACATTTGCCCGAATTCAAAAAGTCGGCAGATCCGTTTATCGGCGAGATAGCCCAACAGGTTATTCGAAAAGGACTTTTCATCGAAGAGCTCACAACAGAAATTGAAGGTACATCGGTGGTCGTGAAAGAAGTACATGGAAATATCGTCAAGGTTTTGCTGAAAAAACCCATGTCCTATCCTGTCGGTTCCACCGTAAATTTGAAAATTCCCCAAAAGACAATTGCAATTGTGGATTTCGAAGTAATTCGAGGCAAACAAAAAGAAGCCGGAAGGGTTACACTTGAAAAACTGACATCTGCACTAATTGATTCCGGTCATTTCAACGTTGTTGAGAGGGCAAAGCTGAAAACAATCATCGATGAACTTAAATTAGGCATGACAGGCCTCATGAGCAAGTCATCTATGGATAAGGTTGGTCAACTGCAAATGGCAGACTTGATACTTACAGGAACACTGGCAGAAATGAGAGGAAAATGGGATATAAACCTCAGGCTTTTGAATGTAAAGACAGGGCAGGCCGTGGCTGCAATTACAATGCAGACAAAATTGTTCAGACCTTCGGAGATGAGAGACTCCGGACCATTGAATGCGGATTTTGAATCAGATGTTGTCGATCCTTCGTGGAATACAGGTTATAAAAGGAGAGGCGGTTTTCGTGTCGGTCTGGCTACTGCCGAGGGAGCTGGAGATTCCAGGCATTCTCTGGAATTACAGTTTAATTTTAAAGAAAGATCTGACATGGTCTTTGCCAGGGCAGAAAACAGGGAGAAAAGGGATCTGTATTTATACAGTGGAGTGGAATTTTACGTGAAGTCAACTCGGTTGCTTACCGGTACGTTTTGGATTGCGACATCAAATCCGGATGATCCTAATAGTATGGATGCATGGACAGGAAATTTTGATACAGACACACAGTGGAAAAAGGTAAGAATACCATTTGACAGTTTAACGATTGGAAGGAGATGGATAAAGAAAGGCGCTGAAAAGTATGGCGCAAAATATGGAGATCAGGTGTTGCGTCTTGACCGTGTTGAGATTGTATCAATAGGTCTTCCCAGTTTGAATAACCCCCCGGTAAAAGGGAAAATGTGGATAGACAAGATTAGTTTTTATCAGTGAAATAAGGAACTGGAATAATGGGGTCAGAGACAGAGCGGAGCAAGACGAGGGTAAAAGGTTTCAGTGATGCCGAGATGGATTTTCAGCTTATTCGTCAACTTGGATCGACTGCTTACGGCGGAGCATCCGTCGGCGAGTGTCTGGCTATTGTAGAACGTATCAGAGACGGCATTCCGTCGAGCTGGGTAGAAGAATTTGCAAAGCTGGCACAGATGCAGAAGACAGATGCCGATGAGAGAGCCGTAAAAGGCCACAGGATCAGTGCACGCGAGCAGTATTTAAAAGCATGTAACTCTTATCGTGCCGCTGAATATTACACAAATTACCGGGACCCCGTGCATAGAGAACTGGGCATTAAAAGCCGAGAGTGCTTTGCGGAAGCAATGAAGTTTGCCGATCATACGTTTGAATCGGAAGACCTTCCCTTTAGAAATATTACCCTGCCCTTATACTTTATGTCTCCGTCAAAAGATGGCAAAAAACGTAAAACTCTTATGATCGTCAGTGGTTTTGATGGTACCACGGAAGAAGAGTATCTTCAGACGGGCTATGCCGCCCTGAAACGAGGGTTCAACATCATTTTCTTCGCCGGACCCGGACAGATGGATACCCTACGGTTTCACCCGGATACGTTTTTTGAGCCGGATTTTGAAAACCCTGTCAGCACGGTGCTCGACTATGCGACCGGCAGGAACGATGTGGACACCAAACGGATAGCGCTGCTGGGCATAAGCTTCGGTGGATACTTCGCAACTCGTGCTGTGTCCCGTGAGCCTCGAATAAAAGCGCTTGTAGCCAATTCTCCGATAATTGATCTCCACAAATATATGATTGGTTTCGTTGGCCTTGATCCGGCAGAGATGCCAGACGATGAAGACTTTAGACCTCAGGATTTACCGGAAATTCCTGAGGAGGTGATGCCAATCCAGATGAAGGAGCTTGCCGGGAACCTGATGGGCCGCTTCGGCCAGCCATCATTTAAGAAGACGTTCCAATATATGCGTCAATTCAGTGTTGGAGAAGCTCTGAAAGATATTTCATGTCCATGTTTCGCGATGGCCGGGATCGGCGAGGGGGTAGAACCGCAAAGACAGTTCAAAGTCTTCTGTGATGGGGTTTCCGGCCCGGTTGCATCCCGTCTTTTCACTCAGGAAGAAGGAGCCGATTCCCACTGCCAGGTAGGCAATCTGTCTTTTGCAAATGCAGTCTACCTGGACTGGCTGGATGAGCTTTTTTGACCGGGAGCGCACCCGCAAGCCCCGCCTTTTGTAGGAGGGGTAAGGGGCGCAATATAAAACAAACATATTGTTCGCAACAGCTCACTATCTCCGATTATTCGCTTATGAATCTTCGATTGCCTTACCGGGAAGCCCCGCCCTGTGGTTTGGGAGCTTCACAGCTTGGTCATCGCATGATCACATTGTAGTCACACAAAAAAAGGGATAACCGTCATAACGGCTAACCCTTTTTTTTCTGGTAGTCCCAAGGGGAATTGAACCCCTGTTTCCGGCGTGAGAGGCCAGCGTCCTAACCCCTAGACGATGGGACCATGGCTGGGGTACCGAGATTCGAACCCGAGTAGCAGATTCGAGAGACCCGAGTCATACCGATAGACGATCCCCCAATAAAGGTGCTTTTGAAGGTGCTTTTGAGTGATACCGCATAGACAAATAATCTTGAGATGTCAAGATTTAATTTCTTACGCTTTAGTCTAAGAGCCGGGATCATATTTTATTGATTATGAGCTCAAGTATTATTTTCTGTTTAACACATAACACGTCCTTTACCTGCCCCCTTTGCTTTCAATAATAAGCTGTCGGCCTTTCTGACAAATTCCTCCAAATTTGAACTCTGCGCATAACAAGCCACACCACAGCTAATCGTTACCTTGCTGAAATTTGTTTTTTTCAGATCATCAAACTGGTAATCTGAAATGATATTAGCTAATTTATTACTTACAACCTCTGCTTCCTTCATACCACATTCCGGCAAAATGATGGCAAATTCATCACCGCCGTAACGAAAAGCAATATCCGATTTACGCAAGGATTTTCGAATCAACAGTCCTAATTTCCTTAATAAATTGTCGCCAGTCTGGTGACCAAGTGAGTCGTTATATTCTTTAAAATCGTCGATATCGAGCATGATGAGTGAAAGTTCAAGATGGTACCTCTTTGCCCTGTTTGTTTCCTCAGCCAACCGTAAATCAAAATGGCGGCGATTATATAAAGTAGTTAAGTCATCTATTATAGCAAGTGCTGAAAGTTCAAGGCTGGAATCAATTAGATTATCTGAATATTCACTTAGTTGACTTATTTTACCTTGAAGTTCACCGTACAGTTCATTGAAAAGATGTTTGAGAGTTATGAGTTCGTTTTCTTCTTTAAATTTCTTCTTTTCTCCTGTTATCTGAATTGATTTTTCCTTAACTTCTTTTGTCAAGGCTTCCAGTGATCTCATCCAGCGAGACATCAGGAGGAAACAGAGGAAGGGGAAAATAGACATGGAAGAAAGAGCATATATAAATGTGTTCGTTAAGTTGTCAGTCTGGCCAGGTTCGAGGACAGGCAGAATATAATAAAAAATGAAAAAGATCATGATTAGTAAGGGAAGAATGGAACACAATGCAAAAAATATCCAAAAAGTTCTTCTTCCACTTTCTTTATCTAACGGGACAAAAAGTATCATAACATTATACCTTGAATGTCATATTCTGCTAATTCGCAGATAGTGTTTACTTTGTCGCAGGAAACTTCAATGATTTTTTATGAAGTCCAACGCTTTTCTTATTCTTTGAGTAACCTTTTCTTTCCCCAGGGTTATCATAACCTGATCAATGGGAGGGCTCACGGTTTTACCTGTGAGGGCAACTCTTATCGGTTGGGCAATGAATTTCAGCTTTGTATCCCTTTCCTTTGCGATTTCCCTGAGCAAATTTTCAATCCCTTCTTCTGTGTAATCCTGCAGGAGGTGGAGGTTTTCTATGACGGCCTCCATGTGTTCTGCAAACTCAACCTTCAGAAATTTATCTGCGGCCGCCTTTTCGTAGTCTATTTCGTCCTCGAAGTAGAATGTTCCTGAATCTGCCATCTCGACAAGGGTCTTTGATCTGGTTTTCAGATCAAGGACGACTTTCTTCACCAAGTTTTTGTCTGACGTGTCCAGGCCTGATTTTTCCAGAAAAGGAGTTAATTCCCGAGTAAGTCTCTCGGTGGTATATTCCTTTATATAATGCTGGTTAAGCCAGAGGAGTTTTTCCGGATTAAAGACCGCAGCAGATTTGCCGACCACAGTGAGAGTAAATAAATCAACCAGCTCATCGAGGGAAAATATTTCCTGATCCCCATGAGACCAGCCGAGTCTTACCAGATAATTGACAAGGGCTTCCGGGAGATACCCCATCTCCTTGTATTCCATGACCGATGTTGCGCCATGGCGCTTGCTTAACCGTGCCTTGTCGGCTCCCAGGATCATCGGCGCATGTGCAAATTCGGGCAGCCTGCACCCCAGGGCTTCATAGAGAAGAATCTGTCTCGGTGTATTATTGAGATGGTCATCACCACGTATAACATGGGTAATCCCCATTTGTGCATCGTCAACAACAACGGCAAAGTTATACGTGGGGTATCCATCACTCCGTTCAATGATCAGATCGTCCAGTTCTTCATTATTAAAACGGATGCCGCCCTTAATGAGGTCACTAACAATCGTAATACCAACTTGCGGACATCTGAATCTGACTACTGAATTTGCAGTCTTGCCAAGATTTTTGTCCCGGCATTTGCCGTCATATTTCGGTTTTTCCCCATTTGAAAGCGCCTTTTTCCTCTTTTCTCCCAACTCTTCCGCGGTACATGTACAGTAATATGCCTTCCCCTCATTTAAGAGTTTTTGTACCATCTCCCTGTAGATCTCGACCCTTTCAGTCTGGAAGAAGGGGCCTTCATCCCAGTCAAGGCCGAGCCACCTCATGGCGTCTAAAATGGCCTTAGTAGATTCCTCTGTCGAGCGGAGTTGATCGGTATCCTCTATTCTGAGGATGAATTTTCCACCGTTATGCCTGGCATAAAGCCAGTTGAATAAGGCTGTTCTCGCACCCCCGATGTGTAAAACCCCGGTGGGAGACGGGGCAAATCTTGTTCTTACGCCTTTAGCTTCTTTTTTAGGCATTTTCCATACACCATTTATTTTATAACTGACCCTTAATATGACTTATGTCTGACTTTTGTCAAGTTGGTTTTTATAAGGTGAGGAATTTTATGAGGAGATTTTTCTTGACAACAATAGTGATTTTTAATTAGCTATTATGTACCTTTCTTGATATAAGGACTTCTTCTCTAAAAAGAGAGGGTAAATTTTGAAGATCAAGGTAGGAAATATACCGGAAGAGGGGCTTGATCTTGAGTTTTTCAAAGATGGGGATTGGTTCCGTCAAGTATTGCCAGAGGAGGAGAGACCTGTTTTCCCCCTTCATAGGGTCGATGTTTGCCTTTCAGTAAAAAAAGTCGGTAAAACTGTGTCCCTTGAGGTTAAAGCAAAAACGGTGGTCGATCTGGAGTGCTGTAGATGTCTGGAAGGGTTTACCTTCCCGATAAAAGCCGAGTTTCAATATATTCTCTCCCCTGCTGAGGAACAGTTTGAAGAACAGTTTGAAGAAGAAGTAGAATTGACCAGCGAAGACCTCTTATCCGGCTATTACAAAAATGACGTTATTGAATTGGGCCCGGTTATTTTTGAGCAAATATTGCTTCAGATCCCAATTAAACCGCTTTGCAGTGATTTGTGCAAGGGGCTCTGTCAGCATTGTGGAGTGAATCTTAATGAAGAAACCTGTCAATGTCAGGTGAATGCGGTTGATTTCAGGCTTGCCGTTTTAAAGAATGTTAAGGTTTTAAAAGAGAAATAACAAATTTACAATTAATGATAAACTTGACAAGTTCGCAAAAAGTCTTTTCAGAGCGAATTCAAGCATTTTGGGGAAAAGATGGTGGTAGTGACCGGCGTTAAGAAAATCTAACTGTTTGAGTGCATAAGCACGAGTTTTAGATTTTTAGCCGGGCAATAACAGCATCCCCAAAGTGGTTCTGAGCGAAGAAAACTGACTTTTGCGAGTGTATCAAACTAATTTTAAAAGAGGATATTTCATGCCAAATCCAGTCAAAAGACACTCAAAAACAAGAAGAAACAAGAGAAGATCTCATGATTTTCTCACACAACCAGCAACTTCTCTGTGCCCCCAGTGCAATGAGCCGAAGTTGCCACATCGTGCCTGTTCCCACTGTGGTACCTATAAGGGACGGGAAGTTGTCCCCATCGAAAAGATTTCTTGAGAGACAGTAGTAAAACTTGAGAGGAAATCATGCATAAAGTAGGTCTTGTCTTCTCCGGGCAGGGAGCACAATATGTCGGGATGGGTCGCGATTTACACAGTAATTTTCAGACGGTAAAAGATTTTTTTGCCGAAGCCCACGAAATCCTCGGTTTTGATATTGCCTCACTCTGCTTTGATGGTCCCCAGGAAGAACTCGATCTGACGACAAATACGCAAATCACTATTCTGGCGGTAAATATTGCAGCATACAAAGTATTCAAAGAAGAGGTTGGGGTTAAACCAATCGCGATGGCAGGTCTCAGTCTCGGGGAATATGGTGCCCTCTATGCTGCAGAAGCTATTGATCTTGCCGATGTCCTGGAGCTTGTTTATGCGAGGGGAAAATATCATAAGGAGGCAGTATCGACAGGTGCCGGTTGCATGGCCGCGATCATAGGTCTGAGTAAAGGACAGGTGGAAACGATATGTCATGATATCAGTGGAGATGATGGTCTGGTTTCTGCGGCGATTTTCAACACTGATCAACAGATTGTGATCTCCGGTCACTCGACTGCCGTTGAGAAAGCAATGACCAGGGCAAAGATGGAGGGGGCAAAGAGAGTAATCAAACTGTCTGTCAGTGTTCCCTGTCATTGCAGTCTGTTGGATAAGGCGGCTGATATGTTTGAAACAAATCTGCGCCAGGTCGAATTGAGAGATTGTGAAATTCCCGTTATTCCCAATTTCAACCCTGAGATGTTCCATTCAAAGGATACTACCAGAGAGCTTTTGATAAAACAGATCAGCTCTCCTGTCAGATGGCAGGAGACGATAGAAAAAATGGCAGAAATGGGGATTGACACCATAGTTGAGATTGGTCCGAAGCGAATACTCTCCGGCCTCGTAAGGAGAATAGATAGAAGTATCAAATTGTTAAATGTTGAAGATACCGCCTCCCTTGAAAAAACCGCGCATTTTTTCAACGGGCGATAGTTTTTATTGGTATTTAAAAAATGAGGAGTGACGTATCGGAAAACCGATGAAGATCAGCAATATTCTCAGGATTATTATAGGTTCCGACCATGCCGGGTTTTTCCTCAAAGAGGATGTGAGGGAATTTCTTAGTGAAATGGGTCTGGAGGTGCTGGATGTGGGTACACACAGTGATGAATCGGTGGACTATCCTGACTTCGGTGCGAAGGTTGCTGAAAAGGTCTCTTCGGGAGAATTCGTACGAGGGATATTGGTATGTGGTTCAGGTGTCGGGATGACGATAGTGGCAAATAAATTTTCAGGTGTCCGGGCAGTACTGTGTCTTGATAGTGAGACGGCACGCATGAGCAGGAAACATAACGACACAAATGTCCTTGTCCTCGCCGGGAGGAGAACGGATATTAAGACAGCGAAAGTCATTATCACAACATGGCTGGAAACTGAATTCGAAGGGGAACGGCATAGTAGGCGGCTCAACAAAATCACCGATATAGAGAAACAATTACAGATAACTTAAGTATTACATCTCTTCGAAGCGGAATGTGGAGAGCGTGTTCACCGAGCAGAGAACTTGAGAAAATCTAAAATATAAGATATTATTAATTGTTTATAGTATTAACAATAAATTTATCATGGGAGGAAAAATATTAACAATGTCTATTTTAGAGAAGACTGACCCGGAGGTTTTCAAGGCGATATTAAATGAAACGAAACGGCAGGCGGGAAAGCTGGAGTTGATTGCGTCAGAGAACTTTGCCAGTGAGGCTGTACTTGAGGCCCAGGGTTGCGTCATGACTAACAAATATGCGGAGGGTTACCCGGGAAAGAGATATTACGGGGGTTGCGAATTCGTCGATATCGTAGAGTCCCTTGCGATAGAGCGGGCAAAACAGCTTTTTGGTGCTGATCATGTTAACGTTCAGCCGCACTCTGGAACACAGGCAAATATGGCCGTCTATTTTTCGGTGCTCCAACCGGGAGACACCATTTTAGGAATGAATCTCTCTCATGGTGGGCATCTCTCACATGGGAGTCCGGTCAACTTTTCCGGAAGACTTTACAATGTTGTTTCCTACGGTGTGGACAAAGAGACGGAGACGATAGATTTCAGTGAAGTTGAGGATCAGGCAAAGAAGCACAAGCCTAAGATAATCGTGGTAGGGGCGAGTGCCTATCCAAGGACGATAGACTTTAAATCCTTCAGAGAAATAGCGGACAAGGTGGGAGCAGTCGTCATGGCGGATATCGCCCACATTGCGGGTCTTGTGGCTACGGGCTTTCATCCGACGCCGATTCCCCTCTGTGAGTTTGTGACGACAACCACCCACAAGACACTACGGGGTCCACGGGGAGGACTTATTATGTGCATGGAGGATTATGCTAAAGTGATGAACAGCCGTGTATTTCCCGGAAGCCAGGGAGGCCCCCTTATGCACGTCATTGCCGCCAAAGCGGTGGCATTAAAAGAGGCGTTGACTGATGAGTTTAAAGAGTATCAGGGACAGATTGTAAAGAATGCGAAGGCCATGGCGGACGAGTTGATTTCTCTTGGATTTCGCCTCGTTTCCGGAGGAACAGACAATCATCTCTTTCTCATTGATCTTACAGATAAAGGGATTACCGGAAAGGATGCCGATGAAACTCTTGACAGGGCCGGCATAACAGTCAACAAAAACACCATCCCCTTTGATACAAAAGGACCGCAGATTGCCAGCGGAATCAGGATCGGGACACCTGCCGTGACGACAAGAGGAATGAAAGAAGGGGAAATGAAAATCATAGCCCGCTTAATTTCCGACACTCTCAAGAACATTAATGACGAGAAACGGTTGGTGGAAGTGAGGGAAGAAGTCAGATCTCTCTGTGAGAAGTTTCCTCTTTACAGTGATAGAATTTAGAGTTCAAAGTTTAAAGTTTAGAGTTTAGAGTTCAAAGTTTCGACTCACTACAGGGAGCATAGAGAGAGATCAGGAGAACAAGTTCAATGGTAATAAAACCCGGAACCCCAAACCCGGAACTCAGAACTCAGAACTCGGAACTCGGAACTGAGCGGCCGGATTGGGATGAATATTTTATGGACATAGTGGGACTCGTGTCGAGGCGTTCCACATGTTTGAGGCGCCACGTAGGGGCCGTTTTAGTAAAAGATAAAAGGATACTTGCTACAGGGTACAATGGTGTGCCGACAGGGGTTCGCCATTGCGTGGATACAGGTTGTTTACGGGAACAATTGGGCGTTCCTTCCGGCGAACGACACGAACTTTGTCGGGGATTACATGCGGAACAGAATGCAATCATTCAGGCTGCCCTCCATGGAGTCAGCACTAAAAATGCTGTAATGTACTGTACAAATCACCCCTGTATAATATGTTCAAAGATGATAATAAATGCTGGCATAATCGGTATTGTTTATCTGGAAGGTTATAGTGATAAGCTGTCAGCGGAGATGTTGAGGGAAGCTGGTATTAAGGTATCGAAATTGTGAAGTGTCCTTTTTGCGCAAATGCAGAAAACAAAGTTATTGATTCTCGAATAAGCAAGGATGGTAATGCTATTCGGAGACGAAGAGAATGTCTTGCCTGTAAAAAAAGATTTACCACCTATGAATTTGTGGAGGAAAGCCTTCCGGTGGTGGTAAAAAAGGACGGCAGGAGAGAGACGTTCGACAGAGTAAAAATACTGTCCGGAATAAAAAAGGCTTGTGAAAAACGTCCCATCAGTATCAATATTATCGAAAATATGGTTGAGAGGATCGAGCAAGCCTGTCAAGAGTTTCCTGCGAGGGAAATTCCTTCATCTCTTATAGGAGAGAGAGTTATGGCGGAGCTTCACGATGTTGATGGAGTCGCCTATGTAAGATTTGCATCGGTATACAGGCAGTTTCGGGATGTTAGTGAATTTTTGGATGAACTGAAGGATCTCTTGAGTACTAAAGATAGATAGGATAGGCTAATTGTATTAAGATGTTCACCGGTATCATAGAAGAAATGGGAAATGTCAGGAGGATGTCGAAGAAGGGAGAGGATGCCCTTCTGGAGATAGATACCTCCATGAGCCTTGATGATGTGGCGATTGGAGGCAGTATTTCGGTGAGCGGAGTGTGTCTTACGGTGACTGTCAAAACCGGTGATAGTTTTACCGTTGATGTTTCAGCGGAAACGCTGTCAAAAACAACTCTGAGGATGTTAAAAAGGGGAGACAGGGTAAACCTGGAAAAGTCCTTAAAAGTGAATGATTTTCTAGGAGGGCATATCGTCTTGGGACATGTTGACTGTGTCGGAAAAATCTGTGAAAAGGTCGTAAAATCAAACTCCATAATATTCGGCGTTGAGATAGATTCAGCATTTAGCAAGTATATGGTGGAGAAAGGGTCTATAACCGTTGATGGTATCAGCCTTACGGTAAACAGGTGTGAAAAGAACAGATTTTATGTTAATATAGTCCCCCATACCGCCCGCGTTACAACGCTGGGATTCAAAAACGTCGCTAATCCGGTAAATATAGAGACGGATATATTGGGAAAATATGTGGAAAAACTGTTGCGCCGTGATAAGGGAATTGATATGGCATTTTTAGCCGAACACGGCTTTGTACAGGAGGAGAAAGGGTAATATGAGTGTTAGTACGATTGAAGAAGCCATTGAAGATATTAAAGATGGTAAGATGGTTATCCTGGTGGATGATGAAGATAGGGAGAACGAGGGTGATCTATGTATAGCCTCGGAGCATATTACTCCAGAGGCGGTTAACTTTATGGCAAAGTATGGCAGGGGATTAATATGCCTCTCGCTTGATAACGAAAGCGCCGACAAGCTGAAACTTCCCTTGATGGTGCAGGACAACAGATCCCGTTTCCAGACGGCGTTCACAGTTTCTATCGAAGCCAGGCAGGGTGTTACCACGGGGATCTCTGCAGCCGATAGAGCAACCACGATACTGACAGCCGTCGCTGATGATGCCAGTCCGGATGACATCGTAAGTCCGGGACATGTATTTCCTCTCCGTGCCAAGACAGGGGGCGTTCTCGTGAGAACCGGACAGACTGAGGGTTCTGTTGACCTCGCGCGGCTCTCTGGACTGAAACCTTCTGGTGTCATCTGTGAGGTTATGAATGAAGATGGTACCATGGCGAGGATGCCTGATCTGGAGATATTTGCGAAAAAACACGGATTAAAAATAGTAACGATTGCTGATTTAATCAACTTCAGGTTACAAAACGAATCTCTTGTTAGAAGAATTGCAACTGCTGTTCTTCCAACCAGCTATGGAGGCGAGTTTAATGTAATAGTTTATGAAAATGATGTTGACAGCTTGAAGCATGTTGCTCTGGTTAAGGGTGACATTAGACATGAGGATGAGGTGCTGGTGAGGGTTCATTCTGAGTGCCTGACGGGTGATGTCTTCGGTTCAGAGAGATGTGACTGCGGTGATCAGCTACATGCTGCCATGAAGATGGTGGAAAAAGAGGGCAAGGGGATCATTATATACATGCATCAGGAAGGAAGAGGCATTGGTCTGGCAAATAAGATAAGGGCCTATCATTTACAGGAACTGGGGAGAGATACGGTTGAGGCAAATATCGAACTCGGATTTAAAGAAGATCTGAGGGATTACGGGATAGGCGCCCAGATACTCGTTGACCTGGGTGTGAAAAAGATGAGATTGATAACGAATAATCCCAAAAAGATTGTCGGGCTTCAGGGTTACGGTGTTAAGATTATCGAGAGGGTTCCTATAGAAATCAAGCCCAGCGAGAATAACGTCCGTTATCTTACGACGAAAAAGGAGCGGATGGGACACCTGCTGGATATATAAAAAAGAAGTCAGAAGCCAGAATTCAAAATTCAGAAGGGAATCGGAATATATTATTTATAATCTTTTTATTCTGACTCCTTGCTCCTGAATTCTGTTTTCTGTTTTTATAAAAGAAGAATGGAGAAATGATGATGTCGAAAATAATCGAAGGAAAAATTATTGCAAAGGGTATGAAGTTTGGCCTGGTCGCCAGCCGTTTTAATGATTTCATTTGTGAGAGGCTCATAGGTGGTGCCGAAGATGCCCTTAAAAGGGCTGGAGCGGATGAAAAAGATATATATATTGTGAAAGTTCCCGGAGCTTTTGAGATACCGCTGACAGCCAAGAAGCTTGCAAAGAGCGGTAAATTTGATGCCGTTATATGTCTTGGTGCTGTGATAAGGGGAGCCACTCCTCATTTTGAGTACATTAGTGCCGAGGTTTCGAAGGGAATTGCCGTTGTGGCATTAGAGACCGAAATTCCAATAGCCTTTGGTGTCATTACTGCGGATACAATTGAACAGGCGATAGAAAGAGCAGGTTCAAAATCTGGTAACAAGGGATGGGATGCCGCAATCTCTGCTATAGAAATGGTCGATCTTTTCAGGAAGTTATAGGAACTCACGTATATTTAGGAAGATTAATGGGTCGCAGGAGAAAGGCAAGAGAGATTGCCTTACAGGTTCTTTATCAGATTGATGTTTTAAAGGTTGATGCCAAAGAGGCCATCCAGCTTTTCTGGAGCAATTTTGAAGTGTCGGAAGAGGCAAGTGAATTTTCTTTCAAGTTGATAGAGGGTACATCGAATCACAGAGAAGGGATAGACAAGCTTATTGACAGTTGTTCCGAAAACTGGTCTCTCGGAAGAATGGCAAAAGTGGATAGGAATATACTCCGAATGGCCACATATGAGCTTTTATACTGCCATGACATTCCTTACAAGGTAACCCTTAATGAGGCAATAGATCTTGGGAAAAATTATGGTTCAGAGAATTCAGGTTCTTTTATAAACGGTATTCTGGATGCCTTGTATGTAAGGTTGCAAAGGGAAAATGCAGATTAGGATATCGACAAAACCACCGGACATACTCGATCATGAAGGGCTGATTCTCGGGTGCTTTTCTAACGAAAGACCGCCGAGAGGTTACTGTGGCCTTGTTGATTGGCGTCTCAACGGCATGATTTCAACAAAGATTGCGAATGGTAAAATTACCGGCATCTTCATGGAAAAAGTTCTTATTGCCCCTCATCAACGAATCCCCTCTTCAAAAGTGTTGCTTTTTGGTTTAGGAGAAGCGACTGAACTAACCTATGATACATTATATATGGCAGGATATGATATTTCTCATACAATCACAAAAATAAATTGCGTTGACTTTGCCTTTGACATCCCGGCCTTCGGCAGGTGCAACCTGGAAGTACCGCTGATGACAGAGGCCATGATTACGGGATGCTTTGATTTTCTTTTTAAGAATGTCGAGAAATGGGGTTCAGTTTCACCCTGTATACTGGGTGATGAGGCCTGTCTTGACGAAATTGTTCTTGGCTTGCACAAGTTTAAGGTGAGCGTCAAGGAGAAGGTCAAGATTAATATTTCAGATTTGATATAAAATATCAAATGCCACTATCTGATACCTTACCGGAGGATGCACAAAGGTGAGAATAATAATAATAGGCGCAGGCGAGGTCGGTTACAACATAGCAGATATCCTTTCTAAAGAGGGTAACGATGTTGTCATTATAGATAAAAATGAAAAGCAGTTAAAGATGGTTTCTGAAAGCCTGGATGTACAGGCGATATTGGGGAGCGGAAGCAGTCCACATATTTTGAGAGAGGCTGGTCTTGATCGCTCTGATATGATTGTTGCCGTAACCGATAGTGACGAGATAAATATGATAGCCTGTCTGCTTGCCGCTACGCAATCGAATGTGCCTCTCAAGATTGCCAGGATAAGAAGTCCGGAACTAAACGAAAAACATGAACTCTTCGACAAAAACCATCTTAATATAGACCTTTGCATAAATCCGGAGCGTGAAGCGGTAAAAAATGCCGTGAATCTCATGGAATTTCCCGGTGCTTCAGAGATTATCGATTTTGCCGGAGGTCTCATTCGGCTTGTAGGGTTTAATGTTGATGGCGATTGTGTTGTGATAGGGAAAAAACTGAGTAAAATTAGAGAGCTGAGCGGTGGAAGGAAAGTTTTGATTGTATCGATAACCCGGGGGGATAAGCTGATTGTACCGACCGGTAATTCTGTTATTGAGGAAAACGATTATCTGTTTGCTGTGGCAGAATCGACTGAAGTCAGGGAAGTACTTAATTTCTTCGGCAAGGATCTCGACCCTCCCAAGAGGGTGATAATAATGGGGGGGGGGATAACGGGTTTTATGCTGGCTGAACTCCTCGAGAAGAGAGGTATTTCCACCAAGATTATCGAAAAAAGGCAGGACAGGTGTGAAATCCTGGCGTCCCAATTAAATAAGACCGTTTGTCTCCATGGTGATGGAACAAGCCAGGAACTGCTAAAGGAGGAGAATATTCAGGATACGGATTATTTTATTGCAGTGACAAATGATGAAGAAGCGAATATTTTGGGTGCCCTTCTGGCAAAGCGGCTTGGAGCAAAAAAAGTGATGTCTCTGATAAGCAGGGCGGATTACGTTCATCTTATCTCTACGGTTGGTATAGATGGTGTTATAAACCCGAGACATGCCGCAATCAGCACGATATTACACTACATAAGGAAGGGAAAGATTATTTCGGCCGCACCTTTGTACGATGACAGGGCGGAAATCTTTGAAGTTGTAGCACTGGAGACGTCAGAAATAACGAATAAACCCTTAAAAGAGATCAAATTCCCCAAGGGTACGATAGTAGGTGCCATCATGCGAGGAGATGAAGTTATCATTCCAGGTGGCGACTCAGTTATCCTTCCTGGAGACCATGTTGTGATTTTTACCCTCCGTAGCGCAATTCCGCAGGTAGAAAAGATCTTGACAGTCAAACTGGATTATTTTGAATGAAGATAGAGAACATCTTCCACATCTTAGGGGCATTCCTCTTCTACTTTGGTCTTGCCATGCTCCTTCCCATAGGCTGGTCTGTTTATTTCGGAGAAGGAGACCTCAATGCCCTTATCTTATCCCTCGTGCTTACTTGTGCCACAGGTGCTTTTTTTTATTTTATCTTCAGGCCGCTTGAGGAGAGGATATCGTTAACCCACAAAGAAGGTTTTGTAATAGTAGCTGGCGGATGGATACTTGCCGCGGCTTTCGGATCTCTTCCCTACCTTATCCATGGGATCTTTCCTACATTTACCGATGCGTTTTTTGAATCGATGTCCGGGTTTACAACTACCGGGGCAACGGTTATTACACGTATAGCAGACGTTCCACATGGGATACTTATGTGGCGTTCTTTCACACAGTGGCTGGGTGGCATGGGTATTATTATACTGTCAATTACCATTCTTCCGTTCCTCGGAGTAGGTGGAATGCAACTGTATAAAGCGGAACTCCCCAGTCCGGTAAAGGACAAGCTTAAGCCGCGTATTATAGAAACGGCTAGGACTCTCTGGATCGTTTATTTTATTATCTCAACAGTTGAATTTATTCTGCTCCTTTTCGGAGGGATGAGTGTTTTTGATTCCATGTGTCATACGTTTACAACAATGGCTACAGGTGGCTTCTCTACAAGTGATGCCAGTATAGCCTCGTTCCACAGTGCATACATAGACGCTGTGATTACCGTATTTATGCTGATGGCCGGAATCAACTTCTCTCTTCATTACAGCCTTCTGACAGGAAACTTTAAGGACTTCTTTAAGAACGGCGAACTCCGCTTTTTTCTCGGAGTTGCACTTGTTGCAACAATTATAGTAACGCTGAATCTGCGTATGAATCTCTTTGACGAGACGGCAAAAGCTTTCCGCTATGCCTCATTCCAGGTGGTTTCCATATTTACCACAACAGGTTATACAACAGACAACTTTGCCAACTGGCCCGCACTCTCCAAGATTATATTACTTCTGTTGATGTTTATAGGGGGATCGGCAGGTTCCACTGGTGGAAGCATAAAGTGTCTCAGAATACTCCTTATAATAAAACACAGCTATAAAGAACTGTACAGGCTTATACATCCTCATGCAGTGGCTACGGTTAAACTCGGGAAAAACACAGTATCCTCAGAGGTGATGGGGAGCATCTGGGGTTTTTTCTTCCTGTACCTTTCGTTGACTGTTGTTGCTGTCCTGATTATGTCTTCACTTGGGTTGGATATGATGACGGCCTTTTCCTCGGTTGCGGCGACTATCGGCAATGTGGGGCCGGGATTCGGGATGGTGGGTCCTGTTTCGACTTACAGTGAAATTCCTTGTATTGGAAAGTGGGTTCTGTCGTTCTGTATGCTGGTTGGACGGCTTGAGATTTATACCGTTATTATACTTCTGGTCCCGGAATTCTGGAAGAAGTAGAATTGAACTGAACATTTAAAAAAGGTGCTCGATTTCAATCAACACACATTTATGGGGAGAATAAATTTGTTCGGTTGCTTCGCAGAGATATCAGTAGCCGTTGAAGGGTTATTAAAACGTATTTTATTCCTGAGGGAAAGTGTGTTATACTTACATAAGGAATATTAAGTTTTCTTGAAGTTGGCTCATGGTGATCAGGAAAGTGCAGGACTTTTATGGAAGATGATGTAATTCTGGCGGAAGTTGATGGGGAAGGCATGATTATAGATGTAGAAAGAGGTACCAGCCATTTTTTGAATGAGACGGCTCTTCTCATATATAAGATGTCGAAGGAAGGTAAGAGTGAAGAGGAAATAAAAGCCGTTATTTCAAAGGAATACGATGTTGATGAAAATGAGGTGGAAAAAGATATCCGAAAGTTTTTGGAACTACTTGAAGAAAAGGCGATATCATGGGGAAAAAGAAATATATAAAGCCTGAAATAAGGGAAGAGTCCCAGATCCTTACCGTGAGAGCATGGGTAACAACCACACAATATCAGTTGGCAGAGGCTACGACGGAAACCAGCGTTGCGTTACAGACTATTGTTGAAAGCATCAGCCAGACCTCACAGGCGACGCAGGAGATTATTACTCGGTCCAGTGTTGCGCTACAAACCGTCCTTTCCCGTGTATTCAGCAGGCGTCCTTAACGCCTGCCGGGTGTTGCAATTTGCCTTGATCCAGCTGTAAAAGGCTTACTATCCATCTGATTAGACCATTCAATGATAAACAATATTGCCATAGATATTACTAATCACTGTAATTTTGATTGTATCCACTGCCTCAGGGATAAATTGTTTCCCAAGGCGCATATACAGACTGAATTGCTGGAGTTTATGCTGAGAGAGGTTTCATCCGTTGGCATAAGGGAAGTCTGTCTGACAGGCGGCGAGCCGGCGCTTCACCCGGATCTTAAGCAAATCTTCAGGCTCATAAAAGAATATGGGATGCGATTCAGTCTGGTAAGCAATGCGTTTCTTTTTGAGGAAAGGATTCTTCCTCTTATTGATTCGGAAGTGAGGGAGTATTTTTCCGGCGTCTGCTTCAGCCTTGACGGCGCAACGTCCGCTTCCCACGACATGCTTAGGCACGAGGGGAGTTTTGAAAAAGTAATTAAAGCCATCGATGTCTGTATAAGAGAGTACATTCCTGTATCCGTCAAAAGTGTTATTCATAGAGAGAACGTAAAAGAAATAACCGATGTTGCCTGTTTATGCGCCTCCAAGGGTGTCGGGAGCCTCGGGTTTGTCCTTCTAACTCCGACACCGCGTTTAATATCGGAAAAATTGATGCCCTCGCCTCAGGAATACATGGATGTCACGAGGTATATCAAGGGTAGAATTATTCCTTCATTTTCCATGGTAATCAATATCGAAGGGTATGCTGATCCCGATTACAAAGTTTCCTTCTGCAACCCCGCCCAGGGAATTTCCATCGACCATGAAGGAAACTTTATTTTTTGCTGCAACCTTTCTCACCCGACGGCAGGAGACAGGACGGATACATTCGGGAAGGAGTTTCTTGGAAATATCAAAGAAATCGGCATTGAGGAGGGGATAATAAGACATTACCGGACTTTTGCATGGTTTATGGAAAAGACAATAGATTCAAACCTCAAAGGGCATCAGACAAGAAACTGCGTAGCATGTTTTAAACTTTTTGATAAAATGGACTGGATTAAAGAATATGAGAGCCCCTACAATTGATATTGTCAATTTTTGCAATTTTTCATGCCGGCACTGCCTTGTGGAGAAGTCCGCAAAGCCTGAGTATATGGACAAAGATCTTTTTTCTCATCTTATGAGAGAGCTCCGATATCTGGGATTCAAATATGCGGGTATTACAGGGTCGGGAGAAATATCACTCCACCCCCAGCTCGAGGGTATCTTTTTAAGCCTGGCGGAAAACAATATCGATTTTGAAATACTTACAAACGGTTATTTATTCAAAGAGAAAATATTCCCCTTAATTAGGAATCCTTTGATAAGGAAGCGGATTCAACTGATAGGATTCAGCCTGGATAGCGCAAGAGAAGATGTTCATGACGGGAACAGAAAGGAAGGTGGTTTCAGAAGGGTGGTAGAGGCTATAGGACTCTGTCGTCTGCTGGGAATACCTTTTTATATAAAAACAGCGGTGACAAACTTAAACAAGAACGAATTGAGGGATATACTCCTGTTTACTTCAGGCCTCGGGGCCGTTTCACAGTCATTTATCTTCATCCAGCCTACAAAGAGGCTCATAGAGGAGGGACTCATTCCGGATCCGGATGAGATATACCGGCTTTTCACGCAACTTACGGATTGGCGCCGGATATATCCCCGGTTAAAACTTGAGGCATTCAATACAGCTAATGACCTTTTTGCCTGTAATGCCTTTTATAAATTCGGCGTCGATGAGGTGGGGAACTATCTCTTCTGCAACAACTTAAGTAATGTGGGAACCACAGAGGAGAGCTATAAAGGGAAGGAATGCCTGGGCGGCATTGAAGAATTTCCACTGAAGGATCTCATTGTAAGGCATCTCAATTATTTGCCGGAAGTTCTTAAATGGCGCTTTGAAAGAAAAGATGCTATTAAGAAGGCGCCGCTTTCCTTATGCAACTGGTGTTTTTATCAATTTGGCAAATTAGACTGGCTAAAAGACTATCCTGATTCACCCTGGACACAATGCTTGACTTTAACATCTATGGATTAAGAGCGCGGGTAAACTTTATAAGCCGCAACGATGAAGAAGAGGTCGCCGGCCTGCTCAAATTCTTCTTAATAGAGCATGTTGAAAAGGTTGAGGTAAACCTTGACTTCATAAAGGAAGAGGTAGCCCAGGAAATAGGGGGGCTTTTTTACCGGTATCTTGCCGAAATAGGCATATGGGCAATACATTCCGGTGGATTTCACTTTAAAGGAGGGCATCTTGTCGTAGGACCCTCTGATTGCGGCAAATCGACCATGAGTTATCTTGCCATGAAGAATGGATTTTCCCTCTTGAGTGATGATATTACACTGTTGAAGGAATCCGCCAATGGCATTGAGATACTCCCTTTTTACTCCACTATTTTTTTAAATGATGAGGCGATTGTTCCCGAACCTGAACAGTTTAAACCGGCCATCCTGAAATACTTCCTTTTTCCGAGCGCCATCAGCGGCCCAACTTTTGTTAAAAAAACGAAAAAAAAGATAGATTTATTAAGGAGGTTGACGCCCCAGCTTTTATGGTCATATAACAGGAAGGAACAGGAAAGACAGAAAAGATTGTTGGAAAAGCTGTGCGATTATCCGGCCTTTGAGGTATGCTGGGGGCAGGATCTTCGTGGGGATAGTTCTCTTTTCAGGGAGATGCTAAATGAGATTGTACAGGGTTAAAGGAAACTCCATGTATCCCTTTTTAAGGGAGGATGATCTTGTGGTAGCAAGGGAACTTCCTTTCGAAAGTTTTAGGAAGGGCAATCTTCTCGTATTCGAAGATAAAGAAGGGGGATATATCATCCACAGACTGGTTAAGAAGATAGGTGACAACTTTGTGTGCCTGAGGGGAGACGGTTACAACCTTAAAACGGAGTCAGTGGAAATGAATTCCGTTGAGGGAAAGGCAATAGGAATTATAAGAAATGGAAAATTTATACGTTTTAGTGTGTCAAGGGAGTGGTATTTCTGGACTGTCTCCAGGTTTAAGGAATATTTAAAACGCTTTTTAAGGGGAAATATCACGAATCACGACAGTCGGAGATGTCTACTCGCGAATCTACATAATTCCCAAAATGAAGGAGGGAATTTATTATGAAGAGAAGGGATTTTATAAGGATAGGTCTTTTTGCCATACCCGTGATTTACGGGTTTCCTGAGAGACTTTTTCGTTTTAAAGGGAAAGATGCACTGGCATCGAGTTACCCGGATATACAGCATTACAACTTTTCCGGTTCTTATTCCGGAGAAATAATGGATGACATGATTTTGATGCCCGAAGAATTCATATTTTCGTTAAGAAAATATGAATTTCATGTTGTGGCGCCGGAGAACAATGGTTTTGTGCTCCTTATCCCTGGGGACACTCCTCAAATGAAGGTGTTTAAAAAGATAAAGAACTCCAGGCTTTTCAAGAAAAAAACGCCGTTCTTACACGAGGAAAATGTTGAAATAATGGATAATGGACACGTCTTAATTCCCCGGAAAATACAGGAATTTGCCGGAATCAGATCAGGAAAGGTGACTATTATCGGGCATCAAAGTATGATAGAAATACGGGATACAAGAAGCTTTACGGCATCGTAAAAAATCAAAATTACCCACATTTGTTATCCCCGCCCGTACCTTGTTTTTACGAAACCGCCAGCAATGATTAGTCATGGAACGTTCATTATCTGTAATGTATAAAAGATCACCCAAATTTGCCTTCAGAGAGCTGGACGATACCTTTCTTATAATTCCATCAAATATGAAAAATATTGAGAATAAGATCATTTATTACACTTTAAATGAGGTGGGACGGGAGGTCTGGAAGAGACTTGACGGGAAGAAAACATTAAATGACATAGGTGAGGAGTTGCTGGCAATATATGACACAGATCGGGAACGGCTGTTAAGTGATATACGTGATCTCCTGTCAGATATGGAGGACAAGGGTGTCGTTGTGAAGGCAAGTGATTCGGATGGATAAAACGTGTGACTTATCAGAAATCAAAGTAAATTATGGGACACTTTTCTTCACAGGGGATCCACTGCTGATCCTTAATCTAAGCAGTGAAAGAGCTTGCAAACTTCTTTTATCAAATCTTGAGGACGTTAAGCTTCTCTCTCTTATCTATCAAAATAAACATGCAAATGTCCTGGATGATGAGAAGATTAAAAAGATTTTGAAGTGGATGGATGAAGGTATTATCATCAAGGAGAGTTCACATGGCAAAGAAGAGGGTAAATCAAAAAAGCCGTTTTTGTCCCTTTTCCGGGAATTTTCATCAGCTGCTTGCCTGACCCGGCATCAGCATAGTCTTATCGATTACCACCGTGAAGGGATTACAGATCCCGGGAAGCAATTTGAGGATGAGGAAATTACCCTCTCCCATGTTTATCGCTTTCCCCATCCTGCCCTGGGAGGAATAAGCTATGGTGCAAAATTTGCGGAGGTATGCTGCAGAAAAGGCTTGATAAATGCCCGTGCTAATATTCTGGAGGTAGGTGGAGGGACAGGTTTTTTCGGGAATGCTTTTCTCTCGTATTTAAGGGAAAAACGCCCGGACATTTATGACACGATCCATTATACTTTTTTTGATCTTTCCCCGGTTTTACTCTCGTCTCAGAAAGAGACAAATATATCCCATGAAAAAATAACCTCTTTCATTGAGGGCAATATAGAAAATTACAAATTTGGTCATTCCGTTTTTGATTTTGTTATTTCCAATGAAATGATAGCAGATCTCGGAGTGGCAAAGTTGAAAAAAAACTATTTTTTTTCAGATGAAAAGCCGCCGGAATCTCTGGCGGAGACGGTGGCATTTTGTAAGAGATGCAACTTGAATTTTGAAGACGCCTTTGAAGACTTTCTGGTCAACATAGGGGCTTTTAATTTCATTACTAAATTAAAAGAAATCTTATCTTCTGACGGAAATGCCATTGTTGTCGAATATGGGGATCTTCACCTTTACCCAAATGCTTCTGAACTCAGGGCCCATACGGAATTTTCCATTCACTTCGGTCATCTGATTGAAGTTGCGAAAACGCTGGGCTTTAATGCCGAATTTTCGAATATGCTGGACTTTCTCGGATTTAACGAGGATGAAAAGGTCCTTGATTATCTTTCCTTCATTGCTCTGAAGGAGCATTTGTTGCCTTTTTTCAACAGGAGTATATCCCAGCTTGCCTATACGGAGGAGAGCCTGGGGAAAGCTGTAGGAAAAGAGTTTTTAGCTCGGATTCACGGCCTTCGTTTTGCTGATATTTCGAAGGCATCTGCAACGGTAAATCCACAGAGTTTCCGGGTGCTGATAATTTCAAAGGCATAAATACCGGTGTCTGCTATGCCGTGTGTCACTATGGGGTCAGAAATCGAAAATAAACTCTTAAAAATCATAGCCCGGCAGACACTGAGCGGGGATGATGCTACATGGCTCAAAGAAAACATAAGAAAGAGTATAGACTGGCCTGTCGTTATAGATAAAGCCCTCGAGGAAGGACTCACTTCATTTCTTTATTTTCATTGCCGCAATCTCAGCATTTTAACGAACCTGCCCGAATCCTCCCGGAAGTTGTTAGCCCGTATATATGCTGAAACGTTGCTCATAAATAGGCACATGATAAAAGTCCTTGAAGAGCTGGGGGAACACCTGAAAAAATATGAATTTCCGGTAATTGTCCTCAAGGGTGCAGCCTTACTGGAACGGGTTTATTCGGATATTGGTCTTCGGCCCATGGAGGATATTGACCTTATGGTTCAACCGGAAAGTCTGGATGACGTGAGGAAAATTCTGAAGGATATGGGTTTTTACCCGGATCAGCTTTACCCGAATACTTATAGAAGGGGCATCATTTCCATAGATCTGCACACTGATTTCCTCTCCACGCACCGAATACGGAGTCGCCGGGAAATAATGAATATTCAATATGAAGATGTGTGGACAAGAGCGATTTCTATCAGGGATAATGATTCCTCTTTATTCCGGCTTTCATTGTACGATAACCTTATTTCCCTCTCATCCCATCTTTTAAAGCATGGATTAAGGCGACTTATCTGGTTTGTTGATATTAAAGAATCTATTGAAAGAAACAACGAAAAATTTGATTGGTTGGATCTGATACGACATTTCCGGATGGTTGGGGCTGAAAAAAATCTGCTCTATTTTTTACTGCTTGCAAAACACCTTCTGGAAATGAATGTTCCCGATTATGTGCTGGACGCTCTTGGAAAAAATAATCTTTCAGCTTTTGAGAAATATACCCTGAGGCTTCGATTAGCAAATGCTCCATTAGGATTAACAACGGAAATTTTATGGCTGTTCCAGATAAGGGGATGGGGGAAAAGAATTCAGTTCATTACAGAAAATATCTTTCCAAAGAATGAAATAATGAACCAGATATTTCCTTCTTTTTCTCCTTCTTCTTTAAACTTGTTACGGAGATTCGCTAATATTTTCTCACAATTTCTATGTGATTTTTCTTCGTCTCTCAAAGTTGCCTTTAAAGGCAGGTTGCCCCCGCTTTAATCTCATTAAAAATCCTATAAAAGAGTACAATCTCACTTTAATTGTTGGGAGATTTATGGTAGAAGGCGGTTGACCATTTATCAAATTATCAAAGGCAGATCCCTGAATACTGGAGATATTTATGAACAGGAAGTACAGACCACATGAGATTGAGGAAAAGTGGCAAAAACGGTGGGAGGAAGAAAAAACCTTTAAGGTTACAGAGGATCCCGATAAGAGGAAGTACTACCTTCTGGAAATGTTTCCATATCCCTCCGGCAGGATTCACATGGGACACGTGAGAAACTATACTATAGGTGATGTGGTGGCACGGTATAAAATGATGAGGGGATACAATGTGCTGCATCCGATGGGTTGGGATTCTTTTGGTATGCCGGCGGAAAATGCCGCTATTGAACGCGGGATTCATCCTTTAGAGTGGACGAACGAAAACATCGCGAACATGAAAAAGCAGCTCAAGAGGATGGGTTTCAGCTACGATTGGGACAGGGAACTGTCAACCTGCGATCCGGAGTATTACAGATGGGAGCAACTATTCTTCCTCTGGATGTTTGAGAAAGGCCTGGTCTATAAAAAAGAATCAGCAATTAACTGGTGTAGTGGTTGCAAGACTGTTCTGGCAAATGAGCAGGTAGAAGCGGGGCTCTGCTGGAGATGCAGTACCGAGGTTGAAGAAAAATATCTTGAACAGTGGTTTTTCCGTATAACGTCTTATGTAGAAGAACTTCTCGATTACTGTGACAAACTTACCGGCTGGCCCGAGAGAGTTCTAACCATGCAGAAAAACTGGATAGGTAAAAGCGAAGGGCTTGAAATAACCTTTCCGATGGCGAAAGGAGATAGCGAGATAAAGGTTTTTACCACCAGGCAAGACACTCTTTTCGGAGCCACTTTCATGTTGATTGCCCCTGAGCATCCCCTTGTAATGGAACTGGTAGAGGGAAAACCGGTGGAGAAGGATGTCAGGGAATTCGTTGAAAAGGTAAAGAAACAAGACATGATGACAAGGACATCCGAGTATTACGAGAAAGAAGGGATATTTCTGGATGCTTACTGCCTTAATCCTGTAACCAACAATAAAATGCCTATTTATGCCGCAAACTTTGTCCTTGCCGACTATGGCACCGGTTGTGTTATGGCGGTTCCGACTCATGACCAGAGAGACTTTGAATTTGCTCAGAAATACAGCCTTCCGATGATCGTGGTCATTCAAAATCCGGACAATCCGCTTGATGTGGAAACAATGACCGAGGCGTACGTTGATGAAGGGGTCCTTGTTAATTCAGATCAGTTCGATGGTATGGAGAACATGAAAGCCCTCGATGCAATAGCAGATTATTTGGAATCCATTGACCGGGGAAAAAGAACGGTAGAATATCGTTTGAGGGACTGGGGTATATCGAGGCAGAGATACTGGGGAGCTCCAATTCCTGTTATTTACTGCGAAAAATGCGGTACTGTACCGGTGCCTGAATTTGACCTTCCCGTGGTTCTTCCAGAGGACGTGGAACTTAAGAGCGAAGGTGGATCCCCGCTGGCAAACCACACGTTCTTTGTAGAAACAGAGTGTCCAAGGTGCAAGGGGGTTGCAAAAAGAGAGACCGATACGATGGATACTTTCGTGGAATCTTCATGGTATTTTAACAGATTTTGCTGTGCGGGCTATTCAGATAATCCGGGTCTTGACAGGAAAAAGGTAGATTACTGGATGCCTGTGGATCAGTATATCGGTGGGATTGAACATGCCATAATGCACCTTCTTTACGCAAGATTTTACACGAAGATGCTCAGGGATTTCGGTATATTAGGAGTAGATGAGCCATTTACGAATCTCCTTACTCAGGGCATGGTATGTAAGGAAACCATGAGATGTAAAGAACACGGGTACCTTTACCCTGACGAGGCAAAGGATGGTGAATGTGTACACTGCGGGTGTGAGGTGACGATAGGTAAGACGGAGAAAATGTCCAAGTCTCTCAAGAACGTGATCGATCCCGATTATCTTATTGAGGAGTATGGTGCCGATACCGCAAGGCTGTTCTGCCTCTTTGCCGCACCCCCCGAGAAAGATCTGGAGTGGAACGACCAGGGAGTGGAGGGATCGTTCCGGTTTCTCGGCAGGGTATGGCGTGTTGTTATGGAGTATCTTGATGACATCAAAGAGGTTGAGCCATTTGACGGAAGGGAAGAGCTTGAAGGGGATCTTAAAAACCTGAGAAGAAAGACTCACCAGACAATAAAGAGGGTAACCAATGATATAGAAGAAAGATTTCACTTCAATACTGCCATAAGTGCTGTAATGGAGCTTGTCAATACGCTGTATCAGGTAAAACATCCTGATAGGTCGGATGCTAAAGCTCTCTCCGTCATAAGAGAAACCGTTGAAAATATAATTATCCTGCTTGCCCCGATTGTTCCCCATATTACGGAGGAGCTCTGGAAGATGCTTGGAAAAAGTGAAAAACTTTCCGATGTTACCTGGCCGGACTATGATGACGCGGTTGTTGTGGAAGAGGAGATTACAGTAGTCGTGCAAATAAATGGAAAGCTGAGGAGCAGGATTATGGTAAGCGCGGCTGAATCTGACGAAAAAATAAAAGAAAAAGCGCTCTCTGATGATAGGATAAGTAAACTTATCGCTGGCAAAGAGGTGGTGAAAGAGATATACGTTCCTAAAAAGCTCGTTAATATTGTTGTAAAGGGTTAGGAGTTTACCGATGATTTGGCGAATACTGAAAACAAATTTTCTGACAGTTATCGTGGTAGTTTCTTTTCTTGCCGCTGGTTGCGGATATCACTTCTCTCCAGGAGGTGAGCATATAGATAAAAGACTTAAAACGGTTTTTGTTGATAATTTTTCCAACAATACCAGTGAGGCAAATATTGAAAACTATTTCAGGAACTCATTTATTGATCAGTTTAGAAAAGGAAGCAGATTCAAGCTGGTAAACAGTAAAAACCTTGCCGATACTGTATTAAAGGGAAGTATAAACAGCCTTGTCACTCCTCACCTTGCTTACAGCACAACCGAGCTGGCTAAGGAAAACCGTGTAATCGTGACCATGGAGGTTGTGTTTGAGGAGAGAGAAAGCAAAACGATTATCTGGGCCAACAAGAATCTTTCAGAGAAAGAAGATTACCTGGTTGATGAAAGTAGCCCGAATACAACTGAAACTAATAGAACAACTGCCCTCAAGAAACTCGCTGAAGACACAGCTAAAAAGACATATCGATATATTATGTCAGGATTCTAAAGTATGAAGGGTATTTACTTTCTTGGTCAGTCTTGAAATTTTTCGCGATGCAGTATTTTTATGAAGGACACCCTTGGCTGAGGCCTTGTCTATAACAGGTATAACACTGGCAAGGGCGCTCTTTGCCCCTTCGATATCCTTATCTTTAACGGACCCGAGAACCGCCTTGACCTTCGTCTTTACATGGGTCTTTATCGATGTGTTTCTCATCCTCCGTTTTTCATTCTGTTTGTTTCTCTTTTCTGCGGATTTATGTGTTGCCAATAAAAAACTCCCCCTTATTTTTAGCCGAGATTATTTTTAAAGAATAGACTATCTATATTAGTTTAAATATCATGTCAAGCCTATATTATCGTATCTGTCAATTATTTATAATACTACGATTTCTCCTTTCGGTTTCGATACTATCTCACCAACGATGCGTGCTTCTTCTATACCCTCATCATGCATCCTTCTCAATAGCTTTTCTGCCTGTTCTGAAGGTAAGGCGATGAGTAAACCGCCGGCAGTTTGCGGATCGAAGAGGACATCCACCATCCAGGCGGGACAATCGGGATCTGCCTTGATCATATGTATGCGAAATTCCCTGTTTCTGTGCAATCCCCCCGGCACTAACCCCATCTCTACCAGCTCTTGGATTTCCTGGAAGTAGGGGACCTGTGAGGAATCAATAATCATTCCCACATCGCTTCCTTCTATCATCTCGCAGGCATGGCCGAGAAACCCGAAACCGGTTACATCAGTACACGCGTGAATGTCGGCAAATTCCGCCATCAACTCCGCAGCCCTTTTATTTAAAGTGAGCATGCATTTTATGGATTCGGCTACCAGATAATCGTCGGCCATCTCCCCCTTCAGTGCTGTGTTGATAATCCCTGTTCCCAGAGGTTTGGTCAGGATAAGGTTATCACCGACTCTTGCTCCCCTGTTGAAAAGCACTTTGTCAGGGTGGATAATCCCGGTAACAGATAGCCCATACTTTAGCTCATCATCTTCCACACTGTGTCCACCGACCAGAACTACTTCCGCCTCTTGCATCTTGTCCAGGCCACCAAGAAGTATCTGCTGGAGTACCCCTACATCCATCTTGTTTATCGGAAAACAGATTATATTCATGGCCGTAATGGGTTTCCCCCCCATGGCATAGACATCTGATAGAGAATTGACCGCAGCAACCTGGCCGAAGGTATAGGGATCGTCGACGATGGGTGTGAAGAAATCGAGTGTCTGAATAATGGCGAGGTCATCGCTCAACTTATAAACACCTGCATCCTCAGCACTTTCTATTCCCACGATCAGGTTCGGATCGGACTGGAGTGGCAGTCCACGTAAAGCCTTGTCAAGGTCTCCCGGACCTATCTTACAGGCTCACCCGGCACCATGTACTGTTTCCGTAAGACGTATTTTTGACTTGTCATCCATATTTCACCTTTTCTATTATCCACTCTGCCGCTTGATCAACCTCGGTCTCAGTCGTAGGCCTGCCAAGGGTAAGTCGAACAGCGCCCATCCCTGTCTCCCGGGAGACACCCATGGCGGCAAGGACATGAGAAATTGTTATAGAACGGTCCTCGCAGGCAGCGCCGGTAGATGCACACAGTCTGGGAATCCCATCCAGGATATCGCTTCCGGTCATGCCGGGAAAGGAGAGATTGAGAGTATTCGGAAGACGGTTTTCGGGATGACCGTTCAGCCTTGCTCCGGGAACTTGCGCGACTATCTTATCATGGAGTCGATCGCGAAGGGCGGCGAGACGAATCATGTCATCCTTAATGTTCCTCCCGGCCAGTTCACATGCCTCCCCCAGACCTGCATTGAGTATGATATTCTCGGTGCCGGATCTGTGGCCCATCTCCTGACCGCCTCCATGAATCAGAGGTTCAATCTCTATGCCATTGCGTATATATAACACACCAACTCCCTTGGGTGCATATAATTTATGGCCGGCCACGGTTAGAAAATCCACACACAGGTTATCTACATCGATCTCCACCTTGCCGACAGACTGGGCGGCATCGGTATGTAAAAGTATTCCCTGTTCCCTGGAAATATGTCCGATCTCCGGAATAGGCTGGATGGTTCCCGTCTCATTGTTGGCATGCATGACCGTGATGAGCACTGTATCTTTCCTGATGGCCTTTTTCACATCATCCGGCGCCACCTGGCCGTATTGATCAACGGGAAGAAAGGTTACATCCCAGCCATTTTCCATGAGAAATATGGCAGGATTGGATATGGAGGGATGTTCGATCTCGGTTGTAATGATGTGACGACCTTTATCACGCAGGCTCACGGCCACACCCTTCAGTACTGTGTTATTTGATTCACTCCCCCCGCTTGTAAAGACAATCTCGTCTGGCTCGCACCCCAAAAGTCCGGCCACCTGGCCGCGGGCCTTTTCCAGCGCCTGCTTTGCCTTCCTTCCCAGATTGTAGGAACTACTTGGATTTCCAAAGTTATCCAGGATAATGGGCATCATGGCCTCGGCCACTTCCGGGGCTACAGGGGTGGTGGCATTGTAATCAAGATAGATCATTGGTTGACCTCCTTTAAAAACAAAATTTGAATCTCCTCCCCGTTTCTATGCAAGCCTTGGAGTGCACCAAACACCACTTCCCCTAAAATGATCGGTGATTGATTTCAATGGTATCCCCGGCGCATAACTTTTTGATTCCGAACGTTTCATAAAACCTCGATAGAGATGGTAAATCAGTGCAATGCATGGGATACAAATGCTCAACCCTGTTTTTCAGGAAATAATCGATCGTTTTTTGCAATTGACACTGATCTCCTAACAGATGAAAGCCGCCCATAACAACATATACTTTATCCTGATTGGTAACTTCTCTGGCATGCTCAACAATATTGCAGATACCTGCATGTGAACATCCGGTAACAATCACCAATCCTTTTTCAGTTTTTATGGCAAGAGCTGTATCATCCATAATGAAATCTTGAAGTTTCTCCCCTTCATTCATGTAAAAAAATGTAGTTTTTTTAGCTTCAAATTCATTGACCCTGGGGATTTCTCCCAAAAAGTAAATATTATCTGAAATTTGATAGGGCTCTTTTAATAAGACCAAATCAAATTTTTCTGCCGTTTCCTCCTGGTTGTACGACATGCCGTTATATTCCCCTGTTGCCTTGCGTCTGTCGATAAATGCGCCGGGGTGGACTAAAAGCTTCTTCTTTATTCCCTTTGTATGGAGTGCTTTCAGTCCATTGGCATGATCCCAGTGTCCATGGCTTAATACAATCAAGTCTGTGGCATTCAAATTGATTCCAAGCAAAGCTGCATTATAGATAATAACATCAGTAGAACCAGTATCAAATAAAATCTTTTCCCCGGCTTCTATAAAAGCAGAAAATCCATGTTGGCCTAAAAATATTTTGTCCATGTATCCCATTTTGGCTTGATCTTCGCACAATATGGAAATTTTGACACTTTTTTTCATTTAACACGGCCCTCTGGTTTTGACCCCCATCATTCTATATCAAGATACGACTTAAGAACTGACGGGTCCTTTCATTTTTCGGATTATCAAAAAAGCTGCGATCAGCGCCCCGCTCAATGATCCTCCCCTCATCCATAAAGATGATCTCATTGGCCACTTCCCTGGCAAATCCCATCTCATGAGTTACCACAACCATGGTCATTCCTTCCCTGGCCAGGTTAATCATGACATCGAGGACCTCTTTAATCATTTCCGGGTCCAGGGCCGAAGTAGGCTCATCAAAAAGCATAGTTTTGGGTTCCATAGCCATGGCTCGGGCGATGGCTACCCGCTGCTTCTGGCCTCCAGAAAGTTCTTCCGGGTATTTAAAAGCTTGTTCCGGGATCTCCACCCGTTCGAGTAGCTCCATGGCCTTTTCCTCAGCCTCTCTTTTTGATTTGTGACGAACCCGGATAGGCGCCAAGGTTATATTCTGCATTGCTGTCATGTGAGGATAGAGCTCAAAACGCTGGAATACCACACCGATATCAGAGCGGAGTTTATGGATATCTGTTTCGGGATCCTGCACGGATACTCCATCGACAAAAATCTCGCCTTCCTGGAAACGCTCCAGGCCGTTCATACACCTGAGCAGTGAACTTTTTCCTGAACCACTGGGGCCACATATGACGACTGTCTGGCCTCTTTGTATTGTTTCAGTGATATTATCAAGCGCTTTAAATCCTTTATCATACCACAGGCTCACGCCTTTAATTTTAATCAATCTAACAACTCCTTGCTCGCCGCTTTTCGAGCCGATGGCTGGCCAGAGAACCTGCGGAACAGATTGTGAAATAGACCAAGCCGGCGAAGAGATAGAGTTCAACGGACCGCGCCTCCCGGGCATCAACCAAATTGACCCGGCGCAAGAATTCTCTCAGTCCGATGACATAGGCCAGGGATGTATCCTGAAAAATGATTACGGCCTGATTGACCAGTGCAGGCACCATATTATGCAGCGCCTGCGGCAGAATTACATAACGTGTGGTTTGATAAAAGGTCAGCCCGCTGGAGTAGGCGGCCATGGCCTGTCCGTGGGAAACGGATTGTACCCCGGCACGTATAATTTCAGCGAAATACGCAGCCTCAAATACAATAAAAGAAATGACAGCAGCGGAGAATGCTCCCAGCGATCTTCCTGTAATAACGGGCGACAGAAAGTATAACCAGAAAATCACCAAAATCAGAGGCAGACCGCGAAAAAAATGGATGTAGATGGTGGTCGGATAATAGAGACAGTGTCTGGGTGAAAGGCGAGCCATTGCCAGAATAATGCCGACTATCAAACCTCCCGCCATGGTTATCAGGGCTAACTCAAAAGTTAGAACAAGACCTCCTATCATGAATTTAAAGTTTATTGAAATGACGCTCAGGTCCATAGCTCATTGTTCCCTGGCAATCATACCTGGAATATGAATACTTTTTTCTATAAACGACATAAAGAGCACAACGCATAGCGCGATGCATAAATAGACCAGGCTGGCCGCCGTGGTCGTCTCCAGGCCGTGCCAGGTAAATGAATCGATATAATAGGCCGTATGTGTGATCTCCATTACGCCTATGGTCATCGTTAGAGCCGAATTTTTAAAACAAGTCAGAAATTCAGTAGTAAAGGGTGGTATAATGATTCGGAAGGCATATGGAGCAATGACGTAACGGTAAGTCTGCAAGGTTGTAAGACCCGTGGAATATGCAGTCCGGTATTGATCTTGCGAAATTGACAAGAGACCGGAACGAAACTGCTCTGCTACCCGAGAAGCTGTATATGTTCCCAGGGAGATAACTCCGGCCCAATATGAATAATTGGGCACATTATCGTACAACCACTCCTGCGCTGGTTTGGGCAGTAATAGAGGCGCTGCGAAATACCAGAAAAAAAGTTGAACCAGAAAGGGTACGTTGCGAAAGAGCTGCACATAGGCGCTTCCTGCGAAACGGACCAACCGGAACGGTAAAACCCGAAAAATGCCAATCGTGACACCCAATACCACGGCGATCATCCAGGCCAGTAGTGATAAGTGGAGGGTTGTTAGGATACCCTTGATTAACAAACCGCCATATGGATGACGCCAGAGAACACTCCAATCAAAGGTATAATTAAAAAAATCCATAACCTATCCGGCACCGGAGAAACCACTGACAATTGCTAACAATCACTTTTGAACAGCGTTGTTTGCAACCAATTCTTGCACAAATACACGAAAGGCCAACGTCCATTCTTTGAAACGCCTTTCCCACAGAAAGCTATGATCTTGATGAGGGCCTCGGCCTTTTCGGCGCTCTAATCCGGATAGCTCAGAGCCTTAAGTAAAGTCTTGTACTCATCACTCATAGGCAATGGTACCTCACCGTTCGGACCGAACCATTTGTCGTAGATTTCCTCAAACTTGCCGCTTTTAATCATTTTAATAAGCGTGGCGTTCACGAAATCACGCCATTCACCCTGATTTTCAGGAAGAATGATTCCATAGGGTTCATATGTTAGGTATCTACCAACAATTTTCCAATTGCCTGGATTCCGGGCTTTTGTCTTCATACCGGCCAGTATGCTGGCATCCGTGAAATAGGCATGAATCTTACCCTGTTGCAGTGCCAGGAAACCCTTGTTATGCTCTTCAAAGAGTACCTTCTTACAGGCTGGTTTGATAAGACCCGATGCGACTGCTCTGTCTATCCCTTTAATATTTGCGGTGGATCCGCTACCCATACCGACCCGCTTGCCTGCCAGATCCGGAAAATCTTTGATGGGACTGTCCTTTGGAACCAAAAGCCTGGTCCCTGTGAGAAAATAGGGAAGGCTGAAGTCGACGACTTCTTCCCTGGCCAGGGTAATGGTTGTTGATCCGATGCCGATATCGACCGTACCGTTTACGACCAGGGGAATCCGGGTCTTGGGATTGATCGGTTTCTTGACCAGTTTGATATTTTTTCCAAATTTCTGCTCTAAGGCCTTCACGATTTCCTTCCCAAGGTCCAGACCAAAGCCCACCCATTCCCCTTTTTGATTCATAAAACCAAAGGGAACGGAGCCTTCTCGAAAGCCCATATTGACCTTGCCTGTCTTCTCTATCTTATTGAGCACACTTTCCCCATAAGATGGCGTAGCTATGCTCAACGATGCGAACATAAATACAGCACATAAACCAAGTGTAAATCCTTTCTTGCCATTCATTTTTATCCTCTTTCTTTAATGTAAACAAATAGTGTCATTTTACCTATACAAATAAAATTTATCCCTTTTCACCTGCGAGCAATGCCGCACCAAGTGCTCCCACCATCTGCGGGTTTTCAGGTATCACAATCTTTTGTCCGAGTACCTCTTCCAACAGATGGCGCGTGCATGGATTTCTTGCCACGCCCCCGGCAAAGATGATAGGTTCTTTAACCGAGACCCTTTTTAACATTCCCACGGCCCGGCGTACTACAGAGTGGTGCAGACCCAGGGCGATATCTCGCCGGTTAACTCCTTTAGCTACAAGGGAGGTGACTTCCGATTCCGCAAACACGGTACACATACTATTTATCCGGATATCTTTGGTTGCCTGAAGTGCCTCCACACCAAACTGATCTAAACTAAAGCCGAGAGTGGTCGCCATAATTTCCAAAAATTTTCCAGTCCCGGCTGCACATCTGTCGTTCATCTCGAACTTAACAACTTTTCCCTCATCACTAACCGAAATAGCCTTGGAGTCCTGACCTCCGATATCCAGTATTGTCCTGACTTCAGGAAACAGAGACCTTGCGCCCACAGCATAGGCCTTGATCTCCGTAACTGTTGGGGCATCAAAAGAAAGTTCAAAGAGATGACGTCCATAACCGGTAGCCATAATGCGGTCATACTGAACCCCTTCAAGGAGTTCTTTTGTCTGCGTCATCGGATCAAAGCCGGACTCTGCCTGCTTGCTTTCAATAATCCCTCTTTCGTTTAACACTACCAGTTCAATGGTTCGGGAACCGATGTCGATACCGGCAAGTCGCATTCAGGCCGCCTCTCCTATCTTATCATTTCAACAAACGCCTCGACTCTTGTTTTGAGCTGTCCCACATCCTCCATGCTGTAGTCCGTATCAATCCTAAGTGTGGGAATATTCTTTGCTTCAAGGGCTTTTTCAACAAGCATGGCTTCCATGAGATAGGGCTGGCAGAATTGCAGACCGTAATGGATGACGCCGTCTGCCTGATATTTTTCAACCATCTCAACAATATGATCGAAACGATCCGGATTTGGTGTGAAGATGGCGCAGTCTACCTTGAAATAGCGGTCAACAACGGCCTCCATAAGTTTATCCAGAGTATTTCCGGAGTCATCGGTCAGGTTGCGCGTGCCCCGCTCACCCACACATGACTCTTCCCCCACAATAACGGCACCGGCAGTCTCTATAATCCAGGGGAGCTTCCAGTTGGGAACGGCCATGGGGCAGCCGGATATTAAGATTCTTGGAGCTGATTCCGGAACGACCCCCTCCTTCTTCTCGATACGTGCTTCCAGTTCGTCGCAGATATTATTAACCGAATCGGTAAAACGTACAGGGTCATCATAGAAATAGACCTGATTAGCCAAAAGTGCGTCCAGTCCTGAGATTGGGGCCGGGTTTGCTTTTCGCAGACATGAAAGCCTGTGAATAACCTTCCGCTTGTTGTTGACGATCTCAATACCTTTCTTGAGTTTATCCGCATCAATGGTTATGCCCGTAAGTTTTTCAACAGCCTTCTTGAAGCGGAGATATTCTGCTTTTAAAAGAGCTTTTCCTTCAGCGGATTTTACCTGTGGCAGATCCATAACATAGAGATTAGAAACGAGAGCATTCAGTGTCTCATAGGACTTCTTCTTACCATCGCAGGTATTCTCTCCCACAATCATGTCCGCACACTCAATGTAGGGACAGACTTTTGCCAGATTGAATCCGAAGGCCGACTTGATGAGGGAGCAGGTATTGCGGGGCAGAAGTTTTTCCACTTCTTCCATTGCAAAATCAGCTCCTGTACAAAGACCAACCAGTGTAGCATCGGCAGCCCGCACGATCTCCTCGGGCACAAAGACGCAGAAGGATCCGATTACCTTTCGGCCGGCCGCCTTTTCGTCCATCAATTCTTTGATTCGCAGGCCGTGAACTTCGCTCATGACGAAATCAAAATATCCCATTCCCTCCGGCCGGTTCTTCTGGGCGAGATAAATATCCTGATAGCCTTTACCAAGAACCTCCAGCAGGGCATCGTGCGCCGCAAGATCAAGTCCTAAATTTTCCCACATACTTTTGTAATCTTCGCTCATTCTCTTTCCTCCTGTAAGTTTTTATTTTAGAAGCACTCGCACATCACTCTGTTTGCGACTGAATCCGATTAAGAAAGCGCATGAGCCAGACTGAAAAGATTTGAAAAGTGATGATTAGAAATAAAAGGAAGGGAATTGGTTTTTCAGTTTGGCCCCGTGCCTACCGAACCCGGGTAGAATTTGAATCGTGGTTCAGGTAAAGCCGAAAAATTCATACATGGCCAAACTCCTTTTAATATGGTTTTATGCGACTACCTAAATTTAGGGAATAAGTCAAATTCATAATAGTTATAGTTCGTAGCTAATTATAACTGAAATTTATGATAGTTAAGTTATTTATGAGTTACGATCAATTCAAGAATATCACTATTCAACAGATGGAATCTCTTGTCCTTATTGTTGAAAAAGGAAACTTCAGCTGTGCTGCCAGGAAGGTATTTCTGACCCAACCGTTTCTGACCAAGTACACTAAGAATCTGGATGCATTTTTCCATGAGGCTGGCCTTACTTATATTAAACACTAAGCCCGGATCTGACATAACGCGACTGTTGCAAAAACCTCGACGACAAAAGATAGTTCCCTTGACATTGCTGGCAGCTACGAACTGGATTTGTGGGGACGAATCAGATCGGAAAAAGAAGTAACCATGCTCGAATTATCAGATATTGGATAAAAGCTGAATACGATTAACTGCTATTTTCTTGATCCTACAGACTTTGAAAATTTTATTGGTGAGTATTTGAGAGAATCACCTTTGTGAGATGAAATAACCCTCTTTGCCTTCAGGATTGTTTCTTTAGCTTTTTCTAATGTTATGTGTGCCTTGTTGTCGTAGATTGTGTAATCTTTTCTGTGACGGTCAGGCGTGAAATCGGGCATAATGACATTTACTCCTGTCTTTAATCCACGGAAAAGCCCCCTTTCAGGATCGGCGGTTGCAATTGCCGTAGTCACGGGCATATGAGAGTCTCTGGTCACGATTCGTGCCAGTGCAAGAACTCTCAACGCTAATGATAAATCTCCTTGCGGAACCTGTGACAAAGGCGTATCGTGCTGAGGAATAAAAAGACCGATGGACAACATATCCGTATCCAGTTCCTTCAGCAGCAGGATATCCGCATAAAGATCATTTATGCTTTGACCTGGAAGTCCTACAATGTTTCCGGTTCCAATCTGGTATCCTGTTTCCCGTAAATATTCCAGAGTGCGTATCCTGTGTTTAAGGTACTGGTAGGGGTGAAACTTTTTGTACAGCTCTTCACTGGCTGTTTCATGCTTGAGCAGGTAGCGGTCTGCTCCAGATAGTTTAAACGCCCTGTAGTCCTCAAATGGTCTCTCCCCAACACTCAGGGTAATTGCAACATCAGCATGTTCTTTTATGCGCTCTATGATCCGGCAGAGCATGGATTGGGTGAAATAAAAATCATCACCCGATTGAAGGACAATGGTTTTGATGCCGAATGACGTGATCTGTAGCGCAAGGCCTATTATTTCTTCCTCATCCATTCGGTATCTGTTCAGATTGTTGTTGTCTTTTCGAAGTCCGCAATAAAGACAGTTACGGCAGCAATAGCTGGAAAATTCGATGATGCCCCGGATGTGTACTTCATCACCGCAATGTTTTTTTCTTACTTCATCAGCCTTCTGAAACAGTTCTTCATCTGTGCCTGAGGTTTTCAAATAGTATAAGATTTCATCCCTGTTCATATATCTTTATTTGCTCTTTCAGTGGTGATAGAAGCGCTTCTCTTTCATTGGCGGGGATTTCCTCCCATCTATACGAAACAATGCCGAATCGTTTATTCAGCCGGGTGCGCTCCGAGGGAAGAAGGGAAATTTCCACTTCTCTCTGTCCTGCAATATATGACCACCTTTCCCCTAATATCTTGGCAAACCATATATTAACACCATATTTTTCCTTAACAAGGTCTGCTATGCAGGCAAATTTTTCTGTCAGGGTTTCCTTAGAAATAGAGATCCCTTTCACCATTTTCAATCCTCTCGCAGTATTCCATCAATTTCGGGTATATAGAAGGCATTTGTTCTTTGATTTCATCCATCTCTTTTTCTATTACTTTTTCGCCCGTCTTCTTTGTCTCCTCACTGGCAAAATCATCCAGCCATTCCCTGAAGGTGAGCACCGCGTTGAGCTTGCAGAAACGACCCTCCTGTCCGCATTTCAGGAGCTTCATAATAAGTTCGCCAGTCCTCCCGCATCTGTAGCCCGCTGTGCAGAAAGATGTAATATACCCCATCTCGGCAAGCTCTTTTATGAACTCATCCAGGCTTCTTGGATCACCCAGAAGAAACTGCTGCCTTTTTGCCTCCTGCTTATCATACCTCTCGCTATAGGTACCAATACCGATTCTTGTACCTGCATCCGCTTGAGTAACCCCCAGCGGGATAACCTCACGGCGTAGCTGCGCGCTTTCCCTTGCCGTTAGAATAAGACCCGTGTATGGAACTGAAAGCCTTATTATAGTGACCAGTTTTTTAAAGTCATCATCACAAACCCTATAATCGGTTGAGCTTATAAAGGGCGTGTTCTCTGCCGGCTGTAGTCTTGGAATTGAAATAGTATGAGGCCCTACCCCAAATTGCTCTTCTAAATTCAAGGCATGGTACAACAAACCCATAACCTCGAATCTCCAGTCATACAGACCGAAGAGCACGCCTATGCCCACATCATCTATGCCTGCATCCATTGCCCTATGCAGAGAATAGAGTCTCCACCCATAATTTGATTTTGGTCCTTCGGGGTTGGGATGAACATCCCTATAGGTTTTATGGTGGTATGTCTCCTGAAATACCTGATATGTCCCTATGCCCACTTCGTTTAGCATCCTGAGCTTTTCAATGCTCATAGAGGCAACATTTATATTAATTCTTCTTATTTCACCCCTTCCAATTTTTGTTTCGTAGATAGTACGGAGCACATCGGCAATGTAATCGGCATCCATGCTGGGATGTTCTCCACAATCCAGCATAAGACGCTTATGGCCCATGGAAATCATCGCCTTTGTTTCCTCTCGTATCTGATTCAGAGATAATCGATTTCTCACTTCCTTTAGATTGTCTTTCCTGAAAGCGCAGTAGAGACAATCGTTAACGCAAAGATTGCCAAAGTAGAGAGGCGCAAATGTTACGATACGGTTATCATAAACCTTTCTCTTCACCTCACCTGCCACCTCAAACATTTCATTCCATAACTCTTCATCTTGCACATTCAGTAGCGCTGCGGTTTCATCCGGTCTGAGTGTTTCTATGGAAAGGGATTTTTGAAGGATCTCTCTTACTTTTTGAGATTCGGGATTTTTATTACTTGCAATTTCCCCCCATATTTTATCGTCGGATATAAAGTCTTTTCCGTTGATCATGTACCTTGTTATTTCATCCTCTTCGATAACACTTTTTGCCCAGTTTAACTCTAATTTGTTAAGAGTTGATCCTACGTTCATTTTTTAAATCCTCCTTGATTTCTTTCATTTTCTTGTCAAAGGCAACCAGTGCCGCGGGGAAGGGAGTCAGTGTTCTTTTCAACACCCCTTGGAGATGGGAGATGGCTACTCCATAATTTGTGACTGGCACGTTTGCCTCACACGCCTTTTGAATCCTGCCCAACATCTCTCTTCTGGTCAGCATGCATGCCCCGCAGTGAATAATAAGGCAGTATTCTCTCAGGTTTTCCGGATAGTCTCTTCCGGCGCAAACATCAATATCCAGGTCAGCTCCCACATACTGCCGCAGCCATCTTGGTATCTTTACTCTTCCAATATCGTCTTGGACAGGATGATGGGAACATGCCTCCGCTATCAATACCTTGTCGCCTGGTTTTAAGCTTTCTATGAAGGCGGCGCCCCTTGCCGCTTCTACCAGGTCCCCTTTGTATCTTGCAAAAAGGATAGAAAATGTGGTGGCTGAAACATCTTTCGGCGTGTCAGCACACATCTTCAGGACAACCTGGGAATCGCAGACGACGATGTCGGGTGGCCTGTTTAAGGTGCTCAATGTATAGGATAGTTCTCTTTCCTTGACAATCAGTGCCGCCGCGTCGCTATCCAGCGCGTCCCTTATCGTCTGAACCTGGGGCAGTATGAGTCTCCCCTTTGGTGCCTCAAGGTCTATGGGAACGACGAGAACGGCCAGTCCTCCCGGAGTGAGAAGGTCTCCGATTATCGGCGGTGGCTGGATGAAATCATCCGGGCAGATTTCAATCAGGTGCCTCTTCAGGGGCTCGAGATAGTCATCTCTTTTCCCCCAATCTACGCTGGATGCGAGAACCATACGTTCGGTCTTTTCTGAAATCCGTGTTACAAATTCAGGTGCCGGGTTTCTTATATCTATCTTGTTTATCACAACGACTGTGGGAGTTTTTCTCTTCTCTGTTTCGCGCAGTACTTCCTCTTCAAAATCTGTCCATATATCAGGTTCCGTAACGAGCAGGACGACATCCGCCCTGTCAAAGATGTTATGAGTCTTCTTCAGTCTCAGGGTTGAAAGGATGGATACGTCATCCAGGCCTCCCGTATCGATAAAAAGTACCGGCCCCAGGGGGAGGAGCTCCATCGCCTTTTCCACAATATCGGTGGTTGTTCCCGCGATGGGCGATGTGATGGCTATATCCTGTCCCATGATAAGATTGAGCAGGCTCGATTTTCCCACATTTGTCCTGCCGAAGAGGGCAATTTGCAATCTATTCCCTTTTGGTGTCTCATTCATAATTTACTATATCCGAGGGCTGTTATTCTGTCTGGAGAAAATGTCTTTTTAACCAATTCTTTCCCCAGTTTATTTTCCAGAAACCTTCTCATATCTTTTTGATTGGTTGGAAGAAACTCGCTGATCAACTCTGTCGCCTTTTCATAACCGATAACCGGTAAAAGCGCTGTGATAATCATAGGACTTTTGTCAAAGTATTCCCTGCATTTTTCTTCGTCAGCACCTATTTTTTTTACATGTCCTGCTAAAAGATCATTTATGTTTATAAGTATATCCAGAGACTCTAAAATCGCGTGGGCAAGGAGGGGAAGAAATTCGTTTATCTGCAGCGTTCCCCTGCTCACTACATCCGTTACTACGTGATCATTGGCAGTTACCTTTATCCCCGCCTGCATTGCCGCTTCCAACATGACAGGGTTGACCTTTCCGGGCATGATGGATGAGCCCGCCTGGAGCTCAGGTAGTTTTATCTCACCCAAAAGATTCAGCAACCTCAAATCATTACATATCTTTATCAGGTTTGCAGCATGTGCCTTCAGGATACCGGAAACCTCGACGAAGGAATCGGCATTGGCTGTTTCCCCCATTACGTTTTTTCCCCGGGAGAGACCCAGACCGGTAATATCCCGCAGTTTTTCTATAACCAGAAAGATATAGTTACGTGGAGCGGTAAGCCCGGTTCCTACCGCTGTTCCGCCTAGATTAATCACCCGCAACCTCTCTTCGCACTTGAATGTCCTCCATCTGTCTCTGGAAACGGCCTCGGCAAATGCGGAAAACTCCGCCCCCAGAGTGATGGGAACGGCCTCTTGAAGTTCCGTCCTTCCGAGCTTGATCGTTTTTCCAAAGGCCTTTTCCTTTTCCTGAAAGGCACCCTGCAGATCGGTAATCTTTTGGCTAAGATTTCTCAAAGAGTTTATGCAGGCTATCTTTATCGCTGTCGGGTACGTGTCGTTCGTTGACTGGTGAAGATTTACGTCTTCGAGGGGATGGACGAGAGAATAATCTCCCTTTTCTCCGCCCAGAATTTCTATTGCTCTGTTGGCGACAACCTCATTTACATTCATGTTTGTTGACGTGCCCGCCCCGCCCTGGAGGGCATCCAGGGGAAACTGGTTCAAAAACCTGCCATCAACAATCTCATCACAGGCGGCGATTATCGCCTTTGCCTTTTTCTCATGCAGGTATTCCAACTCAAAGTTGGTCATGCAGCATGCCTTTTTTACCATCGCCATCGCCTTAGTCAGTGATGGATTTACCATGTAACCGCTAATCTGGAAGTTGCAAAGAGCCCTTTGTGTATGTATGCCCCAGTAAACATCACCCGGGAGCTTCATCTCCCCGAGAAAATCGTGTTCCAGACGCAGGTTATTCATTTTCTTTTGCCATCGCTGATTTGACTGTAACCCCTTCAATCATACCGAGCTTTCCCGTCATCGCTCCTATCTCGTTGGTCGTCCCATCTACAATAAGCGTGATTACATTATATCCCCGTTCATGGTAGGGAATGCCCATCCTTCCCACAATGATATCACCATATTGAGTGAGTATATCATTTACCTTCGGGGCGCGATCCTTCCTGTTATGAATAATAATTCCAACAATACCTACCCGTTTTTTTTCCATTTTTCCTTCCAAATAAAAAACCCAGCCTGAGTTAAAAGGGCTGGGTTTTTTATTTTCTCCCCGCCCTTGGGTTCAGATGAAATCCTCACCGCAGGCTGCCTTACAGATTAAAATATTTTACACTTTGAGTTTGAGACCACCTTCCTTAAGCCTTTTTACCCTGCCGGAACGGTCAATGTAATGGGTGTGCAGGAGCCGGTGCGACATATGAGAACAAGGTTCATGAAGAAAATCCTTGTAAATCTTGTGAACCGCCGGACTGTCCTGGGACTTCCTGAATTTCATTTTTGTGTCATGCACATAGACGGATGTCTGCCTTTCAGTAAGATAGTCTTTTACTGCCGCATAAGTAAATTTAGCGAAATTCCAACTATACAATACTGCCCCAACAGTAATTCCGGAAATTTTGACGAATTGACGTCTCGTCATTTTAGCAATATCTTTCATGTCACTCCTCCTGTTAAGCCACTCTTCTCATGTTAAATCTTCTATTCATTGTTGCAATTATTGTTCTGAACAAAGAGGCCTCGCGCGCATCGGGGAAAAGAGGCTGCCCGCCGCCATTGATACAACCGCCAGTGCATGCCATAACCTCGATAAAGTGGTATTTACACTTCCCTTTTTTGATATCCTCAAGAATGGGTATCGTGTTGCCAAGTCCGCTTACTACACAGACACTCAGATCACCGAATTTGGGAATATTTATCTTGGCTGCTTTGACGCCTTTATGGGTTCGAACAGCTTTAATATCAGGATCTTTTAGTTTTTTACCGGATACGACCTCGTAGGCAAGACGAAGGGCTGCCTCCATGACGCCGCCGCTGTTGCTGAAGATGGTGCTGGCGCCTGTGGATTCTCCCAGTTCAAAATCCGGTTTCTCGTCGGGAAGGCTTTTAAAATCGATGCCGGCCTTCTTGATCATATAGGCAAGCTCCCGGGTTGTTATGGTGGCATCAATATCTCTGAAGCCGCTGTCAGCCATCTCAGGCCTCAGCCCCTCATACTTTTTGGCCACGCAGGGCATAATGGAAACCGTATACATATTTTTTGCCGGTGTCTCTGAAACCTCGGCGCCGTACGTCTTTGAGAGAGGTCCCAGCATAGCGATGGGTGACTTGCATGTGGACAGGTGGGGAGACAGCTCGGGATAAAACGTCTCCATAAATTTGATCCATCCTGGGCAGCAGGAGGTAAATTGCGGAAGGGGTTTCTTGATCTTGCCGGTAAGTCTGCCGACAAGCTCGGTTCCTTCTTCCATAATGGTAACATCGGCGGTCATCTGGTTGTCCCAGATGCGATCGAAACCAAGCTTTCGGAGCGCCGCAAACAATTTCCCCCCCACATAGGTCCCCGTAGGATAGCCGAACGGCTCGCCAAGGCCGTAACGAACAGCAGGCGCGGGCATGGAGACAACGATCGTATCCGGATCTTTAAGGGCCTTGAAAATCTCATCTACAAATGAAACACCCTCATAAATTGCCCCGTATGGACAGTTGATGAGACACTGAGCGCAGTTCATGCATGCCGCGGGATCCACCACCGTCCGGGGGCCGTCCTTTCCATCCCTTGGTTGAATTGCCCCTGTCGCGCAGTGAGTTTCGCATACACCGCATTGTTGGCACTTGTTCTCGTCCACCTGAATAAAAAAGACGTTATCATAGTCTTTTGAATCAGGTGCATTGCTTAATTCTAAAACATTTTCAATTTGTTTCATGATTTCCTCCCTTCTTTGTTTTTTACGCAAATCTTTAATTTTCACCAGTCTTCCAACTTTCTTAGATGGAAGAGAACTGGCTATGCTATTTTTAGCTCATGTCATTTTTGACATAACATATACCCGAATATTACCCTTCTGTCAATACTTTTTGGAGAAATTTTTCTTAAAATTATCGTGAGCTGACCACAAACTCTTATCAAAACATGATAACCACTTCCCCTCTACCGGTCAGGGTGCCTGTTTTGCCCGCCAGAATGGCCGCCCCCAGAGCTCCCACCATCTGCGGGTCTTCAGGTATTATAATCTTTTGTCCGAGTACCTCTTACCTCTTCCAACAACCCGTGAACGCAGGGATTTCGTGCCACACCATCGGCAAAGAGAATCGTTCCTTCTCCCAAAACCTGTTTTAACATGCGGCTTCTCGTTCATTAATTCTTTAATCCGCAGGCCATGGACTTTACTCATCCTGTTTCCTTGTATAAGTTTTATTTAGTAATCCTGCAGACCTTCCCGCCTGCGGGTAAATTCAACAGCATGGTTCGGGTCCTGGTATGGGATTTCTTGTGTATGCAATGTTGAGGTATCAAAGCAGTTGTAGACAATTCTGTAGCCTCTTCAAAGCATCGCAATAAGCTTGAACCCCGGCTATTCTCTTGAGATCGAAGTCTGACTCAAAGAGAAGCATATGAGCCAGACCGGAAAGGTTTGAAACGTGATGATTAGAAATGAAGGGAGGAAAATTGAGTTTCCAGTTTGGCCCTGTGCCTACCTAACCCAGGTAGAATTTCGATCGCAGCTCAGGTAAAGCCGAAAAATTCATACATGACCAAACTCCTTATGGAAGGGTTTTTGCATTGCCCTTGCAGGGCGATTATTCCTTTTATGTCCGATAGTTACTTCTTATATATTGACCACCTTACCGGCAGTTAAGAGGGCATCAACCATCTCATACATGTTGGTTGCTTTGCCGATCCTCAATTTGTCTTTTATTCCATAATGGGCCAGGCAGGTACCGCAGGAAAATATTTCAACACCCTCTTTTTCTAAAAGTTCCAAGACCTCCAGGACATCAGAACCTTCGGTGGTCAGCATTACGCCTCTGTTGATAAACAATAACTTGGCCGGTCGGGGCTGGTAGTCCCACAGGGTATTAAGGAACGCCTTCATCAGTATTTCTCCCAATTCCTCATTTCCTGTTCCAAACAGGTCGGTAGTAATACAGACAACATCCGCATTCATTGTCTTATCGAACTCCTTTTCAACTTCTGCCTCTAATCCCTTTTCTTTCTTACCAGGGTAACTCTTGGAAATTTGCAGGTAAAAGATACCCTCTTTTTCTTCTACCTTGACCTCACACCCCTGGCTTATAGCAAATCGTTGCACATTCTCTTTACTTTCCGGATTATCCACCAGGACGGTAATTGTGCCCTCTTTTATTTCTTCCAGTGCCTTTTTGGTACTGATAACCGGTCGAGGACAGGGGAGGCCTCTAACATCGATTTCTTTAGCCATAATCCTTGGTATCTCTTCTTAATTGCGTCTTAGTTTTTTGGAGGTGTAAGCAATACTCGATACTCATCCCCGGCTGTTTCTTCCACCCGTACTGAATATTTTTTGCTTTCTGCAAGCCGGGATACATTTTCCTTTGAGACCGCAGTTTCTACAAGGACAATTATCTCTTCGTTCGGGTTTCCCTCAATAGCTTTTTTTGTTTTCACCACGGGAATAGGACAACCAAAACCTCTTACATCAATCTCAACCATTGCTGTTCCCTCCTCACTTATTAAATTTCATCTTTTACCAACAATACATTTACTGCCTTAATTATTGCCTTAACCTTGTCTCCCTCTTTTATGCCGAGATCATTCAGGGAATCCAGGGTCATTACCGACGATATAGTATAGTCGCCAGGCATCTTTACTTTTATCTGTCCCATTAAAGTCCCTTTCTTGATTTCGACTACCTTTCCCGACAATTGGTTTCTGGCGCCATACTTCATCTCTACCACCTCTCTTCTTTATTTGTCTAATAGCTTTCGCTTTCAGCCACTGGGAAAACCCGGTTTCTGTTATCTTAAAACTGTCAATCCGGAACTGCGGTATAACAGATACCGCTCCACTCGCATAAATGATCCTTAAAAACCGCCGGAAGCTGGGAAGTAATTTCGTGAATTCTGGTAGCCGGTGTAGCCTGTGCGTATTTTCCGGCCATACGATTTGCCCTGGTTGCAATAATTGCTGCCTGATGTAATTCCAGTTCAGCATAGACAAAAGCAGAAACCATACCCGTAATAGTATCACCCGTTCCCCCTATGGCTTCAAGCTCCGGTATATCAGGCGCAGTAATAGTGTCCAGGATTTTACCATTTTCAACCACATAATCAGCCGCTCCCTTAATAAGCAACATCTTTGCTGCGTTATTGTTACGATAAGCATCAGCTACCAATTCGGAAGCCTGCGTTATATCGGCATCGAAAAGGTGCCTGCTGATATAAGCGGGATGTGTGGCATCGGGGTCGGCTAAAAAGGCCATTTCACAGAAATCCGGAGTGAAGATGTCAAATTTTGCCGCCAATCCTGCTGCTTTTGCTGCATACATCGAAGATGCATCCGCGATCATAATCGGTTTTTTAGAACATTTTTCTATAGATTCACACAGCCGTCTCATCAAGCCCATAACTGGAAGGCAATAGTGAAGTACCAGCACGGCCGGTGAAAGTTCGGAAATATTCTTTATCAAATACTCATAAAGTAATCTACTTCCTTTTCCTTCACCATTGTCGCCAACTAATAATGCCCGGGGTGGAGTGATGTTCAGATGACAGGTGGTAGCTGATGCGGCGCTGATCAGGGCGGCAGTGCCTTGTGTGCACGGGATTTCCAGATCATTTATGACCAATGATCCCGCTTTAGTTTTAATCTCTCCCAGCGTCAGCGGGAAGCCCTTTATCGGGACTGTTCCACAGATGAGCATCATTTCAATTTTCCACCTTACTTTTCCAGAGATCCAGACATTCAAGAAAAGCCCGGTCCATCATAAGAGCGCATAAGGTAAAGCCTATATCCTTCGGCCTCGGTGCATCTGTTAGTTTTTTATCGATGAGTTCGGAATGAAGATAGGGGATATCGGGACAGCCCCCTCCGGAGGTGTTCAAGATTTTTCCGGTATTCTTATCAAATGTAAGCTTCATATTACCTGCCTTTACCATTACTGCGTCACCGAAATCGGTTATCTTTACGATTTCGAGGAGATTTCCGCTACCCTTCATGGGGACGACCTCGATATAGTTTACATCTTTCTGCTTGAAAAGCCTTTCTATACCCATCTGCTCAACCAGATTTATCTCAACCGCCAGGTCGCATCCTTTCCTCAGAGCAGGGGGCGGCGCTACGAGCTTGACCATATAGTCTGCCGATTTAAGAACCCTTTCCGCTTTTATGGCATCTTCTACCTTTTCAAAGAGAAAAAGACCTCCTCCCTCAAAGCGGGGCTTTCTTTTTATTCCGAAGACCATGTTATTTTCCTCTTTCCATCATTGAAACGCCGACAGCCGAACAGAATATTAAACCTATAATTACTGCCAGGGGCCCGAATTCACCCGGGCCTTTGGGGCTCGATGCAAGCAAAAAATTATGGGCAAAGGCAGCGCCGACAATGAGGCCAAGTATGGTAATCCCAGCGTCTGTATCCCCCTCGCTTGCCAGGATTGTCTGGCGCAGGGGACATCCACCCAGAAGTGTTGCAGTCAGGCCCGCCAGTACCATTCCAAGAAAATTCCATAAATGATTATTATGGGAAACGGGTTGATGTTCAAACCCCCAGTGGTAGAATCCTGAAGCAAAATTGCCCAGTGCATAATTGCAAACCAGAACACCGACAAAGAAGGCTGCGATTCCGCTGAAGAGGTAGAAGTCTCTAACCAGCATAATATCCCTCCAGCCCCCGACGAAACACATTCTTGTCTTTTGAGCGATGACGCCAACGATGATTCCTGCAATAAGTGAAATCAGGATGGGAGCATGCATTGCACCCGGCCCCTTTTGACTGAAAAAGAGGAAATGCGGTTTGAAAACTATCAAGAGAAAAAGGCCAAGCATAATAAGTGGTATCATCAAGGCAGATATTTTCGATGCACTTCCGGCCCGCCCAAGGTTATAACCACCTTTTAAAAACTGAATGCCGATAAATGCACCAACGATGATCCCTAAGAGAGCGGTAATACCGTTGAGGTCACCACCTGCAAGTCTTATCAGCGCCCTGATTGGGCAGCCCAGGAAAACCAGCGCGCCGATCATGAAAAAGGCGCCCAACAGAAAACGTATTATCGGAGAGGAGCCCCCTTTTGGTCTGAACTCTCTGAAGGCGAAAGCTGAGATAAGAGCGCCGAATACGAAACCTATTATTTCCGGTCTGATATACTGTACCACTCCTGCCCTGTGCAGGCCGAGTCCGCCTGTAATGTCACGATAAAAACACGCAACACAGATGCCCATGTTTGCAGGATTTCCCCATTTTGTGAGCAGGGTTGCAAGTGCACCTAAAATCAGGCCTCCAAGAATAATCCATGTTTTTTGCGTCCAGAATTTACCTGCCATTATCATCGTCTCCTTTCCCGTATCTGATGGTCTTATGCAACTACCTAAATTTAAGGAATAAGTCAAATTCATAATAGTTATAATTCTTCGTTGATTATAATTGAAATTTATGGTAGTTAACTTTTCCATGAGTTACGATCAATTCAAGAATATCACTATTCAACAAATGGAATCTCTTGTCCGTATCGTTGAAGAAGGAAGCTTCAGCCGAGCTGCCAAGAAGGTATTTCTGACCCAGCCGTCTATGACCAAGCATATTAAAAATCTGGAAGAATCGGTCAACGCCAGGATTCTTAACAGGAGAAACAGGGGAATATTTTTAACGCCTGAGGGGAAGATACTTTATGATTATGCTAAAAAGATCCTCAGATTAAGAGATGAGGCAAAGGAAAAAATTTCAAGGATGAAGGAAAATGAATCAGGAAGTATCTTTATCCGTGCCAGCACCATACCGGCAACATATATCCTTCCGCGCCTTTTGAATGATTTCAAAAAGCTTTTTCCTGATATTCGGGCTTACGTTCAAACCTCTGATAGCGAAGAAACCCTGGAGATGATCCTGTATGATCAGGCGGAGATAGGTTTTATAGGCAAACAGACGTTTGACAAAAGATTGCATGTCGAATCCCTCTGGGAGGACAGACTTGTTTTAGCTGTACCGGCAGACCATCTCTGGGTTAAAAAGAAATATGTGACACTGGGTGAGGTTTCAAAAGCCCCCTTTGTTATCAGAGAGAGGGGTTCAGCTACCCGCGAAATCCTGGAAGACTACTTGCGTAAAAATACTGACAGGAGCCTTTCCATGTTCAATTGTGTCTGTGAGATGGGAAGCTCTGAAGCGGTCAAAGAGGCGATCATTGCCGGCCTCGGTGTCTCCATCCTCTCCGTTCATGCTATAAAACGGGAATTACAGCAGGGGGTTCTTTGTGAAGTGCCGATTCAGGACTGTACCGTTCAGAGACATTTTTATTTGATTTATAAGAAGCAATTCAGTTTAATGCATTATCATAAATTGTTTCTGGAATTTGCGAAGGACTACGCGGTGTAAAATGTTTAATTCTTAGACTTTTATGAGGTGGTATTTAAGAAATGGGGAACAAAATACGCTATTACAGCACGAACAGAAACCTCACCGGCACTCCGGGAATCGTGCCGTTTAAAGAATCCGTTTCATTCAAGGACGCGCTTCTTAAGGGGCAGGCTCCTGATGAGGGACTTTTTATGCCCGATGTCATCCCTCAAATTTCTCCGGAGGATGTTATGGCATTGAAGGGGGCGCCGTATCCGGAAACGGCAATGCTTGTAGCCTGGGCATTTCTGCATGATGAGATTTCATCTGATCGGCTGAGAGAGATAGTCAAAGACTCCTACAATTTTGCCGTTCCCCTGGAAAGGGTCTTCGACCGAAAATACGTAATGAGGCTTGACCAGGGTCCGACGGCTTCTTTTAAGGATTTTGCCGCCAGGATGATGGCGAGGCTGATGAGTCATTTCCGGGACAGGGGCAAAAGACTGAATGTCCTTGTGGCGACATCGGGAGATACGGGGAGTGCGGTTGGCGAGGCATTTAAAGGCGTCCCCGGCATTGATGTTAACATCCTCTATCCGAGGGATGAGGTGAGCGGGAGGCAGAAGAAACAGCTGGATACGATCGGCGAAAACGTGCGGGCGATATCCATTCAGGGAAAGTTCGATGATTGCCAGAATCTGGTCAAACAGGCCTTTTCAGAGCCGGGACTCGACTATCTCTACCTGACATCGGCGAACTCGATAAACTTCGGCAGAATACTCCCGCAGATTGTCTATTATGTTTACGCCTATGCGCAGCTTGCCGAAAAGGAGGAGGAGATCGTTTTTTCCGTTCCTTCGGGTAATTTTGGGAATGCGCTTGGGTGCGAATATGCGAGGAGAATGGGGATACCGGTAAAAAAGCTTGTCATGCCAACCAATGAAAATGATGAATTCCCCCGATATCTGAAAACGGGCCGCTATGAGAAGGTGTCGCCGTCCAGGGCGTGCCTGTCCAATGCGATGAATGTCGGCCATCCGAGCAACCTGGCCAGGTTCTTCGATTTATATGGCGGCACTGTTGACAGGCTCGGCACCGTTCATGCATATCCCGCGATCGATGCGATGAGAGAAAAAATTTTTTCAGTGAGCGTATCTGATACTGTTACACGGCAGACCATAGAAAGAGTTTACAGCAAATATGGAGTTGTCCTCGAACCTCACGGAGCGGTTGGCTGGAAGGGACTTGAAATCTATCTTGAAGAGTCCGGTGATTTTCCGCTGTGTGTATCTCTGGAGACGGCTCATACGGCCAAATTTCCCGATGAGATAAAGGAACTCCTCGGCATAATGCCCGAGCTTCCGCAAAGCATGAAGGATATCGATAGCAGGGTAGGGGAACCATCTGAGTTGCCCGGTGACTACGCGACATTTAAGGAATATCTCCAGGATAACCTCAAGACAAAAAGCCCTTAAGAAATGACTGTTTGTTTCATCCTGAACTCGTTTCAGGATCTCGTGAGATTCTGAAATAAAGTCAGAATGACAAATTAATACGAAGATTTCTACCGGGAGGCTTTTCCGGCAAGGGAATCAGCTTACTTTCTTTTAGCGGATGCGAATACCCAACTCACGCAAAAAGATGGAATATACGATTTTTTAAATGTAACGTCGGAAAAATGTTTATTTAAAATTACGGTTATAATGCCGAGCGTTGTCGCGTCAAATTGGGAACAGCACTGTACGCTTAGCACACCACCCATTTTAAGATTATCTTTAATCTTTGAGAAAATTCCATCCAGATATATTTCTCTATCTACATTGATGAATGATTCGGGATGCATCGTTAAATCGTAGACAATGGCATCGAAGTCGTGTTTCTCGTCGAGAAAAGTATTTGCATCATCGTTTATGATCGTAACACTTGGATCATCAAAGGCATCGAAACATATATCTTTCAGATATTTCCTGGCGGTATTTATCACTTCTTTGTCGATGTCGATGAGCGTAACTCTCCCGGGATTGTGTTTCAGCAGCTCGTAAAGGACTCCACCGTCTCCGCCACCAAGGATTGCCACATTGTTTAAACTGTTACCGGCCTCAATCAGGGGGGAAACCATGCTTTGATTATAGATATGGGCATCAGCGGCCGCGATCTGCAGCTCTCCATCGAGAAACATCATCCTGCCGAAGGTCTCATTCTTTATGACATTGATTTGCTGATATTCTGACCGTGTGTCGAGGATTTTTTCTTCAACATGGTACCGGACTTCAAATCCTATGGACTCGCAAAAATCTGTTATCCAGTCGGTGTGTATTATTTCGAGAGGATTTCCTCTCTTCATTTCAGCGACCCTCACCGTATCCGGGTCAAGCTCATCTTTCAGGAAATCCAGCAGATCAATGGACAGTTGGGATTCATCAGAGCAGGTAAAGATATCAAGTGAGGCATGACGGGCTTCGGGATACGTATGAATGGCAATGTGAGATTCGGAGACAATCGCGATAGATGTAACGCCTATCGGATTAAAGCTATGACTGTTTATGCTGACGAGATTCATCCCGCATTTCACAATCCCTTCACTTAAAATCCGTTCAATGGTCTGTTGATCATTTAGAATATCGGCCGAGCAGTTGATAAATTCTGCTATGAACTGTTTTCCTGTCGGTTTCATTGGCGGTCTTCCATATCCTTATAAATAAAATTCAGCTGGTAAAAGAGAATTTTCATATAATAAAAAATCGTTATCTGTCAAGAAAAAGCTCGCAACCATTCCGCTCTGTAAGTGCTTGAGTAACAGATCGCACTCTTTTCGAACAGGAAAAATATTTAGTCGCCGATTTTTCATCCTATTTTGCCTGTCCCTTCATTACGCCGTACTCCTCGCCCATAAGAGCATGTTTATAGGTCGTTACTTCGCTTCCATGGCCGGGACCGGATTTCGTAACTGCTTTATCTTCTGTCGCTGCCGTGATTTCAAACCCGGCCTTTTTCTGGAAAAGCATAATGAAATCAGATCCCCCGAATAGGAAATTACCGAGCATGTCGCCTTTCTTATGAGTGATTCCCGGCCTGACATTACCCTCAAAGTTGACAGAAGACACCTGGGCCATACCCATGGGAATAAGTGCCACCAGTCCGTATTTTCCCGTATCCACTATCACATAACCACGGGTCTGGGAAAACTGCCAGCCTGTGGAGTCAATGGGATCATATTTTCCCTGCTCCGGATCCCAGTTCACCTCCAAGGCAACGTTTTCCGATATGATCTTCTTTTCTTTAATGATTCCACCAACGGCAAAATGGTAACGGTGGTAGTCATTTACGTTCAGAAAGGTATGAGTGAGCACGCCATTGGCAAATGCATCCCTGTACTGGCTGTCCTCACCAAGCAACTCCCTGATGCTGTAATAAGTCAAGAGTTTGACTTTTAATCCACCCTCTACTTGAATATTTGAATTTTCATCAATTGCCCATACTCCTTGAGAAACGGAATCGGCCGGCAGGACAACGACGGCCGGATCATCCGGCGAAGCAATGGGCCGCACATCAGGCGACTTTAAATATCTGGCGAAAAAATCATTGAAGGTCTTCCAGTTGGATGGGGGCTCATACCACCCTTCCTGCAAACCGAATTTGGGGTCGTTATAAATCTGCCGGTAAATCTCTTCATTCCATGACTCTTCAGTATCAAGGAACTCTCCCCAGGCGTTGGCAAATTTACGAAGCCAGGAGGAAAAAGGCGGGTAGTACTGAAGCGCATTTTTGAACAGGCCTTTGTCTTTTAATTCAGGCAGGGGCTGGTCAACAAGAAAATAGAAGTAACAAAGACCTTGCAGCATCTGGTCACGTACAGAACCGGCTGGGCCTCCAACTATCTCCTGAGGAAGGAGCTTCGATGCTTCGTCTATGAAATCATAATATTCCGGTAAGCTCTGAACAGGATTCGTCTTCGGGTCGGGATTGATTTTTTGGGCTTCCGCGATGGATGATTCCAGCATGTTTTTGATTTCCGGATTTGTCTCCACTAAATTTATAAGTTCCCGGGTTATCTGCTTATGGTTATTGTCCGCTGAAAAGACTGTGCTTGCGGGAAGAACCATTACGGCGAATATTAGTATCGCGAAAATAAATTTCGTCCTGTTAATTACCTTTTTCATTTTGATTTCACCTTCCTTTCATGTGTTATCTGTCAAGAAAAAGCTCGCAAACATTCCGCTCTGATATTTAAAATGCCCGTTCAGCCGGTCGTTAGCGGTAGAACTGTTATCAGTCTAAAGGTCAAAGGGAGGCTTGGGCCCTATACATCTCATTTCAAGTGGTTATCTATGAAATCCCTGGGCTTCAAAACCGAAATACCCTGATAACCGGTGACATTTAATAGGTGCTTATCTCCGCTGACTATTAACTTGCTGTTACCTGCAATTGCACACTCTATAAATTTATTGTCATCAGGATCTTTACAAACAGATACAGAAATATCTTTTGTTTCAAAGACTTCCCCATAAATTGTGAGCAGTTCGATTATTCGATCAATATGAACCGCAGAAAATTTAGATGATAATTCTTCCGCAACACGTTGATACTCTTCAAGTATTTCTTCGGAGAGAATGATTTGAACTTTTGAGTCTTTCCATGCTTGAAGAATTTTTGAGGGTGGTCCACTAAAAAATATACCGGAGATAAAGACATTGGTATCAAGGACAATTTTCATTTAATCCTTCTAACTTTACTAATGGCTTCTTTTATATCGTTTTTTTTCAGTCTTGTTTGTTTGCCAGTTTTGCGGGCTTTTGCAATTAATTCGTCGAACTCCTCAATTGAGGGAGGAGTAATATTTTTAAGAATAACGACATCATTGTCACCAACAACAACAAATTGAGTCCCCGTTTTTAATTTAAGACGCTTGCGAATTCCCTCAGGGATAACCACTTGCCCTTTTGACGACATTTTCGTTGTAGCAAGGTTTGCCATAAATTTTACCTCAAGGATTTATTTTCTTACCAGTAAGATTTTATCAAAACACATCAGGAACTGCAAACTTTTAATTCAGTCACTTTATGGAAGTGAATGCGGAACTAAGCCGCCGCGAAGCGGTCGGTCTCGAGTGACTGGTTCTCCCCGAGCGAAGCGAGGGGAGGACCAGTGCTTATCAGGCCGATTCGCCCTGATAAGTTGATATTGGATGTATTTTCCGGCAAGTTTGCCCTTTACTCATTATCACTCTTCAGGGGACTGAATGTGGTCGTGGTTTTAACTGTGCATTTCAGGGGTGGCTCAGATGACGCGGGAGATTCAGGTGAGTATTATTAGCAGGTCAACGAATATGTGTGAAATGAGTTTGTCGCAGAGGCTAAGTAGAAAAGTTATAAAATCCCCCCCTTTGTTGCTTTTCCGTAAAATATATAATTTGAAAGATAAGAAAAATCGAGTGATATTCAATAATTTGCAACAGTGAAGTGCCCGGTGCGTGGTATATGGCGGGTCAGTTTGGCTTTCCGGAATAACGCAGGTCGGTAAAATACACCAGTAACAAACTGATGACAGGGAATACAATCAGACCTCTTATTATATTTTCAAACCCTACGGTTTCGGCAATTTTAGCGAAGACGATGATCAGTATACCCCCGCTGCCCCAAGCGAATCCTCCGAGCAGTGAGGAGACCGTGCTTAGGTATTGAGGAACCCTTTCCTGCCCCATGTCTATGAGAATCGAAAATGGCAACATGAGGGCAAGTCCCAGGAAAGAAAGGAAAATAATCTGCAGGATAGGCCCGATTGCCGGCAGAAGAAATAATAAAAGAAAACCGAGTGAAGAGATTGCCGATATAACGAGGACTTTAACCCTTCCGATGTGTTTTACCATCAGTGATCCCAGAAGAGGACCAATAGCGGAACCGAGGGCTAAGGCCGAAAGAAAGAACCCGACAATAGTCATTGCGGCGCCTCTTTCCCGTAGAAGAAACGGTATGAAGCTGAATAAATTCATAAGGGTAATGCTTATGCAGAGAGCAAATGCGAAGAGGGGGAATATCGAGATTGTAATTGCTTTAATTTGATAAAAACCGTTATGTGTGCCTGCCGGTGGTCTGTTTTTACTGTGCTCAACGGTTTTGAAAAGGGCCAGCGTTATAAGTATCCCCGGTATCGCAATGAGATAGAGCTTATGTATTCCAAAAAAGGTAACGAAAAAGGAGATCGCCATCGGCCCTACGACGAAACCGAGAGAAGTCGCCATCAGAAGGAACGAAATTGTAATTGCTCTGCGTTCGGGATCGATTTTCCCCATTGAAGCAAATGAAGCAGGGTGGAAGGCACAGATCCCGAGCCCGGCAAGCAACAGAAACAGGATAAGGAATCCGTAACTGGAGGCTATTCCGATTGCTCCCATGAATATGCCGGTCCAGAGTGGAGCGAAACAGAGAAAGAAGTAAAATCCGATTCGATCCTGTGTCCAGCCGAAAAGGGGCTGCAGGAGAGAGTTAAAGAGAGAGAATACGGAAACCAGCGCGCCTGTCTGGGTGAGGGAAAGGTGCATTTCCGTCATTAAAAGGGGCAGTAAGGGTGCTAAAATACTTGTGTACGACGTAATGAGAAATTTTGCGCAATATATTAGAATGTTTCCCATTGGCAACCTGTCGAGAGCTTTGAATAACTATCATTATCTGTCATTTTAACACTCCTCGAAATGACAAAATTCAAAGCTCTCCTATCATGGTGAGTTTGGTAAAAAAGAGGGGTGAAAGCTCCCGTTCACCCCTCCCGGAAATGTCTGCTATCTGGATAAATAGTCTTTTAGATTAACCTTATCATACCCTAAAACATCCGCCTTTATAAACCTTTCTCTTTCGAGCGGGTCAACTGTTGTATCGATACCCAGTTTCGTTACGGGCTGGGTGCGGTCTTTTCTGCTTGGATCCATGACGAACCCCCATGTTTTCTCAATGAGCACAAGATCTTTTGAAAGGTTGGCCCTGGCGGAGATTGCCCAGTTAACCTCATCTGCATCATCGATATTTACATCTTTGTTGACAACGACGGCATATTTTATCCATGGATCGGATAGGGCGGCCAGAAGCACATTTTTGCCCAGGCCTCGTTGAACCGGAGGATAGTAGTCAAGCTTGATTACGCAATTCATGAAATTAGGAAGTAAGTTTAAGGTAATAACGCGTGGGGATACCTGCCTCAATCTTTCAAGCATTCTGGCTTCCATCGGTATTGCCAGCAGTGAATGCTCTTCGGAAGTGCCGGGCAGTATATTCTGGAAGATCGGATTTTTTTTATGAGTAATACAAGAAACTTCTATAATGGGATTTTCCTGAGCATATCCGTAGACCCGCTGATTTTCTCCCATGGGCCCTTCCATCGATTTTTTGTCCCAGGGGACAGTTCCTTCAATAATATATTCCGCGTTAGCCGGGACATAACGATCGACCGTCTTGCATTTAACAACTTCTATCGATTTCCCCCTCATTGCGCCGGCATACTCGAACTCATTCTCTTCGTATGGAATCCCCGACTCTGAAGCGAACATCATAATCGGATCCGCGCCTATGATAACAGCCACGGGCATATCTTTTTTTAATGCCTTGTATTTGTTAAATATCATCCAGTTATGCTGCATCGGAGCGAAAAAGAGATTTAACTGCCGCCCTTTTTTATACATGATTCGCTGAATCGCCGTATTTATCTTTCCCGTTTCGGGGTCTTTCGTGACGACTATGCCGGCGGTTATGTAACGATTCGCGTCCTTTTCATAATTCCATGGAATTGGAACTACGTCTAAAATGTCCTTGAAATCCTTATTGACTACTTCCTGACATGACGCCTTTTCAACGAATTTGACAGGGTATCTCTTCGCTCCCTTGTAAGAAAGAACTTTGTCAACCAGCTTTTCGGGTTTTGTGTCAAACATGTAGCTCAGCATTTTCCGTGATGTGTAAATATTGCCGAGCATCCTCTTCCCCTGCCCGTCCACGTTGCTAAATAGAACGGCCTTATCCATTTCATTGAGGACTTTCGATTGGACGGCTGCAGCTTCAAATTTTGAGTTGACCGCCTTCGTTACGGTGACTAATTCACCTTTCTGCTTCAAGAAACTGACAAATTCATCAAGGTCGTTGAACATTTTTGCTTTCGACTGAACCGGGCAGAACAGCAGTATCAAAAAGATAATGATACTCAATGCAGTAAAATATTGTTTCTTTTTCACTTCTGAACTCCTTTCCTGTTAATTTAGAATATATCAACTGACACAGACCTGGAGATTGTCTCCGGTGCCGTGGCGTATGATCGTCATTGTGTGACTCGGGGCGGTCTCACATTTCGTTTAAGCTCAATCAAGGCATCGAATGTTATCGAGCTCCACCGGTTCGATATGCTTTTCACCCCACCGCGTGAAAAGATCATGTTTGATGCCAAGGTAATCAAAAATCTTGCCGATTGTCTGATTTATAATATCGTCAATAGTTTTCGGTTGATGATAAAAAGAGGGTACAGGAGGGAGAATATGGGCGCCGTAGTCGGCAGCCATGCCCATAAGTCTGATATGTCCCTTGTGGAGCGGCGTTTCTCTTACCACCAGAACAAGTTTTCGCTTTTCTTTCAGAGTGACATCCGCGGCCCGCACGAGGAGGTTGCTCGTATATGAATTGGCAATTCCTGACAGGGTTTTTATGGTACATGGTGCGATTATCATACCCTCCGTTAAGAACGAACCGCTCGCGAGAGATGCGCCAACGTCATCTATGTCGTAAGTGTAGTTAGCCATAGCCTCCACATCTCGCGCTTTATATGGTGTTTCAATCTCGATGTTTTGTTTTCCCGTCTCGGATATGATTAAATGAGTTTCAAATTCTTTTTCAGCGAGTAATTGAAGCGTCTTTACACCGTATATCACGCCGCTTGCTCCTGTTATCCCGATAACAATTCGTTTCGACATGGCTTTCCCCTCTATTCTTTTTTTCCATTTGTGAATTTGATTCCGTTATGATTTTAGCCAGGATTTGCTTGACAATGAGTTCACTGTTTTGAATGACTCTTCGGATTCCTTCTTCGTTGATGGCATCGAAGTGTATGCCGGCCGTGACCACAACCCGGGTATTCAAAGCCGCCGCTAAAAATTCTGAAGCTTTTTTTGCCAGTTCGTCTTCCTTGTGTCCCATAATGCAGATGACAGACGCCGTAGCGCTTGTGTCTTCGGGATTTTTGAGGCTCTGACGGGGCTGAGCAACGGAAACAGCCCCGATGTGCGGTTTTTCTCCGCCACTTATGGCGACTAAAAGATCCTTCCCGATCAATCTCACGTGAGCCTCAATATCGTAAGAACCTTCCGTTGTCTTGACATGGAACTCACCTCGTTGATGCATGTCTGAATTCTTGAAAGTCATGGTATTTATCCTGCTGATGCCAATGTTAAAAAGCTGCAAAAATAAAAAAACCGCCATGGGGACTTCCCATGACGGTTACTGTGTATCCACAAAAAAACCGTGGGAAAGACCTTTCTTCACCCATGGCTTAAAATCGTAGTTATGTTATTGTTAAGCTTACATGGGCAGACCTATGTGGGCCTGCCACCACCAGAAGTTTCTGTTTTCAATATCAAAACGTATCATGTAATAAAATAGCCCTTTCGCTTTTCTTATTGTGTAGGAAATTACATACTTAAATATAGAAGTCAAGTAAAAAGTTGGAGAATCATGGATGTTCCCTCATTTCCGAAGAGCAAAAGGGGGAAGTCCGTTTTCCTAAAGGGATTTTTTTGTCTTTTGATTGGGAGTGTACCCGCAAGCCCCACTCTGTTTGTTTCCGTACGATATATAATTTGAAAAAAAAGAAAAATCAAGTGATATTAATAATTTTCAATCCGGTACACGTAATACTTGTTGAACGGAAAGGCGTTTTGAGGCATATTAAATTTCTTCGCAGGGATTGTGAAAATCAAGATTTCATTGATAGAGGTATGACAGAAAAAATGAAAAAACCGACTCTCTTTCTCGTCGACGGCAGTAATTACATCTATCGTGCCTTTTACGCGATCAAGGAACTTTCCAACTCGAAGGGGTTTCCTACGAATGCTATTTACGGGTTTACCAAGATGCTGATGAAACTCTGCCGTGATTGGGAGCCGGATTATATCGCTGTTGCCTTTGACGTTAAGGGCCCCACATTTCGTAATGAGGCCTATGACCAGTACAAGGCAACACGGAAACCGATGCCCGACACGCTTATTCCGCAGGTGCCGATTATCAAGGATATTGTGAGGGGTCTTTCTATTCCTGTTCTGGAAAAGGAGGGTCTGGAGGCTGATGATGTTATAGGAACGCTTGCTAAAATCTATAGCGAGAAAGGAACGAAGACAGTAATCGTCTCCGGTGACAAGGATTTTATGCAGCTCGTATCGGATGATATTATAATAATCGATACGATGAAAGACATAACCTATGATATCGAAGGGGTCAGGGAATTTTTCGGGGTTGCCCCTGAGAAGGTGGTGGAAGTCCTCGGTTTGATGGGGGATATGTCGGATAATATCCCCGGTGTACCCGGTGTGGGAAAGAAGACAGCGCTGAAGTTGATTGAAGAATTCGGCACGATCGAAGAGGTTTTGAAAAATGCCGATAAGGTGAAAAATAAAAGGCTCAGGGAAAACCTCAAGGAATTCACGGAACAGGCGAGGATGAGCCGGGAGCTTGCCACCATAAAGACCGATGCAGAGATTGAATTCGATCCGGAGCGTTTAGATTGTAGCGCGCCGGATACCGATTTTTTAAAGGAGATATTCAGGGAGCTTGAATTTTCATCTCTGCTACAGGAGTTGAAGGTCAGGGAAGAGGAATATGGGGAGAAAGAATATAACCTGATCCTGAAAACGGATGAGCTTGAAGCCCTGTTGAGGAGACTTCAGGACGTCAGGGAATTTTCCTTTGATCTTGAAGTGACGTCGGATATGCCGATGTTAGCTGAAATGGTCGGAATTTCTATCTGCCCGGAGGAAACGGAGGCATATTATATTCCCGTTGCTCATTCCTATGAAGGGATTCCGCAACAGCTTGAATTGGGTTATGTGCTGGAAAGTCTGGCACCGCTGTTTTCTGATGAAGGGATTAAAAAGCACGGACACAATATCAAAAACTCCCTGATTATACTCTCGAGAAAGGGTATCAAGGTTGCGGGAATAAGCTGTGATACGATGATAGCCTCTTATGTTCTCAATCCATCAAAGCGTGGCCATGATCTAACCGATGTCGTCAGGGATCACCGGGGTTCTGAGCTTATTTCCAGGAAAGAATTGGTTGGGAGTGGTTCAAAAGCGATAGGCTTCAATGCCGTCCCGTTCGAAAAAGCTGTAGTTTATTCATGCCAGAGAGCAGATTTTATCCTCAGGCTTTCCTCACTCCTTTACGATAAGATTGAGACCGTGGGATTGGGGGATCTCTTTCATAATATGGAGATGCCCCTGGTTGATATTCTGGCCTCAATGGACAGAAAAGGTGTCCTCGTCGATGTGAAGTTGCTCGGCGAGATGTCGCTTCAGCTTGGAAATCTTATATCCATTTCAGCAGAAAAGATTTATCGATTGGCCGGCGAGAAATTCAACATAAACTCTCCCAAACAGTTACAGGTGATCCTCTTCGATAAACACGGACTTCCCAGGGGCAAAAAGACAAAGGAAGGCTATTCTACCGGTGTCGATGTTTTGACCTATCTTGCCCTGTCCCATGAACTTCCCGCGGAGATTTTAGCTTACAGGAGCATAGCAAAGCTGAAGTCTACGTATGTTGATGCACTGCCTGTCCTTGTCAATAAAGAGACGGGCAGAATCCACACGTCATATAACCAGGCCGTTACCGCCACGGGGAGACTCTCCAGCAGTAATCCGAATCTGCAGAATATTCCTGTAAGGACAATAGAGGGAAGGAGAATACGGCAGGCATTTATTCCTCCGGAGGGCTGTGAGATTGTCTCCGCGGATTATTCCCAGATAGAACTACGTGTTTTAGCCCACCTTGCCGGTGATAAGACCCTGATAAACGCCTTCAAGTCCGGTGAGGATATTCATGCCAGAACCGCTTCCGATATCTTCGGGATATTTCCCGAGATGATCAATCCCGATATGAGACGGCAGGCAAAGGTGATCAATTTTGGGATAATTTACGGGATGAGTCCCTTCGGGTTATCGAGGGAATTGGGAATAGGCCAAAAGCAGGCAAGGACATACATTGACGCATATTTTCGCAGATACCACAAGGTCAAGGAATATTTGGACGGGGTTCTGGAAAATGCGAGAAGGGATGGATTTGTGACGACACTCCTGAATCGCCGTCGGTACCTTCCCGAAATAAACAGTACTAACGCTTCCATTCGTCAGTTTGCCGAACGTACTGCAATCAATGCCCCGATACAGGGTACGGCCGCGGATCTGATCAAAGTAGCGATGCTCAATATCGCAGAGCACCTGAGGAAAGAAGAATTGTCGACGAGTATGATTATGCAGGTTCATGACGAGCTTGTCTTTGAAGTTCCGCTGGGGGAAAAGGATGAGATCATAGATATGGTCAGGAAAAAGATGGAAGGGGTTATCGAACTTAAGGTGCCCCTCAGGGTAGACATATCCTCCGGGAGGAACTGGGACGAGGCGCATTAAAAGTAAAGCGATCGGCTGTAAGGTTTTGGCCTTTACCGCAAGAACCTGACATTGCCGTTCAAAATACCACCCTCTTCGATCGCCAGTTTGTTGCATTTTATCCGTGCTTTAACGTTACCCGTCCCTGAGATTGTGAGAGTTTCTGTGACGATCATTTCTCCTTCAAAATATCCGCCTATGGTTATGGAGTTTACATTTGCCTTTGCCAGGATATGACTATCTTCCTCTGTAACTACGGTCTCGGCGTTTAATGTTCCGTTGATGCTTCCCACGACGATCAGATAGCCTTTGAAATCAAGTGTTCCTTCAAGGTTGCAATCCCTGTTAATGATTGACACGTTGTCCCGTTTGGCTTTCACCTGATTTCTCCTTTATGCGGTTTGCGGCAATTTTCTTCGTCTCGTTACGGTTTCTGTTGCAACTTTCGGGTTAACCGTGTTTCTTTTATGTTAAGCAATATGGAACCCAGGGGAATGTTTGCTCTGTTAATAATAATTTTTTTAACAGGTGTAATTTTTACGGTGGAGATTGCTTTCCCTATGGGGAAGGGGATTTTTACTCCAGGCCCGTTCAGGGATGCGATAACATTTGAATTCTTTGGAACGTTTGTTTTAATGTCAATAAGCTTAATTATATCATCATGACATATTGAAAGCGTATCATCACGGAAGAAGCACCGCTTTTCCATGTTATTTAGCTGAATCACTACGTATTCAAAGGTGGGCTCCTCTATATCTATAAAAAGCCGACCTATTACGTCATTGTTTTTGGTGACGACGGCCTGGTATAGTCGACCGTTTTTGTAAAGAGAGTAGCGTTTCCAGAGATCTCTGTCAGTATGGATAATGTAGCCCCGGTCTTCTCCTGTATTTCCCCTTGCATTACCTACAAAACCCTTTAAATTGACAATAATCCCGGCGGATGTTGATTCAGGTATTGTTCCAACATCGACCAGTTCAACAGTGTCTCCTCTAATTATGTTTACGTGAGTACCATTGGGAAAGTATTTTTCCTCTCCATTAATCTTAATTTTGAAATAAACAACATGAGGGTTTCTCGTTATTGTTTTTGGCGGTTTATTGCTGTCAGTGAGGGCGATATTAATTTCCCCGCATTTTAAATGGTCTTTACGGATCATTATTTGAGTTGGATGATTGATGGCAATGGGTTTATTGATATCATTTATCGTTCCGTATTCCGCTATGTCGGCGCTGAGGCCGCGTTCATAATTGGATTCTAAATGTATAATCTTGACGACATCTCCGGGAGATATATTCAGGGTTTCCCTGTTGGCAACAACAATCGGTGCCTGGTCGTTCACCTTAACAACCACGTACTTTATAGTTGGGGGATTCAGGATAATACCTGGAACCTCGGGTTCTACGCCGAATATCTTCATAAAGGAGTTGATTGCGAGGTTATGGTGGTAGATTCTAGGCTCTAATGGTAGCGATTTGCTGGTTTCAATGCCGAAGGCCGGAATTCCACATTTATAAAGGGCGTAGTAAGTGGCAGATTTACGCTGTTCCGGATGCGGTGTGTCTGGAGCATTGGTACGGTGGTTATTGAAATGAAAAAGATGGTCAGTATCTTTAATATGGGAATTTATTTCACTAATTACCTGTTCGGCCGTTTCCTTCAGTTTCAGGATTTTACCTGTTTCCGGGTTGGTGTAAGTTTCGCAGTCGGCAATGATGGATTGGCCAAATCTCTTGGGGTTCTTGAAAGAGTTTTGCCAGGTGTCTGAATAGAATCCGGAACCATCGTGGAGGTTCAGAAGGCAGTCACTTTCAGTAATTAGTCGTTTTAAGATCGATACAACCTGTGCCTCATAATTTTCCCTGGATGGTTCGGAAAATTTCCTGTTCATGTCTTCGTTGACTTGGCGGCGATTAAGTAAGATAGAATAAAAGTTGGCCCTCGGTACGACTATCAGGTTACCCTTTTCTAATGTCATGTCGGCATATAGATCTGCAGACATGAATCCACCAGGCTCATTACCCTGTATTCCTCCTATAATAAGGATCGTTTTTCCAGGTGATTTGCCGCGGATTCTGTAGACGTTAAGTTCATAATCTGTCCCCGCGAAGTGTGTTTCAAATGTATTTCTGCACCAACCCGGGTTTGGACCAATCAAGGAACATAACATAAGACATAAAAAGATTAACCACAGGTATGAAGTTGAGTGTCTGTAGTGAAAAAAAATCATTTGATAATTACTCTGTAAGGGTTTTTAAATCAATATTTTCTTCTAAGACCAGGTTGCCATCGTCGGAAAAAACTAATATCGAAACTGAATCGTAGCTTTCTTGTACAGGTATTTTTTTGATTTTACCTTTTATGCGTCTAAATCTGGAGATGGAAAAACGCTCACCTATTTTGAAATTCTGCGGGCTTCCATTTTCAAGAGTTGTCTTTGGATAGATGCGCCACGATTTTATGTCTGAAATATCGGATTTTAAGATAATGAAGATATATCCGGAGATTGTAATGTTGCTCGCAGTTTTATTCCTCAATGTAAAATTGAAATTGCAGGCACTGTCTGTTTGATCAATGGTTGTCTCGAAATTTTCAATAGATACCGCATAAGGTTTGTCAACGGTTTCAGGAGCTGAGGGTTTCTCTTTTACCCGTAAAGCATCCGTTTTAGCATCAGTTGATGGTAAAACTTCCGGAGATTTTTTTGATTGGATGGTATTTTCCAGTTTTTGTTTTATTAAGGTTAACTCATCTTCTAGGATTTGAACTTTGACTTCAAACCCTCTATTTTCTTCTTTTATAATTTTTAGTTCACTTTGGGCGTTTTCAAGTTTTTCAACGAGTTCTGTTTGAGTTGGAAACTGCGCTCTGTCGTGGAACCACAAGGCAGCAGGGATGCCTGTCATGAGCCCGAGAACGATTGCAATCAAGGTAACAATAAACGCTTTTGTAATTTCAAAGGAACGGATTCGTTCTTTGTCTCCGATTACGAGAATGGTCCAGCTTTTTTTGTCGCTTTTTTTCTTTTGTTCCATCATTCTTTACTTGCTGTCCATGTTTCGCGATAAATCTTCCATTCACCGCCGGCTTTTTTCAGGCGAAGTTTTTTAATTCCAGTGGCATTATAGTTTGATGAATCGTATTTTTGTGTAAATACTGATAGCCCCCGATCCCGTCCTGAAGAGAGTTTAAGATCATCAATACCGATGCGGATATTTTCATTATGCTTTTTCAGCTCGGTTTTGTAAGATATCCAGCTGTCTAAATTCATTCCACGGGCCGTAAAGTCCTGTGAGTAACAGGATCGGTAGTCTTCCATGTTTCCGGTTTCCCACGATTTGACCCACCTTTCAATCAGCCCTTCGATGGCCTTATGATCCATGGCGGTTCTGTCGAGGGTGTTTAAGGTACTGGCGAAAAACCCTTCTGCTGCCGGTGGTTGAGATACATCTCCCACAATGAGCCACCCGTTCTGATTTTTTTTCAGGAAAAGTTTTCTGTAGCCCCCATGGCGGCTTATGTCATTCACGGATAGAATTTGATCAAATAAGATAACGGCGAATTTTCCATTCCTTACTATAGAAACATCACCCGCTTTGACAGAAAAGGGAATGTTGGCGGGTTCCCAGCTTTTTATCTTTCTTATCAGTAAGTTACAGTTTTGTTTTCCTGTGTTTGGGTCTTCATATAGAGAATCGAGGGCATTTGTGTCACCCTCCATTACGGCTTTTATCCACGAGTCGAGAAGATGTTCGAGGCTGTTTTTTGCGTCCAATCGAGTATTCTGTGGCACCCATTTTATTGATTTTTCTATAATGATAGGTGTTTTGTTGAGACTGATGTAGTTGAAAATACTCTTTATGTTATCATTGCTCAGGGCGACACATCCGTTAGATTGGAAGGGGCGCAGGGGTTTGTTCGTTCCGTGTAGCCAGATGTTATTACCGTTTTTCCCCGCTTTTCTGTCCAACATGTTTGGGTAATCGATGTGAAATGCCATGAGGCCATATATGGAAGAGAGCTGGTTTTTGGCAAATAATTTTGTTGGGAAGAATATACCTTCAGGTGTTTTACTATCTCCTTCCATCGTTTTTGCACCCCGGTTTTTTCCCGTGGAACACGCAGATTCGTACACTTTATTGAAAAATCCATTATCGCCATTATGATAGACAAATAATTTCTGCGCTTTTTTGTCTACGACCACCGCATGTCCGGAAGATAGGGCAACAAGACAATCGGGAATGGGTTGTTGCTGTTGGACAGCTTGTGTTGCCGCATGTGGGTGAAAAGCGAAAAGGAATAAAAAAAGAGGGGTAAGGGAAGTTACAATGAGGAATTTTAAATTTCGTAGTACCATAATATTTAAAACATCTCTCGTTCAATACATCTTTAAGAAAATTAGTTTGTATAATTTAAGCGTCAAGCCGCCTTACTCTTCTCTGTTACGTTCTGTATTATAACGGAGTGTAGTGGGGTGTCAACAGTAAAGAAGATACGATCCCCAATTCCTCTAATCTCCCTAAATTTCTTGATTCATGTCAGTATTTACTGATACAATAAAAACAGTTTTGAGCTTCCGCAATAAATTATCGGGAGGTTTGGCAGTGAAAGTTATATATCATGAAGATTTTAACCAGACATATTGCTCTGATCCTGCGGCAGATTCAGGTCGGATAGAGTCCGTTTATAAAGTGATACGTAATAGTGTTACCTTTGTTGATGCGATTCCTGCTGAAAAGGAGGATATTGCTGCTGTGCATAGCACGTCGCATATTGATTATGTGACCGACGCAGGTTTATACGATATATCGGCGCTGGCAGCGGGTGGAGCTATTCAGGCGGCTATGACAGGATTGAAAGAACCCTGTTTTGCTCTTATTCGGCCACCTGGGCACCATGCCTCATTCGATAGCTCATGGGGATTTTGTTTCTTTAATAATATGGCTATTGCCATACAGAAACTGAAACGCACCGGTATGATAGAAAGGGCCTTTATCCTGGATATTGACCTTCACTTTGGTGATGGTACGGTAAATCTCCTGGAAAGGTCCGGATTTGTGACTCTTTACAATCCCTCTTCATCCACCCGAAGCGAGTATCTTAAAAAAGTAGAAGAAAATTTGTTTTCTGAAGAGGCGGATATAATCGGCATTTCTGCCGGTTTTGACAACCATCTCGACGATTGGGGAGGGCTTCTTGATACTGCCGATTATACTGAGATAGGGCGCATGGTTCGGAAGGCGAGTCAAAAAAACAATGGTGGTTACTTCGCCATTCTGGAGGGCGGATATAACCACCGGGTTTTGGGCAATAATGTCATGGCTCTGCTTGAGGGTATGGAAGGGTGAAGGTGAAGGAGATTATATTTGCATTCCTTTAACCTTTTACCTTGCACCTTTTTGGATCAGAACATCCTCTGATGCGCGGGCTATCTCTGCAGCCCTTAACCCATAACAATCGAGCAGTTCATCTCCGGTTCCGGACATGCAGAACCTGTCTTGTATGCCTATCCTTTTTACCGGTACCGGGTAATTTTCTGATATAACCTCACAGACGGCACTGCCGAGCCCGCCAATTGTGGAATGTTCTTCGGCAGTAACAATCGCCCCTGTTTCTCTCGCACAGGAAATTATCAGGTTCTCGTCGATTGGTTTCAGTGTGGACATATTTACTACCCGCGCGGAGATGCCTTTTGTTTTCAATAATTTTGCAGCTTTGAGCGATTCGGATACCATGAGACCGAGAGCAATAATCGTTATGTCAGATCCTTCATTGACGACGGTGCCCCGTCCTATCTCAAAAGATACACCGTCGGGAAATATAACAGGAAATTTCATTCTTGATGTCCTGATATAAAAGGGGCCCTCTGTATTCAATGCGACCCTCATGATTTCTTTCACCTCTACACCATCTGCGGGAACGATAACGGTCATATTGGGGATGACTCTCATAATCCCCAGGTCTTCGGTCATCTGATGAGAGACACCATCCTCACCGACGGTTATGCCTCCGTGGCTGGCCACAATCTTCACGTTCAATTTAGGGTAGGCGATAGCCTGTCTCACCTGTTCCCAGGCTCTTCCTGCCGCAAATATGGCAAAAGTACTTACAAAGGGAATCTTCCCGGCGAGAGCAAGACCGGCTGCGGTTCCCATCATATCCTGCTCGGATACTCCCATATTGAAGAATCTGTCAGGAAAGTCTCCGGCAAAGAGTTTTGTCATTGTTGATCCCGAGAGATCAGCATCGAGAACAACGATATCTTTATTGGTCCGGGCAAGTTCAACCAGGGTTTCCCCATAAACATTTCTTGTTCCGAGTGTAGCTGTCATCTATACGCCAAGCTCCTTGAGTGCTTTTTTGAATTCTTCATCTGTCGGTGCCACGCCATGATATTTCGCCAGGCCCTCAAAGAACGAAACGCCTTTCCCTTTTATGGTTTTAGCTATTACAACGGACGGAGTGTCCGCAACATTACGGCTCTTAACACTTTCCAGAGCCGGTATGATTTCTTCAAAATTGTGGCCGTCGATTACCTGAACATTCCATCCGAAGGCTTTCCACTTGTCATAAAGCGGTTCTATCCCCATGACATCTTTCACCGCACCGTCGATCTGGAGGCCATTGTTGTCTACAATGGCCATAACTTTTCCGAGCTTATAATGAGCTGCTGTCATGGCGGCTTCCCAGATCTGTCCCTCTTGCAGTTCTCCATCGCCAAGCATAACATAAACATTCGATTTGATGCCTTCGAGACGGAGCCCCATGGCGATACCGTTGGCAACGGACAATCCCTGTCCTAACGAACCTGAGGTGGCGTTGACCCCCTTTGTTTTTCTCACGTCGGGGTGTCCCTGGAGAGAGCTGTTCAATTTTCTCAACGTCATAAGTTCCTTGAGATTGAAATAGCCGCACATGGCCAGTGCCGAATAGAGTGCGGGGGCGCCGTGTCCTTTGGAGAGAACAAACCTGTCCCTTTCCGGCCAGTTCGGGTCGTCCGGATTATGATTCAACACATGAAAATAAAGGGCAGTCATTATATCTGCCGCGGAAAGGGAACCACCGGTGTGCCCGGAGCTGGCGTTGTGTATCATCGTGAGGATGTTAATCCTCATCAGCCTTGCAGTCTCTTTTAGTCTGCTGATATCTTCCATCTTTGCCATATTCAATCCTGTCATAGCTTCTCGATTTGCCACCGATAAATCGGCACGTTGTGGCAACTACCACACAACAACATTGGGCGCAAGGTGAAAAATGTAAATCAGTTATCAGAGGCCAGGGATCAGGGGTCAGTTTAAGCAGGGCTAAAGCCCTGCGCTACGCTACATGCTGATCCCCGGACAACTAACCCCCTACAACTGGCCTTACTTACCGATACAGAAGGTTGAAAAGATCCTGTCCAGCACCTCTTCGTTTACGGTTTCCCCGATAATTTCGCCCATGCTTTCGAGAGACTCCCTCAGCTCGAGAGCAGCGAATTCGGGAGACATGCCTTCACGTATATTTTCTCTGGCCTTTGAAAGAAACGTGACGGTTTTTTCAAGGGCGGTTTTGTGACGGAGATTTGTTATTATAATATCTGATCGGCGGTCATCTCTGTTACTGATGATTAAGGAGTGGATATGTTCTTTGAGAGCCGGAATACCGTCACCGTATTTCGCCGATAGCCATAAGGGTTTGTTGCCGGGCAGGAGATCGTCAAGTTTTTCAATATTTATTATATGCGTAAGGTCTGACTTGTTTATAACGAGGACACAATTTCTGTGCCTGTTTTTCTCGATTATCTCCAGATCTTCCCTTGTTAATTTTTCGCTTCCGTCGAGAACTATTATGATTATATCAGCCGATGAGAGCTTTTCCCAGACCAGCTCGACACCCTCTTTTTCTATGATATTTTCAGCATTTCTTATCCCGGCCGTATCAGTAATCCTGAGCGGTATCCCTTTGATATTAATAACTTCCTCTATGAAATCTCTCGTTGTTCCCGGAGTGGAGGCGACGATAACCCGTTTCTCTCCGAAGAGCCTGTTTAGAAGGCTCGATTTTCCAACATTCGGCTTTCCTATGATAACGGCATTTATGCCATCCCTGTAAATTTTTCCTTCGTGATATGTTGAAAGAATCTCTTCCAGACTGTCTATTATGCTTTGGATCCTTTCGGTAAGTTCCGAGGCAGGTAGCACTTCAATGTCCTCTTCAGTAAAGTCTATGGAGGTTTCGAGGAGTGCCAGGATGTCAATGGTGGATGAACGGGCAGATTTAATTTTCTCTGATAGATTTCCCTTAAGCTGGGTGATGGCCAGATCGAGACCTCTGTTGGTCCTGGCCATTATCATGTCAGAAATCGCTTCCGCCTGGGAAAGGTCGAGACGGTCATTGAGAAAGGCTCTTCTTGTAAATTCGCCGGGTTCTGCGAGACGTGCCCCTGCCTTCATTACCTCGTTGAGAATAGACTGAAGAATAACAGGACCGCCGTGACAGTTTATCTCAAGAATATCCTCTCCAGTATAGGAGTGAGGCTTTTTCATTATAGTGATCAATACTTCATCAAGGACTGTGCCATTTTCCGGTGATACAATATCTCCATGATAAAGACGGTGGGTTTTGAAGTGTTCAACTTTTTTCTTGTGTTTAAAGAGTAGATTGCCGATTTCTTCCGATTCTGGTCCACTTACCCTTATTATACCGATTCCACCTATGCCAGGGGGGGTGGATATCGCCGCTATGGTGTCTTTTAATTTCACGGTGGATTAATAAAGTGACTAAAGTTTCAAGTGACTAAAGTGAGCTAAAGTTGTTTAAGTACCTAAAATGAACTGAAGTTAACTGATTAAAATTTACTTTAGGCACTTTTGTTTGGCAGAATGATAATCTTTCTGAGTATTCCTTCACCTCGACTCTTTGTGACCAGGAGCTTATCGTCTTGAAGGGCTAAATGTACTATCCTCCGGTCATGGGCATTCAAGTTGCTGATAGTGACGGGCTTATTTGTTTTCTTGACTTTTTGTCCCAGCTTTTCAGCCAGTACAATGAGAGATTCACCCCTTCTCTTTCTGTACTCTTCGGTATCGACTATGATTCTCTTTCTCTCTTTTCCATGCTTATTGAATATCCTGTTTACTATATACTGAATGGCGTCAAGAGTCTGGCCTTTTTTCCCTATCAGAAGTCCATTACCTGCACCCTTTATGTCGAGAGTAACGGCTTCCGGTGTTTCTTCGACAGTTACGGGAAAATCTAAATTCATTCGGGTCAATATTTCCTCAAGAATCCTTTTTGCTCTTATTGCCGCAGTTGCATTGGATTCATCTCCAGCAGTTCTTTCATGGGTTGGAATCTTGATGTATGTATCGGGGGATGTATTTTCTGTTTTTTTGAAGGACGTATCGAGGTCCACATCTATTGACACTATACTGGCTTTAATAAATGCTTTTTGGGATCCTATAAAACCCAGGAATCCAGAAGAGCCCTCTGAGATTATTTCTATATTCAATTTTTCCCTTGGTACATTGAATTCTTTACAAGCCTTTTCAATGGCTTCATCAATGGTTTTTCCCTCAATTTCTAAAATCTTCATAAAGGTTACCTCATTATGACGGTCTCTTATTTACGTAATATTGCTGACCGATGCTCAGAACATTATTGAACAGCCAGTAGATTACCAGTCCTGAAGGAAAGTTCAGGAACAGGAAAGTAAAAATTACTGGCATCCATAGCATCATCTTTTGCTGCATAGGATTTCCCCCCGCTTGGGGAGTCATTTTCTGCTGTAAGAACATGGTAGCACCCATAATAAGCGGGGTTATGTAATAAGGGTCTTTGGCTGATAGATCCTGTATCCAGAAGAAGAAGGGTTCGTGGCGGAGTTCTATCGAGTAGAGGAGAGCCTTATATAGGCCAAAGAAGACGGGAATCTGAATAAGCATGGGAAGACACCCCCCCATTGGGTTTACCTTGTACCGTTTGTAGAGTGCCATCGTTTCCTGATTGACTTTTGCCTTGTCATCTTTATACTTTTCCTGAAGCTCTTTTATCAGGGGTTGAAGCTTCTGCATTTCCTTCATCGATTTGTAGCTTTTATTGCCCAAGGGCCAGAAAATAAGCTTTATAAGTATAGTTAAGATAATAATGGCGATGCCATAATTGTGAACGTATTGATACAAAAATTTGAGGGATATCAAAAGCGGCAGTGCCAGCCATTTTATCCAGGAACCGAAATCGATGGAATTTTCAAGACCAATGTTTTCTGTCTTGAGAATGTCATAATCCTTGGGACCAAGGTATAAGGAATAATTAAAGAACCCGGACTGTCCCGGAGGAATGATATTTTTAGGTCCTTCCAGACCTATGGAGACGAGGTCTTGGGGATCTTTAAAAAGAACAAGACTGGTCAGTGATGGTTTCTGGGGTATCATTGAAGCGATAAAGTATTTACTTTCAAATGCTCCCCACGAGACGTCCGGTCCCAGAAATTTCTTTGTTTCAAGTTTTGAAATTTTTTCACGGTTAATACTATTTTTGACAGAAGAGATTGGGCCGTTATGGCTGTATCTGTCTGTCTCTGCTTTGGGATCAGCGAATTGATACCAGCTGAGAAGAGCGGTTTCGTTGAGGGAACGCCTTGAAATATTGTGAACTTTTACTTCAAGATCAAAAGAGTATTTCTTATTAGGATAAAATGTATAGACCTTTTCTATTTTTATCTTTTCGGGATATGACCAGATGAAGGTCAATTTTCGAGCATCCATTGTTTTTGTAATGTCTATGGAAGCCGCATCTGCCTGATAAATCTCTTCAGAGGAAACATTTATGCTCGATTCAGGAAAGGTGAGGGCAAGAGGAGATTCCATGCCATCCTTAATATTTACCAATTCGATTAGTTCGGAATTTTCATCTAAAGTCTTGCGGTAACCTTTAAGCTTAAAAGATTTCAAGTTTCCCCCAACTGTGGTGAAGGTAGCGGAGTAGAAGGGGCTTTCAACCTTGATATCTTTTCCTCTTGTCGGTTCGTGTATGGAAGAGTGCGTTTTGGTTAAAGTTTCTTGTAATACCTTTCCTTTAATTGGTTCATCTATGGAAGGAGTTTTTTTTAAAACTTCACGGCTTTCGGATTTGACGAGACTTTCTTTTTCAGTTTTTTGAACCACCTCCAGTTTCGGTGGCGGGACTACAAAAAATAATTGATAAACTGCGACTACAATAAAAGATAGGACTATGGCAATAAATGTCCTTTTGTCCATTTGATTTCTCCAGTTTTTCCCATTTCGGTTATTTCACAGGGTCGTACCCACCGGGGTTCATGGGATTGCACCGAAGCAAACGCATCAGACCAAGCAATAATCCCTTAAAGGGGCCGTGACGTCTTATGGCGATGATTGCATATTCGGAGCAAGAAGGGTAAAAACGGCAACATTGGGGGAAAGCAGGTGATATGAATGTCTGGTAAAATCTGATAAAACCAATAAATATCTTTTCGAGGATATGCGTAGGCATTTCACCGAACATCGTTTTACTGAAATCGACCCTGAACTTGTTTCAGGGCAGAATTCAGTGCAAGCTTTGTATTAAGAGATTTTCAAGTTCCCTGCACACGTCTTGATACTTAAGTGGAGGTATGTTCTTCTTCGCAATTATCACTATGTCCTGCGAAGGAGGGAACCTGTTTTTATTCAATCTGAAAAATTCTCTTAAGAGACGCTTAATTCGATTCCTTTTTATAGAGTTCCCCGCTTTTTTACTGACCGTCAATCCCAGTCTCTTTACCCCTGACAGATTCTCACTTAATATAATGATAAAGTTTTTAGAGTTAACCCGGTACCCATTTTGGTATACTCTCAAATAGTCTCTTCTTTTTCGAATCCTTTCGTGTTTACCAAAAGTCTGCTTTATCATTTCTGGAGAATAAGCCCCGTTTTATATAACCTCCCGACCATTACTCAAGGTTTTTTGTTTAAACGGCTAACCGCTTTCTTCCTTTTGCTCGTCTTCTGTTCAGGACTGACCTTCCACCCTTAGTGGCCATCCTTGCACGAAAGCCGTGAGTTCTTTTCCTTTTGGTGTTGCTTAAATTAGTTAGATTTTTTTTCATAGATTATGATCCTGTCAAAAAATTAGAACTCGTTTTTAAACCATAGTCGAAACTATTTGTCAAGGGTTAATTGTGAGATCAGTTTCTTGGAAAATTGCAGTACTTGAGGGAGGCAAAAATAATATAAAAGCTTTGGAAATAAGACATTTTGATATTCAAAGCTTCTTTGTTGTTAGAATCCTGTTTCAATACCAAAAGTGAAGGCATTTACTTCTTAACCGTCTTCCCTTTGGCCTGAGTGTACACTGCGAACCCCCCTTTTAAGCGGGGTAAGGGGGGGGCGCAATATAAAACAGGCACATCCCTACAGGAAGCCCCGCCCTGCGGGCGGGGAGCATCATTCTATCCTGTTGTAAGGATAATTATGTGGGCTTTAGTCGGGGTAATGATAAATTTCGAATTCAGTTGCCTCCCCCAGCAAAGAATCGATCTTGCTCTGTATTTGAGCTCTTTCATTACTGGATTCCCAGACTCTCCATGAATCTACTGACCGCCAGGTACTGATTACTAAGTATTCATCGGGTCTTTTTGCATTTCTTAAAGTTTCACCTGACATGTAGCCTGGCTGTAACGTGGCCAGTGTTCTGAGCTCTAAAATAAGAGGCAATAGCTCTTTTTCCTTTTCCCTATCCACTCTCCTTTTGATCAATACTTTTGCAGTCATTTCATTTCCTCCCAAGTTTTTAAATTCATTTCTATTTTAATGGGCTTTCAAAGCACAAAAAAATCTGACTAAATTAGACTATGTTCAGCTTTCAGAAAAAAGGGGAAAACTAAAGCTTTGAAAATGTGGTTTTTCGATGCTCAGAACTTTTTCGGTTTTTAAAGGTCTTAAGACCGGGCTTGTTGTTCTGTTGTTTGTATTTGCTTCTTGTCGTAGTGGTTTCACCTAACTTCTTATTAGAATTTGTGCTCATTTGTCAAGAATTTTTTACTGTGTAGTTTTATTTCCACTGTGAAGGAAATTGCACATTATAAGCCCCAAAAAGTCTGATTTGATAATTCTGGATAAGAGAGTTTTTAACAAGGAGTGATTCAATAAGTACAGTAACTTACAATGTTTGAAAGTGTTTGTGGTATATTCTGGCATGAATAGTGCTTAGCGAGAAGTGATAGTGCTGAAGAGAGTTTTACAAAATTCACCAAAAATTCTCAAAGGCTCTGGGACTTTTGATTTTACATTGTTAAAAGGGCAAAATGATGCGGGAAATATCAACCGCTGTGACTTATCTGGTTGTTTGGTTTATTTGCGAAAAGGTTATTGATATTGAGAGTGGATTGACCAAGCTTTTTATTTCGTTTGGTTCTGCTGTGGGTGTTTATATATTGATGGCTGTTAAAGAACGTAAAGAGAGTTTTAAAAAATACAATTCTTCCCCGTATCAAGTACGGGCCAAATTATTACTCGAAACAATTTTTCGACAATTCTAATATATTTAAAAGGAATCGGTTATTATGGTAAAGCAAGAAATAGCAGTGGTTTTTCCCGGTCAGGGATCTCAGCGCTTCGGTATGGGAAAGGACTTTTATGAGAATATTCCGGTGAGCCGTGATACCTATCGTGAGGCTTCTGATGTCCTCGGATGGGATGTGGCTGCCATGTGTTTTGGTATGGATGAGCGGCTCAATCTTACTGAGTATGCTCAGCCGTGCATTCTGACAACCGAGATTGCTATGCTGCGGGGCTTGAAATCTCTATATGACTTTTCACCTTCATTGTTCGGGGGTCACAGTCTCGGTGAGTATACAGCCCTTGTTGCTGCGGATGTCCTGCCTTTGTCAGATGCTCTCAAGATTGTGCAGATTCGTGGCAACCTTATGCAGGAGGCAGTACCTGTGGGGGTTGGATCTATGTCTGCGGTTATTTCAGATAATATAGATGTGGATATGATCAGTGATATCTTAGTGGATATTCCTGTCGATGTTGCGAATATAAATTCTGCAGATCAGGTTGTAATCAGCGGAGTATCCAGTGCCATGCCAGAGGCGGAAAAACTGCTTATGGCTTCAGATAAAAAACGGACTTTCCGATTTGTACCTCTTGATGTAAGCGCACCCTTTCACAGCTACTTTATGAGAGCAATTGAAGAGGCCTTTAAAAAGACGTTGCATGCTCTGAAAGAGAAATTAACACCAAGCGGCGCGGAGAGAGTAACTTCAAATTATACCGGTGGGTTTCATTCAGATAAACTTGATGAGATACTTGACGGATTGGTGTCTCAGTTAAGTAACACAGTACGGTGGCGTGATAATATGCGTGTCTTGGCTTCTAAGGCAGACAGAATATATGAGGTTGGCCCGGGCCGCCCGCTGAGAAGCTTTTTTAAGACCATCGGTGTGAAGTGCTCGTCAGTCACAACACTTTCAGCAGCAAAACGAGTATTTGAAGATTAATTAAGTAGTCAACTATTGGCTTTCAGCAAGAACGAAGGATTAGGCAGAAGGCTATTTTTTTGTCTTACTGATGACAGAACATAAAGGAGAATTTGTTATGGATTTTAGTCTTACCGAGGAGCAGCACGATTATCTTGATACTATTCGCAAATTTGTCAAAAACGAGATACTTCCAGACGTAATGAGAATGGATAAAGAGCATGTTTTTCCACGGGAGATAATCAATAAGACATGGGAGTTGGGGTTGTTGAATCTGTGTATCCCTGAATCGATTAAAGGTTATGAATTGAATTCTGTATCAGCAGCACTCATAATAGAAGAATTATCCTATGGTGATACAGGAGTCTCGACATCAGCCATGTGTAATGATCTGGCGAATGTTGTGATTTCTCAACAGGGAACTGACGAACAGAAGGAAGAGTTCCTTACACCTTTTGTCGAGGCACCTCTTCTTGCATCTTTTTGTCTTACGGAACCTGGAGCAGGATCTGATAATTCCGCAATGACAACATTCATAAGGAAGAGGGATGACGGAAAATATGTCCTGAACGGGGATAAATGTTTTATCACAAACGCTTCTTATGCCTCCCAGTTTACCGTGTTTTGTAAAGTGGGAAAACCGACGAGCCAGTTAATGGCCTGTCTTGTTATCCCTACAACCCATTTCACCGACGAAAAGGTAAGTCCTAATGGAAGTAGAGAACTTGTCTTAAGAGATGGAGGAAAAATATTTACCGGTAAACCGGAGGATAAGCTTGGACAATGTTTATCAAATACTGCGAGCGTAACATTTGAGGATGTCGTAGTAGATCCTCAGCAGATCATTGGTGACAGGCGGAGAGGGTTCAATTATCTGATCGGCGTCCTTGATTACGCAAGACCGATGATTGCAGCTATAGGTGTTGGTCTCGCGAGGAGAGCGTTTGATATAACGATGGAATACACAAAAGAACGCAGACAATTCGGGCAGAGAATTTGTGACATGCCGGTAGCGAGGGACATGTTAGTGGAGATGTGGAAAAAGGTAGAACTGGCTGAGCTGGCACTTATGAAAGCAGCCGTCATGGTACAGGAAGGAGATCCTGCCAGAGGCAGATATGCGTCACTGGCCAAAAATGCCGGAGCAGAAGCGGCTCTTTTCTGTGCCAATGAAGGGCTTCATCTTCATGGTGGTTACGGGTTTATGTCAGAGTATGAAATTTCAAAACTGGTAAGGGATGCCCATATTATCGATATTTATGAAGGGGTCAGGGAAGTTCAAAATATGATAATCGGTCGTGAATTGGAGTGATATTAAATGCAAAATTCACCGTGTAAACTGTACCTCCATGGTATGGGCCATTTTCATCCCGAGAATGTAATATCCAATAAGTTTCTGGAGGATCTGGATATCGGTACCAGCGAGGAATGGATTCTGGAACGAGTCGGTATTCATACTCGCCGTACGGTACTGCCTCTGGATTATATCGTGACAACAAAGAACAGAGATCCAAGGGAGGCACCCGGGGCGGCGCTGTATAGCAACGCGCAAACTGCGGCTGCAGCTGCTCGGATGGCGCTTAAACGAGCGGGGTTGAAACTGGAGGACATCGGTCTGATCATTTCGGGTAGTTCTATTCAAGATTATGTCTCTCCGGCGGAGGCGGCTACAGTGGCTGCAGAACTGGGAATTGAGGTGCCATGTTTTGACCTGAACTCGGCGTGCACCAGTTTTGGCATGCAGATTAACTTCCTCTGGATGATGAAGCCGGAATCGTTACCTCCCTATGTTCTGATGGTTAATCCTGATAATATTACCCGCTGTGTGGACTATTCCGATCGTAGCTCGGCTGTTTTATGGGGGGACGGCGGTACCGCAACGATAGTTTCCGCATCGGTTCCTTCCAATAAGGCCTTCGTTAAATGTAATTATGATTCGAAACCTTCTTCCTGGGATAAGGTTATTGTTCCCCGTATGGGATATTTCCACCAGGAGGGAAATGTGGTACAGGGGTTTGCCATTCGTAAAACCACAGATTGCCTGCGAGAATTGCAAGCATCCTTTTCTGTAAATTCAGGAAGGTTAAAATTTATAGGGCATCAGGCTAATCTTGGCATGCTGAAGACTGTATGTGAGCGTTGTGGGATTGAAGAGAGTAACCACTGGCATAATGTAGCGGACTTCGGGAATACGGGATGCGCCGGTGCGTCAGGTGTTTTAAGCCAGCACTGGGACGATCTTATTCCTGATGTTTATGTTGCCATGGCGATGGTAGGGTCCGGGTTTACCTGGGTTTATATGATGCTGGAGGTTGGAGCAAACGGTCAGCAATAATCATGGTAAGCATTAGGCAGTCAGTATTGATATGAAAATACATAGCGAGGGTATTTACTCGTTCCGCCTCTCAATTTTTGTGAATAGTGCATCGAAGAGCTTTTCAATTTCTTATGAAAGCCGGGGTTGATTAATGAAATATATAGAATTTATGGAACGAGATTATTTTGAATTGAAGGATCTGCTCGCTTTTTCTCACGGGACACTCGTGGAAGATCCACCTGATGGGTTTGATGCTCGTCTTCCTGCGCCACCTTTTCTTATGATGGATCGCATTACTTCTTTCAAAACTAACGGCAACAGGGGGTCCATTGTAGCTGAACAGGATATAAACCTTGACGCCTGGTATTTCCAGTGCCACTTTCGCGGTGATCCTGTGCAGCCGGGGTGTCTCTGTGTGGATGCCATTTGGCAATTATTAGGTTTTTACTGTGTCTGGCGTGGATCATTGGGTGCCGGCAGGGCGCTCGGTTGTGGAGAAGTTTCTTTCGACGGGCAAATCCGCCCTTATAATAAATGTGTTCGATATGAGATAAAGGTAAAACGCTACTTTCAGCAGAAAGAATCGGGGGCAAGTGTGGTTGTAGGAGACGGGAGTGTTTTTGTGGATGACGAACTAATCACAGTTGTAAAACAGGCTCGGAGCGGAGTTTTTGCTGGAATAACCTATCCGGATTATCCGCAGAAATCCCAGAATTCTGTAGGTGGAATGGTAAAGATCTGAGAAGTTAAAGGAAAACAAACACAGATAAACGTGAGACGTGAAACTTTTGAGGGGAAGGATTTATGAGTGAGAAACCGATAGCTTTGATAACCGGTGGCGGTACGGGGATTGGTGCAGCGTGTTCCCGTGCATTATCGAAGGAAGGATTTCGTATAGGGATTAACTACATAAGCATTGTTGAGAAGGAGTCAAGAGAGGTTCTCTCTGAAATCGAAGACGGTTTTCTCGTTGAAGCCGATCTCACTGATATTGATCAGGTGGAAGAGATGGTAAAGTTCGTACAGCGTGAGGAAGGCCGTGTAGATGTCCTGATTAACAATGCCGGAATATCGATAAACAAAGACATAAATTCGATGAAGATTGAGGAATTTGATCGACAGCGTTCGATACTACGGGGTGCCTGGTACCTGACCAAAAGAATATTGCGCCTCTTTATGCTCCGCAAGAACAGTGGGAGGATAATTAACATTTCCAGCGTCGTAGGACACACGGGAAATGCAGGACAGATTCCATACACTATGGAAAAATCCGCTATTGACGCCTTTACGAAATCTCTGGCAAAGGAATTATTCGGGCGCAACATCCTCGTTAATTCAGTGGCACCCGGCTTCATAGATACAACGCTGACACAAATACTCCCTGAGGAGGTAAAGCAGGGGATCCTTGCGAATATTCCGTTGGGCAGGTTGGGTAGTTCTGAAGAAATTGCCGATGTTGTGGCTTTTCTCGCCACGCGCGGTTCTTACATTACCGGTAGCGTAATTCATGTAAATGGTGGTCTTTATGGCGGCTGATGAAAAAACTATGGAAAAGGTGCTCAAGGCTATACCCCAGCAAAGTCCGTTCCGTTTTATCGATGAGATACTGGAATTGACTGATGAATATATTGTTGGGGCGTATCGTTTTCGTGAAGATGAATATTTTTACCAGGGTCATTTTCCCGATTGTCCGATTACGCCGGGGGTGATCCTTATCGAAACAATGGCGCAAACAGGTGTCGTTGCCTTCGGTATTTACCTGCTTATGAAGCAAAACGCCTTTAATGAGCAAACAGATAATAAGATAGTAACCCTTTTTACTCTTGCTGATGATATAGAATTTGCAGGTATAGTCAGTCCCGGGGAGCGGGTTATAATAAGAGGCGAAAAGGTTTATTTTCGAAGAGGAAATCTCAAAACAAGGGTTGGTATGCAGAGGGAAAATGGCGAGACTGTCTGTTCCGGAGTACTGGCCGGTATGGGGAGTAATTTGAATGCGTAATAGGGTAGTAGTAACGGGAATGGGAGTCATTGCTCCCAGTGCTCATGGATTGGATAATTTCGAAGAGGCCCTGCGAGAGGGGCGATCGGGAATTCGTTTTATTCCCAAACTCAAGGAATTAAACTTTGCCTGTCAGGTAGCTGGAGTGCCACAGGATTTTGAGAATATTAGCAAAAAATATTTTGATGAAGAAAAACTTCTCTCTATTAACGATAATATAGGGTATTCATCTGTAGCTGCTATTGATGCCTGGATTGATGCGGGTTTTGAGGTGCCACCTTTCAACAGCGGCAATGCTGACTGGGATACCGGGGCTGTTATCGGTTCTGGAATCGGGGGCATGGACACGATCGGGGAGAGAATTGTTCCGATGGTTGATGCCGGGAAGGTCCGCCGCCTTGGGAGTACAATGGTCGAGCAGGTAATGAATAGCGGAGTAAGCGCCAGTATTGCCGGTTTGTTGGCATTGGGCAATCAGGTTACATCGAACTCTTCGGCGTGCAGTACGGGAACTGAAGCGATATACGACGCTATGAAGCTCATTCGCATGGGGTTGGCAAAGCGTATGTTGGCTGGTGGATCTGAGGGATCATCTCACTATATATGGGCGGGATTTGATTCCATGCGCGTGCTCAGTCGGAAGTCTAACGATCGTCCGGAGGCTGCTTCCAGACCTATGAGCGCGTCGGCAAGCGGTTTCATTCCCGGTTCAGGCAGTGGTGTATTGATGCTTGAGGAACTGGAGAGTGCGAAGCAGCGTGGCGCCCGGATTTATGCGGAGGTTATTGGCGCTGCAGTCAATTGCGGGGGTCATCGCAACGGCGGTACGATGACGGCACCTAATCCGGAAGGAGTCCAACGCTGCATTAAAGGTGCTATTTCCGATGCCGGTATCTCTCCGCAACAAATTGATGCAATCAGCGGTCACCTGACCGCTACATTTTCCGATCCGGGCGAGGTTAAAAATTGGTCGAAGGCGCTGGAACTGGGACCTGAAAACTTTCCATATATTAACTCTACCAAATCTATGATCGGCCATTGTCTTGGAGCGACTGGAGCGATAGAAAGTATCGCTGTTATTTTGCAATTATGTAAAGGTTTCCTGCACCCATCCATCAATTGTGAAGATGTACACCCGGAGATTGTCGCTTTTGCAGATAAGATCCCGCACACAGTCATGGAGTATCCGGACTTGAAAATCATTGCCAAGGCGGGTTTCGGTTTTGGTGATGTTAACAGTTGTTTGATCTTTAAGAAGTGGGAAGAATAATCATGACGGTTTTTGCGGGTCAGCGAGCGTTTCTAATTCCACTAATTAAATGAGTTCTTTGAAGAAGGCGTTACTTTGAGGGGATGCCTTTCGAACTTCCCTCAAAAATATATAACAGGAGAATCCCCGAAAATAACGGGGAATCCCTTGCGCTTGGAAGGTTCCTTGTGGCTCGCGCTGCAGGGAACTGTAAATTTGTTTTAAATCAAGTAAAATTTAATAGGAGTTTGAAAAAATGGATGAGAAAATATTGAAGGAAATGGTAGAGATTCTTAAACCTTACACAAAAGATGTGGCCGTACTTGAGGCCGCCACAAAAGATACCCATATCTTAGACGACCTGCAGGTCAACTCTGCACGCCTGGTGGATGTCATCATTAAATGTGAAGATGTCTTCGGCATCGAGATCGATGATGATGAAGCGGATAAAATTAGGACTATCGGTGATGCCGTAGAGGTTATTGAGGCTAAATTAGCGTAGGACAGACAATGAAAAATTTCACAAAATGGTCATTGTGTTTTCAGCATTTCCTGGGACGGTTGGCCGTTTTTATAGTTGGCCCCCTTTCTTATCTTGCTTCCATATTGATGGGATACAGGGTAAGGGATTTGAAGAAAATAAGGAGGGAATGTCTTCTTCATTTCAAAAAACACAGGGGACCGTGGCTTATCTGCCCCAATCATCTGACCATGATAGATTCGGCGATTCTGGCGGTGGCAATGCTGCCGTTATATCGTTACATGCTTCAATATAGATTGCTTGCATGGAATCTTCCCGAGAGCGCTAATTTTCAGCGCAACTTATTCTTGGTTATTATATGTTATCTGGCAAAATGTATCCCTGTCAGCCGTGGTGGTGACCGGGATCAAATGAAATCTGTTCTGGATAAGTGTGATTATCTCCTGAACAGAAAGCAGAGCTTGATGATATTTACCGAGGGGGGGCGTTCACGTACCGGTCGGGTAAATGCCGAAACTTTTTCATATGGAGTGGGCCAGTTTATTAAAAACCATGATGATTGTCATGTGATGTGTGTATATATGCGTGGCGATCATCAGGATGCTTACAGCAACATTCCTAAGATTGGTGAGCGTTTTACCATAAGCATAGACACATTTAAACCCCAAACAAAACAGAAGGGGCTCCGGGCACAGCGGGATTATGCCTGGCAGATCATAAAGCGCTTGTCTTCAATGGAGGAAACCTACTTTGCAACATGTCGGCAACGACATAGTGGATTTGACCAATCCGAGCACCAGGAGAAAGAGTCAGGATATTCGCTTCATAAACCGGGTTTTCACTCAAGGTGAGCAGAAGCAGATATTTAGTTCGGCTAACCCCGATGTTATGCTCTGGGCATTGTGGGCCGGAAAGGAAGCAGCTTACAAGGTTGTCAGTAAATCTTATCCTGCTGTTCCTTCCGCTCCCCGTGCATATAATGTAAGTTTTGATGGGGATGTAATACAATTGAGTAGAAGTTGTTCCGGTTGTTACATCATTTCAGGATCTGTGAGGACGCCGCGTGGTGATATCCTCATCAAAACTTTCCAGACACGTGATTCTATCCACTGTATTGGAGCGTCAGGATTACCTGAGGGTGTGGATTCAGTTGTTTGGGGAGTAAAGCGTATAAGTAATACCTTGAACGCCCCGCCGTATTTTGAATCATCTGCTGTACGTGAGGCTGCAAAAAAGCACCTGTCATTATATTTGAATCGGAAACCTGACGAGATTGAAATTCGCCGTCCGAGAGGGGCACGCGGTCTGGGGGCTCCGATCGTCTATGTAAATGATTGCCACGCGGGGGTTGATATCAGTCTCAGTCATGAAGGGGAATTTGTGGCCTATGCGTTCGCTACCGGTTCTTTCTCCTGAATTCCTTTTCCATCTCTCGCCTGTCTGTTTTAATCTTGAGACTTTGGCGCTTATCATATAGTTTTTTACCTTTGCCGGTGCCTATCTCTATTTTTACCTTCCCATCCTTGAAATACGCTTTTAAGGGAATCAGGGCCAGGCCCCTTTCCCTTGTCTTACCGTAGAGTCTTTTAATTTCCCTTTTATGGAGGAGCAGTTTTCGTGTCCTGAGCGGGTCGTGGTTTTCCCTGTTGCCATGCGAATAGGGACTGATGTGCATGTCGTATAAATAAATCTCCCCATCTTTTACCCGGGCGTAGCTGTCCTTGAGGTTACCCTTGCCCTGGCGCAGGGCCTTCACTTCCGTGCCGACAAGGGCAATGCCTGCTTCATATGTGTCTTCAATGAAGTAGTTTCGCCTTGCCATTTTATTCTGGCATATTATTTTTTCTGTGTTTTTCATCTTTTCTGCAGCAGGTAGTCGGTCTTTACGTTACCCATCGCCTTAAAAATATTTTCCTTAATATCCTTGTTTTCTTTTTCCATTTCATTCAAGAGTTTCTTGATATACGTCCTCCGGGAAACCTTGCTTGTGGGACAGCTGTTTTCAATAACGGGCAACTGCTGTTCCCTTGCGTATTTTTTAACCAAGTCTTCCCTTATATATGAAAGAGGACGAACGATATGCAGTTTCCCTCCGAAGATCGACTGGCTTGGCATCATGGTGCTGATTTCCCGCGCGTAGAAGATATTGAGAAGAAGTGTTTCTATTATATCATCCTTATGGTGAGCAAAGGCAATTTTATTACAACCTGTCTCATCGGCCATTTCAAATATCCTTTTTCTCCTCAGTCTTGAACAGAGAAAACAGGGATTCTTCTTATTGTAATCGCTGTGGGCAAGTGGCCCTATGTCAGATTTTTCTATTATATACTCGCAACCGTTTTCCTCAAGATGTTTTTCCAAAAGTAAACGATTGCCGTCATCGTTGTCGAAGCCTAGATCGATGTTGACTGCCAGCAGGGGAAATTTGGGAACAGCAAGATACGTCGGGCCGCTGAGAAGATCAAGTAATACAAGGCTATCTACACCTCCGGAGACGGCAACGAGAATTCTGTCTCCTTCTTCGAGCATATTATGTTCTATAATTGCCTTCTCCATCCATTTTTTAAGATGAAGAAAGAGTTTTGTTCTTTTATTTGCCGACACGGCGGATTTCCTTTAAATGGTCATGCTCTTGATTGTTGTTATGGTTCATCGCGATACGTTTAACATATTGGAAATAAATATTCTATGGGATTATCGCGCTTTGAAATATCCGAAGTTTATTTTTAAAATATTTTTACCCATCGCTTGACATCGCAAAATTTGTGTTTATTATAGTTGTGATTGCAAATAAAAAGGCGAGATAGAAATATCATAAGTGATTATAATTTAGAAAGGAGAGACGTAGGAATGAAAATTAGACCATTGTATGACAAAATTCTTGTTAAGCGCCTGGAAGAAGAGGAAAAGACAGAGGGGGGGATCATAATTCCCGATACTGCCAAAGAGAAACAGGCAGAGGGCAAAATAATCGCCGTAGGAAAAGGAAAGAAAACCGAAGAGGGTAAGTTGGTGAAACCCGATGTCAAACCAGGTGAAAAGGTGCTTTTCAGCAAGTATGCCGGAACGGAATTCAAGATAGATGGAGTCGAATACATTATTATGAGAGAAGACGACATTCTCGGAGTGATTGAAAAGTAATTAATCTGTAAAGAGGAGGAAGAATTAATGGGAGCAAAAGTACTTCAGTATGATGAACAGGCCAGAAGATCCATTCTTGACGGTGTCAATGCGCTGACTGATGCCGTGGCGGTGACTTTAGGCCCTAAAGGCAGGAATGTTATTTTGGATAGGTCTTTCGGTGCACCCACGGTAACGAAAGATGGCGTTACAGTTGCCAAAGAGATTGAACTAGCAGATAAATTTCAAAACATGGGCGCACAGATGGTAAAGGAAGTGGCCAGTAAGACGAGTGATGTTGCCGGTGACGGAACAACAACTGCAACCATCCTTGCTCAGGCCATCTACAGAGAAGGGGCGAAGGCCGTGGCCGCTGGAAGCAACCCTATGCAAGTTAAAAGGGGCATCGAGAAAGCCGTTGAAGTAGTGGTGGAAGCACTTATTAAAATGAGCAAACCTACCAAAGATCAGAAGGAGATAGCCCAGGTTGGGACCATTTCGGCCAATAATGATGAAACCGTAGGGAATATTATTGCTGAAGCTATGGGCAAGGTAGGCAAAGAAGGTGTTATAACCGTCGAGGAAGCAAAAGGGCTGGTAACCGAACTGGAAGTTGTGGAAGGTATGCAGTTTGACAGGGGCTATCTTTCCCCTTATTTTGTCACTGATGCGGAGAAGATGCAAGTCGATCTTGAAGACCCCTATATACTTATTCACGACAAAAAGATTAGCAGTATGAAAGATCTCCTTCCCGTTCTGGAGCAGATTGCCAAGACGGGAAAACCGTTCTTGATTATTGCCGAGGATATTGACGGGGAAGCATTGGCTACTCTTGTGGTCAATAAAATCCGCGGCACACTCCACGCTGCTGCCGTTAAGGCTCCGGGATTTGGTGATAGAAGAAAAGCTATGCTGGAAGATATTGCCGTTCTTGTCGGCGGAAAGGTTATCTCGGAAGAGATGGGCTCCAAGCTCGAGAATGCGCAGATCGAGGATCTTGGTAATGCCAAGAAAATTACGATAGATAAAGATACTACGACGATAATAGATGGTGCCGGTGACAGGGCAAGTCTTGAAGGGAGAGTCAAGCAGATCAGGGCTCAAATAGAAGAGACCACTTCCGACTATGATAGGGAAAAGTTGCAGGAAAGACTGGCAAAGCTCGTTGGTGGTGTTGCTGTGATTAAAGTTGGTGCGGCAACAGAGACAGAGATGAAAGAGAAAAAGGCAAGAGTGGAAGATGCACTCAATGCTACCCGTGCAGCCGTGGAAGAGGGAATCGTTCCCGGTGGTGGAGTTGCCTACCTGAGAGCACTTCCCGTGCTTGAGAAGCTTAGTCTTGAAGGTGATCAGCAGATAGGGGTAAGGATTGTCAGGAAGGCGATGGAAGAACCGCTGAAAAGGATAGCGGACAATGCGGGTATGGAAGGAAGCATTGTTGTGGAGAAAGTTAAGGAAAAGAAGGGCGCCTTCGGCTTCAATGCCCAGACAGAGCAGTACGAAGATATGATTGAAGCTGGTGTTATTGATCCGACCAAAGTAACCAGGTATGCCCTGCAGAATGCTGCAAGTGTTGCTTCTCTGATGATTACGACTCAGTGTATGATTGCTGACAAGCCTGAAGAGAAGAAGGGCATGGAGATGCCAGGCGGAATGGGAGGAATGGGCGGAATGGGCGGAATGATGTAAGCCGTCGCCGCTTAAATTGACGTATAAAAAAGCCCCTGCCATAAGGCAAGGGGCTTTTTTTGTTCTACTTTTACTTGAAAGTATCAGTTGTCTGTGGTAGGTGTGAACCGTCTTAAACATAGGAGATTTAAATGAATTATAAAGATACCTTGAACCTGCCGAAAACTGATTTTAAGATGAAGGCTAACCTCTCCCAAAAGGAGCCTGAAATACTCAAGTTTTGGGAAGAGATAGATATTTACAAAAAAATAAGGGAGTCATCAAAAGGGAGAAAGACATATATCCTCCATGATGGCCCGCCGTATGCGAACGGGGATATACATCTCGGGACTGCCTTGAATAAAATCATCAAGGACATGGTCGTAAAAGCTAAGAACATGTCAGGATTTGACAGTGTCTTTGTACCGGGATGGGATTGTCATGGGCTTCCTATAGAACATGAGGTGGACAAGAAGCTTGGTGATGAGGCGTTTTCAATGAACCAGGCAGAAAAGAGACGTCTCTGTCGGGCTTATGCTGAAAAGTTCGTTGGTATACAGCGGGAACAATTTAAGCGGTTGGGTGTATTTGGGCAGTGGGACAATCCCTATATCACCATGGACTATGATTACGAGGCAACGACCGTCGAAGAGCTGGGGAAACTTTTCTTAAATGGTGATGTCTATAGGGGGAGCAAGCCTGTTTACTGGTGTGCAACGTGTAAGACCGCCCTGGCGGAGGCGGAAGTTGAATATGATGATCATACGACTCCCTCCATCTATGTAAAATTTCCACTAATATCTGATATATCTTCCGTCCGGCCGAAACTCAAAGACAAGAAGACCAGCGTGGTAATCTGGACGACAACCCCGTGGACACTTCCTGCCAATCTGGCGATCGCTTTCCATGAGGATTTTACGTATCTTGCCGTGGAGGTTGAGGGAGAAACATTAATCCTTGCCAAAGATTTGCTCGATTATTGTATGGATGCGTTTGGCTATAACGGTAAGGACTATGAAGTCCTGGATGAATTTGGCGGTTCGGTTATGGAAGGGTTTAAGTGTAAGCATCCCTTTATTGACCGTGAAAGCGTTCTTATCCTGGCTCCTTTTGTCACACTTGACGCGGGGACGGGGTGTGTTCATATTGCCCCCGGTCATGGACAGGAAGATTATGAAATAGGCTTGGAATACGGGCTGGATAATTATGCTCCGGTTGACGATGATGGAAAATTTACACCGGATGTCGATTTCTTTAACGGAGAGTTTGTCTTCGACGCGAATGATTCGGTTAATAAAAAACTGAAGGAGGTTGGGGCACTGCTCGGACTGTCGAATATGGTCCATTCCTATCCGCACTGCTGGAGGTGCAAGAACCCCATTATATTCCGGTCAACTGAACAGTGGTTTATTTCCATGGATAAAAACAGGCTCAGGGACAATGCCCTTAAAGCGATAGATAATGTTGAGTGGATACCCTCCTGGGGTCGTGACAGGATACATGGGATGGTAGAGAACAGACCTGACTGGTGTATTTCACGCCAGCGTTCGTGGGGAGTTCCTATTACGGTATTCTACTGTGAAAATTGTCAAAAGGATTTGATGACAAAGGATATACTGGATCATGTGGTTCAGCTGGTAAGAGAATATGGGGCTGATGTCTGGTTTGAAAAAGAAACTAAAGACTTGTTACCTGAGGGAACGGTTTGTCCTGTTTGTCACGGAAAGGACTTTAAGAAAGAAACAAACATACTCGACGTATGGTTTGATTCAGGTGTAAGCCATGCAGCGGTACTGGAAAAACGGGACAATCTCAGCTCTCCGGCAGATATGTATCTGGAAGGAAGCGACCAGCACCGGGGGTGGTTTCATTCCTCACTCTTGGAGTCTGTAGGGACAAGGGGGAGGGCACCTTACAAAAGCGTTCTTACCCATGGTTTTGTGGTCGATGGGGAAGGGAAAAAGATGTCCAAGTCGGTTGGTAATGTGACTGATTCCAAAGAAATCATCGATCAATACGGCGCTGAGATTCTTCGGCTCTGGGTTGCTGCCGAGGATTACAGGTCTGATATCAGGATTTCTGATGAGATACTGAAACGTCTCGTCGACGCCTATAGAAGAATTCGCAATACGAGCAGGTACATATTGGGAAATCTGTATGATTTTGATTGTAAGAAGGACATGGTTCCCTATGATGAGATGGAGGGGATTGACAGATGGTTGCTCCATAGACTTACCGAGGTTATACAGCGGGCAACTAAGGCTTATGATACTTATCAGTTTCACGTAGTTTACTATACTCTCTATAATTTCTGCACGGTTGATCTGAGTTCTCTTTACCTGGATGTCTTGAAGGACAGGCTCTACACCTCAAGGCCTTCATCGAAGGTGCGGAGATCCGCTCAAAGCGCCATGTATTTAATACTTGATTCAATGATAAGACTCATGGCGCCGATCCTAACCTTTACTGCAGAGGAAGTATGGGCGAGTCTGCCTGATTATGATGGGAAGGAAGAAAGTATTTATTTGACGCAATTCCCTGAGGTCAATCTCGAGTATTTAGATGATAATTTGAATGAAAAGTGGAAAACCTTGATTTCCCTGAGGAGCGAGATTTCCAAGGCGATAGAAACTGCCAGACAGAATAAGGTAGTGGGGCATTCCCTTGATGTTTGTGTTGAAATGTTTGCCCCGGAAAAACTTCGTAAATTTTTAGAAGAGTGCCGCGAAGAGATAACGACACTCTTGATTGTATCCCAGGTCAATATTATTGATAAGGATGAGATTAAAGATCCATACCCCAGTGATGAATTTGATGGGTTGAAAATAGGGGTTTCAAAGGCCAGGGGAGAGAAATGCGAAAGGTGCTGGATCTATAGCGAGACGGTAGGGGTGGATGGTAATCATCCCACAATTTGCGAGAAGTGCCTTGGAAATCTCTAATGAAAAAAAGATATTCATTTACTTTTACTGTTGTGGCATGTGTTGTCCTTCTTGACCAGGTTACCAAGTTTTTTATAAGTTCCAACATGTCCGTTTATGATTCATTTCCTGTCATAGATGGTCTTTTCAATATAACCTATATCAGGAATACCGGTGCCGCCTTCGGGTTTCTTGCCAGTGCCTCGCCGCTGGTCCGCTCCTTTTTTCTTATTGGAGTAACCATCGCTGTCATACTGTTGATTATATGCTACATCTGGAAGATCAAGGCCGAGGAGAAGTTTTTTGCTTTCCCCCTTTCTCTTATACTAGGTGGGGCGGTAGGAAATCTGATTGACAGGGTACGGTTTGGAGATGTGGTTGATTTCCTTGATTTCTATATAATTTCTTATCACTGGCCTGCCTTCAACATAGCGGATTCAGCTATTTCAATCGGGGCTGTTATCCTTCTCTTTGAAGTGTTCAGGAAAAAAGAGGAAACGATTTGCAGTAAGGAGTGAGTGCTCCTCATTCCCATATGATATTAACATCTAAATATTTTCTGCCCCATTCCAGCGCATCATCGTGGTCTTTGAAGAATACATCGATATGATTCCCCTTGATGGCGCTTCCCGTATCGTGAACCACACCCCAGCCGTAGCCGGGGACATACATTCTGGTACCGTAAGGATATCTTCTTATGTCTGCGGCAATGGTCCCCTTTTTCGCCTTTGTCCCGTCTGAGGTGATTCCGACCTTTTTTCTCTTTCCCTTGCTTGGTCCGTAAGCGTAAACGGGCGGCCCGATACACCCATACTTCTTTTTCCAGCCACATGATTCCTGGCCCGCATCATAGGCGGTTACAAGCATCCTCGTGACTTCTCTCCGTTCTTTTTTGGGAAAGAGGCAGCATCCACAAAGGGAAAAGATGATTATGATGAGAATGATATGAATGGGGAGAATTCTTGATCTCAAGCTGGTCATGATAGGTATTCCTGTATGCTTTTCCGGAAAAGCTACCACAATGGGTCCTTTTATTTCAAGTCAAAACGCGCATAAGATAAAGGGGACAGATCGTGTTTACCTCATCAGGCTGGGAAGGAAGAGGGCGATTTGGGGGAATGGGATCAGAAAAAACGTTCCTACTATTAATGCCAGGAGAAATGGCAGGACACCTTTAAAGATAACATCGAGTGGCACGTCTCTGGCGACACCGCTGACGACATAGACGTTAATTCCGACCGGTGGTGTAATCACGCCGATTTGGGTTATTAGCACGATTATTACTCCAAACCATATCGGATCATAGCCGATGAGGATGACCACCGGATAGAAGATAGGCACGGTAAGCGTAATAAGTGCCAGGGCATCGAGGAAACATCCACCTATCAGGTATAACATGATGATCATGCTCATGATTACAAAAGGTGGGGCGTTGAATCCTGATATCCAGTTTGAAATATCAAAGGGGATCCTTGATACGGCAAGAAAGTGTCCGAAGATCGTGGCGCCTGCCACTATTACAAGTATCATACACGAAATCCGTGTCGTTTCAGAAAGCGATGTGACAAAACCCTGCCAGGAAAGGTTGCGCCTGATGATGGCAAGGATAAGGGTGCCGAAAGCGCCGATACCCCCTGCTTCTGTTGGCGTAAAGAATCCTACAAAGAGTCCCCCCATCACTAAAATGAAAAGAAGTAGCGTCTCAATCAGTCCTGAGAGGGATGCTATTTTTTCTCTGAAGGTTGTTTTGGGACCTCTTGGTGCGATCTCGGGTTTCAGATATGTCCAGATGGTTATCGTTAGGATAAAAAGTACTGTAAGGAGCAGTCCCGGCAGGATACCTGCCATAAACAGTTTACCTATGGATTGTTCTGTCATTATCCCATAGATGATGAAGATAACGCTTGGCGGTATGAGTATTCCGAGACTCCCGCCCGCGGCAACCACACCCGTTGCCAGTCCCGCTTTATAATTATATTTCTTCATTTCGGGGAGTGTAACTGCTGCCATGGTAGCCGCTGTTGCATTAGTAGAACCGCAAATCGCAGCGAAGCCGGCACATGCTCCTATCGCGGCAATGGCAAGCCCTCCGGGCCAGTGTCCCATAAATTTATATGCCATGTTAAAAAGCCTGCTGCTTATTCCCGCGTGATATGAAAGCTGTCCCATCAAGACGAACAGCGGTATAACTGTCAGACTATACGACCCGAATACCGAAAAAATGTCCTTTGCGACGAGATTCATTGCTGCGTCAAAAGAGACTAAATAGCCGAATCCCAGAAAACCGATTATAGCCATGATAAAACCGACCGGTATTCTGGAAAAAATGAGCAGAACGAGGGCACCGAGACCGATTAAGCCTACAATCGTGGGGGTCACTTTTGTTTTATCCTTTTTAGTGATTGGAGGAAATCTATTAATAATACCACGCAGAGCATTCCGGAGCCTATGGCTATTCCGTAAACAAAGGGATAAATCGGCATCTGTAATGTCAGCGAGACTTCTCCGGTATGCATCAGACTTGATGCATACAACAAGCTCTGCCATGTTATCAATCCAAAAAGGGCCATACCGAGGAGGGAGTTGATACCGTCAATAACAATTTGTGCCGTTTTGGGGAGTTTTTGAACAATAAATTCAACGGAGATATGTCCCCGCATTGCTGAAGTGTGAGCTAAGGAAAATGAGACAACGATGGCACCTAAAAGGCCAACCATTTCATAGGTGCCGGGAATTGGGTGACGGAAAAAACGTAAAATGACATCAGCACATGTAAGTACCATCATTATTACAATTGCCGCCGCCGCTACCCCGTTAAATTTCTGTGTTATTGAAAGGATTGATTTTTCTAAACGGGTCATTTTTTGTTTATCTATTCTCTCTCGTTTTCTTCCATTAGGGGAATGGGTAAAACCTTACCTTCAGGCGAATACTTTAGTTTGATTTTATATGTATAATAGAGGCACAAAGTACCAAAGACAAAGGCACAAAGAAAGAAAAAAGTAATTTTACTTTGTGCCTTTGTAACTATGTGCCTTTGTGTCCCAAGCCGCCGCTTTTAGCCGATAGCAGTTACTTATAAATCTTACGGTATTTATTAATAAGGCTTTCTGTTTCCTTTGCTGCCTTTTCTCCCGGCAGACCATTTTCTCTGGTGGTCTTTATATAATTATCTATCATAGGACTGACCGCTTTTTTCCACCTGAGATTTTCTTCTTTAGAAAGGGGAATTATCTTATTGCCGAGGCTTAAAGTATATTTGCGGCCTTCGGAATCGTTCAAATCCCAGACTTTCCCGTGGACATCAACCCACTCATTGCTCACATCTTCAAAGATTTTCTGTATGTTCTTTGGGAGAGAGTTCCACTTCTTGAGGTTCATCACCACAAACATGGCAGTTGTGTAACCAATGCCATCGCATTCAGTTGTGTATTTTATGACCTCGCCCTGCTTCCATCCCTTGAGAACTTCAATAGGGCCAAAAGTACCCTCAACAACCCCTTTTTGTAGAGATTCATAGGTTGCGCCCTGTGGCATTGCCACCGGCACGCCACCGAGTGCCTCTACAACCTTTGCACTCAAACCGGTAGATCTTATTTTCATGCCTTTTAAGTCCTCCAATGTCCTGACTGCCTTTTTTGTGTGGAGGAGGCCGGGTCCATGTGCGTGGATGTAAAGAACTTTTACATCATCAAGCTCTTTTGGCTTAATTGTTTTGGCAAATTCGTTGGCCACATGTGTGGCGACCTGACCGTTTGGATACCCGAAGGGGAGGTCAACAGCTTCCATTACCGGGAAGCGCCCCCTCGTATAGGCAAAACATGACATTCCTATATCTGATATTCCATTGACAACTCCGTCGTAACACTGATTTGCCTTTGTCAGGGTTCCTCCGGGGAAAACGGTGATTTTTACCTTTCCATTGGTTCGTTTTTCTATTTCTTTCGCCCATGATACCCCAGCCTTGCACTGGCCATGAGTGGCAGGGAAGAAGATACTGTAAGTGAGATCAACGGTAGCGGCCTTTGCATCGGAGATACCGTACGGCATAATAGATGCTGCTAAAAAAGTTAAGGTTAAGAATGTCAATAAAAGTATATTCTCTTTTTTCATTTTGTCCTCCAGAGGTATTTTTTGAAAGTATCTTCTCTCTTAAGATTTAAACGCATTCATCAAAAAAAAAAATACTATCATTTCCTGTTTATATTGTAAACAAATTGGGAAAGCAAATTGGTAATTTTTGGAAAGCCTGCCTACCCGTCTCTTCGAGACAGGCAGCAGGCCTTAATACTTGTAGATATTAAGATAGGTGTGACTTTTATGTTGGTGCAAGTTGGCTTTTATCATTGTCTTGGCAGTAAAAAATTGTTTTTAAAAAAAGAAGGTTTCTTGCCATTCTTCCCGATGATTTACGGAGGAAGAAAAGATTATTTTTCCGCTTTTTTCTTGGCGTTCTTTTTTATATTTTCAAGCTCTTCTTTGTATTTTTCTGCTTCGTTTTTTGCCTTTTGAAGGTCTTCTTGGGCCTTGCTTAACCGTTCCGCCTTGGCCTTAGCCTGTTCTAATTCTTTTTTGGCTTCCTCTAATTCTTTTTCTTTATTTGCCTCTACTATCTTCTCTTCCTTTTTGTCTTTAAATTCATCTATTCCAACGTAGATTGCAAGCCCGCCTCCCAATAAAAGCGCAATGGGAATTCCACCGGCAAGTAAAATAAGAAATGGTTTCCACCAAAAGATAAGACCAAAAAAACCTAAAACTGCCGCTGCAACACCACCTGCTAACACTGTCATAGCTATAACCTCCTTTTATTTTAAAGATTTAGGATCAGAATAAATGTTCTGATGAAATCAGAGTTAAATTCTGCGATATTATGATATAAGGGTAACTAACATAAAAAATATGTGTAGGCAAGACAAAAATCAAAAAAATATAATTCTTGATATAAAGCATTTTTTCAATTATATTATGATGTTCAAACTGAAAGAAAGCTTCATGTTTTGGTTTATAATATCATAGTCTTACAGTGAAATAAGGGGTTAATTTATGGTAGAATTAGATTTTAAGAAGGGTGAGGGGCTTGTACCGGTTATCGTTCAGGATTATAGGACTAAAGATGTACTGATGTTGGCCTATATGAATAAGGAATCATGGTCAAAGACCCTGGAAACGGGTAAAGCTACTTACTGGAGTCGATCGAGAAATACCTTGTGGGTTAAAGGTGAAACATCCGGCAATGTTCAGCTGGTTAAGGATATTATGATAGATTGTGATTCCGATACAGTTCTACTTAAAGTAGAACAGGTAGGAGGAGCCGCATGTCATACCGGTTACAATACATGTTTTTATAGAAAGTTATCCGATGGTAAGGTGGATGTTATTGGAAAAAAAATATTCAATCCAGAGGAAGTTTATAAATGAAAAAGTTGAAATTGGGAATACCAAAAGGGAGCCTGGAGAAGAGTACGGTTGATCTCTTCGGAAAGGCCGGATGGAAAATTTCATACAACAGCAGGAGTTATTTTCCGGATATCGACGATGAAGACATTTCTTGTGCCCTTGTTAGGGCTCAGGAAATGGCGCGATATATTGAAGATGGCACACTTGATCTTGGCCTCACCGGTATGGACTGGATCGTAGAAAATGAGTCGGATGTTGTTGTAGTTCAGGACCTTATTTATTCAAAAGTTTCAGCAAGACAGGCAAGGTGGGTTTTGGTTGTAACAGAAGACTCTCCAATAAAGACAATAGAGGACATGGACGGTAAAAGAATCTCAACGGAACTGGTCAATTTTACAAAGAGATATTTTAAAGAAAGGGGAATAAATGTTGAGGTAGAATTTTCCTGGGGAGCTACCGAAGCCAAGGTGGTTGAAGGTCTTGTAGATGCGATAGTTGAAGTAACTGAGACCGGGAGTACCCTGAGGGCCAACAAATTGAGAATCATCCATGAATTGATGAGGACGAATACTCAGTTAATTGCAAACAGAGAAGCGTGGGCGGATACTTGGAAGAGACAGAAGATTGAGCATATAAGAGTGCTTCTTGACGGTTCTCTCCGGGCCATGAGTAAGGTTGGATTGAAATTGAATGTTTCCAGGGAAAATCTTGGGAGGGTTATCCTTTTGCTTCCATCTTTGAAGGCACCTACCATATCTGAGTTGCATGGTGAAGATTGGTTTGCCGTGGAAACCATTGTTGACAAGGATATTGTCAGGGAATTAATCCCTCTCTTACAAGAGGCCGGAGCTGAGGGGTTTATAGAGTATTCACTTAACAAGGTTATCTGACCAAAACTCGATTTTTTAGATTCATCTTATCTGAAAGGATTGTTGATTATGGTAAGGAAAGCTAAAGTAGAGAGAAAGACGGCTGAAACAGAAATAAAAGTTGATCTGAGTCTTGATGGGACAGGAAGTGGTGAAATATCAACCACCATACCTTTTCTCAATCACATGCTTAGCCTTATGGTAAAACATGGTTTTTTCGATCTTGTTCTGGATGGGAGAGGAGATATCGATGTTGATTATCATCATCTGATTGAGGATATCGGGATCTGTTTGGGCAAGGCGGTAAAAAAGGCTTTGGGCAATAAAGAGGGAATTAGTCGCTATGGATCGGCTGTCGTTCCAATGGATGAAAGCCTCTGTAGAGTCGATATGGATGTTTCGGGGAGACCTTACCTTGTTTTTAATGCGGAGTTTAGCCAGAAAAAAATAGGGGATTTTGATCCAGATCTGCTCAGGGATTTTTTCAAGTCTTTTTCTGATAATAGCGGAATAACCTTGCACATAAATGTCATATATGGTAGGAATAACCACCACATAGCGGAAGCTATTTTCAAGTCTTTTGCGCGGGCACTGAACAGGTCAATTTCCATTGATGACAGGATAAAAGGTGTGCTTTCAACAAAGGGTAAATTGTAAGTAACAAAGAGTGCCTAAAGTGATCTAAAGTGTCTAAATTGAACTAAAGTTAAGGATAATTATCTTTAACTTTAGGCACTTCAAACTTTAGACACTTCAACAGGGGGGGGGTGATACTCATCAAGAAGAGTTCTTTAAAAGCTATTGTATGGGTGTCATGCTTCTTTATGTCTGTTTTTCTCCCATTTTTCATTTCCGGTTGTACTTCTAAAGCGGGTATCGATACAAATTCTTCTCGCAGGGGTGCGGTTGTCTTGAATAGAATTGCAGTTGTTCCCTTTCAGATAGTGATTCCAGAAGAAGCTTCTGTCAAGACCGTTCGTTGTCCTCTTAGTGGAACAATCTTCAGGACGTGTAAATCTTCAGAGGGTGCTGAGAAGTTAGTTGAAAAGGTATTTTTCAGGAAACTCAAGGATTCCAAACAATTTATCCTGATTCCTGCTGACAGAGTAGGTGGTGTTTACAGGAGAATATCCATTGATTCACTCAAAGCGACCCCACTTGAAATATTAAGGAAAGTTGGCACAGAGCTGGGTGCCGATGGTGTTGTGGCGGGATATGTCTACCGCTACAGAGAAAGAGAAGGATATCCCTATTTTGCTGAGAAACCCGCTTCCGTAGCCTTTGGTATATATTTGATCAGGGTCAGCGATGGAACACTGGTATGGAGAGGTGTTTTTGACAGGACGCAGAGGTCGCTTTTAGAAAATATTCTTCAGGCTTCATCTTTCTTTAAATATGGAGGGAGATGGATTACTGCAGAGGAATTGTCTGAAATGGGGATAGATGAGGTCTTAAAAAACTTTCCTGATCTGCAATAAAGAGACCTCTAAAAAGATTTTTACCTTGAGGGCATACCCTTCAAACTCCACTTGAACTGAGCAGCGAGTGTATTCTTCTAATTACTTTGTTCCCCGCTGCTTGCGGCAGGGTTAGCGAGCGGACAAAAAAATATTTTCCTTACCCCGATAAACGGGATAAGTCCCACTAAAGGGGATAAATGCGTTAACAAAATTATTTTCTGGCAGAAAATAATTCCTAACTTACTAAACAGTTGGAGCTTCCCCGCAACTTGTTGCGGGGAGCTTCAATTTTATGAAATTATGTCAGAATGACCTGCGTTGTACACGGGGATGAATAGACATCCTTCTAATTCCCTTTCCTCCGATGTAATAAGGTTAAGGAGAGAGGAACACATTGTAAATCTTTCAATCTTTCCACGCTTAGTTCCCCCATATCAAGATGAAGAGGGACGATTGGTGATGTCCCAAAGGAGTCGAATTTGATCATAATACCTGCAATAGACTTAAAAGATGGTAAGTGTGTACGTCTGCTTCAGGGCGATTTTAGTCGTGCCACGGTATATTCGGATAATCCTGTTGAGGTTGCCAGAATATGGCAGGATAAGGGTGCAGAGCGGATTCATGTTGTTGATTTGGATGGTTCTCTTGCTGGTTTTCCCAGAAATAAAGAGGTCATCAGAGAGATCATTTTGGAGACAGATGTTCCTGTTCAGGTTGGTGGCGGGATAAGAGATATGAAAACCCTCGACGATTACCTCGAAATAGGAGTGTACAGGGTCATACTGGGAACGGCTGCTCTGAAAGATAGAAAATTTGTGATGGATGCCTGCACAGCTAACGAGGGTAAAGTTATTCTTGGCATTGATGCGAGTGGTGGAAAGGTGGCTGTTGAAGCGTGGACGGAAGGGATGACCGAATCGGCTCTGGAAGTGGCAAAGAGTTATGAAGGATATGGACTGGATGCAATCGTGTATACTGATATTGAAAGAGACGGTATGGAAGTTGGTGTAAATATAGAAGCTACAAGAAACCTTGCATCATCTGTGGATATTTCGGTGATAGCCTCTGGTGGTGTATCAAATATTCATGATATTGAAAAACTGCTTGAGATTGAGAGGTTCGGTGTCGTCGGGGTTATCATTGGAAAAGCCCTCTATAGCGGTGCGTTGCGTTTGGAGGATGCCCTTTGTAGAGTTTCGGGTTCAGAGTTCAAAGTTAAAAGTTAAACTCAAAACCCGAAAGCCAGAATCCAGAACTTTGAACTCGAAACTTTGAATTCATAACCCGGAGGGATATTAGGATGGAAGATTGTATCTTTTGTAAAATTATCAATGGTGAAATACCAAGCACCAAGGTTTATGAAAATGAAAAGGTGCTGGCCTTTAATGATATAAATCCAATGGCTCCTGTCCATGTAATTATTATACCAAAGGACCATATCCCGACGCTTCTGGATGTGACACCGGAAAAAATGGATATACTTGTTGCTATGTTTTCGGCTGCACAGAAGGTAGCGAAGATCAATAACATTGACAAGAAGGGATTCAGGACGGTTATAAATTGTAATAAAGAAGGGGGGCAGATAATCTTTCACCTTCATATGCATGTTTTGGGAGGTGGAAGATTGAAGGATGAGCTGAACTGACAATAGTTATTGACAAATTAAAAAAACTTCATATATTAGTTTAAAGTTCCCAAGGTGAGCTAAAGCTGTTTAAGTGCCTAAAATTTAGCTACTTTAGAACCTTTAACCTCTTTAATAATTAAATGGGTGATATTGTGAATTTGAAGGAAAAAATTAACGGTGAGATGGTTTCAGCTGCGAAGGCCAAGGATAAGATAAAATTGTCCGCTATACGTATGATTAAATCGGCCTTGCATAATAAAGAGATTGATTTAAAGAGGGAATTAAATGATGAGGAGTTACTGCAGGTGCTGTCTTCTATTGTGAAACAGAGGAAGGACTCGATAGAACAGTTCAGAAAGGGTGGAAGAGTAGATCTGGTTGAAAAAGAAGAAAAAGAGCTTGCGGTTGTCCAGTTTTTTATGCCTGAACAGTTATCAGAAGAGGAAATAGAAACGGAAATAGAAAAAGCTATAGAAGATGTTGGGGCAGTCAGCATTAAGGATATGGGAAAGGTTATGAAAGTAGTTATGCCAAGATTGACCGGCAGGGCCGATGGGAAAATTGTAAGTGACAAGGTAAAGGCAAAGCTATCTACTTGAGGTATAGGTTAGACAATTAATAAGTGAAAAAGTTCACACTTCAAGCGAATGCGAAGCATCCCGCCCACAGGGCGGGCTCCCGGTCAAAGACAAAATCTCTAAAGGAGGAAATTTGACAGTCTCGTAAAAAGTCTTTTGCGAGTGAATTCGAAGAATCACGTAAGTAATTTGAGGATTTTGGGAAAAATATGATGATGGTACCTGACGTTTAAAAAATCTAATTGTTTGAGTGTATAAGTGCGAGTTTTAGATTTTTAGCGAGGTAACACCAGCATCCCCAAAATACTCTCTGAGCGAGTAAAACTGACCGGGAGCGCATCCCGCAAGGGGGCCGCAATTAAAAAAACATATTCCTTACCGGGAAGCCCCGCCATGCGGGCGGGGAGCTTCACTTTTTACGAATACATCAAATTTGATGATTTGGTTTTATTTCCAGCAGCATTAATTTGCTATCAGAAACCCCTTTTCATGTTTTTCAAAGGTCTTCCTCAAATCTTTTGTGTTTAATATAAGCCTGTCATAAAGGGTAAAGAGTATTGAAGGAACATATTCCAGAGGATAAGATAGAAGAGATAAGAAGCAGGGCAGATATTATTAGTCTCGTTTCGGGATATGTTACTCTTAAAAAGGCCGGAAGGAATTTTACCGGTTTATGCCCCTTTCACAAAGAAAAAAAACCGTCTTTTACTGTAAATCCTGATAAACAAATCTTTTACTGTTTTGGTTGTGGCGAAGGCGGAAATGTTTTTACCTTTCTTATGAAGATTGACAACATGTCTTTCCCCGAGGCAGTGAGACACCTGGCCGGTAAGATGGGGATTGTTATCGAATCAAGGCATATGAGTGGTGCTGAAAAGAAGGAAATCAGCATAAGGGAAGAACTTAAGCGGGTTAACCTGCTGGCAGCTCAATATTTTTCGAAGAACCTTTTTTCGGAGGCGGGAAGGGTGGTACGAGGGTATCTCGAAAAGAGGGGAATAAAAGATCCTGTAATAAAAGAGTTTAACCTCGGATATTCTATGGATGGATGGGAATATCTAAAGAGATTTTTAAAAGGGGAAAATATTCCTTTGGGACTTGTTGAAAAGGCAGGTTTGATTATACCGAAGAGTAATGGAGGGTTTTATGACAGATTCAGGGGAAGGTTGATTTTCCCGATAGAGGATATAAGTGGAAATGTAGTAGCCTTTGGTGGAAGGGTTATCGGTAGTGGTGAGCCGAAATATCTGAATTCTCCGGAATCTCCAGTATATGTGAAGGGGAAAATCCTGTATGGCCTGAACAGGAACAAGGATGATATTCGAAAAAAGGATTATGCAATTCTTGTTGAGGGATATTTAGACCTCCTGTCGCTTAGAAGTTTCGGCATTTCTAATGTTGTTGCCACTCTTGGGACGGCCGTCACAAAAGAGCACGTAGCCCTGATCAGAAGATATACGAAAAATCTCGTAGTGATGTTTGATCCTGACGAGGGTGGGAAGAATGCCTTGGAGCGTAGCCTGAAATTGTTTCTTGAAGGAAATCTCAACACGAAGATAGTAGTCCTTCCTGATGGTTATGATCCTGACGAGTACGTCAGGAGTTTTGGAATTGAGGCATTGGAGAAAGCGGTTGATCATTCTCAATCTATGGTGGATTATTATATAGAGAAGATAATAGGGGGCAAGGAGACCTTTGAAGAAAATCTGGATTCGGTGATGGATGCAGTATTATTTATTTCGAATATTGGTGATACAATCCAAAGGAATCTTTTCATAAAAAGAGTTTCAGAAAAATCGGGTATTGACCAAAGGCTCCTGAAAAGAGAGATAAACAGGAAGCTAAGTTCCCGAAAAGCTACAGGAGAAGATCTATCAGGCAAGAAGAAAAACAAATATGTAGATGTTATAGAACTTGGCCTTATTCATATGATGCTGGAATACCCTTTCAAGGTTCCTGAAATTATAGATGGAAAAGTGTTAGATTATTTTATGAGTGATGATTTGAAAAGATTGGGAAATGTCTTGGGGCAATCCTATGGTAGGAATGGGAAACTTAATGTTTCTGATGTTGTAGATGGCCTTGAAGATGGAGTTGTAAGGGAGAGACTCCTGAAGTTAACAATGACTGAGAGTCCCTATGATGATGCGGTTATTGACAGGGTCTTTGATGATTCAGTTAAGAGGATAAAGCAGAAGTGGTACAAGGGGAAACGTAAAAGTTTAAATAGGGAACTTGTTAAAGCCCAGGAAACGAATGATCAAAAAATATGGAACACCCTTTTAATGGAAAAGGAAAAATTATTGAAAGAGGAAAAAGAGCTATTATAGAGTTCAAAGTTCTGAGTTCCAGGTTTCGATTTGAACTTTGAACTTTAAACCCAGAACTATCAGGGAGAACAAATATGGGAAAGAAAATACAGTCAGATGAGTTGAAAAGACTTATTACATTAGGTGAGGAAAAGGGTTTTCTAACCTATGATGATGTTAATGATATTTTGCCGTCTGATGTCATATCTTCAGACCAGATAGATGACATTATTATACTCTTTGGCGAGAAGAACATAGATATTATTGATACCGACAAGGGTGAAAAAATAATCCTGAAAAAAACGATTGAAGAGGATATTGATTCAAAAGAAAATGATTATGTTACTGTCATTCCTGTTCCTCCCAAGACGGGTGATCCTGTGAAAATGTACCTTCGGGAGATGGGCCTTGTGTCTCTGCTCAGTCGTGAAGGGGAGGTAGAGATCGCGAAAAAAATAGAAGAAGGAGAAAAAGAAATAATAGACGCCATTTTCAGCGTACCGGTTTCAATTAAAGATGTAATAGAGATGGGTGCTAAGTTGAGGAGTGGAGAGTTTAGAGTGAAAAATGTTGTCCATAATCTTGAGGTTGAAGATGGTTTTGTAGAAGAAGAGGTGTACAAAGAGAAGGCACTTTCGATTATTGATAAAATAGCAGCAATAAACAAGAAAAATGAGGTTCTTTATAAGAAGTTCAAGGAAAAAGGGCTTGATGATGTTCAGCAGAAGAGAATGAAGTTAAGATTAAGGAAAAATACAAAAAACATCATGAATCTATGTAAAGAAAATAAGTTTAACAAAAATCAAATCAACAGAATAGCTTTAAGGTTCAAGGCTTATGTTAATGAAATAAAAAAAGCTGAGAAGGATATTTTGAGATGTAAAGAGAAAACTGGTATGTCACTCAATGTGTTGGAAAGGACATGTATCTTGATGAGAAGAGAACCCCAAAATGAAAAGCAAATTGCAAAGAAAATAGGGGTTTCGGTTGAAACGCTGAAAAAATATGAAAAAGTCCTAAGGGAGATCCGCAGCAAGATAAGAAAGATAAGATCAGATACCGACCTCACGGTAGACTCCTTGAAGAGAATAGCCTTTTCGATAGAACAGGGAGAGAAAAAAGCAAATCTGGCAAAAAAGGAACTTGTTGAAGCGAACCTCAGATTGGTCGTAAGTATTGCCAAGAAATATACAAACAGAGGATTGCAGTTTTTGGATCTTGTTCAGGAAGGAAATATTGGATTGATGAAGGCCGTTGAAAAATTTGAATATCAAAGGGGATATAAATTTTCTACCTATGCCACGTGGTGGATTCGACAGGCTATAACCAGAGCGATAGCCGATCAGGCACGAACAATAAGAATTCCAGTACATATGATTGAGACTATTAACAAGCTCATTAGAACTTCCAGGTATTTAGTTCAGGAATTAGGACGAGAACCGACTCCAGATGAGATTGCCAATAAGATGGAGTTTCCCTTGGAAAAGGTAAGAAAGGTCTTAAAGATTGCCAAGGAACCTATATCTTTGGAAACTCCGATAGGAGAGGAAGAAGATAGTCACCTAGGTGATTTTATTGAGGATAAAGGAGTTATGTCTCCTTCGGAGGCTACAATAAATATGAATCTTGCCGAACATACCAGGGGCATTCTTTCTACTTTAACACCGAGGGAGGAAAAGGTGTTGAGAATGCGGTTCGGTATCGGTGAACGGGCGGATTATGAACTGGAAGATGAGATGGATAATTTAGATGAAACCATAGAGCTGACCAAGGAGATAGAGGCAAATGCTTTAAGGAAGGTGAAAAATCTTTCCAGGAAAAGGGAAATAAAGCGGGAGCGAAATAAGACCTTGACAGAAATTTAGAATGAGTATAAATTACCAAATTGTTTTGAGAAATAAGCTTAAATGTTTACAAAATCTGTAAACATCTCGAAATCCAACTCCGATGGATTTGATAAAATATTAATTTTTAAGTGAAATTGAAGTTCTATGTGATTAACTGCAGGGAACTTCGAAATGTTAAGGGATAGCACTATTACATTTGTCAGCTATGCCTTGCTGTGCGTTTTGAGGGAGGTTTTAAAGGTCTTGTGCTTTGGGCCCATAGCTCAGTTGGAAGAGCCACCGGCTCATAACCGGTAGGTCCCTGGTTCGAACCCAGGTGGGCCCACCATCTTTCGGTGAGAGCTTCGCAGGACATAGAAAAAGCTCTATAAAAGCTTTTGGGATGTGGTTCCAAGAGTAGATCGAGAGAGTGTATTGTATTTTTCAAAGCCACGTTGAGTGAGTGAATGTCTTTAGCATCTTTTTCAGGTAATGGATATCTGTAATAAAATAGAAATGTGTGTGAATGATTGTATATGGCTGATATTAAGCAAACATCATGCTGTTCAGGAGATTCTCATTCCGTAAAAAATGCACCAATTTGGTGCATTTTTTTTTGTAAATGAGTCGTAAATGAATAAAGGAGGAAGTTTATTGAAGAAACAGATATTATTATTAATAGAACTTCAGAAAAACGATTTAGAGATGAAAGAAATAAAAATGAAGAATGAGAAATTGCCGGATAAGATAGCCGAACTTGATAAGGGATTTCAGAGTTTTGAGGACAAGGTGGGGGAGGAAAGGAGAAGGTTTGAAGAATTAAATGTGATGCATAGAGAAAAAGAGGAAAGCCTTAAAAGAGGTATCGAAAGTCTTAAAAAGACTAAAAATAGATTGCTGGAGATAAAAACAAACAAAGAATATCATGCTATGCTTAAAGAGATTGAAACTGTCGAGGGAAAAAACAGCGAGATCGAAGATGGGACTATTTATATTTTGGAAGAAATAGATGTCGTAAGGGAAGGATTGAAAAGTAAGGAAGAAGAACTTAACGCTTATCGTTTGAAATACGAAAAAGCAAGAAGTGAGATTGAGCAGGCAATAAATTCTATCGATTCTGAACTCTCAGCATGTCAGAAGAAAATTGATGATGTGAGGAGAGAAATTGATAAAGATCTCGTTAAAAAATATGAGATTATTAAGGAAAAGAGAAACGACCTTGCCGTGGTTTCGGTGTGGAATGGAGTTTGTGGTGGATGTCACATGAATATTCCTCCTCAGATGTACAACGAATTGCAAAAATTTGAGGATTTGATATTATGTCCTAACTGTAATAGAATTATACATTGGAGTGATATAGATAAAAATTAGCTTAACATCTTTTAGTGGTGTCGGAGTAGGTAAGATGATCGCTGGTTCGGTTGTGCAGAGAACTTGTCCTGAATTTGTTTCAGGATTAAAGATAGCATGCCGGACCGGAGGAAAGTCCGAGCTCCACAGGGCAGGATGGTCGCTAACGGCGACTGGGGGTGACCCTAAGGAAAGTGCCACAGAAAATATACCGCCCGGTGAGACTGGTTCTGTCCATCACACCGGGTAAGGGTGAAAAGGTGAGGTAAGAGCTCACCAGTTTTCCGGGTGACCGGGAAAGCTTGGTAAACCCCATCTGGAGCAAGACCAAATAGGAGAACGTTTGAGAGTAGCCCGCTCGAAGTTCTCGGGTAGTGTCGCTTGAAGCAACAGGCAACTGTTGTTCCAGATTAATGATCATCACCCCCTTTCGGGTAACCGGGAGGGGGAACAGAACTCGGCTTACGATCTGCTCCGGCACCCTTCAAGAAAATCAGAATTCAGCTATCAACTGTCAAATTTGAACTAAGCCATTATGATCGTTTGTGATTCAACAATTTTCCTTACCCCGATAAACGGGATAAGTCCCGCTAAAGGGGATAAATCCCACTAAAGGGGATAAATGCGTTAACGAAATTATTTTCTGGGAGAAAATAATTTCTAACTTACTAAACAGTCGGAGATTCCCCGCAGCTTGCTGCGGGGAGCTTCAATACTTCCTTTGAAAAGAAAAGTTATGACTAAAAAATCCCCAATGATCTGCATTTTCCTTATTGGTTTGTCCCTCATTTTTGTGGGGAAGGGTCACACTTACGATGTTATGCAGGCAATGAGAGTGGCTGATAGTTATCTTAAAAGGGGACTTGACCTCGAAGCAATTGGTGCCTATCAGGATATTGTAGATAATTCTAATGATTATGACATGCAGGCAAAATCGGTGTTAAGGATAGGAGATATTTACAGTTATTTTCTGAATAATGACGATCTGGCGCTGGAAAAATATTCTATTGTGAAGGAAAAATATCACAGGAGCGAATATGTTGGAAATGCTTATTTCAATTCGGGGATGATCCTCTACGAGAAAGGGAAGAATAGAGAGGCGTTGGAGCAATTCAGGAAGTATCTTGAAAGGTATCCCCAGGGTGAGAGGAGGGGAACTGCCGAATTTATGATCGAGATCTGTTCAAAGCCCTCCATCATGATCAAGAAGGAAGATAAAAGAGAGACTTTCAAAATATCCATAGATAAAGAGATAAGGGTCTTGATAATTGAAGGTAAGAAGGAGATTACTATAAGCTGCTCTACCCCATTTATGGTGAAGGATTTAAATGGGATGAATACACTTTTCAGATTACTCTCCGACCAGATTGCTGTTGTAAGGACACACATTAAAACCATAATGGTAAATGATGCTGCCTTGCCCTCCTCCTCCAGCAGGTTGGTTATACTTCCATCTGAAGAGGGAATACTGAAGGTAAACGGTAAATCCTACAGGGGAAGAATCAGGATACAGAAAAGCACAGATGAAGGAGTGGATGTTATTAATGTTTTAGGATTGGAGGAATATCTTTATGGTGTTGTACCAAAAGAAATGTCTCCGCGTTGGTCCTCAGAGGCGCTGATGGCACAGGCAATAGTAGCAAGAAGCTATGCAGTTTATCAGAAGATGAAAAATGAGAACAAAGACTATGATGTTTATTCCACAACGTATTCTCAGGTATATGGAGGACTGGATGTGGAATCTGAATATTCTAACAGAGCTGTAGATGAAACCAGGGGGAAAATACTTATTTACGATAATCAGCCGGTTCTGGCCTATTTCCATTCAAACAGCGGTGGACGAACCGAGAATGCAAAGAATGTATGGACAGCGGATGTTCCTTATCTTAAAGGTATTCCGGATAGCTATAGTACAAAAGCTCCCAATTATTTATGGACGCTATTTTTGAGCCTTGATGAGATAAAAGGTGCCCTGAATAAACGTGGTTTTGATATTGGTGATATATATGAGATTGCCACCGTCGAGGTCAGTCCCAGTGGCAGGGTTAAGAGAGTAAGGATATTGCATAGCGGTGGGGAAAGTATCCTTTCCAGCAATAACTTTCGTATCAAAGTAGATCCTACAATGATTAAAAGCACTCTCTTTACCATGACAAGAGAAAGGAACGGGATTCGTTTTGACGGCAGAGGGTACGGCCATGGTGTTGGGCTCAGTCAGTGGGGAGCATATGTGATGGCCAAAGAAGGGCATTCCTGTAGGGATATTTTAAAGCATTACTATTCAGAAGTAGACGTCCAGTAGACAGAAATCAGAAGTCTGAATCTCCATTTGCATTTTAAATTCTGGATACTGATTTCTGGCTTCTGGTTTCACGGCAGGTCTAATAAGTGGTTGGGATATAGGGGAAGAAGGACGCTTCAAAAAAGGCCGGGAGCAGTTGAACCTCCCCCGGCCTTTTACTACTTTTTATTCTTCTTTTTCGTCCTCATCCTCATAGTAATCATTTACGCTTTCTGCGCCTTCAGGTATTTCCGCTTCTATCGAACGTGAAATTCCCCTTACGAGAATTGCAGTAATGAGGAAAAGTAAAATAACTGAAATAACAATTATCATGGCGATTGTCGTTGTCCATGATTTTACTTCTTTCTCCACATTCTCGGAGTAAGCCCTGGCAAGAGTATTGAACTTATCTACATCTACTCCCATTCCTATCCACCCGAATCCACCAGGCTTTGGGTAGCTTTCCGCATAGAACTTAATTGGTGCATAAGCAACAAATTTTGTGTGATTTTTGAATTTGTAGGTCTTAATCCCGGAATTTCCCGCAGCCGCATCCTTTGCAATTTCCGGCATGCCTCTATCCATGAAACCAAGAAGATTGAGATTTAATACCTCTTCTCCCTTTTCAGTTAGAGCATTTGTGGTTTTTTCAGTAAGCGGCATGGCAGGACGACCATTGCTATAAAAACCAATTATATGGTAATCATTCGGATGAGAAATAATGAATCCTCTGTTGTCCACCATATAGGCATAATTGCCGGTTGATGCATCTGCTTCGACAACATATTCAGACTGAGTCGGCACAACATGATCGGTAAACTCAGCAAGGTGCCTTGTATCAAGAGCAAGGACAATTATCCCCGCAAACCCTTTTTCGTCAAATAAGGGAGTGGCCAGACGAATTACGCCCATAAACCTTTTTCCCTTTTCAAAATCAGACCTGTCTACATACCAGCCTGTGACGTGAGAAATGTAAGCGTTCCCTTTCTTGAGTTTACTGGCCTTGCCAAAATAATCCTCAGATTTGTAAGTTGTGTTTGCAGGATTACTCACGTTTGTCAGCTTTGATTTTGGCACTATCTTTCCGTTAGTGATTTTTATCAATTCTTTACCAGTGCTATCAATCAGAGACATCTCGGTGTAGAGAGGGGCCAGAACCTTTTGAACTTTGTCACCTTCCTTTACCCATATGTAACTATTCTTCTTGCTTATAAACTCCTTGTATATAGAATCGGTTGTCGGAATAATCGTTGCAATCATAAGATCATTCCTTCTCTCCCCGAGGAAATTGGCAACGTCTTCAGCCGTATTGATGGCACGTATCTTTATTTCATTTTGGGATTTTTCGTCTAAGGCTGCGGTTGCCCGCTGCCTCGTTGTTTCTCCCACTTTGAATATGCCATTGGCTATAAGAAGAGCCATGAGTGATAAGGGGATTACGATAAGCAGGAAGAAGATCCTCCCTACAGTGAATAACTGCTGTACTTTTTTAGTTTCTGCCATTATCATTTCCCCCCCTAGCTGTGTTTTTGAAGTGGATTGTCTGATACTATCCAATAAAATAGCTCATGTAGGGGTTTGCATAAAGGAGAACAAGCGAGACAACAAGGGCATATATGGCGATCGATTCTGCCATGGCCATACCTACAAGCATCGTCATCAATATCTTTCCCTGAACTCCGGGGTTTCTTCCAACTGCTGTACATGCTCCGTTAGCGGCCTGACCTATTCCCATACCCGCACCAATTGCACCCATGCCGATAGCAAAACCAGCTGCAAGCATGGCGCCTACAGCAAAGGCAACTTTTACGTACGATTCACCGGTGGGGAGTACTTCCGAAGCAAAGGCCACTGGTGAAGATATTAGCAGGACAGCCGTTGTTGTTAAGAGGGTTAATAACATCTTTCTGAGTTTCTGAAACATTTTTATTCTCCTTCCATTGTTAATTAGTTTTTATCTTCCCCTTTTACCTTTATAGCATAAAGAGTGTTTTTGTAAAAGGGGAAATCTTTGAGAACTGGAAGGGGATGTTGCAACAGTTATGCCACTTCATTATGGGTTGAGGTTTCTGCTTTAACATAGCATAAACGTTCGTATAATTTAAATTTTGGGTTTCTGTGCTTGATATTTTTCTAAAAAGCATAGTTTAACGTCTTGTTAAATTGCGATCCGTGAATTTAACGAATTTTAAAATTGGCTCATATATCAGTATATTTTTATTGAAATATTTTGGTTGGAACGATAATATGCAAGACCTAGATAAGTTTATTCGTGAGAGAATGGATGAAAGTTCTGGAACTTTGATTTCAGGTTGTGAAAGGATAAAATGATACAGGAAGTATTGACCGCTGTAACATACCTGGTTGTTTGGCTTATCTGTGACAAGGTTATTGATATTGAGAGTGGATTAACCAAGCTTCTTATTTCGTTGGGTGCTGCTGTGGGTGTTTATATATTGATGGCTGTTAAAGAACATAAGGAGAAAGGTCAAAGAAGGGAGTAATTGACTATGCACAAAACCCAGTCCAGCGGTAAAAATAAGCGTTTTGAAATCAATTCAACGCTTTCCATCTGGGTGGCCACTTTAACTGTTGTTTCCATGATTGTCCTGTTTGCGCTGGTTATCAATAGTGCAAGGGAAAAAGATATGGTAGAGCAGTACAGTAAGCAGCAACTGGTTATTGCCAGTGGGACAGCTACCGGGATAGAGGATCTCATCGGTGGCGTCGAAAAAAGTATGATAAATCTGTCCAAGCTTCCATGTGTTAAAGGAACTATGCCCGAAGCCACACGCCAGAGTCTGAAGGTAATTTATAATGATTTGGAAGGGAAGGTTAATTTTATAGCCATAGAAGATAAAGAGGGAGTCGCCATAGGCACTTACCCAACTTCTTACATGAAAGGAATAAAGGGTAAAAGTTTTGAATTTTACCGCTATTTTCAGGAGGTAAAGGAAACAGGGATTCCATATATAAGCGATCTGGTACCGATGGGTGAAAAAAAAGGTAAGGACGTGGAAAATATATCTAAGTCTATTATTATTGCTGTCCCCCGGTATGATTCCGACAATGAGTTTTCCGGTGTGGTTTTTGCTGCCCTTTCTCTTTCTACAATAATTGATCGGTATATCAGGCCGGTTAAATGTGAGGTGTCTTGCTATTCCTGGATGGTGGATGATAGAGGTACAATACTTGTTCACCCTGATGCTGAATTTGTAGGAAAGGATGTAGGGATACTTGAGGGTGCGAAGTCTGAGGGAACAGCTTCCCTGAAAGATGTTTTACTAAAAGGCGAAGGGGGATACGGTGAATATTTGCTGATAGGAGATAGTGGCAGTATTGAAAAAAGCGTTGTCGCCTATGCCAAGGTTAACCTTGGCATACGAAAATGGACGATCGCCATCAGTTCTCCTCATGATGTGGTCATTTCACTTTTACGTAAAACTTTTCTCACTGTCATGGCTGTGGCTGCCGGGTTGATTGCTGCCGTTATTATCGGAAGCATATTTGTGATTAATTCAGGGAGGAAGCGGCTGCGTCTCGAGGAGGAACTGAAGCACCTGAAGGAAAAGAGTATCTGGCAGGAAAAGCTTGCCAGGGAGAAGAAAACCATTGAAGGAATCATAGAAGGGTCTCCCATACCGACATTTGTCCTGAACAGGGAGCATAAAATTATCCTTTGGAACAAGGCCTGCACTGAGTTGACCAATTTTGACGGCAAGGAGATGATAAATACTGACAAACAGTATGTTCCGTTTTACCACGAGAAGAGACCTGTTATGGCCGATCTGATTATTGATAATGATGTTGAGGGATTAAAAGAGTATTATGGTAATAATATGGTACAGCAGTCGGAGATAGTAAAGGGTGCTTATGGAGCGATGGATTACTTTGAGGACTTAGGCGGTAAAGGTAGACACCTCTATTTTCTGGCGGCCCCGATATATGATGAAAAGGGGGAGATCATCGCGGTCATTGAGACCCTTCAGGATGTCTCTCTGGAGAAGGAGATGGGAATCAGATTGAAGGAGTATGCCGAGACTCTCGAAAATGAGCTGGATAAAAATGTAAGACTGAGAAATGAGATGGAAGAACTTTACAATTATCTCCAGTCTATATTGGACAGTTCCCCCGATCGGGTATTTGCCTTCAACAGTGAGGGGGTTATCGATTATGTCAGCCGGGCAAAGGGAGGAAAAAACGAATCTGCCCTTCAGCATGTCAAGGGTAAACACTTTACGGAATTTGTTGCCCCGGAACACAGAGATTCCATGCTTGAAAAATGGAAGGAGATAAAGAGAGGGATATATAAACCTTTCGAGATCGAGATAAAAAAAGAGGATGGTTCGGTGAGAAATTTATTGTTGACCTCCGGGCCGATTAAAGGCACTGACCGATATGTTGTTGTTCAACGGGACATTACGGAGTTCAAGAACCTTGAAAAAAAATTCTATGAGAGCCAGAAGCTTGCTGCTGTGGGACAGCTGTCCGCCGGTATTGCACACGAAGTCAGGAACCCGCTTTCTTCTATCAAGATGAGCCTTCAAATCCTGGAAAAAAGGCTTAAACCTTCAGGAAATGATTTGAAAAGATTTGAGATTGCCGAGAAAGAGGTTGAACACCTGGAGAAGCTGGTAAGAGATATCCTTATTTTTGCCAGGCCTGGAGAAGCTAAAATGGAACCTGCTGATATCAATAAAGCTCTTAAAGAATCTCTGGCAATGGCTGAAAAGGAAATAACGGATAAAAAGATAAGTATCCAGAGTACATATGATAAAGAAATTCCGCTTGTGAAATTTGATTCGGCTATGTTGGAGGAGGCATTTTTAAATATCTATCTCAATGCTATTGATGCAATGGAGGATCGGGGAAAACTCTTAATATCGACGGAACTGGTTAAAAATAAGTATAAATCCCTTGTTATTGAAGTCAAGGATAATGGTTGTGGCATTGATAAGGAAGACCTTCACCATATATTCAACCCATTTTTTACGAATAAGAAATACGGTACCGGTCTTGGGTTAACCCAGGTTAAGAAGATTGTTGATCTGCACCATGGAACGGTAGAGGTCATAAGTGAAAAGGGGAAAGGAACGACAGTTCGTATCACATTTCTTGTTTTCAGTGAGGAGACGGGAGAAGGATTGGAGATTCAGGCGTAAGCCCTTAAAAGGCCGATGAAACCATCGGGCCGCACTTTATCGTTTGATTCCTTTATGCCTCTCAGTCTGTACGGTTTTAGCCGATAGAAACTTACAATCACCATATTTAGGGAGTGGTGGCATGTCGAAAGTTCTTGTAATTGATGATGATAGCTCTATATGTGAGACCCTCAAACTATATTTGACTGAAGAAGGGTATGAAGTACATACCGCACTGACCGGTACTGATGGGTTGAACAAGGTAGTTGAGGTTTCGCCTGATGTTGTAATCCTGGACATAAGACTTCCGGACATTAATGGTTTTACTGTATTGGAGGATCTGAAAGGGGATGATGAAGGTACCAAAGTGATTATGATTACCGCTCATCATGATATGGATACGGCTATTAAGGCAATGAAGGAGGGGGCTTTTGATTACATTCACAAACCTATTGATGTTGATGAGCTGGACATGGCTATTCGGAAGGCATTAACAACCCTTGAAATGGAGAGGAAAATAAACGGTCTCCTCATGGAGCCTTCGAGGGATTTCAAGGTCGGAGATATTATTGGTACGGGCAGTGCGATGAGCGAAATTTTTAAGACCATTGGGGTTGTTTCTCAGAGCAAAACAACAGTGCTTATTCAAGGAGAGAGTGGAACTGGCAAGGAACTGATCGCGAAGGTTGTACATAATAGCACGTCGAGCAGCGAGCCTTATATAGCGATAAACTGTTCCGCCATTGTTGATACCCTCCTTGAATCTGAACTTTTCGGTCATGAGAAGGGTTCCTTTACGGGGGCGATAAGTAAAAAATTGGGCAAATTTGAGCTTGCCCGTTACGGCACAGTTTTTTTGGATGAGATCAGCGAGATGTCAATAAATCTTCAAGCCAAGCTTTTAAGAGTATTGCAGGAAATGGAGTTTGAGAGAGTTGGCGGGAAAGATAGAGTAAAGGTTAACGCAAGGATAATCGCTGCTACCAATAAGGACATAAGGAAACTTGTGAAAGAAGGTAAATTCAGAGACGATCTTTATTATCGCCTGAATATTGTATCGATGAACATTCCTCCCCTGAGAAAGAGAAGTGAGGATATCAGCCCTCTTGTCGACTATCTCCTCAAAAAAATCAATCGTGATTTACATAAAAATGTTGTCAGTGTATCCCGTGAGATGATGGACATCTTCATGAAATACAGCTGGCCTGGAAATATCAGGGAGCTGGAGAATCTTCTGGTTAGAGCCGTTGTTATAACTAAGGGGCAGGTTCTCGGAAAAAGTGACTTCCCTGATCTGTTGGAAGACTTTCCCGAAGGAGAAAATCAGAGTGAGACGATAAGCGAAGGAAATGAAAAAGATGAGGATTTTGAAATCTGTACCATAGATGAGATAGAGAAGAAGCATATAAGGCGGGTTATCAAGAAAACTGGCAAGAATAAGGGTGAAATCTGCGAAATACTTGGTATCTCGCGGCCTACACTTGAGAGGAAATTAGAAAAGTATGGTATAGAATTTGAGTAATGATGAGTGTTTGGCAGTAAGTAATCAACGATCTATTCCATATAAGGGAAGGGGCATTTTAGCCCTTTTACAATTTTATCAATATTAAACAATTACTATGAAAATAACATCGGTAAACTTTATAAAGAGTGCCAGGGAACCCTCTCAGTATCCAAAGAGTTTACTTCCTGAGGTGGCCTTTGCCGGCAGATCCAACGTGGGAAAATCTTCGCTTATTAACGTGCTTGTTAATCGAAAAAGGCTTGCCAAAACGAGTACAACCCCCGGAAGGACGAGACTTGTAAATTTTTTTGTGATAAACGACCTGCTTTGTTTTGTCGACCTTCCCGGTTATGGATATGCCAGGGTGCCCATTTCTGTGAAGATGGATTGGGGGCCCATGGTGGAGAGATATTTTAGAGAACGGGAGAATTTGCGCCTTGTTATTTTAATCCTTGATGTAAGAAGGGATCCGTCTGAGAACGATCTTTCTCTTATTGAATGGTTCCGTTTTTACCGTATTTGTTTTCTTGTCGTCCTGACAAAAATTGACAAACTTTCCAAGAACCAGATAAAGATTCGACAGCAACGCATAAAGGAGATATTGGGATTGTCTCTTGACAGTAACATAGCTCTGTTTTCTGCAAAGACGGGCGAAGGAAAGGGGACTGTCTGGAAAGAGATAGAAAAGATGACAAGCACTCAAAAATGACAGTCTCGTAAAACCGATGTTTTACGAATATATCAATCGTGATTCTTGATAATGTTATATCTATCCTTTGTCATTTTTGTAAGATCATCAATTTTGAGGGGTGAACGTTGTTACAGGATAGTGAAAAAATTGGCGCAGTGATGGTTGTCGGTTCGGGAATAGCAGGAATCCAGGCTTCCCTTGACCTTGCCAATTCCGGGATAAAGGTATACCTCGTTGAAAAGGATATCAGTATCGGCGGTGTCATGGCTCAGCTCGATAAGACATTTCCTACCAACGACTGTTCTACCTGTATCCTGTCTCCAAAACTGGTTGAAGTTGGAAGACACCCGAATGTGGAAATCATGACGAGGAGATCGGTAGAATCTGTTGAAGGGGAGCCGGGGCGCTTTAGGGTGAAACTTTCGAAGAGGCCGCGGTTCGTCGATCTGGATAAATGTACCGGATGTGGTGATTGTGCTAATGTCTGTCCTATATCCGTTCCAGCGGGTTTTAACGAGAACCTGGATAAGAGAAAGGCCATATACCGGCATTTACCCCAAGCCATACCAAGTGCTTTTGCCATAGACAAATTGGGGACAGCACCGTGCAAGGCAGCATGTCCGACCCATATCAGCGTACAGGGCTATGTGGCCTTAATTGCCGAGGGGAAATACAGGGAGGCGCTCAAGCTTATTAAGAAAGACAATCCGTTCCCAGCCGTCTGCGGCAGGGTTTGCCACCATCCTTGTGAGTCGGTCTGTAAGAGAGGAGAGGTGGAGGAACCAATTGCCATTATGCAGTTGAAGAGATTTGTGGCCGACCTCGATCTTTATGATAATACAAAGTATATTCCGGAAATAAAGGAAAAGAAGAATAAAAAGGTTGCCATAATCGGATCCGGTCCTGCCGGGCTGAGTGCGGCCTATTATCTTGCCATCGAAGGGTATCAGGTTACTGTATTTGAGGCCCTTCCAGTTGCCGGCGGAATGCTCACGGTGGGTATTCCGGAATACCGCCTCCCCAAAGACATCCTCAACGCGGAAATAAAAATCATTGAAGACATGGGCGTTGAAATCAAGCTCAACACAAAAGTCGGCAGAGATGTCACAATGGGTAACCTCAAAGATCAATACGATGCCTTATTTATTGGTGTAGGCTCCCATGTCAGCAGCAGACTTGACGTTCCCGGAGAAGACCTTGAAGGGGTCGTTCACGGGATCGATTTCCTGAGGAGGGTAAGCCTGGGTGAAGAGGTCTTCCTGGGGGACAGGGTTGCAGTGATCGGTGGCGGGAATGTTGCGATGGATGCCGTCCGTACGGCGCTCAGAACCGGCTCCAGAGATGCTTTCGTGCTCTACAGGAGATCACGTGCCGAAATGCCCGCCTTATCTGAAGAGATTGAAGGAGCAATAGAGGAAAAAGTTAAGATAGAATATCTGGCAGCGCCTGTCAAGATACTTGGCAGGGACGGTAAAGTGACCGGTGTCGAATGTGTCCGCATGGAGCTGGGCAAACCTGATGAGAGCGGGCGCAGAAGTCCCGTTCCGATAGAGGGATCAGAATTTATACTCGAAGTCAACACGATTATTCCTGCTATAGGCCAGACAAGTGACCTGTCATTTGTTCCGGAGAAAAGTCGAATTTCTATCAACAGGTGGAACACTTTTGAAGTTGACCCGGTGACCTTTGCTACCGGTGTGGAGGGTGTTTTTGCGGGTGGTGATGATGTCACGGGCCCTGCCACTGTGGTTGAGGCTATAAATGCCGGGAAAGAGGCGGCTGTTTCCATAGACCGTTATTTGAGGGGAGAGGATATTAAGGCGGGCAGGGAGAAGGACTGGACTCAGAATATCGCCAATAAAGCCTATACCGGCGGGATAAAGAAGATTGAACGATATAGACCGTCGATTCTCGACCCGGAAAAGAGAATAGCCGGTTTTAGTGAAGTTGTAAATATTTTGGATGAGGGGGATGCTGTTGGAGAGGCCGGAAGGTGTCTTGCCTGTGGGGTATGCTCTGAATGTTACCGGTGTGTTGATGTCTGTCTGGCCGGTGCCGTCGACCATGAGATGAAAGATGAGGAAGAAAACATCGAGGTCGGTGCTATTATTGCCGCCCCCGGCTTTGAAGTCTTTGATGCGAGGCTGAAAGGAGAATACGGATTTGGTCTTTATGATAATGTAGTAACAAGTATACAATTTGAAAGAATACTATCCGCGTCCGGCCCCTATTTCGGTCATGTTAAAAGAATTTCCGATGGCATGCAGCCTGAAAAGATAGCCTTTATACAGTGCGTGGGTTCGAGAGATATATCCTGCGGAAATAGCTGGTGTTCTTCCGTATGCTGTATGTACGCGACGAAAGAGGCGATTATCGCCAAAGAACATCTCGGCGGGCTTGAACCCTCGATATTTTATATGGATATCCGCGCCTATGGGAAAGATTTTGACCGGTTTGTCGAAAGGGCCAGGGAGGAGTACGGCGTTAGATATATCAGGTCGATACCGTCGACAATTAAGGAAATGCAGAGGACGAAAAATCTCCTTATCACATACATTATGGAAGACGGGACGCTGACTGAGGAGGAGTTCGATATGGTGGTCCTCTCAGTAGGGTTAACCCCGCCAAAGGATGCCCCGAAACTTGCTAAGACTTTGGGGATAGAGTTGGAAGAACACGGTTTCTGCAAAACCTCTCTCGAAAATCCTGTCCAGACCTCCCGTGACGGTGTCTTTGTCTGTGGAGCCTTTGGCGGCCCGAAGGACATCCCTGAAACTATTATGGAAGCGAGTGGCGCCGTAGCATGTGCAGAAGGTCTGCTGGCTTCCCGGCGGGGGACTTTGATTGCGGAAGAAAAAGTTCCTTTGGAAAGAGATCTGAGAGGGGTTGGCCCGAGGATCGGTGTTTTTGTCTGCCATTGCGGAATCAATATAGGAGGAGTGGTAGATGTGCCTGCAGTGGTTAAATATACAAAAGCCCTTCCCAATGTGGTTTATGTTGAGGAGAACCTCTTTACCTGTTCCCAGGACACGGCGGTAAAGATGGCTGAGGTAATCAAGGAGCATAATCTTACCAGGGTCGTGGTAGCGTCCTGCTCTCCCCGGACACATGAAGGTCTTTTTCAGGACAATTGTGAAAATGCCGGCATGAACAGGCACCTCTTTGAGATGGCAAATATCAGGGATCAGGACTCGTGGGTCCACATGAATGAACCTGAAGCGGCAACGGAGAAGGCAAAGGACCTTGTCCGTATGTCTGTTGCCAAGGCTGAGTATTTAAAGCCCTTGACGCCGGGGCAGCTTGGCATCAACAAGAAAACAGTTATTATCGGCGGTGGTCTTGCCGGGATAACGGCTGCCCTTTCTCTTGCTGATCAGGGTTTTGAGTCCTATATTATAGAGAAGGAAGAGGAACTGGGTGGAAATTATCGTAAGCTGTACAATACCCTGGAAGGCCTTGATGCCGTTGACCATATGGCGCGACTGCTGGACCGTGTTGAAAAGAGTGATTTGATACATGTTTATACCGGGGCAGAGATAAAAGATATCGAGGGATTTATCGGCAATTACGAGACTACAATTGAAGCCCGGGGAGTCGAGCACCGGTTTGAACATGGTGTGGTCATTGTAGCGGCTGGTGCATACGAACTTGAGACAGATGAATATCTCTATGGTCAAAATGATAACGTTGTGACCCAGCGTGAGCTTGAAAAGCTCATTTATGAAAAGGATAGAAAGGTTGCCGATGCGAAGAGCGTGGTCATGATACAGTGTGTCGGTTCAAGAAATACCGAGAGGCCTTACTGCAGCAGGTATTGTTGCAGTGAGGCAATAAAAAATGCCCTGAAGATAAAAGAAGCCGATCCAAACAAGGATGTCACCGTCCTTTACAGGGATATCAGGACGTATGGATTTAAGGAGGATTACTATACAAAAGCGCGGGAGGCCAATGTTAAGTTTATCTGCTTTGATGAAGACAGAAAACCCACAGTGAAGGGAGTTGACTCCCAAATTTCCGTGACAGTTTTTGACCCTGTGGTGGGTGAACCGGTAGAGCTTGAAGCGGACATCCTGGCACTGAGTGTCGGTGTTGCTGCCAATCCTGATAATAATCTTATCGGGAGGATGCTGAAAGTATCGTTGAATCAGGATGGGTTCTTCCTTGAGGCCCATGTAAAGTTACGGCCTGTAGATTTTGCGACGGATGGTGTTTTTCTCTGTGGGATGGCCCATTCTCCGAAGATGAGCGATGAGACCGTCACTCAGGCCAATGCCGCCGTATCCAGGGCGTGCACTATTCTCACCAAGGATTTTATAGAATCTGAAGGAAAAGTTGCCTATGTAATCAAGGAGAGATGCATGGCCTGCGGACTCTGCGAGGAAAACTGTCCCTTTGCTGCCATAGAGGTGGATGAGAACGAGGGCTGCGCGGTGGTGAACGCGGTCCTTTGTAAGGGGTGTGGTGTGTGTACCGCATCGTGCAGGATGAATGCGGTTGATTTGAATGGATTTAATAATGAGGAAATTCTGGCGCAGATAGCTGCCCTGACAGGTTAGAAGAGTATATATGTCTGAAAACAAACCAAATAAAAACTGGGAGCCGAAGATCGTTGCTTTTTGCTGTAACTGGTGCACCTATGCCGGGGCTGACTTGGCAGGCATAAGCCGGATACAATATCCTCCGAATGTGAGAATAGTAAGAGTTCCGTGTACGGGAAGGATAAATCCCTTTTATATCGTCAAGGCTCTTCAGGAGGGGGCGGACGGTGTGCTTGTGTCCGGTTGTCACCCGGGAGAATGCCACTATCTGACAGGAAATTTGTCTGCCAAGAGGAAATTTGCCATGTTAAAGAATTTTCTTTCATACATCGGTATAGAACCTGACAGGACTGTATTTACATGGATTTCTGCATCTGAGGGGGAGAGATTTGCCAGGGTTGTCCAAGGGGTGACGGATGCTGTTAAGGCACTCGGGCCTTTGGATAAACTGGTAAAAGGGATATAATAGATAGCAGGGGTCAGGGATCAGGAAAACAAAAGCGATTTAATCATTTTAATTAGTTAAATTGATAAAAGTAAATGAAAAAATTGACAAGTTCGTAAAAAGTCTGTCATTCCCGCGTAGGCGGGAATCCATAGAGGGTTAAGCACTTGAAAAGACTGGATTCCCGTTTTCACGGGAACGACAAGATTGTGCATATTTCGACTTTTTACGAGTCCATCAATATTGGCATAAGAGACTTTATTGTTACTGATAGCTGATAGCTGAGTGCTGAAAGCTGGTTAGCGAACGGGGAATCAGAAGTAGTGAAAAGTATAGAAGAGAAACTAAGGGAAGAAGCAAAACGACTGTTGGCTGAGAAAAAAGTTGACGTCATTGTGGGATATGAAAAAGGGACACTTCCTCTCTGTTCCACACCCTGCTTTATATCAAATCCCGAGGATACAGACAGGCTAGTCTGGGATTTCTTCTGCCGGCAGAATTTAGCCAAGTATGTTCACGATTTGCTTTTTCAGCATAAGGAATCACAAAAGAATGTTAAACCCGGGGAGAGGACGAAAAAGGTCATAGGAGTTGTTGCAAGAGGGTGCACTTCCAGATCCCTGATAATACATCTTCAGGAAAGGCAGTATCACAGGGATGAGGTGGTAATTATCGGTGTTCCCTGCACGGGGTATGTAGCCCGGGAAAAGATCACCGATAGGGCAGGTGGCGAGGAGATACTCAAAGGGGGAGTTGAAGGGGATAAGGTCGTGGTTGAAACGGTAAGTGGCGTTAAAGATATTCCTCTAAGGGACGTCATTGCCGACAATTGCCTTACGTGCCGTTTCAATAATCCGATTATTTCAGATATTATGACAGCCGTAAACGCCCCGCAGATGAGTCCCGATCGGGAATACGATCAGGTTGATGAATTCGAGAAACGGCCGCTTGAAGAACGCTGGGCCTATTTTACAGGTGAAATGAGCAAATGTATACGGTGTTATGCTTGCCGTAACGTTTGCCCTTCCTGCTACTGCAAAGTTTGTTTTGTTGAACAGAGCCAGCCAAGATGGCTCGGAATCGGTATGGACGAAACGGACACGCAGGTGTTTCAGATTATGAGAATATTTCATATGGCAGGACGTTGTGTTGATTGCGGTGCCTGTGTTGAAGTATGTCCCATGGGTGTAGACTTGAGGAAGTTTTTGAAAAAGCTGGATAAGGATGGGTTTGAACTGTTTAACCATAGGGTGGGAGCTGTGCTTGATGAACCCCCGCCTCTTGCCACTTTCAGGGATACGGATAAAGACGCGTTTATATTTGAGCCTGAGTAAAAAAATGGCGGAGAAGAGATGGAGACTTTTTTAGATAAGGTTAATGCAAGGATAGGAGATGTCCTGATACAGAGATGCTATCATTGCCGAAAGTGTACGGCAGGGTGTCCTGTAACCTTTGCGATGGATTACAATATAGATACAATCATAAAGATGATTCAGATGGGCAAGGAAGACGAGGTACTCAACAGTTCTACTATCTGGTTATGTGCTTCCTGTGAGACTTGTATTACACGCTGTCCCAATGAGGTTGATATAGCCAGGATGATGGATGTCTTGCGAGAGATGGCGTTAGAAGCGGGCGTAGATGTTAAGGAAAAACGCATACTGAAATTCCATGAAGCCTTTCTCTCAAACATAAAGATGGGTGGGCGTATCAATGAACCCCTTATGATTGTTGATTATAAGTTAAAATCAGGTGATTACTTTTCTGATATGGCGATCGGTATAAAAATGTTTATGAAAGGCAAGCTTTCTTTTCTGTCGCCGAGAACAAAAGATATGAAATCAGTTAAAAAGATATTTGAGGAAACGAGAAAAAATAGCTGAAAATGTTTTGAGCATCGAAGAATCATATTTTTCAAAGCTCTCAAGGGGGATATAATTGAAGGTTTCATATTATCCGGGGTGTTCCCTCCATGCCACGGCAAAAGAATATGATCAATCGGTTAGGGCTGTAAGTAGAGCCTTGGGGATCGAACTCAAGGAAATCGAAGACTGGTCCTGTTGCGGCGCTTCTTCCGCCCACATGACCAATTTTAAATTGTCCGTCGCCCTTCCTGCCAGAAATCTCGTCGCTGCAGAAAAGGATGGGCCGGATGTGATGATGGTTCCCTGTGCGGCCTGCTTTAACCGTTTTAAAAGCGCGCAGTATCATCTTCAAAGAGATGAATCGCTGAGAATTGAGACGGAGAATGTCATCGGTGAAAAATACGGGGGAACCATTGAAGTGAGGAATCCTGTGGATGTTATCTTCAATGAGATTGGCCTCGATACCCTCAATGAAAAGGTGACGAGAGAGTTGTCAGGTCTTAAACCGGTCTCTTATTACGGCTGTCTTCTGCTGAGACCTCCGGAGATCTGTGAGTTCGACAACTACGAGAATCCGTACATGATGGATAAGATTATGGAAAGCCTTGGTGCCGAATCGCGCCCCTGGTCCTATAAGACGGATTGCTGTGGGGGAAGTCTTACCCTGGGCAAGACTGAAATTGTTGTTCACCTGGTAGGTAAGTTGATGAGGATGGCGGAAGAAGCGGGTGCTAATTGCCTGGTTACTGCCTGTCCGATCTGTATGGCAAATTTGGATATGAGGGCCAGTGAAGGTACGAGACTTCCAGCATTTTACTTTACGGAACTAATTGCCCTGGCAATGGGTCTCCCGGGACCGGATAAATGGTTCAAGATGCACAATGTTGATCCAAGACCCCTCCTTGGCTCTTTGGGTCTTATATGAAAAGTGCCTAAAGTTTAAAGTGATCTAAAGTGCCTAAAGTTAAGGATTTTAGTTAATTACATATAACCCCAAGCGAATTTACTAAGGAAAGGGATGGAAAAAAGGCTAATAAAAAAGGAAATGCTTTCCGGTGTTATAAAAAGAATTTCTGAAGAGATGCCGGTTTATGCACCGGTTAGGGAAGGAAGAGATGTTCTTTTCAGGGTTTTGGAAGAGGGGATGGAACCTTTAGTAGACTATCTCAATTCTAAAAATGCCCCCAAAAATATTTTCTTTCCTCATACTGAAGCAATGATGAAATATGCCAGAACCGACAGGGGAATGGAGATTTCGGGAAGCGGTGAGGAAGCAAAAGAGGCCGTACTCTTTGGGGTTCGTCCCTGTGATGCTTTGAGTTTTGTCCTCCTGGATATGGTTTTTGACCAGAAGGAGTACAGGGATACCTACTATATTGACAGAAGAGATAAAACAACGATTATCACGCTCGCCTGCGTGCACCCTCCCTACACAACCTGTTTCTGCACGTCGGTGGGGGGACATCCCATGTCTTCAGAGGGAAGCGATATACTGTTGACAGATCTCGGTGATACTTATTTTGTCGAATCCCTGACCCCTAAGGGGAAGAAGCTTCTTGAAAAGTTTGAAGGCCTTTCGGAGACTGATGACGCTGTGGATGCAATGAAAAAGAAACTTTCCGATAATGCTGAAAAGGAGATTAAATCCCATATTCCGGCGAAGGAGATCAAGGCCTGGCTGGATGACAATTTTGAACACCCATTCTGGGATTCAATCCACCAAAGGTGCCTTGCCTGTGGAACCTGCACCTATCTCTGTCCGACCTGTCACTGTTTCGATATCAGTGATGAGAGCAAGGGTGATCGTGGAAGGCGGATAAGGTCCTGGGACTCATGTATGTACTGGTTATTTACCCATGAAGCGTCCGGCCACAATCCAAGACCGTCCCAGAAGGGAAGATGGAGACAGCGGGTGATGCACAAGTTTAAGTATTATGTGGACAATTTTCAGGCTATTTCCTGTGTCGGCTGTGGCAGGTGTGTGAGAGATTGCCCCGTTAATATAGATATAAGAAAGATAGTGAAGGATATATCTGAATTGAGAGCTTTGAAACTATAATTCTTCTTTCTCTTGGGAGACAGTAATGCAGAATCCATATATGCCGATTTCTGTTGATGTGGAGAAGATCATAACGGAGGTGGACACGAAGGATATTAAGACGTTCCGGGTGGTTTTTGCCCGTCAAGACGAAAAAGAACGCTTCAGGTATCTGCCGGGACAGTTTGCTGAGCTTTCTATTTTCGGCAAGGGGGAATCCCCGATCGGTATTGCGTCGTCACCGACCCAGCCGGACTATCTTGAGTTTACAGTTCAGAAGGCAGGTGTCGTCACCACTGCGCTCCATAATCTTGATGAGGGTAACCGGATCGGTCTCAGAGGACCCCTGGGCAATTCGTGGCCTATTGACTATCTTGAGGGGAAAAACATTGTTGTGGTTGGCGGCGGGTTTGCCTTTACCACTCTTAGGTCTCTTGTTAACTATATGATTCATGACACCAACAGGTCACGGTTCGGGGATATCACCGTTGTTTATGGGGCAAGAAGCCCTGGTCTTTTGATGTACAAAGATGAACTTTCCGCCTGGGAAAAGAGGGAAGATATTAACATGTATGTTACGGTGGATAAAGGAGATGAGACCTGGAAGGGGAGGGAAGGGTTTGTCCCCACGGTTTGCAAGGAAGTAGGACCGAGTTCTGAAAATGCCGTGACCCTGATATGTGGCCCACCAATTATGATCCGCTTTACACTGCCGGTATTTTTTGAATTAGGTTTTTCCAGAGAAAATATCATTACTTCTCTTGAGATGAGGATGAAGTGCGGGATCGGGAAATGTGGACGATGTAATGTTGGCAGTAAGTATGTCTGTAAAGATGGCCCCGTCTTTTCACTGGCTGAACTCGATGGACTTACGAAGGAATATTAGAGTCTTTATTCTCAACAACTGCGTTTTTTGCGCAGATGTTGGTACCAGTTCAAACAGCAAGATTTAGTTAAGAGTGTAAAGTGAACTAAGGTGCCTAAAGTTAAAAAATGCGTTTTCAGCGCAGCCTGTTTCGAATTTGACCGCGCCGAAGGCATGTACATTAACTTTAGTTCACTTTAGGCACTTTTGGGGTTGCGGCTTTGCCGCTTTAGGGATTTCGATAATAGATGCAAAAAAAGTGGGAGTTGCCTTTTGCAACTCCCACTTTTTTTTATGACAGCTAAAAAGCTGAAATCTTTTTCAGTGAGCTTCTTCCATAGCTCCCGCTATATACATCATCGACAGCAGTACGAAGACCAGTGTCTGGATTACCGCCACGAGCAACTCAAGCGCAAGAACCGGTAGTGGTACAAGCAAGGGAACCAGTACAAACAACACACCCAGCATAATGTGTCCACCCTCCATATTTCCGAATAGTCGTACCGAAAGAGACAGAGGACGGGACAGATGACTGATTACCTCAATCGGAAACATGAGTGGCGTCAGCCACCATACAGGTCCCATAAATTGTTTGATATACTTAAATCCATGGATCTTGACGCCGACGACATGTGTTGTAATGAAAACTACCAGAGCCATGGAAACTGTTGTATTGAGATTGCTGGTGGGGGCCGTAAATCCTGGAATTTTTCCTATTAGATTTGAGGTCAAAATGAAAAGGGCCAAAGTTGCCAGAAGGGGAAAGAATCTTCTCCCTTCAGGGCCCATGGTATCAACAAGTAAATTGTCTATACCACCTATGACCACTTCCATAAAGTTCTGAAACCTGCCTGGATAGATATCCATGCGGCGCGTCGCCAGATAGGATAAAAGAAGTAGGAGTACCATAGTGAACCAGGTATAAGTAACATGTGGTGGGAAAAAGTGATTCTGAAGTAATAAAAAAGAATGCATCGCCTATTTGACCTCCTCAGCGCAGTTTTTTTTTGAAAGTTCAAGAACCGTTGTAAATATGATGCTTATTACAACTGTGGAAAGCCCGATTATCAAACCAATTACGTCGACAGGTGTTCGTGTAATGACAAAAAAAAGCACAATCGCCGTGACGGCAAGCCTGATATAATACTTTAATACTACAGCCGACTTTGTCCTGTCTGTGACCCTCTGAAATGCCTTTCGAAGGCCCTGATAAAGCCAGTAATAATTTATAATACTTATAAGACCACCCAGCAGTATCCCAAGAGTAAATCTGTATGACATAAAGATTAAGCTGACTGTGAGAAATATTGCGAGAATGATCCAGTTTCTAAACTCAAGCTTTTTGGGGATGTGGTCTTTTTCTGTGTGGTTCATATTTTAAAAGCTTTATTATAGGCTTTTCATCCCTGAAGTTCTTTTTGATTACAACATATACATTCCTGAATCCCGCAATAGTTCCTATAAGAAAAAATAGCAGTGCAAGCTTATGTCCCGTCCCTAATTTTCCATCCAGATATGCTCCTAAAAGGAGCCCCCCGGCACTCATGATGACCATCGCAAAGCCGAGGCTGCTAACATAAGCCATCTGAGTCATGGATTTTTTCGTTTCCTTATCCATTGCAGCTTGGCCTATTAGCACAAAGTGTTGTGGAAGTCAAGAGACCATTGCATAACATCCTTACTTGACCGGGAGCTTGACATTGAACAAAATTGATGCACTCTGTAAAGATTTCGTCAACCGACTTTTTTATACCATTCAATCGTCTTTT